>AMWB02015680.1_pt1 | contig 126726 bp, 103 predicted proteins | sample 200311 | NCBI WGS metagenome assembly AMWB02 (sample SAMN02737377, study PRJNA173069) | bioreactor metagenome | biome: anode biofilm in microbial fuel cells | place: USA: California | collected 2010-12-16 | reverse complement strand
TATAAGCAAAAATTCATTCAAACTATTTTAATGAATTTTTTTCATCTTCCTGTTTTTGTCCAACCCTTCCAACCCTAATCCTTGCCATATTCTCTGTCGAAAAATATTTAGCGGCAATATCATTAACCTCTTTAAGAGACATAGCCTGAACTCTTGCCAACACTTTATCATAATAATCAAAACCAAGCTGCATTGATTCAAGATAATTCAACATTCCTGCAAGATCACTGTTACTTGAAACTGAATCAACCAATGATTTAAGATAAAGTTGACGCGCATCATCAAGCTCGCGCTGAGTTGACCCATTTTTGGCCAAATCTTTAATAAGATCTCTTATACCCTTTTCTGCAAATTCAAGTTTATCAAGGCTCAAGATTGCTCCCACATAATCAAATCCACACATCTTACCAGCACCAGCAGCATAAGCCCCAAACGCATTATAAAAAAGCCCAGTCTGTTCGCGCAGCTGATAAATTCTCGAACCCAATGAATAAAACGTTATATAGTTTAACATTTTTATAGGAATGATATCTGCATCATAAACTGTCAGAGAACTTGGTTGACAAAATGCCATCAAAACTTGATCACGCATCATAAATTCATCAACATTTTCTTTGGCGGTAAAACTTCCAGATCTATATTCTATTTTTTTAGAAGAATCACTTTTCCATTTTCCAAAAACATTTTGAATATTCGATCTCATCTCATCAAGATCAAAATCTCCCACAATAGTCAAAATCATTCCCGTAGGAACAACATAGTGCATATGCAACTGCAACAAATCAGTAGTACCAACTTTATCAACAATCCCAATTGCATCATCAAAAGTCCATGCATATGGATGATTTTTGTAAACTGTGCAACTTATTTTTCTACGTAAAATCTCTATTGGATCATCCTTGCAACGTTTAAATGTACCTATAGCAATCTCTTTGAGTTTGTTTAATGCCTGTTTTGAAAAAGAAGGTTTACGTAAAATATGAAACAATCGCTCAAATACAGGTTTATAACCATGATTTAGCATTGATATTGAAACACCGCTTGTATCAAAACGATAAATAACGCCATTACTTTCAAAGAAATCAACATTCTGCTCTTTGGAATATTTTTTTGTACCCTCCATCAAAATATCCATCATAATACCAACCAAAATCCCATCTTTGGCCGAAGTAAGATATTCAGCATCTTTAAACTTCATCCCCAAAGTAATTAGGCCCCAGCTTGAATTTTTTTTCAATAAAACTTTTAGTCCATTATCCAAAGTCATTTCAACATCAGGCTTAGGAAACTCAAAATCAAATTTATTTGGAACTGGTAATGTACCCACCAACTTTGGCGGCTCAAGAGGAGATACACGTTGATGATGTTTGAGAATCTCACGATCAATATCATCCGACATGTGCTGAACTTGCACCTTCATTTCCTTTTTATCATCAGGTAATGGAAGCACTTCTATGCGATTCATAAACAAAGGATCCATGTACTCACTTACAAAATCCTGCAATTGCTTACTGGTTACCTGCTTGTAAAGATTTACACGGTTTAAAACAGCAAACTCATCATGTGTTGCAAAGTATGATTTAATCCAGGTGTATGTAAAATCTTTGTAACTTTGCAATCTGGAGAAAAAACTTCTCACATTGTTTTTAACCATGCGTACAAGTTCATCCTCTGTAAAACCTTTTTTCATAATTTTCATTAATTCACGAGTGACAAGTGACTGACAATAATCACTTTTACCCTCAATCGGCTCAATGAAAATTCCAAAAATCCCACCCTCCATCATAGTTGCTGCAGTTGTTGAAACAGAAGTTGCAACTTTTTTTTCTTCCACAAGCTTACGGTATAAACGACTGCCCTCTCCACCACCAAGTAAAAAATCCAATGCTGATGATAAAATTTCGTTTTTATCTCTTAACCCGGGAATATGCCAAAAAAAACAAAGCATGTTATTTTTAACATCTTCATAAAATCGCACATTAGTTGATGAAAACTGAGGTAGAACTGGAGGTAAAACAGGCAGTTTCTCGACACCGTTAGGTTTTATATTCTCAAAATTTTGCTTTGCAAGAGCAATCGCCTGGGCTTCATCAAAATCACCCACAATAAAAAGAGTCGCTCTGTCCGGGCTATAATACTTTTTATAAAAGCGTTTTAAATTCTCTGCCTTTAAATTTAACAGATCCTCCTGATAACCAATTACAGGAAAATGGTATGGATGGTTTGAAGGAAAAGCTGTCTGGATAGCTTTTTCAAAAATTTTACGCCAATAATCATCTTTATACATTTTTACTTCTTGAAGAACCGCTTTTAACTCGGATGCCAGATGCTGCTCATCAAAACGGGCATTTTGCATGCAGTCAGCAAGAATTGGTAAAAATGGCTGCCAATTACTTTTATTTGCTTCAAAGTAATAACTCGTCATATCTATTGAGGTAAAAGCATTATAAGTAGCGCCATACTTACGAGAAATAGCATCAATGTCGCCTTCTGACATTGTATCAGTACCCTTAAAAATCATATGCTCGATTAAATGTGCCAAACCTCGCTCTCCGGAACCCTCAACAAAAGACCCAACCTCGTAAGCAACTTGTACAATAACTTTAGGAGCAGTATTTGACTTAAAAAGAATAACCTTCATACCATTTTTAAGTTCAACTTTTTTAACTCTATCAAGAGGAAGCTCAAAATCCGGCAGAGTTTTCATAAAAATTCGCCCCGCTTTTCTCCTATAAAACATATAGAAGATAGCTAAACCAATAAAAATTAAAATTCCCAAAATCATAAATTTATTCTTAAATATAAGCACGATCAACTCCCAATTTTCCATATCCAAACCTACAATTTTAATTTTTTTACTTTTACTCACACAAAAATACTGTAAAATAGATTTCTAAAGATATATTTTAGATAATTTTTCAATGAAATGCAGCAATATGAATATATTAATTTTAAAAGTCTCTGCCATTGGCGATGTAATACACACATTGCCCGCAGTATTTTATCTGAAAAAATGTTCCCCCAATACAAAAATTAGTTGGGTTGTTCAAAAAAAAGCGGCTGATTTACTCCTAGACCAGCCATTCCTTAATGAAGTTTTTGTACTACCCGATAAATTTTTGCACCCCAAAAACTGGCTTGATTCATTGAAAATTATAAAAGAATTACGAAAAACTAAATGGGATGCAATCCTTGATTTTCAAGGTATTGATAAAACATCTGCCATAATCGCTTTTTTAAAAGGCAAAAAGTTTGGATTTTCTACACGCATTGCCCGTTCAAAATTTAGCACTTGGTTTACGAATTTTCATGTAGATGTTGAATGCAAAAATATAATTCAGAAAAATTTGGCTCTCGCCAGTTATACAACACAAGAGTTGGGAGGCCCACAAAACTTGTGCGCTACACAATGCCCTTCTGTTCCAGAGTTAAAAAAAACTTTTGATTTTAACTTTGGCAAAGCTAAGATGCAAGACGTTGATCAGTGGTTAACAAATAATCAAATTACAGATAAATTTATTTTACTGTGCCCAAACACAACATGGGAAACCAAACATTGGCCAAATGAGTTCTGGCTAGAATTCATAAAACTTATGTCCCAAGAAAAATTACAACACAAATTACTTCTTGTAGGGCAGCAATTTGGAAAAGCCGCTGAAAAAATTGCTCAGCTTTGCCAAGAAAAAAATCTGCCTATCTTAATTGTTCCCGCATGGAACTTGAATGCAACAGCATACCTTATATCAAAAACAGATTTATTAATTGCTCCGGACACAGGACTTTTACACCTTGCCGATTTTTTAGACGTAACAACAATAGGAATTTTCGACCCCACTAGTAAAGAACTTCAAGGGCCATTTTTGAAGGACATAAATATTGAAAATGCAATTCAAACTGGAAATATTTTACAAACCGGCTTTCAGGGCAACAACAATACGAACAAGTCGAATTTTCAAAAATCTACACCTTATCAAACTAACATGTGTAAACTACAACCAAGTATGTTACTTGATAACGTTCTACACATTTTAAAAAACAAAAATTAAATAATTTAATTAGGAGTTTTATATGGAAATACATTACATGAAAAGATTTATAGTTATCGTTTTATCTACTCTTTTCTTTGGGATGCAGGCAAAAAGAAATAAGATCTTACCCTCGATAAAACCACAAAACTTATCCGAAATTCATCTTGAAGCTGTTCCACTAATTGAAAAAACAAGTTTAACCATGGAAGAGGCAGTTCAAATTGCTTATCAAAATAAACCCGACCTGAAGGCATATCAATATGCAATCGAAGAGGGCAAGATGCGCAGCAAGCAGGCAATTTCCGGATATTTTCCAACTCTTTCCATGAGTGGCAACTTAAATCAAACACGGGGACAATCGGAACCAGATTTAAATATAGATTTTTTAGCACAACAACTTGTCTTAAATTTTGCAGGGCCAATTGAGCAGTATAGAAAAGCAAAAAAAGTCACTCAGGTCATTGAATACCAAAGTGAACGTGATAAAAAAAATATAAGGCACGAGGTTGAAAAAGCATTTCTTGAATGCTGGAAGGTACAGCAACAAAATACTGCTGTAAGATCATTTAAAAAATCAACTGACTCAGGTTATGAAAAAATTGAACATTCAAATAAATTGGATTTGGTTGATAAAAACGACTGGCTAAGAGCAACAGCAGATAACGCTCAAAGCTTATCTATGATAGATAATTACTACGAAGGTGTAATGATTTCTCAAAAAAAACTTGAGTTTTTTATGGGACAACCTGTAGATCTTGAAATTGCAGGCGTAAAAGAGATCGATAGCAGATATGTAAATAAAAAATTTCATAAAATAAAACTGAATCTTTTATGGGAAGATAACAATAAAGATTTATCAACCAAGCCTGTTGAATTTTACTATGATGTTGCAATCAACAATAGAGATGAATTAAAAATGGCAGACAAAACAATTGCCATTGCAAAAGACGATATTAAATTGGCACAAGGGTCCAGACTCCCCGTAATAAGTGTTTCATTTTCAGGTGGAACATGGAAATCATTTGGAGATCCAACACAAGAAATAGTTCCTGTAAAGAATAGACAAAACTATCAAACCGTTAGCGCAAATTTTAGTTGGCCTATATTTGATGGGTTACAAAGCTATTACCAAGAGAGCGCATCTCATGCAACAATGCTAAAAGAAATGCTCAATAAAGAACAGGCCGTACAAGCGGTAAAATTTGATGTTGAAAGAGCATACTTTGCATACATTCAATCTCAAACTCAATTTAAAGCCAAAAACTTTGATTTAACCAGAGCCAAAAACGAATTGGATCTTAAAAAACAACAATTTAAGATTGGAATAATTTCTCAAGTTGATCTCGATTCCGCTAAAACAGACTGGGAAAAGTCAAATTACACATGGCTTGACAGTAAAATTGATTTGGAAACAAAGAAACAAGATTTGCTGTTCGCTTGTGGTTATGGTGAATTTAATATCGAATAAAAATATTTTTGTATTAATATTTAAGCATCAAAAAGAAACAACATGGGAAGTCAACCTAAAAAAAGTGCCCCGTTTTTAAAAACAATTTCTAGACTGTTACCATTTTTTTGGGTTAATGATCTTAAAATACGCCTAGGCATTGTTTTGTCGTTATTTTTTATGTGTATATCGATTACATTAAATATTATAATCCCACTTATATACAAAAATGTTATAACTATTCTTTCTACTAAAAATAAGGACCTCTTCTATCTGGTGCCCGTGATACTAGTATTCTACGGCTCATTGTGGGTCATTAGCCAAGTTATTTCTGAAGTATATACAATGCTGATGGTTCGTACATTACAACAAAACCTGAGGTTGTTAAGTCTGCATATATTTACCCATTTACATTCACTTTCATTGCGGTTTCATATGGATAGGCGCACAGGCACTGTAATAAATTCACTTGAACGCGCATTACACGGATTTGAAGCCATTGTTTTTGGTTTACTGTTATTCATGTTGCCAATATTAATAGAAATGATAATAGTCGTTATTTTGTTATCAATTTTTTATGGTAGTTCTTATAGCGGCGGACTTTTACTCATTCTGGTAAGTTATTTGTTTTTTAGTTTAATTGCCATGAGCTATAAAACACAAAAACAAGCGGCTTACAATAAAGCCAGAGCAAATGCAGGTGCATTTATTACCGATAGTTTACTTAATTTTGAGACGGTAAAATATTTTAGCAATGAACATTATGATTATGAACAATGTGATATTCTTCTTAAAAAACAAGAACAAACAGGGATCGCAAAAAATTTTTCTATAACCACTATTCAAATTTGCCAAAGCATTGTTATTGGCATAGGGCTTGTTTATATGACTTTAATGACAAGTAGCGCAGTAATTTCCGGTCAAATGAATGTTAGTGACTTTGTTTTAATTAATGGGTATATTTGGCGATTTATTATGCCTCTTAATCAGTTAGGTCGTATCTTACAACAAATACACACCGGTCTAAATGATATGAACGATATTATGGATTTATTAGAAAAAATACCTGAGGTTCAAAATACTTATAACGCAATCAATCTTAAAAGCAACCGCATTGAAATTACATTTGATAATGTCGTCTTTGGATATGATCAACAACGAACGATACTCAATGGAATATCATTTACTGTTCCTGCAGGGAAGGTAGTTGCTCTTGTTGGTGCATCGGGTGCTGGAAAATCGACTATCGCTCGTTTATTATTCCGTTTTTATGATGTAAGTAGTGGACGCATCTTACTTAATGGGCATGACTTACGCAATATTACACAACAATCTCTGCATGCTTTAATTGGGATTGTCCCGCAAGACACTGTCCTTTTCAATAACACTCTTTATTATAATATTGCATATGGCTGTCCTACTGCCCGCCAAGAAGAAATCGAACACGCAATAAAACTTGCACATTTGGATGACTTTATTAAAAAATTACCTGAAGGAGATAAGACTATAGTTGGAGAAAGAGGGCTAAAATTGTCGGGTGGAGAAAAGCAACGAGTTGCAATTGCTCGTATGCTCCTTAAAAAGCCTCAATTTTATGTATTTGATGAAGCAACATCATCACTTGATTCTTATACCGAAAAAGAGATACAGCGAAATCTTGAAGAGATATCAGTTGGCGCAACAACGCTTATTATTGCACATCGCCTTTCAACAATTGTCAAAGCAGATGAGATTATTGTACTTAATGAAGGATTAATTGTAGAACGAGGCAATCACAAAAAATTACTGACTCTTGGTGGCACATATGCCAACTTATGGAAAAATCAATTACATTAAAATATTATTTTTAAAAAAATTTGATATAATTTGCTTAGTTTTTAAATTTAATCTTTTTTCATAATCAAAGAAGGAAAAATATGGAAATTGCATGCAATAATCAAAGTGAGCAGTTTGAACTTTTGAGCAACCACTCATTGGAAGACTGCTTAAATCAGGCCTTCAATGAAAATAACAATAGTAGTTGCTTTGGCAATACTGCTAACACTCCTAGTTGCGATGATGTATGCCATTGTTACGGCATGGCACAATAATAGCAAATGCAGGTATCGTAGGTTAGAATATTGATACCTGCATCTTATTTTTTAACTTTTCCTGTTATTTTTAATAAAGTATATATAACAATAAGAAAGCATCCATGATTGTAACAACTTATGAAGGCATAGTAGTCATCGAAAAAGATAAAAAAATAGCTTTATTTGACCCAGAAACTTTTGTTGTTTTTACAACAGATGAAGTTGGAAAATACGAAGAATGTATTCGTTCTTTCCTTGAAAAAAAATCTCTTATTAAACAAAAAAATAATTTTTTTGAAATTCCAGCTTTTAAAGCAGCATCCCCTCTAAAAAAAGGTTTAATGATTTATTGGTTAATCACCAACAACTGCAACTTACGCTGTTCTTACTGTTTTGCAGATGGTGGAAGTTATGGTGAAACCCGCGGATATATGGAAAAACAAACAATTGAAAAAACCCTGCATCTTCTTAATAAAGATTTTTCCGACGTTGATGAGTTTCGTATACTTTTTTTTGGCGGCGAGCCTTGTTTATACCCTGAGCTCATGGAACATACTGTAAATGCTGCAAACGATATATTAAAAGGCAAAAAGATTATATTTTCCGGCACAACAAACGGCACAATTTTATCTGAAAAACTGCAGTCGTTATTTAAAAAACATGAAGTTGGATTTGCTGTAAGCTTGGATGGCCCAAAGTGTGTGCAAAATTGTTTAAGAAAAACTGCAACTGGAATTGGTTCCTACGATCTTGTTAAAAATAATTTAAAACATTTTAAACGCATTAGCAAAAGATTACCCGTCCTGGTTACTGTCACACCCAAAAATATGAATCTTTCTGAAACATATATTCACTTCAAAGAATTGGGCGTAGATTATATACGCTTTACACCTGCAACGCTTCCATCCGATAGCTCACTTTGCTTTACCAACGATGATATTGCCTTTTTGAAAAATGAATTTACCAAGTTGGCAGGTCTTTATCTAAACGATCTTTTAGTAGAGGAACATCCTTTGGAAATTGATAATTTTCACTCGATCAAATCCATTCTAAACAGACAAAAACGTAATTCTTATTGTGCTTTGGGCCGTGGGATTATAGCGGTAACTCCTCAGGGGGATCTATACCCTTGTCCTCATTTTGTTGGTGAAGAAAAACATTGCCTTGGAAATGTGAATTCTGCTTTTGATAGAGAAGCTTTTGAAAAATATTTTCATGAAAATAACGTGGAAAAAAAACCAGAATGCACAGCGTGCCCTGTTAAAAATTTATGTGGTGGTGATTGTTATAATTATTTGGATAACAAGAACCATGGTACAAATAACATGTCATCCATTTTGTGCGAAATTTTTAAACATCAAGTTCATCTTTCCATATGGTTATATGCACAACTATACAAGGCTGGTTACTTTGAAAAATCTAACAATTTTTACAAAGTATTAAATGGTAAAAATGAAGCTATTGCAGCTGAAAAAAGTTGTCAGCCTTAACCAAACTAAACAATCATTAAGATTTTCTATTTTTAGAATTTATTTAATTGCGTAAAAAGAGAGCCCGAAGAAAATTTTTCTTCAGGCTCTCTTTAATTTTTCAAACATTTAACAGTTTAAAGCGATAATTTGCATTTTAGCATCTTGTCATCAAAATGCGGTTTTAAGGCATCGTAGAAATCATTTTTGATCATCTCAAGCCCCTCAACAGAATCAGATTCAAACCTTAGACAAATGGCGGGTTGAGTGTTGGATGCTCGTAGCAGCCCCCAACCATAACTCATTTGAGCTCTAATTCCATCTATTGTTATAGATTGGACATCTTTTTTTGCTGCCAAAACTGTCTTAACATTTTCAACAATTCTGGATTTATCAGCCTCAGATGCACATTTAATTTTGATTTCGGGAGTATTTTGTTTTTTGGGTAAGCTATTGATAAGTTCATCAAGAGTTTTTCCTGATTGAGATATAAATTCAATCAGACGCATCATTGCATAAATTCCGTCATCATAACCAAAGTATCTATCATTAAAAAAGAAGTGACAACTAAGTTCTCCGGCTAATTTCGCATTATATTTCACAATGGCTTCTTTTATAATTGAATGACCGGATGCTGATATAAGAGGAATGCCACCATCTTGAATAAGAGATTCAACTAAACAGTTGGAACTTTTTATATCAAATACAATTGTAGCACCAGGGAACTGTTTAAGAACTGATTTTGCAAAAATTGCCAGTAACTTGTCTCCACCAACTAACTCGCCTGATTTCGTCATAGGGCACATTCTGTCACAATCACCATCAAGCCCCATTCCAAATTCAAAATAGCTTTTCAGATCAGAATTTTTCAACTCATCTGCAACAAATGTCATGTTTTCTGGAACCGTCGGATCAGCTTCATGATTTGGAAAATCACCATCAACCTCCTCAAACAACAGTTTAATGCCTGTCCAATTCATTCTTTTGATTAACTCAGGAACGACTGTTCCGGCAGCACCATTTCCACAATCAATCACAGCTCTGATTTGCAAATTTTTGAGATGAGAAAAATGATCTGTTAAATATTCTAGATATTTTTCTATAATATTAAAACTAGTAACTGTACCAGTTTTAACTGTACCAGTTTTAACTGTGCCAGTTGCGACTGCCAAATTATTTTTGTAAAAATCTTTTGTCTGAAAGATATGCTTAATTTCTTGAATTTGCGTACCCCATGCACCCCAAATTTTTATTCCATTGTACGCCTTTGGGTTGTGAGAGGCTGTAATCATTATTGCTGAAGTATTATTAAAATATTTGACGGCATAATATGTTGCAGGTGAAGGAACCGTGCCAAGATCTATAACATTAAAACCTAAATCCGTACAGGCTTTTGCAATATTTTCAAATATTGGGGTGGAGTGAGATCGCCCATCTCGACCTATTAAAACCGTATGCATGCCAGGATTTTTTCTTTGTAAAAAAGTTGCAATGGCAAGCCCTAATTCGTAAGTTTCCTCGATTAGAAGCTCTTTGCCTATAACACCTCGGATGTCATATTCTCTAAAAATGCAAAAATCCATAAAAAGTCCTTTTTGTCGGCAGAAATACAGATAATAGCTGAGATACTTTTGAGTTTAGGCTAATTTAAAGATATTGAAAAGGGCATTTTTTACTTAACTGCCGGCACCTTCATTTCAGGAGTTGCGGGAACTGATTCTTTGGGCTGCGTTTCTATTGGCTTATTTGGTTGTTTTTCCTGTTCATGAATTTTACCTTTTACATCACCAACAAAGCCTTTAAGAAATTTGTCATAGAATATGCGAGCCGTCTTTTTTGTCGCTTTTCCCATGGTATAAACACCATCAATTGCTGAACTAAATGCATTTACCGCAGACTCTTTCCAAGCTGGACTCTGATCATCAAGCCTTTCAAAATATCTTCGAATATCATCATTACTTTTCAGCATAATCTCTAAATTTTTAGCTTTAGATTTTATATTTGTATATTTTTGTAATATCAAAATCTGTATATCATCAAGCTTCTTTAATATACCATCAAACTCCGTTATCAGATTTTTAATAGCAGCTTCAGAGGTTAAATCAAAGGGTTTAGAGTTTTTTTTTACATCAGTTGGTGATTCTTCCGGCCTTGAATAAACCCATTTTTTAAAACTTTGCCAAGCCCTTTTTGTTGTACTAATACCACTTGCAATCTGGCTGGTTGTAAACTCATAAATTTTTCGCGAAAGCGTTTTTTCGGTTTGAGGTTTCGCTACAGGAGCTTGTGAAGCCCCCACATTTTCTGTAATAACACCTTTTGCGGCCAAAGAACTCTGTTTTTGCAATTCAAGCTGAGCCTGTGAAATTTGAAATTTAAGCCCCTTTGCTTCAAGTTCAGTCATCTTGCTTTGTATTACCTGCATAATTTCTTGAATTTTTTTCGCACTATCTTCAAATTTTGGCAAATCAACGTCATTCAACTTTTTTTGAACTTCTGTTAGGCTCTGCAAATTTTTTTCAACCTGTGCCACCAAAGCTTCTGCCTCAGGCGTTTGGGATTGCTGAAAAATTTTAAAACTTGTTTCTTTAGATTCAATCGCCATTTTTCTTGCCGAGTCCAATTTCTCTTCAATTTCACCCAGCTGCTGCTTTAATTCTTTTTTTATTCCGGCCACTTGATTCAGTTTTTGATAAAGTTCATCAAACTCTTTTTCATCATTCGAAGCTTTAACTCCTGCAACGGATGCCTCAGGTTTGCTTTGCACAGCAGGAACTGAAGCAGCTACTGGAGCAGAGACTGGTAAAGTTGGACTTGTGGATACGGGAGCCCCTGCAGAAATGGGCGTAATAACAGGAACTGGAGTTACTGATGGGATTGGTTTAGCAGCTGGAACCGGCACTGCTGCTGCAACCGGGGTAATAACCGGCACAGGTGTAACTTGTGTCGACGACACTGGTGTCGACGACACTGGTGTCGACGGCACTGGTGTCGATGGCACTGGTATTGTTGATATTGGTGTTGCGGGTTTGGTTATATTTTGAGCCGGTGGCAATGGAGCTGGCATAACCGGTACAGGCTGGGCAGGCGGAGTTATCGCCGAAAATGCAGATGTAAATACGATAAAACAAAATATTAAACAAAAAAATCTTTTCACTGTTTCTCCTTTTTATTTTTGTTCTTTCAAAAGTTCCTTAGCTCTTCCACTTTCGAATCCTACTTTTTGATAAAATGCATCAAGTGAATTGTTTATGTCTGAAAATTTATTAAATGCCTTGTCGCGAATTTCGTTTATCTGTTTTGCAACATCATTTATTTTTTTGCTTAATTCATTTGATTTGTTTATCAAATTTCGAATATTAGAATCCTTGCCTTTCATTACTTCAGTCTGATTTTCATCAATTTGAAATTCTCCAAGCTGTTCTGACTTTACTTCCTCTGTTGTTGCAGCAACGGCTGGTTGAGCCGTTGACACAACCGCTTCTTGCTGTGGAACTGCCACAGATTGAGCAGCGGCCTGGTCGGGCATTTCAGCCGTAGGTTGAGCTGGCACTTCAGTTGGCATCTCGGTTGATTGAGCAGGTGTTTCTGATGGCATCTCTGCGGATTCTGGCATACTAAATAACCAAACCGTCATAAAAAAAGATGCCCCAAATAAAATTTTACACAAAAAAAATTTGTTCATACTAAGCTCCTTTTCCTTATTTTTGTACAAAGCTATTTTCTAGCTAGTATTAAAAAACTTTTTTTAGGATGAAGTCAATCTGTAAGATTTTTTAAAAATATTCTGTGTAATCTAGGGCATTGGCATGGTGAGTTCATCGGGCGCAGGCATACCCATTGGAGTCCCATTTTGTGTTTCAGTTGGAGTGATAGATGTTTTTGCCATGGAATCTGCAGGTACACTATCAGTCTGTTTTTGTTTTACATCTGCAGACTGCGAGGAAGTTTTCGTAGAGGACGATTCCATCGAAGATGGTTGCATCGCAGATGTCTGCTTTGACTCTACTGTTTTTTGCACTGCTGTTTTGCCTGAAAATAAGTTTTTGAAAAAATTATAGACTTTCGCGATACCACCGACGATAAACGCATAAATTTTCTGGACAACTCCAAGTTGCGGCTCTTTCTTAACCACAGGCTTTATCTCCTCTTCTTTTTTAGCCTGTTTTGACTCCATTTCTATTTTTTGCATCTCCTCAAGCTTGATCTGTTCAATTCTATGAGAACGATCTCTTATTATCAAACCTTTTTCTTCAAGCTTTTTAATATTTGATGCTACTAAGGCAATTTTTTCTTTTGCAAGACTAACAACTTTGTCAAAATCACCGGCCAAAACATCCTGTAAATAAGAAAGAATTGCTTTCAAATTTTCTTCAATATTTAAAACTTCATAATAAATCGCCCGCGCTTTTTTATCATCAATTATATCCCACAAGTCTTCAACTTTAGTTTTTGCGGCCTCTGCATGCGTCATAGATATTGTAATTTGTTCATCAACTTTTTGAAGGCGTTGAGTTAATGATTTATCAACATCGGAAATCGAATCCATATCAAGCCTTAGTTGTTCAAGATCGGATTCCATTTGTTTTATCTGACCTTCCAACAGATCAATTTTTCTTGCATAGTCTTGATCTACGTCTCCGGTTTTTTCTGATGGAGAAGTCAGGGAAGCAGTGTCTTTTGTTTTCTTTTTTTCAAGATATCTACCAATACTATCAAACAACTCTTTAATTTTACCTTGTTCCATTCCAAGATCTTTATAAAATTTATCGAGTTCTTCATCAATTGAATTATATTTGCCTTGGTATACCTTCTTTGATTCGGCGATCTGAGTTGCAAGTTTATAAATATTGGAACTAATTTCGTACGACTTTAGTAGCCAATTTTTCTTTTTCACCCAGTTACCCTGCTCACCTGTTTTTTCATCAGAAACCTGGATTGTTTCTAAGCCGGCTCCACTTTCAGAAGACGGCATAGCAGATTGTAACGGGTTTGGCGCATATGGGAAAAAAATTAAAAAAATTGTCAGTTGCAATCTATTGAATTTAAACATCCAAAAAACTCTAATCCTAGATTCCTTTTTTAACTTCTTCATATGCATCTTGATTTCTTAAGAAACTAAAAATAATTTACAAAGTTTTTGCTAATTCTTTAAGTTCCTGGAACAAACTCTTTATTAGTTCTTCCGCCTCTGGTGAAGTGTAGCTCCATAATACTCCTTGTTCAACTTTTGTCAAAATTGAACGATCGCATTTGATATCAATAATATCTATGCGCACAACATTCATTAGCGGATGCACTTGCGAAGGAGCTCTTACAACTCCAGCTCTACCAAGAATACTGTATGCTGTGTTCCCTTCGCCCAAGAAACAAATCATAACTTTTTTCTGCCACACCATGTTGATGTAACCGTTATGTTCCTTATGAATTGTCATCAAAAGGCTTTCATCACCTTTTGGATAAACGCATTGCACAGGAGTTGTATTTGGAATTCCTTTTTCAGAAAATGTCGAAAGTATAGCGACTGTTTTTTCTTTTTTAAGTAAATTTATTAAATCTTCCGGTAATTTTGGGCCAACATGCTTTGCCATAGTTCCTCTTCTTGTTTTTAAAATTTATCGTATTTTTTTGTGTAAAAGATTATCATGCTATCATATTGTTGAGTATTTTTCAAATGCCATGGGCCTAAAAGAGTCCTTCAGACAGCTTTAATACAACCTCATTTTCTAAAACTATACCTTTAAACGATAGAAATAGTCGATTATCATCCTGCTGTAGCAAGGATTCACTTTTTAATAACTCAATGTTTTTATTAAACGTAATCTTTTGAGTGCCCGTTAATAAGTATAGCACACCATGCAAGTCCAAGCCTTCTTTCTGCCTAAGGCTTAGCATCAGCATTTCAAGCACAACTTGCTGCCGCGTCAAGCATTCAGTGAAGGATATTGGCAATTTTGATTCTGAAACAATCGATCTGGTATAGGTTTCTATATTATTGAAATTCGTAAACCGTTTTTCTCCATCAAAAGAAGAAGCTCCTAAGCCAAATCCATAGTAAGATTTTCTGTTCCAGTATGCCTGGTTATGCACCGACTCATAGCCTTCTTTGGCAAAATTAGAAATTTCGTATTGGAAAAGATTATTTTTCCCTAAAAAATCAATAGTTTGTGAATAAATCGAAACCATCTGCTCATCATCAAAAAGTTTTAACTCACCTTTTTTTACTTTAAAATAAAGTGGGGTTTTTTCATAAACAGTCAGGAAATACACTGATATATGGTTTATTGGCCAAGCCACGGCTTGCTGCATTGTTTTATGCCATATTTTTTCGGTTATGCCGGGTAACCCGAGGATTAAATCTATTGAAATATTTTCAAAAAATTTTGTAGCTATCTCAATTGCATTTAAAACATCAGTAGTTGTTTGAGATCGATTTAAATTTTTTAGGATTTCATCGTCTAGAATTTGAACCCCCATACTTAGTCTATTAATTCCAAAATTTTTCCACGCAGATAGCTTCTCTTCGGTTATATCAGCTGGATTAGCTTCAATAGTAACTTCCCGGACTTCGCTTAAATCAAAGTAATTATTTAGTGTTTTAAAAACTTCTTCAAGCATATGCATTGGATAAAGACTTGGTGTTCCGCCACCCAAAAATACTGTTTTTATTGCTTGTCTTGAATTAAGACTTTTGCTAACCAACTCTATCTCTTTACAAAGAGCTTTATGATATGATTCAAAAAAACTTTCATGTTGAGCTAATGCAACAAAGTCACAATAGTGACAACGTTTTTTACAAAATGGCCAATGAATATAAATGTGTTGAAAATTTACAGGATCTAACATCTTTTTTATTTTTTTTCGATTTGTTTCGTTTGAACTATAATATTTATTATAGTTTTAAGGTCAGATTCAGCTTGAATTTTTAAGGCTTCTTGATTGGCAAATTTTATCCAAAGGGCTCCCGCTAATATTTTTTGAACAGGCTCAAGAAATTCTCTATTAAAGTTCTGCTTTTCCAAAAGTATCACAAGCTCTTCATCAGTCTTATTTTCTACTTTCCATCCATATCTTTTCTCAAGATATTTTTTAAAAATTTCAGTGAGCTTGAAATAAAAAATCTTAAAATCATTTTTACTTACACATTTTTCTAATTTAAGATTTTCAAGCGCCAGCAATGCTACTTCCCAATGCGTTAACGGCCGTCTATACCGTCTGTAAAAAATATAGAGAAAGACTATACCCACAATAATAATTGTTGCAGCTGAGAAAAGTGAAACTTGAACGACTTTTTTCTCAAGTAATGGTTGAGAATAGTAATCATATATCTCATAAAAATCTTTTTCAGATACATTATTTTGCATGATTAAATCTGCCTCCTAATTCGCATATGAAAAAAATTAGTCAGGCTATTAATAAAAGATTGTCCAACCGATAAATCAAGAAGATCAATTTTGTACTTATCAAAAAGACGCTTATGCTCCAGTAGGCGCACCTCCAAAAATGTGTTGAGCTTTTTTTTATCTCTGGTATCAAAAATAAAAGCTTTTCCACTTTCAGGATCCTGAACCTCTATTAGACCAACATCCGGAAAATGTCTTTCGCACGGATCTGTAATTCTAACGCCAATAAAGTCATATTCACACGCAGCAACTCTTAACAATTTTGAATACAAATTCAAATCATCAATCCAATCGGACAGCATAAAAACAATTGAATTTCGTTTTTTCATTGTTATCAAAAACTTTAATGCCTGAGCTATGTCAGTCCCTCGTCCCTTGGGTTGAATTGTAAATATGGTTTCAAGAATTTTGCCATTGTGAACACTGCCTCGACTAGGCGGTATCCATTTTTCAATTCGATCGGTAAAAAACAGTGCCCCAACTTTGTCCTTATTTTCGGCAGAAATATATGCCAAAACGGCGGAAACTTGCGCCATCAAATCTCGTCGCAACTCATGCTGTGACGAATATAATCCCGAGGCAGACAAATCAATTGCAAGAATTACAGTACGATCACGCTCTTGAATGAACTGTTTTACCATGATTTTATTCATCTTTGCGGAGCTATTCCAGTCGATTGACCGAACATCATCCCCAATCATGTAGTCTCTGATTTGGTCAAATTCCAGTCCAGCTCCCTTAAACGCAGAAAGGTAATCTCCGGTTATTGTTGTTTGCATTATGCGTTTTGTATGGATCTGAATTTTTTTAATCTTCTTTCTGATCTCTTCGGTTAGCATAAGCATACCCTTTTTGTCATTCTGAATTTACCTGTCCATCGTAGCCACGCAGGGCAAAGTTGGATTTCAGAATCCATGAATTAATATTGCCCATCTTTACCAAACTTCGCTCATCTCCTTAACAAGAGCCTCTGGTAACTTAATGGAACCATCTTCCTGCTGATAGTTTTCCAGTAACGCAACCATTAATCTAGGCAATGCTAATGACGATGCATTGAGCGTATGCGCAATTTCTGGCTTGGAATCATGATCTTTTCGATATCTAATTTTTGATCTACGAGATTGAAAGTCTGTACAATTACTGCACGATGAAACTTCGTAAAACTGATTTTGTCCAGGTAACCATACTTCAATATCGTAAGTTTTTGCTGATGAAAATGAACAATCCTGTGCAGCAAGCAAACTTACGCGATAGTGTAGACCAAGGGCTTTGAGAATTTCTTCTGCACATCCAACCATCATCTCAAGTTCTGTAAAGGATTTTTCGGGCTCACAAATGGAATATAGCTCAACTTTTTCAAATTGATGAACTCTTATCAACCCACGTTCTGTTGCTCCATATGTTCCAGCCTCACGCCTAAAGCAGCTGGTCCAAGAGGTCATGCGCATAGGCATTTCTTGAGCAGATAAAATCTTATCTGCATAAATATTTGTTAAGCTAACCTCTGCCGTTGGTATCAGATTTAGTCCATCTTCTGGTAGTGTATAATAATCGCCTCTAAACTTGGGTAAATTGCCCGAGTTGTATAATGCATTATCTGTTACCAAATATGGAGGTATTACTGGTTCAAATCCATGTTTAACATTATTTTTGAGCATCATGCGAGTTAACGCATAAATTACTTTAACTCCCTGACCACGATACAATGGAAACTGTGCTCCGGACATTTTTGCCGCTGTTTCAAAATCAAACCATTTTGCATTTTCATTCAATTCAACATGGTTTTTAATTTTAAAAGTAAACTCAGGTTTTTTACCGATAACACGTACAGGTTTATTTGCCTCTTTGCCACCAAGCGGAATGTCACTGGATGGAATATTTGGGCACGCAAGCCATAAATTTTTATATTCATGGTCTAGACTTGCCAATTCATCTTCTTTGCTTTTTAGTTCTTTGCCAAGCTCAATACTTTTTTGACGAATTTCAGGTGTTATGCCCTTGGATCCGGCTGAAGCCAAATCATTTTTAATTTTTCTCAAATTTTCAACTTCAGAATTAATTGATCTGACAAGTTTGTCCAACTCCATTAGTCGATCAACATTAAACGTTGGCTCTTTGCGTAAAATAAGTTCTTTTGTTTGTTCAAACTCATTACGCAGTCTATTTAGATCTATCATGGCATTCTCCATAAAGCTAATATTAATCTGCCGCGCCATCGGACGCTCATCCTGCGTGTCCATCATAATCCTTAATGGACAACGGCGAAAACTCGATTCAGTATCTTTAACATACCTGTACATAAATGACTTTTCAATTCTATAACAAAAAAAGAGACTTTACAAAAAAATTCACGCTTTATTACAGGAATGATGCCACATAATAATAAAATCAAGAATGCTTTATTTTAGACGCATAACTTTCTGGGTCATATTTTTGATTTAGCCATTTTTCCCCCTGCCAAATCGAGATTAAAAAATATTTTTCAGGCCGTCTAAAACGTAAATATCCATATTTAATTGATAGATGTTTTAACGCATCTTTTTTTCGTTTTCCCTGTTGTTCTAAAACCCAGAGAGCTGCGGCCTCTCCGGATCGATCCGCTCCATCACGACAGTGGATTAAAATTGGCTTTGGCGCATATTTGTAAAGATAAAGAAGTTTATGTAAATTTTCTTTACTTGAAAAATGACTGGCACTAAACGGAATATTGTAGTAATGCACATTTAGTTTTTCAAGTATTGCTTTTTCAGCCTGCCACCATTTTGTGTTTTCATTTACTCCACGTAAATTAATAACAGACTTAATGCCAAATTTTTGAATATACTTTCTCAGCCTGCTTGGTTTTAACTGGGCTGATCTGTACAAAGCCCCAGGTTGCACACTATGAAAATTATCAAATAATCTTTTAATATCATTGATTCGAACTTTATCGCCCGTCGCAGACAAAAAATTTGTTGAAATAAAAAATATGATTAATATTCTTAAAAAACTAGTTTCACTACTAAACATTTTAAATCCCTGCAACTTTTTAAGGATATTAACCTTTTGCAGGGATTTTTTTCAAGAAAAAAAATATTTGACCTAAATTAGGCTAAAAATATTAACCTAAAAATTTTTTAAAAAACCCGGAAATTCCACCTGATGCATCTTTGCAACAATCTCCAATATGCTTGTTATATTCAAGCAAAGCTTTTTTTGCATCTTCGGACAGTTTTGACGGAATGTGGCACTGAGTAGTGAAAATTAAGTCACCGCGACCGGCACGATGCAAACGTGAAAAACCTTTACCAACAATCTTTATCTCTTCGCCTACCTGGCAGCCACGAGGAATTTTAATAGTTTCTTTTGTCCCATCAATATTTTCAATCTCAATCTGACATCCCAAAACCAACTGGGGATAGGTTAGATTGATATTCGTCACCAAGTGATCATCTCTTCGATAAAATTTTGAGTCGGCCTTAACTTCAATACCTAAATAAAGATCTCCCGATTCCCCACCGAAAACTCCGGCATCGCCTTTGGATTGAACTCTTAATTCTGCATTGCTATAAATTCCTGCAGGAATTGAAATTGAAAGCTTTTCGTATTTTTGGAAACGTGATTGACCTTTGCATTTTGAGCAAGGAGATTTGATTGAAAAACCTTGCCCCATACAATCAGAGCACTGTTGGCTGTAAACAAAAAACCCTTGTTTGTGATGTATGGTTCCCATGCCTTGACATGTTGAACATATTGTTGGCTTTGTCCCATCTTTGCAACCGGTATGATTACACTGATCACATTTTTCATAGCGATAGACATTAATATCAGCTTTGCAGCCCAAATAAGAATCTTTTAATGTAATTTGGACTTTTTGAGATAAATCGTGCCCTCGTTGAGGAACCGGTCCGGTTTTGCTTTTTTTACGACGTTGTCCCGCTCCACCAAAAAGATCTCCGAATATATCACCAAAATTTTCAAAAATGTCATTTATATCTGAATACTGACCACCCCCACCCATCTGTTCAGCCCCTGCGTGCCCAAACTGATCATACGCCTTACGTTTCTCAGGATTTGAAAGTACGTCGTACGCCTGTGATGCTTCTTTGAAATTCTCTTCAGCCTCTTTATTTCCAGGATTTCTATCCGGATGATACTTTAGGGCTAGTTTTCGATAAGCTTTTTTTATATCTTCTTGGCTAGTGGTTTTGTCTACGCCAAGTATTTCATAATAATCGCGTTTTGCCATGGTTCTCAAATATTGTTTTTTGGTTTTATTAAAGATTACATTTAATCGAATACAGTTACATAAATTTAGTGTATCACGCTTAAATTCTTAATTCAAGATACCCTACAGCGGGTCAGTTATAGTAAGAACAAAGATATTACAGGAAGACCCGCCAGCCTCAGACGCTCAAGGACACGGACTGGCCCGCCAGGCGTAGCTCCGCAGGAGCGTAGACTGGTGCCGAAGAGGGGACTCGAACCCCTACCCCTTTGACAGGACTAGACTCTGAATCTAGCGCGTCTACCAATTTCGCCACTTCGGCCTTAAATTCGATTTTTTATAAGAATATCAAGTTTTTCAAAGTTGGCCAACACAAAAAATGTCCTGACAATATTAGACCTGCGGCGGTATTGAATTAGGATTATTTAAGTAATATTCCGAAATTAATAAAAAATCATCAAATTCAACAGGTAAAAAGTTATCGGAATCTTTGATTGCAAACAGATCATTCAAACGTTTATCCGAAAAAGACGCTCTTTTTGTAGGTGTATCGTTATAATAAGTTTTAGAGAGATAAATAGCTGAAATATCTTCCCACTTGGCCCGTAGTTTTCCCCATTGGTATATGCCAACTTCATCAAACTTTATATACTCAACTGCTTTTATTTTCATACTTATTGCTTCAAAAAAGAATTCCGTACAGATGGCCCCTAATCCAGCCGCACCCAAACCCGTTAAGAAATTTCCCAATGTTCCATGATTCTTCCGTTTATCAAAAGAATCATTTATCCATATCGCACCACAGGCAAGAAGGATAGCAGAAATTCCACCCGTTCCTAACATATATAAAAAAGACGGATTTGCGTAAAATATAAATTGCTTTCCATCATAGGATGTATTCTCGTGAGTAGAAGCAACCTGCGCTAAAAAAACATCATTACTTGAAGAAGTCGTCTCGTTATTTGGCAAAACAGCTTGCAAACTGGAAACAATTAGAAATAAAAGAGCAAAACACCCAAACCTTAATGATACATTAATTCGCATAAAGGCACCCTTTCTTGGTTATGTTTTTTTGAATTTTAATCATACTACCAAATTCAAATGATTTCACAACAGACAATACGGCTTAAATTCAATATAAATTCAGTATAAATATAGATACTATTTTTTATTGACTCTTAACTTTTGCCCTGCTAGCATTATTTTCCTAGTTAATAAGCTTGGATTCTAGGCATTGTGAAGCGTTTATCAATTGAATTTGGTGCAGCAAAATTTAGGGCGGTTGGGTGAAAAATAAATTTAGTATCTATAAAAAAAGAATCCCTCAATATTTTTTTTCTGTACTTATACTAATTTTCGTATTTGCAGATGCAAAAAACACAAGTCATAATTTTGGAGAAATCAAAAACGAAATAAATAATTTACGTCCAAAATATGAGTGGCAAAAAATTGAAGTCACCAATAATAATGCACCTGTTTTAGCTAAATTCATTGATAAATATTTACAAAAATTTTGTACTAAAATAGGCGTACAATCGCCTCCACCGGTTTGCCTTTATTATAATTCTGAAAATTATGAAAATTATAATTATTATTGGGATGGAAAAAACATTTTACTGGGCAACAAAATTTTAGATATTCTTTTTTATAATAAAAGCTTTGAAAAATATTTTGAGGCATTACTTGCGCATGAATTTGCGCACTTTAAATTAAATCATAAGCCTTGTGCAATATTTGAGCAGGAAGAAGCCGCAGATAAACTTGCTTTTACCTTAATCGATAATCCGGAAGATCTTGTAGCTGCACACTTATTTGATTCTTTAGTATTTATAACAGCCCAAGCATTTGCAGAATATATCCTAGATGCAAATAAGTTGAATACGTCAATCGCACAAACAATGAAAATCTTTACTAATATTTCTCCAAATTTTGGAAACTTCGCGCAATGCTCTAACTGGATGTCAGTTTATCACCTGTATTATGAAGCTTTTATAAAAACAACATTCAATACAGATTTATATCTTTCTTCTAATGATTTGGCTCTTAATTTAGTAGAAGTAAGCGGAGAATCTCATTCAAAGCTTACTATGGATTATTTAAAAATTTGGCTTCCAAGATGCATAGAATTCTTAAAGCATCCACTTGAGAGAGACACTCACCCTTCTCCCAAACAACTATCAGCATGGTCTCAAAATATATCTGCAACTCAAGCTGCATAATTTTTTAGATTTCATAATTACACACAACACAATAACCACGAATATTACTATTAAAAGTAGTTTAAAAATTACTTTTGTTGCGTAAAAATATTTCATTTTGGAATAATGGATTCAAATGTATAGTGTGTGTCATTTTTTTGAAGGGGGGAATTATGAATATATTGTCACAGAGTTCATTTATTACATCGTTTGTTTTGGTCACATCAATATTTAACAGCATTGATGCAGCCAAGGGAATTTCAATACAGCTATCACCTAGGACTGTCACAGGAATAGAGCAAGCATCCTTTTCGGTAAACACCAAAGAAGGTGAAACAAAACTCAATGTCCTTACAACCCTGTTAGAAATTTATCGAAAAAACCCCGCATTACTCGAGCTGGTGCTTAATTTTTACAACTCAATTAAATCTGGAGAGGTTAGGGACACTGTCATTCCAGTCGCTCTTTTAAACCAAATGCCTCCAGAGCTTGTAAGCATTGTTTGTATCACCGATGCATCTGGATCTAAATTAAACCCTACTATTTATAGCGCTTTAGATTTGTTGGCTGAATCAATTAAAGACGGAATCGACGCCGCCAAGGCAAAAACATGTAAGGTTTGTTGCCAAAATTTTTGGTGTAAAACAGCGCCTAAATTTCTTTTGATGACGGTAGAACTGGTCGCACCTATTTTACTTACACTTGCTAGTTCTGCTGCAAGTAAACATGTCGGTCAAGAAAGTCTTTCCGTTGTAATTCCTACTTCGGCAATTAAATACGAAATAATTAGATAGTTTAAATAATAAATCGACTTAGCAAGTTATTCCCGCAAGGCAAACAAACTTTGCGGGATATGTTTTTGGGAGATACAATGAATAATATCTATAAAATTTTTATATCAACTGTATGCATAGTTACAATCATTTCAACAGCTGTCTTATTTGCTGGGCAAGAACAACGAAGGGGCCTAGTTACTGCAATAGGAAGTTTATTTTGTGGTAACACATATCAGCAACAAGAAAGTGTCATAGATTTTTTAGCACAATTGCACGTTACCGATGATAAAGCATTTCATCAACTTTTTGATTACGTTGTAAATAAAAAAGGCAATCTCGATTTCAAACTTGCACAGGTTTTAACGGCAAAAAATTTAATAGATAAAACAGGAGCTCCAAGTGAATCATTAAAAAAAACATTCAATTTTTTAAAAGCCATTATTGATGATTACAATCAAGAAACTAAGGTTAATTGCTGTCAATCATGCTGCGGAGGATGTTTTATGCTCTGGTGTAGAGAAAATGGCGTAAAAATATTGGATTTTACATTTACTAACGCAACGGCTCTTGTAAGCGCCATTGCAACTAAAAAACCAGTTCGCTCCCCTCGTCTTGCTGCAATGGATCGCTCCGATATTGTTCAAGTTGGTCCATTGGATATTGAAGTTGTTCTTAAGCAATTATCTGGAGATATTATTGATTAAATAACTAATCTAAATTTTAGAACAAAAAGAAGGGCTCGATTTAAAATACCGAGCCCTTCTTTTTTCTAACTTACTTTAAATATTAAAAATCTGCATGTTTTGGATATCTTGGGAATGGAATTGAGTCTCGAATATTATCAATTCCTGTCGTAAATACAACCAATCTTTCAAACCCAAGCCCAAAGCCAGCATGTGGAACTGATCCATATTTTCTTAATTCCAAATACCACCAGTAACTTTCTTTATTTAGGCCAAGCTTGTCCATTTTAGCTGTCAACACATCAAGCCTGTCTTCTCGCTGACTTCCGCCAATAATTTCACCAATACCGGCAACTAAAACGTCCATCGCTCTAACAGTTTTTCCATCTTCGTCTTCTTTCATATAGAAAGCTTTTATCTCTTTTGGATAGTTGGTTAGAATTACAGGTTTCTTGCAATGTTCTTCGACAATATATCTTTCATGCTCGGATTGCAAATCTATACCCCACTGAACAGGATACTCAAATTTTTTGGATGATTTTTGTAAAATATCAATTGCCTGAGTATAGGTTAAATGTTCAAATGGATTATCTAAAACATGTTGAAGCCTCTTTATAATTCCAGGCTCAATATATTTATCAAAAAATTCCATATCTTGAGGACATCTCTCAAGTGCTGTTTTTATGCAATGTTTTAAGTAACTTTGCGCACATTCCATATCATCTTTTAATTCAGCAAACGCCATTTCCGGTTCTATCATCCAAAATTCAGCCAAGTGTCGTGATGTATTTGAATTTTCTGCACGAAACGTTGGTCCAAATGTATAAATATCAGAAAGCGCACAGGCATAACATTCGCCGTTAAGCTGTCCAGAAACAGTCAAAAAAGTCTCTTTGCCAAAAAAATCTTGTGCGAAGTCAACTTTTCCGTCAATCAATGGCGGGGTTGCAGCATCAAGTGTTGAAACTCTGAACATCTGTCCGGCACCCTCGCAGTCCGATCCGGTAATGATGGGAGTATTAACATACAGAAAGCCTCTGTTTTGGAAAAAATCATGCGTTGCCCATGCAAGTGCATTTCTTACTCGCGAAACCGCGCCTACCGTGTTTGTACGGGGACGTAAGTGCCCGATTGTTCTTAAAAACTCAAGTGTGTGTCGCTTCTTTTGTAGTGGATAAGTTTCGGGATCACACAACCCAATAATTTCAACCTGGGTTGCTTGAATCTCAAATGACTGTTCTTTTCCAGGACTTTCGACAAGCTTTCCAGTTATACTTACAGATGCTCCAGTCGATAAATCTTTTTTTAAATTTTCGTAATCATTTAAATTCTGATTAATAATTGCTTGAATATTATTGAATTGAGATCCATCATTTATCTCAACAAATCCAAAATCTTTTGAAAATCGAGATGTTTTTACCCAACCTTTGACTGTTAACTCTTTTCCAATATCTTTCTTGCTTACATGACTAATTTTTATGCGCATGTGAGTACCAAAATTTTAGGGTTGAACATATAACTTTGCTGATAAATAGATTAATATGTTTACGATGATGGTCAAGAACATAAGTAAAAGCCAAGTAAAGTTTCGAAATTTATAACTTACTTAACTCTCTAAGATAAATTTGTGATACTAGTGAAAATTTAACTGCACTAAAAATTGCTGATTTTTTGAAAGGGAAAAAACGTGCTAAGCAAAATAGTTCCTGGTAGGCAACCAAAAAAAAGTGGAAAGTTGCTTGCAGAAAAAAAATTTATAAATGATAACGTAGGTTTTATTGAAATTCTAGATGTTTTTGGTAACGATTTAACAGTTGTTAATGCTGCGAGAGTTTCGTTTAACAAAGAATCAGAATTTGAACCAATTCGAGATGGATATGGAGATTCTGCTAAAGTTGTCGGACACCGTGTATCTGCAAAAGACCAAAGCTTAATTGAATATCTTGCACAAAACAATCACGTCACTCCATTTTTTCATCCGCAACTTCGATTCAGAATTAAAATGCCAATTTATATTACAAGAGAATGGTACCGTCATACCGTTGGGTTTGCCCGTAATGAAGTTTCTCGTCGTTATGTAACATTTGAACCGGAATTTTTTGTACCATCGGAACTACGCAAGCGTGACATAAATGTAAAACAGGGATCAAGCAATGAAGTTCACGAACACAACAGTGAGTTGCTTGCAAACATTCGCAAAACAAATCATAAAGCATTAGAATTATATAATTACCTGCTAGAACGTGGAGTTTGCCCCGAACAGGCAAGAGGAGTCCTTCCACAATCCATGTATACAGAATTCATTGAAACTGCAAGTTTGGCAGCTTACGCTCGCCTTGTTAATCTTCGACTCGACAGTTCAGCACAAAAAGAAATCCGCGAGTATGCAGGAATCCTTTCAAGTATGGTTGAAAAAATTTTCCCTGTAAGTTGGAGAGCATTGGTAAAGTACAACGAGTTTTTTGAAAGAAAAATAGGATGAGTATCAAAGCAGATAGTTGGATAAGATTAATGTCCCAAACCAACGGAATGATTGAGCCATTTGTTGAAAAACAAGTTCGACAAACCGAAGGAACTCAAAAATTAGTTAGTTACGGACTTTCAAGTTATGGATACGATATAAGAGTAGCGGACGAATTTAAAGTATTCACGAATGTATACAATTCAATTATTGATCCCAAAAATTTTACTGATAATTCATTTGTCGCGCTAAAAACAGATATGTGTGTAATTCCACCAAACTCTTTCGCTCTCGCACGCAGTGTCGAATATTTTAGAATTCCACGCGACATTTTGACAATCTGTTTGGGTAAATCAACGTACGCTCGATGCGGTATAATTGTTAATGTGACACCTTTTGAACCGGAGTGGGAAGGACATGTTACCATAGAAATTTCAAACACAACACCTCTTCCTGCAAAGATTTATTCTAACGAAGGCATTGCACAAGTTATTTTCTTTCAGGCTGATCAAATATGTGAAACTTCTTATGCTGACCGCAATGGTAAGTATATGAAACAGACTGGAATAACACTTCCCAGAATTTAATTAGAAATAAGGCGCTCAACGGTTTTAATGCTATTGGGCGCTTTTATTTTGATTTTGAAATGCTTCTTACTTCAGACTTAAATTCGTGGTAGTAAAACCCATCGTCACCCCAACTTCAACAAATTTATTATTATGGACAGGCAAGTCTTCGGCAGATTCACAATTCTACTCCAAATCTCCTACAGGCAAGCCTCGCCAACTTGTCACTATAAAACTCCACGGATTAATCCCAGTCTTTATTGGATCTTCTGACAATGGCAAATAAATTAAATAGCAATTTATCAATAATTATTCTTTTTGAATGCATAATGTAATTAATTTGTAATTAATGGTAGAAACTCAGATGCTTCAAAATTTCGCATTTAACGACTAAAAAGCACCCTACTACATCAAAAAACGCCGCATTTCTCGATTTTCTAAATGAATTTGGAGGTGGGGCGTTTGACGTTTATTGCAAATTTTAGGAGACTGGATGTATGCAAAATATAATAGAATGGCTACTAAAGTTAGTAGTTATAAATTACGGAGGTTTCAAATGAAAAAGTTAGTATTTTTAAATTTAGGTTTATGTTTGTTGTTTTCTCCTTGTCAGGATTTAAATTTAAATTCTTTAAAGGCTCAGCCCGTTAGCTGCATAGAAAACAATCCACATGTTGCAAAGATTCTTGATGCTTGCCAAAACAACTCTAAATTTGCCCAAGAAAAGATGACAAAGATTGGGAAAAAAATCAAAGACGCACTCATGCGCATGTGCACTTTAACAGAAAAGCTAGAGTTAAGAGGATTCACCAAAACCCCCACTTTATTTGAAAAGTTATTTTCCGAATTCATTCGAAACGTAGCAGGTTTGCTAAATATCGAATATGAAAAAATACAAAGTTTTACAAAAAATATTCAGTTACATAATGAAAAATCTGCAGAAAAAAACAATCCCGCTACTTCACAATGCGCTGATAAAACACCTGTTGAAAATCTAGTAGACGAAATATTGAAGATTTCTGATGACAAATTGGATATTTCTATATCTTTAATAATGCAGTTTTTGAATCCATCCTCTGTCGAGCAGATTGACCACAAGGAAATCAAACGCATATTAACACAAACTTTAAGCACTTTCACACCTGAAGAACTTGATGCCCTTGCAAAAGTGATTCACTCAAACGCTTTTGCAAAAATAGCAGCCAAGCTTGATGTACTAACCAACATGGTCTTATCAATAATTAAGGAAGAAGACGTCAACGCAACGGTGAAATAAGCCAAATTTTTTATATTTAGCCTAATTTTGACAAGATTGTCAGGGTAAACTAGACAGATATCAAGAATATGCTAAAATAAAATGTGTTTTAAATTAAATATTCTTTATTACTTGTATTACCCAAATAAGTTATGATTCCAATGTGGAAGAAGGGCTATTCGATCATGAATAACGCACAAAAAATTTCAGAATTTGAGAAGTACGCCATCATTGAGACTGGCGGAAAACAGTATCAAGCATTACCTGGCAAAACTATCTGCATAGAAAAGATTGAGGGAAATGCTGGAGACAAAATTCAATTCGACAACGTACTGTTTAGAAAAACTGACGATACAAAATTTGAATTTGGCACACCTTTCATCAAAAATGCTTCTGTAAAAGCAAGCATAATTAAACAAGATAAGGCTCCAAAACTTGTCATTTTCAAATTCCAAAGACGTCACAAGGTCAGAACAAAAAAAGGCCATCGTCAGCCTCAAACAATTATCAGAATTGAAAGTATTTAAAAAGCTTTCTAAAGCATAAAAAAAGAGACCGGTTTAAACCGGTCTCTTTTTTTATGCCTTGTCTTATTCAAATCTTAATGTTGCCATTCTTTTTATAAATCATAATCATTTTTATTAATTTTTATGCTACCAAAACTGGACCAGGCACTGATTTGTTTTTAGTTATGTTGAAATCCTTTTTTGGATCCTTGAAATATGCCGCTGAAATATCTTTCATTTGCCCGAACACTTTACTTGCTGGCGCCAATTTTACAGTCTCTATATTTTTTTTGACATCTGATAACATAACAGTCTTAACATATTTTTTATCCGAATCATTTAATAATGTTGAATCTACAACATCATCTAGCAGTTGTTTAAAATAATTAAGTTTATTTTCGTCATTTAAAGGACGCATTGCATATGTGTCTTTTAGAACCTTGGCAAATAAAGTCTGAACTTCATTCTCAACTGCCTTAACACCATGGTGCCTGGACAAATTCATAAGCATTCTGTTTCTAATGTAAAAATTGTTGGATTTTTCAAGACTCTTAAGAGCCCCAAATATTTTAGCCTTGCTAGAAAAACATCCGGACTTCTTTAATTCAGGAATCATGGTATTTTTAACATACTCTTGCTGATTTTTGCTCAAAAGCGGTGATCTGACAGCCCCGGACAATATTGAACTCAAAACTCTACCCTGGTGATAATCGTCCTTATCACGCTTACTGTAAAGCTCTTGAAGCTTATTTCCAAAAATATTTTGGGTCGTTGAGTTAAAAACATTTTTACGATTTTTTGCTACCAAAACACGTAATTTGGTAATTTGCGTTAGCAAATCACTTTCTTTACTATTTTTTTCAAGTTCCTGCTGAACTTCCAAATTTACGTCCTTCTCGGAACTAAAAAAACCAGCGCTAATTCCACTAAAGAAAAAAAATGCACACACAGAAGAAACCTGTAGAATTTTCATAACAAAATCTCCCTTTTAATATTAAACCTGAAACAAACTTTCGTAATCAAATTCTACAATTTTTGAAACAAAAAACAACCCTTAATTTTTAACAATAAGAGCTTTCTACTGATGACTAATTTGGTAAATCAATATTTGAAAATGACCGAAGGGCCCCATACTATGGAGCCCCCAAAAACATTTTGAAAAATACAAGACACTTGGAAAAAAAATGCATCACCCTTAATCTTACATTGATTCCAAATAGCGACCGTTTTAACTTACGTATCAGCCTCATATATCCCCCATACCACACCATCCCTAACCTTTATCTCTAAAAATTATCGCTGCTTATTTTTTATTTGCGTTTACTCTTTAAATCTCTTTGACGTTTTACAGCTTTTTGATATGGAGTAAGACCATAATTTTTTGCTGTATTATTCCAAAAAGCAATTGCATTAGAAATATAACTTACAGTACCTGAATGAAGAAGTGGACTATCCTGTAAATTTTTCAAAAATCTGTCTATCTCCTTAATCCCTGCTTTACTTATGCTAGGAGTTCTCCCTTTAGAAACAAATCTGCGAGCATATTTATCAAAATTTTTCACAGCATTACAAAAATTAAGCTGTGTTTGAACAGACACAGCATCCGTTGATGTTGATACATCATTCAAAATTTTATTCAATATCACAAGATATGAGCTGATAGCAACCCGTCCGCTCAATTTAGCCAAATCATTTGAAACCTGCAAATCTAATTGGGATCCAGACGATGTGGTTACTGTAGTATCCCCAACATCAATTGAAATTGCATCATCCATTCCAGGCATTGACACCAAGTTGCCAACTGGCACCATCGCCAAAACAAAGACCCCTAAAACCTTTGAATAATTATTCATCTTGAAACTCCCCTATTTCAATAAACACTTACTTTAACTAATTTCATAATAGCAATATAAATAATTCAAAAGCAATATTTGTGTAAAAATACATTCAAGTATCAAAAATTTATCTGTACAGCTATAAATTCTCAATTTTTCTGTAAAATATAGAGTTAAAACATCTGAATAAGTTAAATTTCACGTAAAATATAAAATATTCAATTGTTTTTATTAATAAGGAACCATATGAATATGAAGAAACCAGATTACCCTATAAATTCGCTAATATTAAAACGATGGTCGCCAAGGGCAATGTCGGAAGAACCTGTATCCAAGGACGATCTTATGACCATTTTTGAAGCCGCACGCTGGGCACCCTCATCATATAACAACCAGCCCTGGAAATTTATTTATGCAATGAGAGATACCCCCGAATGGAAAACTATTTTTAACCTGCTGGTTGAATTCAATCAAAATTGGTGCAAAAATGCAGCTGTATTAATTGTAATCATCTCCAAAAACAACTTTGATTACAATAACAAAAATTCACGTACGCACTCTTTTGATACTGGAGCTGCCTGGGAAAATCTTGCCTTACAAGCCACACACATGAATTTGGTCTCACATGCGATGGAAGGCTTTGATTATGATCGAGCAAAAAAAGAGTTAGCTATTCCTGATGATTTTACGGTAGAAGCTATGTGCGCAATTGGTAAACCTGGTAAAAAAGAAAATCTCCCGGCAGATTTACAAGAAAAAGAATTGCCCTCAGACAGAAAACCCATTACAAAATTCGTTTTTAACGGAAAATTTGGGAGTCCGACAAAGTAAAATACCCAGGCTTCGCTTTTGAAAAGCTACGCCGGGTTCGCCGTGCCATTCATCCCAAGCTTTATAACCCATGTTTTTTTTGGCAACGGCGAAAAATAACTCTTGCACAAGCTAAATTTTATGTTAAATTCTACCTAGTTCATTACCCTTGTCATCCTGAACTCGTTTCAGGATCCATGGATTAATCATACCTCAATTATTGCGGGAATAGCTCAATTGGTAGAGCATCGCCTTCCCAAGGCGAGGGTCGCGGGTTCGAGTCCCGTTTCCCGCTCCATAATGTTTCAAATCTGGTAAGTATAATTCTAAATTCTCTTTTTAAATTAATTTAGCGTTATTCAACTAATATTTTATTTATATTTTAAAGTTTTACATCTTTACAAAATCTAATTTTATAATAAAATTCATTCCACATGTAAAATAACATTTAACAACCTTTAACAAAAGAGATCTACATGAAAAGACATTCACCATTAACATCCATATTCATATTTTCTGCTATTTTTTCCATTTGGACAGCATTTGGACATGAGCAAATTCAATCCATAGGAGAAATTCCCCACAAAATGCAGCTCCACTGCGCAAAAAATCCAACTCTTAAGCCTTTTCTTTTCACAGATTTAGACGACACTCTAATAAAATCCACCCACCCTCTGGGATGGGGTTCTGATAAATGGTTTTCTACTATGTGCAGCCATTTAAAAGCACACAATATTAAAAATCCACTAGACATAATTTTTGGCGTAGTAACTTTTGTAAATGCATTTTTTGCTGATCAAGCAACAGATGAACAATTTATAATTAAAACCGAGGAAATCGTTCCAAAAGCATTAAATTCAATCAAAATGGAAAGAATTCCAGTTTTTGGATTAACAGCTAGAACGTTTATTTTAAAAGATTTTACACAAAAATATCTTAACGACTTGGGAATTGTTTTTTCAAGAATTAATAATCCCACAGGTGAAGATATTATAATAAACGAAGAAACCGCATGGAAAGCAATTTATTCCAACGGAACAATTTTTTGTAGCGGCAACAACAAAGGGAAAATTATTTTAGAATTTTTTGATAAGTTTGAAAAATTAGATACAAGAGAAATAATCGCATTCGCGGTTGACGATCAAGTAGCAAATCTTGATAAAATTCAACAAGCACTTCAACAAAAAGGAATTGCCTGTGTTTGTTTCCATTATGTACCCAAAGAAACCAACCCTGATTTTAAACTCGACTCAATAACACTCTCGTGGCTAAACTTGATCATAAGAAATAATCAGACGGAACATTAATATAATTTTACAAAAACACGCAACAGCTAAGAATTACAATCACTGTAAACAAAACGACAAGCAAGTTAAAGTATTTATCAATAAATATTTTAACTTGCGATCCCCAAACACGAATCATTCCAGCTACAAGAAAAAATCTTGCCCCACGAGCTAAAAATGAATACCAAATAAATGGAATAATAGGCAGATGACAAAAACCGGCCGACACAGTCACAGCTTTATATGGAACCGGTGTAAATCCTGCAATTAAAACAGCCCAATTTTGATAAAGTTTATATCTGGCAACAAGATTTAAAAATGTTTGTTCCGAAAATAACCACCCTACTAATTTTGCTCCAATGCTTTGCCACATTAAAGAACCTATCATATACCCAAAAATTCCACCCAAAACTGAAGCTATTGTAGCTAACCCAGCATAAAAAATGGAACGTTTGTTATTCTGAACACAGTAAAGAATCAATAATGGATCTACTGGAATAAAAAAAATTGAAGATTCAATAAAAAATAGCAAAAACAACCAGAATAATGCGTGGGGCGAATCCACTTTTTCGCCCATCCAGTCATAAATATTTCGAATAAACTTAAAAACAAACATTTCGTGCTCCTGCAACAGCTATTAAATTTTTTCTGAACTTCGACAGGCTCAGGACGAGCGCCTTCAGGTAAGCGCGCTCCCAGCCGTCGCCAAAGGCTATGGCGGGGAGGCCATGGTGCCTGTGCGCCGTAGCAAAGAATGCGAAAGCGCAAGCTTGTCGAACCATCACCTGGTGACGCGCCAGGCGTTATTACTTAATTAATTTGTTCAAATATTCAGGCAACTTATCAATTGCAACACGTTCTTGGACAAGTGTGTCTCTATTTCGCGCCGTAACCATCCCGTCTTCAAGGCTTTCAAAATCAAAAGTGAAGCAAACAGGCGTTCCAACCTCATCTTGCCTACGATATCTCTTTCCAATAGAACCGGAAGTATCATACTGAACACGAAATCCCTGTTTTTTCAAATCAAAAAATACTTTTTCGCTTTGTTCTTTAAGTTTATTTGTAAGCGGTAAAATAGCAGCAGTAATTGGTGCAACTTTTGGGTGAAGCCTTAAAACAATTCTAGACTCTCCCTCAACTTCATCTTCGTAGTAAGAATCAAACAATAAAGTTAAGAATAAACGATCAACACCAACCGAACACTCTACAACATGTGGAGTAAATGACGCTTTTGCTTCTTCATCAAAAACAGATAATTCTTTGCCCGAAAACTTTGAATGTTGTGACAAGTCAAAGTCACCACGATTTGCAATTCCTTCTAACTCTTTCCATCCGAATGGGAAATTATACTCAACATCGAAGCAACCCTTTGCATAGTGCGCAAGTTCTTCTTTAGCATGTGGTCTAATTCTAATTTTTTCAGGATTCAAACCTATACTTTTAAAAAATTCCTGTCTACGAGCAACCCATAAATCAAAGAATTTATCAGCATCCTGACCTTTACAGAAAAATTCCATCTCCATCTGCTCAAATTCACGAACTCTAAATAAAAACTGTTTCGGGGTAATTTCATTACGAAATGCTTTACCAATCTGAGCAATTCCAAACGGAACTTTGACTCTGTAACTTGAAATTACATTTTTAAAATTTATAAAAATAGATTGAGCTGTTTCTGGACGAAGATATGCAATACTACCCTCGTCTGCAACGGCACCAAGCTGTGTCTGAAACATAAGCTTAAATTGTCTAATTTCTGTCCATTTTTTAGATCCACAGTTTGGGCAGCCATCTTCAAGCTTAAATTCATCAGCTCGAAAGCGTTTTTTGCATTCCATACAGTCTACCAAAGGATCGCTGAAATTATCAACGTGCCCTGAAGCTTTCCAAACCTCAGGCGCTCCCAAAATTGCCCCATCAACAAAAACAACCTCTTCGGGGAAACTGGACATATGTTCTAACCAGGCATTTTTGATGTTTTGTTTAAGTAATGCGCCCAAAGGACCAAAGTCATACACACCGTTAAGACCTGAATAAATCTCGGCTGATGGATAAACAAACCCTCTGCGTTTACACAATGAAACTATTTTTTCAAGCGTCACAGTAGTTGATGACATGATAAATCCTAGGTTAAAGCGTTAAACATCAAATTTCGCATGCTTTAAGATACCATAAAACTTTATGTTTAAAAATACTAATTTAAGAGGGCAGAAGACTCGACATCTCCTGCCCATAATTCTTAGTAAAAAATAATATTTTCAAGTAATAAAATAACTAGAGTAAAAATATGCCTTTTTCTAAACAATTTTTGACCATTGCATCCGACCAAACACTTACCTGAACCTCTCCAATGTGTGCCTTTTTTAATAAGAACATACACAATCTAGACTGTCCAATTCCGCCGCCAATGGATAGAGGCAATTTATCGTCCAGAAGCATTTTGTGAAACATCAATTTTTTTCTATCCTCTTTGCCCACAATCTTAAGCTGCTCTTCCAAAGCGGTCTTATCTACACGAATTCCCATAGAAGATAACTCAAATGCCATTTTTAAAACTGGATTCCAGACCAAAATATCGCCGTTCATGCCCTTAAACCCATCATATGTTGAAGTTGACCAATCATCATAATCAGGCGCTCTGCCATCGTGTGGGATACCATCTTTCAAATTTCCACCTATCCCTATTAGAAAAACTGCCCCATACTTCTTGCAAATCTCATTCTCACGCTCCTTACGTGATAATGAAGGGTATAAATCCTCAAGTTGCTCTGCATGCACAAAATGAATATCCATCGGAAGAGAAGGCTTTATTTGCGGAAAATGCGTGGCAAGTTCAAGTTCTGTACCAACTATAGTCTTATAAATCTTACGAACTATCATCTTTAGAAATTCAACATTACGGTCCTGCTTGGTTATAACCCTTTCCCAATCCCACTGATCAACATACAAAGAATGTAAAGCATCAAGTTCTTCGTCTGCACGTATTGCATTCATGTCCGTATAAATACCCTCACCAGGCAAGAACCCATGACTTCCCAAGGCCATCCTCTTCCATTTTGCAAGGGAATGCACAATCACAGCTTTTGAGTCATTATCAGATTTTACAAAAAAAGAGACCGGACGCTCCGTTCCATTTAAATCATCATTAATTCCAGTCCCATCTCTAACAAAAATTGGAGCAGTAACTCTGGTTAAATTAAGAGCTCGAGCTAACTCTTCTTGAAAATTCTTTTTAATTAAATAAATTGCCTTTTCAGTATCTCGTAATCCCAGTAACGACGAATACTTTTCGCAATCGCCATTTTTTGATTTTAACTCCTGCATACACAACATCGTTCTTCCTTTCATCATGGGGTTAAACTAAAAAACCCCAGCTCTATTTAAGCTGGGGTTTTTATTTTTTATTCTTGGTTTTATTTAAGGTTTTAACAGCACCCCAGCACAACCAATTGTTTGGTTATTATTATTATTTTGATTATTAAAACTAATAAGCTGGGAACTGATTAAAGCCATCATCATGTCTAACTTTTTTAAACTGATTTTAAAGTTTACCAAAATATATTGAAATTCATTAAAACAAAAATGTATAATTATTGTCAAGAAAAAAAATTATTATTAAATCGGTTTTGTTCACGAATTAATTTTTTGACACCTGTTTTAATTATTGCTAGAATGGCAACCCCTTAAGTAATCATGACTAAGGCTTTTCTCAGTCATTCCCAAATTAAAAAACAAGTTTAAACAAGGCAATCATGAATAAGATTAATATTGTAATTCTATCTTTTTTGACAATTGCATACTCAGAATCACATGCAATGACTGTATTTAGCCCGAAAGAATTAGATGCTAAACAAAAAGACGCAGTAATCCAAGTTATGGGTTCTTTCAAACTGACTAATAATATTAAAAATAGCTTTCTAAGATTAAAAGATTTTAATAAAGGGATGAGTGAAGCCGCTAAAATTTTAAAAATAACAGCAGTGCTTACTTCTTACCAAGATGCACATGCAAGATTTATTCGCAGCAGATATTTATGTAACCCAGAAAATTTGTCACCCAAATATTTGCGTGACTACTGTTTTTGTGATTTTTCAACACAAGATAAATTTCAAGCTAAAGCTGACTCACTCTTGGGAGGGTATGTGCTTGATTTACACCAATGGCTTGAAGAGATGAGAAGCGTGGAATATGAGGCACTTTTAATTCCGTATAGATTGATCAACGGATAGATTGGCCTGCTTTTCAAAATTTAACTAAATAAAAAGTATAACAAGTGTATTTTGATATAAACTTATTATGAAATATTTTAATAAAATATTGTTGGCAGTTATTCTTACTTTTTCAGATCACTCAGCTTCATTTGCAATGAAATCCCAAGAAAACAAGCCGTTTCAACAACCTTATCGTCATGAAGATTTGGCAAAAAAACGCGAGGTTCTTAAAGGTTTTATTGACGCACTTATTACCGCAACTAATCAAGGAAATTCTGAAATAGTAGTTGGGATACTAGCTAGTATGAATTTTATGAAACCTGGCGCACTAGCTAATATGAGAGTAAATGATAGAGAATATGGTTATAATGGCTGGACATTATTACAGATAGCAGCTGAGCAAGGGCATGAAGCAGTCGTACGTGTACTCATTAATTCTGGTGCAAATCCTGACGAAAAAGTGAATGCTCCCGGCAGCTATCACCACGGATGGACAGCTTTACATATAGCCGCCTGGTGGTATAAGGTATTCAACAGTCAAAAACATGGACCTATCATGCGACTTCTTATTGCAAACAATGCCAACACTGAATTGAGAATAGATAATTCATCAATGGAATATCATAACTGGTCAACATTCGATATTTTATGCGGTTAAAGAAAATCAAGCTTATTTTAAAGCGTTTTATAAATCTTTCATTGCCTTTTCAATACATTCTTTTGCCATCTCATATGAATCCGATTTTTTAAACTTAATCGGTTTACCAATTTTTATTTTAACCACCGCATGTCTGCGCGGAAAAGCACATCCATAAGGAGCAATTTTGTCCGCTCCTTCAATTTTTATCGGAACAATGGCAACATCCATCTCAACTGCCATAAAACCTGCCCCCAATTTGAGAGGTTGAAGACTTCCATCCAAACTAATTTTACCTTCAGGAAAGACAATAATTGAATAACCTGAATCAATAAGTTTTCCAGTATTTTCAAGTCCAAGTTTAATACTTTCATCCTCAAGTCGGGATAACGGATAAGAGTTAAAAAATAGTTCTGCAAGCCAAGAAAATCTTGCATATTCGCCATACAAAACATCACGAGCCGCCGCAAGTGCTATTTTTTTTCTGAATTTAGCAGGTAACGCAAACATAACAGCAATAGCATCATGATAGCTTATATGGTTTGGCATAAAAATTACCGGCTTTTTTAATTCTTTTAAGTTTTCAACTTTCAAGTTTCCAACTTTTAAGTTTTCAAGCCCTTCAACTCGCACAGACATAAAAATTCGACTGATTAAAAAAACAAAAGCCTGGCACAAATTTCTTATAAAATTTACAAAAATATTTCTAGGCCAACGCTTTAAACCTGCAACCTTTTTTATACCTTTGCACTGCTCAACTAATTCCTCAAGTTGATGTACTGTCGTTTGTGCATTTATTTTAGATTCATCAATAGTAACCCCTAAGTCCAATTCCAAGCGCATGACTAATTCAACACGCATAAGAGAGTCCATATTTAAATCTCGCACAATACGAGTATTTAAATTAATTTTGTCTGGGGCAACACCGGAAATATTACTTATAATATTGATAATTCTACTTTTACCATCACCTACAATGTGTTTTTTCTCGCCATTCATCTGCGCCAGTAAAATTTTTTTCACATCATCTCGTTTAATTTTACGTGTAGCAGATCGAGGAAAATCATCTTCAACCCAAACAGACCCTGTATTTATAAGCTGATATGATGCAAGATTTGAATTTGCATGTTCAATAATTTTTTCCGGATCGTTCTTTTCTAGGTCGGTAACTGATGGATCAAGTAGCAACACTGCGTGAATTTGAACAGGTCCATGACCACGTTCTATACCCAATACACAACTGTCTCTAACTCCGGCAATTTTATTTAATTCGAGTTCAATATCCTCGGGAAATACATTCTGGCCACCACTGCCAAGAATCATGTATTTCTTTCGACCTTTTAAAAATAAAAAACCATCTTGATCAAAATATCCCATGTCGCCAGTTCTGAACCATCCATCATCGATGAACACCTGCCTGTTCTTTTCTTCGTCTTTGTAATATCCCTGAAACACCCCAGGCCCTTTTACCAATATTTCGCCATCCTCCCCAAGTCTAACATTAACGCCTGGTAAAACCTTTCCGACTGAACCTAAACGATGGGAATCAAAAGAATTTAAGCAAACTACCGGTGACGTTTCTGTAAGTCCATAACCCTGTATTAAATCAATTCCTAATGCACGCCATTCACGTTCGAGTTCAGGCTCAAGAGGTGCTCCTCCGGTTGCTATTGTATTAAGACTGCTTCCAATTTTACGACGAACAGGATAAAGCAAAATCTTGGATATAAACTTATTGTCTAATTTTTGAGATATAGAAAGCATCGACTCAAAAAATCCCAGCCTTCCCTTACTTTGCGTATCAAACTTGATTCTTTGCATGAAAACTTTCAAAAATTCAGGAACTGCAATCATTTTATCTATACGATATTCACGCAACAAATCACCAATGGCAGCATATGAATGGGCATAAACAATGTGCGCTGCATAAAAAAATGCTAACATCAAACCTATCGTTTGTTCAAAAATGTGAGTCAGCGGTAAAATCGAAAGAAGACGAACAACACCAGGCTTTAATACAATTATTGTCGAAATGGCCTGAACATTTGAAATCAGATTATTGTGGGTAAGCATCACCCCTTTGGGATCCCCTGTCGTTCCAGATGTATACAAAATTTCAATCAGGTCATCTTGGTTTAAATCAATTTTTTTAAAATTGCTCGGATCAAATTCTTCCACCAATTCGTCGATAAAATCAATAACAAAAGATGGAATCCCCAAATCATATTTTGAATTATATTTTAAATATTTACCCATAAAAATTAATTTGGCATCCGTTTGAGCCACAATTTTATCAATCATTTGTGATGTACTTTGAACATTAACCGGAACGGCAATACTTCCATTCAAAAGCACTCCCCAAAAAGCACAGACCCAGTATGGAGAGTTTGGGGCAAAAATAATTACCTTATCACCTTTGCATATACCTTGTTGTTGAAGAAACAAAGCAATCTTACAAGATAAATCATAAACCTGCTTATAATTCAAGCTAACAGTCCGATATCCCATCCGCATGGTTAGCGCAGGAGAAGTTGCATATTCAACCGCATTACGTTCCAAAAGTTCATTCAAAATCATGATAAATATCTTTTAAATACAAAAATTTAAGTACAAAACATATGACCACTAACAAAACATTAACAGATTCAATTAATTTGAGTCAATTTGCAGAAAAACAAAAATCTAAACATCCGTCGATTTCGACAAAAAAAGAGCCGCTGGAATTTGTGTTCCAGCGGTCAAACCTAAGTGAAATTCTTATCAATCTAAAAAACGTAAGTACAATAAATTGTACTTAAAACTATCAATTAATTTAAAATATTAAAACCGGCTGCTTCTGCGAGGACCACCGAATCCACCACTGCTGCCACCACCGCGACGATCGCCGCCACGAGACCCACCACCATTACCTCCAAAACGAGGTCTATCAGCTTTTGGACGAGCTTCGTTGACTTTTAAAGTCTGACCGCCAAGTTCAGTGCCATTCAAGCCTGCAATTGCAGATTCTGCTTCGCCGGCAGATGGCATCTCAACAAATCCAAAACCTCTAGGTTCACCACTAAACTTATCTTTCAAGATCAAAGCCGACATAACTTGTCCAAATGCTTCAAATGCTTGGCGCAAATCTGACTCGGTTACAACACGAGACAAATTGCCAACGTAGATTTTCATCAGATACTCCTAAAAAAAGAATTTCACTTAACTTCTTTGATTATAGCATGATAAACCAAAATGTCGAACGAAAATAAACAGAAACGTCCGCCTGTAAGCATAACCCCCCCCCGCAATTACCAAAAATAACGATTCAGCTGGGCTTCAGGTTAAAAAATGAAATTAAAAGTTGCGTAATTTGCAAAAAATAGTTATACATTTGTATTACTTTTTGTAAAATTAGCTTTAACTTAAAAAGTGAGTTTTTTGGGTTAAAATTGTGTTTTTTAGGCATTTTTTAGGAGTTTGTCATGGTTTATAGAAATTTTTGGCTTTTAATTGCAGCGGGGCTGGTATTGCCAGCATGTAATTTTAGTTCTGATAAAAATAAGGCCACAACTGAAGAATCAAAAGAAATAGAAGGTAAACAAATGGGAAAAACAATATTTTCATTTTTTGGAGCACCTGGATCCGGCAAGGGAACATTGGCTGAACGATGCGTAGAAAAGCTCAATTTCAAGGTTTTATCAACAGGAAATTTATGCCGATCAGCAATGACCAAAGATGATGAAAAATCTAAACTAATAACATCTATCATCAAAGAAGGCAAGCTCGTACCTGACGAACTTATTTCAGACATGGTTGAAGACTGGCTCTCCAAAGAGACCGCTGATAACAAAACAATTATTTTAGACGGTTATCCAAGAACAGCTAAACAGGCTGAACTTTTGCTCAATTTATTAAATACAAATTTTAAAGATTATAAGTTCAGAGTTGTTTCAATTATTGTTCCAGAGGAAGAGATCGTTGATAGAATCACCAACAGAGTAATGTGTGAAAACAAGGCTTGTCAAACAACATACTCACTTAAACTTATGAAAGATCCAAACAATCTTATTTGCGAAAAATGCGGATCTAAACTCATAAGAAGACAAGACGATACCGAACAAGTTGTACGCGAAAGATTAAGCGTCTACGCAAAATACAGTGACGATGTATTAAGTTTTTATAGAAAAAATAATATTAAGATTGAAGAAATAAATGCTTCAAAACTTTCTGTTGATGAAGTTTACGAAAATTTCACCAAAATTTTATAATCACTAAAGATTTTTTAAAACTAAAAGAGCCGGCTTAAAGACCGGCTCTTTTTTTTAATAATCCAAATTAGTCATTATCATCCGGATCAATGATCTCAAACCCCCCAAACCCCATATTATATATCTCAAAACATTTAACGTCCGGGCCATGATGGTGTTCACGGCGACACATTTCCTCACAAAGACTAATAGCCTTAGCTCTCTGTGCGAGGCATAAAATAATAATCACTGCACCGCCTATACCCAAGACTAAAATTGCCTTAAGCAACGACTTTTTGTTGCGGGTTGAATTTGTTTCATCATTAACCTGTAAAATTGCCTTGGCAAGCTCAACTTGTTCTTGCTTTACAAGCTCAACCTGTTCCCGCGCTATTGGCTGATTTTCCATAGCAAATGTTGATCCTAGTAACATCAATGACATAGCGAATGAAAATAATATTTTTTTAAAAAATTTGTTCATAGCTTTCCCTAAATTAAAATTTATTATTTTAGTTTCAAGACCAAATCTTTGAACACCTGTCCGCGATGTTTGTAATTTTGGTAAAAATCGAAGCTTGTGCCGCTAGGCGAAAACAAAACCTGGTCGCCAGGCTGCATTATGTTTGTGACGTCTTGAAGAATCTCTTCCAATGAGCCAAAATTGCACGATGCTAAACCAAAGTCGCTGCATGAAGGTCCATAGCAATAAACCTTTTTTAACCCATTGGTTTGCTCAAGCTCTTTGATAATTGGTGAACGATCAACGCCCTTATTGAGTCCACCGAGAATAAGCAGAACAGGCCCTCTATCAATAAGACTTTTGACCGCAGCAAGAGTGGACTGGATAACCGTTGCTTTTGAGTCATCATAGAACTTGACACCTTTTACTGTTGCAAAGTGCTCAACTCTGTGGTGGTGGTCGTCAATTACAAAATCTTTGCCATCTTGTTCAAAAAAGTTTTGTAACTCAGACAAATCAGCTCCGAGTAAATAAAGCCCAGAAATTATTAAAATCCAGTTTTGAACAAATGTAACATCCGGAAGAATGGACAAATCAAACAACTGAATTGTTTGATTACTGAAAGAATCAAATAAAACAAGCTTATTATCTTGCTTATAAAAAATTTTGTATGGTTTTAATATTCCGGCTAGGAACAAAACATCTGCCGGAAAACTGTACTCTACCGGAGAATCGCTTATAAAACAGAGGTTGGATTTTAGTATCTTCGCTTGCTCAACAAATAACAAATTGCTATCTCCCTGCAAAATATGCCATGGCAAGAGTGTAAACTGCTTTTCAGTCTGATACTTAAAAAGATTAAATTTTGCATCAAAATAGTCTTTAAATGATTTATGACGATCTAAATGATTTGGGTAACAATTCATAAGAATTGCAAGATCAGGTGCAAATGATTTACTAAACTCAAGCTGAAAACTGGAAAGCTCCAACACCCCAACATCATAAGACTCTTGCTGCTGGATGGCCTCAAGCATTCCCAACCCTATATTACCGCCAACAAAAGGATTTAGGCCAGATCCGGAATAAAATAATTTTTTTATTCCGGACCCAGCTATATCTGATGGCTTATTTGATATTTGCGCACTGTTTGCTGTCTTAATATTATTTGATTGCCTAATTTTTGAAAGCAGCTGCGCAAAAAGTTTTGTAGTTGTTGTTTTACCAAGTGAACCGGTAATGGCAACTACGGGCTTTTTAAAATAAGTGCTAAAAATATCAAGCTCACAAATAAACTTTTGGCTAGATGAGTAAAAATCATTAAGATTTACGCCAGGACTTGGAATTATGTAATCGTGCTGATCAATAAAATCTTTCATGATCACCGCAGAAGGATCAAAAACCCCAACGTCTTTTTTATTCAAATCCTGTTTGATAGGTAAATCAAATCGTTTCTGGTCCCATACATCAAATTTTGTACTGTTTAAATCAACGGGATGCTGATTTAAATTTAATATCTTTTTCTCTTGTTTAAAATTTTGAATAAAATTCAGCACAGATTTACCCACAACCCCAAAACCCAAAATCCCTATTTTTTTCTGCATCTGAATTCCAATCAATTTTTAGCAAATTTTATTTTTTAAAATAAATTTTTCAAAATATCGAATTTTCATTAATCTTTTTCACAATTTGCGTTGTTGAAAATCCCGACAAAAATTGAATTGTCTTTACAACTCCACCATAGCTCTTCACTATATCACTGCCAACCATTAAGTCCGCATTATAATCGCCACCTTTTATAAATACATCGGGTTTTAAGTATCTAAGTAATTCTTCAGGCGTATGCTGATCAAAAGAGACGACAAAATCAACAACTCCAAGTGCCGCAATAACTTCGGCACGATCTTTTAGTGAATTTATTGGTCGACCAGGACCTTTTCCAAGGTTTTTTACTGACTCATCTGAATTAAGCGCAACGACAAGAAGATCTCCAAGCTTTTTGGCTTCCTTCAATAAATGCACATGCCCTGCATGTAAAATATCAAAACAGCCATTGGTAAAAACCACCTTCTTTTTTCCCATACTCTGCCAATCAAGCTCTATCTTTAAATGGGCCCAATCGTGGAAAATTTTTTCGGTATATTCCGTATCGCGATCTACCAATTCATCAAGACTTACGGCATAAGTTTTAACATGTGAAATTGCAACAGCTGCGGCCTTATTTGCAAGCTTTAAATAAACCTCAGGTGATAAATTGCTGCTCAATCCCAAGGCTATAAATGAAAAGACTGTATCACCGGCTCCAACAACCCCATAAATTTCTTTTGCCTGTGTGGGAATCGAAATAATTTTTTCTTTTGAAACAAATTTAATTCCTTTTTCCCCAAGAGTAACAAACATGCCGTCCAAATCGAGCAAAGAGCATATATGTCGTGCATTCACTTCAACATCATCAGATTCACTTAATCCAAATGAATGAATCATCTCAGCAACTTCTTTTGCATTTGGTTTAATATAATTTACACCCTTATACTTCAAATAATCTGGGCCACTTGGATCAACCAATATTAAACAGTCTAAGGAGCGAGCCTTGAAAATAATATAGCTCAGTAACTCCGGTGTGACAAAACCTCGATCATAGTCAGATATCAAAACCACCATTTTGGGTTTTAGCAACTTATCAAACTTTTCTATAACGGCATTAAGCTCATTCTTAGAAAGAGGATCGGTACACTCAGAATCAATACAAATTAGTTGTTGATTTTTAACAACAACACGCTTTTTTAGCGTTGTCTGACGTTCTGCGCTTTCAATAATTCCATCTACAGACATATTTGCACGTTTAAGTAGGGATAAAATTTTTTGTCCCGCAAAATCACCTGCGCCAACCAAACTTAAAAGCGTAGTATTTAAACCTATCTCAAAACAATTAAGTGCAGTATTTCCAGCACCACCCAAGCAATATTCATATGATTGTTCGCGTACAACAGGAACCGGAGCTTCTGATGAAATTCTTTCAACCTGACCAAACAGATATTCATCAAGCATCACATCGCCAACAACCAAGACATCCCTTTTCTGACATGTCTTTAAATAATTGATAATTTCTTTCATATTAGATGCCAATCCAATTTTTTGCATAAAAACCTTGCCGTGTAAAATAGAATGAAGTAGCTTGTAAGTACTACTTATACCACTTATACAACATTTTATACCACATTTTTTCTAAGTAACAAAGGAGCAGTTATTATGAAATTACAAATATCCTACAATTTCACCGACCTTAACGAGGCGCTCGATATAGCAAGAAAAACAGCTGACTATGCCGATATAATCGAAGTCGGACCGCTTTTAATTTACAAAGAGGGAATAAATGCGATTAAGCAATTCAAATCTAATTTTCCCAAAAAGCCAATCTTTGCAAATGCAAAAATAACAGCTAGCGCACAAAACGCAATTGGTATGTTTGCACAATCCGGAGCAACGTTAATTTCAATTCTTGCAGGAATTTCGCAGAATACCATAAAAAAGGCCTCTGATGAAGCAAAAAGATGTGGTATTGAACTTGTTCTTGATATAATCGACATTCATAACGCTGGCCAGTTCATGCTTGACGCAAAACATCTAGGAATAGATATATTATTAATTCATAACCCTAGCTCAATAATTGATCCAACAGAACTTTCATCACAATGGCAGAGCATACAGGGAAACACCCAATTACCACTCTATATAACCGATAAAATTAATAGAGAAAATATTCACCAGATACTCAGCTTAAAACCTCAGGGAATTGCTATTGGATCGGCAATCACAAAATCAGACAATCCACACTTAGAGGCACAGTTTTTTAAATCTTTGCTATCTTAACCAACTTAAATTTAGAGAGCTATTAGGAGCTATAATGAAAGAAATTGTAAAATATATAGTTCAAGAAAAACTCAAGCCATCAAACTTGTCTGGTATTTCTGATGCACAAATTAACGACCACTGGAGTCTTTATGTTGGATATGTAAACCAAGTCAATCGCTTAAACGACGAGCTAATACAACTTATCAGCGAAAACCAATCTAATTCGCTTCTTTATTCAGACAGACGTCGTAGAATGGGGTTTGAATACAATGGAATGATTCTGCACGAATATTATTTCGGCAATCTTTGCCCAAAATGCAGTACCCTAAAAAACGGCGCCTTAACTCAAGGAATCGAAAAACACTGGAGGAGCTTTGCTAGCTGGCAGGAAGATTTTGCAAATACAGGCAAAACTCGCGGCATAGGCTGGGCGATTTTGTGCATGGATACTCTCACCGGCCAGCTCATAAATGTTTTTGTAAAAGAACATGAAGATGGACACATTGCAAGTTTTGTCCCACTGCTTGTCATGGACGTCTGGGAACATGCCTATATGGTTGACCACAAAGCCGGCGGCCGCGCTGATTACATAAATGCATTCTTTTTGAATATAAACTGGAAAGTTGTTGAAGAAAGATATTCGAACGCAATAAATAAAAAAATATCAAGTAGGTTTTAATACCACATATTTTTGTGTTTTATTTCTCTGTTTCGTCAAACAAAGAACGTTGCCTCTCACTTGAAGACGATTTTTTACTTTTATTAAACTGCAATTTATAAAGCTGATCTATCTCTTTTATCTCAGTTGCTTCAGTTGCAGATTTATCCGGACGATACCCCATCAAGCGGGGAAAGCGCAAAGCATATCCTAGCTTTTTATCAGTTTTACCAGCAGTATGCAATGGAGAAAGTGTGATTTCATCGGCACGAATCATGCAAATGATTTTAGGATCAACCCAAACATCCGGATAAAGTCCTTTGGCGCACTGAATGTTATGGGGTTTTTGCGTAACTTTAATTTTATCGCAGCTTTTTTTCTGCTCACGCCACTCCTCGTCAGTTAAACCGGTTCCGATTTTTGCAATTGTCTGGAAAACATCCTCATGCTTATTATAAATTCCAACAAGCAATGCCCCTATCCCAAATGCCGCGCGCTTGCCATTACCGGTATAATAACCCAAAATTACGCAATCAACTGTGTCATTTAACTCTCCAGATTCCTGACGTTTTAATTTAACCCAATTGAAATTTCGCTTTCCTGCCTGATAAATAGAATCTGTTTTTTTAACAACCAAACCTTCAAGCCCAGATGAAATATTTTGTTCAAAATATTCATCAAGTTCTTTCGCTGTGTTAATTTCAATTTCTTCGATTGCGTGGATAACTGCCTGTTTTGCAATGTGTTCCTCATCAAGAAGTTTTAAAAGCACAATTCTTCGTTGCTCGTGAGTGTCATCTAAGTATGATTTGCCATTCATGTATAAAACATCAAACATATATAATTTTAATGGAAAATCTTCAGCCATTTTTTCGATATCATATTTTCTTCTACGCTTTACTGTTTCCTGAAACGGCAAAAATGTTCCGGTTTCAACATCGTAAGAAATCGCCTCACCCTCTGCAACCAATGTTTTAACATTAAGCTGTAATGCAGCTTTTTTAAGATCAGGGAACATCTCTGACATATCTTGTAAATTACGAGAGAAAAAATGAACATAGTGGGTTGAGTGTGTTTTATTTATATGAACTTGAAGTCTGAATCCATCGAGCTTTGGTTGAGCTACACATTTGCCAAGTTTTTCAATGATTGATTTTGCATCAGGCAAACGTTCTGCAGCCGCAGGACGAACAGGAACCCCAGGAATAATACCTATATTTTTAATTCCTTTAAGCCCATCTTCTTTCAAAATTTTTATAATCAAACCAATATCCACACAAACATTGTATGCTTCTTCTAAGTCTTTTCTAATGGATTTATCACCTGCATACATCCACGAAAACGCATCGAGTAAAGTCATATCAGAAAAGCCAAGTCGTAACTTACCAAGAATTATACGCACAACATATTTAATCGAAATGGGATCGAGCTGTTTAAGCAGCTCCAATAATTTTTTTTCTTTTTCTTGATTTGATCCCTCTCCTGAAATCAGTGCAAATTCATCCAATTCTTTTTCCACTTGATGTAATGTCAACGCATTCTCTTTTAATATATTTGTTTCAATTTCAAGAGCAACCAACCCCAAGTCACCCAACTTTGATTCTTTTGCTTTTACAGTATGATCCGTAACTCCCAACAACTTTGCAAGAACTTTAAGCATACTTTTCCCGGCAAAATTAAACTTCGTACCCACATAAGTCGGATGCAAATCACCTAACGATAAATATGCAATAGTCGCAGCCTGGGATGGAGTGGACTGCTTTAACAAGTCAGATAACATAACTGTTATTTTAAGACGAGATGACTCTTTTTCGATCTGATCAAACGCTTGGGCAACCTGGATAAACTTCATAATTTCACCTTATAAATCCAACAAAAAATTAAGCTTTTTACCAGAGTATGATTCAATCCGGAGACAGTCAAGATCTTAAATTATTTATTTTCAATCTCTTGCTGAATATTGGGAACATGCCTAAATGTAAGCCAGAAACAAATAAAAATTAAGAGATAAAAAAGAAAGTTATGCCCACGCCAACTGTTGCGCTGCAAAAAACAAAAATAATAAACGATGATTGAAAAATACGCTGCCACAAGAGATGCAACAAAGACCCTACGCATAGCCACCAAAATTAATACCCAAACACAGATAAAAACGAGCAAAAGTTTGATTGGGAAAAGAAACGCCAAAATTCCGACTGTCGTCGCAACGCCCTTGCCGCCATTAAATTTTAAAAATATCGAATAAGCATTACCAACAAGAAGCGCCGCAGCGCTTAAGATCAATTGAACCTGACCAGACGCAACAAATCTTGAAATTAAATAAAGAGTCAAAAAAGCTTTTAAAAAATCGATTAAAAAAATAACGGCAAAATACTTTTTGCCCAAAGCTCTTCCAACATTAGTGGCACCGATATTTCCGGAACCAGATTTGGTTATATCAATACTAAAAAAATATTGGGCAAACCAGTATCCCGTTGGAACTGCGCCCATGAAATAAGAGATAATTACTGATATTAAACTCGTAAGCATACACATTAGAATTATTGTTACTTCAAAAACTATTTTCAATCACTTAGACACTGGCGCCAGCCAGGCGTAGCGGCATAGCAACGAAGACTGGTGGCGACACTGAGATTCGAACTCAGGACCTAAGGATTATGATTCCTTCGCTCTAACCAACTGAGCTATGTCGCCAACCTAAAATTTAGAATTTCATTGATTTAACTTCAAACACATCAAATAAGAATTGAAACATTGCCTTGAGGAACAATATACCAGATAAAAGCGTTGCAACAATACCCAACATCAATGTTGTTGCAAAGTTTCTTACCGCTGGACCACCCCAATAAAAGAGTACCATACCGGTTAAGAAAGTTGTAATATTTGAATCTAAAATAACGGCCAATGCACCGCTAAATCCATCATTTACAGCTTTACGAAGTGTTGAACCTAGAGACAGCTGTTCTTTAATATGCTCATAAATCAAAATGGATGCATCAATTGCCATTCCAACAGACAGCACCATACCTGCAATACCTGATAGTGAAAGAGTACCGTGAAAGTATGACAAGAAAAGCATAACTAGAAAGAAGTTAAGTAACAATGCAAGAACTGCAAGCAGTCCAGGAATCTTGTAATAAAGAAAGCTAAAAAGAAAAAGCAAAATCATTGCGATTAAGCAAGACATCAAACCTTTATAAATTGAATCTTGTCCAAGCGATGCACCAACACGACTTTCCTGTTCAAATTTCAAAGGAGCAACCAACGAGCCTGATTTTAACACAATCGAAAGATCCAACGCTTCTTTTTGGGTAAAACCACCTGTAATAATCCCAGAACCACCCGTAATCGGTGTGTTTATACTAGGAGCTGAAACCATAACATCATCCATGATGATGCCCAACTGACGCTTTTCATTATTGGACGTTAATTCGCCAAACTCTCTTGATCCTACGCCATCCAACTTAAAGTTTACAACTGGCTTACCGAATTCGTCTCTTGAAACATATGAATCAACAATTCTGTCACCAGTCATATCAGGAAAGGCTGAAACCAAATAATAACGCCCTGCTTCTTCTATACCGTTCTCATCCATTTCTGATTTACCTGGAACAATAACCTTATCAGAAGGAAGCTCACCATCATACTCTTCAAGTAATACATCACGAGAACCAGCTGTTTTTTCAACAATCTTAAACTCCAAATGCGCGGCTCTTGAAATCAAAGACTTAATACGTTCTGGATCGCTAACCCCAGGCATTTGCACTACAACCTGATGGTCTCCATGTTGTGTAACCACCATTCCTGCAACACCGGTACTATCAAGTCGATTACCTAAAACATTAACCGCCTGTTCTACAGCACCTGCACGAAGTCTATGCTCAAGTTCAGATGTTAAATTTGCTTGGATTTCGTTATCAACCAATTTAGATTGCAAAGACGCCGCTTTTGCCTCAGCAAGCATGTTATAACAAGCTTTTGCACCCTCTTCGGTCTCAAATACAATAGTAAGAACGCCATCTTTAACGTTTTTTGATAATGGAAGAACTTTTAATTCTTTGGTCTTAAATAATTGATCCAGAGATCTGCTTTCAATGTTCAATCTATTCTCTACAGCTTTATCAAGTTCAACACCCAAAACCAAATATGTTCCACCAGCAAGATCTATACCTTTTTTTATATATGAAAGTTTAAGCGCGTTATAATATTTTGTAACTGTACCCATTAATCCAGGAGATGCAGGTTCTTTTAAAATTTTTGCGTCAAAAGAAAACATGAAATAACTGCCAACGGCAATGATGGCAACCCATAACATAAACGGTGATATAATCGCTTTAACCAGCTTACTTTGTGTAAACATTTAACTGCTCCTTAAAATTAACTTCTGCTACTCCCGAACTTTACAAAAAAATGGTGCCGAGGAGGAGACTCGAACTCCTATGGGTTTCCCCGCTGCCACCTCAAGGCAGTGCGTCTACCAATTTCGCCACCTCGGCACTTTTTTATAACGAACTAATAATATCAATCTTTGAAAGAAATTTATCAAATTCTTAACAAGTTAGCAACTTAATTTTAATAACGAATATTAAAAAAACTTAAGTAAAAGCCAACATGACAAAGCTTGGTCAAAAATTAAATTTGTCCAAATAAATTTTTATCTTCTCATTGCCATTTGTCTTAAACGCTCAATGCGCTTATCCATAGGAGGATGCGTTGAAAAAAGACTAATCCAACCGCCACCTGAAAATGGATATACAATAAACATACTCGCCGTTGCCGTTTGCGCAGGAGACTCAGGCTGAACATGTTGGATTTCTGAACTGCGGCTAAGTTTTTCAAGCGCTGATGCAAGTGCTAGCGGATCATGCGCAAAATTTGCCCCTGATTCATCTGCTAAATATTCTCTTGATCTTGAGATAGCCAACTGAATTAACATTGCAGCAATTGGCATAATAATCGCAACAATCAAAGCACCCCATCCACCACCTCTATTTTCATCATCACGACCACCAAAGCCACCAAAAATTGCTGCCCACTGAATCATATTTGCAAGATAACCAATTGCAGTTGCAATTGTTGCGGCAACTGTGGCAATCAAAATATCACGATTTTTTATGTGCCCTAATTCATGAGCAATCACACCTCGTAACTCATGCTCTTCAAGGATATCCAAGATACCTTGAGTAACTGCCACCGAACCATGCTCAGGACTACGTCCTGTTGCAAAGGCATTTGCCATGGGAGTTGGAATATACCATAATTTTGGCATCGGAATTCCAGCATTGCGAGAAAGCTCTTCAACCATTTCATAAATATTGTGAAATTTTACTTCATCAAGTGGTTGGGCACCATACATAGCAAGTACCAACTTATCACCAAAAAAATATGACACAAAATTCATCAACAATGCCACGATCAAAGCTATAGTCAAACCCTTTGATCCTCCGGCCCAAAAACCTAATAAGAATAATAAGCCACTCATCGCCCCAAGCAGGAGCGCTGTTTTAACTTGATTTAGAAACATTTTATGCTCCTCAATTTTGACTAATCAGATTTTTACTAATCTTCGTATTCAATTTTCCAATCATCCAGATCTTTCTTGTCTCCAATTTCAACAATATCTTTAATAGAATCTGCTTTGCGGTCATTTTTTTTGCTTGCAAATTTATCACCAAACTTATCCGCAGGGTCATCAACAACCACATCTTTTACATCTATAGGTTTTTTTCCATTATTTTTTTCAAGTTGCTGCATATTCTCTTTTTTTATTTCAAGTAAACGTCTTGCCTGTTTTTGAACACCCTGTTTATAATCTTCCACGTCCTGATCAAGTTGAGACTGAGCACTTTGAATCACCCCATTAAGCTCATCCTGCAACTTTCCTATGCGTTTTTTAAGCTTCAAAATTATTTCAACACCTGCAAGATTAACTCCCATCTTGTGCGTTAAATAAATAATTTCTTCAAGTCGATCTACATCTTCTTCTGAAAACAATCTAGTATTACCGTCTGAACGCTTTGGGGCTATTAATCCCTCTTTTTCATACATACGAATTGTCTGTTGATGAACTTCAAACATTTCAGCAACAACAGAAATCGAATAAAAACCCTTTTTTCGCTTCATCTGGCTCTCCTAAAAATCAATCTTCACTCTTTAACACAGTCAAAAACGCCTCTTGTGGAAGCTCTACATTACCAACTTGTTTCATCTTCTTTTTACCCTCTTTCTGCTTTTCAAGCAACTTACGTTTTCTTGAAATATCACCACCATAACATTTTGCAGTTACATCTTTTCTCATAGCAGAAACGCTTTCACGTGCAATTATCTTTGCTCCAATTGCAGCCTGAATTGCAACTTCAAACATCTGCCGATGAATTACCTCTCTCAATTTTTTTGTTAACCTACGACCAATTTGATAAGCCTTATCCTCATGGACAATAAGAGATAATGCATCAACGGGTTTGCCATTTAATAAGATATTCATTTTTACAAGGTCAGAAGCAATATAACCGGCTAATTCATAATCAAAACTTGCATACCCTGCACTGACAGATTTAAGCTTGTCATAAAAGTCAGTAATAATTTCGTTTAATGGTAATTTATAACGTAATACAAGACGATCTTCATCCAAGAAAGTCATCTCAAGTTGTTCGCCTCGACGGTCTTCGCAAAGCTTTATCAAGTTCCCAAGATATATTTTGGGAGTAATAATTGTGGCTGTGACAATCGGTTCATAAACTTCTTCAATTCTGACCTGCTCGGGAAAATCAGCTGGATTTTCAATCATCATCTCTTCGCCATTTGTTAACAAAACTTTGTATAACACAGTGGGAGAAGTTGTGATAATGGATGCATTGTATTCCTGCTCCAATCGTTGCTTAAAAACATCCATATGTAGTAAGCCTAAAAATCCACACCTAAATCCTAACCCAAGCGCAATCGAACTCTCTTTTTCAACATGAACACTAGGATCATTGAGCGTTAGTTTTTCAATTGCATCTCTAATAAATTCAAATTCAGAGGTATCAACAGGATATATACCTGCAAATACCATTGATTTTGCAGGCTTAAACCCTGGAAGCGGCTCAACCTCTTTTCCCAAATGGCAAATTGTGTCCCCAACCCGAGCCTCTTTAACAGTCTTCATACCTGCAATCAAAAAGCCAACCTGTCCTGTATAAAGCGCTCCGGTTTGAAGTGGTTCTGGATACATTAACCCGATATCCAAAACTTCATAATCATGTCCGGTATGTGCAGAGATAATTTTATCACCTTTTGTTATTGTTCCATCAATAACCTCTATCAAACAAATAACCCCACGATATTCATCAAACCAAGAATCAAAAAGTAATGCTTTAAATGGTTTATTTTCATCTCCGACGGGAGGTTTTACTCTTTCAATAACCGCTTGAAGCACATTTTCTACGTTCAGTCCGGTCTTTGCTGATATATGCAGCAGATCTTGTTTATGAATATCAAAAGCTTTTAACATCTCTCCTGCAATTCTATCAGGGTCAGCGTTAGCCATATCAATTTTGTTAATGGCAGGAATTATTTCTAAATTTTGTTCAAATGCAAGAAAAAAATTTGCCATCGTCTGAGCCTGCACACCTTGAACAGCATCAACAAGCAAAACAGCTCCCTGACACGCATACAAAGAACGTGAAACTTCATAGCTAAAATCCACATGGCCGGGAGTGTCAATCAAATTCAGAAGATAAATTTGACCTTTATATTCATAAAACAAAGAAGCCGTCTGCGCCTTAACTGTAATGCCTCGCTCACGTTCAACTTGAAGTTTATCAAGCATCTGTGCATTTTTTACATGGCCCGAAACAATTGTTCCTGTGACCTCAAGCAGCCTATCAGCAAGAGTAGATTTACCATGGTCAATATGGGCAATAATCGAAAAGTTCCTGATATTTTCAGGCTTAAAATTTTTTAAATCAAAATTTTGTATCTTAGCTATATTCATTTTTCTTAATCAACTTTCAATATCAAAGTATGAGCCAACCAAAATCCCAAACCAACAAAAAGCAATGATAAAATATTATTTAACAAAATATTTAAAAATCCCAATTTAATTTTACCGTCAAAAAACAAATTTATGGTTTCAACACTGTAGGCTGAAAATGTTGTAAAGGCACCCAAAAAACCAACCATGCAGAACAGTCTATAATTTTTAAATGACTCAGAAAAACCAAATATTCCAAATAAAAGACCGGCCAGTAATGCACCCAAAGAATTTACCAATAAAGTGCCCAACGGAAAAGTTCTGCCAATAAATGATTTCGTAAATACCAAAACCGCATATCTTGAACAGGTTCCCAAAATGCCACCAGAAGAAATTAATAACAAATTTTTAATCATTTTACATCTTCTCTTTGCATCTTATCTGATTACATCTTTTCCGGCTTACTCAAGCCGAGTAAATCCAAACAAATTTCAAGAGCGTCTTTTATTAAAATTACAGTAAACAAACGTACCTTGCTTTGTCCAATATTGTCTAGATCTATTATCTTATTATTTGTGTAATAATTGTGCAATGCCTGAGCTAATTCCCAAGTATAATACGATAAAAGATGTGTCTGATACCCAAGAGCTATATTACCCAAAATATCCTGCAACTGTACAATTTTTCTAAGAACGGCAAATTCATGCTCACTCATCGACTTTACAATACCAACAAGCTCTTCATCGTTCCAGCCGCCTGTAAAAAGTACATTCAGGTAGTCATCAAATTGTGCTGATTGCCTTGCCTTTTCAAGCAAGCTGCAAATTCGCACATATGCATACTGAATGTAAAAAACAGGATTTTCATCAGTTTTTTTCAACGCCGTAGCCAAATCAAATTCCAAATGGGCTTCGGCCTTACGGTTCAGGTAAAAGAATCTTGCAACATCTGCACCGACCTCATCAATAACATCACTAAGCTGCGTAAATTTACCGGCTCGCTTTGACATTCTAAGAACAACATCATTTTCTTTTATAGTCACCAGTTGATAGAGAATCACATCAAGTCTGTCTGCCTGGCAACCAATGGCTTCCATTGTAGCTTTTAAGCGCTTAACATAACCATGATGGTCCTGTCCCAAAATATTAACCAACTTGGTGTAACCACGATCAAATTTATCTTTATGATATGCTATGTCCGCACCAATGTATGTCCAACTTCCATCACTTTTTTTAACAACTCTGTCCTTGTCATCACCAAATTGGGTTGACTTAAACCACAAAGCCCCATCTTGCTCATACACAAGGCCTTTTTCTTTTAAAAGCTCAATTGTACTGGATACAGCACCACTTTCATGCAACGTTTTTTCTGAAAACCATCTATCAAAAATAACTCTATAATTTTCTAAATCTTTGTGCTGCAAAGCCAGCATTTTCTCTTTGGCATAATCAGCAAAAAAAGTTTCGTCGTTCGTTATAACATCACGACCAAGTTCATCAATGCACTCTTTTGCCAAGGCTATCATATACTCGCCCGCATATCCATTCTCAGGCAACTCGGCAGACTGGCCGCACTGCTGCAGGCAACGTATTTTTAATGAATTTCCAAGTATTGCAAGCTGATTTCCTGCATCATTGATATAAAATTCTTTTTCTGCAGAATGACCTAAAAAATTAAGAACTCTGGCCAATGTGTCGCCAATAATTGCACCCCGACCATGGCCCAAATGTAATGGACCAGTAGGATTTGCGCTAACAAATTCAATCAAATATTTTTGTTTATTTTCTTCATCAAATTCAAGTTGAAAAAACATATCTTTTTGTTGGAAAAATTCAAGTGCCAACGTCCACCAGACTTCATGATTCAATGTGATATTCAAAAAGCCAGGCCCCGCAATTTCAACTGATTTTATAGCACCAAAAATTAATGGGTTTTCTTCTTTTTGTGAAGCGAGAATAATTGCTTGCTGTACTTCTTGGGCAAGTTGCCGCGGATTTTTTTCAAGTTGTTTTGCTAACATCATCGCAACATTGCAACTCATGTCTCCAAATGTCTTGTCCTTATCAACATTTAAAGCAATGTCCACGCGAGCCATATCCTCATCAGATAAACTCAACGTTTTTTTGATAACTTGTAACAGCTCAAGTTTCAGCATCGACAAAAGATTCATATCCGCATCTTTCAGCTTGAATTATTAAGAAACTTTTAGAAAACACATGCTAAGTACTAAGTTTACCCGATTTTTGCGATTTTACCAGCAATTAACCCAGGGGATAGCCCTCCCTTATTACATACCCCATTATTATTCGGGAAGTCGCGACTTGAGTTTTTTGCAATACGCAATAACTTTGTCTGGATAAGCAGGATTAACTTGTTCAGCCGCCTTACTTGAAATCATATTATTAATCGTTTCTTTATACTCAAGACGCAAATAATCAGATTTCATTACCCCATCTACAATCCAATCAAAATTTTTATCAGAATCAAATTCTGTTTGCAAAAAGTAGGTCGTCAAATTAAAGGCAAATCTTAACGAATTTAGGTCCTTATAAAAATATTGATTTCCAGATTTTAATTTAAAACTCTCAGAATCAAATTCTATTACCTCTAAATCTTTGTGAAAATTACTATCTTTAATACTATAATAAAGACTAGGATTAGAAGTTTTATATCGACTAACACATGCAAACACCACTTCAAATCGATAAAGCTCTTTAATATTTAGGCCAAACATATTTTTTATAACTGGATTAGTTTTTACTGGAGTACTAAAATTAACATACGTAAAAAATCTAGCACAGCTAAAATAAAAATACTGTTTTAAGACATTGTCATAATCAGTATTTTTATTTAACTCATGAAATATTCGTGAATTAAAACTTTGACTGTCCAGCTCATCATAATATTTCAACAAAACTGCAATTCCCAAACCATACAAATCAAAAAGTTGCGAGTTTTTCCAAATACTTTGCTGCTTTTGAGTTAAATTCAATAATTTTAAAATTTCAGCCCACACAAGTCTGGCCGAATCTACTGACAATTTTGAAACCAATATCTGCTCAAATACTATTTTCAGGTCAGTATCAAGTAAGTTAAATTTTCCATTTAATACTTTTAATTTCGTGTTAATTGTCGATTCGTCAGAAAAGAAGGAATTAATTAAATCTGTTAAAGCAATAATTTGAACTTTATATTTTGATTGGTCAGAAATGGATTGAACCATAAGCATTTCTGAAATTTTTTTCAGTATTTTTTCGGTTTCACTTCTAAGTACAGGAGCAATTCCGGGTTCATCTCCAACAGTTATATAAACGCCACCTAAAACATAAAACTTTGAATCATCAAGGGCATTCATGCTTTGCATAATTTGATAAATATTTTGCCAAACCAAACTTGCAAGTTGCTCCGTAGAAATAAAATCTCCACCCTTAAATTTATCTGTAATTTTCGTAAATGTAGTTGATTTGAAATACAAATTATGGATCAAAGAAATCAAAATATAAGATAAATTCAATTTTTGAGTTTCATCGAGTACTGAATCATTTAAATTAACAAATTCTACAAACTCAATTCTTAACTTGTCTATATTTTTTTTCTCAAATTTCAGCTTTGAAAATCCATTTGCAATATCATCTTTAATGCGATTACTAACCAACGCGAATTTTTCTGCTAATTTTCTTAAATCATCCGTAGCCAATTTCTTGCCATCAAAATTTTTAATTATCGCAAATGCCTCTTTTGCAGATACTTTTTGAACCTCAGTCTTTGGTTCTACGCCTAAATCAATTTTTTCGCCTGATACCCGCTTTTTTAAATTTACTAATTTTTGCTGTAACTCATTTAATTTAAATTTTAAATTACCCAGTGATATTTTTAATTTATTTAGCTTAATTTTTAACTCTTTAGATTTATCATCCCCTAAACCCGTTTTTGTAACAACAAAGCTTTTGCCTGAAGTTACATATTCTTTGAATTTATCAAAATCAAGTTTTAATAAATAATCTTTGAATGATAATTTTTCTTGTATAGCTATTTCAGGCTCTTTTAAAACTTGCCTAATATCACTTTGATATAAGTTTTTTAGTTCAGAAATACGTTGAACATATGTAGACAAATCCAACTTGGCAAAATCCCCCAATCCAAATGTACCCAATTTATCGCTAAAATTCTCTTGGGATATTTTGGCAAATTCCCACAAGCCCTCAGCCACAGGTTTATCAGTTTTATAAAGGCTAGAATTTGTCGTAAAATTCCAATATTCACCCGCAAACTCAAACATTATCTCAGTGTCCGATTTATCACTTTTTTCATCAAAGCTGGTTTTTATAAACAAATTTTGCAACGTTATTTCTTTATTTTTACTCGAAAGCAATGCTTGTTTGAAATCAGCGCTAGATCCAATGATGTCCAAAATTGCAGAAATATCGTTATAACCATATAATTCTTTGATAAAAAAAGTTTTTTGACTTTCTCTTCCTTGCAAATTCAAAAAAGAGTTGCGTATAAAACTCAAAATGCCAGTTTTTACACCCCCTGAAATAACAACACTTTCAATACTAACTTTTGAAAGTAAATGTAATGCATCACCGCGTTGCATTGAGATAATTGATGGATAAAAATACAAAGACCTAGTGCCATACGCCCAGTCAATATTAATACTATCAGTTGTTGGAAAATATGAACTCCATGTTTTTAGCCAATCAGAAATTGGCATATAATTTTTATGCAAAACTGCACCAACCATTTTTTCACTCAATTTAATATTTCCATTCTCAATATCAATTTTTTTGGGAGAAATTTTAAGTTCAACAGAGGTAATGGCAGGATATAAAAGTAAAGCCAGTTTTTGATTAACATCTACAGCCGACAATTGAAGCTTAGCCAAAACTTTAGCAATACTTGCATCAGTTATCTTCTGGATATCAGGATCAATGTCAAAATATTGAAACCAACCAACATTTGGAATCAGAACTTGGGGGATGTTGTTTATACCTAATCCACTTAAAAACCAATGGCTAGAAAGTGTAAGCTTTTTTAAAATATTCGTTAAAAATGACAATTCTTTAACCTTTGTTTTACGTTTTTCAAAGGCTTCAAAAAAACTTTTGACATCTGTACTTGGGTCAATATCTTCATCAGACTTAATCTCTTCTCTGTAACTCGAAATAATCGGCGCATCTGAAATAGCCGAAACAATCAACATGTATTTAAGATTCATCGAAATTTTTTGATCATCCAAATCTTTTCTAAACTGCATAAAATCAAGATTTTTACCTCCAGAAGAACACGAAAAAATTAAAGCAGCATTAACGTGAAGTTTATTAAAAAAGTTGAGTACTTCTGTCATTAAACTGCTTTCTATTCCTACAATAGCTCCAACGCCTCCATGTCCGTTCAGAACAATATTAATGGGACGCAAAAACGATGTCATTTTTAAATCTTCAGGCTCATCTTTTTTTTCAAACTTGAAAGATTCTCTAAATGGCTCAAAAAATTTATCATTGTGCAAATCTTGCTCGGTCACAAAGATGTTTTTAAAAGAATTTAAACTAGATGAACCTGTTGAAGAGATGTAACTCATTAACGCTTTGGCTTCCATTTAACTGTGTCATAAATTTTTACAATATTGGAATCACGTACTAGCGATTCCTTATTGTTTAAAACAAGTGCAAAAAAATTTGAATCTTTTATGCTATAGATATTCCAATCCTCGAGCTTAAAATTAATAGATTTAAAAAAATCAGTTGTTCGCCTTCTACCAACAAAATTTTTAAAAATATTAACTGATACAATTATGACATCCGAAGCCTTTTGATGTAAACTTATCGAAAAATTTTGTGTAACCGCAATTTTACTACCCACCTCACTCAAAGATTCAGCATGGAAATCATCCATGTAAAATGCAATCCTGAAAGGTTTAGACTCTGGCAAAGGGTTGGCCGCAAAAACGTTTGAATTTACGATAAAAGAAAAGGCACAAAACAATCCAACTACCAACTTGCACATACAAACTCCTTGGCACAAAATAGCAATATGAATAAATTTTCAAAAACTAAAAATTCAATTTAATTTGCACGCTCAAGGTTCCACCAAACATGTCTGTCTTAAACGCATGCTTTCCATAAAATGGATAGTCATATTCTAGAAAAATAGTTGGACAAACCGATTTTAATTCAAGAGTATATCCACCAATAAAGTGCAGGGCATAATATTCCCAATTTTTGAGTTTTTGATCAGAATTGACAATGTCATTAACCGAAACAACATTTGGCCATACATTGTTTGCAGGATCATATTGATTAAGCTGCTGCTGAGAATAGTTTTTAAGCAAGTTATCATCATGAATTGTAATGACCGTATCCTCTTGACGCGTATATGAAGCCCCAACTTTTGCTATTATACCCTTGAATCCTAATTGCGCATATGCACCCACATCCCATTGAGAACCATAATCAACTTTACCAAAACTTGGCTCCAGTAAAATCCATCCATCTTGGTTTTTGTCTGTTTTAACACGCAAATCACGTTCTTGTGTGAAAAATACTAAGCCACCGGCATTAGCACCAACACCAATAAAATCAAAAACTTGAACGTACAAATTTATGCGTCCATCGATAGCAGTGGAATCAGCAGAGCCGAGCGAAACGGCAAATGGTTTGGACAAATCCGGTTTTCCTGATGTTGGAATAAGTACACCAATTTGTGCTTGTGCACTTATTCTTTTAAAAATAGGAGATTGAGGATCACCGGAACCATGCCAGCCTGCAGATAAAAGAATGTCACCAACTCCGGATTTTTTGAACGGATCTTGCCAATTGTTATTAAAAGTCATGGCACTTAACACATTATTTAACGTTCCAGCTTTTTCTTGCATAAAATCTTTAACAACTACTTTGGTCTTACCCGCGTCCTCACCAATTAATTCATCATTTCCAAGATTTTTATAAGAAATTTTATCAATTTTCACATCTCGATATGGAATATATGCCTGAATAAAAAATCCCCAAAAAAGATCTTGTTGAATCGTGAAATCCCATTCGTCAATTTCAAAATGACCATTGTACTCAATTAAGCCATCGGTTTGATCAGCTTTGGTATAACTCGGCGAAAATATTGGCATTGGTGATGTACCAGGAATATAATTCGCCCCACCCCAATAATCTGTCATTGTTTTATTGTTGGAATCTATTGCCTTATCCGGGCTATCTACATAACTTCCAAGATTTGTAATATCCATATAGCCATGAGCAGACAGCAATGGCTGCACATCATTGTGCGTATCCCATGCCTTATGGGTACTTCCATGCCCATAACGAACCGACAAACCGGTTGTATATTTATCATACGCATTATTAAAAGATTCTTGAAAAAATGGAGTTCGATAAAATTGTGGTAAATCAATTGCATTCAAAACACTCCCATAAACCAAGAAAAAAATTAAACCATTTTTAAAACTAAATCTCATAAACATATCCTTACGACAACTAAAATTAATAAAACTTTTTAGAAGCTGAATTATGGTAGTCAAACACATTAGTGAAATGCAAGAAAATGTATGTTTAGTTCAAAAAGGAGATTTTTAAGGCTAATTTTAACAATTATTTAGCATCGATTTTTTAAATTTCAAATAATTTTGATTTTACTATAATCAGATGCCATTATGTTTATAATATTTAATTATTTTGGCTCTAGTTTTAAGAGCATTTGTAGTATAACCCCAATCACTCCATCCGTCTTTTAATGCAGGATATGGCGCAACAATTTCGCGAACCCATTCATCAAAAAATTTGACTCCTTCAAACATACCCAAATAATATGGTACAGGGTCGCCAATTTTATGATCAGGCAAATAGCCTAACCCTTTTACATCAGCCACAGAAATAAGAATGCACATCTTTACCAACTCTTGGCTCATGGGATAACTTAACTGAACAGCCATACTTTTTAAAAACTGCACATAACGCTTAACACTTATACGTTTTCGCATAACATCACCAAATTTATAATGCATTCCAACCAGAATCGCGACAAGATGCATATCGGTGTGGCTTATTTCAAATTCTTCACCAATTTTTTTAAAATCCAAATTATTCAGCACAGGAATATTTCGGGACATATAAGCCCTACGCCCCGTCAAATACTCAAAACCCATTTCAGGATGCCAACTTTTCCCCTTCCAATCAAATTTATTATCACCGCATTTTCCGATATCATGAAGAAAAGCCGCTAAAACCAAAAATTTTTTTTGTTTTTTTATGTCTATCCCGTCCGTCCAAGGGTATTCTTTATTTTGCAACCAATCGGCAACAGTTCTTAAGACCCAAATTGAATGCTCATAAACATCTCCGGAATGATAGGTATGATCATCACTTTTATAAAACTGCATATCCCTCATTAAATCTTTTATTGCAAAACATGGACAAAAAATAAACATAAACAATATCAACGCCAAATATTTTTTAACAAACATAATCTCCGCCTTTCAATTTTTAATTATTAATTTATGTTACTAAATTTTAAGAATTAAAAGCAATAAACCGACATTATGAGCCCTTTAAACATAACTAAATTATTATTCATAAAATATTGCTTTTTTGCTTCTTAGTCAGTTAAGAAAAAGCACAGTTGTTTTCTGTTCTTTATAAAATTTAGCTCGCAAAGGGGACAAAAATGAAAATGCAATTTTTAGGGTTATGCTGCACTATGCTTTCCGTTTTTTTTATATCTATATCTGATTCTGCTAAACCAAACAGAAGCAGAGTAAAATTTTTAGATGATAATGTTTTTTTATTTACTCACCGCAAAAATGTGTATAGGTGTGACCTAAAAGACCGTACGCAAACATTATATTACGAATTAACTCACTCAGGCGTAATAAAAGATATATTCAGCTTACAACAAACCGATATTAACATTTCTATAGAAAACTCCCTGTCTGATTGTTTTATAACACTTCCTGAATTTCAAAAGTTTACTTTAGGTAAATATGAAAAGTCATCATACGATAGATTATTTATTACAAGAAACGGTAAAACACTTGTAACAATAAGCATGCCTTTTATCGTACAATGTTTTGATGAAGAATTAGGACAACCGATAAAAAATGATTTTTATCACATTCTTAGTGATGATGGATTAAGCGCTGACGAGTTAAAATATAATTTACGAGACATTGACATAACAGATGACGGGCAAGTCGTAGTTTTAAATTTTTATAGAGGAGGAAAACTATGCACATGGTTTCCCAAAACCAACCAAGTGCGCATGGTAAGATCAGGCCTGGGAAGTGATTATTTTTTTGATTTCGCTTTATCCCCTAACGGAGAAAGACTTTTTTCAATAACCTCAGGCGGAGAGCTATGGAATATTCAATCTGACAAATTCGAATTTATTTTTCGCTGGGATGAACATATAAACGACTATGAGGCTTATCGCTGGTGCAAAAATTTTGACGCAAACATATACTACCGTGCATGCGTATGCATAAATGATCCCATAAAAAAAATATGTGCTTCTATAAAAAAAGCTCTTTTTTCCGAAAATTCCAATTTTCTTTTTTTACTTATCAGCTTAGAGGAAAGATCAAAGACTTCACCTGCCTGGATTCTAAAAATTTTTGATATAAAAAAAGCATGCTTTATAAAAACGGTATCCATAGAAAATCTGTATGAAAGCCCAGAAGAAATGGCTATTTCACCAGATGGAAAAACTTTAATTATCATTGATAGAGATGCAAAAGTAATAACAACACAAATCGATAGTTAATCGATAATTAGATCAAGTATTTTATACAAAGACATTAGTGCCGGAAAACACTTGTGCAAAGGCTTTTTCCGCTGTCGTTTTTTGTTAAAATAAGCAGATATGGGTAAAATTCTCTAGATTTTTATTGAATCCTAAGTTAGGCTTATAGCTTATTATTTTTGGGGTATTTGTTTATTTTTTAATATTTTTCCATTTTTTAAGGAGTTTTTATGTTTCAGGCGATTAAGCGCGCCCTGTGGGGCGACATTTCAGGGGAAGAGTTCAAGCGGTTTGGACTATTATCTCTAACCTTTTTATTCATTATTGGTACATACTGGTTGATGAGACCTTTAAAAGACGGTCTTTTCATTAAGATTGTTGGCGCAACTTACATTCCTTGGGCAAAAATTGCTTCTTTCGTATTTATTGTTCCACTAATTCTAATTTATTCAAAACTAGTTGATTTAGTTGCAAAACAAAAGCTTTTTTACATTATATGCACATTTTACGCTTTACTGTTTTTTGTAATTTCATTCGCACTAAGACATCCAACAATTGGACTTGCAAACACAGTTCCTGGGGCCGATAGACTTCTTGGTTGGATTATATATCTTTCCATTGAAAGTTTTGGTTCTTTGGTAGTTGCATTATTCTGGTCATTTGTTGCAAGTTCAACAGATACATCCTCCGCTAAAAAAGGTTATGCCCTAATTATTTCAGGCGCACAACTTGGTTCAATCGCCGGACCATTTTTAGCAAGTAATGCGAAAAAGTTTGGTATGCCTTTGTTAACAATTTTTGTTTCCATCGGAATCTTGATTGTTCCTCTACTCATCAAATTGTTTATCACGGTTAATCCAAGCGCAGCTGAAGTAGCTCCTGTTTCAACAGAAAAGAAAACTGGAATTGTTGAAGGGTTAAAACTTCTTCTGACAAGACCATATTTGGCAGGTATTCTTGGCGTTGCAACATTGTACGAAATTATCGGAACAATCATTGATTATCAAATGAAGATGTCAGCAGAACAAGCTTTCCCTACTCCAGAAGCAATTACACAATTCCTTGGTAACTTCGGTATGGCTGCCAACAGCTTGGCGCTCGTATTTGCATTGGTTGGAACAAGCTTTTTCATCAGAAAATTTGGTCTAACATTCTGCTTGGTCGCATTTCCAGTAACAATCGGAATCGTTGTTGGATGTGTTTGGGCGTTCCCAGGAATCTGGATATTATTCGGAGCAATGGTTGCAATCAAGGGATTGAGCTATGCATTGAATAACCCTTGCAAAGAAATTATGTATATTCCAACAAGCAAAGATGCTAAATTCAAAGCAAAAGGTTGGATTGATATGTTTGGTGGAAGATCCGCAAAAGCAGCAGGATCAGGCATCAACGCATTCTTTACAACTTTGTCAGAATTAATGTTTTTCGGTTCAATCATCTCTCTTGGAATCGTTGGCATCTGGATTGTAGTTGCATTGTATGTCGGTAAGACAAACAAGAAACTTACAGAATCAGGCACTATAATCAGCTAAGTTAGCTAATTGATAGTAATTTTTAGGGCAGAGAAATCGTAGATGAAATCTCTGCCCTTTTTTTATAATACAAAAATCACAATCTCTAAAATTCCAAGAATTTATACCATTTTTCAAGTTCACTAATCTGTTTATTTTCAGCCAAAATTTTGATTCTTAAGAACAAAGATTCCAACATTGACATTCTTCTCTCGTTGATCTGTTCTGGTAGGCCAGAAATCTTAGTTGTTAGCGCTTCGGGGATGTCATTAAAATAAATCGTGTTTCCCCACGCACCTAAGCAGTACCTCCATACAGATTTTGAACACACACTAATCCACTCAGGTGAAACTTTATTCCATTTATCTCTCGCATGTTGCGGCCTATTAACAGAATTGAAAACTTGACCAAACGTTATATACTCTTCGTCAAAACAAAATTTTTGATTCCATTTCTCCAAATAATCAACTCGATTTTTTAATTTCTCTCCAAACTCTTTATGTATCCATATTGAATTATCTGGATAAAAACCAAATTCACAACAAAGATCTGTATCAATGCGAGATTTAATTCTAAAAAGCATTAGACTTTTAAATGCTTCTAATCTTGAATTTAAATCTAAATTCACGTTTGGATTTTCGGGCAATTGCTCATCTTTTTTACCGAAAAATTCGTATGCATAGTCACAGTAAGTGCGAAATACGAAATAAAGTAAAACAGGATGAAAAGAATCAAACGCATGAACTTTTACAAATGTCCACAGCCCATTTTTATTTTCTTGCAACCAAATTTTGTCTAACTCCTGATACAAGAAAGTCTGAAGCGAACCATGACTAGATTTACACATACAATTTAAAAGATCGCCCTGACTGACTTTTTTCTGGCTTACCATAGGACTTAATGAAGTAAAACATGATATAAAGATTAAAGAGATAACAATAAATCTCATAATGGTCTCTCCAAATAGCAGTATAGGCCGGGAACTCCCTGGCCTATACTGCTATTAACTTAACCGATAAATTCAAATATCAAATCTATGCATAATTCTATAATTATTATTTAAGTTATATATCCTTATAAGCCAAACTTAAAAATTCTGTCCATTTTTCTTTATTAGATTTTTCACTTAAAACTATTGCTTGCAACTTATTTTTTATTTTTTCAAACGCAGAAAATTTAGCATCCCCTATAGCTTTGGCGTTTTCTCTGTACACAAAATCATAACGATTATCAACATTTCCAAAATATACTGTATGCGTATAAAGACCAACGGTACTTAAACTGGATTTTTGGCAAAAATACACCCAAACGTTAGAAGGTAGTTGCATCAAAATTTTTCTAAGATGAACCAGGGCAGCACTTGTTAACTTACCAAAATCAGAATCTGCTGTAATAATTTGATAATTCCAGACATCCTTTACCTTACTTCTAAACAAATTATAAATAGATGCACAATGCTCAGCATCTTCGCTGTTTTCTGCTATAACTAGTGAGGCTGCAACGTCTACATAAACACGTGCAAGAATAAAAATGAATCGTTCCTGCATCTTTTCTAAATCAGAAGATTGTGGAAGTCCACTTGCACGCACAGACTCATAAGCTACTCTACATAAATGGTAATTCATGCAAACATCGCCAACTTCATTGGCAAACTTATCAACTAAACTAAAAACTTTTTCAGTCTCTTCAGCTCCGGAACATGCTCGGATTTGAGCATCTAAAGCTTCATAACATTGACCAACACACTGAGCTGTTACTTTTTTTTCTATACCAGTCAGAGTAACGCTGGCCCCTGATGCATCTTTTTCCATTGAATATGATACTCCGAAAAATGTACTTGCTAGTATCACCGCTGCCAAAAGTTTTTTCAACATGACAACTCCTTTAAAATAGAAACTTATACAACTATACATATCGTACAAGGAGATACCATATTTTAAAAACTTAATGCAATACTAATATTTTTTATTTTATAAAATTGTAGAGATGCAGACTAAATACTAAAACAGAAATATTTTAAAAACCAAGCCTACTTAAAATCTCTTGCACACAACGATGATTAACAATTTTTTGAATATGTGATAAATCTTCAGATTGAGCTTCCTGCATAAGTGGATAATTATGGACAACTAAATCATGCGGAATATTTAATTTTAAATAAAAAACTTCATCTTTTCTAACATCAAAAACTTCATATCTTCGGCCAAGTTGATTCCAATCCTGAGGACTAATGGAAGAAGGAGATATGCCTTCCACTATTTCTTTAAAAATTTTATAAGAAAATCCTCCCAACCCATAATTTTGATCTGCCTTGGAATACATTCGACCAAAAGCAAACATTACATCAACAATTCTACGTAAATTTGGAAGATCCCCACTGCTGCGTGCATGAATGTTTCTTTGCATTAATCGCTCAACCAAAATTTGCAACGGACAGTGAACAAACACATATAAAACTTTGTAATCTTTTAACTCTTCATTGAACAATTTATACCACTGAATATCGTCAATAACAGTGTCACATAAAACAAATCGATTTTTTTTAATAACACAATCTTTTATGTTTTTTATTGTGGCACGATGAAGATACTCTTCATCCCAACAATCATCCCCATCCTCAACATCATCCACACCAACATATTCCCACTTATTTACTTGCTTTTCTGCAAAAGAATCCATTAACGACCAGGCCAATGATGTTTTTCCGGAACAAGTCGGGCCATCCAAAACAATAACAAGTGGTCGAGTATCCATAGCATTCATAGCGCTAAAAAAACTCAAACTAAAAAAAATCACTAAAAAATAATTATTTGCTCTAAAAATCTTCATAGTCCCCCAATAAAAAATTTATTAAACCTAAATTAATTTTAAAAAAAATCAGTGGAGTGAGATATTATCAAAAATTAATATTGAAAGACAATAATTAATTTAATTTTTACGACGCAACCAGTCTTTTGCCAACTCAATTCCTATTATTTTAATTAGCGATAAGCCTAAAATAATTCCCCATTCCGCAAGACTAAGATCCGTCGCCTGAAATAAATCTTTTAAAAATGGTACATATAAAGCACAAAGTTGAAGAATAAATCCTACGACAACGGCCCAAATAAGCCACATATTGTTAAATAAATCAATTTTGAATATAGATTTTTTGAAATTTTTTACCGCAAAAACAAAAAATAGGGCATCGCAGGCTAAAGCCGTAAAAATAATTGTTCTGATATGATCTATTGGCATATTAATTTTAAGTAAAATAACATACATTGCAAAAAGACCTAAATCCGTAACAAATCCAATTAAAAAAATCATAAATTTCATATCATAATTCAATATTGGCTCATATTTTGAACGAGGAGCTTGTCGCATAATATCCTGATCTTCAGGTTCTTTTATAAGGGCAAGATGCGTAAATCCGTGTCCAATCATATTAATCCAAAAAATTTGAGTCGCAAATAGTGGCAATGGAAAACCACATAAAATTGCCCCAGATATCATCACAATTTCACTGAAACTGTGTGCCAATAAAAAAACAATTATTTTTCTTATGTTATTAAAAATGGTTCGACCTTCTCTCACAGCTGCATCAATTGAAGAAAGATTGTTATCAAGCAAAACCATATCTGCAATTTCATGCGCCACATCCGATCCTGAACCAAGAGCAACACCAATATCTGCTGCTTTCAAAGCAGGAGCATCGTTCACACCATCTCCAATCATAGCAACTGCTCTACCAACATTTTTAAATGCATTAACGATTCTAATTTTATGCTTTGGTTCAACGCGTGCAAAAATTGTTAAATTTTCGATTTGTTGTTCTAACACTAGATCAGACATTTGATCAAGTTGGGCTCCTGTAACAACATTTTGCTCTGATGCCGGTAACCCTACTTCACTTGCAACGCGCATTGCAGTATCTTTGTGATCACCGGTTACAACAACAAGTTTTATACCAGCTCCCAAAAGTTCTTTAACTGTTTGTTTGGCCTGAGGCCTAAGTGGATCTTTTATTCCAAGTAACCCACAAAATTTAAAATCCACTAATGGATCTTGTATAATATTTGTCTCAACATCTTTTGCAGCTACTGCAATCACTCGAAGCCCCTGACTGAGCATAAATTCCGCAATAGCTTTAAATTTGATCAGTTCATTATCTTGTTTACAAAATTCAAATATTTTTTCTTGTGAACCTTTCACAATCAATTTATTTAAACCATCACACTTATTCAATGTAACCATGTATTTTAAATCGGATGAAAAAGGAACTTCGGCCAACCGTTTATTTTTTTTCCTAATGTCATGGACATTTATGTCGATATAACGAGCCAAATCTAAAATTGCAATATCTGTTTGATTTCCCTTGAACAAAACATCATCCTGAAGGTGCGCATCATTATTTAAAACTGCTAATGTTATTAATTTTTTCAATTCATCAGATTCAATTTTATTTGAATAATCAATTACAAAAATTTCACCATTGCCTGTTACTGCGTCACTAACGAGCATTTTACCCTCGGTTAATGTTCCTGTTTTATCAGTACAAATTACAGAAACACTTCCCAATGTTTCGGCCGCAACAAGATGTCGAACCAATACCTTACGTTTCAACATCCTTTGCATTCCAACTGCCAAAATAGCTGTAACAGTTACAACCAAACCTTCCGGAACTGATGCAACAGCAAGGGCAATTGCAATCGAAATAATCTTATTAAGCTCAATACCACGTAAAAAGCCAACAGCTAAAACAAGCGTAGAAATGGAAATCATTAAAACACTAAGTAACCATGACAACTGTAAAATTTGTTCTTGCAGCGGAGTCGAACTCTCCTCCGTTTGCCAAACAAGCCCGGCAATTTGCCCAAGGTAAGAGTGTATGGCCGTCGCAACAACAATCCCCTCTGCTTTTCCACTTACCACGAACGTTCCAGCCAATGCCATATTTTTTTGTTCAGCAATAATCTTTGTCTCTTCTATTAGTTCTACGTTTTTTTCAATAGACTTTGACTCACCCGTCAAAATCGATTCATCAAATTTTAAATCAATGGCCTTTGTTATTCGAATATCAGCAGGAACCTTGTCACCTGCTGATAATAAAATAACATCACCTGGAACTAAAATTTTTGAGTTAATTGTAAAAATTTTTCCATCTCGTCTAACATTACAAAATTGAGTTTCATATGCTTTGAGTGTAAATACTGCTCTTTCAGCTTTGTACTCCTGAACAAATCCAACAACAACATTTGCAAGAGCAGCAATCAAAATAACAACAAAATCCTTTAGCGAGGATAACAATAAACTTGCTATCATTGCTAAAATTAAAATGGCCATTAATGGATTTAAAAATTGATTTAGTATAATAATCCAAACACTTATCGGCTGTTTATGTGGAATTTCATTATACCCAAAAACATCCAGCCTCTGCCTGGCATCTTCACTTGAAAGACCATTTTGAATATCGGTTTTAAAATGTTGAGCAATAGCATCTAAACCCATTTGATAAAAATTCATAACATCCCCCGCTAAAGGTTAATTTTAACAATAATGCACAAATATCTCTTACAATATTTCATATTGAATTTTCAATAAAAAAATATATTTGGCGTATTTCAATTATGTGATTTATGTATATAACAAACCTGGGGGCATTTGTCATTCATAAAAAATAAACTTACCCTGGAACTAAGATCGTAGTTTAAAGTAAAATTTTTATGGAGGTTTTTTATGATAAACAATAAAACACTTGCAATAGTTGCATTATCTCTTGTTTTGACAACTGCCGTCTATGCTGAAAAATCAGACGAGCAGACACCGGTAAGCAAGGCCACCAGCCTTACCAAGAATGCATGCTCACTAGTCGCTTACCCTTTTAAAAAGGCAGGTAATACGGTTTATTACAGCGCAGAAGCAGTAGCCCAAATTTTAAAGGCACTAAAGCCTGCAGGCCTTGCAACTATTGAGGCAGGGAAGCTTGCAATATACCTTGGAGTAATTGCAGCGGCCGTTTATGGGATAGGCGCAGCAACTCAGGCTAGCTATCCTGAAAATTACTCAACACAATTTTATGATTATGCTAAACCGGTTGTTCAACAAGCCGGACTAAAATTAGCAGAATTACAACATTTGATTAACTAACAGTTTTTGATTAACTCATAGCACTAGTTCAAAAAAAGAGCCGCGTATATTTACACGCGGCTCTTTTTTTATTTAAATTATCAATTTTTTATTTGTTACGCCAATTTACAAGCAAATTTCCAAAAGTTTTTTACATAAGCCTAATATTTTCTCTGAAATCTATTCTATTTTCTACAAGTGCTCTCATAAAATCCTGCTCTGCACTATTTCTGAAAAACACAATCAACTCTTTCTCCGAAAGCATGTTTATTATTTTCTTCAAGGATTCTATGCATTCTTCTGCATCCCTACCTATCACCCAACTACAACTAAAAATTAACCCATTATGTGATTTTTTTGAAATATTACTCAAAGTAAAAACCGACTTTTCTCTATTTTTGCTATTGAAGTTATGTGAAATACAAAGCTTCCCTCTTTTAATCTTACGAGCAATCCAACGTATCCATTTTAGCGTGTCTTTTTCTTTGAGAAATTGAGCTATAGACTTTCCACTTCGTGGAGCAGCACAATTTTTACATTCAATCACAAAATCAGTTGTAACAACATCAAATTCAGTGGTACGGAGCAAAACAATCTCCTGCCCTAAATTAAACGGAATTTCACTAGAAAAAAAAGCAAACTCTAAATCAAACCCAAAAATATCCTGATACCCCATTCTACCAAGTAAAATATACAAAGCAGATTCCATTTCAAAAAAACGCCCCTCGTTACCAGAATTTAACAACTTATTAAAACCGGGAAGATGTGAAAATTTGGTTATGGCCAGTTCTTGTATTGCAAACGCTTGAGTTGAAAACTCTCGAGTTATAAACTCTTGAGTTGTAAAATTCGGACCCAAAATACTACAAAACAAACCCCTAAAACAAAAAATCGCAGAAGTTATAAAAATAACCCTGCGATATTCATGTGCTTTAAATTTTGCAAACATGACCTGCCCTCCCTAAAATTTTATTAACTACCGCCTCCCAATCCATCTAGTCCCATCATTGTCCTCCCTAATAATTCTAGTTATAAAGAACCTATACAATTTGAGGTTAAACTTAATTTGTAATTTACAGCAAGAAAATATTTTTTGGATGAAATTATAAGCAGCTCATTAACAAAAGTTTTTAACAAAAACAAAAGATCTTGTAAAAAAATAGAAAACCAGCAGACAACCTAACTCATTCCACGTTCAATAGATCTCTTGCATAACCAGGCCCGTCGCCCTTCGGGCGATGGTTCGACAGGCTCACCACGAGCGCGCCTTTTAAAGATTTCGAATTATGCAAGAAGCCTAATAAAACAGATACAAATGATATTCTATTTAGATTTTTTCAATGCAAATTGCCCGCAGCCACCTTCGATATCAACGCCATGACTACGTCGAACCGTAACTGTAAACGATTTTGATTTTAAAAATAGCGCAAAATCATTGATAACTTTTGCTGATGAAGGTTGTGCATCAATCAATGTTGTTGGATTATATGGAATTAGATTAAATTTAACCTTAACTGTGCTTAAAAGCTTAACCAGTTGCTTTGCATGTTCCATTGTATCATTTATACCGGCCAACATTATGTACTCAATTGTTATACAATCACGTTTGCCAAGCTCAATTTTTTGTAACTCATCTACAAGTTTAGTCAATGGAAACGTTTTATTAACCGGCATGTACTCTGATCTAAGTTTATCGTTTGGAAAATGGAGTGAAACTGCAAGATTTACTTCAAACTTATTAATAAATGCTGCAATTCCAGGCCCAACACCTGCTGTAGAAACTGTAATCTTTGATCTGGAAAGGCCAAATAAATTTTCATCAAGGAAATTACCCACTGCTCTTTTAACTGCATCTAAATTTAAAAAAGGCTCACCCATGCCCATAAAAACTATATTTGAAATACGTTCAATAAGTTTGTGCTCTAAGGCATATTTTTCAACGGCGAGAAACTGTCCTACAATTTCCCCTGCATCAAGCTTTCTGACAAAACCAATTTCTGAACCAGTTGCACAAAAACTACACTTAAGCGGACAGCCAACCATACAAGAAACACAAAGAGTCGTACGACTTGGCGCAATCATCAAAATAGATTCAATTAAACGACCATCGAATGCTTTAAATAAAAATTTATAGGAACCATCTTTTTCGGATTTAACAACTTCCTCAATTTGTGGAACAAAAAAATTGAATTTGTCTGATAGAATAACCTGCATATTTTTGGAAAAACTCGTCATTTTCAAAAAATCAAAAACATGCTTTTTAAAGATCCAATCACAGAGCTGTGTCATCCTGAATTTTTCAAATCCAAATTCAAGCATTAATTCTTTGAGTTCGTTAAACGTTAAATCTAAAATATTTTTTTTCATACAAATATCTGTACCTATCAAAACCTATCAGAAGTAGTTAAATTCATTTACAAAACTAAGTTTAGCATGACACTGAAATAAAAGCTAACCCTGATACCAAGCCACAAGCAGCTTGGAACTGCTAATTAAAAAATGTGGAATATGGTCATTTTTGCTCAAATTTGCACAAAAACGTCAATTTTCGCCTTTTAAAACCTAATTTCATCATACGATATCATTGACCGATATTATTGACTTATGCCGTCACGATTAATTATATTTGAAATATATGAAACACTAAGTATAAAAATACTAATCTTTAGGTAAGGGGGGAGTTATGGAATCACTAAAAATTTTATCCAAAATTTTATCATTGGCATGCCTGATTTCACTGTCATCTACAAATACAACAAAAGCTTCGCGAAATTTTGATGCGGATAATCCACCAAATCCACTGGATGCCAAAAATGTTACACTTACAATATTTAATAATACAGATATGAAAATCAAAACAACTTTCTTTTTGGAAAATAAAAAAGTATATCCAGGTAAAATCATCGAACCAAGACAGTCTCTTATATTTGAAGTAGAAGGAAGATACAATAAAAAGAGAGCCTACTTTAGATTTCGTGTTGCCGGCGATCAGGCAAAAGGCACAGGTGTAAAATTCTTTTATAAGCAAGTTGCAAAGGCAAGAGGTGCAAAAGTAGATGAAATATACCTACTACAAGATGATCAAAGTAATTTCATTATAAGTGCGACTCCAGATATAAATGCACTAACAACTATTCTTAGGGCAGATATAAATGCAAAACTGCTACCTGAGGCAAACGTAACTAAAAAACATAAAAATTCTAAAAAGAGCAAAAGCTCGAAGAGAAATTAATACTTAATTACAAGTTTATCTAAACTATAAGGCGACAGCTTTTTTTAGTACTGTCGCCTTATTCTATTTTAGTTAATTGCTTTTAATACTTAACGCCAACGTATGCAAAAAGTGGGTCATGCAATTTGCATCCAGTTCGTTCACTAAATTTGATAGGAATGTGTAGTATTGGAGCAAATAGTTGTTTATTAAACTCATAAAATTCGCCCTCAATCAAATACCCATAAACCCCGCCTTTTTTTAATAAACGATTATGATGAAAGGCTAAAAATGGTTCTAGTGGCTTTTGTGTAAAATCTGATGCAATAAGAATATCGCTTTGCCCTATTTTACCATGGTTGATCTGCGAGGCATACTCACTTATAACATCATAGAAATCGCACTCAAGCTTTAATCTGCTCACATAATATTTTTTTAAATACGAAAACCAATGCAAAAATTGAAAAAACATTTTCCTAAGCTCGTCAGATCGCAGGTAATATTCATCAGTCACCTGCATATCAACAAAATAAGGCTTATATAAATCGTCAATAAAATTAACTTGTATATTCAAAAAACCACAATCAATTAATTTGGTAATAATAACAAGAGCCTCAAATAACCTACCTGAGCCTAAAACTGTTACTGTAAGAATCTGTTCTCTATTTTCAAAGGTTTGTCTTACCTGCGACACGACAGCAAGATCAAACACCCCTCTTCGCTCCGGAAATTTAGGTCGATCAAGTTTGCTACAAAAACATTCCCCCAAAAAGCCTAACACGTGCTCATCCCTTTTACTCTTAAATTCGCGTATTTCAGAAATAAGCATTGCTACCGGCATGTGGGGATTTCCTGGAGCAAACACTTTATCCATGACGCTTTTTATGTGACCAAATTGCGTTAATTCACTGTCATTAAAATATTCATGATTTCGTCCAAGCTCAACGACATAATGCCCAGCATTACAAATTTCACAAATAGATATAAGTAAAACAAAAAGATAAAACATCGAAGTGTTGCGTTTAATATTAAACATGCACATACCTTTAGAAAAAAATAATAGAAAAAAAATTAGTTTTTAAAAATATTGGTAAAACGGCAGAAAAACATTTTATCAGCTTATTTATTCTTTGCAAAATATTATTCTACTAAACTTTTTGATTTTGAATTAAATGCTTTTTATCCCAGCTCGATTCCATTCATCTGTAATTTCATCAGCAATAATTTTATCAAAACAGACAGCAATCCCACAATCCCCACCACCGGCACCTGAGCCTTTTGCGGCAGCACCACAAACCTGCGCCGAATCAATTAAACGTTTTAACTCTTTTGTTTCAAGTTCAATACCTGATTCAGCACCTAAGTTAGCAAGCAAGTCTCGATTTTGATTTATCAAATCAATAATCTGAAACTGGTTGTTTCTCTGAATGGCAGAAATAAGATTTAAAACGACCAAATTTATTGATTGCATAATGCTCTGATAAATCTCTGGCTGGCGGTCCTTAAACAAATTCATTTTCCCAATCATCTTAGTTGTAGAAGCACTATAGCCAACAAACCCTATCAACACTTGCATATTCTCAGGCAAGTTAATTTCTTTAATTTCAAGCGCAGGCCATTTTGGCAAAACGATTTCGCTTACTTTTTTAATATCGGCTAGTTTCTGATTTAACCAATCCTGATTAAACCGTTTATAAATCAAAGATTTTTGATAAGTCGAGCATGCAACGTCAAATCCACTGCCAAGTTTCCCTGATGCAAAGTAGTGTGATAAACATGCGAGTTTAAAAACTAATTCCAAACCATCAACTGAATCAATATCAAGATCATGAAATTTTAGAATCGCTTTGCAAACAGCAACCGTTACAGCAGCGCTACTTCCAAGCCCAGGTTTTACGAAATTAGAGTCATCAATTTTTACGCCGGATAACTCTGAATAAACGGATAGCTCAAAAGGCTTTATTGCAATACCCTGCTCAGCTAAAAACTGTAGGCAATTTTTAACGGCACAAAAACAGACATTGAATTTTGCCATGAGCTGTTCAGGCAAAACTGGGTCAACGGTAAGGTGGCCCATAAGATTTTTCAGAGCCCATTGTAGAATAACGTTTTTTAACCCTATATCTTCAGAATTAAAAATAATTTCTTTGGATTCTTGAATTCGTGCTGTAACAAATTTATTAACAGGAAGAACTATGCAACTGTGCCCCGGTTCAAGAATGCTCCATTCACCGGCAAGCATAATTTTGCCCGGCGCCTTAACCTCAATCACCGGCCACTCCACTTACAATTGTTTGAATATCTTCAATATTTTTAAGTTCAGATAAAATTTTATTCTGATGCTTTTCAAGAGTTAAAATTTTAACGTTTGGACCAGCATCAATTGTAAAATAACACTGAATTCCAGCAGCGCGTAACCGATTGACCAACTCAATAATTTTAACAGTTTTATCCGTCCAGTAATTTATCACAGGAACAGACGTATGCATTGTTTCATGCATTTCAAGACAGTCTACCTGGGCAAGTTCACCAAGAGTCTCTAAGTCTTTATTTGCAATAGCGTTAAGCATTGGTTTTATACGTCTCTCAGAACAGCCAAGCCAATCCTGATAGATTTTGCTGGTCTTTACAGTAATCTGCATAGCCTGACTTGAACTTATAGGTTTCTGTTTAGCCTGAACCACCGCAATAATTATTCTCAAATCAGGCCAATGTTCAGCTTTGAAAATTTGTTCTGAGTAAGAATCAATTCCCCGAGAACATGTTCCTTTATGCCACATATTAAAACCTCCAACTATTGATCTAGAAGCAGATCCGGAACCACGACGAGCTAAAATGGAAAGGTCTTTAGGATCAAGGTGCAATCCACAAAGCGCGTTAAGCCCTTTTGTAAGCGCTGCAAAACCACTTGCGCTACTGGCAAGACCAGCGGCAGTTGGAAAGTTATTTACAGAATTAATTTGGAAAAAAGAGTCTTGTAAATACTTATCTTGCAAAGATGTGTCTTGAAAAGGCGAATTTGGGAAGGACTTGCAAGTCGCAAACTTTTTGCGAAAAACATGCAAAAAACGCAAAATTTTGACGTTGGCATTATCACTGACAAAAACACCATTAAGTTTGACTGTGTCAGATTCGCCAAATCCAATTTCGGTAGTTGTTTTTAAAGCATCAAGAGAAACGGATATGCTGCTCTTTGTTGGCAGCATAAAAAATTCATCTCTTTTTCCCCAGTATTTAATTAAAGCTATATTTGCATTTGCAGATGCGATAACAGTATTCATAATCAACTTTTGCCTTTAAAATCAACATAATCTTTATTTTAAAATCCAAATGAGTTAAATTGAAATTGATAATCAGTATAATCTAAAAGTTAAATAAATTGAGAAAAACATGAGATATTCGTTTAGATGCGGGTTAGGTTTTGGAATTACATCCGGCGTTATCACAACGCTGGGGCTTCTTGTAGGTTTGAACGCAGGAACACAATCTAAGTTGGCGGTTATCGGTGGCATATTGACGATTGCAATTGCAGACACCCTTTCTGATTCACTTGGAATGCATATATCAAAAGAATTTGAAAGTAGAACCACTGCAAAAGAAAATTGGGAAGCCACACTCGTAACGTTTTTTTCCAAATTTTTCGTAGCCCTGTCATTTATAATTCCAGCCCTATATATGGAACTTGAAAACGCAATTAAAGTTGGTGTTTTGTGGGGTATTTTTCTTCTTTGTGCATTCAGCTATGTCATAGCAAAAGACAGGAAAGCCAATCCATTGTATGTCATGGGTGAACATGTTTTGATTGCGTCTATTGTAATTCTAACTGTTCAATTTGTTGGAAGCTTTATTAGAAGCATTCTTATTTGATCAAAAAATTAAAATACGCAGCGCCAAGACTCAAAAAGTGGCTCCCGCTTTAAAAAGCAACGTAACAATTCCCGTATATCCCTTATTAGACGCATAAAATAGAGATGTATTATCCGAATTATCTTTAGCATTTACATTCGCACCTCTTGCAAGCAAAAGTCTAACCATTTCCTCATGCCCACCAAAGACAGCGCAATGTAATGGGGTAAATCCCAATAATGTTCTATAATTTATCTCCGATCCCTCATCCAAAAGTACTCGCGCTATATGTTCATAACCTCTACGCGCCGCCAAATGTAAAGGAATTTCTCCAAACGGTTTTGAAGGCACATTAACAAACGCACCGTTTCTAATTAAAAAACGCACTCTACCCTCATAACCATCGATAACGGCTCTGCAAAGTAGCGTTTCACCCGAATTACCAATTTGAGCATTCACATCACCACCTGCAAGAATCAGTTTTGTGATTTCTGTAAAATAGGTTGTTTCTAATTCAATTCCAGGTTTGTCTGTTATGCCTGCCTTATCCATAGCTTGCAACAAAGAGCCAATAAATAAGACACTATGCATTACGCCAATCAAAGATATTTTTTTAAAATTCATAGTAAATTTAGCCTCGTGCTATCTTGGATGTAATACTCAAAAAACTAAAATAAATGCCCAGGTTAACAAACCTGTAAAAAAAACGGAATCGAAACGATCTAAAAATCCTCCATGTCCCGGCAAAACATTACCAACATCTTTTAACCCGTTATGACGCTTTAATATGGAAATTAGCATACCGCCAAGAAACGCTACTATTGTGAAAATTAATGAAATTAAAAGAATTACGATAACTGTTAAGATTGTAACTTTACAAAAATAAGAATAGATTGGTTCAATTTTGATATTTGGTAAAAGAAAAAAATTTAAAACTACCACAGCCACAAAGCTACCAAAAAATCCTTCCCAAGATTTGCCTGGACTAATTTTGGGATAAATTTTATGGACGCCCCATATTTTCCCAACAAAATAGCCAAATGTATCGGCAGTCCATGCAACCAAGAATGGATACATAGGTATAGCTAAATCGACCTGATGAAATCGATAGTTAAGAAAAATTAAACTTAGCACCGGAAAAATTGGATAAAAAACGGTTGCAATCCATGAGTATGGCGAATCAAAATCAACAAGTTTTGGCCATTCAAAAAAAAGAACCAAAACAAGAATTATAAACATCAATAATGAGAACATTGCAACCGAATGCAAATATGCTCCACCAAAACAAAAAATTATAGCTAACGATGTTAGCAAGCGTTTAAAAAATTCAGCACTAAAAATAAAAATCATTTCTTATAAACCACCTTTCGTAAACAAAGACCACAAGCATCAGCCTTAAGCAACGTTTGCCTTGGATCTGGAGAGTCTAACAAAGTCTTTAGATAGTTTACAGATAAATTCTCGCGACGCGCAACATCTAATGCATATCCAACCATGCGACGAATTTGAAAACGAAGAAATCCAGGTCCTTTTACAGACACTCTGAGTATTCCGAATCGATCGAACCGTTCTAATTTTATACTGTCAATTGTACGTACAGTGCTTTTACCAAGTACGCCATCAGATGCTTTATCCTCTACATCAATTTTACAAAAAGACCCAAAATCATGTTCCCCTGTATACAAATTTAAGGCATTTTCAAATTTACCTAAATCAACCTGATCCATAAATTTGTACAACCAACCGTAACGGGCTAAAAATGGTAATGGTCGCTTTAAAAAAATATGATAATAGTAAGTTTTTTGCGCAACATTAAAGCATGCATGAAAATCATCCGGAACTTCTTGCAAATCGCGAATTAAGATACTTTTTGGGAGCATGTTATTCCATGCGGATTTAATGATATTCAAATCTAAATCAATCTCTGACCTAAACATTGCCACCTGCTCCAAAGCATGCACCCCAGAATCTGTACGTGATGCGCCAATCAAATTTATTTGATGCCCAAAGACTTTATGAAAAGTTTGTTCTAGAGTAGATGAAATTGAAACGGCTTCCGGCTGTTTTTGCCAGCCAAAAAAATCAGTTCCATCGTAAGCGATAACTGCTTTTATCTTTTGACTTTTCAATTTTTGCATATTTTCCCCAAAATTTGAGCTCTATTTTGCAAAACAGCCCGTCTTCGCCGAGGCTACGCCGGGTTCGCCTGTCCCAAATATTTAAATTTTACAAACAATGTAATTTTATGGCAACGGCAAAAATTTCTGAATGTGATAAAATTAAGTACCCCCATCCAGGCGAACGCCTCGGACAGGGGAAATGGAGGTTATCAAGATTTATTTCAATCAAATCATACAATACATACATAAAAAAATCAAACTATTTTTTCCAAATTTTGCATGAGTAATTATTACGCTTAAAACTATTTCAGTTAATGCATTTAACTGAAAACAAATATTAAAAAATTACAAACTTTTACTAAAATTTTCTTTTGCCGCAACTTGATCCGCCTACCACCGTTTGATATAACTGTTGGTACTTGTCCACCACCCCATCAATGCAAAATTCTGTGCGAACAAGCTCTAAATTGCGTTTATTAATATCACGTCGCAATGGCTGACCGTTTTGATGGTCTTTAAAAAGTTTATTAATAGCAAGCGCATAGCCCTCAATATCATTTGGATAAACAAGAAAACCATTTACTTCTGGAGTTATAACATCATGGCTGCTTATATCTAAGTTAGTTGAAATAACAGGAAGACCAAAAGCCATTGCTTCGAGAAGTGCAATTGACAACCCCTCGCTTTGAGAGGACAGGGTAAAGCAATCAAAAATTGGATAAAATTTGTAGGCATCAGATCTAAATCCAATAAAAACGACATGCTCTTCTATATTTAGAGCTTTAACTAACGCTTTAAGTTCTTTTGCCTGGCTGCCATCCCCTACGATGCACAGTTTGGGTTTAGATCCTGGATCCCGCCTACGCCCTACCGTGGCTACGGCGAGGCAGGCAAGTCCAGGATGACAAAATGCTGGCAAACGGGCAAAAGCTTTTATTAAAACATCATAAGATTTAATGGGTTCGAGCCGACCCACAGCACCAATAACAAAATCGTTATCAGAAAAACCAAGCTCTTTTCTGGTTAATGGATCTTTAAAAGCTTTATCTCGCAAAGCTTGCACATCAATGCCATTTTTAATTACTACGAGTTTAGAATTTGCATTGGCTTGCATTTTACGGCACTCGTTATTGTAATTGCACGCGTCAGTAAGATTTTTTGAACCAATAATATTTTTTAAATAAGAGTCTTTAACAGAATCAGAAACTGCAACAATTTTAGCACAATAATTTACTGTTCTGCGATCAAACCAATTTCGTAACCTACCTTCATCAAAACTGTTTCCATGGAGATCACAAACTACAGGAATTTTATAAATCTTCGAGATTAATCTGGCAATTATATTAGAAGACCAAAGTGATGAATGTATGACGTCCGGACAAATCAGTTTTACAATATTCTTTAGACACCAAAAACTATATAAATCATAGGTAAAAAAAAATCTGGGAATTTTATAAATACTAATTCCCAGATCTTCTATTTTTTTTGCGTTTGGACCATGATGGAAATACGCAACCGAATGCATATTCCCATCTTTGCCCACAACTTTAGATAAATAATTAACTAGAGCACTTTCTGCACCGCCTACTTTTAAACTTGTAATTAGGTGCAAAATATTCATAGATTATTCAAAATCTCCACCTTGACCACCTTGAGGATTAACCCCATTGGTTTCTTTATCAAAAAATGTCACCAGCTTTTTACTTCGTGACGGATGACGAAGTTTACGCAAAGCCTTAACTTCGATCTGACGAATACGCTCACGAGTAACTGAAAAATCTTTACCCACTTCTTCAAGAGTATGCTCAGATGCAACATCTATTCCAAAACGCATCTTTAACACTTTTTCTTCTCGTGGGGTAAGAGATTTTAAAACCTCGCGAACCTTTTCTTTTAAGTCCTCATTAACAACAGCATCAACTGGAGAATACTCATTCTCATCTTCAATGAAATCTTTTAATGAAGTATCATCGCTGTCGCCAACCGGAGTCTCAAGGGATACAGGTTCTTTTGATATCTTGATAATATTTTTGATCTTTTTCTCATCAAGATTCAATTCTTTGGCCAACTCCGCATAACTTGGTTCACGACCGGCTTCCTGAATATACGTACGAGTTATTTTATTTATTTTACTTAATGTTTCAACCATATGAACAGGAACTCGAATCGTACGAGACTGGTCTGCAATTGCTCGAGTTATAGCCTGACGAATCCACCAAGTTGCATAAGTTGAAAACTTAAATCCACGTTCAAATTCAAATTTTTCAACAGCCTTAAGCAATCCAATATTACCTTCTTGAATCAAATCCAAAAAGTGTAATCCTCTGTTTATATATTTTTTTGCAATATTAACAACAAGTCGTAGATTTGCACGAGCTAAATCGTCTTTTGCTTCTTTATCTTTATGCTGAGCTTTTACAAACTGCTTATACAGAGACATCATCTTATCTTTTGAAAGACCGGCTTCTTGCTCTGTTTTTTTAATCATTTTGTAAGAACTACGAACTGATGCATCAAGAGTTGCCAACTGCCCCAAATCATCTTGTGTTGGTTTTTTTATTGCTTTATAAAATTTAAGCTTTTCTTCATTAATTTTTATATCAGCTTCACGTTCTTGAACTTTGGCAATTAGCTTTTCAATTCGTTTTCCAAATTTTCTTATCAACTTGTTTGAAAACTTAATCTCGCCAATAGCCTGAATCACCTTTTTCTTATTTTCCTCAACCTTGGCCAACATCTCTTTCTTTTTTGCTTCGTTTGCAAGCTGAGGTCGGTATGTATGATAGATCTTATCTTCATTTTCAATAAGACTCTTAATTTTACCAATTTGGCCTAAAAGTCTGGTTCGTTCTTCCTCAAATTTTGGGGAATTATCTTCATCAAAATCTGAAAACTGAATAACATCCTTTAAGAACATTGGATCTCGACCAAGTCGCTCTTCAAAGCCTATTAATTCTTTGGCTACAAAAGGAAATTTCGAAATAGAATCAATAGAATCACGCTTACCTTGGGCAATTTTATCAGCAATGACTTTTTCTGTTGTTTTATTCAAAAGAGGAATTTTTCCTATCTCTTTCAAATAAAGCTTAACCGGATCATTTAACTGGCTAGGTTCAATTAAACCTCTGAGTTTTTCAAGTTCTTTATCGTGTTCAGACTCTTCTTCAAATCCCGAGTATTCAGTCCTTTCCAACGATGATTTTAAATCTTTGGTCATTGGAGCAAAAGAAGCAACTTCATGCTGTTCTAAAAACACGTCTGTTTCGCTAGACCCTGCTTCAAGTTCTTCCTGCATAATCAGGTCAATGTTTTCTTTTTCAAGAATACCTAAAAGTTCGTTTGTTTCTTCTTCGCCGATTTTGTGTTTTGTCGTAAATAGAATTAATTCTTCATAACTCAAAACACCATCGCATTTACCTTTTTCAATCAATGCAGAAACTTGTTTTTCTACACTTTTAAGGGTATTCCCAGAAGTATCACCATCCTCTATATCAACAATAGAAAGATCTTCTTCTTCAACGCTGACATCTTCATGTAAATGGCCATCATCATCGCCGCCTACACGCTTGGAAATAACATCAGCTTCTTTTTTATCATGAACGAGTTTTTTGAAAACTTCTTTTTGTTCGCTACTGGAACTAGAACTTTTTTTATCGGATAAAACCACAGGCGCACGAACTATTTTGGTTTTATTTTTAACATCTTTTTCTTTTAAAACATTTTTAATTTTTGGCGCAACCTTGATTTCCTGTTCTTTTTTAGCAACTTCTTTTTTAATAAGCACAGGTTTTACCGTCTGCTTTGTCTTGGATACAACAGGTGCTGCTACTTTTTTTACAATCGTGGATTTTACAAGCGCAGCCTTAGGCTTTAATATTTTAGGCTGAACGACCTTAGCCTTAACAGCATTTTTTTTGATAACTTTTTTTGCCACAGCCTTAAAAACCGATTTTGAACTTTTCTTCACACCGAACCTTACAGATTTGGCAGAGGCTTTTGCTCTACTTTTAATAACTTTTTTTGCTTTAGCTAATTTTTTTATCATATTAGTCCCTTTGATTGAATCCCCTCTTTGAGTTTCAAAAACTTGGAAAGCAGCTCACTAAGTCTTGCCGGATCATTAAGTTGCTTGGCCTTAGCCATTTCATCCTTAATTCCCTGAACAATCTGCTTCCAATTAACTTTACAAAAACGCAAAACCAGTAGATCAAAAGATTCTTGTGACACATCTTGATTTTTCATGCTCAACTTTATAACCCAATCTCTGTCCTTATTATCAAGGCTGTCAATAAAATGCGAAAAAACTTTTTTTTCAGTTTCGCTACTGCAGTCTTGTAATGACATTTCAAATTTATTTAAGAGGTTTTTAATATTGATTGAAAAATATGGTCTTAAATCCTGATCCACCTGTATTTCCGATTTTTTTCCCTCATTGTTAATTATAGCAGAAAATATTTTTTCTTCTAGTAATTTTATTTCGCTTTGCTCGTCCTGATCGGGTAAATCTAATTGCTCATCCTCATTAGCCTCAAGTACAGGCCATGCGGGTTCAAATTTTTTATATTTATGTCGTTCCAATAGGCGTTTAAGCGAATCAAATGGAATATTCATCACCATAGCCGCCTGGGCCAGGACCAAGTCCTTTTTAAATTCATCATCCAGCTTAACAATAACTGCAACGATTTTTTCAGCTAAGGCAATCTTATCTGACAGGGGTTTTTGCTGGAAATTTCCACCTAGCGACTCTACAAAGAAACTAAATATATCTCTGGACTGTTCAACATACTTATCAATCCCCTCGCCACTGCACAAAAGCGATGCCGGATCGTGTTGGGCAGGCAACGTGACCACCTTTAAATCTAATTTGGCCCCCCAGCAAAATTCCGCCAGCCTTAAAATCGCATTTTGCCCGGCTTTGTCCCCATCATAGACAACATAAAGAGTTTTAATAAATCTGGATAATAGCTTCAAATGTTCGACGGTACAAGCAGTACCAAGCGTTGCAACTGTATTTCTATAACCATGTTGAAACATTGTTATGCAATCGGTGTAACCTTCCACAAGAAAAGCATACTCCTTCTCTTGCATATCTTTTTTTGTAAGATCAAGAGCAAACAGCAACCGACCCTTTACAAAGCCATCGGATTCCTTGCTATTGTAATATTTTGGCCTTTCATCGCCTTGCTTGAAGATTCGACCTCCAAACCCACAATAACGTCCAAGATGATCTTTTATCGGAAATATTATTCGCTCCTCAAAAGGAGAGTATAAAAAAGAACGACCTTCCACTAAGATGCCATACTCAAGCAGATCTTTTAATAGAACCCCCTGGCGTGACAGCTCCTTGACCATCTGATTGACTCTGTTAAGCCCACCGGGAAAATATCCAACTTCGAATGTTTTGATCGATCCCTCTGAAAATCCACGTTTTTTCAAATAATTAGTCGCAAAAGCATCAAGCAAAAATTGATTATGTAAATACAATGCAACGGCCCTACACATAGAAAAGTAGGCGTCTTTTTCAGCAAAATTATCCGAAGATGAATTTGCACTTTTTTTAAGATCTTCAGGAACACTGATTTTGAACTGCTCAATTAAAAACTTGGCAGCTTCTATCTGGGTTAAATTTTCAATTTTGGCAATAAAAGCAATGGCATCTCCAGACGCGTGACAGCCAAAACAGTAAAAAATCTGCCTATCAGGGCTAACTGTAAAGGATGCATCTGTTTCGGAGTGAAAAGGACAAGAACCCTTCCAGTATGAACCAGCCTGCCGCAGCTGCACTCTTTCAGAAATAATATCCAAAATAGAAATCTGTGCTTTAACAAACTCAAATAAAGAAGACATAAATATTTAAAAATCCCTTTTTCTAGCGCTCACAAAAGTAAACACCAAAATTGATATAGCCAAGAAACCCAAAGACCAAATTTGCATTAAAGATAGAGAGAAATCAAAAGGTAAACAAGAAATATTTATAACATCTCCTCGATCCCCCCTCCAAAAGTCAACTCCAATACGGGCAATACTCTCAAGAACCAAGTATAAAAAAATCGTTTGACCGGGTTTTTGTAAAGAACGTTTCAGGGTAAAAAGAATAACAAAAATAGAAAGCGACAACAAACTCATATAAATTTGGGTCGGATGCAGAGCAACACCAGTAGGAGCAAGTCCAACAGGATCGTTAAATATTATTGAAAAAATAAAACCATGCACCTGAGCACCATAACAACACCCGGCAAGTAAGCACCCGATTCTGGCAACAGACTGCATCAAGGGACCATACAGGGCTACTATATCCAAAAATCTTAACACCTTGACTGAGTGCATTTTCAAGTAAATAGGCACGGCGGTAATAACACCTATAATAGAACCCAAAACGACAAAACCACCTTTCCAAACACAAAACATTTCAAGCCATGGATTTGAAAAGCTGCTCCATTCAGTAATCATGAACAACAGGCGCCCGCCAACCACAGCGCTAACAAGCCCGACAAAGATCACATTAAAAAATGTATCTGAATCAATTAATCTTGCCCTTCGTGAATCATTGTAAGCAAGAAACAAAAATAGCAAAAATCCTAAAACAATCATCACACCATAACTTTGAACCCAAAGTGGCCCGTAAATGTGAAGCAAACGTGGATACATACAAAATCCTTTGCGTCATCCTGAACTTCTGTATAAGTTCAACTATTTTTAACACAAATTCAGTAAGCCGCAGGACGACGAGACGGTTACCGACTTGTTCAACACCTATTTACCACAGTTTGTCATCCTGAATTTATTTCAGGATCCATGGATTAATTTATTCCTCAAAAATATATTAAATAGAAAGCTCCTGCCAAGGATAGTCCGTTTATCGATTCCCAGCAAGAGCTTTTTAACTCAAAAATAGATCTTGTATTTAAAACGTAACGCTAATGACACGTGCCGGTAAAAAATTTCTCCAAACAATCGACTCTGAACTGGATTTACCAAGTTTTCTAAATATTCTGATCAAATCCCTGATTGCTTCAAGTGTATCTTGCTCTTCATCAGAGAGAAACGGCTTTTTTAGCGTTTGGATTGCAATATATTCAAAAAAAGTTACCGTACCACCTGGCTTTATAAGATTGGCGTACATTTCCAGAATTTTGCCAACCAAGACTGGATTAAACGAATGGAAAGGGAGACCTGAGATAATAAAATCATACCGTTTTTTGATTTCAAGCTTTGTTATGTCGCAACACATGAACTGCACGTTTTGCAACTCTCCAAATTCTTCTGTAATGTTTCTGGTCAAAATATTACAGAACAGAGGGTCAATTTCAACAACATCGAATTTTGAATCAAATGACATTCGCTTAATAACATATTTTGTAAAAATTCCAGTTCCTGCCCCAACCTCAAGAATGTTTAATGGGGTTTGTCTGTCAGAGCTTTTAATCTGTCTCGTCATTGATTTGGCAAGATACTTTGAGCTTGGGGTAAGAGAGCCAACTTGATGTCGATTATTCCAAAACTCTGCTATAAATAATTTCTTTTCGTGTACAAATGTCTTAAACAATTGCCAAAAAGCGGCCACTCTATTCCAACCCGCTTCATCCCTTGGCTGAAAAACATCCCCGGCTTGATGTACGTCTTGATCAAAACCTAGAGGTGAGGCTACGGGTGAGGCCATGCATGTTGTCATCAAAAAAGAAATAACAATAGGAAGAAACCTACGCAATATCATACTATTTTTCCTTAAAATTATTAGGTTATGTTTTTTTAAAAAGCATATAGTAGAATTGCCTCATGTCAATAAGAATGGCTAATGTAAAAATTGTACCCAAGCACTTACCTGCGCATCAAATATTCGAAAATCAAATCATTAATTGGATTCAAACAGCATTGTTAAAATTAGTTTTTCAAATTTTTCCGAATTAGATACCAATTCGTCCTGATAAACAAGTTTAAATAATTCGGGATACTCGCTCGCCATTGCCTGCGCATTTTTAACTTGATGGCCTGTAGAATCCGCAACAAGTGGAACAACAATCGAACGCTTTTGAAAAAACTCAAGTTCAAAAAGAGTTCCTGCCCCTGCACGACAAATTACCAAATCAGACAACAAATAAAAATTTTGAATATTTTCATCATAAGAAAAAAGCACGGCAGGCTCGGACATCTCTTTATAAAAATTGCGCCAATCAAATGAAACATCATTACCAATCTGGTGAATAACCTGTATTTGACCGTGAATATTTTTGTTATGCTCCAAAAATTTTTTTAATGCATAATTAAGCATTTTTGAACCTTGAGAGCCACCAAGCAAAAATATAGTCTTGCGTTGCAACGAAAATGGTTTGTCTGTTTTTTCGTTTATCCGATCAATTATCTGTTGCTTGGTTATTTCAAAAACATCCCGCGTAAAGCGAATGGGATAACGCGTTAGTTCACATTTTTTAGCGAAACTTAACCCCAAAAAATTACACAATGACACGGTCTCTTTAAATGCTACAAAAATTTTATTTGCGATTGGCATCAGTACGTTTACAGCCTTGCCGGGCTCAAGATTGAGTTCATAAATTTCAACAGGCACGAATGCCAACTTACAACCCAAACAAACTGGCATTGAAATCAATCCACCCGTACTAATTATTTTTTCCGGTCTATCTTTAACTGCTCTTAAAAAGCTTTTAAAAAATGCCCAGAAAATCTCAATAATTAAAATAGGCAACAGTAAAATTCTTTTTAAACTAAATTTACCAATTTTCAAACTAACATTTTCTGATAAAAAGTCGGTCTTTGCAATAATTTTGCTGTCCAAAGCCCCTGATGCACCCCAAAAAATAATTTTTCCGCTTGGGTTTATTTCCAGCCAACGCTTTGCAATAGTCAATGCCGGCAAGATGTGGCCACCCGAACCGGCGGCCACGACATAAAGTTTTTTAGAATTCATCTTAAATCCCCCATATCTTTAATTATTTCATCTCTTTTTTTACTTGTTTAATGTGTTCCATAATTACGGCATCACCCGGAGAAATTGTAAGAGCTTTTTCAAAGAGATCAAGAGCCTGCTCTCGTTTACCCATTTTTGAAAGCACCAATCCTTTTGTATCAAGGTAAAATGGAGAATTTGCATCCCCCAGTAATGCCTTATTAACATAATCAAGCGCTTGAGAAAGGTTTTGCCCCTTTTTCGCATAGGCATATGCAAGTAAATTGTAAGAAGCTGGGTAAACGACAGGATTTTTTATCGATTGCAAAAGAATGCTTTCCATATTTTTAGTTTGATTGGTTAAAAAATAGATGTAAGCAACTTGGTACAAAACCTTTGATTTTAAATCAACATCTGACGTTGAATCAAAAATCTTTTTGTATAAAACAATGCTGGTTTTGTAATTCTTTTGTTCAACATAAATATCAGCCAAAGCAGCCCAAACTCCAACTGTTGCTCTATTGGATTTTACAACATCTTCTAACAAACTTGTGACCTGCTGCTTAGAAACCCCGGTCTTGCCCAGCAATAAAATGGTATGCACAACAGAATTATCATATGGCTCACGCTTTAACCAATCACGCATAAATGTAAGAATTTGACCATGGTTCTTCATTGCCAAAAGTATCTCAACTTTCAAAAGTTTGCCCCGAACAAAAGTTGGAGACTTTTGAATACATGCATTTATATCTTGCAACGCTTTTTTGTAATTCCCAGAATTAAATTCGATCATTGCCAAATCAAAGAAATACTCCGGCGTATTTCCCTTTAGTTTTTTGAGATACTGCAATGCTTCAGGCATTCGGTTTTGTGAAAACATAAGTTGAATTACCTGCTTCTCAATCATTTCATCACGGCCAACAAGACTTAAAAAGTGTTGATAACCTTTGATAGCCTCATTAACTCTTCCAAGCTGTTCAAGCAACATGGCTTTTAAAAGTAACGCTTTGTCAAAACGAGGAAAAACTTCAAGGCTCTTCTCGATATCACGCATAGCCAAGTCGTTTTTATTCATGTGCATATGAACTTTTGAACGTAAAAAATAAAAAAGAAACGATCTTGGCTTGAATGAAGGCCTTTCCAGGCAATCATTAAGATACGTCAAACTTTTTTCAAACTGGTTGTTTTTTATAAGAGAAACAGCAAAATAATAAGCCACCTGCTCGTTGTCCGGAAAATCCTTTGCCAATGTCACAAAAATTTTTTCAGCTTTGGCATCTTGGTTAGCCATTAAAAAAGACTGTGCAACCATCAGATTAAAATCTAAATTATTCTCGAAGAATTTTTTGAATTTAATTTCATTCTTCTGATAAATTTCAACAATCTTTAAAATCTGCCCCATATCAAATAAAAATTTAAAATACCCATCGTAAACAAATATTGGTGGTTTTTTTTCAAAAAGTTTTTTATAAATTTGCATTGTTTTTTGCGAGTCACCCTTTGAATGAAAATAATTTGCTTGGGTATAAAGATTGTAAGTGGCTTCATTTGATTTTGAATTATTATCATCCACATCCAAACTCTGACCATCTACAAATGCGATTTTACAGTTGCCATCGTCCTCGGACTCATCTTCTTCGGGCGTGTTTGCATCAGACCGGTGTTCACCAGCATGGTCATCACCACGATACTGAGTACTACTGAATTGACTAGCCGTAGTCTTTTGGCTATCGCCATCCTTCAATTTTTTCGAAACAGGCAAAATGCCATTAAAAATAAAGCTCAGAGAACCCAAAACAAGTAATATCTTTAACAAACCCTTCATCGCCTTTCTCCCCTCATCTTTTTACAACGTACCCCGAATTCGTACATAACATCGCGCAGACCGTTATCTGTAACACTATCTAACACAATTTGTTCTGTTTTTGAAAGCTTTTTGCAAATAGGGTCTGTTACATAATCTTGAATGCGATTGTTTCGGAATTTATTCTTTTTTTTGAAACTTGAATCAATAACCTTAAACCTAATTGCCTTAATTCTAGGTTGGTCCAGCGCGGCATTTATCTTTGTTTTAAGCATTGGAGAAAGCATATGTAATTCTTGAGCCCAGACGGGATGCGTAACGCCAAGGTACAAAATATCATCTTTTATCTGATCGATAATCACTTTATCTTTCAGGTTTCCAATAATATTTTCCCAATTCTTAAAAAGAACAATCTTCCAACTGTGTTCTGTGGGAATTAGATTTACAAGAAAATCACTTAAACGCTTAGTCACTCAAAATCCCATATAATATTTGGTTATAATCTTGTCATAAAATCTATGTGAAAACTTATATTATCAGATTACAAAGTTATACCCAAAAAATAAAAATACTATGCAATAAAATAAAAGCCTCGGCATTTTTACACGCCGAGGCTTTTATTTTGGTAAAACATTCGTAATTAAAAATAACTACAAATTTTATTCCACCAACTGGAATTTTCTTCATATGTCTTTTTATTCGCAGAAGTTACAGCTTTACCATCCTGCGTCACAGAACTAAGTTGCTCTTTATTTTCTTCTTTATAATATTTATCCAACATAGATTGAGCGTTAGAATACCCCTGCGCTGCCGATTTCTCAAATAATTCACAAGCCTCTGCCTTCTGTCCCTGATTAAAATAGTGAACGCCCAAATTATACTGCGCAACGTAATAACCCTGATCTGCAGATTTTTTGTATAACTCAAATGCTTTTCGTAAATCTTTATTAGTACCTATTCCGCAATCATAAAGGTACCCTAAATAGCATTGCGCACGCGCATAACCTTGGTCTGAAGCCATTTGACACCACTGAAAAGTCATTCCCAAATCTTTTCCGACACCTTTTCCCTGCTGATAACAAACAGCCAAATCATACCGAGCGGTGGCATACCCTTGCTCTGCAGATTTTTTATACCATTCAAATGCTTTTTCATAATCTATTTCTGTTCCTATTCCTTTTTCATAAAATCCTCCCAGACGGCATTGAGCATACGCATACCCTTGCTCTGCAGATTTTTTATACCACTCAAATGCTTTCTCCAAATCCTTTTCAGTCCCATTTGCATATTCATAACACCAACCTAGGTTAGACTGAGCATTTGCATATCCCTTTTCAGCAGCTTTCTTGTACCATTCAAATGCTTTCTTTAGATCTTTTTTTGTTCCATCTGCATATTCATAACAAAGGCCCAGCGCGTACTGAGCGTACATGTATCCTTGTTCAGCAGATTTTTCATACCATTCAAATGCTTTCTCCAAATTCTTTTCAATTCCATTTGCATACTCATAACAGAGGCCTAATCTATATTGAGCATGGTCATACCCCTTTTCAGCAGATTTTTTATACAATTCAAATGCCATTTTCAAATTCTTATTGGTTCCTCTTTCATACTCATAACAAAGCCCCAAATTACATTGGGCAGTTTCATCACCTTGTTCAGCAGATTTTTTATACCACTCAACCGCTTTTTCTAAATCCTTTTCTGTCCCAACACCAACTTCATAAAAATACCCCAACTCACATTGAGCATAGGCATATCCCTGTTCGGCAGATTTTTTATACCACTCAAATGCTTTCTCATAATTTATACCCGTACCCTTTCCATACTCATAACAAACACCCAAATCATATTGAGCCTTGGAATCACCCTGATTGGCATCATTTAAATTTTGTATAAATTTTTTTATTGCATCATCATCTTTATAATATTTAGCCAACATAGATTGCGCATCATAATCTCCCTGCGCTGCTGCCTTTTCAAAAAGTTCACGCGCTTCTAAAATTAGACCATGGTCAAAGTAATAAACACCAAGGTCATACTGCGCACAAGAGAACCCTTGGTCAACAGATGCTTTATAGAATTCAAGCGCTTTTTGTAAATCTTTTTCTACGCCAAAACCATATTCATAACAATGAGCCAATTTCCACTGAGCTTTGGCATAACCCTGTTCTACCGCTTTTTTATACAACTCAACCGCTTTTTCTAAATCCTTTTCTGTCCCAACTCCATCCTCATAAAAGTTACCTAATTCACACACTGCATCTACATACCCCTGCTCTGCCGATTTTTTACACCACTCAAAAGCTTTATTTGAATCTTGATCCACTATAGTTGCATCATTATAACAATAGGCCAACTCAAGCTGAGCAACAGCATCTCCATCTTCTGCAGCCTTTTGAACCAGTTTAAAAAGAGCCTTTTCATGCGCACTAAATTCTTCTGGCACACATTCCTCAACATTGCTCAAAACAAAATTAAAATTTAACAAAGCACAAGAAACCCAAAATACATGTAACTTTTTGGAGAAAATAAACATAGACATCCTCTCTTTCTTTACAAAAATTGAACATAAAAATATTTCACATAAATTAAATAGAAATTTTACTGGTTATAAAGAGAAACGCAATGTATTTCAAAAAAAAATTTAGCAAGAATTTTCATAGAAATTTCGAATGTAGTTTAATTTTAAAAAAAACGCTAAAATGCATAAACAATTATTTGTAACCAAAAGTCAATTAACGGATATTTAATGGATATTTTTCAGTACCAAAAACAACAAAACTTGGATTCTGGGAAATCGAGTTCTCATAAACCCGAGCAACCCGAATCGCCCAGAAAGAACCCAATCCCACTAGCCGCTCGCATGCGGCCAAAAACTCTATCCACCTACATCGGACAAGAACATATTTTAGGTCCGGGAAAATTGTTGCGCAAAGCCATTGAAAACGACAGGTTGTTTTCTTCCATGATTTTGTGCGGACCTCCAGGTACGGGAAAAACCACTTTGGCAACAATCATTGCAAATTCTACCAAATCAAATTTTGAGATAATCAGCGCGGTATCAGCAGGCGTGGCAGAAATAAGACAGTTGGTTGCAAATGCAAAACAAAAACTCGAAATTTATAATCAAAGAACAATTGCTCTTGTTGATGAAATTCATAGATTCAATAAATCCCAACAAGATGCATTGTTACCACATGTTGAAAATGGAACGATTATTTTAATCGGCGCCACGACTGAAAACCCATATTTTGAAGTTATATCGGCGTTAATATCCAGATCACGTGTTTTTAATCTTAACCCCTTAACTCAAGCGCAACTCATACAGTTACTAAACCAAGCAATTAACGACAAACAAAATGGATATGGCGACAGACAGATAAAAATTACAGCTCAAGCACTTGAACATATCGCAAATATTGCCGGCGGCGATGCACGCTCAACTCTGAACGCCTTAGAACTTGCGGTTGAAAGTGCTAACGAAGATGAAAACGGAATCATCAATATTGATCTTGAAATTGCACAAGAAGCAATGCAACAAAGAGCTGTAAGATATGACAAAAATGGTGACGGCCATTACGACACCATCAGTGCATTTATAAAATCAGTTCGCGGATCTGATCCGGATGCAGCACTGTACTGGCTGGCAAAAATGATTTACGCAGGAGAAGATCCAAAATTTATCATGCGTCGACTATTTATCTTGGCATCAGAGGACATTGGTCTTGCCGATCCACTTGGAATAATAGTTGTTTCCGCTTGTTCCCAAGCCCTTGAATGGTGCGGGTTACCCGAGGCTCAATATCATCTGGCACAAGCAACTGCCTATCTTGCAACGGCAGCAAAGAGTAACTCCATGAAAAGCTATTTTGAGGCTTTAAATACTGTGCAAAAAGAGGGGAAAGTACAAGTCCCAACACATCTCCAAGATTCAAGCAGAGATGGGAAAAGAGAGGGGCATGGGCAAGGATACAAGTATCCGCACGATTTTCCTGGTCACTGGGTCGAACAACAGTATTTGCCCGAAAGCTTACAAGGTAAAAAGTTTTATAATCCAAGCAATCAGGGATATGAGAAAAAAATTGTTGAGAGATTAAAAAAACTTGGCCAAGAATAAATCAGCGCAAAAAATCCCCGTACATCCAAGTCATTCCGGTCTTATTCATTGAATCAACAGTATGTATTGACGCATAAGCAAAGGCTAAGACATTATATAAATCCAAGCATTCTCTCTCAGTTCTGATATTTAATTGCTTAATTTTTTCCAGATCTATTCCAAAAGACTCAATTTTTTTTATGACTTCCGAATCACCTCTTAAGTACCACATCCAAACCAAAGGAATGTGAATAGGCACACAACTGTATTTTTCAGAAATAGGCCCAAATCCCTCCACATTAAACTCATTTTCTGTAATTTTGGATGCAACTGTGCGTAAAATCATATCATGGGATACACACTCCCCAAAAAGTTGTATAAATTTTTCAATAATGGACTTGATTGCGCTTACAACCTCAATTGGATTATCTTCATCTGTCATTTCAAATGTGCTGATTACAAAAAACTCAAGCCAGGCCAGATTTTTTTCAATAGATTTATTTAAGACGCTCATGCACAGGGACTTGTAATATTGCCGAGGCCGAAAGCTTATTACCCTAAATTCTTCCATTTGGTAAACCATGCAACCTGTAAACTTAAAACTTACAACAAAATACCCTACAAAAAAGGTCAAAATCAAAAGTAACTTCTTCATATAAGCCTCCCATCGCATAAAAATACTCATTTTAGTTCAAGATTAGGTTTACATGTGGTAAAATAAGACTATCGTAAGTAAAAATGCAATAATAATCGTATTTTAATCACAAAAAATTTTAAAAGGCTAAGTTCATGATTTCAGAGTTTTTGGTACTTCTACCCCCTCTAATTGTAATTTTAATGGCAACGTACACAAAAAACACCAGACTCTCTCTTATTCTAGGAATATTTTCTGCTGCTCTGATTATTAATGATTTTTTAATTTTTGGAACGTTAAAAACAGTCTTTGATAATCTGCTGAAAGCAATTGAATTTGACGGATTAACAAGTTTTCAAACAATTTGGAGTTGTGAAAGAATTTTTATACTGTTATTTCTTTTAATGCTAGGCATAATCATCTCGTTATTAGAGCACTCAGGAAGTGCTTACGCTTATGGAAATTACATAACAACAAAACTTAAATCTGTTAAAAATGCAGAATTATCTTCTCTTATACTTTCATTCTTTTTCTTCATAGACGATTACTTCAGCTGCTTAACAGTTGGATCTGTTATGCAGCCAATAACAGACCAGTTCAAGATCCCACGAGTAAAACTGGCATTTTTAGTAAGTTCTGTGGCAGTACCGCTCGCTATCATATTCCCTCTTTCAAGCTGGGTTGCTTACATTTTGGGGCAGCTCGGACAAACAGGCGTGTCAACTTGCATGAATTCTTCAACCGTGATTCAGTGTGATCCTTTCTTTTTATATTTAAAGACCATTCCATTTTTGTTCTATGCTTTAATAGTTGTTTTCTCAATCTGGTTTATAGTTTTAAAACGCCTGTCATTTGGAGTCGTTGCAAAACATGAACATATAGCTCAGACCACCGGAACTCTTTTTGGTGGCAAACAGGCATTAACAAGAAAAACGCAAGAACCGATTAACTCAAGAGACAATTGTACACTGAAAAGCTGCACACTTTGGGACTTTATTCTTCCAATTATGTTATTAATAATCTCAACAGTTGTAGAAATTTTAAGAAGCGGAGACTTTTTTATATTTGGTGGATCAAATGGAATTATTCAAGCATTATTTCAGGCAAATATCCCTTCAGCCCTTTTTGAAAGTAGCGTTTTTACAATAATTATCACAACTGCTTACTTTATTATTAGAAAAAGAATTCAAATTAAAGATTTGGGAATGATCACAAGAGAAGGTATAAATTTGATGAAATCATCATTGCTGCTTCTTATTTTGATCTGGACATTCGGGAAAATTTTACAAAATGATTTAAAAATAGGAAGCTTTATTGCTCAACACATCGGATATATCAATATCAGCTATCTTCCTGTTATTTTATTTTTAATATCAGGTCTGGTTACTACACTCATGTGCTCTGCATGGGGATCTATGGGCTTGATTATCCCAATTGGAATTCCAATGTTGGTTTCGCTTTCTAATGCGCAAACGCCAATCATGCTCACAGACATTCCAATGATTTATCCGGTTCTTGGTGCCATCATTTCAGGCGCCATAATTGGAAATCAGCTATCGCCCGTGGCAGACGTCATGTTAATGTCGGCAACAAGTTCTGGATGTTACCACATGGACCTGGTTAAGGCGCAAGCAAGCTTAACAATCCCAAGCATATTTTCCGGTGCGTTGGCGTTTTTGTGCGCAGGGTTATTAATTCCTAAAATTGGCATTGCAGCATCGCTGGCAATATCCCTCTCACTTGGCACATTAAATAATTTTGCAATTTTATATATCTTAGATTTGCTTCAAAAAAGAAGGGCTTCTTAAATTTAAGAAGCCCCATAATTTTACAATACTGCCGTTTGTATAGGCGTTAATTTAGAAATATCTGTAGCAACATCAGTAATCATTGTTGTAAAAGTTTTACCGGTAGCAATCAACTTGGATTTCGTAAGGATGGCATTTGAATACCAAGCTTTTAGTGCTTCTAACCTTGTCTTATCAGTCTTTGGCCTTGCATTGTGTAAATTAGTCAAAGCCGTCCAGAAACTAGCCTGTACTGTTGTATAAACTAAAATTGGATTTGCTGCAGCATTTGTAGCCACACTTGTTACTAAATTTTGTAACACTAATAACTGCGCATCATAAGTTGAAGCTATAACTGTAAAATTGGTTAATATTTTATTAACTCTCGTTATCTCGATTGTCAATAAGTCCGAGTTAATATCACTAATCATTGTTGTAAAATTTTTATCAGCGGCAACTAGTTTTGATGCCGAGAGAGTTGCGTACCAATTATTTAACGTTTCATACCAAGCTTTTAAAGTAGCTAATTTAGTCTTATCTGTTTTAGGCCTTGCATTATGCAGACTTGTTAATGCAGTCCAAAAACTGGCTTGCTCAGGTGTGTAGTCAAGTGCCTGATTTGCCTGAAAAGCTGACGCTACACTTGTTACCAAATTTGGCAAGATTGGTAGCTGAGAATCATAAGTTAAAGTTGTAACTTTAAAATTACTCAATATATTATTTACCCGTGTCATTTCGGCAGACGCTACCAAATTTGCAAAATCTGAATTGATGTCATTAATCATTGTTGTGAAATTTTTATCGGCAGCAACCAATTTTGATGCTGCAAGAGTTGCATACCATGTATTCAGTGTTTCATACCAAGTTTTTAGTGTAGTTAATTTAGTCTTATCCGTTTTAGGTCTTGCATTATGCAGACTTGTTAATGCAGTCCAAAAATTAGTTTGTACCGCAGTGTAGTCAAGTGCCTGATTCGTCTGGAAATTTGCGGCTACACTTGTTACCAAATTTGGTAATATCGACAACTGGGAATCATAAGTTGATGTTGAAACTGTAAAATTCTTTAATATATTATTTACCCGTGTCATTTCAGCCGATTGTACCAGAGCCTGGTCTATTTTTTTTAAATCTGAATTAATATCGTTAATCATCGTTGTAAAATTTCTATCGGCAGCAACTAACTTCGATGCAACTAAAGTCGCATACCATGTATTCAACGTTGTATACCAAGTTTTCAAGGTAGTTAGTTTAGTCTTGTCTGATACGGGTCTTGCTTTATGTAAACCGGTTAAGGCAGTCCAAAAGCTCGCCTGTACCGCAGTGTAGTCAAGTGCCTGATTCGCCTGAAAATTTCCTGCTATACTTGTTACCAAATTTGGTAATATCGACAACTGAGAATCATAAGTTGAAGTTGAAACCGTAAAATTACTCAATATATTATTTATCCGTGTCATCTCGGCAGATTGAGCCAACGCCTGATCTATCTTTTTAAAATCTAAATCAATGTCATTAATCATTGCAGTAAAGCTTTTATCAGAAGCGACCAATTTTGATGTTTTAAGAGTTGCATCCGAATACCAATTCTTTAGTACCGCCAATTTTGCCTTGTCCGATTTAGGTCTAGCCTTATGCAAATTTGTTAATGCCAACCAAAAACTTGGCTGATATTGCTTATAATCAAATTCTGCATTTGCAGGTACACTTTTTGCTAACCCTTGCAACACTGATAATTGAGAATCATAACTTGAATTTGCCAAAACAACATTTGAGTTTGCTGCTGTAACACCACTTAATATATTTGCTGACGTAAAGCCACTTAATATATTATTAACTCTAGTCATCTCAGCTATCTTAATCGCAGACGCCTTATTGGCAACTTCAACATCAATTCCAACCTGCATTAACCAATTTGCTATATCCGAGTTTTGTTCATAACTTACAAATGATTTATTCATCGCATTATTTAATAACTCTTTCAAGTCTGACAAAGTTGAATCCGTTCTACTGTTGTAAAAATTTTTAATTGCCGTATAAATCGAATTACTTGAACTTGGATAATTTTGTAAATAAGACTGATTAAACATTCCGGTAGAATGGACAACTACATTTGTATTCAACAATCCTGGAGTTCCTGATTTTGTTTTATCCTTCAATATTGCTGTTAAAGATGATTTTACTTCATCTATAAGCCGTCCTCCCCAACTTTTAATATCAGATTTTTGTGATGCGGTCAAAAATCCTTTATTCTGTGCATTGGTTAACAACATCTGCACATCTCCCAAGGGGTAGAGACTTCTATTGTTATAAAAATTTTGAATTGCCGTATAAATCGAGCTACTTGCACTTGGATAATTTTGTAAATAAGATTGATTAAAGCTCGGAATTAAACTCATACTCAATGAGTCAGATGTACTTGAAACATCAATTACATTTGCATTTAATAACGCAGGAGTTCCTGATTTTGCAGGATCATCCAAAATTGCCTTCAAAGAAGATTTTACATCCTCTCTAACCTGCATTAAACAATTTTTAATATCATCGTTCTGTGAAGAGGTCAAAAATGCTTTATCTTGAGCATTTTTCAACAAAATTTGCGTATCTCCATAAGAGGAAGGAGTTCTATTATTATAAAAATTTTTAATCGCCGAATAAATTGAACTTCCCAAGCTTGGATAATCTTGTAGATAAGTCTGATTAAAAATATCGTTGGAAACTGAAACCACATTAGCATTCAATAAAGCAGGGGTACCGGATCTTGTTACATCTCCCAATATCGCAACCAAAGATGATTTAGTGGATTCTGAAGCCACACTAGTTTGTTGAGAAACAACCTGAACCGGAGTCAACGTTTCTGTTGAAGCTGAACCCTGAAGTGACGTGGTAAGTCTAGGTAATTGTGCTTGCGTTGTCGAAACAACCGGCTGAGTTACCACAGATTGTATTACAGGCTGTACTTGAGTTTGCTGTGTTTGTGTTTTAGCCTGAGCTTGCTGTGCCTGTAATTGCCTTGCCTGTAATTGAGCTTGCACTTGCTGTGCTTGTAATTGCTGAGCTTGCAGTTGAGCTTGCAACTGTTGCGTTTGTAATTGGGCTTGCAATTGCTGAGTTTGCAATTGAGCTTGTGCTTTTAACTGTTGTGCTTGCAATTGCTGTGCTTGCATTTGAGCCTGAAGTTGCTGCATTTGCAACTGAGCCTGAGACGATTGCACTTCTTGAGCCACCGGCGCAACTACCGGAGTAGTTAACGAAGCAGGCTGTGAAACGCGTGTAGCATAAGGATCTGATTGGAATCCAGACGTAGATGTAAATCCTGAAGTAGGCGCAAAACCCGAAGTCGACGTAAATCCTGAAGCCGGCGCTGAAGCCGGAGTCGACAATAAACTGGATTGATCCTGAAAACTAGCGGCAGTCCCCGATGTGGATGAATCTGATAATAAATCTAAAAGCAGTTGGTCTTGTAAAGGCGCCGAAGGCAACTTATCTGATAAAGGAACAGATTGCAATGACAAGTCTTTAGGTATACCACCTTGATCGATTTGATCTAATGGTAACGTAGATACTTGTGATTCCTGAGTAATACTCGTATCTCCAGATGATTCCAATAATTCTGAAGACAAATCTTGAATAGAAGCATCTTGAAGAGGTTCGCCTTGTGAAGACACGTTCTGATCAGAATTCGAAATTGATACTTTTGATTCTTGAGAATTGGTAAAATCCCCGGATTGTTTTAATAAATCCGAGGATAAGTCCTGGGAAAAAAAATTTTGCTCAGAATTCGACGAATATACTGGTTGATTTGTCGCCGAGTACAACCCAATGAGTATAATAAAAGCCAATATCGTCGACATCTCCCTTGAATGCCACTTCATTCCATTCTCCCTTCTTACTAAACTATCCTAACTGCTAATTTTTTAGATCAATTATTTATCCAAAAAATGAAGCTTAATTCCAAATTGCTTTTTCGTTAAAAATGCGAACAACATAACTGCCACACCTAATCCAAAAACTATAATCCAATATCCAATTCCAATATTGAAAAAGTTAACCCAAGATGTGCCACTTACCGACCATAATATTAAGAAATACCCGGTTAAAAAAAGTATAATTGAAAGAGTAAGCTGAGCCAAATATCTGGCTAAAAAATTAAAATAATTTCCGTAATAAAATGTAAACCCATGCTTTTTATGTAAAAAGTATAAGCATAAAATTGTCATAACCACACCGGACAAACTGGCAGCTCCGGCAATTCCATATGCGCCGAATAACAGTATTCCAGACAAATCACCCAGAAGATTCACAACAGCAGAAGCTGCTGAAGATATCGTTGTTGAAGTAGTATCTTTCATTGCGTAAAAAATACTTAATAACGATCTGTTCAAGCAGAAAAAGAAAAGACCGACAAGATAAATTATCAAAATCCATGCACCCTGAGATGCCAAAGTAGGATCTTTGACTTTTGTTAACATTACATTTTCAAATAGATGTTTAGAAATAAACATTAAAAATAGCGTTACGGGAATAATAACCCAAGAAACAAATTTGGTAACTTCGAGTATGTAAAAATTTAAACGCTTTGGAGCATAGAGAACAACACGAGAAAAATGCGATAACATAATACTTGAAAAAGCAACTGCAAATACTCCCAATGGTATATTCATAAATCGACTACCAAAATAAAGCAATGTAACAGATCCTTTAGGTAAAAATGATGCAATTGCAAAACTTACAAGCAGATTAAATTCAACAATGCTAACACCAAAAAGACATGGTAAAAATTTACCTAAAACACGTTTAAATAATTTTTTGCCACCATCCGTTACGTGTCCAAATGTAAATCCATATTTAAAATAGAATAGAACATTCATCAACAGCCAAAAAAACCCACCCACAATGATTCCAAAACAGACAACATTAGCTGATGTTTGAAAATGGAGAGCAACAAGTAAACCCCCTATATAAAAAATATTCCACAAAGCTGAACCAAATGCTGGAACAGCAAAGCAATTCACTGCATTGAGTGCACCTGCAAATAACGTACTGCTTGAAACCAAAAGCAAAAATGGAAACAGAATTCGCAAAAAAGGCACCGCATAGTCTATTTGCTCTTGCGAAAATCCGGGAGCTATCATTCTTATAACAAATTCTGTTTTGAAAAAAATGAAGGCATACATCAAAAGAATTATGCCCTCGAAAAACAAGAATGATATTGTCATTAACTCGCTTGCTTCTTTTTTATTCTCATCCTTAACGCTTTTTACAAATGCAGGAACAAACGAAGCACTCATAGCACCTTCTGCAAAAATATGTCGGAAAAAATTTGGTAAACGAAACGACATAATAAATGCGTCAGAAATAGCCCCAACTCCAAAAAATCGCGCAATTAAAAATTCTCTAAATATTCCTAAAAATCGGCTAATAAGCGTCATGCTACCCGTTTGAGCTGTTTTTTTTAAAATATCACGCTTATTCAGTGAAAGACTCATGCAAATCCTACAAATTATATTTTGTTTTATGTTTTATTTTACGAGTAAGCCATCATGTAATGTATAAACAACTTCCATCCTAGTATACACATCCGGATCGTGTGAACAGATTATCACACCCATCCCCCATTCTTCCTTTGCCCTCAAAATTAAATCTACAACATTTTTAGCATTATCAGAATCCAAATTTCCGGTTGGCTCATCTGCAAGTAAAAAAGATGGTTTATTAAAAATTGCTCTGGCAATTGAAACCCTTTGCTGTTCCCCGCCGGAAAGTTGTCCGGGATAACTGTTCTCTTTACCGGTTAACCCCATGCTTTCCAGTAATTCAAATGCCCGGATGCGACATTTTTTATTACACTCACCTTTGACTAAACCAACTAGCATAATGTTTTCAAGTACAGTTAATTCTTTGATTAAGTAGTGGAACTGAAAAACAAATCCCATTGTTTGATTTAAAAATTTTTCTTTTTCCGTCTGCTTTAATTTATAAATATCTTTTCCGTTAAAAGTTACGGTCCCACCGCTTGGGAAATCCAGTCCACCTAAAATGTGCATAAATGTAGACTTACCACTTCCCGAAACACCCTTAATGGCATAAGCTGTTCCTTTGCAAAACTCTACAGACACACCCTTTAGAACATGACTAATTTTATCATCATTTCCAAAATCTTTGTAAATATTGCTTGAAATCAAGCGATCGGCAAATTGCCCAATCATCTTATTCTCCAAAAAATAATCTTACTTTTTTTTAACATCCTAATCATTATTACCCCCTTAAAATACGATATTCTTTTAGATATTACCAATTCTGTTGCATTATCTAAAGCAAATTCTTTAAAATTCAATTTAGAATACAGGGGCAGATTTAGGACATATCAAAGGGGGAGGGGGAGTAATGGAACACAAAAAAAAGGACTCTGTCGATGAAAGCATACCACAAATAATTCCGGTAATTCCAACAATCGATGTGGTTGTATTTCCTCACATGGTCGTTCCACTGCTGGTTATGGATGAGAAGATAATAAATGGGGTTAATTTAGCACAGGAGGATTCAAAGAAAGTTCTTTTGCTTGCAGCGCATCAACCAACTGAAGGCTATACCGGCCCGATAGGAATTCAAGACCTTTATAAAGTCGGAACAGTTGGCAATATAATGAGAATCATGGATTTACCTGAAGGAGGAATTAAGGTTTTAGTACAAGGCGTAGCAAAGGTAAGAGTAGAAGAAATACTCGCAGATAATGACATGCTACAGGCTCAAATTACAAAATTTAGCTCAAAACCGAATACTTACACAAAGTCAAAAGCTGAAACGCAATTAAAAGGCATTTTAAAATCGCTTGAAAAACTTTCTGCACGAGGCCAATTAATAGGATTAGATTTTCATTCTATAACCTCCCAAATTCAAGATCTTGAACATACCGCAGATTTTATTCTTTCGCACCTTAATATTGATGTAAACAAGGCGCAAGAACTCCTTGAGATGAACAACTTAAATGATATGCTAACCGGAATAGAAAATTATTTAAGTAATGAAATAGAAGTAACAAGTGTCCAAGAAAAAATACAAACTGATGCACGTGAATCAATAAATAAATCACAACGTGAGTATTACTTACGTGAACAGCTCAAAGCAATTCAAAAAGAGCTGGGAGACGATCCCGAAAATGAAGTTGATCTCCTGAAAAAAACACTCAGTGAAAAAAATATACCTGAAGATATAAGAGCTGAAGCTACAAGACAAATGCGTAGGCTTGAAAAAACATCACCCGATTCGATGGAGGCAACGGTTATCCGTAACCATCTTGAATGGCTCTTGGAACTTCCATGGGGTGTGTTTACCAAAGACAATTCTGACATAAACAAGGCAAAAGAAGTCTTGGATTCCAACCACTTTGGGCTTGAAGAAACCAAAGAACGAATTCTTGATTTTCTTTCAATAAAATTTCTAAAAGACGATTGTCCAACACCAATTTTATGTTTATTTGGCCCTCCGGGCGTGGGTAAAACTTCTCTTGGATTTTCAATCGCCAAAAGCTTAAACCGTAATTATGCTCGAATCTCGTTAGGTGGTGTTTACGATGAATGCGAAATTCGCGGACACCGTAGAACTTACGTGGGCGCTTTGCCAGGTCGATTTATTCAGGCAATTCGTAAGGCAAATTCATGCAACCCGGTTTTGGTTATAGATGAAATTGACAAAATTGGCACATCAAATAGAGGTGATCCTTCCGCAGCGTTGCTTGAAGTATTGGATCCAGAACAAAACAGCACATTTTATGATAATTATTTGGGCGTAAACTTCGACATGTCAAAGGTCATGTTCATAACAACGGCTAACGATCTTTCAACAATTCCTGGGCCACTACGAGATCGTATGGAAATAATTCAAATTTCGGGTTATGTGCAAGAAGAAAAAATCGAAATAGCTCAACGTCATTTAATGCCAAAAGCATTCAAAGATTCAGGGCTTGAAGGAAAAGGACTAGACCTTAGTAAAAACGTTTTGGGTACAATAGTAAACAATTATACAAGAGAATCAGGGGTGCGAGATCTTGAACGAAATATAAAAAAGCTTTGTTCAAAATATGCTCGAGCACTTGTTGAAAATAATAAAAAGATCAAATTTTCAATCGATAATATACATGAATATCTAGGGCCTCGCAAAACACCTGAAGAATCATGCTCCCATTCCAATAAGATTGGGGTAACAAACGGCCTTGCTTGGACTCCTTATGGCGGCGAAGTCTTGCAAATAGAAGCCGTGTTGATGAAGGGAACCGGAAAATTAATTCTTACTGGACAACTTGGCGATGTAATGAAGGAATCAGCTCAGGCTGCAGTAACATATGCAAAATCACATGCTGACAACTTTCTAATCAAACCTGAAAGATTTACGGAATATGACTTACATATTCATATTCCGGCAGGAGCTATTCCAAAAGATGGACCGTCTGCAGGCATCACGCTACTATCATCAATTTTGTCAGTTCTTACAGACAGAGCCATCAATGGAACATATGCCATGACGGGTGAGATCAGCTTGCAAGGTACAGTTCTTCCAATCGGAGGATTAAAGGAAAAAATACTAGCCGCAAAACAAAATGGCCTTAAAAATATAATTGTTCCAAAACAAAATGAACGCGACTTAGTCGGACTAGACAAGCTTTTTAAAGGATTAAAACTTTATTTTGTTGATGACGTAAAAGAGGTATTAAACCACGTATTAATTAAGTAATAACACACAGTGCAGAAATAAACTGCATTAGTATAAATAATATATCTCCAGCCACATCATCCCCGACTAAATTTCAAGTTTAGCTCGGGGATGGTATATTTTTAACTATCGCTCTTACTCGCGACAATACCTTTTAGATCCTGTAAATTTATCTCAATAACACGCAAATAATATTTTAGAGACTTCAGCCGTTTGGAGGGGATGCTATCCCTAGAGCATGACTTTATATCCGCTATGTGTTTCTTTAGTTTCGATTTTTCACTATGCATAGCCTTAACAAGAGACTGTAAAGTCTCAGAATTGATATTAGAAGCCTCTTTTGGCCTTGAAAAACGCACATATTCAAGGTACTTAACCTTCTCGCAAGCCTCAATTAATTCAAGCATATTTTTAAAATCATATGCGATTAGATCGCACTTGTTACTTTTTTCATCAATCTTTGGAACACTAATTTCTTTGAAATCCAACTTGAATTGATTCGAAACAGTCGTTGAATACGACGCATCAGACTCATTTGGGAAATATTTATTGTAAGCCACGTGCACCCCCTTGAGTACAAGCATGGCTACCATTAAATAAAAAATCGCCTTAATAATCTTACCCACATTCATGTTTTCACTCCTAGTCTCTCATTTATAATTGTAAATAAATAGAAAGCTAAAAACAATAGATTTAATAAATACTTTTAAACTAAAAATCCCAAATATTCAAATTAAATACGAGACTGTTTGATATAAACAGCAAGGGGGGAGGCGTTTGGATTTTGTAAATAATTTTGGTATAAGGGTATAACAATGAAAAGTTATTTTGCCAGGTAATAAGAATTTTTCCTAGGATAAACTAAAAAAATGACTCTTTTGGTACTTTTATTAGGGTGTATTTTCACCATTTTATCGATTCTAATTTTGTCGTATATCTCGGTTGCCACGATATTGGGCCCATGGATTGCCCCCACTATCATTCTTTTGAGCATTGGGATATCAGAAATACTATCAAAAATAAGGCAAAAATCGTTTTCATTGCAAGATGTCATAAAGATACAGGCTATTGCTGCCGGAGGTGGAATAATCGCAACAGCGATAGGTTTTTCGCTACCTATCATCTTTTTTCTGGAAAATGAAACGTTTGTGCATTGGATGGCTCATCCATTTTATTTTTGTGGCATGATAGGAATAATATGCCTTGCTGGTGGTGCGCTGGGGCTTTGTACAGCACGTATATTTTCAAAAACACTGATCAAAAAAAATGCCCTTCCCTTTCCGGTGAGTCGTCTAACATTTCAAATAGCCTCCACTAAAAATAATAAATTTGAGGGTAAATCCCTGCTTTATGGAATTGCAAGCACATTAGGGCTCTTGATTTTACGTGATGGAATCGGCAAATGGAAGGGTCTAATTCCCAAATATATCCCAGTTCTTCCATCAATATTGCAAAACGAACTTACCATATCCATTCGTCCAATGCTCTGGGCAATTGGGTACTCAACAGGACTGGCAACACTTATTCCGCTTTTAGTAGGGTTATTATCAAAATATTTGCTTCTTTACCCATTAAACTACCATTCCCTATATCTACCCATAAGTCTTTTTAAACCATATTCTACAATCCAATTTGCCTTTGCCTTTTGCTGCGGTATTTTGCTCTATGAAATATTTCATGCAATTCCGCATTATGATGAAATTATACCCAAAAGTAAGTTTTTTCTGTTTTCGACAAAAAATAGAATGTCAAACTTGGCAAAAAACATTTTAACCCATAAAATCAAAACTAAACCCAACATTCCTTTTATTTCAAAAATAATAATGTATATAGAGCCTATGATTACAGTTGCTCTAGCTTTTGTACTTCTAAGCTATTTTCAGTTCCCAATCTTGGCACAAATATCATTAATCATATTTTCCGTTATAGGCACATATCAAATTTGCCTGATAAGTGGAAAAATTGGGCTTGTACAATTTGGACGTTTTTCAACCCTTGTTGCATTGCCCATGTATATTCTGTTTAGCCTAAACTTTATTCAGGTAACCATTGTTTGCATATTTTTCAACATATGCGCTGCTGTTGCCTCAGATTTGCTTTTTGATTATAAAACGGGATCATTTTGCGATATTACACAGGTGAAAATGCATAGCTACCAGTGGTTAGGCCTTGTTATAAGCTCATTAAGCGCTGGTCTCGTCTTTTGGCTTCTTTTCACGTATTTAGAAATAGGGTCTCCTGAACTCTTCGCCCAAAGGGCACAAGCAAAAGCAGCAATAATTCAAACATTTAGATTTGATAAATATATAGTTGCAATAGGCTTTATCTTCGCATTTATACTTAAAAAATTTAAAATAAACCCTGCAATGACATTTGGTGGAATTTTAATGCCTAATGACATGACATTTGCATTAATTACCGGTGGCGTAATTTCGCATTTTACAAAACGTGAAAATAATAACTCATTAAAAGACTTTTTTTGTGCCGGGGTATTTTCTAGCGAATCAATATGGGTCTTTATAAAAATCATTTTCAAGATATTTATCTAAAAACGCCCCTTTGCCACAAAATTACCATTTTTAAGCAAATTACACAGGTAGAAAACTTATAAAAACTTTAAAAATGCCTTATTTTTACACTTTGAATAGGTAATTTGACTATCTGCACGGATATTGTAATCTGAAAGACAATATCGTTAAGAATAGAATGAATATGTATTTTATTATATATTGTTTCACGTAATACGGGGGGTTATACCATGATTTCAACAAAACTCAGAGTCAAAGAGTATTTAAGAGAACGTCGTTGGACAACTAAGGTCCTGGCTGAAAAGACCGGGATGTCAGAAAGTTATCTAACTCATATAAAAAATGGAACGCGTCGCTGGAATGAAGATGCACTTAAAAAGTTAGCTGAAGCATTCGAAGTTGATGCAACGGATCTTTTTGAAACATCAAATCAAAGCCGTAAAGATCTTCCTGTAAATATTCAAATTCCAGATGAAATTAGAAATCAGCTTTCAAATTACACTTTAAAATTGAAAATTGTTCCTGTTGTTGGGCAAATTCCATCCCAACCATCAGCATATAACAACCAACTGGTTCAAGTCTCGTCAGGTTACAAAGACCAATTCGTAACAGTCCTTGATAGTGATGATGAAAACATGTTTTGTTTGGCGGTTGAAGATAACGGCATGGCACCTAATTTCGTAAAAGGTGACTTACTCGTCGTTTCTCCATCCACTTGGACAAACTCCGGCGATATAGTTGCCGTTGAATATGGAACAGAAACACCTACCAGAGCAATCATGCAAGTAAACTTTATGGACGACTTGGTTGTTCTTGAAGCAGTCAATCACAAAAAAGCACCAATTGCCCTTTCAAGGGGAAAAGATCAATTTAGAATTATTGGAAAAGTAATTCACAGATTCCAAAAAATATAATATTATCGTGTCCCGAATATCACTATATGTAATATTCGGGACACGAATTATAAAAAGAAAACTAAAGGAGGTTGTTATGAAAAATATAAAAAAATTGGTTCTAACAGGATTTATTACAGGATTTATCCTTGCGAATATATCTGCAGCAATACCAAAAAATTCTTATCTTCAAGATGAAGAGGCGCTAGCTATCCAACAGCCAAGCGGCTCTCGCACGCAAATCCCTTATCAAAATTCAGTCACACCAAGCTTGATTTGTGAAGAAACTGTCTTTGAAGAAATCTTTGAGCCCAACTCTTTGTTGGGCATGCCGGATGAGTTAATTTTAAATATTTTGGCAAAATATATTGAAGATAATCTAAAAAGTGAAGATCAAGGCAAATTGCTTAATGAGATTGAAATTACAATCAAAGAACTAAAACACCTGAGACTCATAAGCAAAACGTTCGCAAATCTTTTAACGTATGACGAAATCATAAAAATCTTAAGATCTATAGGCATAGTTGAACTGGCAAGTCAAATAAACCCTGAAACTGGCGAGACCTTATTATACAGAGCAATACGTACAGGATATATTGCAGTAGCCCGAATTTTGATTAAAGCAGGCGTAAATGTTAATGCCAAGCTCGTGGTACCACAAAATCCAATATTTTCACGCAAATTTCCAGTCGGCTCAACTCCTATGCATATCGCTTCAGAAAAAGGATATTACAAAGTTGTGGATCTTTTAATACAATATGGAGCTGATATTACTTCTACGATTATAGACACTCACGCCGCAGAGTTAAACAATGTCACACCTTTGGATTTGGCAAGAAACGAGGGGCACGCAACCGTTATTGAAATTATTGAAAATGCTTATATACAAAAAGGGCTTGGTACTCCTGCCATAGCTGAAGATGGCATTGACGATTTTACCCTTTAAAAATAAGAAACGATTATTCATGATGAAAAATACAAATAAATTGCTTTTAATAGGTTTTGCTGTGAGCTGTGCTACTGCTAATGCACTTGCAATGGAATATCATGAGACGCAAGGCACACAAGAACTTAGATCAACTAGCATTGATAGCTTATTAAATATATCAGATGATCTAACAGATAAAATATTAGAAAAAATTTTGGCACAGTATATCGAACCGGATATAAATGCATTAACTCTTAGCAGGCTCGAAATAGCAATCAATAAGCTAAAAGATTTGCGTCTAATAAATAAAAGACTAGCAAAGTTTTTAACATACACAGAAGTCATAGATATTTTAAGGGCTGCAAATATAGGCTTATATGCTAATCAAGTCAACCCTGATACGGGCGAAGCATTGTTACACATGGCGATAAGAACAGGAAGTATTGCCTTAGCCAGAATATTAATTAAATCAGGAGTTGATGTTAATGTGGCACTTATAACACCAAGAAGTCCAAAATTCACTAAGCGCTTCCCTATCGGATCAACACCTCTGCATATTACTGTAAAAATGGGATATGCAAATATTGTGTCGCTATTAATACAACACGGAGCTGATATTATGGCTAAAACTGTCAGCCATAACCCACGAAACAACAACATAACCCCATTGGATATTGCAAGGGCAATGCACCGGCAGGAAATTATTGAAATACTTGAATCTGCCTACCAAGCAAGCGGATTAGCTGTTCCTCATATTGCTGTTGCCATATATCCAAATGTAAGGTCCCTAGATTTTTCAAATATGTAAAATAAAACAAAATATTAGTATTTTAAAGTAAAGGCCCTGAAATGTTCAGGGCCTTTACTTTTTGTCGCTATTTCTCAAAAATTCTTGTAGTTGCATAAATACCCATTTTTGCTATTCTAAAAGCAGTTCTTTGTAGTTTTTAAGGGTTCCATTTACAACCACATAGATGGTTGTTATCTCCCCCTTAACAGGTTGGTTACATATTCAAATTTTTTTAGTTCGGGAGAACCTATGTTACGCTATGAAACATTATTTCTAGCAAGTACAGAAATTACCGATGATGAAATATCATCAATCGAGCGTTATCTGGACAAAGAGCTTGCAAATATCAAAGGCAAGCTTTCAGTTTTTGATAAGTGGGGAAAATATCGCCTTGCTTATCCTGTCGAAAAAAGTGATTACGGCGTTTATATCCTTGCTCGCTATGAAATTGCAGACAATGCAGGGGTCACAAACTTCGTAAAAGAACTTGATTCTTTCGTTAAGATTAAATGCGATGAATTTATCATGCGTTATGCCACAGTCAAGCTTTCTAACAATGCGCCAGCCGCATACATAAAACCAGATCCAATCGATGCTGGAAGAGCTACAAATGTGGATAAATTCGTAAAAGACCACAAGATGGAAGGCCTCTTGGGTAGCGACTTTGAAAACAAAGACATAGATATTGAAAATAACGAATAAATCAAGGATTAAGTCATGGCAAAACACAAATTAAAGATAAGCACACGCTTATTAAGTAAAAAAGTAAGAAAATCCGCTTACTTATCTCAGAAGCATTGCCGCTTTTGCGCAATACCTGATCAAGAAATATTGATTGATTATAAAAATGTAAATCTTCTTAGAGGATTTTTAACAGAACGTTACAAAATACTTCCATCAAGAGTTTCCGGAAACTGTTTCTATCATCAAAGAACCCTTTCCAAACAAATCAAACTTGCTCGCACAATGGCATTGCTTCCATTTTGTGCCATCAACAGATAAGTAGTTAAAAGTTCTGATAACTGAAGTTAAACAAAGAAAGTTAGCTTTTTAGTTAACTTTCTTTGTTTTTTATTTCTTTTTGCAATGTTCACATTATTTTGTTAGAATTTTGCTAGTATCTCAAATAAAAGAACCATAATTCAGTAAAATTACTGGTTATTACTCTGGGATTGGTGAGGGGTTTTAGAAATTTAATTTTATTTTTTAAGAGGAATACAATGAGTTTTAAGCAGAGGCTTGATATTCGAAATATTGCCATCATTGCGCACGTTGACCATGGCAAAACAACATTAGTTGACCAAATGTTAAAACAATCAGGCACAGTGTCAAATATTAATTTGCAGGAAAATGAACGCGTAATGGATTCCGGCGAACTCGAAAGAGAACGCGGAATAACTATTCTTGCAAAAAATACCTCAATCAGACTACCTGAAGGGCAAATCAACATCGTCGACACCCCGGGCCACATGGATTTTGGTGGGGAGGTTGAAAGAACACTCCAAATGGTTGAAGGTTTCTTACTTCTTGTAGACGCAGCCGAAGGACCGCTCCCAGGCACACGTTTCGTTTTACAAAAGGCACTGCAACTTAATTTAAAACCAATTGTATTGATCAATAAAATCGACAGAAAAGATGCTGATATCGCTCATACGGAAAGATTGATTCACGATCTATTTTTGGATCTTGCAACAGTTGAAGAACAACTTGATTTTCCAATGTTATATGGATCTTCCAGACAAGGGTTTGCAAGTCTTGATCCTAACACCCCACACGAAGGAACGCTTGACCCTCTATTTCAAGCAATACTAAAACACATTCCAGTGCCAACACAAGAAACAGACGATCTTGCCATTCTTATCACAAACATTGATCACTCTGAATATCTTGGCAGAATTGCAATTGGTCGCGTATTCAGCGGAACAAGCCATATTTCAAAACAATTAATTGCTTGTAAAGATACATATGTTGGACAACCAACAAAAGTTCTTAAAATTTATCAGTTTCAAGGAATCAAACGTGTTGAAGTTGAATCAGCACAATTTGGCGACATTGTCGCATTAGCCGGAGTCGAGGAAGAAATCACAATCGGAACAACTTTGTGCGACGTTGGCAAGCCAATTCCTCATGCATATGTTGCCGTTGATGAACCAACACTATCTATTAACTTCTCAGTCAACGACTCACCGTTTGGTGGAAAAGAAGGTGAATATCTAACATCTCGTCACATTCGTGACAGATTATACAAAGAATTAAAAACAAATTTAGCCTTACGCGTTGAAGAAACCGAATCTGCCGACACTTATAAAGTCTCCGGACGCGGACAGCTCCATCTCTCGATTCTTGTCGAGCAGATGCGTCGCGAAGGATTTGAGTTACAGCTTTCAGCTCCAGAAGTTATTTACAAAATGATTGATGGTAAAAAGTGTGAACCTTTTGAATATTTAATTATCGACGTTAGTGATGAGTACCAAGGCATTATAATGGAAACACTTGGTAAACGCCGAGCACTTTTGAAAAATATGATACACCATGGGGCTAACAAAATTCGTCTTGAATTCAAGGTCCCTGCCCGCGGTTTAATTGGTTTTAGAAGTCAGTTCTTAACCGATACACGTGGAACAGGAATGCTTAGCCACAACTTCTTGGGATATGAAGAGTATGCAGGACCTATTGCTGGTCGTACAAAAGGCGCCATGATCTCCATGGAAGCCGGAACAATTACCGGATATGCATTAGACACACTTCAAGAGCGCGGTGTACTTCTCACAAAACCAACTGATGAAGTTTATGAGGGCATGATTGTCGGTGAACACAGTAGAGAAAATGATTTGGATGTAAACCCTACAAAACGCAAAAAACTTACAAATATGCGAGCATCCGGAACTGATGATGCAATAAAACTTGCACCACCAAGAGTCATGACAATTGAAACATCTCTTGACTGGATTAACGACGATGAATTAATTGAGGTTACACCAAAGTCAATTCGTTTACGTAAAAAATATCTCAAGCCAACCGACCGCAAACGCAAAGAAAGAGCAGACTAAAAATATAAATTAGTTAGCCTTAACTTTAAATTTTAAAAGCCGCTTGTTTAATTACAAGCGGCTTTTCGTTTGCAGAAAAAATAAAATCAAAATAAAAATGATTTAATGTGTTTTCTAAAACTATAAAATCATTTAAAATTATCAAATGCGCATCCGTAGTTATATCAAAAAGTTTATTATTCACAAAATCAATAAAAGGAGATTTATGAGAAAAAACTTGATTGCGATAAGTATTCTGATGTTTTTAACTCAGGTACTAATCGCAAAAAATAGTAGTGTAGACCGCCGTCTGGTTCGCTCAATCTCAACAGAATCACTAGGCGTTGATGTAAATACGGCAGCATATTCTAGTCCGGACCAATTTTATATTGGGACTAACGCAAACGAAGATAAATCACTTTCTCGCATTGTCATGACAAGAGGCGACGATGGGAATTGGACTGCAATTTTCATGCCAATGGCCCCAGCCACCAGCGATGTAATCATTAACACACAAACCGATCAAAATAGTCCTTTGAACGCAAAAGATATTAATAAACTTGTAATTGGATCAGATACATTTGCATATAAACGCCCCGTCGTTGGCCTGGTTGAAGGTGAAGACCCAGATCAAAAAGTACTTTTATTTCAAGTAACTGATACAAACGAAGGCAAGATTCTTTTAAAAACCTCAAGTGTGGATAATTTAACCGAATATGCTTTAAAAGATACCAGCACATATAATGCCAAAGGACTTCACGCACTTGCAGCAACACAAAATTTGGAAAAAATCTTAGGAACGCCTCTGATTTTTGCACTTGTATCTGATAGCGCAAATTTAAATGAAGCGACACCTGAAAATATTGGCCTCGTGCCTGTAATAGTTGGCGCATCTTATACTGGATTAAATCCACTTGATGCAACAAATTTTGATAAATCGGGTCAAGCAAACAAAGCCGCCCCCATAATAAATGCACTAAAAATAACAACTGATCCAACGTTTTTGGAAAATGCCACCGCAGATATATGTTGGGATGACAATCTACAAAGGCTATTCATAGCTACATCAAAAGTGCAAACAGGCGCTGGAAACAGTGATGGTGCAATAGCTCTACTTGTTGGAAATATCAAAAGCGAAACGACAAAAAATGGCACAAAAAAAAGCTTACAAATACAAAAATGTGCTAAAATCTCAGATAAAAATTGGCCCACAGGAAATGCTAATAAAAATTGGATTGTCGGATATAAAAATGATAACACCAAAACAGATACAAAAGAGCAAATTATAAATCTTCACAAAGTGCGCACAATGCATACAAGCACAGGTAAAGATTATGTAATCATCAACGGAGGAGTTGCTCAAAACAACGACAGTACCCTTACCAGTAGCACGGTATGCGAAGTTTATGCACTACCGGTAATGCCAAGCACCAGCACAGATTCCGGAAAATTGGCAAAGGCAAATGATGATGGAACGTTTGCAGTTATAACTCAAGGCAGTGAGCTTCTTAGAAATACAGACATCCAAGCCGTAGTTGGAATTAAGCCACAATATCTTGTTCACACTAATACCGATGCAGCATTCGATAACGCCAAAATAATAGACATGCAAATTTCAGGTGATACAGTCTATGTTTCAGTCTCGGGATCAAGAACTGATGCAGGAGAAGATACGGCAGGAGAAGCCGGAATATTCGCATCAACTGCTATTTTTAATGAGAAAAGAGTAATTCGCGCATGGACTCCATGGCAAAGAGTTATGGGATATACGGATAAAGTTTTTGGACTTGGTTTTGATACCGGTTCAAATAATTTTTGGTACATTGGGCCTGATCAACAAACCGGTAAAATAACCATATGGAGCCAAGGAGATACAAGTGAAACGGGAATTCACGAAGGTAGTCCTCTCAGTTCCGCATTAAGTAATTTTTTTCAGGAAGATGAGCTTGGCGTTGTAAACCTATTCGATTTTGATGATGAAACTTCCGGTTTTAAAACATGGAAACCTGAATCTGCATACCCAGCTTTTTCAATGATGGTAGCGCCTGGTCTTGGAAAAGTTGCATTAATTGAAACCGGTAAAAGATCAAGCACCACGAGTAATAAATCGGCATTTGAACCAACAAAAAAATTTGATGCCAAGCTTGTAGGCGATGCAACAACCCCTCCAACAGAAACAACCAATGTTTTTGTTTTTAACGATACAATAACTCAAGCACTGGGATTCATAACATCAGCTGAAGTTGCACGCATAAAAACCTCCCTGATTCCTGCTACAAAATTGAAACAAAATACATATACTGAAGGCGGTTGGTTATTTATCGGCGGACAAAATGGAGTTGCAGTCCTACGCAAAAGTAATGGCGCGGGATGGAACACAACATCGGGACTTAATAAATTAAGCAATACTGATTTTCCCGGCAAGGGCTACTCGTTTTTAAAACTAACACCCCCAACCGGATACAGTTTTTCGAATATCCGCAAACTTATATCCGATGGCAAATATCTTTACGTCTTGACACAATCGGATTTATACAGGCTTGAAATGAATGCCAATGATTTTACGGACTATGTAGCAATAAATTCCGCACGAATAAAACTGATCGCAAGCATAAATGGCACATTTCAAAATAACAGTAACGCCCAAGTTATGAACAAGTATATCGATGAATTTTTTGATATCGTTTTAGTTGACAATACTGACAATGCAAAAAAACTTGCAATTGCTACAACGCAAGGCGTTTGGATATCAAACACAATGGAAGATGAATTTGCAGTAAGCGATATTAAATGGAACAAAAATATCAGTAGAACAGGCGGAGAAGATATATATCTCGGCCCATCGTTAAAATTTGATTTTTTACCAGTCAAACGCGGCGGCACAACTACTGATTCTAACGGAATAAACACTATCGACGGCAACCTGTACGTAACTGCAATTGATTATAAATTTGCAGAGTTGGTCGTTTGTCGGTTTAATGTGCAAAACGGAACAGTGACAATGTTCGACGAGCCTTATATTGCTGGTGGGGTTTATGGATACTCGGTTCCATACTTCTATAGATTAGCAGATTTAAGCGAAATATTTAGGGGAACCCAATTCGGACCGCTCGATCACGTTGGACGAAAAGGTCAGCTCTCACAAAGTATTGGCGTAACTCCCGATCCAAGTAGTTTTTTACCTACAACAGAAGATGGTATAACATATTATAAAGCCATTGATCTTGACATGGACCCTCAAGCGGCTTTACATCTTTTTTCAATTATACGAAATACAGCATCCGGAGCTCTTTATATACCCGGAGAATTTAACGTTTTTGTAAACGAATAAACAAAACAATAAGAAGGAAACTCATGAAAAATAAGAAGTCATTAATATATTTTGCAGCATTTACTTTATGCTTTAATACAGCACTAATTGCAATGCAAGAAAATTTTGAAACAATGCCAACTAGATCAATAGAAAATTTTATTCCTAATAATGCAACTGGATCTACACTTAGTAAACTTGAATTTAACAAGACCGTATTTGACAATACAAAATACAATTTTTTTCTCGGTGCAAAAAATATCCCCTCATCTGATACCACAAATACTTCCAACCAATATTCCATAACAAGAGCATTCAATGATAACGGAATTCCAATGATTAAAGGAATAACGCCCTCAAAGATTTTCGTGCCTAAAGAAGATGGAAATGGGTATGACGAAGAAGATAACAAGCTTTATAGGACAAGAATTTTAAATCTCGGGCTATTCAGCAAAAGTTATCCCCTTGTTTCATACCAGCAAGATACGACAGATGACACAAAAAAAGAGGACTCTGATACACTTTATTTAATAAATGCATATACCGATGGAAAAATGAACATAGCTACCGAAAATCCACTTAATGATTCCGCAAATCAACCAACAAAACAAATTAAAGCTTTAACGGGGTCCGACACTTATGTTTTCGCCGCAGTATCTGCCACCGAACAAACTTGGGAAGAGGGCGGAGATGATGGTGAAAATCGCGGCATAGCCGTTGTAAAACCTACTTTAAATGCCAAAATTCCAACAATAAAACAAATCAACGCAACAGACTTAAGTAATAATGAACCTACTGAAACAAAGGCCCTAAAAGTTGATGTAAAAGCAACTGCAAAACTTGTTAGCTTTACCAATGCAACATCACCAGGCAAAGAACCCATAGCCAAAGCTCTTATTGGTCAAGATGTTGACATGTACTGGGATAACGAATTAAAAAGACTTTTTGTGGGACTAACTGCTGTGCAGCGTGATAAGTCAGAAAATGAAGGTGGTTGTTTCAGTATTTTGGTGGGAAGAATTGAAAAAGAAAACATTGGCACAACATCTGAAAAAGATCACGATTTAGCACTTTCTCCAATTTTAAACTCACCCAAAAAAGATACTCTTTATGACGTCACACACAAAAATTCAAATAAATTTATGGTTGGTTTTTATTTCGATGGAACAAACCCAGGTGGAGACCAAGCAATTGCTATTACAGCAAAAAAAGTTCGTGTAATGCACACAAGTACAGGCAAAAATTATTTGATTGTAAATTGTGGGATAACTGAACCAACTCCCGGTTATAATGGCGTTTTTGCACTCCCTTTAATTGGCAACACAAAAGAAGATGGCACCACCGCACAGGATGAAAATCTTATAGGAACGCTTGCCCAAATAAATGATTTTTACAAAGTTCCTAATGCCCCAGAAAACATGCCTCAATGTGACCAAGATCCCGTAAAAGTCGGAGGTGCTAATTTAACAACTGGAACTTTAAGCGATCTATTCGTGCACGGAGATTCGGTTTTTATTTGTTTAAATGATGCCAGCTCTACCCAAAACTCCGGAATTTTACAAAGTACCGCACTGTTCAATTCGAACGGAATTATAATTGCATGGACACCATGGCAAAGAGTCATGGGAGATGTGCAGAGGGTTTATGGCGGCGGAGTAGACAATTTGAGCAATTTTTGCTTTCTCGCAGGAGATGAAACAAAACCCACAGACGCAAACACCATCAGAATTACTGAGTGGGGAACAACTGAAAATGTTAATCTCTCCGAAACAATAGATAAGAGTACAGGCAACCCTATTTGGACCCAAGACACAAACAGAAACTTATCTGCTCTTCTTTCAAGCATATTTCCACAGGATCAGGTTGGTGTTTTGCAAATGATAAATTTTGATGAATATACTCCAGGATTTAGCCAACAAAAATTTTCTATGATGGTTGCAATTGGATATGATAAAGTTGCACTAATTCAAACATTAAAATCGAATGCTGGAACTCCTTCTATAATTACACATTTTAATGATGGAACACTTACTGATGGAACACCTCAAAACGTTTTCGTTTTCAAAGATGATCCAGTACTCAAAGAAATCGCACCACTCTGCTTCGCTGAAGTTTCAAGAAATACCGACGGAGGCACTGGCTGGCTTTTTGTCGGGGGATATAACGGCGTTGCTGTATTAAGACAAGCAGATGGAAAAGGATGGGATGCCCAAACGGGCCTTATAAATCTTGGAACAGGAGCAGACAATTTTCCCAACCCAGCAACTTACTCTTTCAAAAAATTAACCCCTAGTAACGGTGGAAATTTTAGCAATGTTAGAAAACTGGCAAGTTTAGTAAGTCTTAATAGCTCAGGCATTAATAATGTAAGAAAATTATTTATACAGACAAAAGATAATTTGTATGCAATTGATCAGGATAACAATAAATTTAAAGATATACCCAACGCCCTTGATGAAAAGAAACTTTTTGATAACCTTCCAGGAACTCTAAAATTCACAGATCTCTTAATAATCCCAAATTCCGATACAGATACAGACAAAAAAAGTAATTTATTTAAATTTATTTTTGGATCAACATATGGATTATTGGTTGGATCCGGATATGATGAAACAAAAATAAATCTAATCAACTCAGGCAGCGCAGCAAATGATCCAGTTTTACACCTAGACTACATCTCGAAAACAAAGGGACTCAACAGCGCAACCGGAAACTTGTATGCACTGTCGGCAAACTATCTGACAAACTCCGGTAAAATTTACAGATATTATGTTAATGGAGATCCATCTGTCTCTCCCACACTCAATCAAATTTCTGTAGATTCAAATCCATTCATCGATCTTCATAATTTCCGCGGCAATTTTATAACAGACGGTGCATTTGGTTTTAGCATGATAGCAAGAGGCGCTTCAAATAATTTCTTGACTGATCTTTATGAAATCGCACAAACGCCAATAGAAACCGGATCGATTGATGAGTTACTTGAATTGAACAACACAAACTGGTATATAGGAGTAATAACTCGCAATACAGCCTCCGGATCGTGGGTTGTCCCAGGAGATTGGGGTATAAAAGTTAACGAGTAATAACATTTTCAAAAATAAAAAATCCAATTGAAGGGAAATAAATGAAATTTAAAAAAATACTGCAAGGCGTGCTAGCATCATACATGATAAGCTCTTCAGTTTTTTGCGTTTTTGCACCGTCAAATACTTTTCCGCCATATGATCCAAACGTAAGACTTCCAAAATGTCCAAACATGCGCATTCACTTGGGCGCAACGGCAGAGTATGGACAAAGTAACAGTGCACGTGATTATACTGGAGACAAACATAACGTCTTGAATATTTATGACAAATATCAGGATGCTGCAACAATGTTCAAAAATCCTTCTGACAGCATAAAAGAAGCAGTAGCACTTGAGTACAATAATATGTATGCGGCATTTGGCGGACAACTTATAACTGCGCCAATATCGTTTGAAGGCGAATATCGCGAACTTGACTTAACATTATTTGGGAAATATACACTTAAAAACTTTATCGATGGCGACTTGGACCTAAGCGTGCATTTGCCCGTAAGATGGCGCAAAATTGAAAACATTCAGTTTAAAGATTTATCTAAAACCGTCTTGCCAATGGTTCCATATTATTATCAACAAAATTATACAAAAAACTTTGATGTATTTAACGCAAAAATGAAGGAATTGGGAAATATTGATTTCAGCGAATGCGATAAATCAGGAATAGGTGATTTGGTCGTAATGCTTGAATGGTTAAGAAGTTTTAAACAAAACAAAGAGGCATTAAAAAATGTCGACCTGTTTTTAAGAATTGGACTTAGTTGTCCAACGGCAGAAACAAAAGACCTTGACAAAGTTTTCAGCATGTCATTAGGCAATGATGGAGCTTGGGGTATGCCAATAGGATTTGGCTTGGGCCTTGATTTCAGTAATAAAATAAGAGCTGGTGGCGATGTAGAATTCTTTATTTTATTCGATGAGACAAAAGAACGTAGACTGAAAACCGATCCCGATCAAACGGAATTTTTACTTTTAAATAAAGGCAGAGCAACTCTTGACTCAGGGCTAACGTGGAAATTCAACATCTTTTTACAGGCATATCGTTTTTACAAGGGTCTTTCGCTTAAACTAGATTATGAATACATCAAACACGATGATGATACTTTATATGAAAAGACAGATACATTTGATAGAACGATTATAAATACCGCAAATAGCTTGAAAGAATGGAACACTCACAATTTGATCTTTCAAGTAAATTTTGACTTCTTTATGTGGCAAAGCGTTTTAACCAGACCTCAATTGAGTTTATTCTACAAATATCCAATTACCGGTAAAAATATTATAAATATGGACACATTCGGCGGACAGCTTGGGTTTAATTTCTAAAAATATATTTAAATCGATCTATTAAGTACTTCAGATATATTACTAAGGGCTTCTGAAACAGAAGCCCTTTTACTTATCATCTATGTATGCAATATTTTAAAAGCGGAACCATTATTTAGCAGTGGCGAAACGATAATATACAAGAAATTCTATTACTACATTTGAATGACCATTTTCTTCGGCTAAATGCATAGCCGTTTTGTTATCTAGATTCCTGGCAATAACAAATGCGTCTCTAAGGTCTGCAGGTATGGCCTCTATTAATAATTTTGCAATCTTTATATCGCCACTTCGTAAAGCCAAGTGTAATGCCGTATTCCCATACTCATTTATAGCCATAACAAATGCAGGTCTTTGTTGCTCAGGCACCGCCTCTAGCAATATTGATACTACTTTTGCATTACCCTGTATCCTTGAGGCCATATGCAATGATGTATTTCCAAATTCGTTTGCCGCTGTAACCATTGCCGGATTCGCTCTTACCAACTCTATTAGTTGCGCAATCTTACGATCTATTCTTTCCTTATGTTCTTCATTTATAATTGGAAGCAGTAAATCACAATCGTTTATGGCCTGATGTAATTTAAAATAATCCAAACTCTCCATTCCATAGGCCACCGAGTTTATGCAGCCAAACACCAAAATCGCCAGTATTATTTTTTTTAACATTGCAATGCTCCTATTTTCAAAAATATTAATCCTGCCTGAAATATACGATCCCTAAAATATGCGAGAGTTTAGTTGTAAAATCATATCTTATCAACCCAATTTATCAACCTAAAGCATTATTATTTTATTATAGTAATTTTTATCACAAAAAGTTTGTCCCTGGCTCTTTTTGTGATATGATTATCTCTCGTTAAACAAGTTTTAGGTATTTGGGGACAAAAAAGCAATTCATGCTAAAACGCATCACAATGAAACGCCTATTTATAATAGGTTTTGCATTTTTTACCATTATCACTGGAATCTGTTTTTTCCTACTCGAGCGTGAGTGGGTCGACCTTTCTATGCTTGAGCTTTACTCAAGCACATCTGCATCAGTAATTCTTGATGACGAGGGTGTAGAATTTGCGCGATTTGAATGTGACAGACGCACACCAATCCCTTTTGAAAAAATACCTACAATTCTAGTTCAAGCATTTATAGCGGCTGAAGATCATAACTTCTTTACCCACCCCGGAATATCTATAAAAAGTATTATCCGGTCATTTTTAATAAACTTATATCATCATCGAATCGTCCAGGGCGCAAGCACTATCACACAACAACTTGCTAGACTCATGTATTTGACATATGAACGAACTTTTTATCGCAAGTTTCAAGAACTATTTTTGGCATTACAACTTGAGCAACAGTTAAGTAAGCAACAAATTTTTGAACTCTATATTAATAATATTTATTTCGGACGAGGAATTTATGGTGTTGAAGCAGCATGCAAACGATTTTGGAATAAACAACTTAGTGATATAACAATTGACGAAGCCGCAACAATAGCGGCAGTTGCAAACTCCGCAAGAATATACTCCCCTCTAAATTCGACAGAAAATTCACGCCGTCGTAGAAATATGATTCTTAGAAGCATGCTAAAACTAGGCTTTATAAGCCAAGATCAATTCGATAAATGCTCAAAAACAAAAGTAAAAATTGTAGATTACATGCCGGGAAGCCCAATAAAACTTTACATTCAGGAATGGGTTAGAGCCTGGGCAGAAAATAAATTTGGCAAAGAAGCACTATACAAAACACACCTCAAAATTAAGACTACCATCAATCCAGAAATGCAAAACATTGCAGAACAAGCTTATGCCCCAGTTATTTATGGCTTACAACAGCAACATGGAAATAAATTAAATGGTGGAGTAATATCGATTGAATCAGGCACCGGAAAAATTAAAGTTTTGATAGGCGGAATGGATTTTAAAAAATCCCAATTTAATCGAGCACTTCAGGCCAAGCGACAAATGGGCTCATCATTTAAGCCAATTTTATACGCTTTTGCAATTTACAAGGGATACCAGCTTGATACCACATTTGTCGACGAACCAATCGAAATGACTATGCCCAACGGACAAACATGGACACCAAAAAATTGGGATGGAAAATTTGATGGCCTCATGACATTGGCCAGAGCATTAACTTATTCAAACAATATCATCACAATCAAACTTTATCTGGAAATTTATAAGCATTACGATTGGATAGGATGGGCACACAAATTCGGTATAACGGCAAACATTCCAAATTATCCCTCCTCAGCACTTGGTACTGCTGAGGTGACACCTGAAGAAAATTGTGCAGCCTTCAACGTTTTCGCAAACAATGGGGTTTATGTAAAACCCTACCTTATTGAATGGGTAAAAAATGATCATGGAGAAAAAATTTGGGAAAATGAACTCGAAAGTCATAAAGTCCTTGATGCCAAAACCAATTCTATTATGATTTCGGCATTGAGCCAGCGCATGATTTTAAATAAAAATTATTTGGGGGAAAAGAACTGGCTACAATCGGATTGCATCGGAAAAAGTGGATCTACAAATGGTGCTGCATCTACATGGTTTGTTGGTGCAACTCCTGAACTAACAACTGCAGTTTACATTGGCCGGGATGATAATAAACCAATGGGAGAGTCCGTTTTTGCAAGCAGAACAGCTTTTCCAATCTGGCTTGAAATAAATAAAAGAATTAAGTGCGATAAAAAACATTTCCGGCTCGATCCGACCCTGGAAGAGACTAATATCAACTGGCGAACAGGTGAATATTCAGTTGAACGCCCATATATTGATCCTGATATTATAAAAATTTTGAAGCATTAGAACGATAAAACTATTATTCCATGGATCCCAGCCTTCGCTTTGAAATAGCTTCGGCGGGCAGGCCTGGAACAAGTTCAGGATGACAGATCTCTAATCGAAATCTACTTTTGGCATCCACATCACTTTTGGTAGCATCAATCTGCGTTTTTATAACAAAATATCCACGGGCTTCAAAAAACGTAGCCACTTTTGATTGCTGCTCAATTTCAGGAGTGAGCGCAAAAACCAATCCCCCTCGACCGGTTCCGGTAAGTTTTGCACCCAACGCACCAAGTGCGAGAGCTTTATCAACAATTACATCAAGCTCCGGACACGAAACTCCAATCTCTTGTAATAGACTATGATTTTTGTTCATACACACGCCAAGTTTTTCTAAATTATTACTTTCAATAGCTTCAAGGCCCTGTATAAAAATATTTTTTATATTTATTAAATATTTCTTTGGTTTTATCCGGTTTTTTTTCAATAAAATCACGCACAGCCAACACAACTTGCTTTGTATCTGTTTGCTTGCCACTATCGATAATTACAATTCTAATCGAGTTAGAAATTTGAATT
>AMWB02163367.1_pt1 | contig 134053 bp, 140 predicted proteins | sample 200311 | NCBI WGS metagenome assembly AMWB02 (sample SAMN02737377, study PRJNA173069) | bioreactor metagenome | biome: anode biofilm in microbial fuel cells | place: USA: California | collected 2010-12-16 | reverse complement strand
TGGACCAGGAGGTCATCCTTGAAGAGACCGACCAGGATTCAGGCGCGCCGGGCGGGGATTTGGACGCGGCCGGAGGAGAATTCACAGCAACGGAAAAGGGCTCAGATGGCCACGGAGGAGAAGGAGAGACTGCGCAGCAGTCCCGCGAGACTGGGCACCCGCTTGACTTGAGCCATTACATCGATGCGGATGAGGCTCTGGCCGCCCCACCAGACACCCTGGCGGAATCACACGATGAGTATATCGCCCAGATCCTTGAGCGCTTCATGCCCAAGTTTATCAAGATACCGGCAGGCCATTACATCATCGGCGCTCCCCATCCCAACCCCAATGAGCGAGCCGCGGACAAAGTACGGCTTGCCGGTTTTTACATCAGTCAGCTGCCGGTTACCAATGACCTCTTTGATTTCTTTGTCCGCGAGACCGGCTATGAAACGGATGCGGAACGGGCCGGATTCGGCAATGTCTGCAGCGGCCGCATCACCAGCCGTACCGACCCTGAAACCGGCCGTCATGTTGTGGCCATCAGTCGCGGTTCGTCCTCGCAAAGGGTGCAGGGCGCCAATTGGCGGCATCCGGCCGGACCGAACAGCTCACTGGAAAACAAGGCGAATCATCCCGTGGTGCAGGTCAGCCGCCGGGACGCCCTGGCCTTTGCCTCCTGGGCGGGGAAAAGACTGCCCACGGAAGATGAATGGGAAGCTGCCGCACGCGGCACGGAGGGGCTGCTTTTCCCTTGGGGAAACGAATGGCGAAACGGCATGGCAAACATCGAATCTTCTCTTGTCGGCGACACGACACCGGTCATCCGCCACGGCAAACAGTCAATGAGTCCCTTTGGGCTTTACGATCTGCTGGGCAACATCTTTGAGTGGACGGCAACGCTCCATCATCCTGCCGCATCGGGGCCTGGATCGACGTCCCCCATTTATATTCTCAAGGGAGGATGCTGGACATCAAAGGAGGGCATCACCTGCGCCGCACGGCTGCTGGAAAGAGATACCTGGTCCAATATTATCGGCTTCCGTTGCGCGGTATAAGGCCGCTCACCACTGACACAAATCGTATCATTGCCGGATGCTCGCGTGACGATCAATCATGACGACAATGCCGCATCAATCAATTCATCCGGCACATCATCGGTTATTGTAACTTTGCCTATGCAGGTGGGCAGGACAAAAAAAGGTTTGCCGGATACCGACTTTTTATCTGTTTTCAAAAACGATTTCATCAATTCCTTATCCAGCCCGCCGGGAATCGCCACCGGCAGTCGAAAGCCCGCAAGCAGCGCGCGGATTTCATCAGCCTCCTCCCGGGAAAGCAGCGATTTGGCCACGGCAAGCTTATTGACCGCCACCATTCCCATTGCCACCGCCATGCCGTGGGCAATGGTGAAATCAGACGCCGCCTCAACGGCATGACCAAGAGTGTGACCGTAATTCAGGATGCGCCGCAGATCCGCTTCCTTTTCATCAGCCGCAACCACGGCTGCCTTAATGGCGCAGCAGCGCATGATCACCTCTTCGAGAACCGGCAGGTCAAGGGCAAGAATGCGATCCCGATGGCGATCCAGGTAATGAAAAAAATCCCTGTCATAAATGACACCGTACTTAATCACCTCGGCCAGACCGTTCAACAGCTCTTCAAAGGGCAGGCTGCGCAGCACACGGCTGTCGACATAAACCGCTTTCGGCTGGTAAAACGCACCCACCAGGTTTTTTCCCTCAGGAATATCAACCCCGGTTTTCCCACCCACCGAGCTGTCCACTTGGGACAGCAAGGTAGTGGGCACCTGGACAAAGGCAATACCACGCATATAAATCGCGGCGACAAACCCGGTTATGTCGCCGGTGACCCCGCCGCCGAGGGCGATGAGACAATCCTTGCGATCGACGCCCATACGGGCCAGGGAACTGGTGAGCATGGTAATGGTGGCAAGATTCTTGTTGGCCTCGCCGTGGGGAAATGTGACGATATCGCATGCCAACCCAGGCGCCCGCAGGGAATGAAGCAGTTTTTCGCCATACAGTTTCCCCACCCGGTCATCGGTGATGACCACATATCGTTTGCCGCAAGGCCGATGCCGGAGAAAGTGGCCGATTTCCTCCAGCAATCCCTCTTTCACCGTAATCGGATACGATCTGTCGCCCAACCCCACATCTATTTTTTTTATTTTTGATTCATTACTCATTTCTTTTCGACTCCGGAATACATTCTACAGGCTGATATGGTAAGTTTGCTTGACAAGTGAAACAGGTCCAATAGACTATTACAAGAGAAACGATACGGATCTGATATTTTTTTCGCATGAGGAGGCACCATGAGCGCATCAAAGGAAGCAGAAAAGAAAAAAACCGACGACAATCAGTTAACCAAGGCAGGACGGGAGGTGGGCAAGGCTCTGGCCCGCTCCTCGTTTCAGGCGGAACAAACCGGCAGAAAAATAAAGAAAAAGGTCGGAGAAACAGTTTCCCGCATGACGGGGAAAGCTACAAAAATCAAATCCCCCTTTACCGAAAAAGGCGGCATTGCCGTTACTGAAACCATGGGTTTTTTGGCAGGAGAAATCTTTGATTACCTCTGCCAAAAAGGAGAAATGGGGACAGAGCAACTTGTTCATACCATTATGCACCGGCAGAACTCCAGTGCCATGGTTTACTGCGCCATCGGCTGGCTGGCGCGGGAGGGAAAAATCACCTTTTCATCGGATGGGTCTCTCATTTCCCTTTCCGAAGAATGTTGAAATAATTCGCATAAAAAGACCATCCCACAAGAAAAAGGAAGAGGAAATCACCATTCATCTTCATCTTGGAACTCGATGCACATTCCTTTGTCATTTCCCGAGAGAGCCAAACACAAAAAAAAAGGAGACGCCGAGAGGCGTCTCCTTTTTAATGTCGGAATCAGGAATAAACTTCCGAATTACATTGCCGATCCTGATGCAGCACCCTGCATTTTGACGGCAACTTTCTCGGTGAGGCCTTCATAGTACTCGCGCAGAATAACCAGAACTTCCTCACGGCCGAAATGATCCGGAATAACAGCGCCCTCGGAAAGAGCCTTCCGCAGCTTGGTACCGGAAAGGATAACACGATTTGACTTGTCATGCGGACAGGTGCGCAGAGAGGCCATGCCGTCGCACTTGGAGCAGTAGAAGGTCCAGTCGATCTTCATCGGGCGGCACAGCAGATCTTTGCTTGCATCACCGGTGGTGGGGATCTTGTCGAAGATTGTCTGCGCTTCGAACAGACCGTAGAAATCGCCGACGCCTGCATGGTCACGACCGATCAGCATGTTGTTGACGCCGTAGTTCTGGCGGAAGGTGGCATGCAGCAGACCTTCACGGGGACCAGCATAACGCATGTCCAGCGGATAACCGGCCTGGATGACGTTGTCTTTTACAAAGTGATGCTCAACCAGGGTGTCGATTGCCTTGACGCGCACGTTGGCAGGAATGTCACCGGGTTTCAGGTTGCCGATCAATGAGTGGATCAAAACGCCGTCACATACTTCGATGGCGATCTTGGCCAGGAACTCATGGGAACGATGCATGGGGTTACGAAGCTGCAGAGCGGCAACATTTGCCCAGCCTCTTTCCTCGAACATGGCGCGGGTCTCGGCCGGGGTCAGGTAAACACCTTTGTACTCGGCGGGGTACTCGCCCTCGGACAGAACTTTCACCGGGCCGGCAATGTTGACGGGCTTCTGGGCCATAACCATCTGAACGCCTGGATGATCTTCCATGGCAACTTTCCAGAATTTGTCATCGGCACTGTCGTCGCCTTCGCCCTTGAATACTTTCTCACATTCCCATTTCTTGTCGGCGTCGGTCATCTCGAATTTTTCGGTGACCTTCATGGTGGCCATCAGCTCGCCCTTGCAAACAAGTGCGATTTCCTCGCCGGCAGAGATGGCGTTTGCCTCGTCCTTGGAAATATCAAGGGTAATCGGCACGGGCCAGAAGGTACCGTCCGCCATCTGGAAATTCTCGCAAACGCCTTTCCAGTCGGCTTTGGTCATGAAGCCGCTCAGCGGACTGAAACCGCCGATACCCATCATGATCAGGTCGCCTTTGGCGCGGGCGCTAACCTCGATTTTTTTCATACCGGCAGCTCTGTCCTTCTCTGCCTGCCGCTCGCTGCCATGCAATAATGCACAAACAAGACCTTTCCCGCCATGAGGCGCAACTAATTTTGCCATTTGATTCCGTCTCCTTTAATGATAGTTAAAGTCAGATATGTCCTCTAACAGAAATGAACCCTTATTCATTTTTAGACACATTTATATAAAATGGGACTGTTTGGTTGTCAAGAAAAAAAAGGGGATAAAACGGATTAGACAAAAGAGACGGCTTCAGGAGAAACGGCGGGAAATGAACGTACGCCTAGTGATGGAAGAAGAAATAGCTCTTCTTCACGGACTGAAAATAAAAAAGAACACGAATCATTTACACTTTTTCGTCAAACAGCAACCCGATAAGATCCTGCAGTTTTTCCTTCAACTTCAACACCTCTTCCGAAGGAAACTGCTTGATGACCTCGTCTGTTTTTTTGTCCCGCAGCTGACTGACGATGCTTTTTGAGTCCAGGTCCTTGTGGAGCCCGAAACGAAACGTGCTGCCGATGGAATCAAGGCGCTCGTTAATTTCCTTGACGGCCTCTTCCAGGTCTTCCTTTGACAGCCCCTTGTCTTTTTTTTCTTCCTTGCCCGACTTGCCGTGCAGGGCCTGATCATTCAGCTTAACCGTCGCCCCGTCGCTGCTTTCAGGCACAGGCTGCACCTGAGGCTTGGTTGCGTCTTCGATCTCAACCGTCGACACGGCAGGAATGCCATACACTTTGACATCGGTAGTTACATTGACATCCATGACAACCTCCTGCTTGTTAATCTATGCTTTACTGCTCAGATATCTCGGCTTGGGACCTGCTCCATGATTCATGCTGTACCCTTTGAGCACGGTTTTCCCCCGCCGCAGTGTCCGCAGTTTTTCCTTTATTTTTCCCCGTTGATTTCGCACCTGCATGATGAGCACGCGCTCATCATCACGTATCTCAGCCATTATTTTCATGAGCTGCGCGGCAGTCTCGCTTTTGCCGTCCAGCGAAGCGGGATCAAACAGCTCAAGGCACTGTTGTAATCGCACAAAAGCACGTTCGCGCCTCCCCGTCCATTCCGCAAGAGTCTGCAACCGACCTTCGGCGACCAGGGAGGCATGCTCCCGCTGCATTGCGGCAAACTCGCGCAATGCAGCGGCAAGCTCATCCTGTATGTTTTTCGGCTGAGCCATAACCTTGTCGGCGTTTAAATGGAAAAAGACAATCCGCCCTGAACGGCAACCTTACGTTCGACTTCCAAAACCTCTCCTGTCGACCCGCCGTAAGACTCGAGCTTATTCTTTTCCTTTCTTTCAATTTCAGCCATGGCGGTTTCTTCCCATATCTCTTTTAAACGACGCATATACGATATGGTCTGGCGCACGACTTGTTTGTCGTTCTTAACCGCGGCCCCTGGCAGCTCCACCAGGATTGCATTGTAAAGGCCCCGCAGAAACGTGGCGGCCTCGGAATTGTCATCCTCTTTCACCGAGGCATTCAATTCGGCAATTATGGCAATGGCTTTGCCCAGATTTTCTCCCCTCAGTTGCGGATTATTATTTTCAATACCGATCAGTGCCATATCAAGATGAACCAAGGTCCTTTCATACATGAGATGGATGAGCTTTACCGGGTGAATTTTTGATTGGGCTTCGGACTGCCGATAGGCATTGCGGGCATGAGCTGAATTCATTCTTTTCTCCTTTATGGACAGACTTCCATTCTGCCATACTTTCGGCGTTTAGTGTTATTTGTCGGCACCGGCCCATGATTTGGCGATGCTGTCAAACTGGTTGGCAAGGTAACTTGAAAGCGATGTCATCTGGTTCATATATCGGTCTAATTCAATGAATTGTTTAGTCAATAATTCATATTTTTTATCCAGACGGTCATTTTCCTGCTCAATCTTCAATTCCAAGTCATCAATTCTTGCCTGCGCCGAATTTTCTTCGCCTTCAATCTGGCCTTCCGCGCCGGTTATGAAACGAAGCTGATTATTGACTTTATCGGCAAACCCTTCAATATCACGGGTGGCGTCGCCCAGGAAAAAGGCGCTGACACCATCGGGATTATCCGCAAGGGCCTGGTCAAGCATTTCTTCATTTAATGAAATTGATCCATCCCGGTTAAATTCCAGGCCAAGATCAAAAAGAGTACTGATATCTCCCCCCTCGTCCCCATACGCGGCGGATGTCATGAGACTCTGCAGGCTTTTCGGCAAATCGCGCACCGTGGTGCGGGCAAGGACCCCGAACTGTTCGGCTTCGCTGTCATAGCCGGTCGTCGCCTTCATTTCACTGACGGCGTCATTATACGCGGTAACGAGGCCCTGAATCATTTCCTTGATGGCGTCATTGTCTTTCGCGATGGTAATGGTTGCCGCACCTGCCCCTTCCAGGGTCAAGGTCAAACCGGAAACAACATCGGCAACGGAATTGGTCTGGCGCTGATAGTTGACGCCATCCACGGCGAACTGGGCATTGAGCGAGGCGCCGGCCGCGCCTTCCTGCTCCGCCATGGCCATATCGGAAAGCTGGGAAAGAAAGGTAATCCGGCCATCTTCGCCGGTGCTGCTTGAGCGAAGACTGAGGCGATACGGAGCCGTCGGATCACCGTCATTGATCACCTGAGCGGTGACCCCGGGATTGTCCGAGGCATCGTTAATCAGATCGGCGAGCCCGGCAAGTGTGGTATCCGCCGCAACCGTCACGGAAACCGTATCGCCGTCGCCGACTTTGTAAAAAAGGGTTTTGTCGGGCGCGGCAAAATCAAGATCCGCAAGATCTTCAGTGACCATGACCCGATTCTCTTCACCTGTGCCTGCGGCAAGATCGCTTCTGATGCGCAGAAAGGTTTCCCCGCTTTCGCTGTATGTTTCCGCGGTAACCAGGCGGCCGTTGTCGCCGGCGCCGACATTGTCGACATGACTGTTAACGGCGGTGACCAGCTCATCCATGGTCATGTCGGCGCCAATGGCCAGGGCAATATCAGTATCGCCGCCAAAGGTAATGGTCATTGTTTCCCCGGCATGGGCGACGATATCAACGGAGCTGTCCGCCACACCGGTGGTGGACTGCCGACTCACCGGCACATGGATGCTTGCGGTCGAATCCGCCATGCCCTGGGCCGACAACCAGGAACTCTGGGAGGCAAGCCGGGTGACATCAAGGGAAAGACTCTGGGCTGCCGCCCCGTCCACCACTGTCGCCCCGGCGACACTTTCATCGGAACTTGTCGCGCTTCTGCCCAGAAAAGACCCGGACAGAGACAGTTTCAGGGCAGCGCTTTTCACGGACAGCAACTTATTATTGACCGTGGTCAAGCCGGTCAGCTGGTTTTTAAACTTGGTAATTTCATTCTGCTTGCGGTCCACAACCTGCTGATCAATCTCGCGCAACTGCTCAAGCATGCCCTGCAGATCGATCCCGGATCCCACCCCAAGCGTTGTTATTGAACCTACCATTGCGTATTCTCCGATCAACCAAAACGTTATTCTGCTTTCAGTGTTATTCTAGATAATATATCGACATTTCACGAGACGGACTTGAATTTTTTTTATTTTCGTAGAAAAACCCAACAGGAAGGGGAGGAAACGGATCAGACGCAAAAAAAAGGGGACAACAGCCGTAAAGCCGTCGTCCCCTGTTGAGGTTTCTATCAACTCCCGTTGAAACGTTGCAGTGTTCAAACGTTTCAACGTTTTTTCAATCAGTCATTATCCCTGCAGCAGGCTCAGAACGTTCTGGGCGCTGGCATTGGCCTGGGCCATGGCAAAGGTGCTGGCCTGGGTCAAAATCTGCATCCTGGAGAAGTTGGCTGATTCCTCGGCAAAGTCAACGTCGCGGATTGACGATTCAGCGGCGGAGATATTAACCTTGGTAACGGAGATATTGGATATCGTCGAGGTCAGCTGGTTCTGAACGGAACCAAGGTCGGACCGTACTTTGTCGAGATCCTTCAAGGCCGAGTCGGCAACCGCGATGGCAATCTGCGCCCCTTCCTGAGTAAGAACGCTGACGTCAGCCAGACGGTTGGTGGTGGTATCGGCCATCTTTGTTCCCGATGAACCACCGGCGTTGGCCGCCAGGGTGGACCCGGACTGAATGACGGAATCCTTGGCAATGGTCATGTCCTGGGCCAGGGTCTGATTCCCGCTGGTGACATAATCACGCTCCAGGACCGTTCCCGCGCTGAGACTGACCGTCCCGGCACCCTCGACAAAATTCATGTCGTTGGTCAGGATGGTGCCCTGGGCCAAGGTGGTGCCGTCAAGGAGGATAGAACCGGCGGAGAGGCTCACCGCATTCTGGGCAGTCAAGGCACCATCGGCAACAACGCTGCCGCCAAGGGTGGAACCGGCGGCCAAGGTACTGGCCGTGGCAATGGTGGAACCTGACTCAACCGCCATGCTCTGGGTTGTGGTCAAGGCACCGGTAAGAGTGACGGTACCGCCAATCTCGCTACCGGCGAGCAGGGTTGAACCTGTTGCCTCGATCGTACTTCCCGCCTTCACGGTCATATCCTGAGTCAATGTCGTGTTACCGGCAGTGACGAGATCCACGCCGAAATAGGAACCGGTATTCAAGGTACTGGTGTTGTTCAGCACGGTACCATGGGCCACGATCATATCGGAGCTCAAGGTTACCGCAGAGAGGGCAAGGGTGGTATCCGCATTCAGGGTGGTTCCCGCCGCGATGGTGTCCCCGTTGGCATCAATCAGGTCCTGGGTGATAACCGTACCGGCGGCCAGGGTAGAGCCGCCGGCCAGGGTTGTACCGGCGGTCAACAGGGCCGCGCCGGTGGTGGTATACGTGGCTGCGGAGGTGGTGAATTTGCCGCCCAGCACGGAACCGGACTCAATGGTGGATGTACCGCCAATGGTGGAACCCGCCTTGATGGTGGAATCAAATGTGCCGACAATATTGGCGGCAAAGTTGGTATCACCGACAAGATTGCCGCCGATGGTGGTGCCGGCCGCAAGCGTACTTGCCGTGGCAATGGTGGAGCCCGCCGCCAGAGTGGAGTCGATGGTGGTGCTCATTGCACTGCCCGTGGTCACGTTTGTCGTAAAGTCCGTGGCGGAACCACCGGCCAGGTCGGTAACCAGCAGCTCGTTGGAGCCGGCCTGTTTGAGCTGCACATGACCGAAAGTCGACATCTGCGAACCGGCCAGTACCGCACCGGTGCCGCCGGTCACGCTGATGGCGCGGCCGTCGGACGAGGTCAGCTTCAGGATGCCGTCGGCGCCCACGCTGGCCGATATGCCGTGATCCGAGGTTTTATTGTTGATAGCCTTGACCAGGGCGCCGTCCGAATCATTGGCCACGGTGGTTACCGCGCCGATGGACACGCCGTTGATGGCGAAATCGGAACCGGTGGACCCGGCAGCCACTGCCGCGCTGCTCTTTGACTCAACCACCGCGGAGGCGGAAATACCAAGAACGTCGGAGAGCTTGTTGATGGCGTCAGCCAAGGCGCCCATGCCGTTTTCGGCACTGTTGTTGGCCTTGATGTCGACCGCCTGCAGGGTAAATTCCTTGCTCTGCAGATTACTGTAAATGGAAAGCTGCACCGTTCCGCCGGAAGCGTTGGTCAATGACAGATTACCAGAGGTCACATGACCGACTTTGGTTGATTCGGAACTGGCGATGGAGATATTAACGGTTTCACCGGAATAGGCACCGACCTGGAACTTCTTATCAGTAAAGTTACCGGAAAGCAGTTTCTGGTTATTGAATGCCGTAGTCTGGGCAATGGTGTCCAACTCCTCCAGAAGCTTGGTGATGTCGGACTGAATCGCCTTACGGGACTCTGTGGTCTGACCGTCCTGAGCTGCCTGGATGGCTTTGGTTTTGATGGTATTAACGATATTGATGGACTCTTCAAGCGCACCGTCCGCGGTCTGCACCATGGAAATACCGTCGTTGGCATTTCGAATCGCCTGACCAAGGCCAAGGGCCTGGGACTTCAACGAGTCGGCAATAGCCATACCGGAAGCATCATCGGCTGCCTTGTTGATACGAAGTCCTGATGACAATTTCTCCAACGAAGCCGAAAGAGCATTGTCGTTTTTGATCATGTTTTTGTGGGCGCTCAATGCAGCTACGTTGGTGTTAATTCTAAGGGCCATAATTTTTTCCTCCTTGATTTTAAAAATACGGGAATCCTTTCCCGCGCCAAAACAAAATAGAAATCAATACAAATTGTACAAACCGGAAACACACTTATTTTTGTTTCGAAACAGCAATCACCCCCCTTTCTTCCGTCATTCCATTATATTGTTGGGTTGGAAATGTTTCTTCAAAGTACTTATCGGCCCCCTCTTTCCCTACTTAAATATTTTTTTACGGCGGGTTCATCACCGGCAAAAACAGAGTTTTCTTCACCACGAAAAAAATGGTATGCTTTTTGCTAATAAATCCGGGCGGTGGATACCGGCCAATCGTTTTATCAAATAAGCTGAAGGGATTTTTCAAATGAGCACGAAAAAATCAGGCAGGACAAGAAAGGGCGCCAGCCCACAGGCACAGGAAAACCGTTCTGCCCAGGCCTGCCGGCAAAAACTGGAAAAGGCCGTCGCGCTTCACCATCAGGGAAAACTTGCCGAGGCGGGCAAAATTTACCGGGACGTACTGAAAACGGAGCCCAACAACCAGGACGCCCTCCACCTTACCGGCCTGATAGCCCTGAGTGATCAAAAATTTGACACTGCCAAGGAATTGATCACCAAGGCCATCGCCATCGCGCCCAATGTTTCTCTTTTTCACGCCAACCTGGGAAGGGCCCTCGCCGGGCTGCCCGACTATCCGGCAGCAATGAAAGCATATCTTACGGCCACACAACTTGATCCGGAAAATATCGAGGCGACATTTCACCTCGGCAATCTCTATAAAAACACCGGAAAATTCGCCGAAGCCGAATCATGCTACCAGAAAGTCCTGCGCCATACCCCGGATCATGTGGCCGCATTAAACAATCTCGGCAACATCTATAAGGACCAGGGGAAGTTTGAACTGGCCTTCGCCTGTTACGAAAAAGCCATTGCCGCTGACCCGTTGGTTGCGGATCTCTATATCAACATGGGCAATGCCTATAAAGACATGATGATGCCGCAGGAGGCCGTAAATTTTTACCGGAAGGCCATTGAAGTCCGTCCCGACTTCCCGGATCCATACAACAATATCGGCTATATATTGCAGCACACGGGGAAACTGAGCGATTCAATCATCTATTACCAAAAGGCGCTCGATATGGAGCCGGATCTGCCCGAGGTGTACCACAACCTCGGCAATGTCTACAAGGACATGGGTGAATTTCCGGAGTCGATTGCCGCATACCGCAAGGCTGTCGCGTTGCGACCCGACTTCGTCAATGCCCACACCAATATCCTGTTTGCCATGAACTATGATGAAAAAGCGACCCCTCCGGAAATGCTGGACGAGGCACGAAAGTGGTGGCAGCAGCAGGCCGCGCACCTGGCAGACCAATACAGGCTCATGAACAGCCCGGTCCCTGGCCGCAAGCTTCGCATCGGCTACGTTTCTCCTGACTTCTGCCTGCATTCGGTAAGTTTTTTCTTCCTGTCCCTGCTGGAAAAACACGACGCAAACCGGTTTGAGACATACTGCTATTCGGATGTGAAAAGGCCTGACGCCATGACGATCCGCCTCCAGGGACTTGCCGGTCACTGGCGTCAAATTACCGGAATGACAGACGAAGCGGTCGCCGACCTGATCCATTCGGACAAAATCGACATTCTCTTTGACCTGACCGGTCATACCGCCAACAACCGCTTGCTGGCCTTTGCGCGAAGACCGGCTCCGGTCCAGGTTTCCTGGTTGGGCTACCCGAACACCACCGGCGTTGCCACCATTCAATACCGGATTACCGATGCCGTTGCCGATCCGACCGGAACATCGGATTGCTTTTACACGGAAAAATTAATCCGCTTGCCCGGCTGTTTTCTCTGCTACTCGCCACCCGAAACCGCGCCCGATATCGGAGAACTGCCTGCCGGACAACAGGGGAAAATAACCTTTGGCTCTTTCAACAATATCACCAAAACCTCTGAATCGGTGATCAAGGTCTGGTGCGACATCCTCAAACAGGTGAAAAACTCCCGGATCATGCTGAAAAGCATTGTGTTCGAGGATCCCGCCGCCCAACGACGCTATCTGGATATGTTCCGGCGATACGGCATTGCGGCCGAGCGGGTTGTTCTGAAAAAACGCACCACCTCGACGGAAGAACACCTGGGCCTGTATAATGAAGTCGACATCGGACTTGATCCCTTTCCATACAACGGCACAACAACCACCTGCGAGGCTCTCTGGATGGGGGTTCCGGTTATCGCCCTCAGAGGGAATCTTCACTGCTCACGGGTAAGCGCCAGCATCCTCACCAACACCGGCCTTGATCAGTATGTCGCGGAAACACGGCAGGAATATGTGAACAAGGCAGTTGCCCTGGCCGGTGACATGAAACAACTCGAGCAATTCAGGGCCAGTGCCCGAACCCTGCTTTCACAATCAGTTCTCCTCAACAAAGCATTGTTTGCCGCGGAGATGGAAAAGGCGATCACAAAGATGTGGCACCACTGGTGCGCATCACACCAAGGACAACCAACAGCCATGACGGAAGGGGAAATGATGAACCGGCAAAGCGCAGACGATCTGAACAAAAAAGGCGAAGAACTTTTTGAGCAAGGACAGCTCACCGAGGCCGCGGACCTGTTCACCCTAGCCATTGAAAAAGAACCGCTGCATGCCGCGGCCCACAACAACCTGGGAGTCCTGCATTACCACCTCAACCAGTATGACGAGGCGCTGCGCTGCTTCCGCAAAACCCTGGAGATAAATCCGCAAGACCGGGTTGCCCTCGACAACATCGGCGATTTACTTACCGCCATGCTGCCTCCGTCATCCTCTCCGGAACGGATTGCCCCGGTGGCGGAAGATCGGGAATCCGTCATTGCCGCCATGAACTCCTTTCCCTTCTGGTATCACAAGATAAAACTTCCCGGCGGCATCGTCACCCCGGGATATGCCCCTATTCATGCCGATGCATACCGCATCCCCGCCGACCTTACCGGGAAACGGGTGCTTGACGTGGGGGCATGGGACGGTTACTGGAGCTTTGAAGCGCTCAAAAGGGGAGCAGACGAGGTTGTTGCCATTGATGATTTCAGCGACTACCTGGGCTCCCTTGAAAAACGCGACCGCAAGGCCTGGGAAACCTTTGACTTCTGCAAAAAACAACTCGGATACGGCGATAAACGCTGCAAACGCCTGGAACTGAATGTCTACGAAGCAAGCGAGGCCCGGCTCGGCAAGTTTGACGTTGTCTTCTTTTTCGGCACCCTTTATCATTTGCGTTACCCTCTCCTGGCTCTCGACAAGCTATCATCCCTTTGCGATGGGGAAATATTTGTCGAAACCGCCATTCTCGATGATTTCAGCCCTTACAAGGGAGGTTTTCAACAAGGATATCCCGGCCGGCAGATGGTGATGGAATTTTATCCGGGCAAGGAATACGGCAACAACGAAACCAACTGGTGGGCTCCCACCCTTTACTGCCTGATCAACATGGTAAGTGCCGCAGGTTTTCACAACTGCCGTGGCTGGAAACTGACGGACAACCCGCAGGAACTGCCCCACTGCCGGGGCTTTGCCTACGGCAATAAATTTACCGAAAATGAAGCCATTGCGTGAGCCAGCCTTTTTTCCCTGCCCACCGCACTCCTCACCTGCAAACCTGCTGAACCAGTCAAGAAAAAATTGACGCAGCCAAAAAGCAATGATACCTTCAGGAAAAATGATCATTCAGCGAACGAACAATAACCATTCAGAACCTTCGAGTCTCTGCAAGATGATTAATATCGACCGTTCCGCATTCCTGCTGCCGACCAAGGCATTCCGCCGCCTTACAATACTGTTGACGATCCACCATTCGCCAAGCATCAGTCAGCACAAAATCGCCCAGGAAACAAACCTGAGCAGTTCCATGGTGAACAACTACATTAAGCAGTTGACAACCCATGGCCTTGTTTCGGTTTCAAGCCGCAATAATCGGGACTGCAATTACCAGCTCACCAAAGAGGGAAAAAACGAACTCACCTCCCTGCTCATGGGCTATTCCGCTGAAATAGTTCAATTTTACGCGCAAACCAAAAACGAAATATCCAACCGCATCGCAGCTCTTCTCACCGGCAAGAAGCAACTTCGTTTTGTTCTTTACGGCGCCTCCGAAACGTGCGAACTGGTCATGAGGGCGCTGGAAAATTTTCCGCAGGTTACGATTGCAGCCATTGTCGACAGCTTGCCCCACAAGCAGGGGGAAGCATTCAACGGCTTTACGGTCCAAAAACCGGACGCAATAGCCGCCATCAAACCGGACTGCGTCTTGATAACCTCCTATGCCAAACAGGATGAAATATACGATGCGACAAAACATCTTGAAAAAAACGGCATAACCGTTCAACGACTGACCACGGTGTAAACGCCATGCAGACTCTTCAGATCGGCAGACATACCATCGGCGAGGACATGCCGACCTATATCGTGGCCGAAATCGGCATCAATCATAATGGTGATGAAAGCCGGGCGGCCGCGCTCATTGCCGAGGCCGCCCGGGCCGGGGTAAATGCGGTCAAGTTCCAGAAAAGGCATCTTCCCAGCCTCTACCCCGCGGAGCTGCTCAATACACCGGAGAAATTCGAACAGAACTTTCAGTACATGATTCCACTGCTCAAAGAGGTGGAGTTGCCCGATGAGGTATATCCGCGCCTCAAAAAACAATGCACTGAGCTGGGGATTGATTTTCTTTGCACCCCCTTTGATATAAAAAGCGCTGATTTTCTTCATGATCTCGGCATCAACGCCTATAAGATCGCCTCCGCCGACCTTACCAACCTGGAGCTTTTGGCACACGTGGCTGCCTTTGGCAAGCCGCTCATTGTTTCCACCGGCATGTCGCTCTGGGAGGAAATAGAGGCTGCTGTCGATTTTCTGCGCCGGCAACCTGCCCCCTTTGCCCTGTTGCATTGCCGCAGCGTCTACCCGGTCTGGCCGCGGGAGGTCAATCTGCGCATGATCAACAAGCTTAAAAAATTCGGCTGCCCGGTGGGCTATTCCGGTCATGAGGTCGGCATTGTCATCCCGCTGGTAGCTGCCTCCATGGGCGCCTGCATCATCGAAAAGCACATCACTCTGGACAAAACCATGCGCGGCCCGGACCACAAGGTGAGTCTCGACCCCTATGAGTTCAAACGTCTGGTGCGCGACATCCGGGTTGCCGACCAGGCTGTCGGCAAAAGCAAGCGCTATCTCCTCCGGGGGGAAGTGCTCAACCGGGAGCTTTTCGGTAAAAGCCTTGTAGCCTCTCGGGATATTCCCGCCGGCACCGCTATTTCCCGCGAGATGGTCATGACCAAAGGGCCCGGCAAGGGACTGAATCCCCTTAAAATAAATGAATTGCTCGGCACCACGGCCAAACGCCACATCCGGCAATTTGATTTTTTCAAACAATGCGATCTGGAAGACGCGGACAAGGCAGCAAACCTTGCAAGATCGTTTAAAAACGAGTGGGGCCTTATCGCCCGCTTCACCGATGCCGAAGCCATGCTGGCCCACCACCCCAAGGTGCTTGAGTTTCATCTGGCGGAAAAGGACTTCTCCCTCACCCCGCATCTCAACGGCGAATACCCCTGTAAACTCGTGGTGCATGCCCCGGAATACATGGGAGACGAACTGCACGATCTGGCCAGCCATAACGAAGGGGTCCGGCTGCGGTCCGTGGACCAGACAATCCGGGCAATCGAACTGACGAAAAAACTGGCCCCATTTTTCCCGGGCAAACCGAAATTCGTGACCCATCCCGGCGCCATGAGCCTGAATACCAAGCTGAATCCGCTGGAATTGGCAGCCAACCTCGGCAAATCCGTCCGCGAAATCATGCCCATGGCCGGTGACGATATCGAATTCCTACTGGAAAACCTTCCCCCCTATCCCTGGTATTTCGGGGGGCAATGGAAAGGCAACTATTTCATGGCAGCCGATGAAATTGCCGCTTTCTGCACCCGGCACGGGGTAAACATCTGTTTTGATCTTTCCCACGCCGCGCTTTACTGCAACGCCAAAGAGATGGATCTTGCCGACTACATACAAACCGTTCTCCCTTATATCCGGCATATCCATTTTGCCGATGCCTACGGCCTGGACGGCGAAGGCATGCAGATCGGCGAAGGCGATATTGATCTTAACCGCATCATGCCGCTGTTTGCCGACTATCACGGCACCTGGGTTCCCGAGGTCTGGCGCGGCCACCTGGAAAACGGGCAGGGATTCTTGACGGCGCTGGAACGGCTCAGGCCGTATCAGCTGTAACGGCGAAAAAAACATTTAACTATCAACCGATTCATGCCGAACAGCAACACATACCGTTCACTCATTAAACGATCTTTTTAAGGTAATTTTTCCCGATGAACATCCTGATGATCACAGCCAATGACCCGGCAGGCATGGGCATTGCCTTTACCAACGCCATCAACCGGTACAGCGGGCATCGATGCAGGCTTGTTACCAGTCAGGACCGTTATGGGATCGATTTCGGCAAGGACATCCATCTGCCGGATATCCACGATGATGATTTCGGCGAGGTGGAGCAGCTGCTGAAAGATGCCGACATCATTCATTTTCATATGCTGACGGACGAGAACTCGCATCTCGGCCCGCTGGTTATCCGTCACTATACGGAAGGAAAAAAGATCCTGCACCATCACCATGGCCATCCCGATTATCTGATCAACGTGGCGGCATACAACGAAAAATACCGCAGGCTCGGGCGCCGGGTTATCGTCTCCACCCCCGACCTTCTGCAGATTGCCGAGAATGCCACCTGGGTGCCGAACCTGGTGCCCATCAATGATACGCATTACCTGCCGCGCCTTGAAGAGAGTCTGCCCCCCGGACCGCTGAAGATCTGTCAGGCCCCGACCAGGAAATTCGATAAGCATACCGATGTGTTTTGCCGGGTTTTCCTCAGGCTCAGGATGGAGTACCCGCACATCGATCAGGTGATCCTGGAAAGGATGAACCACCTCGACTGCCTGAACAGCAAAAAAACATGCCATATCGTTTTCGACCATATGCGCGGCTGGTTCGGCATCTCGTCACTGGAGTCCCTCTGCCAGGGGAAACCGGTGATCGCAGGACTTGACGACTGGAACATCAAATGCATCAAGGAGTTCACCGGAACCGACGAACTCCCTTGGCAGGTGGCCCGCGATGAGGACTCCCTTTATCGAGTCCTGCACACATTGATAGCGGACCGGGAATTACGCGACGCGGTCGGCAGGAAGTCCCGGGAATTCATGGAACAGCACTGGACCGAGCAGCAGGCCCTGCAGGTGCTGCTTGCTGTTTACGCCGCTTTGTAAGGACACAATATGACGCTGAAGGCAAGCGACAACCCGCCCTCCTGCTTTCCGGATGATCTTTTTGGGCGGCCGGCTGCCGGCGACGAAACAGTGTGGTGGGTTGCCCGCACCAAAAGCAGGCAGGAAAAGGCCCTGGCCTGGGAGCTGAAGGCAAGAGGACTCGCCTATTATCTGCCGCTCACGGCAAAACCGCAGAAATGCCGGGGCAGGATGCGGACTTCGATTCTGCCGCTTTTTAACGGTTACCTGTTTTTCAAGGGTGACAGGCAGGGACGCTATGATGTCCTGTGCGGCGGCCGCATCGCCCAGCTCATCGAGGTGCCGGACCAGGAAAGAATTGCCCATGAACTGGCAAATCTGCACCGGGCCACCCAGGCCAGGATACATTTGACCCTCTGCGACTTTGCCAGAGAGGGCCAGCGGGTGCTGGTTATTGCCGGCCCCTTTACCGGCATGGAAGGCATAGTCCTGAAACAGAAAAATCAGACCCGCCTGATCCTGAACCTCGCAGCGATCAAACAGGCGGCAACTGTTGAAATTGCCCTGGACCACGTCCAGCCGATTTAACACAACTGGTTGATATCAGAAAGATTTTATCAAAAATTCGGGTGTACCCGAAAGGGACGAAGTGCGCCCGGCGTTTGTTACGGCGCCACTGGCCCTGCCACAAACAATGCGAAGCCATCCCGAATAACTCGCTCACCCAAAACAGACTATGGAATTAAAGTCCGGTAAAATACTGGTGACAGGAGCCGACGGTTTCATCGGCTCGCACCTTGTCGAATATCTTATTCGCATGGGATGCGATGTCAGGGCCTTTGTCATGTACAACTCATTTAACTCCTGGGGCTGGCTGGACAGCCTGGACAGGGACGTGAAGCGCGACCTGGACGTGTTTGCGGGTGACATTCGCGATCCAATTGGCACCAGGTCCGCCATGCAGGGTTGCCATACCGTCTTTCACCTGGCGGCACTTATCTCCATCCCCTTTTCCTATCATTCGCCGCAGGCATTCATCGATACCAACATCAAGGGAACACTGAATGTGGTACAGGCGGCCCGGGATCTTGGCGTTGCCAAGGTCGTGCATACATCCACCAGCGAGGTTTACGGAACGGCCATCTCTGTTCCCATGGATGAAAAACACCCCCTGCAGCCGCAATCGCCCTATTCAGCTTCCAAGATGAGTGGAGATCATGTCGCTCTCTCTTTTTTTCACGCCTTCGAGACGCCGGTGGCGGTAATCAGGCCCTTCAACACTTACGGCCCGCGTCAGTCAGCCCGGGCCGTCATTCCCACCATCATCTCCCAGGTGCTTTCCGGCGCCTTGGAAGTTCGCCTGGGCGCCATGCATCCGACGCGGGATTTCAATTTCATCTCCGATACCGTGGCGGGGTTCATTGCCGTGGCGCGATCGGATAAAACGGTCGGCGAAATAATCAATGTCGGCGGCGGCTGCGAGGTGGCCATCGGCCGTCTGGTGGAATTGATCCTGGATCAAATGGGCTCCACGGCGCAAATCATTACCGAAGAGAAACGACTGCGACCCAGCAACAGCGAGGTGGAAAGGCTTTGCTGCGACAACGCAAAGGCCCGGCAACTTACGGGATGGCGGCCCGAATACCATGGGGAAGAGGGCCTGCGGCGCGGTATCGCGGCAACGGTGGAGTGGTTCTCCCGTCCCGGCATTATGGACCTTTATAAAACGGATCGCTACAATGTCTAAGACCGCGGTGATACTTGCAGGAGGCAAGGGCAAACGGCTTCGCCCCTATACGACGGTTCTGCCAAAGCCTCTCATGCCGATCGGCGACTATCCCATTGTCGAGGTCATCATCCGACAGCTCGCCGCAGCGGGCATCGACCGTATCATCATGGCCGTCAATCACCAGGCGGACATCATCAAATCCTATTTCAATTCCGGCGGCAAGTGGGGGGTGAAAATCGAATATTCCCTTGAAAAACATCCATTGGGCACCATGGGGCCGCTCAGATTGCTCAACGGCAGGCTGCCAACCCATTTCATGGTCCTTAATGGCGATGTCCTCACCGACCTCGACTTCTCCGCCTTTTACGACCACCATGTCCAACAAAACAACCTTTTCACCGTGGCCGCCCAGCACCGCGAGGTACGCTCCGAGTTCGGCGTGCTCGAAACCAATGCCGAAGACAGGCTCATCGCCTTTCAGGAAAAACCCGTACAGAGGCATCTTGTCAGCATGGGCATCTATATGGTTGCCAGGGAAACGGTGGATTTCATCCAGACCGACAGGCTGTTCGGCTTTGATGATCTGATGCACGCCCTCTTAAAGGCGAATCGCGAGGTCAGCATCATGCGGCATGATGGACTCTGGCTGGATATCGGCAGACCCGACGACTACATGCGGGCCATCGACCTCTTCGAGGAACGACAGGAACAATTTTTAGGCAAAGGCTGGAAATAGCGGATGGAATGGCAAATCCCCCTTTTTGACCTCAACCTGGGACAGGAAGAACGGTTGGCGTTAATGGGCGTCCTCGACTCCGGCTGGTTGACCATGGGCAGAGAGACTGCCGGCTTCGAGGAGGAATTCAGCGTCCATGCCAAAGTACCCCATGCCATAGCCGTGACAAACGGCACCGCGGCGCTCCATCTCTGCCTGAAGGCCTTCGACATCGGTCCGGGTGATGAAGTCATCTGTCCGTCCCTGAATTTTTGCGCCGGTCCCAATGTCATCGTTGCCGTGGGGGCCGAGGTGATTTTCGCGGACATTACCTCCCGGGACGATCTCTGCCTTTCTCCCATGGACGTGGCTGCCAGGATCACGCCGCGCACCAAAGCCATCATGGCGATGCATTATGCCGGATACCCCTGTGACATGGCGCATCTCAACGACATCGCCCGCAACCACGGCCTGCACCTCATCGAAGACGCGGCCCACGCCTTGGGCGCCGAGCTGGCTGGGACCAGGTGCGGCGCCCTCGCCGATGCAGGATGCTTCAGTTTCTACTCCAACAAAAACATGACCACCGGCGAGGGCGGCATGATCACCACCTCCCACCCGGAACTCGCGCAACGCCTCCGCCTGCTGCGTTCCCACGGCATGAGCGTGCCCACCCTGGACCGCCATAAAGGCCATGCATTCAGTTATAATGTGATTGAGCCCGGTTTCAACTACCGCATGGACGAATTGCGGGCGGCCCTGGGGCGGGTCCAGCTCAAACGGCTCGACGCGGGGAACGCCGGTCGTCGCGAGCTGGCACAACGTTACCGCGACAATCTTGCGGGAGAATTCGTGACCTTTCCTTTCTCCAGTCCGCGCGGCCAGAGCGCGCATCACATTCAGCCGGTTCTCCTGCCGCCGGGCACGGACCGCGGAGACTTCATGCAATTTCTTAAAAGCCGGGGAATCCAGACCTCCATCCACTATCCGCCGACCCATCTCTTCGATTGGTATCGCGGCAGATACCCAGGGGTGAGCCTGCCGGTCACCGAGGAGGCGTTCCCCCGTCTTGTCACCCTGCCCCTTTTCGCCTCCATGCGCCAGGAACAGGTTGATCGTGTCTGCGAGGCGGTTTGCGATTATTTCTCCAGCCAAACAAGGAGGACCGCATGAACGTTCTTGGCGTCGGTGCCCATTTCGACGATCTCGAGCTGGGCTGCGGCGGTACGCTGATCAACCACGCCAGGGCGGGTGACAGGGTAACCATGCTGGTCATCACCCACTCCGGGTATGTCGATCCCGACGGCAATGTCATCCGCAAAAGAGAAACTGCCCTGGCTGAAGGGCTCAAAGCGGCAGGGATCATCGGTGCCGATTTGATCTGTCTGGAATATCCCACCCTCGAGATTTCCTTCGATGAAGCGCTGACCAAACGCATTCAGCAGATAATCGAAGGGCGGCAAATAGACACCATTTACAGCCACTGGGAGGGAGACCTGCACCGTGATCACAAGCTCACCGCCCAAAGCACCCTCATGGCGGGCAGACACGCGCCGCGCTTTCTGATGTATCGCAGCAACTACTATGTAACCGGTCAACCCTTCGGCGGGAATTTTTATGTCAACATCTCCGATGTTATTGAAGAAAAACGCGAAGCCATCCGGGCGCATGCCTCGGAAATGGAGCGGGTCAACTACAGCTGGCTCGACTTTGTGGAGAGACAGGACGCCAATCATGGCCTCATCATCGGGGTGCGGTACGCGGAGCAGTTCAAGGTAGTTCGCTATCTGCTGTAAGCGGCAAACCATGATCGTGACCATTCATCAACCCGACTTCGCACCCTGGCTGGGCTTCTTTGACCGCTGGCAGAAGAGCGATCTCTTTATCGTGCTGGACGACGTGCAGTTTCTGCGCCGGGGCTGGCATCACCGCGACCGGGTCAAAACCGCCGCCGGTCCCCGCTGGCTGACCGTGCCGGTGAAAAAGAAAGGGCGCTTCGCCCAGCGGATCAATGAAACCGAAATCGACAATGCCATTGACTGGCGGACAAAACATCTGGACACCATTGCCGCGGCTTACGGAAAAACGCCGGGATTCAGGACGGTTTTTCCGCTTCTTGCCCGTACATACGGCGAGCGGCACACCCTGCTCGTTGAATTCAACCTTGCGCTTCTCGCCCTCTTCGCCGGGCTGCTGGGGATCGGCACGCCAATGGCTTTCGCCTCGGCCCACCCCTCCACCAGCCGGGCCGGCGAACGACTGGCCGAACTGACCGCAATCCATGGCGGCACGGTCTACCATACAGGGACGGGTTCCCGCAGTTATCTCGACGAGAATATTTTCGCCGCGCGCGGCATTGCGGTCCTCTGGCAGGAGTTCGGCCATCCCCACTATCCGCAGCCGCACGGCGATTTCGCGGCCGGCATGTCAGTGATCGATTTTCTGATGTGCCAATCCCCCGCAAATGCCAAAGGATACCATGCCTAACATATCCGGCCCCAGGCATCGAACGCTTGACTGGGATTCAGAAATACTCGGCATAAGTTGCGGCCAAGTGTTCCCGCCCTCGGTCGAGGCTGATGGCGACGCTCTTGCTCGCGATATTCTCGCGGCCATTCCTCCCGGTGAATCGCTCACCTTGTGCAAGCTTCCGGCATCCTGTCCGCGCACGGCGACCGCATTGCTGCGGCGCGGCGGCAGGTTCGTGGATTCCGAGATGGTTTTCCACTTTCATGACAGCGAAAAGCTGCCGCAAAACACCATTGAGGTCAACGCTGTTTCTTCCGTCGCCCCCGGTCCGTTTCTTCCTCTCGCCGCCGAAATAACCCATAGCCGTTTTTTCCTCGACCCCGGCATAGGACGGGACAAGGCAATAACCCTTTGGCGCGAATCCATCCGCAACCTCTGCGCCGGCCGTGCGGACCAACTCATCGTGGCCCGGCTTGATGAAAGCCCCGCCGGGCTTGCCGCGGTCTTTAACGAACAAGACGGACGGAACATTTTCCTGGTCGGGGTATTACCGAATATGCGCCGCAAAGGGGCAGGCCGGGCCATGCTCCACTATCTTGCCGTCCAGAACCTCGGACCATTACGCGTCCAGGTTCTGGCCTCAAACACGGCCGCCCTGAAATTCTACGGCGACTCCGGCTTCAGACTGGAATCGGTTCGCCATATCCTGCATCTTCATGCAGGAGAAATGACCGAAGCACCAGAGCCTCTCCATTATGCAAAACGAATTTGACCATGTTACAGGTACATTACGACAAGCAGCGACATGAACTTTTCTTTCCGCTGGACCAAACGCTTCCAGCGGAACTCTCGGGACATGAAGCCCTTGACGATTTTCTGAAACTTTTCAGGGCATTCGGGGGGGAACCCCATATGTCCGGGGATGACGATGCGCTTGTTTCGCTGTCCATCGGCATCGACAACTGGCGCAAGCTGCTCAACGCCGCCTTGCCGCCTCGCGAAGCGCGCTTCCACGCAGATGCGCTCCAGGGAATTCTGTCTTCGGACACAAGGGAACCAGTTGACGGCCTGCAGGTAAATTTCCACCAGAAATCCTTCGACACTCCGGCACGATACTGGAACTTCCTTTTGCAGCAGGGCCATTTCACCCGTTATTTTTTCAACCGGGTGGGGTGGATTTCCGGGCCCGAACATCGTATTGTCAGCCCGTTTCCCCTGCATGTGGATATTGAGACCGCCAGCACCTGCAACATGAACTGTCCCATGTGTTACCGCCGCATGCTCAAAGAGACCGGGCAGATGGACCCAGCGCTTTTCCGCAGGATCGTGGACGAATGCGCGGAACAAGATGTTTATTCGGTCCGGCTTTCCTGGCGCGGCGAGGCCCTGACGCATCCACACATCAAAGAACTCGTGGCCTACGCCTGCAAACGCATACCGAACGTCTCGTTTCTGACCAACGCCTTCTTCGTCGACGAGTCCATGGCCCACTGTTTCATTGAAAATGGCGTCAGTTACGTGGCGGTGAGCTTCGACGGCATCGGCGAAACCTATGAAAAAATCCGCGCCCCCGCAAAATTCGAGGAAAACCGCACCAGGCTGGCGAAACTGCGGGAACTGCGAGAAGCGGCGGGTGCAGGCCGGCCCCAGGTACGTCTGTGCACTGTCTGGCCAGCCATAAAGGATGAGCCGGAGGCTTATTATGAGGCCATGAGCCCTGTTTCGGACTACATCGTTTATAACCCCTACATCAACTTCACAGGACCGATGGAAATAAAGCCGGCTTTCATCTGCCAATACCCGTGGGAACGTCTTGTCGTCGCCTTTAACGGCGATACCCAGTGCTGCACAGGCTGGAATGCGAGGGACATCATCCTTGGCAACGCAACGGATCGCAGCCTCAAGGAAATGTGGCACAGTCCGAAGATGAACCGGATTCGCGACATCCACGCCTCCGGCTGCAGAATGACTCTGGAATCCTGCGCCGCATGCCGGCACGGCTCCAAGGGAGATGAGGATGCCGGTATCGACGAAATCCTTGCGCGCCGCTGGTAACACCGCACCGTTGCGGGTGGCGCTCATGGCCTGCTGGGGCATTGGCCTTGAAATTCTCCAGGCCTTGAAAGCTGACCAACGCATCTCGATTGTCCTGGTATTGAGCCGGCCGCCATGTGCCGACGATCCCTGGGCCGGCAGAGTCACGGAACGGGCGATCGAGCTTGGCATCCCCACGATTTCTTTTATAAACATGAACGTTAACGACCTGCTCAAGACGCTGGACGGAAGGAGTGTCGACCTGCTCCTTGTCCATGCCTATCCATACAAACTTCCGCGTGAAGTATTCAGCCGGCCCCCTCTGGGAACAATCAACATCCACCCCTCGCTGCTGCCCCGTTACCGAGGCCCTCAGCCGACACGCGAGGTCCTGGCCGACGGCGGGAAAGAGACCGGCCTCACGGCCCATTTCATGGATGAAGATTATGACACGGGCGATATTATTCATCAGGAACGCATTCCTGTTTTTGCCGCCGATACCGTCGAAAGCGTGATCGAACGTCTTAAGACCGTGGTGCCGGCACTGATGCAAGAGACGGTTTCCCGTCTCCTTGATCCGCGCTTCAATCCCCTGCCGCAAGGCGGTATGCTCTCGAAAGCGGGAGTCAGCGAGCAAACGATATTATGAAAAAATCGGAAACCCTGGTCCAGTTCAGCTGCGAAAACTGGCTTGAATACCTGCGCAATGAATGGCGGCGAAGCAGGGGAAAATCATTATCCTACCTGGTCAATCGTTACCAGTGGAAAAAATATCCCTGTAAAAAGGTTCCCCGCTTCCCGTTGAACGTTGATATCGAGGTGAGCAGCCGCTGCCAGATCAAATGCGCCCACTGTTTTCGCCAACAGGTAAATATCGGCGAAAATGACCTCATGGACTTCGAACTGTACAGAAAGATCGTCGCCGAATGCGGCAGGCAGGGACTCTTCACCCTCAAGTTCTCCATGCGGGGCGAACCGCTGCTGCATCCGGACATCGTCGAGATGGTCGATTTCGCCAAACATTCCGGCGTCAAAGAGGTCTGGATCAACACCAATGGCGGCCTGCTCAGCGAAGAACTGGCCGAAGGGCTGATGCGGGCCGGGGCCGACTGGATCACCATGAGTTTCGACGGCCTGCGGGCCGAGTACGAAAAAGTCCGCTTCCCCCTCAACTACGAAGAGTCGCTGGCCAAACTCCGCATGCTGCGCCGCGTCCGGGACAAGATCGGGGCCAACACCCTGCTCAACGTGCAGAGCATCTGGTCGGCGATCAAGGACTACCCCCGGGAATACATCGGCCTGATGAAGTCAATCGTCGACCGGGTGGCCTACAACCCTGACATGAATTTCAAAGATGTCCTCCTCACCCCGGATCCAGCCTTTATCTGTCCGCGCCTGTGGCAGAGGATCTGTATTACCAGCAGGGGAAACTATCTGAAATGCCCCTCGGACTTCCGCATGGAAGAAATCCTGGGCAACGCCGCAGAGATGAGCGTCACCAAGGCCTGGGAAACGGTGCAGGAAGAACAGCGCCGGCTGCACCTTGCCGGCCGTCGGCTGGCAAGTCCGGTCTGCGCGCGGTGTCACCATGGCGCGCAAAAAAAGAAAATCGCCCGGCCGATCAACGAGGAAATGCGCGAGGACTTCACCTACGACTTCAAAGAGGAATTCGCGGGCTGGGGGGCGGCAAACCGTCCGGACCCCGACCGCCGCACCAAGGAGAGTTGACCGATGCCGCAAACGAAGCCGTCCGCAGCCGAGGATTACTGGGGCAAATTCCTCGGTATCGAAACCTACAAGCTGGAGTGGCATGCCAAACGGCTGCTGTACTCGCTCTTCGGCATCACCCTGCCCAAGCTCAGGGACCAGCGCCATTACTGGCAGCGGCGCGGCGAGGTCTACCTCGACGAGATCACCTCCTCGGGCTACCTGGACCGGGAGATCTTCTTCCAGAACATGCTGATCGATTTTCTGGGCCGGGTGCCATTCTCCAGTTTCTTCGAAGCCGGCTGCGGCTTCGGCTGGAACATCGGCCGCGTCAAACGCGAGTTTCCCAACGCCTTTGTCGGCGGCGTGGATTTCAGCCGCAGCCAGCTGACCAATGCGCGGCGCTATCTTCAGGGAGCGGAGATCCCGCTGGTCAACGGCGACGCCTGTGCCATGGCCTTAAAGGACAAGGCCTTTGAGGTGGGTTTCTCCCTCGGCGTCTTCATGAACATCCATCCGGCCAGGATACGCGCAGCCCTTGCCGAGATGCTCAGGGTCTGCTCCCGCTGCGTGGTGCACATCGAGTACGACGAGAACAACACCACCCCGGCGCTGCGCGAAAAACGCGCCTTCAAGACCAATATCGTCAGCCACGATTACCGTGGACTGTATCGCGAACTCGGCGCAAAAGTTGTCGAATTCCGTACCCATGCGGACTTTGGCGAGGCTTTTCGCGCCCATGCCCGGACAACTACCAGCCGCCTCGATCGCTGGGAAGGATTCGAAGGACCGGAAAAGTACATCTTTCTTGTCGTCGAGCCCTGAACACCAGCCAGACCGACAGGACAAAAACGACGTACGAAAAATGAAAACGATGAAAACAAACCACCGTCCTTACCTCATTGCCGAGATCGGTTTCAACCACGAAGGAAGCATGGAGACGGCCAGGCGCATGATCCAAGCGGCCTCCCGGGCGGGGGCCGATGCCGTCAAGTTCCAGACCTTCCGGGCCGACGACCTCGCCCTGCCCTCCGCCCCCCACTACGAAATGATCAAACCGGCGGAGATGACGCGCGACGAGCTGCGCCGGCTGAAGGCCTGGGCTGATGAAGCGGCAGTGGACTTCCTGTCCACCCCGTTTTCGCGCGAGGCCGTGGAGTGGCTTGCGGGGTTAGGGGTAGCCGCCATCAAGGTGGCCTCGATGGACTGCACCAACACCCATCTGCTCGGCGCCATCGCCGCCACGGGATGCAGGATCCTGCTCTCCACCGGCATGGCCGGTCTCGACGAAATCGGCCGTACCCTCGACTTCCTGGACGCCCGGAAGAGCGGCGAGGTGGTGCTGCTGCACTGCATTTCCAACTATCCGGCCGCGCGCCATGAGCTGAACCTGGCCGCCATCCCTCTGCTGCGGCGGACCTTTGGCCGGCCGGTCGGTTATTCCGACCACCATCCCGACCCAAAGGCCTGTCTCACGGCCGCCATCCTGGGCGCCGAGGTCATCGAAACCCATTTCACCCTCGAACCCAACCGCCAGGACGGTGACCATGCCCACTCCCTGGGGCCGGATGCCCTGCAACGCCTCGGCGCCGACATCGCGGCAGCCGTGGAAATGCTCGGCAGCGAAGAAGCCTTCCTGACGCGACCCGACCGGCACAATGCGGCCACCTTCCGGCGGGGACTTTACGCCGCCCGCCCGCTGCATAAAGGCGAACGCCTGGCGGAACAGGACCTGCTGCTCTGCCGTCCCGCTTCGGAGTTCTCCCCCGCGGACCTCGCCTGGCTGACCGGCAAGGTACTGCGGCAGGAGGTGGCCCAGTACGTGGCGATCCGCCGCAACGACCTGATGATGGACGATGTCTGATTCCGACACAAAACAGGACATCCTGATCGTCGTGCAGTGCCGCTACAACTCGCGGCGCCTGCCCGGCAAGGCCTTGCTGGAACTGGCGGGGCGGCCCATGCTCGAGTTCCTGTTGCGCCGCTTAGGCCCGGCGGCCGCCCGGCCAGGGACCCTGCTGCTCCTGGCCACCACCGAGCAGAGGGCGGACGATGCGGTCACGGCAGTGGGCCGCGCCCTCGACGTTCCCGTGATTCGCGGCGCGACCGACGACCTGCTGGCCAGATACCGGCAATGCCTGGCGGCGTATCCAGCCAGGCAGGTGGTGCGGGTGACGGCCGACAACCCCTTGACCTGCCCGGCGATGCTCACCGCCTGCCTCGACTGGCTGCGGGACCACGATCCCGACTACCTGGCGGTTGACGGCATGCCGTACGGCACCGCCACCGACGTCTTCGCGGCCCGTACCATTGCCTGGATGTGCGAGCACGTTACCGAGGCGGCCGAGCGTGAACACATCAACCTGCATATCCTGAGAAATCCGGACAAATTTACCATACAGCAGCTGAAGGCACCAAAGGAGATATGCCGGCCCGAGCTGCGCCTGACAGTGGATACCGCCGAGGACTATGCGCACCTCGTCTCCCTTTTTGTCCCAGCCGACCCCTCGCCCTGGGCAATGCCGCTGACCGAGGCCATGCGCCGTCTGCAAATCCTGCATGCGCGGACGGAGATGGCAGGAGCCCAGCCATGATCTATCCGGCCATGAACACCCTGTGGTTCTGGTTCGACAAGGCGACGCGCCGTGCCCTGCATGGCGCGCCCGTTGATTGCGAACGGAAATTCGAGATACTGGTTGCCAAAGTCGGCTGGCAGGGCCTGGAAATATTCCTGACCCCGGCCCGATTGCATCCCCATCAGGGCTTCTCGCGCAACTTCGTCCGCGCCTTCCGCGCACTCGACTACCGCTCCGTGCATATCGGCGATGCGGACCCGGACTTCCTGGACGGCCGGCAGGCGGCCAGGGACCTGCAGCGGCTGCACGTCGTGCTGCAGGAACTGGAGACCCCCCGCATCATCCTGCATGCCCATCACCTGGAAAAAAACCGCGGCCGACGCGTCGCCCTGCTGCGGTATTGCCTGCCCGGCACCACCATCCTGATTGAAAACAACGGCTTCGACGCCGGCTGGGGCTATCGTCCAGAGGATTTGCTCGAACTTTTCCGCTCCTGTCCCGAGTTCGGCCTCTGCCTCGACATTACCCACGTGGCCGACTTTCAGGAGCTCTGCCTGGCGGCCTTTCTTGCGCACCCGCCCCTTGCCGGCCGCATCCAGGAGATGCACGTCAGCTACTCCACCCATTTGCTGGAGCAGGACCCTTATGCTGCAAGGGGCTATATGGGCTACAGCCCCTTCCACGCCCTGTTCTCCGTTATAGACGAGGCGCCCCCGCGGGAAGCTGTGGAACTGGCGCAAAGGGTTCCGGTAATACTCGAAGGCATTGTCCCTAAAGAAGATACGGATTGTATCTTCCTGGCCAGGGAGAAAGCCCTTTTCGCGGATCAAGGAGAAATACAATGAATGGGCCCCGCTTTCCTGTGTGGCGGCCTTTGCGCACCTGGATCGACGAGCCCTTCGGCGGCCATGTTCCCGGACAAGTTGCCATCCGAGTGGATGGAGCACGCCGTCCGGGCCTGTCCTTCGGCCATGTTGCCCGTTGCGTTATTTTAGCCGAGGCAATTCGAGCACGAGGGGGCGAATCGACCTTTCTGATGGCCGAGGATGAGGAGGGCATGCTGTTTGTGCGGCAGCGGGGATTTACGGTCCTGCCCTTGACCGGCCCGGCCAACCGCCTGGAAAACACGGCCCGCCTAGTCGACGACCTTGGCGCGCGATGGATAATCGTGGACCTGCCTTACCCGGAACTTGACATCCATGCCCTGGAGGCATGGAACGACTCCGGCGCCAGGGTGATTTTCATTGATGATGCCCGCTTTGTCTTCCCCCGAGTGACGGCCGTGCTGAACAGCAGCGTGCGGGCAGCGGCGGCGGCCCGCCTTGCGCCGGGCAATGGCGTACGGCTTTTTCTCGGCCCCGAGCACTTCATCCTGGGCAATGTGCCCGTGGCTCGCGGCCCGCGGGCTGCCGGCGATCCGAGTATCCTGCTGACCTTCGGCGGCTCGGATCCCACCCGATTGACCCCCCGAGTGGTCGCCGCGCTGGCCGCAGGGAACTGGGGCCTGGCCCGTTTCACGGTCGTGCTCGGCCCCGGCTACGGTGAGGCCGGCGAACTGTTGCGACTGACCGCCGGTGATGAGCGCTTCGATTTCGTCAGGGCGCCGGCCTGCCTGCTTACGGAAATGTTGCGCCATGATCTGCTGGTCTGTGCCGGGGGCAGGACCATGCAGGAATGCCTGGCCCTGGGGATGCCTTTTCTGCCCGTAGCCTCAACCCACAGCGAGGCGGAGGAAATCGCGGCTCTGGCCGAGCTGGGATGGGTGCAGCGCGGCCTCGGCATCTGGAACGCCGAGGCATTCACCGCAACGCTGGCCGGCTTCATTCTGGATGCGTACCCTTGTCGCGAACACTACCCTGCAGAACCTTGACCCATGCAATCCAAAACGATGACAACAACTCACATTGACATCAACGGTATCCGGATCGGCCCGGGCGAGCCCCCGTATTTTGTCGCGGAACTGGGCATCTGTCACGGAGGCGACCTGGAAGTGGCCCTGCAATTGGCCCGCCAGGCTGCGGCCGCTGGGGCGCCTTGCGTGAAAACCGAAACATTTCAAGCTGATCGGTTGGTCGGCGACCCTGCCCTGACCACGTCTTACGTCATAAACGGAGAAACGCGAACTGAACTCCTTGCCGAACACATGAGCAGATTTCAGCTGAGTTTCAACCAGCACCACGCGATCAAAAAGGAGTGCGACCGGCTGGGAGTAAGTTTCATGGCCACGGCCCACGATGCGGAGTCCGTCGAATTTCTCAAAGATATCGGCGCCGCCGCAGTCAAGGCGGCTTCACCCGATCTCATCCATATTCCCCTGTTGCGCTGCATGGCCGCTTCGGGCCTGGCCGTTTTTCTCGACACGGGCAGCGCCCATCTGCACGAGATAGTGCAGGCCGTTTCGACCTTGCGCGGCGCCGGGGCGCAGCGGATCGTGGTCAACCACAACCCGGCCGGCCACCCGGCAGCGGCGCACCGGCACGATTTGCGACAGATCCCGCGCCTCATGCAGATCCTGGGGGTGCCGGTGGGCATATCGGACCACTATGAAGGCTACGACATGCTGCCGGCAGCCACCGCGCTCGGCGCCTGCGCGCTCGAAAAACCGATTTCCGAGGATCGGTTCGTGCAGGAGCCGGAACGCAACTGGTCCATCTCCATTGCCGATCTGCCCGAGCAATTGCAACGTATCCGGGAGGTCTATCTGGCCCTGCAGCCCATGGACACACTGCATTTGACGCCGGAACAGGAACAGTACCGGCTCCGCAACCGGATGTCTCTGGTGGCGGCAAAAGACCTTGCGCCGGGAGATCCGATCGACCTGCAGCACGTGGACTTTGCCCGGCCCCGCCAAGGCATCGGCGTGGAGCACTGGGATGCCGTGCACGGACGACTGCTGCGCAGGGCTAAACCCGCCAGGTCTTTTATCGACTGGAGTGATCTGGAGTAAGCCCATGCCGGAAAACTGTCTGTGCGTCATCGGCGCCCGCGCCAACTCCCAAAGGCTTCCGGGAAAGAACAAACGAAAGCTTAGCGGCAAACCGCTTTACGCCATAACCATTGAGGCGGCCCTGGCCTCCGGTGTTTTCAGCCGGGTACTCTGCAGCACCGACGACGCGGAGATCATCGCCGGTCTCAAGGACTATCCGGTCCAGATCCACCCCCGGCCGGATGACCTGGCGCGCGGCGACGTCATTTTTACCGAGGTGCTCGGCAGCATTCTCCGCCACCCGCAATACGGCGGCAACGAGGCAGCGGTCTGCGTCCTTACGCCATGCCATCCCTTTCGCGGAGCAAACCATATCCGCGAGGCATATACCCTCTTCCGGCAACGGAGGGTCGCCTCCCTGGCGAGCCTGACCCGTTATCCCTGCCCGCCCTCCCTGGCAATGACCTTGCAGGACGGTCTTATCGTCAATCCTCCAGAGGGACGGATAGAAAAAGGCACGTCAGGACCGGCCTATTATCCCGACGGCGCCATTATCTTTGTCGACCGGCAACGATTCCTGGCCGCAAATCGCTTTTACATGCGGGAAACGGCGGGCTACGTCCTGGCTTGGCCTTACGGTCTGGACATCGACGAGGCCGAAGACCTGGCATTGGCCAGACGGCTGGCCGGCTGCTTTCCGGCCCGACCATGAACGCTGCCGGCATCCAATCACCAAACGAAACGGCGATGGACGGTAATGCCGCAGGCGCCCTGCTCCGCCAAGTCTGGGACCTCAACTGCCAGAAGGTGGCCAGGCTGCACGGAAGCGCGCTTATGGTGCGGACGGCCGAGGGACACTACGTTCTCAAACGTCATGCCGAGCACTGCACCCCCAACCGCGATGGTCTGGCAAGAATCTATGCAGCCGTCAGTGCCGCCGGCCTTTCCCCAGCCATGGTTACCTTGCCGAACGGCGGTGTCTTCTGGGAAGGGGGCGGTTGCCTATACTCGCTTCAGGTGCATGGCGTTTCATGCGCAAAGGCGCCGACCCCTGCGGCAACGGGAGAGTGGCTTGCGCGGTTGCATGACTGTCTGGCCGCGGTTGAGGGGGCGCCGGTTGCCAATCACCTGGATCGACTTGTACCCGATGTACCGCAAGGCGCTGACGAATACTGCCTCACCGAGGCGACCCCCTTTCTCGGGGAGGCGGAATCCTTGCACAGACACCGCCAACCGGTTCATGGCGATCTGCACCGCGGCAACCTGCTGTTCACCGCAAAAGCCCCTTTGGCCATCGACTTCGACTCCGCAACCGGCAGCCACCCCGCGCTGGACGTGGGATTTGCCGCCTACCGCCTGTTCGGCGCCGACCCCGATGCCTTCCGCGGCGTTGCCCTGGCATACACAAAGAGCAGGCCGGAAGCGGGAGTCTCGCCCAGAACCGCTGCGCTGATGCTGCTGCACGCCGTGGTGCAACGGATTGTGTTCATTCTTCGCACTGCCGCGAAAGGGGATGGTCAATGGCTCTACGACCTGGACAGGCAGCAACGGTATCATCGGGACGCCCTGAGTCTCGTCAACCACTCGCAACGCTGCAGCATGTAATCGCTTTCAAAAAACAGTAATGACAAAAAAAACCCGGATAGTTTTCTGCCAGGGGCCGATACAGCTTCTCAACTGCATCGCGCTGCTGGAATGCCGTAAAACGCTCTGCCCCGCGGAGGCGCATACCGATTATCTTCTGCTTGGCGGTATGTGCTCGCAGGACAAAACGGCCGGCATCGTCCACGCGGCCCAAAGCATTGCCACGCTCTGGCCCTGGGAAAAAATCGTCGATCTCTCTGCTGACGAAACTTCGATCTGCCAACAGTATCGAAACGCGCCACGCAAGGCGGAAGGGATGCTGCGGGAGATATGCGGTTTGCCCGGCGCTGACGAGGTCTTCACGCAACGTAACTGGCAGCCCGTCAACGAGGTTCTCCTCAACGCCTACCGGGATGCTTATCACGTTTGCACAGGCGACGGCCTCGGCATCGTCGATTTTTCTTTTACCGACTATTTCGTGCCGTACCACGAAGTCAACACCTTCCTCTCCATTTTCCACAACAACTTCCGGGAAAATACCGCTAAAACAGGGAAAAAACCGCTGCTCCGGATATTCGACAGGCAACACCTGCTTGCCGCAATCGACAGGTATATCGCGGTCTCCGCCGAATACCGAGGAACGCTCCCCACCACCCGTCCGGAGGCAGCGATACTGCTGCTTACCAGCAACTTAAGCGAGGCGGAATTTGCGCCCCTTGCGAGCGAAATCGACCTGTACGTCAACCTCGTTGCCGCCGTGTACCGGGGCGAGGAGGTTGTCGTCAAGCCGCACCCCAGGGAACGGAGCGACAAGGCCGACATGGTGGCCAACGCGCTTAGGGAGCGGCTGGGCGCCCAGGTGCACTGCATCGAACATCCCCTGCTTCGTTCGCTGCCGGTGGAAATACTTTTACGGCAGTATCGTTTCAGGCACTTTCTGGGGCTGCAGACGAGCGCCATGCGCAACGCCCTTTTCTTATACGGCAAGGAGCCGGATCGATTCTGCTTCTCGCGGGAAATACTGCCTTTCTATTACCCAGGGGTCCGTAATTATCTCGGAAATCTTTTCCGCATGGAAAAAATCATCCAGAAAAGGATCGCCACCTGGGACGGCAAGAGCATCCTGTTCGACACCCGGATAGACAAACGCAGCCGCGCCGATTACCAGATATTCCTGCAGGGGGAGCGGCTGGCACGGCAAGGGAAGCGCAAGGAGGCCTCCGAATGTTTTCGAAAAGCGAACGAAATCGACTCGAATTTCGCATTGCCCTACTTCGGACAGGGGCTCCTCGACCTGGAGGAGGGCGAACCCGGCCAAGCAATACGCAATCTGCGGAAGGCATACGAGTGCAATCCGAGCAATGCCGGCCTGGTCTTCGACCTTTACCATACCATGGTCAAGGCGGCAGGAAACGAGGAGGCGGAAACCATGCTCGACGATTTCTTTGCCAGTCCGCACCCCGCCATCGATGCCCCGAATATCTTCCTGCGCCTTTTTACGGAAGCGACTCCTTCCTTGCAAGATGCGGCCACTGAAGCGCGCCTGGACACGGATTGCCTCTTCGACCTCTTGGAATCCTGGGCCGAAAAGAACATTTCGGCGGAACAACCGGAAGGACGCTTTCTCCGGCAATTGATGGGGACCGCCATCGGTTCTGCGCTCCGACGTCGCTTCCACCATCTCCGTCCCACCTGTAAAGAGTTCCCCGGCAACCACGTTGTCATTCTCTCGGATGGCTCGGTGACCACCTGCTGCATGGATTGGCGCGGCAGCAACACCTTTGCCTCCCTCTACGAAAAACCGCTGGAAAAGATATGGAAGGAGGAGGTGCGGGCCGCGCTTCGCGGCGATCTGTACGATTTCGAATTGTGCTCCCAATGCGTCGGCTCGGCCCGCACGCCGCAGCTGACCGCCGACACGGCCACACGGCAGGCATGGCGCCGGACGGAGGAAGGCTTTCCCGATTCCCTGACCATCGAGGTGATGGGGGCGTGCAATTACGCCTGCTGCCCGGCCCGGGAGGTCGGCACGCTGCGGCCGGTAAAACCGGATCTGGGCCTGATATTCGCACATATCGAGAGCATGCTGCCCGGAATTCGCCGTCTGCGTCTTTTCAACTGGGGAGAGCCGTTACTCCATGACGGTCTGGCCGACTTCATAACCCAATGCCGCAAAGCGAGCCCAAAGATCGTCCTTCTCGTTTCTTCCAACGGCATCTTGCTCGACGAGGCCATGGCCAGATGTTTCGTCAACAACCGGGTTGAGCACCTGGTCATCTCGGCGCACGGCGCGCCCGGCACGGAAAGCATGCTCAGGTATTCGAAAAAAAATGCCGATTACGACAAAGTGCTCGGCAATGTCCGCCGCTTGCTCGATATCCGCAACAAGTCGAATGCCGTCTATCCCAAGGTATCCCTGCGGGCCATCCTTTTTTCGTGGAACGACTCCGAGGAGGCCATGGGGCGGTTCAGAAGGGACGCGGCGAGCCTCGGCCTCTCCGCTGCAAACGGCCACCCCGACCACGACAATTATCACTGGATTCTCGACAGCGGCGGTCTGGGCAAAAACGCGTCCAAACGTTTTTATCGAGGTTCCGGGGAACTGGAACGGTTAATAAACGATAAAGAATTTTTTGCTCCCAAGGCATCGTAAGCCGTCGCATGCACTACCGAGCTGAAATGCCGCCCATGGCCCCCCAAGTGTGTATATCCAACACCAACCATAGGAAATAGCATGAAAATCGGAGCTCTCGTGCCGGCCCGGCTCAACTCATTGCGTTTGCCGCGCAAGAACATACTGCCGCTTGCCGGAAAACCTCTCGTCAATTGGACCATCGATGTCCTGCTGGAAAGCGACTGTTTCGCGGATATCACGCTCTCCACCGAAAGCGAAGAGATCGCCGATGTGGTCAGGAGCCATTATCCGGAGAGCGCCGTAAAAATTCTCTTTCGCCCCGAAGGGCTTGCCCGGCACGACAGCCCGATGCGGGAAGTGATCAGGCATTATCTGCAAAATCGGCCGGCAATCGACTGGCTGGGTATTTTTCTGCCGACTTTCCCCTTCCGCACGGCGGCGCAGATCCGGAAAGCAAGCAACGCCATTCATACCCTGGCCCCCATCCGCGTCACCTCGGTGACCAGAGAGGAGACCTTTTCCCGTGATTTTTATTACGAGAGCAAGGAGGGCTTCCGCCATTTTTTCCGCGATCACGGCATATTCTGTCGCCACAGTTCGGGATGTTACACCTTCCACCACCGTGACTTTACGGACGGCGAATGGAGCCGGTACAACCTGGCGATGAACGAAAGAAACTATCGCCTGCAGGTCGACGCCAGAGAGAATACCGATGTCGATACCCAGGAAGACTTCGAGCTGTCCAAACGCCTTACGTCGGTGCGTGAAATCGAGCCACGGCCACTTGTGCTCCACGAAGCCGGGCCATGGTTCGTCTCCCTGCCAAAGGGAGTCCCGCTCGAAGACTTTCTGGCCTTTATAGGCCCCGCCCGGCTCGCCGACCCCGGCCAACCGCTCCTGATCCTCGAAAAAGCGCCACAGCCGGTTTTTCAGTTCCGGTTTTACGAATCCTCGCCAATGCGAAAATATCTTGCCTGCCAAACGGCGGAACGTCTTATGCGCCCAAGCGAATTAGTCGTCAAAACACAAAACATGCAACTTCTGCCAACGACTTACAGGCAGAACGAATCGTACAGACTGACCGCGAAAGCCCCGAACGGAGCCACGCAGATCGAACCCGTATCCAAGGAAGCCATGCTGCACATTCCCGCCACGGACACGGAAGAGGCCATTGCCCATGATCGCGTCATCTTCATGGAAGAGCTGAGGAAACAGCAATTTTATCTGGATCCCTTTCTCTTGACGTAAGATGCCCCTCATCAATATCTATCATTGCTGTATCCAAAAAAGCGCGAGTCAATGGTTCCTGCAACTGCTGCGGGACGACAGCGTCAAGCGCGCCTGCTCCCTGGAGGTTTTCTCGCCGCACCTGGATTTCACCATAACCACCGAAAATCGCGAACTTTTGAGGCGCGGATTTCCCGGCAATGCGATCGTCTCGCCGCTCTACATCCCATACGAAGAGTTCCTGATCTTGCCAAAACCGCCTGAATGGAAGGCCTTCTATGTTGTTCGGGACCCAAGGGATATCCTGATATCCTGGTATTTTTCAGTAAAATGTTCGCATGTCCTGAACAATGCCTTTCTCCGTGAAACGAATCGACTCCTGCGGGCGCTCTCGCTCCGGCAGGGATTGGACTATATGATCGCCAACATCGAAGGGTTGCACCGGGAAATGTATGCCGCCATGCACGGATGGCTGGCCGCCGGCGAAAACGAAAAAGTGCTGCTGGTCAGGTATGAGGACGCCACCGGCGACGCGCAGTTGGAGACAATGGAGCGGCTCTTCGATCATCTGGGTATCGGGTTGTCGCGAGCAAGCCTCACTTCCCTTTTGCGGAAATACTCCTTCGCGCGAATGAGCCGGGGCCGGGAAAGAGGCGACGAGGATGCGGGTTCCCATTACCGCAAGGGGCTGCCCGGTGACTGGAAAAAATATCTGCACGCTTCGCAGCAGCAGGCAGTGCGGGGAAAGCTACAGGGCATCTTGACCGGCTATGGTTACGAATACAGTGCTGATAACGGGCTCTAACGGTTTTATCGGCAGCAGCCTGCTTGCGAGATTCGGCAAACTGGGCAAAACGGTAGCTCTGGACTGCGGACCGGTCGATATGACAGGCCTTGCCGCCCATTACGTTTCGATGCGTCTTCCTCATCCGGGGATAAAGCAAGTGATGGCGCATTTCAAACCGCGGACGATCGTCCACTGCGCCGGCACGGCCTCCGTCCCCCAGGCCATCGCCCATCCGGACGCCGACTTCCGTTCCGGCCCAGAAACCGTCTTTCAGTTACTTGACGCCATACGCCAAAGCGGCATAGAAACCACCTTCATCTTTCCTTCCAGCGCCGCTGTGTACGGCAACCCACGGCAACTGCCGATAGAGGAAGATGCCGCCACCGCTCCCATTTCCCCGTACGGATACCACAAACTGATCTGCGAAAAGATCATTGAAGAGCACCAGCAACTCTACAACATTTCTGCCGTTATCCTCCGGATTTTCTCCTGTTACGGCGAAGGATTGCAAAAACAACTGCTGTGGGACCTGTGCCGCAAGATGCACACCGGCAAACTCGAACTTTTCGGCACCGGTGAGGAAACGCGCGACTTCGTCCACATCCGCGACCTTGTCCGTGTCATCGAGCTGGTTACGGAAAGAACCGAAAAAAATCTTATCCTGAATGTCGCGAGCGGCCGGCAAAGCTCCATACGCCAAGTCGTTGACCTTGTCCTGCGCGCTTTCGGCAGCGACGTCCAGCCCGTTTTCAACAATATCGCACGGGCCGGCGACCCGACTCACTGGGCAGCCGATATCACCAGACTGACGGAACTCGGTTTTCGGGCCGAGGTTACCCTACCGGACGGCATTTCCCAATACGTCCGATGGTTCAAAAAGGCCCATGCTCCCGCCTGAACGGATGCGCATAGGCTTTCCCGTCGTCGGCGACCGCAGCTGGATCGGCGGGGTCAACTACATCCTCCACCTTATCAAGGCGGTCTCGTCGCTTCCTGCGGCCGAGAAGCCGGAAAGTTATCTCATGTTCCGCAAGTGTTTCGCGACCTCGGAGACGATAGCGCTGTACCGGGAGGTCTTCCCGCATCTGAGGGGTTTACTTTATTACGGGCCGGAGCCGGAGCTCGGCCGCTTGCTCGGCAGTCAGGTCCATGTCCGCCCCGACATCGAGAGCGCCTTCGATCTTATCGATTTCGTTTTTCCGGTCATCTACGACGCCGCGGACTATCCCTCGGCATCATGGATTCCCGATTTTCAACACAAGTTCATGCCGGAACTCTTTACCACCGGGGAAATAGCCTACCGTGACGGCTGTTTTGCGAAAATCGCGGCCCATGCATCCTTCGCGGTCTTCAGCAGCCGCGCCGCGGCAAAGGATTTCAGACATTTTTACCCGGATTCCGCAGCCGTAAGCCAGGTCCTCCACTTTCGCTCCCTGCCCGAAGAGAAGTGGTTCGACGAAAATCCCCGCTCAGTTTGCGCGAAATACGGTCTGCCGTCGCAGTTTATCATGTGCTGCAATCAATTTTGGGCCCACAAGGATCACCATACCCTTTTCAGCGCCCTGGCCAGAATGAAAGCGCAGGGCCATCCGGTGTCGCTTGTCTGCACCGGCCCGACGGTTGACCACCGCCAAAAGGCCACGGCATATTTCGCGGAGTTACAGCAAACAGTCGAGGAGTTACAAATCAGCGATCAGGTCAGGATCCTGGGGCTTATCGACCGTTTCGAGCAGATCCAGCTGTTAAGGGCCAGCCGGGCGGTCGTGCAGCCATCTCTCTTCGAGGGGTGGAGTTCGGTCGTAGAGGATTGCCGCGCACTCGGCAAATGCATTTTTCTCTCGGACATCGAGGTGCATTGTGAGCAGCAGCCGCAACCGGCCTTTTTCTTCCGGGCCGGCGATGCTGCCGATCTTGCGGGGCTCCTGGCCAGGGAGCTGCCCGGATTAACGCCCTCGCTCTGCCACCAGCTGGAGGAAAAGGCCCTCAAGGGACTTGCGGATGAGCGGGAAAAATTGGGCCGCGCCATCGTACGTCTTGCAAAAGAAGGTATCGGCATCCATACGCGAACGAAAGGGCAGAGCCCCACTGCGGCATCGCCTTCATGAAAATCTTCACCAGCCTGGCGCCACACAACCTTCCCAGACAGCAGCTCGCGGTACACAGTTGGCTTCGAGCCGGCTTCATTCCTTACTCGCTGAACATCGGAGAGGAAATCAGGCTGCTGGAAGACAGCTTCCGGGATGTGCGGTTCCTTGAGGTGCACGACGAACAGACCACTATCGCCTACCTGGGGAAGGCGTTTGTCAATATCGACGCGTTTTTTGCCCATATTCTTCGTCATGGCGAAAACGAGGTGTGCGGCATCGTCAACGCCGACATAATCATCGACCCTCCCTTCGACCTCCACGATATTCTCATCAAGGAGGCCGCTGGCGGGCTCGTTTTCGGCAACCGCATCGACATTCATGCCCCGGAAGAGAGAAATGGCGAACTCTTCGGGCTTGGCTTCGACTACTTCTTCCTGGACAGCAATCTGGCCGCCTGCTATCCGGCCTCGAAATTCAGCATGGGCAAGCCCTTCTGGGATTATTGGCTGCCGATTGTGCCCTTACGAAAAAAACTTGGACAAGTAAAGTGGTTACGCACACCGATAGCCTTTCACCAAAACCACCCGACGTGCTGGAACAGGGAAGATTACATCTTTTTTTGCTTTGAAATGGCGAAGTCGCTCCAGATGGCGGATTTTGCCGGCGCGACGCCGGGAAATCGACAGGCTGCAGACGCGGAAACGCTTCGGAGATGCAGCGCCGCGGCGGATAAGCTGCTCGAAGAGATCCGGCTGTCGGCCCTTTCCCTGTCCGCAGCGCCTGCTCAGTCCGATTTTTTCACGGCAAAGGCGACCCCATAGCCTAAATCCGAAAACTCATAGGAGGAAAAATTCGCGAGCGATTTCACTTCTCTTTGCCAGACCGCGCGGAGATAGGCATGGGCAGGATGAACAATATCGTCGAACACCACCACGCCGCCGATGCGGAGTCTTGGCAGCACAACCTGCAGGTCTTGCGCGGCGCCCTCTTCGGAATGGTCGCCATCGACGGTTATCATATCGAAATAGGCCTCGGCATTGTCCGTAAAAAACCGGGGCACCGCCTGATGCGAATCCCCCGAGACAAGGGTGAGTTTCCCTGAAAATCCGACCCTGGCGAGTTCGGCGGCAACAAAATCCGGCCCGGGATTTTCCATGCCGGCATAGTCCTTCTGCCACAGGTCGAACCCGACTAACGAGGCCTGCGGTCTGGCGGCGGCAACCATGGCCATGCTTCTTCCCCTGCGCACGCCGATTTCGAGATAATCGCGCAGTTCAAAAAGTTCCGCAAGACTGAAAAGCACAGTGCAGATGTCGGCGTACTTCCATCTCGCCCCGTACCGATCCATGCCTCTGGCGAGGAAATCGACAAGAAACAGGGAATACGCGTCGGGAGAAAGCCGTTTCAGGGTCTCGCCCACCGTGAGGTACACCTTGGCATCGAAAATGTACTCCGTCAAGGTCTGGGCGCCCGCCAGGGCGGGTTGGTAAAATTGCTGTCCGGTATACCCGGATACATTGCAGGGAACGACTCTGTTTTCTTTCATCGTGTTTATTTTCGGAAAAGTGTCTACGGGAGAAGACAGCGCCGCATGCGCGTCTAAGATACCTTTTTGTCCATCAGCGAGGAAAAAACGTTTCCAATAAACGTACTCGAAAAATGAAGCGAACGAAACACATCAAAAAGATTCTGTGCATTATCAAGCCGTAAAAGTGCTCCAGAAAAGAACATAAATGAAGCTGCAAAATACCAAAAGCCCAATAATTAATGCCGTCCAGAAATTTCTGTGATGGAGGCATAGGTTGATGTTTGCGCATCTATTTATGGCATTGTGTCGGTATCCGATTACCCCAGAAATTCAGCCTGAATACGTGAGCGCGGCCCTGCATATCGACAAATTGGCTAAAGAGTGGCGGAAATCCCCTTTTTGCTTCTTTTTTTTGATTAGTTATCACTCGAAATCAATGTACATTTCTCTTTTATCATGTTTTCATCCCCTTTAGCGCATCCATTAGTCACCATCGTCATCCCCACCTTCAACCAGGCCCGCTATCTGCCGGCCTGTGTGGATCACTGCCTCTTTCAGAGCTACCCGGACCTGGAAATCATCATTGTGGACGGCGGCTCAAACGACGGCACCAAAGAGTATCTGGCCGGCCTCAAAAACAAAATCGCCTCCCAGCAGATGGAGCCGGTGAGCCACCTCGCTGAAAATGACGAAATCATCCGGACGCCTGTTCGTGTCTATCCCCAGAACAGAAAACTGGAAATTATCACCTTTGCAAAGGACATCGGCGCCACGCGAACGTATAACGAAGGGTTGGGCAAAGCGACGGGAAAATACTGCACCTATGTGGTCGGGGACGACCTCCCCCACCCGCACATGATTGAAGAGATGGCGCACATCCTCGAAAACCATGACACGGATTTTGTGTACTCGGACATGAACCTGGTCGACGACAGCGGCTGCATTGTCCGCCAGATGCGGCAACCCGACTATGACTTCAGGAGATGCCTGGCCGACTGGTTTCATCTCGGGGTGAGCAAGCTCTACCGGACCGAACTACATGAAAAGGTGGGGCTGATGGACGAAGGCTACACAGCGGCCAACGACTACGATCATTATCTGCGTTTTGCCATGGCCGGCTGCCGTTTTTACCACCTTCCCAGGGTGCTTTATTCCATCCGCTGGCATGGTCCGGAAAGAAAAACCGGCCAGCACAGCCCGAGCCGTTATGAAATCCTGCTGGAAGAGTCCAGACAGTGCGCCGGAAGGGCACGAACCTTTCTTCAAGAACATCGGCCGGCTCCGGAGCGGTAAACGTGTCAGTCAACATCCCTCTTTTCATTCTCGGCCATCCCCGCTCCGGCACCACCGCCCTGGCGCAACTGCTCAACACGGTGCCGGAAGTTGCCTGTTTATACCAGGAGGGAAATCTGCTCTATCGACTCTGGCAGACCCTGCAGCGGATCGACGTGCTGAACGAGCCCGTCTGCGACCTGCTCATGGATTTCAGCGTAACCGCCCGGCACAACCTGGTAAACCGGGTCCCCAAAAAGGACGCCCGAAAACTTCTTTTCCCGCAAGACGCCATTGAACAGCTTGAGCAAACCTACCGGCACGGACTTCAAACATCACATGACCCGCAAGAGATATACGCCCAAGTCTCCACGGCGTTTTTTACGCTCTTTGCGCGAAACGCCAAGGCCAGAATCGTCGGTGACAAGGTGCCTGATTTCATCCTTATTCCCGAGCACATTACCGCCCCGCACCCCGACAGCCGGGTTATTTTCATTGCCAGGGATCCCAGGGCGGTCGTACATTCGACCCTTCGGTTCAACAAGCAGTGTCTTCACCTTTTTGCCGCGCCAAGCGCCTTTGCCATGGCCGTGTCCTTTTGCCTCAAGCAAAAGGGCCTCAACCGTTTTTTTGCCGATTTTGCCGGCGACAGACTTCTTTGCCTCGATCAGGAAGAACTTCGCACCTCACCGCAGGCTGTTGCCCGCAAAGCAGCCGCCTTTCTGTCAACCCCCGTTCCGCCAGGCAAAACCAGCGGAATTCCTGCCCCAGAAACAAAAAACCGGCAAACAGAGATGGCGCCGAAAGATAAACAGGCCGTAACCGCCGTGGCTTGCGCCTTCGGCGTTTTGGACGCGAAACGGAAAACTCCGGGAAAATGGCGGGAAAAGGCCGAAGGCATGCATGAGCTCTCCTGCTGCCCCGCTCAGAGTATTCCGCAATGTGTCCGGCAGGCGGCAACATTTTTCCGCGAATCAGCTGCCGAAAAAAATGAGCTTGGCCATACCCTGGTCCAACTTGCCGATTACTCGCATAAACGTGCCGATTTTCACCGGGCGTCATCACTTTTCCGGCAGGCCGTTGCCGTTATACCGCAAGATCCCGTGGCCTGGTATAAGTACGGCACCCTCTGTTATGATATGAAACAATACGACAAGGCCCTGTTCTGCGCGGAACAAAGCGGCAAACATTGCCCCAACACCGCATATTATGGCTTTCTGCAAGCCAAAAACCATTATTTGGCCGGTATGACGGAACGACTCATGGGCAGCACCCAAAAGGCTGAACGTGCCTTTCGCGCCGCCCTCAAGACCAAGCCGGACTTCAGCCTGCCCTTGAAAATGCTGGACATCCTTCAATCTCAAAAGGCCAACCCACTATGAACGAGGCACATCCGACTCTTCTACAGCACAATATCTCCCTGCTGCAGCAACACAGGCCTGAGTTGCTTGCTCTTGCCGTTCCCGTCGACCAGTCCGCCGGTTTTACCGTTATCGTGTCTGACGACGGCAAGCCGAATATTGAGGCCCCCCATCCGCTGACCCATGTTGCGGACCTTGTGCATGACCCCCTTCATGTTGCGAAGAGTTTCAGCAGTCTGCTTGAACTTCTTGCAAAAGAACAAGACGCTCTTGTTTTTCTGGTGGGCATGGGCCTTGGCTACGAGGCAACGCTGCTGGTAAGCAGCTATCCTCATTTCCGTTTCGTCATACTTGAGCCGAACGCGGAACTTTTCTCCGCTGCCCTCAAAGCGGCTGACCTCGCTCCGGTACTGGCAAATCCCCATGTTGCCCTGCGGGTGGGAAATAAAATAAACATCCCCCAGCTTCTTCGAGAGCAAGACGATGCCCTGCGCGCCCTGCCCATGCACCTGGTTGGTCATCGGAAACTGCTGGAGCTTTTTCCCGGCACATACAACCCGATCTACTCCAGGTTGCAGGCTGAGCTGCTCAACTTCAAGGGAAAACTGCAGACCATTGTCAAACAGGGGCCCCTTCTTTTTCACAACACCGTGGCAAATGTGCCCCGGTTGAGCGAGTCGGTGCATGTGCTGGCCCTGAAAAATATCGCCCAGGGGTTGCCCGCGGTCTGCGTGGCCGCTGGGCCCTCGCTGACAAAAAACGTATCCCTGCTTCACGGGCAGGAAAACCGGGTCTTTATTATCGCCGTTGACAGCGCCGCCAAGATTTTGCTCGATCACGGCATCACCCCCCACCTCATCGTGACCATCGATCCCATTCCGGCCGGCATGACCAAACTGCGGCATGTTATCGCCGGTCATGGGAACATCCCGCTGGCCTATACGCCGGAGGCATTTCCGGAAACGGTACAGGGCTTTCAAAACGGGCCCAAATTTGTGATTCCCGGAGTCAATGATCTTTTCCGCCTCTATCTGGCGCCGCTTCTTGATCAGGACGAAACTTTTCCTCACATGATTTCCGTCATGCACGCAGCCACCCAGCTTGCAACGGTTGCTGGTTGCAACCCCTTCATTTTCATCGGTCTCGACCTGGCCTTGGCAGACGGGCAAGACCATGCGCAAGGTTGCCCGGTTTCCTGGAAAAATTTTACCCGGGAAGAAAAGATCAAAATCCCCGGCTGGCATGGAGGGGAGGTCGAGACCGTTGCCGTTCTCAAGAACCAGCTCCTCGCCCTGCAGGACATTATCAGCCGGAACAGTGAGAGCCGCTTTATCGACGCTACCGAAGGCGGTGCCTTGATTCCAGGAACCGAAATTATGACCCTGCACGAAGCCCTTGGCAAATATGCCGACAAGCAGATGTCCTTTGCCGTGGTCATTGAAAATATCTTTCGAAAGGCGGTGAAACCGTCTTGGGAGGCAACGGAATATGCGCTGCGCGATCTGCTCAAAGCGGTGAAATCAAGCCGGAAAACTGCACAAAACGGCCTGCGAAGCGGCCAGGAGGCGACGAAAGAATGGAAGTTTTCCAAAATCCCGAACAAAAGAAGCCTGGCCTTAAAGAAATTCAAAAAAAACGTTATTGCCTCTGGCGCGTCATTTGACAAACTGACGGGATCGTCCGAGATCATCAACGCCCTTTATCCACTCCGTGCCGAAGCGCACCATGAATTCATCTATGCCCGGGAAAAATTCACCGAATCGGCCCCGAAAAAAACCCCGGAACAGCGTGTCCTTGAGGAACTTGAACACAACATTGCATATTTTTCCTCCTGGTTTGCCACAACAAAGGATGCCGAAACAATAATCACCCCCGTCCTGAAAGAACTGGCCGCTCACGGCGCCAAGGGAGAAAAAACAAACACATGACACGCGGATCCCAACGAAAAAGAGCTTTTATCACCGGGATTACCGGTCAGGACGGCAGCTATCTGGCCGAGCTTCTTCTCGCCAAGGGCTACACGGTTTACGGGCTTGTTCGCCGGGTGGCCTTCGAGGATGCGGCCCATAGAATGCACAGGATCGCCCACCTGCTTGAGCGGATGGAACTCATCCCCGGCTCCCTGGAAAGCTTTCCCAGTCTCTATAACGCCATTCGAAAAACCAAGCCGGATGAAGTATACCATCTGGCAGCGCAGAGTTACGTCAGCGCCAGTTTTGAAGATGAATTTTCCACAATGAACGCCAATATCAACGGCACCCACAATATACTGGCCGCCTGCCGTGACCTGGTACCGCAGGCCCGCTTCTACTTTGCCGGTTCCAGCGAAATGTTCGGACGTCCCACCCAGGTTCCCCAAAACGAGAACACCCCTTTTGATCCGCGCTCGGCCTACGGCATTTCCAAGGTTGCGGGCTTTCATCTCACCAAAAATTATCGTGAAACGTATAATTTTTTTGCTTGCAGCGGTATTCTCTATAACCACGAATCACCGCGCCGCGGATTTGAATTCGTCACTCGCAAAATCACTTCCCATGTGGCCAAGATAAAAAAAGGTCTGACGGACAGATTGGAACTTGGCAATCTTGATTCCCGGCGCGATTGGGGGCATGCCCGAAAATATATGGAAGCCGTGTGGTTGATGCTGCAGCAACCCGAACCGAAAGATTACGTCATCTGTTCCGGCAAAACTCACACCGTACGGGAATTCTGCAAAATCGCCTTTGATTATGTTGGTCTCGATTACCGCGATTATGTCCATTCGGTACAGAAATTTTACCGGGCGGATTCCGGGGGAAAAATACTTATCGGTGACCCGGGCCAGGCAGAAAATCATTTAGGCTGGCGCTATGATTTCCCTTTGGAAAAACTGGTCCATGAAATGGTAGACCACGATCTTTCCATTGTCCGGCCAAGAGAAGGAGACAAGGCGGTTGAGCGATTTCTTCCCTTATGACGTCACTCCGCGGCAACAATGGAGACCCTGAAAACACAACTTGTTGTTATCGGCGCCGGGTTGGCCGGGATTACGGCGGCACTGACGTCACAAAATAAAATTAAGGATATTGTCCTTATCAACAAAGGCGAAATTTTCGCCAGCGGTTCTACCTTTCGTAACCGCAATCATTGCTGGGGTATTACCTATGCCGGCAATGACGGGGAGAAAGATATCCTGTATGATACGATCAGGAAAATCAGCAAAGGGACAAACACGGCCCGGCTGAGCCGCATTCTGGTTGAAGAATCCCAGCAGGCCTTTCAGCTTTTAACGGACTGGGGAACATCTTTTCGGCGCGACGCAAAAGGGTCGATCAACCGGATACGTCCTTGCTTCTGCGAGCAGCCGCTTGCGGCAATTATTACCTCAACGGAAAAATTCGCCCACCGTCTGGCAAAACGTCTGGCAACGAGCAAAATTCGTGCTCTGGGAAAAACCGTAGCCAGCCAATTACTTCTGGAACACGACAGAATCACGAGCCTTATTGCGGAATCAGCAGGGCGCGAGATAAAAATTTCCTGCCGGGCGATTATCCTGGCATGCGGGGGAGGAGCAGCCTCTTTTCACCCGAACATCGTCGATCCCGGCCTTACCGGTGACGGATACACACTCCTCCGGCAGCTCGGCGTCAAACTTCACAACATGCAGTTTGTGCAAGCAGTATGGGAAGATGTTTCCCCTGAAGCGCCACGTTTCCAGCTTGGCTGTTTTGCCGACGGAAACCATGTTTTTTTTGATCGGCACAACAAAGAAATTCCCCTTCCCCCGCCTGCCACGCAACTCAGCAAATCCCGTCTTGGTCACGTGTCGATCAGTAATCTCCAGGCCGATCATCAATTTGATGCGCCTCTTCTGACCGCCGCCGAAAAATCCCCCATAAAAGTGGTTCGGATTACAACAAACGAGACCATCAACACTCTTCTCCCCCACATACAGGTATGTAACGGCGGGGTGCTCGTCACGGAGCATGGAGAAACAGGCGTAAACGGTCTTTTCGCGGCCGGAGAAATAACCACCGGCATGCATGGCGGTGACAGGATTGGCGGTATAATGATAGCGAATTGCCTCGTCTTCGGCAAACGAGCGGCTGATGCCGCCATCCGCTATCTGTCATGAGAGACGGCCTTCCCCCTTCTTGTCGTCGACAACCAAAGATATATCGGCAGCAACATGTTATTCCGCCGCATCGTCGGCGGTTGCTTCCTCCGAGTCAATCTTTCTGCCGAATATCCAGACCGCAACAATGCTGATCTCATAAAGAATAACCAGCGGCACGGCCATGAGCAGCTGATTGACCACATCCGGCGTCGGGGTGAGGATGGCGGCGATAACAAAGGAGAGGAGAAAGGCGTATTTTCTGTTGCGGTTCAGGAAAGGCCGGTCAACAATGCCCAGTTTGGCCAGCAGCACCATGAACACCGGCAATTCGAAAACAACCCCGAAGGCGATGAGCAGACGCAGGCTCAGGGCAAAATACTCCTTGACCGTGGGCAGGGCGGAAAGAAAATCAGTGGTGTAGCCCATGAGAAAACGGAAGGCCGGCGGGAAGACGACATAATAACCGAAAGCGGCGCCGCCGAGGAAACAAACCGAGGAAAGCAGGGTAAAGGGGATAATCACCCGTTTTTCATGCTGATACAGACCGGGGGCGACAAAGGCCCATAGCTGCCAGAAAATAACCGGGCTGGCCAGGAGAATGCCGCTCACCAGGGCTAATTTCAGATAAAAAAAAAGCCCTCCTGGTACGAAGTGAAGATGAGGCTTGAATTTTCCGGCAACACCTCAAAAAGAGGCCGGACAAACCAGGCGCCGATATCCTGAACAAAGGCATAGGAGACGGCGAAACCGACAAAAATGCCGATAACCGACCGGATCAGGCTGCTGCGCAGATCACGCAGATGCTCGGTCAGCGCCTGTTTTTCAAATGTATCCATTGGAACCTGCCGATAAAAGAAATGGTTACGGAATTGACGACGCAAATTTTCCAAACGCCACTATAGCCCCAGGGAACAGGGTGGTCAAGAAAACATCCGCGGCAGGAGTTGAAATCAAAACAAAAAAACGGTATGTAAGACCATGCTGACCCCACAACAACAAGAACTCTGCCGCTCCGGCCTGGAGCGGCTGCACAGGCCGATCCTTCCCCTGGTGCGCCTTGCCGGCATGCTTTATCTGACCGGCCCCTTTGCCGATCTCGAAGCGCTGCTTGCCGAACTGGCAGAACCCGTGGAAACCGGCGGCGTCTTTTATCAGGATCCGCGCAGCCTGCTTGCGCCCTACCTTGAGGCAATGCGTCCTTTTGAACGCCTGAAGAATCCCCGGGAGCCCGCCCGGATCATTGTCGATGCCAACCTGCAGGCCGCCGATCAATTCACCGCACTCGACGGCTGGGTGAGCCAGAATGTGCTGACCCGGGAACTGGAAGAAATCAACAGTCTGCTCTGCGGTCCCTGCAAGTGCACCCTTTGCTGCACCGGGCCGGCGCCAGGCGCTGCTCAGGATTTTTTCGAGATCCCGGTCACGGAAGACGAGATCTCGCTTTTTCCCCTGGACAGGATTGACACCCCGGAAAGCCGCCGGGCAGCCCCGGAGGAGGAACCTCCCCTGGAAAACGATGGTACGCCCTTTTACCGGCAACCAATCGCGCTCTATCACTGGCATACGGGCTGGAGCATGATCCTGCCCCGGCAGAGCCGGTGCCCCCATCTTGATCCCGCAAGCGGCGGTTGCCGTATTTATCCGCGACGGCCCGATGTCTGCCGCAGACCGCAGATTTTCCCCTACATGCTTGAACGAAACCCTGAGCTTGACCGGGAATACGACGACCGCCTGCTTCCCGCCTTTGTCATGCGCGGCAAACTCCTGGCGGTCTGGGACTGCCCCTATGTCCGGCAGTTTCAGCAAGAGATCGGCACCTATGCGCAACGATGCGGACTGGAGCCGATATTTAAAGAAAATAAAGCATAATGGTGTGGCTGAAAATCCCTACCGCCCCCGATTTTTCCGGAAATCTCAATTCGTGTTGGCAGCCAGTTTGTCCACTTTCTCACCCAGCCGCTTCATTAATCCCGCATATTGCTCATTGCGAATAATATTTTTAAATTGGCTGCGGTAATTCTGCACCAAACTGACCCCCTCAATCACCACATCATAAACAAGCCATTGACCATCTTTCCGGACAAGCTTATACTGAATCGGAATTTCCAGATTATTCCGCTTGATCACCGTGGGAACGATGGATTTATCCCCCCGCGCCCTGTCTTTCTGAAAAATGATTTCCTCACCGGAATACGCTTCAATCTTATCGATGTACGAATTCTCGATCAGTCGGGAAAATGAATCGACAAACCTTTCCTGCTCGCTTTCGTTGATCTGTTTCCATTCAGCGCCCAGGGTGAGTTGCGACATCTCGGCAAAATCGAAATGATGCCGGACAACGGTGAGAATCAACGACCGGCGCACATTCATTTTTTCCGGGGTTTTCAACTCCTCGTTCTGCAAAATCGCCATTATTTCTTCCACGGCACGCTGCATGCTTTCGCGTGCGCCGGGACTCTCGGCCCCGCCGGCACTGCCCACAAGCAACAAAAAACAACAAAAAAAGGAGAAAACGACCCTGACACTATTTTTTTTTCTGCGTGAATGCATGATGACGTATTACCTTTGAAGACCGGAAAGGGGTTCCCGTCCGCCGTTCCCCGCCCAAAGCCACCAGAGCGGGGTTATTTTACGAATTTTCCTTTCAGCCAGATACTCCCAGAAGATGCGTGCAGGGGACAGGGGAGCATCCGCCGGAAGAAATACTTTTTCTTCCGTGACAATCATATGAACGGGCACGTCCCAGCAGGACATGGGCAACGGCTCATCCACCACCTGCTCGCGGCCGACCAGGGTGACCACCTTGGCGTCGGATGCCAAACACTCCAAGGCGGCAAGAATTGCATGACTCAGGTCGAAAAAACCTTGCCCATCGCCGATTCTCCCCCCGCAGGCGTCTGCCGAGAGTGAGCCGGTAACCAGCAAAGAGATCCGCAGCCCGGCAAAATCCGCGCGCGACATTTTCCCGGCAAACTTCGTCAGTCCCTTCATGCTGACGGCATGCGGCAGATCACGGAAAGCAATGGTATTGGGGAAAAAGCGGTAAAAACCTTCCTTGAGACCGGGACCCGGCATTATCAACTGTTTCCCGTCAAGCAGACAATTGATGCGGACCTGAAGCAACTGGGGCGAAGGATCAACGAAAATCAGGCCGGCAGCCTGATACCAAGGTTCCCGCCGCAACAGTTCAGCGGCTTTCCCGCCCTTGCGCCAATCAGAGGAAATGATTCCCTGAAGGGCGCAGCGATCCCGCACAGCCTGTTTGCGCCGTTGCAGTTCGTCTCTTGCGGAACACATTACCGGGGGGCCTGAAGTTTTTATAAGTGCGGCTGTTTTTTGGTTCCGTGCAGAACCTGAAGGGAATTATTCTTAAAAGGCTGAGTGACTGAACTCATGGCGATTTTTCCGGCAGAACCCGAGTTATTGTCCATGGCGGCCATTTGTGCCTTGCGGGCAAAGCCGTATTCAACCAGATGGCTGATATCATTCCACATGGTTTCACTGCCCATGATGGCCACCACGATTTCGTTGTCCCCCCGGCTGAATTTGCCGACATAGGTCTGCCGGGCAGCGTTCGTATAGCCGGTTTTCCCGCCGACAGCTCCCTGGACCCGCCACAATGCCTTGTTGTGGCTGTGCAGCACCTGCCCAAAACGGGTTTTCACCTTGGTCCGCCGCATGCGCTCGGCAAACTCCCTGTCGCGCATGGCCTTGTCAAAGACAACAGCCAGATCGCGCGCCGTTGACATCTGACCCGGCGCGGTCAAGCCGCTGGCGGTTTTGCAAACCGTATTCGTCGCGCCGAGGGATCGTGCCTTGCTGGTCATCAACTTGGCAAAACTCTGCTCGGAACCGGCCACTTTTTCCGCCACAGCCACGCTGGCATCATTGGCGGAAGCAAGCAGAACGGCATTAATCATATCATCAGCCACATAGGACTTGCCGGGTTGAATATAAATCTTGGATCGGGGCATGCCGGCCGCATGCCGGCTTGGTTTGACGATATCGGTATCGCGCAGGGATTGAATGGCGATAAGCCCGGTCAGCACCTTCAAGGTGCTGGCAGGCTGAGCCGGGCGGTCCGGTTCATGGGCATAAAGAACCGCGCCGCTGCCGGAGTCCATGATGATGGCGCTGCGGGCAGAGAGTTTCCGACGGAACTTATTGGTCGACTCAGCCCGTTTGGCCTGGACAGTGGTCGGTTTTTGCTTTTTCTCCGCGGAAGGACTGAGAAGGACTGCGCCGTCCTCGGGACTCTGCAGCTTGATTGCGACAGGAGCTGCCTGTGTCTTCTTGGCGGCGAATTTATGCGTCGTCTGAAGAATAAAGGAACTGGAAGTATTTTTGGCCCCAACCTCCGACCCGCCCCAGAAAAAGAGCAGCAGAAAGCAGAGTGCGGAAATATAAACACGGGACAGGAATTTTGATAAAACGGTCGCAGGGGTCATCATAAGCACGGAGCCGGTTAATTGAGCCGAACATTCAGCGGGAATTATGAAAAACAAATCAGCAGCAAGTAAAATGTCGTTCAATTACCCCGCACCCGGCAGGGATTGCAAGGATAATTGCACAACCATATTTCCACCTTATAGAAGAGATTTTGGAAAATCAAGACTTTTTCTTCAACAAAAAATCGCCATCCCATTGTTTTCATGGCATAATCATGTCAATTCAAGCCTGTTGCCGGAGAGCGACGAACCACCTGGCACATCAATTTTATCCTAAAATATCAATATGATAAACGAATTTCCCATCGTCAGCCAAACTGTTTCCACTTCTTCATTTTTTTTCTTTACCCTCAGCCGGAACGGCAGGGTGATCCATCTCACTTTTGCACAGGAAAAACATCGCCGGGCATGCCTTTTTTTACAAAAATCCGGCGCCATTGTTTCCTCGCCCCCGACAGAGCTGTCTCGCGCGGATCTCCTGACGCTTCTCCAGCGGACACCATGCCTGACGGAGTTCAGCGCAACCACGTTTATCGAGCAGGCCACCTCTTTTCAACGGCGAGTCTGGCGGCTTATCTGTGAAATCGGCTTCGGCTCGACACGAACATACGGGGAACTTGCGGAAATGCTCGGCAATAAAGGACTGGCGCGGGCAGTTGGCCGGGCATGCAATGCAAACCCGATCGCGCTTTTCATCCCCTGTCATCGGGTGGTGGGGAGCGCGGAGATCGGCGGATTTTCCGGCGGAATGGAAGTGAAACAAAAACTGCTGGAGCTGGAAAAAGTCAAACCATGTCGAGCATCACCTGACTGATCTGATCAAGCGGCACCACCCGGTCGACACCACCGGCGGCAATCGCCTCCTTGGGCATGCCGAACACGACGCAGCTCGCTTCATCCTGGGCAATGGTCTTTGCCCCGGCCTCGTGCATCTTCAACATGCCCTGGGCGCCGTCCTTGCCCATGCCGGTGAGAATAACGCCGATGGCATTCGCCCCGCCATAGGCGGCAACGGAATTAAAAAGCACATCCACCGCCGGTCGCTGATGGCAGACCAGGGGGCCAGTTTTGACATTGACATAATAGCGCGCACCGCTGCGCCGCATAACCATATGGTAGTTTCCCGGCGCCACCAGCGCCTGTCCCGGCAACACGGCATCCCCATCCTCTGCCTCCTTGACCCGAATTTTACATAAACCGTCGAGACGCTGGGCAAAACTGAAAGTGAAATTGGCCGGCATGTGCTGGACAATCATGATACCAGGAGCTGTGGGAGGCAAACGGATGAGCACCTCCTTCAAGGCCTCGGTTCCCCCGGTGGACGAGCCGATGGCAATGACCTTATGGGTCGATTCCGTAAGAGAGCGCTTATAGCTTGCAGGAGTTCTGCTGATGTCTGCGCCGCAACTCTTTTGCAGATCCGCCGGCCGAACCCTGGCCGCGGCCCGAATCTTATCGGCGAGCTGCACGCTCATATCCCCCACCGAATAAGCCTCGCCCGGCTTGGAAACGACATCCACCGCTCCTGACTCAATGGCCTCCAGGGCCAAGGCGCCGCCTTCACGGGTCAAGGAGCTGACAATGATCACCGGCAGGGGATAATGCTTCATCAGCTTGCGCAGAAAAGTCAGCCCGTCCATGCGGGGCATCTCGATGTCCAGGGTGATCACATCGGGCTGCAAATGGACAATCTTGTCCCGCGCCACATAGGGATCGGGAGCCGCGCCGATGACCTCGATATCCGGCTGCCTGGAAAGCTCTTCCGTAAACACCTTGCGGACCACGGCGGAATCATCGACCACCAGTACCTTTATCTTTCCCATAATTACAAACTCAACAGTTCCTCGGCCCGATCGAGCTCGGCAATCAGATCCACCATACACTTCTGCACCGTTTCCATGGAAATGGAAAATCGGGCAAGCCCATCCCCCCGCAGCTCCGATGCCAAACCGTCGACACCGACACCGATGCCGAGCGAGATAACCAGACTGTTACTCAAGGCGACAAGGGCGGTCAGCGGGGCTTGCTGCAAGGCATCGGCGTTATGGTGACAGCGGACCGCATCAATCAGGGGCCGGTCGAATTCCCATTTTTTCAGAATCATCCCTCCCAGCTCGGCATGATCAATACCGAGAATCTCTTTCTCCGCCTCGACAAAAGAACACCCTTCCAGCTCCACCTTGGCGTTGATTCTCCGTAAATCATCGGCGACAAAGCCGCTTAAAAAGCGCTTGCCGATATCATGCAGAATGCCGGCGGTAAAGGCGCTTCCCGAGTCAACGTCTTTTATGTGTCGTACCAGGATTTTGGCCGTTATGCCGCAGGCGATGGAATGCTTCCACATGTCCCCCGGGTCCAGCCCATAGCCCGCGCCCGCCGCTCCCTGGTAAAACCGGGCGCTGCTGCTGGTGATAATGATATCCTTGAGGATGTCGTGACCAATGACCACCAGCCCTTCGTCCAGGGAGTTCACCTTGCGGGGCAGGCCGAAGTAAGCGGCATTGCAGATTTTAAGAACGTTGGCGGTAATGACCGGGTCATACTGGATCACCTCGGCTAACCGGTGGGCAGTCACGTCGGGATCCTTGACAAGTTCCATCACCCTTTCCGCAACTTTGGGAAAAGGAGGCACATGGCGGATTAATGCCACAATTTCTTCAACACGGCTCATAACTCAAATTCTCCCCGCCCTGAAACCTTTAAAAGCACCCGTCCCGAACCGATCTCCAAACTCACGGTTCGATTGACTGAACCGCCGATATCCTCTTTGGCGATGGAAATATTATTTTTTTTAAACAGTTGTCGCAGCAGCAGATAATTCCTCTTGCCGATACTAAACAGCCCGGTGGGATCAAGAATCTGCGCCCCGCCGACGACCTTGACGACCAGGCGGCTCTTGATTGCCCCCAGCAGATAGGCCTCCTTGAACAGGCAAGGAATGCCCGTATCGGCGAACATGTACGGATTTTTTCGCGCCCGCTCCCGGTCAAGTTTTGACTCGGGCAGCATATAGTGAAGCAGGCCGCCCACCTTGACTGCCGGGTCCCAGATGACAAGACCGATGCACGAGCCCAGAGAATAGGTAATCAAGGTCTCTTTCGCGTTGTTGCTGACCTTCATGTCTGAAATGCCGACAATGACTTTCATAATCCGTTATTTAATTTTCCGGTAAACGGTTGTCGCCGCCTGACGGAATCGATTGGTGATACTTGTCAGACTTTCCGAATGACCGATAAAAAGATAGCCACCCGGCGCCAGGCAATGATAAAATTTCTCCACCAGCTCCATCTGGGTTTCCCGGGTGAAATAGATCATCACGTTGCGACAGAAAATCACATCCATTTCTCCCTTCCAGGGAAAGTCGTCCATCAGGTTGAAGCGCCTGAAGGTGACAAACCGTGACAATTCATCCTTTGCCTTGACATAGCCCGCACACTTTCCCACCCCTTTCTGGAAAAACCTCTTCAGATATTCCTGGGGCACCTTGTCCATTTTATCCATGGAATAAATCCCCTTTTCCGCCACGGACAGAACCTTGGTGGAAATATCCGTGGCCAGGAGGGAAAAACGGAAGGCAGGATTGGCGGTCATGAACATGGAAAGCGCCATGGCCAGGGTATACGGCTCCTCCCCGGATGAACATGCCGCGGACCAGACCTTCATGCCGGAGGACGCCCGACCGCTCTCCACAAACTGGGGAAGAACGGTGGATTCGAGAAAATCAAAATGAGCTTTTTCCCTGAAAAAACTGGTAAAATTAGTGGAAACGCAGTTGATGAGATGAACGAGTTCACTGCCGCTCGCATCGTGGACAACCAGATCGTAATAATCGGCAAATGAAGTGATGCCGCAGGCCCTGAGTCTTTTCCCCAGGCGCGCATTGAGCAGTTCCTTTTTTTCCGGCTTCAGGTAGATGCCTGTTTTCGAAAAGATAAGCGTGCTGAACTTTTTGAAGTCGTCATCGGTCAAACGACTCTGTTGAAAAGAGATATCCATCCGCTACTTCCGAAGTCAGGCAACAGGCCGCTATATTGCGGCCGACCTCAAGCCTGCTTCGCCGATAACTTCATCAACATCAAGAAGGATTTTCACCCGGCCCTTGATTTTTGCCATGCCGAGAAAATTTCCCGTTTCCAAGTCTCCGCCGAATGAAGGCGGAGGCTCAATCTCTGATTCGACGATATTAAGCACCTCCGATACGGAATCAACAATCATGCCGACCAGGAGAACGCCGGACTCGCCCTGTACCTCAACGACAATGATGCAGGTCCGTTCATTATACTCCTGGGAGTCCATGTTGAATTTCAGGCGCAGATCAAGCACGGGAATAACGCTGCCCCGCAGGTTGATCACTCCCTTGATGTAACGGGGAGTATGGGGCACGGCGGTGATCTCCATCAGGCCGATGATTTCCCGCACCTTGAGAATGCCGATGCCATACTCTTCACGGCCCAGGTCAAATGTCAGATACTTGCCGGCCAAGTCCTTTACGTTCTGTTTTGTTCCCGCCTGTGCGTTTTCAAGATGTGCCATACTTTCTTCTCCAATAAAAAAGTCTTGTTGCGAGATTACACTTTTCACCCTGCCGGCTTGCCGGATCCCAGCTGATCGCTGAGATTGATCAGGCCGGCGAGATCAAGAATCAGGCCGACTCGTCCATCGCCCAGGATGGTGCCGCCTGCCACTCCCCTGACATCTTTCATATAGCCGCCGAGGCTTTTGATAACCACCTCCTGCTTGCCGAGCAGTTCATCCACCAGCAGGGCCCGTTGTCGTCCTTCGTTTTCAATGACCACAACGATTCCGTCACCGATCTCGGTGCATGCATCCGCCACGCCGAACAATCGGTAAAGGCGTATCACCGGAATCAGCGTATCCCGAACCAACAGGGTTTCACCCTTGTTCTGCACCGTGTTGTAATGATCCATCTGCGGCCGCATCGACTCCCGGATGGCAATGGTCGGGATAATATAGCGTTCCTCGCCGACCCGCACGACAATGCCGTCGATAATCGCCAGGGTCAGCGGAAGATACATGAGAAAAAGGGATCCTTCCCCCGGCGTGCTCTGCAGCTCCACCTTGCCCCGCAGTTTTTCCACTCCCTTTTTCACCACATCCATGCCGACCCCGCGGCCGGACACATCGGTTATCTTGTCGGCGGTGGAAAAACCGGGCAGAAAAATCAGATTGTTTATATCGTGATCGCTCAAATCGTCATTTTCACTGATCAAACCGCGTTCAATCGCCTTTTTCCTGATTTTCCCCGTATTGACCCCTTCCCCGTCATCGGCGATTTCGATGATGATGTTGCCGCCTTTCTGATAGGCGCTCAACCGCACCGTTCCCGATTCCGGTTTGCCGGACCTGATCCGCGCCTCCGGGGCCTGAACCCCGTGATCCACGGAATTACGGATCATGTGCACCAGGGGATCATAAATGGAATCGACCATGTTGCGGTCAATCTCGGTTTCTTCCCCCTCCATGAAAAGTTCCACTTTCTTCCCTGTTTTCTTCGACAGGTCGCGGACAAGACGGGTCATTTTCTGGAAGGTCTGGCGGATGGGCACCATGCGCATGGACATGGCGGTTTTCTGCAATTCAGTGGTGATCCTGGTCAGTTGGGCAAAATCCTTGTTGAGCTTTGGGTCGGAAAGCCCCTCGATGACCGGGTTGTGGCGCACCATGGCCTGCATGATGACCAGTTCGCCCACCGCGTTCACCAGCCCGTCAAGCTTCGTGACATCAACCTTGATGGAGGCTTCGACAGCCTTCTTCTGCCCGGCGGGCGAGGATGCAGAGCTGGTTTCCGTTTTCGGCGGATCAGGGGCCGCCGGAGTCACGGGCAATGATGCGGCAGCCTTTTCCCCCGGTGCCTTTGACTCTTCGGCAACCGCGGGCGCGGCAACCGCCGTCTTCTTCCGGCTGGTTTCCGGGACAACCTCTGCCGCGCCGCCTCGCTGGCAGATCTTTATCCGCTCAAGAAAATCGGCTATGTCATAACGCTGATAAACAGAGGGGCCTTTTTCCAGAACATCGCTGACATTCTGTATCATGGTGCGGAGAAAATCACCGACCCCGAGGACGATATCAATGATATCCGAGTTCATTGAAAGCCGGCCATTGCGCACATCATCAAGCAAATTTTCCGTGGCATGGGCAAGTTTGTTTATCGTCATCAGGTTGAGAAAACCGGAAACGCCCTTAATGGTATGAAAGGGGCGGAAAATATTGTTGATAATTTCCAGATCTTCCGGATTCTGTTCAAGCTCCAGCACATTCAGTTCAATGGATTCCAGATGTTCGAAGGCCTCGGTGATAAAACCACTGATCAGATCGCTGTCCTTCAAAAAATCAGGCACCTCGCCCTGGGCAAGAAGAGAAGCCTCCTGCCCGCCTGGTTCCCGACTCTGGGCGGCGACCTCGGTCTGCTCTCCCTTCTCCATTATCCGGGTGACCAGCTCAAGGGACTCCTTGACAACGGCCCGCCGGTCCCTGCTCGTATCTTGCCCCGCATCCATTCCGGCCTGCCCGGGAACGACGCCTTTTTTCCGCTCCATAAGTGCCGTGATCAGCCCCAGCTGATGATGAATATCGGGAGCATTGTAGGCAACACCGTTTTCATAGACATCCTGGACATGGGCAATCATGATTTTCAGGGTGTCGGCAACCCCGAGCACCACCTCGATGACGTCGCCGTCCATGGCCATCGTGCCGCTCCGCACTTCGTGCAGTAGACTTTCCGTGGCATGGGCAAGCGTACTGACGGCATCCAGCGCCAGGCTTCCCGCTGTGCCCTTGATGGTATGGAAGGCCCGGAAAGCCGAATGAATCGCCTCCTGATTATCCGGCTCTTTTTCCAACGACAGCACAGTGGTTTCAATTGTCGTGAGATACTCGGCGGTTTCATCGAGAAAACACTCGAGCAGTTCCCGATCCTTGAGAAATGCGGCGTCATCGTCCGGCATGCCTGATGCGGCCCCTTCCCCGCCGAAAAGAGCGCCTTGGTCTACCTTGCAGCCGATACTGTTCAGATGTGCGCAAAAAGCATTCAAAACAGCATTGTCGCCGCTTCCCCGGGCCACCTCCTGCATCCGGGAAATACAGTCGCCAAGGCGTGCGTAACTTTCGGCGGAATCCGGCAGCTCGCCCATAATCAATTGCTGCAGGGCCTGTTGAAAGGCGGCGGCCATGCGCAACAGGGGAGACGGAGAGGCAATCTCGCCACCGGCGCGCAACTGCTCCAGCAGCTCCAGCAGCTCTCCCACCAACGAGAGATCTCCCGGCTCAACCACCATTATTTTAACCGCCATCTCGTCAAGCAGATCCCTGACGCCTTGTAACTCACCGGCCATATAACCCCTCCGACTTATCGGAAATAAAAAATCTCCACTCGTGCGCGAACTGCGCTTGTTTTCCTCTTTCTATTTGCCCAAATCACAAAGTTTTTTTCAAGTCTTTATCAAGCAACCACCCTTTTTCACCCATTCTTCATTGTTCGAGCAGCCCGGGATTCAATCTTGCCAGCTGTTCTTCAATGGCCTGCAGGTTCTGTTTCACCTTGTCAATAATCTCCGCCTGCGGATATTTTTCCGTAACCTGCACAAGCAACCTCCGAGACTCCATCAGCAGTTTTCCTTTCTGCTCAGGATTCTGAACATTGCGCGATTTCACGAAAAATGCCGCCGCTTCCTTGCGTAATTCCGCCGCGGCAAGAGTCGATGCCTCAACAATCTTGGCCTGGGCCTTCAGGCGATATGCCTCGTTGTCGGCGAGCTGCTCAAAAAGGGTGATGGCCTGATCAAACTGCAGCTGATCGAGCATGGCAACCGCGTCATTCCATTGGCCTTCAAGGGCCCCCATGCGCAACGTTTCCAGGTTTGCCGCGACATCGGCATCAGGCGGCCTGATCTCGGCGGCCACCTCTTCTGCCGCTGCCGGCGCCTCATCCCCGCCACTTTCCACCTTGCCGGATAATCCATCCAGCAGCGATCTTGCCGCACCGGCATAATTTGACCCGGGAAACTCCTCTTCCAGCAGGCGAACCCCCTCCACCAGGGGGGAGGGCACATTTTGCCCGTCAAAGGTCATCCAGCCGAACAGTGAGCGGCGAAAGAGATCAAGCTCCCGATCATGCGTCCCTTGACCTTCAAGCAGCGCCAGCCTTGCCGCGATGTCCTTTTGCGCCTTTTCCACGGAGCTGAAAAGCCCGGCAACATGCTCATACTCACGCCGCGCCTTTGCAAATTCGCCCAGGGCAAAAAATATCTCCGCGGACTGCACCCGTAACGGCCATCCCTCCAGATCATTCATCGCACCGGCCACGTCGAGAAAAACAGCGGCCGACTCCGCCAGACGGCCCTCCTCTTGTAAGGCCTGACCGTAAACGCGACGCGCTTCGATACTGGGAACGGCGTCGGGATGGGCCGCCCGCAGATTTTCATAGGCGCTGATCACTCCCGCGGAATCTCCTTGCTGCGCGCGGTAACGGAGAACATCTTCTCCCTGGCGACTGACGACATCCCGGTATTTGTCCAGTTGGCCGGGAAGAGCTCCTGCTGCAACGGCAAAAACCGCCCGGCAGTCTTTTTCATAAAAATCGATGTCCTGCTGGAAAACCACAAAGGGCAAGGAGGGAATTTGCTCCAGTCCCACGCCTTCCTCATCCAGCAGGGCGTTTAATTTTTCATAGCCTTCAACAATCCCGCTCAACAATCCGGAGCATTCACGCCACCGTTCTTTTTCCGGCATGGGATAATCATACATGGCGAAGCTGTCGGCCAGCTCGCGCCATTGCTGCGCCTGCTCGCCATAAACGTCTTTCCGTCCGGCGAGAAAAGCCCGGTCCGGCAGGATTTCCCGCAGGGAATACACGGGCGACCGCGGTTGCACGGGAATGACGGACTCCGGCGACATGACGTCCTCCGACGCCGGCAAACCAGCGGACTCAGGAACCTGTCCGGAACCTTTCACTTCCTCATAGGGGGGCACCTTTTTTTTCGGGGACATCGCCTCCCAGGATGATTTCGCCGCCCCGCAACCGGCAAGCAGGGACAGCATGCAGGCCATGCCCAGCAACTGCCCCGCCGTATTTCCTTTTTTCTTATGCTCGATCACACGATTACCTCTTCTTCACTGATCACTGTTTCGCCAGAATGGCCGGAAAGAACGCTCGGCCACAACCTCGCCACCGGCAGAAAATTTTCCAAATGTTACAACAGAAGCCTTTTGCTGATTATCAGCCGACACCGGCAGGCCTCCGTTGCCGTCACTGACCGCCACCTCGACCTGTCCCAAATCAGGATAGACAAGGGGCACCTCGTTTTGCCCGGAAAAGGCCAGGTCAACGACATCGAGCATGCCGGCGTAATTTTTAGCAAGAACGACACTGGCCGCAACCTTGGACCATGCCGGCAGCGCCCCGCTTGAACCGGCAATGCGGGTCGAATTGCGGGTCATCGGCCTGTTGTCGTCAAATCCCACGTAGGCGGCAACGGTGAAGCCCTTTTGGCCGACGGTCAACCCGTCTCCCGTGGCGCGGACCTCCGGTACCACCCCGGCAAACGAGGCATTGGTAAAACGGTTCGATGTCCCGGTTTTCCCCAGCACCGGCACCCGCAGGTCAAGCTGGGCCAACTGCGCCTCCACCACCGGGTCGCTGCTGTGCAGAAAAATATTGTCAGCGGCATAGCGACCGGTACCGAACCGCACCACATTGCGAAGAATATCGCTCACCGCCAGCGCGGTCTTTTCATCGAGCAGACGCCGACTGCCGACCTTTGCTTCATAAATGACATCCCCATCGGCGGACTCGATCCTGCTTATCAAGGAAAGCCCGGGATTTGCATCCTGGCCGCTGCGAAAGGCGATACCGGTTGTCAAGGCTTCATAGACACGGGCCAGCTCGAACAAACTCATGACATTCGAGCCGAGGGGGAAGGACAGCACCGGCTCAAGGCTGCTGACAACTCCCATTTCCCGACTCAGCCGGATGAGATAGCGCAAACCGGCCAGCACCCGAAAATCGCGGATGGAATGAAGCACCTCGTCCCCATAGGACGGCAGAGATGATAATTTCTGCAGTGCGGTGCGCATATTCTCGGCAAGCAGGTCGATCGTTGCCAGGCTGAGCTGATCATCCATGCGGACATTTGCCAAAAAGTCTCTTTTTTCCCCTTCCGACAGCGCGCCGAGCAGCTCAAACAGCGCCCGGCGTTCCACCGGGCGCCAACCGGGGCCGGGATTCCCATCCGTATAGCTAAAGCGCTCGCTTCCCGCAAATGCCGTCCCCTGCCCCCATCCTCCATCCGCAGCGGGAGACGAACGGACGTAGAGGCCGGAAACAAAAGCGGAACTCCCGGGGGACATCTCCAATTCCGCCAGGAATTGACGCTGCAATTTTCGATAGCGAATATAATTACGGCCGACAATCCGCGCCCGAACCTCACCTTCGGCGGGGGACACATCATCGGTAAGTTCATCCAGCTCATCCTCAAACTGGTCGCTGAAATGAATAAAGGCGAGATTGTTCACATCCTCCTGGCGACCGTCAAAAATAAGATCCGCCTCACTTGCCGCCATCGCCTGTTCAAACGCGGCCTGTTCCAGGGCTGTTTTTTCAACCAGAATCCCCATTTCGTCCCGCACCCGGCGCAGGTAATCCTGGTAGGATTCCCCTTTCTCACGCGCCATTCCGACATGGGCAAGAACCTCCTTGAACTGGGCGGGCGTCAGCTTGTCGCAAAGATGATACAGCAGCCAGACCGAGGCGACATTTTCAGAATGGACCCCTGCCCAGTTCATGGAAACCCATTTATGGGGACTGTCGTGATCAGGGCGGGGAATATAGGCCTGTCGATGATAGACGAACATGTTGCGCGCATTATTAAGCGGATCAAGGGAATTCCAGCCGAGCTGCATGGCCGCGGCGTAAAGCAGCGGTTTGACGACCGAGCCCATGGGCCTTTTCCCGGCAATGGCCCGGTTATAGAAAAAATTATCCATCCCGCCGACCAGGGCCTCCAGCCGGCCTTGCTGCAAGACAAGCGCCGCGCCCTGCAGTTCAGGGTATTTCTCCAGATCAAACAGGTATTCCCCCGGCTCCTTGCCGGTTTCGCGGACGGACACATAAACGAGATCATTCGGCTTGATCTCCTGGAACAACTGAGGAACATCCTTTTTCGAGGCAACACTCCAGCGTTGTCCCTTGTACTGAATCAGGGAGGAAAGAAGCGGCAGAAGCCCCTTTTCATCAATCATTCCCTGTTGCACCGCGTCATGGCCGTTGGTCGAAAAGGAAACCAGGATGCCGGCCGGCGGCCCCTTCCTGATTTCCAGAACCCGGGCAACGAGAAACTGCCCGACGGAGAGGTTCCTCCCTCCGCCGAATACCATATCAGCATACAGCTTCTGCAGTTGCTGCCGGTCATAGCCGTTCAACCTCACGTCAAGCCGGCTCAATTCACTCTGGACGGCAAAAAGGGTACCATCCTGCAGTTTCTTGTCAATGGTGGTGAAAATCCGCACCCCGGACGTTGCCACGTTATCGATTCCATACTCCTCGAGAGCCGCCTCAATCTCCGCATCATCCAGCCCATCCTTGACAAGATCCATCAGGGTGTTGAGACGAAACTGCATCTTGCCCTTGTTAAAGGGGATCTCACTGCTTGTCGCCTGCTGGTATTCGTCCGCGGAAATCATGCCGAGCTTCTCCATCTGCCCCAACACGTATCCCGTGCGTATCCTGGCATTCTCCCTTGCCTTGTTGATGTCTTCTTCGGTTTTTTTGATAAACGGATTGTAATAGTTGGGCCGCTTGACGCTGCCGGCGATGAAAGCGGCTTCCAGCAGATTCAGCTCATGGGCTTCCTTGTCGAAATAGTAGCGGGCGGCAACACCGAGACCAAGCCCGTTGCCGCTTACATAAAACTGGTTGGCATAAAATTCGAGTATCTTTTCCTTCGGATAATGATATTCAAGCCGCAGGGCAAAAAGCAATTCCGTCAACTTTGCCTTGACGGACCGGCCTTTTCTTTCAAATAGATTTTTTGCGGTCTGCTGGGTAATGGTGCTGCCCCCCTGGACGACCCTGCCGGCCCGCAGATTGGCGAACATGGCCCGGGCAAAGCCGGGCAGGTCGATGCCGTGATGTTGAAAGAACTGGTGATCTTCCGCGGCAACAATGGCCTTGATAAAACTTTCCGGCAGCTCGTCGTAGGAGAGATACTGCCGATGGGCATCCTGAAAGAAAACGCCGATTTTGGTCACCCCGTCGGCATAATAGGCCGGGCTTTCCATGGCTAATTTCTTTTCAATGTTTTCCTGACGGATCGCCTCGCCGGGGGAAACAACGACGAGCCATTGAAAAAAACCGGCAGCGGCAAGCACGGCCGCAAACGACAAAGCAACAAAAATATATAGAATTTTTTTTCCCATTCGCTTACAACTATAAAAATGAATTAAGGTTCATAAAATCTTGCGGCGGCAAAACCGGCCGGGGCGGCATCATTGCCTGATTTTGTTCAATTTCAGCCGACAGAGCGTCATCGCCGCAAAGACGGCCGACTAAAGACTATTTAATTGCATTTCACGGCCGTGTCATGTAAGAAATCTTTATTTTTTTTGGTACGGATATTGATTGCTTGCAAAGAGCCGCCCAAAAAAACCGGGGAAGGGGAATTTCTCACCGAGTTCACGCCTCAAACAAAGACCCCTTTTTTTATGCAGGACTCAATCCTGTCAGCCCCGACGCCGATAAACGGTGCTGGATCAATTATAGACGCCTCTCTCTGAGAATGAACCATAAAGCGTCTGCCAACAATACTTTTTAGAAAAATGCAAAATAAATCACCATACCTATTTCCTTTCTTTCTTTTTTTTCTGTTGACCTTTCTCTGGGGCTGCGCCGCAACCGACACCACCCGGCAACTGGCTTCCATTGACGATGACTCCGCGAAGATTGAAGAAAATGCGGCAGCAGAGTTTGAAGAAAACGCGGCAACGGACGACTCAACATTCTCCGAACCGGAGTCCACCATGGCCGAGGAGCTGAAAGAACTGCAAAACCTCGGGGTCTGGATGCCGAAAAACCAGTATCAGCTTGAAGAAGAAACCAGTTATGATTTTCCGGTCACCATGAATAAAGAGGTGGAGTTTTATCTGGATTTTTTCCAGAACAAGCAAAGAAAATTATTCACCACCTGGCTTGAACGCTCCACCCGCTATCTGCCGATGATCAAGGAAGAACTGCGCGAAGCCGGACTCCCGGAAGATCTTGCCTACCTGCCGATGATTGAAAGCGGGTACAGCCTCACCGCCTTCTCCACCGCCAAGGCAGTCGGCCCCTGGCAGTTCATGAGCCCCACCGCCCGTGATTACGGCCTTGAAATCAACAAATATGTTGATGAACGGCGCGATCCCGAAAAATCAACCAAAGCGGCGGTCGCCTACCTTTCCAACCTTTATAACATGTTCGAAGACTGGCAGCTTGCCGTGGCGGCCTATAACGCCGGCGAGGGCACGATTAAAAAAGGCATCAAGAACTGCAATGCCGGCGATTTCTGGGAACTTGCCCAGCAGCAGTATTTGAACAATGAAACCAAAAGATACGTGCCCAAACTCATCGCCGCCATCATGATTGCAAAAAATCCGGAAAAATACGGATTCACCAATATCAATTACGCGCCGCCCCTGGAATACGAGACAGTGGATGTGCCGCCCGGCACATCGCTGCGCGCCGTGGAAGTCGCCTGCGAAACAAATCTCGAGGACCTGCGGAATCTGAACCGCCAGCTGCCGCAACTGATGACACCGCCGGGCGAAAAGGAATATACGCTGAAGGTTCCGGTGGGCAAGAAGGAATCCGTTGCCAAAAACCTTCCCAATGTCAAGGCAACCGCTGGTATCGAATACAAAACCCACGTGGTGGCCGGCCGCAGAGAAACCCTGACAAAAATATGCTCCCTTTACAATATCAGCAAAACCACCCTGCTGAAGGCAAACAATCTCCGCCAGTCAAAACTGACTCCGGGACAGCGCCTGAGAATTCCCCAGAGAACCATCAACTATGTCCTGTGGGACCAGAATTCGCCCAAGCATGCGGAGGGCACGACACAGCAGCACATGGTGCTGCACAAGGTGAAGCCCGGCGAAACCCTTTCCAGCATCTGCCGCCGCTACAACGTGCCGGCCGAACTCATTGTCTCCTGGAATGACCTGAAGAATGCCAACTCCATCAAGGCCGGCCAGCAGCTGGCCCTTTATGTGTCCGATGCCGCCGGAATGGAGAATGTCGTGGCCGAGGCCGTGACCGGAAACCAGACCGCCGCCCTGCCTGCTGACGATCCTGCCTCTTACAAGGTGCGCAAAGGCGATACCCTGTGGGCGATTTCCCGACGCTTTCAAGTGACGCCGCAACAAATAAAGAAATGGAACAACATCAAAGGCAACGTCATTCAGCCCGGCACCATCCTGCGGCTGAGCGAGTCGAATGAAATTGACGTCCTGTCCATGCTTCCTTCCAAAAAGGCAGCCCTTTAATCACCCCTGAAATCATGGAAATTTCCGGCAAAACAGCGCTGGTTCTCGGTGCGGGCAAAGGCATCGGCAAATATATCGCCCTGGCCCTGGGCGGAGCCGGGGCACGGCTTGTCATTACCCATTTCGACTGGCAGGAAGAGACCAAGGAAACACTGGAGGAATTCCGCCAAAAGGGCTTTGATTATCTGGCCGTCAAAACGGATCTGCGGCAGCCGGGACAGATAGACCGCCTTTTTACCGAAATCGGAAAGAAATACGGCAGGCTCGACATCCTTATCAACAATATAGAACGAGGCGGCATGCCGGTGCTCCACGGCCCCTACACCTCGGAACAGTGGGATCTGGAGCTTGAAACCACCCTGAAGGCCAAATGGTTTGTCATGGACCGGGCCCTTCCCCTGCTGAAGGCCTCGGGCAACGGGGTTGCCCTCATCTTTTCATCCATCTCCGGCCTCGTCGGCCGGACCGGGCCGGCCGGACTGATCTTTAACGACGGCTACAGCGCCGCCAACCGGGCGATCTCCTCTTTCACCGAAACCTGGGCACGTTTGGGCGCTCCCCAGGCCAGGGTCAATGAGCTGATGCTCGGATTCTTTGAAACCCGTCATGCCGAAGGAACACGGGGGTGGCCCCTGCTGACCGAAGAAGAGCGACAAGCGATCCTTGACCATACCCTGCTCGGCCGTACCGGAAAAATCGACGATATTATCAAGGCGGTCTTTTTTCTCATCAAGGACGCGCCCTTCATGACCGGCACCACCATCAGGCTCGACGGCGGATACCCCCTGGGCGCATCCGCCGTGCCGCCCATGCCCAAGGGAATCATCTAATCGACGCGCTGCAATCAATCGGAACAGTTACATTTGCCCGCTTTCTGCGCCTCCAGCCTTTTCAGCACATCCTCCACGGCCCATACCGGGATTTGCCGCATGATAACCTCGACCGCGGCCTGCTTGATCGAATCCGGATTTTTCGGATTTTCAGGCTTTGCCTCGGCAAGAACATCTTCCGCGTCATACCAGCAAAGCTCCTTGCCCTGCTTGTCATAAACAGTCAGGATGCGCCGGTTGTTTTCGTGGATATGTTCTTCCTCGATCACATTGCCGACAATCTGTAACGCCACTTCATAGGGAACGAATTTTACCTCTTCACTCATTGCTACCTCCTGAATTTATAGCTCCATTTCAAAATATCAGGCCAGCGACTTCGGCCAGAAAATCCGCTGATACATGTTCTGGGCATAACGGTCGGTCATGCTGGCGATAAAATCGCAGACCCTTCTTTCCGGTGAGGTGCTGGCGGCAAAGCTGCCGATCTCTTTTTCCAGAAAATCCCGGTTATGCAGCAGATATCCATACAATTCCCGCAACAGCTTGCTCGCCTTGACAAACTCATTGTGCACCTGGGGCGACTGATAAACGTTTGCATACAAAAACCGGCGTAACTGCTGCATGGCCAGCCCCACCCCCTCTTCCACCCCGAAAACCAGCTTTTCATCTTGCGGGTGGGTTTCGGAAAGCACGGCTTCGATCATGGTGACAATCCGCTTTGCATGCTCCTCCCCCAATGCTTTTTTGCACTCACGGGGGATGTCATCCTGCCGGATGACCGAACTGCGGATGGCATCATCAAGATCATGGCTCAAATAAGCGATGATATCGGCGTAGCGGACAACACATCCTTCCGCCGTAATCGGCAGATCCCGCCGGTTATCAGGCAGCACCTGCCCATAGCCCTTGGAATGCTTCATAATGCCGTCCCGTACCTCATAGGTGAGATTCAAACCGAGTCCGTCATTTTCCAGCACGTCAACAACGCGCAAACTCTGCCTGAAATGTGAAAAACCACCGGGAACGAGCTCATTCAACACACTTTCCCCGGCATGGCCAAAAGGAGTATGCCCCAGGTCATGGCCCAGGGAAATGGCCTCCACCAGATCTTCATTCAGGGACAGCGCCCGGGCAATGGTCCGGGCAATCTCGGAAACCTCCAGGGTGTGGGTCAACCGGGTCCGGCAATGGTCACCGGTGGGCGCCAGAAAAACCTGGGTTTTATGCTTCAGCCGTCGAAACGCTTTTGAATATACGATACTGTCCCGATCGCACTGAAAGGCGCTGCGGATCGGACATTTCTCAATCGGCACGGCTCGGCCGCGGCTTTCAGCGCTCAAACAGGCATAAGGGGAAAGATGCGCCCGTTCCCGCTCCTCGATTTCCTGACGAATAGTCACCACTGACACCTCAAGCGTCGCTCACCAACACGACTCCATTCTCATATCGGCAACACAGTGAGAGCCGCAACGCGGCAATCACAAAAAAATCACGCTCTTGCACAACAGCCCCTCAGCCTTTGAAAAAATATCTCGGCCACAGCACGCAGCGACGGCAATACGGAGACGCAACGCAATGCTCGATGCCGCAGAGGTTATGTCGTAACGGCTGCTAATTTCTTTGACGCAACCGAAAACAGCCGTTATGGTACGGTTTCCGTCGCGTGCGCATCACCCATGCAGCATACTGTTCCCGCAGGGAAAGAACAAAGGAATACCCATGAACCACAACCACGAACATTTCATGCTCCAGGCCCTGGAGGAAGCGCAACAAGCTCTGCGGAGCAAGGAATTCCCGGTGGGCTGTGTTCTTGTCCATGACAATCGGGTTGTCGCCCGGGGCAGACGCATTCACAGCGGTTCATCCGGAAGAAACGAACTCGACCATGCGGAAATCGTCGCCCTGCGTCATCTCATCACCACCCATCCGGATATCAACCCCGAACACATTACCGCATACTGCACCATGGAGCCATGTCTGATGTGTTATGCGGCCCTGTTGCTCAGCCGCATCGGCACCATCGTCTACGCCTATGAAGATGTCATGGGCGGCGGCACCGGGCTGCGGCTGGCCGGGATGCCCCCTCTCTACCGCGAGGCAAAAATCGAAATCATCTCCCATGTTCTGCGACAGGAAAGCCTGCAGCTTTTCCGGCAGTTCTTCCAGGATCCGGCCAACAACTACTGGCAAGGCAGTTATCTGGCGGAGTACACCGTCAGCCAACCCTGATCTCCACATAGAAAAACCGGACATGCCTGATGGGGGGCTCACGTCCGGTTATGTGCAGTTTTCCCGGCAAACTGCGCGCCGCTGCTTTCCCTGCGCAATCTTACAGAGTGGCAATCACAGCGATCATGATAAACATGCATATCATGAAAATTCCGACTTTCATTGGAACAGAGCTGTCTTCTTCGTGATGATGTCCGTGTCCGCCCATAGTTTCCTCCTCCAGAAGCATGTATGAAAAGTAGCCTTTTTGCAGAAATTGCAATGTACCTTATTCAACGGAAATAGCAACTGCAAAGCACCCCCCCTTTTGCACGACGAATTATCCGCGCCCGATATCTGTTGAAAATACCGGCCATTGGGGTTAACTGGACCATGACCCCAGACGATAAGCCGTTGTAGGAAAATAACATGGCCGGAGAAATGCGCCCCAACGGCATAAGGAGCCGTAACGAAATTGAAAAAAATGGCCATGTTATTTCGGTACGGCTCCTAAACAGCGAAGGAGACTCCATGCACAGCCTGACCCCCCGGACAGTGGGCTTCAAGCCCCGAGAAAGAAATATTTTTTTCCATATCCTTACCGCCTGTAACCTCTCCTGCCGGCACTGCTACATCAACACCGAACAGCACGGCAGCGGGACGCTTTCCCGGGAAACCATGGATGCGTGGCTGGCGCTTTTTCATGATCCGCAAAAAAAATCAAATCTCATTTTTCTGGGCGGTGAACCCACCATGCATCCGGATCTGGCCCAGGCGATAAAAACCGCAAAAAAAATCGGATACGACAGCATCACCGTTGACAGCAACGGTTTCCTCTTCCACGACCTGCTGACCAAAATCACCCCGGCGGACGCCGTGATCAGCTTCAGCCTGGACGGCCCAACTCCGGCAATCAATGATCCGATCCGCGGCCAGGGGGTCTTTGCCGTCTGCACCGCAAATATCAAAAAAGCCGTTGCCCTCGGCTTTGACACCAGTCTCATCTATACGGTCAGCAAAATGAACATCGAGCACCTGGCCCAAATGCCGGTTCTCCTTCAACAGCTTGGCATAAAACGATTTTTTATCCAGGTTATCGGCATCCGGGGAAAATCAGCGGGCAAGGAAAAAGACCGGCTGCAACTCACCCCGGAAGAATGGCTGGCCGCTGTTCCAAAAGTGGCGCAAGAGGCAGCGCAACGAGGCATCCACGTTATCTTTCCCAAGGTGTTTCTTGCAAAAGGAGAAAAATTCGAATGCGCCGGCCGGGTGGCGGAGAACTATTTCATCTTCCCCAACGGCCGGGTTTACCAATGCCCGCTGTGTGAAGATTTCCCGGTTCACGCCTTCACCATTGTCGACAACGGGCTGGTCCACAATACCGGGCTTACGGAAGACAGATTCTTCACCCTGGACATTGCCGAGGGCTGCGTCATGAACAAACTCCTGCAACCGGGCAATATCAGCTATGACGAGCAAGGAACCCCTTTGCACCGCATCTCCTGCTGTCTGCTGAAGCAGGAAATCGGCAACGACTGACATCTTTGCCGCATGCAGGCGTAACGCCTCTGTTACTTGAAGACCAGCATGATCAGAAGGGCCAATTCATAAAGGACAAAAAGCGGCAAGGCAAGCAGGACGGTGGAAACAACATCTCCGGCGGCAAGAAGAAAAGAAAGCAGGACAATGGCCAGGTAAAAATATTTCCGCTGCCGGACGAAATAAACGCGGGTTGCCAGTCCGGTCTTGCCGGCCGCCACCATCAGGAACGGGATCTCAAAGGCAAGGCCGAAGGCCAGGGAAGAGCGGACGACAAAGGTGAGGTACGAGTCAAGTTTCGGCAGGGCCTCCAGATTCTCCCCGGCGAAACTCATCAAAAAGGACAGCGCCTGGGGCATGATGACCAGATACGCAAAGCCCACTCCAAAGAGAAAAAGGAGGGTGGCCCAGAAGACCACGACCAGAACCGCCTTTTTTTCATGGCGGTGCAGCCCCGGCGCGACAAAGGCCCATGACTGATAGAGAATAATGGGGAATGCCGCGATAATGCCCACCAGAACGGAAATCTTCAGATAACTGACAAATGCCTCGGTCAGATTGGTGTAAACCAAACCGGAGAGGGTGGGACTCGCCTGAAAAAGCGGAACAACGAGCAGCTCCGTAATCTGCCGGGAAAAGACATAGGCAATGATCGAGCAGAGGACAACGGCACCGAAGGCCATGGTCACCCTGCGGCGCAACTCATTGAGATGATCGCCGAAATGACTGGCAAGAGGACTCATCAGCTCTTTTTTTCCGACTTGTCGCCTGCTTCCTCGCCTACCGGGGCCGAAGCGCCGATCGCCTCCCCATAGACATCCTGACCCGATCCGCCGGCCGTCTCCGGGACAGCGGCTTCTTCTTTCGCCGTTTTTTCCGACCCGGCATGTTCCGCGCCGGGCAAAGCGGCCCGCTCCTCATCACTCAAAGGCTGCAGCAGCTCCAAGGGCCGTTTCGCTTCCTTCATCTCCTCCTGTAGGGAATCCTTCAGGGCATTTGCCGTTTTCTTCAATTCAAGAAACTGCTTGGCCAGGGATTTCGCCAGATCAGGCAATTTGTCCGGCCCGACAACGATAAGCGCCAGGGCCATGATAAGAATGAGTTCAGGAAGACCTATGCCAAACATAGTAGCACTTCACGTTAAATTGAGGATTCCCGCTGCAGGGGAAAAATAAGCCGTTGCCGCAAAATAATGTCGTCGGCCGGAGCACGGAAACGACAGGAGCAGCCGTAACAAAAGAAAAGCATTTCGCAACGGCATAAGGAGCCGTAACAAAAGAAAAGCATTTCGTAACGGCATAAGGAGCCGTAACAAAAGAAAAGCATTTCGTAACGGCTCCTAAATAATTCCGGCAACAAGGGTTGCCGACTTTGTCAATCTACGGTATTTGATTTTTAGTGTCAAGCAGCATGGCGCATTGACTTTTCAGAAGTCTTTGGCTAAAGTTGGCCGGCGTCGAAAAATGTTGCAAGAGAGGAAGAGCGCTTCGGCATTACGGGCGTTTTGCACCAACTCTGATGAAATATGACAAATTCGCAAAAGGCCGAAAAACCGACTCTCCGCCTGCGCTGTTGCATGCGCTCAGAGGCCGGGGTCGACAGACACTTTTGCGAAGCCGACAAATAAGGAGCGGATCCAATGGCCAATGTTGTGGTGGTGGGCACCCAGTGGGGCGATGAAGGGAAAGGAAAAATAGTCGACCTGCTTACCCGGTATGCAGATTATATAGTTCGCTTTCAGGGAGGCAACAATGCCGGCCACACGCTGGTGGTTGAAGGAAAGAAATTTATTTTCCACCTCATCCCCTCCGGCATCCTTTACGAAGACAAACAGTGCTTCATCGGGAACGGCGTTGTGCTTGACCCGGAGGTGCTGCTTGAAGAAATGCGGAAACTGGCGGAAAGCGGCCTGCCTGTCAATCCCTCCCGCCTGACCATCAGCGAACGGGCCCATCTCATCATGCCCTATCACAAGCTGCTTGACCTGGGCAGCGAAGCGGCCAAGACGAAAGGGACCAAAATCGGCACCACCGGCCGAGGTATCGGACCCTGCTATGGCGACAAAATCCTCCGCTGCGGCATCAAGGCCGGCGACCTGCTCGATCCGGACCTTTTCAAGGAAAAGCTGGCGGCAAATCTTGAAGAAAAAAACCGCATCCTGGCCGATTACTACAATACCAATCCGCTTTCCCTGGACGAGATATACGGCCAATTCCAGGGCTTTGCGGAAAAACTCGCCCCCTATATCGACAATGTTTCGGTGAAGCTTGACGAAGGCCGCAAGGCGGGCAAGCATATTCTTTTTGAAGGCGCCCAGGGCACCCAGCTCGACATCGATCACGGAACCTATCCCTTTGTCACCTCCTCCAATGTGGTGGCGGGCAATGCCTGCACCGGCTCGGGTTTCGGCCCGTCCCATATCGATGCCGTTATCGGCATTCTCAAGGCATACACCACCCGGGTGGGAGAAGGTCCCTTCCCTTCCGAACTCTTTGACGACACGGGAGACGGGCTGCAGAAACGAGGCGGCGAATTCGGCGCCACCACCGGCAGAAAAAGGCGCTGCGGCTGGCTCGACACCGTGGTGGCCAACGAAGCGGTGCGATTAAACGGCATAACCGGCCTGGCCATCACCAAGCTTGACGTGCTGAGCGGGGAAAAAACATTGAAAATCGCCACCTCCTACCAGGCGGACGGCAAAAAATTCCTCGCCATGCCGGGCAATATCCGCACCGCGCAGAAACTGCAGCCGGTTTACGAGGAAATTCCCGGTTGGGATGATGATATCAGCGGGGTGCGGAGTGTCGACGATCTGCCCCGGAAAACCCGCGATTATGTCAAAAGAATCGAAGATCTCACCGGAACGCCGGTCATGCTGCTTTCCGTCGGCCCTGACCGGGCCGAGACCCTGCTGCTGCAAAATCCCTTTCACAAATGATCCGGCCGAACATCGGTTGAATTGAAAATCAATCATGTAATCGTTCCCGCGCAGCGGCGCGGGAACGATCACTTCTGCCCCGCCTGCCGATCAGTCAGCCCATGGACGGCATGATCCCTTCAGATCTTTCCCGTCACCAGGGTCTCTTTGCCTTTTTTTCTTTCACTTTTCCACCACGAAACAGTACAATCGTTCACAGGAAATTTCCTTAAACAACGCCATGGATACTATTTTCAACTTCACAACACGCATTTTCGACCCCCTGCATGTTTTCTGGGAAAAAGAGTCCAGCCAACGTGTCGTGGCCGGCGCCCTGGTGCTGATATTCGTTCTGAGCCTGGGCCTGATAGAGCTCAACCGCCAGGGACTGCTGCACACCTCATTTTCGGCCCCGGTGCCTCTCACCCATTACATGGCAATCAATCTGGCATTTACCCTGGTGCTGATTCTCGAGGTTGTCAGCCTTATCTTCACCCTCCCCTGTTCCATTTCCAAGGCCCTGGGCAAGCAGTTTGAAATACTGGCACTCATCTTTCTGCGAAACTCCTTCAAGGAACTGACCCTGCTGCCTGAACCGATCTCCATTGATGGTCATATTGATGTGCTGTGGCGCATACTTTCCGATGGAGGCGGCGCCATCATTATCTTCGCCCTGCTTGGCTTCTATGCCAAAATGCAGCGAAGGTCGGAAGAAAGGCATATGTCGGGCCCCGCCCTCTACAGCTTTGTCGCCTCCAAAAAAATGGTTGCCTTGCTCATGCTGGCCATCTTCTGCGGCATGGGTGCATACAACGGATTTTTACTGATCAGCGGCGCGAACACATTTAACTTCTTTCATAATTTCTATACGGTGCTCATCTTCTGCGACATCCTGCTGGTGCTGATTTCCCAATGTTTCCAGCCGGGATTCAGGGCCGTCTTCCGCAACTCCGGCTATGCGCTGGCGACCCTGCTCATCCGTCTTGCCCTGACCGCGCCGCCGTTTCTCAATGTTCTGATCGGGGTGGTTTCCGCGGTTCTGGCCTTGCTGCTCACCCTGACATATGACAAATTCTACGCCTCCACCAAGCTGTAGAACCTGGATGCCCACGAGAAAAATCTCCATGCCGTCGTTTTCTCCCAGCCCCTCTTCCTCATTTTTACTCAAAAAATAAACAGCTCGCGCGACACAAGAATCAACCACCCTTTTGACGAAATCGTGCCGATGCCTCGCACGAACGGAATTTCTTCAAATTATCATTCAAGATTCTTGACATAATCACATAAATGTATATTTATATGATTATACGAGAAAGAAAACGTTTCGCCTGCCGTGTTCACCAAACAGAATGGAGGTCGTGGTATGAAAGAACAACTTTGCTCAATGACGTCGGACTACGCTGCCCAGCCGACCACCTCAGTAACGCTGGAAATGCCTGTTGCGCTTCTTCAACATGTAAAAAAAGCTGCATGCCTGGAAGGATGTAACTACCAGGATCTCATAACCTGCTATGTCAACCATGGGCTGATAAACAGTCAAGCCCAGATCAGCCGCAAAGAATTTGCGGAGCATGCCAAAGAAGTCCTGAAAACCCACGGTGTCCACTCCGATGCCATTACCGAGGTCTTCAACAAACTTTTGTATTGAGTAAAAGAAGCAGAGACCGAGAGAACATCGATACATGACGGAGAACACCAATGAGAGAAACCTGCAAACTCTGGCCTTTCTCGCCAAATGCCTGGCGGACGAAAATCGGCTGCGCGTTTTATTTTGCGTGAGTAAGGAGAAAAAGTCCGTTTCCAGTATTGTGGAGGAACTCAAATTATCTCAGCCGCTCATCTCCCATCACCTTAAAGAGCTGAAGAGGTCGCTGCTCGTCAGCGTTGAGCGCCGCGGTCCTTTTGTCTATTATGAATTGACCGATGAACGAATCCTGCCGATACTCGAAAAGCTCAACGAGTTGGGCGAGGACCTGCTCAAAACCAGAACAAGTTTTTGATTTATGAGGATGTCTGCGCGTATGACCGAAATTGAAAAAATCATCAACCGGATGGCGCCCGAAGAAGCCCTGGCGGCAATAGCAGCGGTTGCCAACAAGCTGCTTTCTCAAATCAGTGACGAAGCGCGCCTGAACTTTGTCGTATCCCTGATCGGCGATACCGGCTCCGATAAAATATCCAGCATGGTCAATCTCTGACTGGCGGAATGCATGGACGAAGGTATCGATCCAACAAGCATGTGCCAAAGTCTGGTCCATAAAATTGCCCAGTCAAAACAGCTGATGGCGGTTGCCGATCCGGACATTCTTATCCTGTTTGAAAGCTGGCTGGATGAACTTGAGGAAGAGGTGCTTCATTACTTGAAAACCAATGGAAGCACCGACCCTCTCGACCTTGCCGAAAACCTCGGCATTTCAAAAAGCGGCGCTTCTTTCCTGCTCGCGAAAGTGACAAAAAAATAACCTGAAGGAGGACATTATGGACACATTAACTGTTTTTCACAGCGGGAATCCGGCATGACTAACCTGCAAAAAGGCTATAGGCGTAGCCGGCGAAATGAAAGACAAATACGGCGCTGATCTTGAAATCAAGATCTTCACAACCGATTCAGAGGAGGCAAAACACCATAATTTCAAGAGCTCGACCAATGTATTATTGAACGGTGAGCTCCTGCCATTGGATGTTGCGACTGATCGAAACAAATTAGCTCGGTTTCTGGCGAAAAACATGTAACCAAAGGAGGAACGACGATATGAATATGCTTATTATCATCAGCACAAGTGATGGAGAAACTATTTACAATGCGATGCGCCTGGCAAATGTCGGAGTAAAAAAAGGCGACAACATCAGTGTTTTCATGCTCGGCAAAGGTGTCTTGTTTTCACAGGCAGGAACGGAACAATTTGATGTCATGGGGCAAATAAATCAATTCGAGGGTGACTTCTATGTCTGAGGCGTCTGCATGGAATCCCACGGTCTGGAGGGATCAAGCAGCTGCCCCATTGGTTGGATGGACGATTTGTACGAAATATCAAAAGACGCGGACAAGGTATTAACCTTCTAACGTTTCAAAACCATATTCGCATTAAAAAGGAGATGGTATCCCCCATGAAATTCACCCCACTAAAATTTCAAGGAACATTGGCAGCAGCGGGAGTTGCCTTAATGCCTTATATTTTTTTGAAAAATACTATTTTCAAAAGTGAAGGAGAAATCTCCTTATCGAAATTATCGCTGCTGTCCGGTAGCCCTTTGGAATACGCGACCGCCTTTTTTTTAACGGCAGTCATGGGATTATTTATACTGATTCACCTTACCCTTACAGCAATCTTCCTGAAGGAACTTTTCATATGGCTGCTTCAGCCCAATGATTTCAAAGAATTAACAGAAAACCCCTTAACAAATTCAGCAATTTTTTCACCACTCATTTCATTGCCGCTGACCATGGTGGTGCTTTTTGGTCCAGTCAGTTTTTTTCTTCCTCAATTAACTGAAAACATGCAGCATTTCATGCTGCCGGCATTTCTTGTCTTCAGCTTCTTGTGGGCGATAGCGATCTCCCTTGAAATAAAAGCGGTGAAAGTTTTTTTTACAAAACCGGTTGAGCTCGAGAAGCTGAACTTTGGTTGGCTGCTTGATGTCTTGGCGCTTGGGGCAGTGTCACTATTTGGTTCAAGCTTGGCGGATTTTGCACATAACAACTTCATATCATCATCTGCCGCATTTATGGTTATGGTGACACTTTTGGTGGGGATAGCCGTTTTCCTCGTTAAAATAACGGTGCTTTTTTACCAGCAAATTAAAGCAAAAGTAATGCCTGGGATTAATATTCTGCCGGCATATTTCTTAATCGTACCACCGATGTGCTTACTGGGATTCAGTTTCTATAAATTACTGGGATACGCGAGTAAAACCTATGGTTTTGACACAAACGCGATCTCATTCTTGATTATCGTGTTTTCATACCTGACAGCAATGAGCTGGTTTATTTTCTCAATTATCCTGTTAAGAGAATATCTGGAAAAGGAATTTCTATCGTCTGATTTTTCTCCGGCTCAATGGGGGATGGTCTGAGGTTTTGTCGGCACCCAAGTCTTGGGGACAATGATTTACAAATTATATTTCACGAACATTTTGCTCGGCGTGGTTAATTTTGCCAGTATTATATTGGTGATAATTGTTTTTATGATAATCTTGAGAAAATTTATTGCAGCCACCATGAAACCAAAAATTGCGTAAAACGCTTCAAGGACAGAGCCCCGGCAAGGAAAGAGGCGAATTTTCCCGTTGACACCGGAACACTCCACCATTTTCAGGCCTCCGCTCTGTCCTTTGCTCAACAGGGCAACTCCACTCACCCTTTTCGGGCTATGCCCGCACACTCCTCCCCCTCCTGTCCTTCATTCTCCCCATTGAAAAAAGAACCCCCACCACGCACAATCCGCAGAAAAGCACCATGCTCAGATGCATGCTGGCCAGGAAATCCATCCGTGTTTCCCGGCTGACCGGGCTGTCCCCCATGAAATGGTTAAAAATAATGGTAATGAGAGTCATGCAGAGCAGCATGCCCATGGTCCTCATGGTGGCCATAAAACTTGAGGCAACACCGTAATGTTTCGGGCCGACACTGCCCATCACCGTGATCATGTTGGGAGTGGAAAAAATCCCGAATCCGATGCCCATCAGCCCCAGCATCCCCATAATCAACGGCAGAGGTGTCTGTTCATGCACCAGGGCCGCGACCCCGAGTCCGGCGGCGCAAAATCCCATGCCCAACGTTGCCAGAAGCGGCGGGGAATACCTGTCCGCCAACCGGCCGAACACCGGGGACAGAACCGCCTGAAACAGGGGTTGGATAATGAGCACCGTGCCGGCGGCCTGGGGTGAAAAACCCCGCACATACTGCAGGTACAGACTGAAAAAAAACCCGATGCCGAACGAGGCGGCGTAATTGATCAATGTGGCCAGATTACTCAGGGCAAAGACCCGGTTATGGAGCAGCAGATTCACATCCAGCATCGGCGATTTGATCCGGTATTCAAAAAACAGAAAAAACAGCAGTCCGCTGCCGCCGATAAGACCGAGTTCCACCCCCGAATTTTTCCGGTGCAGCGCACCGTAGACACAACAGCAAAGAGAGGCGCAATAAAGAAAGGTTCCGGGCCAGTCATACCGCTCGCCCCGGGCTTCCGCCCATTCCCCTTTCAGTTTCAGCAGGGCGAGAAGAAAGGCTGCCGCCTCCACCGGCACGGCACAATAAAAAATCCATCGCCACCCCAGATGGGACACCATGAAACCGGACAGAACAGGGCCGACGGACAAACCAAGATAAACGCAACCGACAATAAACCCCATGGCCCTGCCCCGCTTTGCCGGAGGAAAAACCGACGACAGGATGGCAATGCTGGTACCCGTAATCATGGCGCCGCCGCTGCCTTGAAAAAACCGGAACACAATAAGACTTTCGATGCCCTGAGCCAGGGAAACAAGCAGGGTTCCAAGGGTAAACACCCCGATCCCGAGCAAAAAGACCCGCTTTCTTCCATAAATATCCCCCATCCTGCCCGCCGGCAGCAGAAAAAGGGAAAAGGCAAGGATATAGGCGGTTTCAATAAGGCCGAGTTGCACCGCGCTGGCGGAGAATTCCCGGCCGATGGCGGGAAGGGCCACACCCACCGCCGACAGCATGAAGGGAGTCAGAAATTGCACGGCGCTGACGATAAACAAAGTAACCGCGCCGGAAATCCGGCATGAATCCGGTGTCCCCGCTTTTTGTGGGCTGCAGTTTTCCATGGTGTCCTAATTGTTATCGCTCCAAAGCCCTGATCGCCACGTCAAAGCCTTGAGACGGTTCTTGCAATGGTCCTCAAACCGTTCTTTCCGACTAATACACGTTCCGCAGTGGTTTCGAAAGAAAGAATCGCCGGCTGGTTTGCGGTGAACAGCAAGCACGGGCTATTCAAGAAAGTCCTCGCAGGGATAAGAGGTGGGGTGATGCCATGCGAAAGAGTGGGAGCGGGAGGTACGTGCCGATTCCAGACAGGAGCAGGCAAGGAAACGCACTGCCGTTTTGTTATCCGAAATGCAATTTCAATTCACATTTTTTTCTTGTTATTCTCTACAGTTACAGCAAAAAAAGTGCGACAGAAAAACCGACGGAACAGCAGCCGCCTTTCCGGAATCCGTCATGCCGGCCCGTTGCGAGAGTGCCGCACATCACATCGTTGCCACATAGCGGGCGCCGGCCATCACATCCGCCATGTCAAGCGCGACATGGGCCAGCATATTGACCGAGACCTGCGCCCCTTCCGACGGACGAACAGGGGGAACGGAAAAAACCGAGCTCAGCCGGTGCAACAATGAAACATCAGGATGCAGCATCTTCTGGTCCAGCGCCTGCTGAATATACCACATCGTGTCACCACTGGTGACATGAATCAACCGCACAGCCAGGTCAACCCGTCCGCCGCCCATGTTCGTGCCGCTGAGCAGGGTATGCACCTGACCGGCCAGAACAAAATCCACCCCGGCCTCCTTGCCGAGACGGATCGCTTCTTCCAGGGAACCGTAATGAGTCTTTTCGAGCTTTACCCGTTGAAACGCCTGTTTGCCGAGCAGAACGTCCTGAAACAAGGCGGCGACACTCTCTCCCTGCCGGATATCGATGCCCTCCGGCACAAGAAACGGCGGAATAACCACCGACTTCTTGCTCAGATCGGTCGCCGACACGGGATGGATATAAACCACCGGGGAGCCGGTCGTCACCTCCGCCCTTTCCTGGTTGTGCCAGGCACAGCCGCCTGCCAGCAAAAATATGATCAGTATCAGATAACGCGCCATCTTTGCTCCTTATTCACGGAATCGATGAATCCGCGAAAACTCCGAAAATGCGGCCATCACCTTTCGTACACCGACATGGCACCGCTGCCGCCGCCGTCATTTGCCGCCAGAAGAAAATCGACATTGGCGCTTCGTTCAATTTCAAGCCCGGCGACCGACAAAACCTCCGACGAATCCGCTCCAACCATCTTCACATTGAGAATCACCGTGCGCGGCGTGACCGAGTAGGTGCCGACGATTATGGCCTGGGCCTCTTCGTCATGCGCCACCAAAGAAGCATCCCGGGTCAGCATCAGTTCGCCGGTGTCATTTTTCACATACAATCCCTGGGCCTTCCTGATTTCGGCAATGCGGAATCCCTGCTTAAAAAGACTGGCGGATAAACCCTCCGTCAAGGCACGGCCGAGGCCTGACGACTGGTAGAGATCGTCAAGACTGACAAACGTGGTCAAAATGAGGCGCTCCCCGCGAGGTGCGCCCGGTCCCCTGTTGACCACCAACTGCCTGGCCAGATTATCACCGAAGCCGAAGAAATCGGGACTGGCAAGAGAAACCGTGCCGCCGTTTCCGGAAACCGCGCACCCGGCCAGTATCATGATCAGCCCCCCCGTCATCACGGCAAGGACGGCAGAAAAAAACCGCGCGCCCGGCAAATGTTGCCTGGCGCAGCAGGCGATCTTTGCTTTATTTTGTTTTCCCAGCATGACACAACCTCATTTTGTCTGAAAACCCTTACCGGCCCTCAAGGATCAGCCGTTCCGCCCGGCGCAGCCCGTCAACGGCATCCGCATAAAGGCCCGGCGATGCCGCGGCTGACGCGGCATAGGCGAACTGCTGCCGGGCCAGCTCATAGCGAAATTCCTCCATATAGCGAAGCCCCTGCTGATAACAGAGCCCGGCATATTTATCCATGTTTCGCTGCCCATCGCCGGAAAAATGCTGCGGCGCGCTTTCGGGCGGCAGCAGCGAACAGGCCGGGATCGCCGGCAAGAGCAGGGCCAGACCAAGAAGAAGCAGGAAGCGGAAAGCTTGCGCCGCTGCCCGTTTTTTCCCCGTCCGCGCCTTCTTTTTATTCCGGAAAAGATTACAGAGATATGTCATACCATGATCCTCTTCTTATTGATTCTCTTCTTGTTGCTCTTCAGGGGCAATTTCCGCAAAATTCCGCAATGCCACAGAGGCGCCCCGCCGGGGCGGCGTTGACTCGTCCTGCAAAAAACCGCAGATCAGATCATCCATCTGCAGCGCAATCGAACCGCTGGACAAAACAAGGCCGTTTGACTGCTGCAGCAGCCTGGCGTTGATGATCACCTGTCCGTTGCTGATGGTATACGTGCCCACCACAACCGCCTGGGCGTTCTGAACATAACTGAGTTCCGCCATATCCCGGGACAGCCCGTATTCGCCGTAACCCTCCAGAATCTGGATGGACGGCGTCATCCGAATATCGATCACCTCGATGCCGGACCGCTGCATCTCGCTTATCATCTGCTCCGCCATGACCCGCCCGAAGCCTGATGTCCGATAAAGATGATTCAAATTGACAAAGGTGGTGACCACTATCCGATACTCATCGCCGATCGGCTCTTCAGCACGGTCGAGCAGCTGCCGGGTCAGTTCCCGAACCTTCAGCTTCAGCTCAACAGCCTGTTCAGCGGGAAGAGGGCCAAGCTTCTTTTCCCTGGTAAAAAAATCCTGCACACCGGCAAAGAAATCTCCCATCACATCCTGCCTGTCCGGCACCCGCCCACTCCGATAGGAATACTCAACCGGCACGGACCGGGAATAATCAAATCCATTCACAGCAGGAGGGAACAAACGGCTTTCCGCACAAAGAGAATTGGTCTGAAGGCCGACCACAACCAAGAAAATTACCGGAATAAACCTCATCACGCCCTCCTTTCTCGTCTCACTTTTTGCACGCCATGGCTCCTTCATCACATTGCAAATCGCCGCTTGCGCCATATTCCCAGCCGGATGAGGCGGAAGCCGCACCGCCATTTCCACAGACAGGAGACGACTCGGACGGATAGATCACCGGAATACACCCGCCATCGGAAGCTCCCTGCGACCGTATACCGACACTTTCCGCCAGTTGCGAAGTAAGCTGCGCGTCACGCGCACAGCCTCCGAGAAAAACCAGGCACAAAACAATGACCATATTTTTTTTCATTTTCGCCTTCACGCTTTCTTCCGTCAAAAAAACGGCACTCTGCCAATTTATCAACATCTCATGGGCCGACATCTTCCTTTACAAGGAAAATATTACCTAGTTGTCGGCAACCTCTTCCCATATTGCCGCAGTTTCCGGGGAAAGACCGGAATCCATGCCCCGTTTTCCGGGATCAATCCGCCGGTTGCGGCAATTTCTCCACAGCCTCATCGGGGAATTAAGCATTTTCCGTGCCGTTATGTGTTCGCCGGCAGCCTGCGGTTGCCGGCACCAAAAAATGACCTCCCGCTAAAAAGAACGCCTCACTTCAGTTGATGACGAATTTTTTCCTGGTACCGGAATCCGCGAAAAACCGGCTCTCCATTTGCACGAATGGACCGGAAAAGTTAAAACTTCTTGCCAAAAAAGTGAAAGCGATTATATTTAACAGGTTTAAAGTTCAAATTATCAGCAACTATTCAGGGAGGCGCTGTAAAATTATGGCACGTATTACTGTTGAAGACTGTCTGAGCCGAATAGGCAATGAAAACCGCTTTATGTTGATTCATCTGGCGGTTTCCAGGGTCAAGCAGCACCGCAACGGCCAGCAGTATCTCGTCAAGGGCAAGAACAAGGAAGCCGTCATGTCCCTGCGGGAAATAGCCGCGGGCAAAGTGAATTTTGATAATATTGCCGATTTCAACAAAAAAACGGCAGCCGAAAAAAAGGTGATCATCGAGCCTTCCCTGGATGCAGACGCTTAATGCAACAACCGACCGCATAACAGATGGAAACAGATTATTACGATATTCTTGGTGTCGCCAGAACCGCATCAGCCGATGAGATCAAAAAAGCCTATCGAAAACAGGCGATGAAATATCATCCGGACAAGAATCCGGGGAACAAGGACGCGGAAGAAAAATTCAAAGCCGCGGCCGAGGCGTATGAGGTCCTGCGCGACCTGGACAAACGGAAAATTTACGACAGATACGGCAAGGAAGGACTTCGCAACAGCGGATACAGCGGCCCGGGCAATTTTGAAGATATTTTTTCAAGTTTCGGTGATATTTTCGGCGATCTGTTCGGTTTCAGCGGCGGCGGAGGCAGACGCCGCAGCCAAGGACCGATGCAGGGCAACGATCTCCGTTATGACCTGACCATTTCCTTTATGGATGCGGTTCACGGCATTGAAAAGGAAATCGACATCACCAAGCGCGAAACCTGCTGGACCTGTGAAGGAAGCGGCATCCGTCCCGGTTGCAAGAACAAGACCTGTCCCGCTTGCCATGGGTCTGGCCAGATCACCCGTTCCCAGGGATTCTTCAGCATCCGCACTCCTTGCCCGGAATGCCAGGGCCAGGGCGAAATCGTCACGGATCCCTGCAACGACTGTCACGGCAGCGGCCTGGTGCGCAAGAGTAAAAAAGTTTCCCTGAAAATACCCGCCGGGGTGGATACCGGGGCCCGCATGCGCCTGCGGGGCGAAGGAGAAGGCGGACGGAAAGGCGGCCCGAGCGGCGACCTGTATGTTGTGATCCATGTTGAACCGCATAATTTCTTCCAGCGGGACGGAGACCTCATCTACTGCGAACTGCCGCTCTCCATGACCCAGGCGGCCTTGGGGTGTTCTCTTGCCGTGCCGACCATACACGGGGAAAAAAATCTGTCAATTCCCAAAGGCACCCAGCCCGGACACACTTTCAGGATTGAAGGTGAAGGAGTTCCCAGTCTGCGCGGCCACGGCAAGGGGGACATGGTGGTGGAAATCAAAGTCATTATCCCCACCAAGTTGAGCAAACGTCAGGAAGAGTTGCTCAAGGAGTTTGCCGAACTTGAATCCGGCGAAGAGGAAAACCACAGCGAGGGCTTTTTCAAAAAACTCTTCTCCGGCAACCTGTAAACAATGAACGCATCCGTTGCGGAATTGATGAACGAAAAAAAACAATTCAGCCATTTCGACCAAACCGGAAATGCTCGCATGGTTGATGTCAGCCACAAAACGGACACGATTCGCCAGGCAACCGCCGAGGGAAAGGTCCGTATGTCGCCCGAGTGCTTTCAGCTTCTCCGCAGCGCGTCCATTGCCAAGGGAGATGTTCTCGGGGTGGCGAGGCTGGCGGGCATCATGGCCGCCAAAAAAGTCGACGACCTCATTCCGCTGACCCATCCGCTGCCGATTACCAAGGCTGATATTGATTTCAGCCTGGATGAAGAAAAAAGCACGATACGCATCACTGCCACTGTCGGCATAACCGGCAAAACAGGAGTCGAGATGGAAGCCCTGACCGCGGTTTCGATCGCCGCCTTGACCATTTACGACATGTGCAAGGCAGTGGACAAAGGGATGGTAATCGACGATATCAGACTGTTGTCAAAATCGGGTGGAAAAAGCGGGCTTTACGAGCGAAAGGAATAGTCCGCACGCAGCTCTTTTTTTCATCAGCACCATAGCTACCAAAGCAGCACCATTGATTGGAGATCAAAGCCATGACAGACGAACAACTGGCCTATTTCAAAAAGAAATTGCAGGAGATGAGCGAAGAGCTCTTGTCCGAAGCCAATAAGACTATTACGGAAATGACCGACAGCGGGGGAAATTTCCCCGATCCCACCGATCGTGCCACCGCCGAATCCGACCGGAATTTTGAGCTTCGCATCCGTGACCGCGAAAGGAAACTGCTGGCCAAGGTCAAAGAGGCAATGGAAAGGATCGAAAACAACGATTACGGCGTCTGCGAAGAATGCGGCGATGATATCGGGGTTGCCCGGCTTGAAGCCCGGCCGGTCACCACTCTCTGCATCCACTGCAAAACCAAACAGGAAGATTACGAAAAGGCAAAAGCCAGTTGATTGCCGCTTCCCGTCCAGTTTTCTAACTACGACTTGAGCCATGCCAGAACTACGAAAAGACCCTGTCCTTGGAAGGTGGATCATCATTGCCAAGGAAAGAGGCAAGAGGCCGACGGATTTTATCGTTGAACACAGTTTGACCAAGGGCGGTTTTTGCCCACTGTGCCCCGGCAACGAAAAAACAACCCCTCCCGAGGTTCTCAGCTACGGGGACAACAACCATCAGCCGAACACCCCGGGCTGGTCGCTGCGGGTCGTGCCGAACAAATATCCGGCCCTTATCATCGAAGGTCAGTTGGACAAGGAAGGCGAAGGGCTTTATGATAAAATGAACGGCATCGGCGCCCATGAGGTTATCATCGAGTCGCCGAATCATGATGAACCCTTTGCCGATCTGGGCCACAACCGCATGCTCGATGTTTTTCTGGCATTTCGCGACCGCATCATCGACCTCGGTCGTGATCCGCGCTTCAAGTACGTCATGGTCTTCAAGAATTACGGCAAGGCAGCGGGCGCCTCGCTGGAGCATTCCCATTCCCAGCTGGTCGCTCTGCCCATTGTGCCCCGCACAATTGAGTCCGAGCTGTCCGGCAGCCTTTCCTATTACCGCTACAAGGAACGCTGCGTTTTCTGCGACATCATCCGTCAGGAAATCAAAACCGAAGAACGGGTGGTGTGCCGGAACGACCATTTTCTCGCCATAACGCCCTATGCGCCCCGTTCTCCCTTTGAAATGTGGATCCTGCCGCGAAAACACGCCTCATCCTATATTGCCCAGGACCACGACTCCTTCCAGGCATTGGCGGCAATTTTCTCGGAAAGCATGAAACGGCTTAATGCCTGTATTCCCAATGTTCCGTATAATTTTGTCCTCCACTCATCCCCTTTACGCTCGGAGCCTCTGGACCATTATCACTGGCATTTTGAAATCATGCCCAAATTGACCCAGATGGCCGGTTTCGAATGGGGCTCAGGTTTTTACATCAACCCGACCCCTCCGGAGGACGCCGCCCGCTTCCTCAAGGAAGTAAAGGTGTAATGGAATTTTTACCATAGGTGGCCCATGAAAAAGATATTACTTGTCGACGATGAAGAAAGCATCCACCTTCTTTACCGGGAGGAACTGGAGGAAGAGGGATATGAGGTGCATTCAGCCCTGTCCGGTGAAGACGCCCTGGAAAAACTGCATATCATCACCCCGGATCTCGTCATTCTTGACATCAACATGCCCGGCATGAACGGCATTGACGTGCTGCGCAGAATGAAGGAAATAGACCAGAACCTGCCGGTCATCCTCAGTTCCGCCTACCAGGAGTTCAAGCAGGATCTGGCTTCCTGGGCCTCGGACGACTACATCGTCAAATCATCCAACCTGGATGAACTGAAGAATGCCGTGCGCAAGCATCTGTCCTGATCCGCCCATAGCCCAGCACATGAAGGATATCCAGAGCCTGCGGGATGATCGCCGGATCAACATTAAAAAGGTCGGGGTCAAGGATATTTCATATCCGATTACCGTCCTCGACCGGGCCAACAAGGTGCAGAAAACGGTAGCCAGGGTCAACATGTACGTCAACCTGCCGCATCAGTTCAAGGGCACGCACATGAGCCGTTTCATCGAAATTCTCAACCATTTTCACGGGGACATCAACTTGCGCGGTTTCCAGCTCATCCTTCAGGAAACAAAGGATAAGCTGCAGGCGGAAGCCGCGCACATGGAAATCGAATTCCCCTATTTTTTCAAAAAGAAATCGCCGGCCACGGGAAAAATGGAGCTGTCTGAGTATCTTTGCAAAATGCATGGCTCCCTTGAGGAAGATGACGATCTTTCCCTGGAAATCGCCGTGCCCATTGCGCCGCCGTTACCGGTGCAGACCGGTTCCGGTCTTCCCGAATCCCTCGGCCACTGGGGAACGGCAAATATATGTCTTCGTTTCAGGCATTTCATCTGGATGGAGGAATTGATTGAACTGGCGGAGGGAGTAACATCCCACGACCTGCAATGGTCGGCCTCCTCCCCCAAACCTCCTGATTATCCCCTTTCGGTTGAAAAAATAGCCAAGAATCTGGGAGAAAAACTGGCAAGCCATCCCTCTATCCGCTGGTTTTCCGTTACCGTTGAAAATCTTTCTCAAGGATTCAGCACATTTGCCACCATCGAGTGGCCAGACAACGACAATCCCTCTCCAACTTACTGCGTACATTAATCCATGAATCAACAATTTTTACTCGAAATCGGCACGGAAGAAATACCGGCAGGCTACATTAAACCGGCACTGAGTTTCATGAAAGAGACCATGGCGAAAAAACTCGCCGAATTCTCGCTTCCATTCGACGCCATCAAAACCGCGGCCACCCCGCGCCGTCTGACTCTTTGCGTCACCGGACTCAGCGACCGCCAGCCTGACCGGAGGGAAGAGGTGCTTGGCCCCCCCAAAAAAGCGGCCTTTGACGCCGACAACCAGCCCACCAAGGCGGCCATCGGCTTTGCCGCATCAAGGGGCGCCTCCATCGCGGATATCACGATCGTTGCCACCCCGAAAGGGGAATACCTGATGCTGGCCCAGGAACACAAAGGAGAGGAAACGGAGATTATCCTGTCCCGTTTCCTGCCCGACTTCATTCTCTCCATCCCCTTTCCCAAGTCCATGCGATGGGGGGCTTTCCGGGCAAGCTTCGCCCGCCCGGTCCAATGGCTTCTTGCCCTTTTCGGGGGCAAGGTGGTGAATTTCGCCATAAACGACCTCACTGCCGGCAATACCACGCGCGGCCACCGCTTTATGTCCTCGGGGCAGGTGGAAATTAAGGATTTTTCCCATTATCTTGAAACGCTGCGCAGCCTGCACGTCATAGCCGACCTTGACGAACGTCGGGAACTGATCAGGCAGGAGGCCGCCAGGGCGGCAGCCGCGGCAGGAGGCGAGATAATCGCCGATGAGGAACTGCTGGACACCATCACCAACCTGGTGGAATTCCCCATCGGTATCACCGGAAGCTTTGACGAAAAATTTCTGGAGCTCCCCCCCGAGGTGCTGATCACCTCCATGCGGGTCCACCAGAAATACTTCACCGTATCAGGTCCGGACGGCAAGCTGATGGCCAATTTCGTCGCCATCAACAACACCAGGATAGCCGACACTGATGCGGCGGCGGCAGGCCATCAAAGAGTGCTGCGCGCCCGTCTCGAGGACGCCCTCTTTTTTTATCGGGAAGACCGGCAGCGCAAACTCGAAGACCGTCTCACCGATCTGGCAGGGGTTGTCTTTCAGGCCCAGCTCGGTTCCATGTTGGAAAAGGTGGAAAGGCTCCAGTCCCTCAGCCTTTTCCTGTGCGACAGGATCGCGCCGGAGAAAAAAACAGCCGTGGCCCGCGCCGCCCGCCTTGCCAAGGCCGATCTCGTTACCGGCATGGTGGGAGAATTCCCCACCCTGCAGGGTGTGATGGGAAAATACTACGCCCAGCTTGAAGGCGAAGCAGAGGATGTGGCCGTCGCCATTGAGGAGCACTATCTGCCGGTGCGGGCGGACAGCGCCCTTCCCCGCACCATTGCCGGCTCCATTGTCTCCATGGCCGACAGACTCGATACCATTGCCGGTTGTTTCGGTATCGGCAAGACGCCCACCGGCACCACCGATCCTTATGGTTTGCGCCGTCATGCCCTGGCACTTCTTCATACAATCAACTCCCATGGATTTTCCCTGTCGCTCGCCGACTGCATTGACAAGGCGCTGGAACTTTACGGGGCCAAACTGACCGAAGACAAGGGACAGGCAGCCGGTGCGATAAACGACTTTATCCGGGGCCGCTACATGAATGACCTGATCGGCAGAGGAGTTGCCCAGGAAGCCGTTGACGCAGTGCTTTCCACCTCTTTTGACGATATCGTTGATTGCCGCAGACGCATCGATGCCCTGCTGGCCGTCAGTTCCCGGGAAACATTTACCCTGCTGGCCGGCGCCTTCAAGCGCGTCATCAACATTATCAAAGGACATGAAAACACAACAGTGCTTGGAGATCTGCTCCAGGAAGAACAGGAACAAAAACTCTACCAGGTCTTCCTGACGGTGGAGAGCCGGGTCAAACCATTACTGGCGGAGCGCCGCTATGAAGAGGCCCTGGACAAAATCCTTGAAATGAAAGAACCGGTTGATGCCTTTTTCGACAAGGTAATGGTTATGAGCGAGGATGAAAATCTGAAAAACAACCGACTGTCTCTGCTGGCCGCCATTGCCCGCCTCTTTCTGCAGGTCGGCGATTTTTCCAAAATGTATACCTTAACCGGCCGGGATTAGAAACTTTACCGGCCGCCATTGCCGTTGCGGTTCAGACGGCGGCGGAAAAGGCCCGCACCTCATTTAAGGCGAACTCATAAATGGAGGGCAACATATCAAATAAGTGTCCTTCAACCGCGGCAATCCTGCCGACCTCGTGCCAGTCGCCTCTCTCATAGGCCTTGGCAAGATTCAGAATGACCGTGTAGGACGTTTTTTTGCCGCCGATCAGCGTCTCGACGATGACCGGCGCCAGATTCAGCTCCTGCAGAACAAGCCCCATCGGCTGGTCAAGCAGAACGTCCAGCAGGGAAAACATGCCCACCGTATAACAGGCGAGACTGAAATCACGACCCTTTTTCAATCTCTCCCCCACCTGCTCGCAAAAACTGGCCCGCAGCAGCGCAAGCCGCAGCAGCTCCAGCGGTTTATCATCCGCCATATAGGACAGCATCATCAGGCTGAGCCATTTCCGCAGTTTCAGTTCCCCGACCAGCGCCACCGCGCTTTGCATGGATGTCACCTCGACCCGTCTTCGCATGGCCGCGGAATTGACATAACGGAGCAGCTTATAGGACAGGGAAACGTCGTGGGCGATAAACCCGGTGATCTTGGCGAAACTGTAATTCTCATTCTGGATGGCGCGGATAATTTTCAGATATTGCAGTTTGGACCCGGGAATGTCGCGCCCCTGGACAATTTTCGGCTTGCTGAAGAAATAGCCCTGAAAAAAAGTGAAATTGAGCTTCTGCAATTGCTCGAATTCTTCGATGGTTTCCACTTTTTCCGCCAGCAATTTGACATTGAACGGCGCTACTTTGTCAATATTACGGCACAGCACATCATAGGTCATGGAGCGGACATCGAACTTGATGATGTGGGCCATTTCAATGAGGGGGAGGAACTCCTCGTGAAAAAGAAAATCATCAAGGGCCAGGATATACCCGCGCTGCACAAGATTTCTGCAGGCCTGAACCACTTCCGGAGTTGCCTTGACCGTTTCCAGCACCTCGACCACGGTAATGCCGCTGGGGAAAAGGCCCGGATATTCTTTCACCAGCATATCGTCGGTAAAATTGATAAAGGCCTTTTTCCCTTCGGTTATTTTAGTGATGCCGATGAGTGAAAAGGTATTGGTGATAACCTTTGAGGTCGCGGTGTCGCCGTCTTGGGTTTCATCAAAAAAATTATCAAGCCCGGAGCGGAAGAGCAACTCATAACCGTACACCTTGCCGTTCTGACGAAAAATCGGCTGCCGGGCGACAAAAATCCTGCTCCCGCCGTCCGGCTGTTCATTTTCATTCATTTTCCCCATTCGCTCCCGACCTTTTCTCGTTTTCCTGATTATATGCTGTGACATGGCGGGCGTCAACAGTTGTTCAGCCGAACCGACACCTCCCTCTTTTTTCCGCCCCGACAACCGCGAAACGTCTTTCATTTCTTCCCGCTTGATCTTTACCGTTGATTTCAGTCATACTTATTGAAAGGCGAAACAAAACCCTCAACAAAAAGGTCATGACGATGATTGTTGGCGTGCCGAAAGAGATCAAGGACAAGGAGTTCCGGGTGGGCATCGTGCCGGCCGGGGTCAAGAGCCTGACCGCAGCCGGACATCGGGTTTTCATTGAAAAGGGGGCGGGAACCGGCAGCGACATCACCGATGACGACTATGAAAAGGCCGGGGCCGTGCTGCTTGATACCGCCGGAGAGATTTACCGCAAATCCGAACTCATCATCAAGGTCAAGGAACCACTGCCCGCGGAGTATGAATTTCTGCGGGAGAAAATGATTCTCTACACCTATCTTCATCTGGCACCACTGCCGGAATTGACCGATGTGCTGCTCGAAAAACGGGTAACCGCCATCGGCTATGAAACCGTCCGGCTTGACAACGGATGCCTGCCGCTGCTTGCGCCGATGAGTGAAGTTGCCGGCCGCATGGCAATCCAGGTGGGAGCGCATTTTCTGGAAAAGGAAGAAGGCGGCCGCGGCATCCTGCTGGGCGGCGTGCCGGGCGTTGAACATGGCCATGTCACCATCATCGGCGGCGGCACGGTGGGCAGCTATGCCGCCCGGGTGGCCACGGCCTTGGGCGCCACCGTCACCGTGCTTGATACCGACCTGCACCGTCTCGCCTACCTCGACGACATCTTCAGCGGTCGGATCAACACCCTGATGTCCAATATCCACAACCTGGAAGAAGAGTTGCGGATATGCGACCTGCTGGTTGGGGCGGTACTGATTCCGGGGGGCAGCGCGCCGAAGCTGGTCAGCCGGGAAATGCTTTCCCTGATGAACCCTGGTGCGGTCATCGTCGATGTGGCCATCGACCAGGGCGGCTGCGTGGCGACCTCCCGGCCCACCACCCATTCCGCGCCGATTTTCAAAGTGGACAATATCATCCATTACTGCGTTGCCAACATGCCGGGGGCAGTCCCCCGCACCTCGACCTTTGCCCTGACCAATGCAACCCTGCCCTTTGCCCTGGAAATTGCCGACAAGGGCCTTGCCGCGGCAGCGGCCGACAGTCCCGCCCTGCGGCGCGGCATCAACACCCATGACGGATGCATTTGCAACAAGGAAGTAGCCGAATCCCAAAGGCGGGAATGGAGGCCTTTCCCATGAATTCCATGTCACCCCTTTTTGCAGACTATCTGCCGGTCAGCAAACATTGCCTGCTGAAACTGCAGGGAGAGATAACCTTTGATCTCTATACCATTCCGCCCGGGGAAAAAAACATCAAGGAACCGGTGTTGCTCATGGGCAGGAACTCCATGCTCTCCAGGATTCAGGACACTATTGCCGACCGGGGCTTTGAGATCTTTTTCATCCGAAAAGAGGACCAGAAAAATTTTCATCATCTCATCGAAAACTTCATCGCCATGATGATTGAGGACCAAAACATCCCGCTTGAGCAGAAATCACAAATCATCTATCAATGTGCGGCAAATGTCCTCAAGGATATCTTCACCGATCCCAGAAGCGGCGACAATTTACGACGAGTCGAGGATATAACCAGCAATATCATACAGTTCACCCTGCACGACGACGCATCCGTCGCCTCCTTGCTGCAGCTCAGCTCCCACGACTATTACACCTTCACCCACTGTCTGCACGTAGCAGTTTTCAGTATCGGCTTATTGAAACAGATTTACCCCGGCATGCAAAACGGCCTGCGGGAATTTGCCCTGGGCTGCATGCTCCACGACATCGGCAAGAGCAAGATTGATGAAGCAATTCTCAACAAACCGGGGAAGTTGACCCCTGAAGAATTCACCGTTATCCGGAAACACCCAGAGTACGGCTGTGAACTGATGGGGGATAAAGTGTCGCCGACGACCCTTGATGTCATCCTTCATCACCATGAAAAACATTCCGGCACCGGCTATCCTGAAGGGCTGAAGGGGGATCAGATATCGGACCTGGCCAAGGTTGCCGCCATTGCCGACGTTTATGACGCGCTCACCACCAGAAGAGCCTATGCCGATGCCCGCGACCCTTTCAAGGCCATGCTGACCATGAAGGAGGAGATGGTCGGCCACTTTGAACAGGAAAAATTCATTTCGTTCATCCATCTGCTCAGCGGCGGTAAGAAAAAATGACTCATCCCCACAGCCGGACAAAATACAGGCTGAAAAAAGGAAAATAGGTGATAAGGCCCAGGGTTATCATCAGCAGGCCGAGAAAAGGCAGGGTGGCGACATAGAGCTCGGTCACCGGCTTTTCAAAACGATAACTGGCGAGAAAAAGATTGAGCCCCACCGGCGGGGTGCAGTAACCGATCTGCAGATTGGTCAGAAAAATAATGCCGAGATGAACAAGATCAACGCCGTATCCCTGGGCGATGGGGACAATAAGGGGCACCACCAGCACCAGGGCGGAAAAGATATCGAGCATGGCGCCGACAAGCAGCAGGAAGATGTTGAGCAACAGCAGAAAGGTGTATTTACTGGTGATGTACTGCTGAATGATTTCAAAAAGCCGCACCGGCACTTCCCGGTCGACCAGAAAATTGGTGGAGGCCATGGAGGCGGCAAGAATGACCAGAATGCCGCCGAACAGCATCATGCTCCGCACCATGATGGCCGGCAGCCGGGACAGGGGAATATCCCGATAAACAAAGAGTTCGACCACCACCACGTACAGGGCGGTCACCGCGGCCGCCTCGCCCGCCACAAAAAAACCTCCGTAAATACCGCCGAGCACCAGAAACGGCAGCGGCACTTCCCAGGCCGCAGCCCGCAGGCCGTCGTAGATATCTCTTCCTGTAGCCCCACGACTCTTTTCACGTGATTTGGGGCTTTTCTTCATGCTGTATGCCGCCAGCAGCAGCAGCATGACAAGCCCGGGAAGAATCCCGGCCAGAAAAAGCTGATCAACCCGGGTCTCGGCAATGACGCCATAGAGAATCAGCGGCAGGCTGGGCGGAAAGAGCAGCCCCAGGCTGCCGGAAGAGGTGATGAGTCCCAGTGAAAATTTCTCGTCGTAACGATCCGTGATCAGCGCGGGATAGAGCAGCCCGCCGAGGGCGAAAATCGTCACCCCTGATGCCCCGGTAAAGGCGGTGAAAGCAGCGCAAACCAGAAGCGACACCACCGCCAGGCCGCCCGGCATCCAGCCGAGCAGCAGCCGGGAAAGATGCAGCAGCCGTTGCGGGGCGCCGCTTTCGGAAAGCAGGGTGCCGGCAAAGATAAAGAGCGGCAGGGAAAGCAAAAGCGGCGTATCCGCCAGACGCGACATCTCGATCACCACCACGGAAATATCGATGCCCGCTCCGTAAAAGGAAAAAAGGGCCAGGGCGGAAATAACGATAAAAAGCGGCGCGCCCATCAGGGCAAGCAACAGGCTGAAATATCTTCCCAGGGCAAAAATCATCGCGTTCTGCTCTGCCTGCCGGGTATCTTGCCGCAAAGGGCCATGACATCCGTGGCGGCCTCAACAAGAAATCGCAGGCCGATCAAAGCAAAAGCCAGGGGAAAGACGAGGTTCCAGCACCAGGAAGGAATAGAAAGCAAGGAGGTGCCGCCGAAGTCCATCTCATTGTTGACAAAGATGACGGCAGCCCAGGTCAGGACAACGGCAACAACGGCGGAAAAAAGATGAATCAGGAGCCGCAGCCACGGGGTCAGTGGCGCCGGGATCAGATACGAAGCCACGTCCAGGGCAATGTGCTTCCCTTTGCCGGTTGCCGCGGCGGCGCCGAACAGGCCGCTCCACAGCACCATGTGGCGGAGCAGCGGGTCAATCCACAGCAGGCCGCCGGAAAAAACCCCGCGCAGGACGATCTGCAGACAGGCCAGGACAATCATGAGGGTCAGCAGCAGACAGAGAAAACCTTCTTCCAGTCGCTGAAAACCGGTTTGGAGCCTTGCGGCAAAGCCGCTAAGCATCTTCATCATCGGTTATCTCATCTCTTTTTTCTGTAATTCCAGCTTTTTGTTCTCATGCAGACGGACGTTTTGCCCCATCATTTTTTTTTGCAAACCCGCCACATCTCAAAATTCAGCACAACAGTCCTTGAACCGGCAACCGGCAACTTTCAATGCTGTTCCCTGCCTCGAAACTGCTCAAGCAAGTCCATGGTCTCATCATAAATTTTCGCGGAAAAGGCGGAGCCCTTGACCCGGACAACCGTCCTGTCCCGTATGTCCTGCAGTCGGGCCAGGGAATCGGGCGCGGCCGTGACCATGGTGACGCCGTTTTCGGCAAGAACCCCCCTGGCCTCCTCGTTGCTTTTCCTCGTTTCTTCCAGCAGAACGCCGAAATATTTATCCGCCGTTGTCTTGACTAAGTTCCCATACTCGGGCGGCAAACGGGAAAAGGCCTTGCGGTCAAGGAGAAAAACGCCGTAGGCATAGCCGAAGGGCATGTCGGTGATATACCTTGCCTTGGTGAACCACTGCAGGACAATGGAGCCGTAGAGTGAATTAAAAACGGTGGAAACCAGCCCGGTCTGCAGGGAGGTCAACACATCGGGAATGGAAAGCGGCGTCGGTGAAAGGCCCGCTGTTTCCAGAAAGGATGAACTCAAGGGATCATTATCCGGGGTCCAGCATTTGCTTTTCCGTAAATCGTCGACAGTCGCGATGGGCGCGGTGGACATGGTGTAGATAAAACCGACCTCGGTCATGGCAATAAATTCCATGCCGTTTTCGGCAAAGGAGGCGGCAAAAGATTCGCTCAACCCATTTTTGACATGATCCACCTCTTCGTAGGAACGAAAAAGAAAGGGAATCCCCATGACCCGGAAATCCGGGACAATGGCGCCGATGCCGGTCATGGTGAAGCCGCCGCCATGCAGCTGGCCCACCCGCATTTTGCGGTACATGGCCAGGTCATCGCCCATGACTCCGCCGGCATAGACCTTGAACCCGACTTGCCCGTTGCTCTTCTCCTCGACTTCCCCGGCAAATTCCCGGAAACGCTGGGTCCAGACGCTCCCTTCAGGAGCAAGGGAGCCGATTTTGAAGAGATATTTCGGCGCGGCGGTAACGGACGGCACGGAAAAAAGCAACGTCACGACAAGACAAAAAAGAAAACGCAGCACCTGGGCTGAAGGGGGCATAAAATCTCCTGATTAAAAATTCATACAACCAATCATTGATGAACTCGCAAAAAGTCTTTCTTCACCACAGAGCGCACAGAGAGCACAGAGAAAATATTTTAAATTACAAGCAGTTATCGCTGTGTGCTCCGCAGCCTCTGTGTTTGTTTTTTAGTTTTTACGGAACCATCAATCATTCTGAATCCTGACTTCTGGCTCCCAGCTTCCCAATCAGTCGCTAGAAATACAAATCCGCTTCCGCCAGCAGCTCGGAAGCCCTTTTTTTGGCGATGACATTGGCCAGGGCAAGATCGGGTCTGCTCTCCAGCGGAAAATCGAGCACCTCCCGCAGCAGCCGTTCATAAAGATCCCGGTCGAACATTGTCCTGGCATAGGTTTCGGCATAGGCCACCTGCACCGCCAGCAAGCTTCGTGCGCTGAGCGCCAGCGCCCTTTCAAAATGACGGAGACTGGCCTCGGGATCGCCGCCCAGCATCTTCGGCCGGGACCCGTAATACGCGGCAAGGAAAAGATGCGGGCCGCCGTGATAATATCCTTCATCAAGCGCCACCACCCGGAGCATGATCTGCTCCAGTTTCACCATGGCGGCGAGCGACGCCGGGTCGCCCTCCTGACGCTGCAGCCAGGTCGCCCAGCCGAAGCCCCCCCAGAACAGCGCAGGCACCTGCCCCTTGCGGCATGATGCCAGAGCCGTCTGCAAATCTCCCGGCGAACCGCTGTCAAGGGAGCCGCCGATACCGCACTCGTTTAAAAGAGACAATCCGTACTCTTTTGCCCGGCGGCTGACGGTCCGCGCCCTCTCCTTTCTGCCGCAGGCTTCCAGGGCGGCGGCGTAGGAACCGTAGGCCCGGGTGGCGGTCAGCACCAGTCCGCTGTTCGCCGGATCATCGGCCACCAGGCTGTCAACCATCAGCAGATAGGCAGGCGCGCCCTCGCAGACAAGATCGAGATCGGTCTGGCGCTGCAAATTTTCCACCGTCGGCTCAACCACGGAGCCCACGACCAGCGAGGCGCAACCGCACAAATGCAGCAAAACGACGAATTCGATGATGCGCTGTTTCATTTTTCCCATAATGCATCACTATATCGGGCCGACTCGAATTCTGTCAAGGGCGGTGAAAACCGGGGGGCAACGCAACAGACTGGTGGTGGATTTTCGCTTCGACAAATCAGATAGTTATCGCGCGGCACAGAACGATTTCCAGTTTTTGGCCGGTACCGCCGAAAATGGTTTTTATGGCTTTGACAGTGCAGTCGCCGACATGCTATAGTGGCGGCCACCTTGAACTTGTAAATTTGACGGTTGAACCAGAAAAAAGGAGACCCAATGAACACAGCGAAATCACAATCATTATTTACCCAAGCCCAGCGTTCCATCCCCGGGGGCGTCAACAGTCCGGTACGGGCCTGTAAATCGGTGGGCTGTGATCCCCGCTTTATTCAACGTGCCGCCGGCTCCCGCGTTTTCGACGCGGACGGCAATGAATATATCGACTTTGTCTGTTCCTGGGGCCCCATGATCCTCGGCCATAATTACCCTGCCATCATGGAGGCCATCCGCCGCACCATGGAAAACGGCACCAGCTTCGGCGCACCTTGTCCTCTTGAGGTCGAGCTTGCCGAACTGGTGGTCGACGCCCTGCCTTCAGTGGACATGGTCCGCTTTGTCAGCTCCGGCACCGAGGCCACCATGAGCGCGGTACGGCTGGCCCGCGGCTATACCGGCAAGAAGGTTATCATCAAATTCGACGGCTGCTACCACGGCCATGCCGACTCCTTTCTCGTCAAGGCGGGTTCCGGCGTCATCACCCTGGGTATTCCAGGCAGCCCGGGCGTGCCGGACGATATCGTCAAAAATACCATCTCCATCCCCTATAACGACGAGGAAACCCTGGAAAAAACCCTGCGGGATGCATCGCTTGACATCGCTTGCGTCATTGTCGAGCCGGTGGCAGGCAACATGGGCGTGGTGCCCCCTGCGCCGGGATTTCTCCAGAAACTGCGCAGCCTCACCAGCGAGCTCGGCATTGTCCTCATTTTTGACGAGGTCATCACCGGTTTCCGCGTCAGCTACGGCGGCGCCCAGCAGAAATTCGGCATCACACCCGACCTCACCTGCCTCGGCAAAATCATCGGCGGCGGCCTGCCGGTCGGAGCCTATGGCGGCAAAAGAGAAATCATGTCCCAGATTTCTCCGGTCGGCCCAGTTTACCAGGCAGGAACACTTTCCGGCAACCCCTTGGCCATGGCTGCCGGTGCCGCCACCCTGAAGGCCCTGAAAGAGCCCGGCTTTTATGAAAAACTCGACAAAAAGGCCGCTGATTTCGCCGGGCAGCTCAAAAATCTTGCCGATAAATACCTGGATGAGGCAACATTGAACGTTCAAGGATCGGTCATGACCCTCTTTTTCGGCGCAGGCCCGATTACGGACTTCACCTCGGCCATGAAAGCCGATGCAAACAAATACGGTCAATTTTACCGGCTCATGCTGGACCAGGGAATCTACCTCGCTCCCTCCCAATTTGAGGCCATGTTTCTCTCCGCCGCCCACACTGACGCGGATCTGGCACGCACCCTCGAACTGACTGAATGGTCATTCAAAAAAATGCAAAAATAGGTTGAAATTCGTTGACTTTGGTGCTAAACAGTGCTAATTCCAATTTCCGAGAAGACGATATGGGCACCCGAAAAGAGTTAATGAAAATGATGTCCGTATTCGGCACCGTCGGCATCCACATGTCAGCCAGCGTTTTCATCGGGCTCGGGATCGGATATTACCTGGATAACAAGGTTTTTGATGGCCGCACTTCCCCTTGGCTGACCATGATTTTTTTGGCATTTGGTATAGTTGCCGGATTCAAGAATCTCTACCAGATGTCACGAAGGAAGGATTTGTAATGAAAGCAGCAGGAACGGAAGAACACATTGAATTCCCCATCCACCGGGTTGAAATTTTCAACTGGGTCATTGCTGGATTTCTTACGCTTGCAGCATGGATCTTCTTTCCTTTTTTAATCGCTCAGAGTGTCTTTCTCGGCGGACTGCTGGCCAACATCAGTTATCTTTTCCTGAAAAAGGATCTGAAAAACTTTCTTCAGGGCAAGCTGATCCTAAGCGGCAAGGTCCAAATGGCCAAAACACAGTTTTACATCAAGTATTATGTGAGGCTCATCGTTCTTGCCCTCATTCTATATGTCTTGGTCCGCAAAGATATAGCGCATCCTTTAGGTTTATTAATAGGCTTGTCCACCGTTGTCTTCAGCATAGGTATCACGGTGACCAGCGTGATTAAAAAGTTTTATTTCACAGCCAAAGAGGCATAGGAGAAAATCATGGAACATCCGATACTGTTTATATCAGTGATTCTGGAATGGCTGGGAATGCCGGTTCCCCACGGCCCGGTCGGCGATACCCTGCTTGCCAAACTTGTTTCGCCCCATATGACCTACACCTGGTTGGTAATGACCATCCTGATCGTTATGCCGAAAATCACCATGGGCAAGCTTGATCTGGTGCCGGACGGCAAACAGAATTTCTGGGAAGTCTGTGTCGGCGGACTTGAGGATTTCATGACAGAACACATGGGCGCTCAAAGAGCCGCCATGATGTTTCCGATGATCGCCACCTTTGCCTTCTACATTCTGGTAGCCAACCTGATGGGGCTTATTCCGGGTTTCATGTCTCCGACATCCAACCTGAACATCACCCTGGGCATGACCCTCATCGTCTGGGTTACCCATCATTTTCTCGGCCTTAAATACCACGGCGTCAAATACATCAAACACTTCATGGGCCCCATGTGGTGGCTGGTACCCCTGATGCTGCCCATTGAGATCATCAGTAACCTTGCCCGTATCCTCTCTCTCTCCATTCGACTTTTCGGTAACATCATGGCGAAAGAGACCTTGCTTGCCATTCTGTTCATGCTGGTAGGTGCTTTCTTCGGCCCCCTGCCGATTCTCTGCCTCGGTGTTCTCGTATCCGTTGTCCAGACCATGGTTTTCACCCTGCTTTCCGTGCTGTACTGTGCAGGCGCCATGGAAGAAGCACACCATTAATTTTTTAACACAATTTTTTCAGATAGAAAAAGAAGGCCAAAATTAATTAACGTTTTTAAGGAGGAACAAAGGAATGAAAAAGGTAATCGGTGTATTAGTGGCAGTGGCCAGCGTTTTCGGTGTAACCGGTCTGGCCCTGGCAGCTGAGGGAGCCTCAGTATTCGACAAATACATGCAGCTCGGCAGCAACAACCTGTCGCTTGTATGTCTTGCCGCCGCTCTTGCAGTTGGCGTTGCTGCTTCCGGTTGTGGAGCCGGTATGGGTCATGCCGCTGGTGGCGCATGTACAGGTGTTGCAAGAAACCCCGAAGTTTCCGGTAAAATTACCGTTACCATGATTCTTGGTCTGGCTCTGATCGAGTCTCTGACCATTTACGGTCTGGTTATCGCTCTGATCCTGCTTTACGCAAATCCGCTGCTCGGTTAATCGCAGTCCGGTAATTTGTTGCAAAAGGCCGCAGGCAACTGCGGCCTTTTTTTATTGTCTTTATTGATATGACGACAATCATCATCGAACCGAGCCGCCGGAAAGGAGAGCCGTCTCTTGCCGGGCCGGTTCTTTTCTGGGTCAACCCCGGTGACACACCATTCATTATCAGCGCCGCAAATGATCGCAATGGTCTGCGCCATTTCCTCTTCCACGGCAATCTCCTTGAAATTCCCGGACCACATACGCCCAGCTACTGGGCCGGTCCCGCACTCGGCGCCCCTGCCGCTGTTCTCGCCCTGGAAAAACTCATCGCCCTTGGCGCCAAAAACATCGTGGTTTACGGCTGGTGTGGTTCGTTGACCAGCACATTGCGGGCCGAACAGATCTTTTTGCCGACCTGGGCCAAAAGCGAAGAAGGAACCTCGGCCCATTACCCCGGCCCTTCCCCTTCGGGATCGGATGATAAACTCCGGAATCAACTGGCCGATTTCCTGACAACATCAGGCTATTCGGTGCAGCAGGGCCCGATCTGGACCACGGATGCCCCCTACCGCGAAACAAAAGATAAGGTTGACAATTTTGCCGGACAAGGCATCATGGCGGTGGATATGGAATTTTCCGCCCTTTGCCGGGTCGCATCTTTTCGCCGGGTCAATCTTGCCGCGGTGATGCTTGTTTCAGACGAACTGTGGCACGATAAATGGCTTGCCGCCTTCCAGCAAAAATCGTTTAAAAAATTAAGCCGTCGAATCTTTCTCGACCTTGCCGGTCGGCTGGAAAAAAATTTCAACGATTAAACTGCAACCGGACTCTCCGCCCATGAACAAAAAATTATGCCTCGTCAGCCTCGGCTGTCCGAAAAATCTTGTCGATTCAGAGGTCATGCTCGGCCTGCTGGAGCAGGACGGCTACGCTGTTTGTCCTGATCCCAAAGATGCCGACCTGCTGGTCGTCAACACCTGCGGCTTCATTCAGTCCGCGGTTGAGGAGGCAATCGACGAAATTCTGCATCTCAGCCGGATCAAGGAAAGCAACCCGCAAGCACGACTTGTCGTCACCGGCTGCCTGGTCCAGCGTTATGGCGAAGAGCTGCGGGAAGAACTGCCGGAAGTGGATCTCTTCATCGGTGTGGACGGCTTTCAAAACATCGGCGCAATTCTGCGTGATGCAACCATTGGGAAAAGGGGAATCCACCTTGCGCCCCCCCTTTTCATCATGGATTCATCCCTGCCCCGGCGAATTTCCACCCCGGCCCATCGGGCATACCTGAAAATTTCGGAAGGCTGCTCCAACCGCTGCTCCTACTGCCTTATTCCCTCCATTCGCGGCCCTCTCCGCAGCCGCCCCCTGGATGATCTGGTGATCGAGGCAAAAAAACTCGGAGACGAAGGTGTGCGCGAACTGACCCTGGTGGGCCAGGATGTCACCGCTTACGGCATTGATCTTGCGGGCAAGCAGGCCAATCTTCCGGGCTTGCTGACGGCCCTCCTGCAAAACAGCACCATTGACTGGTTCCGGCTTCTTTATCTGTACCCGAACAGGATCACGGATGAACTGCTCGCTCTCATGGCAGGTGAAACAAGAGTCCTGAATTATCTCGATATCCCATTGCAGCATGTCAGTTCACACATACTCAAAAAAATGAACAGGCCTTTCAACCGGGCACAGATTGATTCTTTGCTTGAACGTATCTACAAAAAAGTACCGACCGCGGCCATTCGCACAACCTTCATAGTCGGCTTTCCCGGTGAAAAGGAAAGCGACGTGGATGAAATCGCCGATTTTCTTAAAACCTATCGGCTCAACAATGTCGGCATCTTCCCTTATTCAAACGAAGAAGGGTGCGCGGCCGAACATTTTCCCGATCAGTGTTCCGAGGATGAAAAACAGGAGCGATACGACTATTTGATGGAGCTGCAGAGCGAGATTTCTTTGAGCAAAAACCGTGAATATGTAGGCAGAACCCTGCCGGTGCTGGTGGAAGGGATAAGTCGTGAATCGGAGTTGCTGCTTGAAGGTCGAACGGAATTCCAGGCGCCGGAAATAGACGGCTGCGTCTATATTACCGATGGCCGGTGCCGACAGGGTGATATAGTCAATGTCACAATCACCGAGGCCCATCCCTATGACCTGGTCGGCACGATTGCGGAGTAAGTCCCATGAAGGACGGCGCGCCCTTCATGGGCAATGTTTCCCCAAAGGGAGAACGCGAAACCGCTATTTTTCCTGATTGACTTTTTCTTTCAATTCCTTGCCGACCTTGAAAAAAGGAAGTTTTTTCGGCGGTACTTCGATCTTTTCGCCCGTTTTCGGATTGCGGCCGTGATACGCCTCGTATTCCTTGATCACAAAACTGCCAAACCCGCGGATCTCGATACTTTCCCCGGCAGCCAAGGTTTCAATCATGGTTTCCAGAATTGTATTTGTTATGGAGCTCGCTTCTCGATGAGGCAGATTTTCCTTCTGGGCGATGGCCTCAATCAATTCTGACTTGTTCATCATTGTCTCCCGACGTCTCAGTTAAAAACAAAGCCAAACCTTCTTCCTAGGACATAACTCCATGATTTAATTAGAGATGTCGCGAAAGGAGATATTGCACCCCGCCTCTCACTTAATGGCTAACCACCCGACATTGCTCCATTTTTCAGAAGTTGAAAATATCTTATACAGATAAATGCCGGAATGTAAAGGGATTTTGCAAAAAAAAGACTTTCAGGATGAAAAAATTTTCTCAATATCTTTTTTCCGGAGAATTCTGAATTTTCCGGAGGGGAGGGAACCAAGCTGCAGATTGCCGTAGGAAATACGCTTCAAGGTCAGCACCCGATGGCCGATGGCGGCGCACATTTTCCGCACCTGGCGCTTTCGCCCCTCATGAATGGTAATCTCGAGCAGGGAAAAACGCGGATTATGCTGGAGAACCTTGACCGATGCCGGTGATGTCCGGCGGCCTTCGACCATAACGCCGTTCTCCAGCAGTTTGATTTTCTCGGCGGAGGGACTGCCGGCAACCTTGGCCACATATGTTTTCTTCACCTCGAAACTGGGGTGAAGAATGCGCTGGGCCAGTTCACCGTCGTTGGTAAGAAGCAACGCCCCTTCCGTATCCAGATCGAGTCTCCCCACCGGGAAAACCCGCTGACCGATGCCGGGCAGAAGGGAGGTGACAATCGGCCGCCCCTGGGGGTCATGAAGGGTGGTGACATATCCAGTCGGCTTGTGCAGCAGGATATAGATCTTTTCCTCGGATGATTCGATGGATTTGCCGTTCAGGCGGATCTGATGGGAGGCGGGATCAATCTTAATGCCCATATCGGTCACCACCTCTCCATCAATGGTGACCAGGCCCTGCCGGATATACTCCTCCGCCTTGCGGCGGGAAGCGACTCCTGAGCCGGCCAGTATCTTTTGCAGACGTTCTTTCATTTCAGGAGTGGGAGGAATAAACAGAAAAAATTACTGATAATCGCCCCTGCGGAATTTTGCCGCCTCAACATAGGAAACCGAGGCAACCCGGTCCAGGAGATTGGCAAGCGGATCGCCTTGCGGCAATTGTTCCTTCAGGGAAAGAAGAGAGCTGGTCTCTTCTTCCAAGGACTCGACAAAGGGAGTCAGGGATTCGCCGGACAGGGAGAGATCATTGATGGCGGAACCGAAAGATTCGAGACTGTTGATGGTCGCCTCGGCCAGGGAAAGACTTTCAAGGCGAAGGGCGGGAGAAACCGGCACGGCACCGGTCCGCGCGGCGGAGGCCACTGCGGACGAAGCGGACACGGACTGCACCTGTGCATCCAGCAGCTGCTTGAAATCAGCTCCGGAGATGGGCTTTGCGCTTTTCTGCTCGACCTTGCCGCTATTTTGTGTGCCCTGCAGATTGTTTATCTTCATTATGTCCTCCACGCTGCGCTGAATACCTGCCGTCAACGCATTTTATCTCATCTTCGCCGTATACTCCAGTTTCAATATAACCTATCGGCAAAAAAAAATTACCCATTAAAAAAATCAACGTAAATTATTCGGCAAAACAGCATCTATTTTTCCATCCACCAATTTTTTGGTATCAGGATCCACCTCAAGCACATGGGGATACCATGGTTTCATCCGACAATCAAAAACAATGGGCGGCACCAGCCCCACATGAAACCGATGCACCTGGTGGCTGGCCGCATAAATATCGCCAGCCGGCTCAAATCTGGTAAAAAAGGTCCAGACGAATTCCTGCAGATTCACCGTCGCTTCTTTCAGGCTGTCAACCAGCAAAACCACCGGCCAGCCGGCAAAGCAAGGATCTGCCGCTATCCGCCGGGGTAATTCCTTTTCTTCCCCATACCCTTCCCCTTCCACCACCAGTGTGCCCGGCAGATAGGCCGAGGCGGCACGGCATCCCTTGGGCAGATCGCCATGAAATGACCGGGGCAGAACAGTGCGCGGCTCGCGACCAAGCCCCATCAGCAGAGCCTTGGAGCCGTTGTTCACCGACGGGCCGGTATAATCGAGGGTATCCTGGGAAACGTTGGCAAAAACAAAAAGATCACGCCGCCAATCCACCCGCTCCAGCACATGGGTCCACAATTCGCGGAAATCTTCAATATTGATATCGCCGTCGGTGATGATAAGAAATTTTGTCAGGGAAAGCTGGCCTTCACCCAGAATGCGCAATCCGGCGGCAAAGGATTCACGGGGGTAGCGGTCCGTTACCCGGGCCGCGGCCAGGCAGTGAAAACCGGCCTCGCCAAAAGTTTTCAACTGCTTGACCCCGCTCATCACCAGGGGGAAAAGGGGAGAAAGCAGGTCCTGCAGAAAATCGCCGATATAAAAATCCTCCTGTTTCGGCCGTCCGACCACCGTGGCCGGATAAATCGCATCCCGTCGATGATACAGGCGATCCACCTGGAACACCGGGTAATCATGGGTCAGGGAATTATACCCGTAATGGTCGCCGAACGGCCCTTCCGGACGGCGCATGTGCGGCGGCACGGAACCCTTGGCCGCAAACTCGGCAAAGGCAACCATATTATGACCGCCTGCCGGGTCCTTGACCATGGGCAGCTTTCCGCCGAGCAGCAGGGAGGCGAGCATCAATTCCGGCAGATTTTCCGGCAGCGGGGCAATGGCCGACATGATAAGCGCCGGCGGCCCGCCGATGTAAAGCGTCAACGGCAAACTTTCATTGCGGCGCTCCGCTTCATGATAATGATAGCCGCCGCCCTTGTGAATCTGCCAATGAATACCGGTGGTCTGCTCATCAAAACGCTGAATGCGGTACATGCCGAGATTGTGCCCACGCCCGCCGGGATGCTCGGTGTAAACCAGCGGCAGGGTGGCAAAGGCGCCGCCATCGGTTTTCCAGGAGGTGAGCATGGGCAGCTCATTCAAGCGGGCCGGAGAAAAACAGCTGTCAAGTATCGGCCCGTTCTTCACCACCCTGGTGCCGATTTTTGTCATCTGCGGCACCAGGCCGCGCATGGACCAGAGCTTGCCCAAACTCGGCGGCATAAACGTCTCCGCCGCCCGCACCAGATCCTTGACAAAATCCTGAGCCCGATGGCCAAAGGCTATTTCCATTCTTTTCTTGGTACCGAAGAGATTTGTCGCCACCGGAAACCGGCTGCCCTTCACCCGTTTAAACAGCAGGGCCGGTCCCCCCTGGGCGATGACCCGTCGATGTATTTCGGCTATTTCCAGATAGGGATCAACCTCGATGTCCACTTCAAGCAGGTCGGATTCCTGCCGCAGGACGTCAAGATAGGCATGCAGGTCATGGATAATCGGAGCTTTCATGCTTTTTCCTCGCCAAGAAAAAGATTGTGATACTCTGTTTCACTGAGATGTTTTTTCATAAGCCCGGTGAGAAAATCAACCGTAGCCGAGATATCCCCATCCGTCATGCGGGGGATCAGCGTTTCCAACAGATGCGGCCGGCTGAACATCTGTAAAAAAACAGCCAGCGAGCATTCATCGGTGTCCCGATTCAAACCAAAGCATATTTCCGAGGAATTCATTTTTTCAAAAAAAGGAGAGCTTTTCATGGCTACCACTCCAGCCTTCTGATATATTTATAAAAGTGATACAAAATGTTCTCGAGAATACCGGGCGCCCCATTTCAAAAAAAACGGCAACGAATCAGCACATGGCAGCCAGTCCCCAAAATGAACTTGTCTATAACGGCTGGGTCGAACACCAGGCCGGCTATGAGCACACCCGCTCGGAACGGATCATCCGGCACATGATGAACTGGCTGCAGAAAAACCGCCTTTTCGTCACCGTGCTCCATAAGGGGTACCAGTCAGGCGGCACCCTGGTGATCAACGCGGACGACACAACAATCACCCTTGACAAACCGCGCGATTGGCCCGGCAGCCACACAGCCGTCCGGGTTGTTTTCCGCAACCAGACAAAACTATGGTGCCATTTCAGCGGAGAAATAACCGTTGCCACGGTTGACACCCTGCAGCTCAAATTTCCCGAAGAACTGTTCATGCTGCAACGCCGCCGGCATTACCGCATCAATGTGCCGGCCGGCAGCAGCGTTACTTTCCTGTATAACCAGAAAAAGTGCAAGCTTAATATAGAAGACCTGAGCGCCGGCGGCATGCTGCTTTGCACCAAGGACATCACGGGGCTTCCCCAGCCCCGGCATACCATCAAAAACATCAGCCTCACCATCCCCTCCGACGACAAGGTTGCCGGGGCTGAAAACGGGTTGCTGCGCTTCCAGGTCAAGGAGGCTGAAGTGGCCCGTCTTTTCCGCAACGAGACATCCCGCACATTCTGCCTGGGGGTGGTTTTTTCCCTGACCCCGGCCGAAGAGGAACGGATCATGAAATATATCCGGCAACGGGAACTGGCCCTGCTGCGCAAGGGCGTTCACGAGTGAGTTCAGCCGGAGGCGCGTCAGACAAACCGGTAGTGCACCTTTCTCGTGCGCGGCCCGTCAAATTCACAGAAAAATATCTTCTGCCAGGTGCCGAGCTGCAGGCGGCCGCTGTCGATAAAAACCGTGAGTGACGAGCCGAACAGCGAGGCAAGCACATGGGACGGGGAATTCCCTTCCAGGTGGCGGTATTGCAGGTCAAAGGGGATCATCTTCTTCAAGGCCGTGACGATATCCGCCTGCACGGCCGGATCCGCCCCCTCGTTGATAGTCAGACCGGCAGTGGTGTGGGGATTATAGAGATAACAGACCCCATCCGTCACCTTGCTTTCGGCCAGCGCCTTGGCGATGCCGGGGGTGATATCGACCAGCTCCATAAAATCGGATGTCCCGACGGAAATTGTCCCTTTATGCATTCTTCACCTCCAAAAAATGTGTATAATAACTTCATCTCTTCAATTTTGTCTCAATTATGAGATGACGCAGGAGACGAAATTGGGTATAGGCTATCTTGAAAAATGCGCCCTGCGAAGCAAGTTGCAAGACAAGACCGGCGCAAGGTCCGCACGTGACCGTCATTCTTTACCGCATTTGCATGGGGAGGGTACCATGATTGACACCATACTCAAGAATCTTGAATGGCTTGGCCATGACGCCTTCCGCCTCACCGCCGGCGGAAAAACAATCTACTTCGACCCCTTTCAGCTTACCGGCACACACGCAGCGGCCGACTACATCCTTGTGACCCACTCCCATTTCGACCATTGCTCTCCCGATGATATCGGCAAAATCATGCAGGAGTCAACCGTCATCATCACGGGAGCAGACTGCGCGGCAAAACTGTCCGGCCGGAGACAAACAGTAAAACCAGGCGACACCTTCACCGGTGAGTCCATCACCATTGAGGCGGTGCGGGCCTATAACACCAACAAGGATTTTCATCCGCGAAAAAACAACTGGCTGGGCTTTATCGTCACGGTTGCAGGCGTCCGCATCTATCATGCCGGCGACACGGACCATATCCCCGAAATGGCGGACATCCAAGCCGATATCGCCCTGCTGCCCGTGTCCGGCACCTATGTCATGACAGCGGTCGAAGCAGCGGAGGCAGCTCTTGACATCAACCCCGCGGTGGCCGTGCCCATGCACTTCGGCTCCATTGTCGGCAAGCAGACGGATGCCGAACTTTTTGCCGAAAAACTGGCGAATAAAATCAGGGTTCACATCCCGACCAAAAAGTAAACAACGTGAATTATTTTCCAATCAGTCTTGATATTCGCAACCGCCTCTGTATCGTGATCGGCGGAGGCAAGGTTGCAGCGCGCAAAGTCAGCGCCCTGCTGGCAAGCCATGGCAAGGTGGCACTGATCAGCCCGGAACTCGACGACGAACTCGCGGCTCTTGCCGCGGAAGGCGCGATTCAATGGCTGCAACGGGAATACCGGCAGGGAGATCTGTCCGGCGCCTTTCTCGTTATCGCCGCAACCGACGACAGTGCCGTGCAGCAGGCCGTTCACCGCGAAGCCGAAGCCGGCAACATCCTGCTCAATGTTGCCGATGTCCCCAAATGGTGCAATTTCATTCTGCCTGCCACCGTGCGCCGGGGAGACCTGACCATTTCCGTGTCAACCGCCGGAAAAAGTCCGGCCCTGGCCAAGCAGCTCCGCCGGAACCTGGAAAAGGAATATTCCGACGACTACGACCTCCTGCTGCAGGTGCTCGGCCGGCTGCGCCCCATTGTCCTGGATATGGGCTTTCCTCACAAAAAAAATAAAATTCTTTTTGAAAAACTGCTGCACAGAGATATGATTGATTGGCTCAGACAGGAAAACTGGCAGGCGCTGACCGATCATATCCGCGCCGTTCTCGGCAAGGATGTTCCGCTGGAACGACTGACCGGACAGGCGGAATAAAGGGCGAATCATTTTTCACGACACACCCGCCCCCCCTGCGGCAAACGGCTGCAGCGAGGCAAGTCGACGAATGATGCAACAATGAACACAGGCTCAACAGTGCATGATAACCACATGATTTATCGTCACCTCAATCCGGCGTCACGACTTTTTGTAAAATGAAGTCAACAATTTTCGGAGAATAGCCGCATGCTTTTTACCCTTTCATTTATCATTTACCTTTTCGCCACGGCGACATACATTGCCTTTTTCGTCACCCAGAACAAGAAAATCCGCTCCTCGGCCCGCTGTCTTCTCTTCGGAGCCGGAGCAATTCACACGGTAACCATCATCAGTCGCTACCTGGTGGCCGGACACACCCCGCTCACCACCCACCACGACACAATTTCCTTTTTTGCCTGGTCAATGACCTGGGCCTTTCTTTCCTTCCGCTGGCGCTATCAGGTTAAAAATTTCGGCACCTTTGTCTCGCTGGTGATCAGCGCCCTGATGACGGTTGCCGCCCTTTCCTCGCAGAGCATCGCGGAGCTGCCGCCGGCCCTGCAGAGCGCCTGGCTGCCGATTCATGCAAGCATTGCCATCCTGGCCGACGGTTTTCTGGCCATGGGCTTTTGCAGCGGCCTGATGTATCTCCTGCAGGAACGGGAACTGAAGAACAAACGATTCGGCGTCTTTTACAGCCGCCTTCCTTCCCTTGATGCGCTGGACACCTTGATCCACCACTGCCTGACAGTGGGCTTCCCCCTGCTCACCCTGGGTATCATCACCGGTTCCTTCTGGGCCAAACAGGCATGGGGCTCATACTGGCACTGGGATCCGAAGGAAACCTGGTCTCTTATCACCTGGTTTATCTATGCAGGCATGCTGCACCAGCGCTTTATCGCGGGCTGGCGGGGAAAACGAGCCGCCATTCTCGCCATCATCGGTTTTATGTCCGTCCTGTTCACCCTTTGGGGCGTGACCTTTCTGCTGTCAGGAGTTCATTCATATGTCCGCTGATTCCATTCTGGTTTTAGGAGTAAATCATAAATCAGCCCCTGTTGAAGTACGGGAGCAATTGGCCTTCACCGATGATCCGGAAGCGCCGTTTCGCAATATGAAAGCCATAGATGACTGCGCTGAATTCTGTTTCCTGTCAACCTGCAACAGGGTTGAAGTCATTTTCACCACCGGCAACCAGCAGCCGTGCATCGACGCCATCAAGAAAGCCCTTTTCGCCAAAAGCACCATTCAGCACGCCGACATCGACAAATTTATTTATCTGCACAGCGGCGCCGATGCGGTTAATCACCTTTACCGCGTGGCCGCAAGTCTCGATTCCATGGTGGTCGGCGAACCCCAGATTCTCGGCCAGCTGAAAGAGGCCTACCGCAATTCCTCGGAACGGCAGTGCACCGGCGTCACCCTTAATCGCCTGCTGCACAAGGCTTTTTCCGTGGCGAAACGAATTCGCACCGAAACAAACATCGGCAGCAGCGCGGTTTCCATCAGTTATGCGGCGGTTGAGCTGGCCAAAAAGATTTTCGGTTCCCTCAAGGACAAAAAGGTGCTGCTGGTGGGCGCGGGCGAAATGGCGGAACTGGCGGCCGAACATCTGATCAATCAGGGCATTTCCGAAGTAACCGTTGCCAACCGCACCCTGGAACGAGCCGTCAACCTGGCCAAGCGGTTCAACGGCAAGGCGGTGGGACTGCCGGAACTGCACAGCCAGATGGAGCTGGTTGACATCATGGTGAGCTCCACCGGGGCAAGCGGCCTGATCCTGCACCAGGAAGAGGTGAAGCCCATCATGAAACAACGGAAAAACCGCCCGCTTTTCCTGATCGACATTGCCGTCCCCCGCGATCTGGACCCCAAATTAAATGATCTGGACAACGTTTACCTTTACGACGTGGACGACCTCAGCCAGGTGGTGGAGGTCAACAAGGCGGAAAGGGAGCAGGAGGCTTTGCGGGCCGAACGGATCGTCACGGAAGAGACCCTTAAATTTCTTCAGTGGCTGGAGGACATGCAAATCACCCCCACCATTGCCGCTCTCCGACGCAAGGCAGACCTCATTGCCAGGGCGGAACTCGAAAAAACCCTTTCGCACTCCAACCTGACCGCCAAAGATATCAAATCCATCGAAAAAATGACGGGCGCAATCATCAACAAGCTGTTGCACGATCCCATCCTCTTCCTGAAACAAAATCATACCTCGGAAGACAAGCGAGCCAAACTGGACTTCACCCGGAAATTCTTCGGCCTTGACCTGGAAAAAGAGGACTAAGGTTTTCTTGACAACGGCATCTTTCGGTGCTATTTTACCAAATTCATTTTAATGTGTTATTTTTTTGAGAGGGGAAGCGCTCCTGGTTCCTTGCTTTGGAAACAGACACCGCATGATTCGTGAGCATTCCCGTTTTTATTGACAAGCCGCCAAAGACAGGCAAATAATTTATTGAAGGAAAATCGTTATGAGCAAACGTACTTTTCAACCCGGCAATTTGAAACGCAGCCGCACCCATGGATTCCGCGCCAGAATGAAAACCAAAAACGGCCGCGCCATTATCAACCGACGTCGCGCCAAGGGACGAGAGCGCCTTTCGGCATAAGTCTCCAGGACTGTGCCGGACACGACAGAGGAAAAAACACTGCGGCTGCCCAAAACAGCTTTGCTCGGCAAAGCTGAAGAATTCCAGCGAGTTTACCGGAAAGGCAAGCGGTTTCGGGGCAAAGAGTTCAGCGTCATCGTCCTGCCAAACGGTTTACCCACGAGCCGCCTGGGAATCAGTGTGCATGGTGTCAAGAGAGCGGTCAAGCGAAACAGAATCAAACGCATCATCCGCGAATTTTATCGTTTCCACAGGCGGTTTATCACTCCCTCGTCCGACATTATCATTGCTGTCCGCAAGGATTTCCCACCCTCTTCCCCCCTGGAGGTGGCAGAGCTGATCAAGCCGCTTCTTGTCGGGCCGTCACGGTCGTAAGCATTGTCCAGACGCCTCCATTTAGTCGTATGACCGGGGCTGCAAACTCCGACCCTGGGTTATGGTGAACAGGTCAACATGAAAAAGCTGCTGCTCCTTCTTATCCGCGGATACCAGACTCTTCTTTCTCCCGTGTTGCCGCCCACCTGCCGCTTCACCCCTTCCTGTTCACATTATGCCCTGGAGGCAATAAACCAACACGGAGCCATAAAAGGCAGCATCCTTGCCGGCTACCGCATTCTCCGCTGCCACCCCTTCTGTCGTGGCGGTTACGATCCCGTTAAAAAATAAAGGAAAAACCATGGAGACCAAGAGAGCTTTTCTTGCCATTGTGCTATCTCTCCTCATACTTTTAGGCTATCAATATTTCTTTCTGCCGCAGCAACAAACGATTGAGCCGACCGAAACCACGGCGGAGCAGACGCAGCAGCAGGAACCAGTCCCCGCTCTTCAATCAACCGCCCCGGTCAAATCAGTTGCCGGCGCCATTGCAACCCCTGACGCGCCCGTTCCTCCGGCCCCGTCCAGGGAAGGACGCGATATTGCCGTTTCCACCGCTCTTTATTCCGCCGTTGTTTCTGAAACAGGCGGCGGCATCAAAAGCTTTACCCTGAAAAAATACCGGGAAAGCCTGGCAAAGGATTCCGGCGCCAAAGAACTTATCAAGACAACCGCTCCGCAACAGCTTCCGCTTTTTTTCACCTGGGGTGAGGAGCCGGAAAATGCCGCGGCTCCGCTTTTTCTTGCCGATACCGAAAAAATTCAGGTGTCCGGATCCGACCAGAAACTGACCATGCACAGCCTGCTGCCCTCCGGTCTTGAGATGACCCGGACGATGCTTTTTTCCGAAAACGACTATCTGATTCATCTGACCATTGATGTGCGCAACACATCCGGCGAGCATCAGCTGCAGGGCGCGCCTTACCTGGCCATGACCAACAGGCCCTTTTCCCCGGAGGATGAAAAAAACACCTTTGTCTTTATTGGCCCTGCCCTCTTCAAAGACGGCGTTCTTGAGGAAATCAAGCCGGATGACCTGAAAAAAGGGAAACAGACCCGCAACGGCACGCTGGACTGGGTGGCCTATGAAAATACCTATTTCATGACCAGCGTCATTCCCGACAACGACGGCCCGTCGAGTGTTCACTTCGGCCTGACCGGCGAAGACACCATTTCCAGCGTCCTGAGCGGCGACATGGTCGTCCTCCCTCCCGGCGGCCAGAAACGTTATTCGTATATCATCTACTTCGGCCCCAAGGAGCTGAGCACCCTGAAGACGGTCGACCACAATCTGGACAAGATCATCAACTTCGGCTGGTTTGACGTGCTGGCCAAACCCATGCTCTACCTGCTCAATTTTCTCTACGGCTTTGTCCACAATTACGGTCTGGCGATTATTCTTGTCACCGTGATCATCAAGGCCCTTTTCTGGCCCATTGCCCACAAGGGCATGAAATCCATGAAAACCCTGCAGAAACTGCAGCCGAAAATGGCCAAACTGCGGGAAAAATACGGCAATGACAAAGAAAGACTGAACAAGGAAATGATCCAGCTGTATCAGACGTACAAGGTCAACCCCATGGGCGGCTGCCTGCCGATGCTGCTGCAGATTCCTGTTTTCTTCGCCCTGTACAAGGTTCTTCTCCAGACAATAGAATTGCGCCACGCGCCCTTCATGCTCTGGATAACCGATCTTTCCGCGCCCGACCGGCTCTTTATCGGTTTTGATATTCCGATATTAGGCGGTATTCCGGTCCTGACCCTGCTGATGGGGGCCTCCATGTTTCTCCAGCAGAAAATGACCCCCACCACCGGTGATCCGACCCAGGCGAAAATCATGATGTTCCTGCCGGTGGTTTTCACCTTTATGTTTCTCAACTTTGCATCAGGGCTGGTTCTTTACTGGTTTGTCAACAACCTGTTAGCCATCGCGCAGCAATATGCGATTAATCGAGCGGACTGACGGCACTCTGCGCTAAACCGCACCGCGCTTACCCTTGGATTATACCGTTATTTCTTTTGGAGAACCGAATGTCCACGAAACTCGAATTTAAAGGCAAAGACATTGATGAAGCCATCAGCAAGGCATGCAAAAAGCTTCACGCCCCCCAGGAAGAACTTGCCATTGAAATCATCTCAACCGGCTCCTCCGGCATCTTCGGCCTCTGTAAAAAGCAGGCCGTTATCCGAGCTGGAAAAAAATCGGCAAAAAGCGAAACCCAGGTAAACGAAAAAAGTCAAACGCCTTCGCGCCCGGAGCCCGCTCCTGCGCAGGAGGCGCATGACGAAACCGCGGAACAAGAAGGAAGGGCTGAAACGCCTCCCGCCTCAACCGAAAAGCAACCTGCCCGGGAAAACAGGAAAAGGGATAAAGAAAGCGAGACTCCCCTGGAACCTCTGACTCCGGAAATTCTCGACCAGATAAAAAACGACCTCAACCAGCTGCTGACCCTGATGGGTTTCCCTTCCGAACTGGAGATTGAAGAAAGAAAAAACAAGGCCTACGTCAAAATCTCCGGAGAACACAGCGAAGAACTTACCGGCAATGACGGCCAGGCACTGGACAGTATCCAGTACCTGATGCGCAAAATCATCGGCAAGAAATTCCCACAGAAAATTCTGTTTGCCATAGACGCCGGCGAATTCCGGGAAAAACGGAAAGGCGAACTCCAGGAACTTGCCCTGAAACTTGCCGAAGAAGTCAAGGAAACGGAAAAAACCAGGACCATTCCCGCTCTCAATCCTGCTGAACGGCGCATCGTTCACCTGGCCCTGCAGGATGACAAAACCATCCGCAGCCGCAGTGTCGGTGACGGTCTTTTCAAGAAAATCCTCATCTATCTTCCGGGCAAGGGCCGGCCCCGCCAGTCGGGGCCGCGGCGGAAAAATCGCAAAAATTGACAATCCCGTCCGGATCGCCGATAATGGTGGCAATCTTTCAGCCGTTGTCACGAAAGAGCACAGCCACCCGGCTGCCCGGAATGAAATAAGGAGCCGAAACGGATTTTCGCGGAAAGCGACAGGGTGTTTTCGTTACGGCTCCTAACTTTATGGTGAATATAGCCCGCCGCGATGTCTGAAACCACGACCGACACCATTGCATTGCCAAGCGTTGATGCGACCATAACCGCCATCGCCACCCCTCCCGGACCGGGAGGGATCGGCATTATCCGCATCAGCGGCAGCCGGTCCCTGCGGATCCTCACCGAAATCTTTTCTCCCGCGACCCCCCCGGCATCATTCCTCAGTCACCGGCTCTGCTACGGCTGGATCAAAAATCCCCGTACCGGCCGGATAATCGACGAGGTGCTGGCTGTTTTCATGCGCGCTCCCCGCACCTACACCAGGGAAGATGTCGTTGAAATTCACTGCCACGGCAGTTTTCTGGTTCTCCAGGAAATACTGGCGCTCATCATTAACCTCGGGGCCGTTGCCGCCGAACCGGGCGAATTCACCAAAAGGGCCTTTCTCAACGGCCGTATCGACCTCACCCAGGCGGAAGCGGTTATCGATCTGCTCCAGGCCAAAACAAGCGAGGGTCTGGGGATGGCCATGGCCCAGCTGCAGGGACGGATGGGCGAGCTGGTGAGCGGCATCCGTGCCTCGCTTATCAACCTGCGGGCGATTATCGAAGTCGCCATCGATTTCCCGGATGACGACGTGGAGATCATCAAGGCCGAGGCCATGGGGCGCCAGCTGGAGGATGAGATCATTCTTCCCCTGCGCACATTGATTCAATCAGCCGGCCAGGGGAAAATCTTTCGGGACGGCATCTCGGTCATCATCCTCGGCCAGCCCAATGTCGGCAAATCAAGCCTGTTGAACGCGCTGCTCAAGGAGGAACGGGCGATTGTCACCGCGGTTCCAGGCACGACCCGCGACACCATAGAGGAATTTCTCGACATCAAGGGCATTCCCGTGCGCATCGTCGATACCGCCGGCATCCGCGACAATGCGGAAGAGGTTGAGGAAATCGGCATCGAACGCGCCCGACGAAAACTGGCGCAAGCCGATGTGGTGCTGCTTCTGGTGGACGGCACCCAACCGCCCCAACCAGCCGATATCAAGCTGTACGAATCAATCGGCTCAAAAAAGCGACTGCTGCTCATCAATAAAACAGATATTGCCGAACCGTCGGCTTCATTGTTTCGCCAGGCCTTTCCGGACACCGCCCCCATTCATATTTCCGCCAAAACCCATGCCGGTATCGACGATTTGGAAGATGGCCTGTTTCAACTGGTCACCGGCACCGCGCATTGGGACCCCGGCCATTCCTGCATTCCCAACGTCCGGCATCGAACTTCTCTTGAAAAAGCGCTCAATGCATGCGAAAATGTTAAAAATGGCCTCACGACCGGGCTGCCGGCCGATCTGCTGGCCATTGAACTGCAGACCGCCCTTGACCATCTGGGCGATATTATCGGCGAAACGACCACGGAAGACATACTGGACGTGATCTTTGAGCAATTCTGCATAGGAAAATAATGAATGAAGCAGAAACAAGAAAGCAGCAGCGCCTTTGACCAGCAGGTAAATTTCCTGAAAAAGATCCCTTTTTTCCAGGATTTCGACGACCATGAACTGAAACAGCTGCTGGCGGTGAGCCGCTGGCTGAAGGTGCCGACCGGCACCCAGATCATCAAGGAAGACACCCTGGAAAAGGTCTTTTACATTCTGGTCAAGGGAACTGTTTCCGTTTTCATCACCACCGAAAACGGCCAGAACGTCGAACTGACCAAACTCTCCACCGGGGCCACCTTCGGCGAAATGGCCCTGGTCGGGGAAACGAGAAGAACGGCCGGGGTAAAAACAACCTCGGACTCCTATATCCTCATGGTTGAGCCCGACATTTTAAATCAGGCTTCCGTCTTTCTGCAGCTCAAATTCTATCGCCGCTTCTGCGAAATCCTGGTAACCCGCCTGATCGCCGCAAATAAACGAATGGGAGATCTTTCCGCCGCCGCCTCGGAATCCGGGGAAACAAAACCAACCGTCTCGCCAAGCCTCCAGGCACCACCTGTCGGTCCCAAACCGGCTTCCCCGGCGTCACCATTCCAACGGCGGGCGGCGGCAAAACCTGCCCAGCCCAAAACCGCCGGCGAAATCAATACATCCGGCCTGCCGCCTGTCCCCAAGCCCCAAGCCGTTGCCAGGGGGAAAATGCAGCGACGTATCGTCGGCAACATTGACCTGCCGATCAACCCGGCGGTTGCGGCGCGCCTCTCGTCCTTTCTTGTCGGCGACTGCGACGATACCAGACGATTTGCCGACCTTATTTCCTCGGACCCCATGCTGGCGGCCAAGGTGATCCAGCAGGCCAACTCCTCTTTTTTCCGCAGAACAATGACGGTCAATTCCGTGCCTCACGCCATGGTCACCATGGGGATTAAAAATCTGCAGGAAGTTGTGGCGGCGGAAACAATGAAGGTCTTAAACGAAGAAAATCTTTTCGGAGGATTCGGTCAACTGGCGGATTCGTTCTGGCTGCACTCGGTGGCCGTCGGCCGAATTGCGGAAATACTGCGCGATGCGATTCGCATCAATATTTCGGATGATATCTATCTCGCCGGATTGTTTCATGACCTGGGAAAACTGGCGCTTGACCGGCATGAAGTCAATTTTTATCCCCAGTTGCTGCGACCGGATTTCATCAAATCAAATATCAGCCAAGCCGAGCAGGAGTATATCGGCACCGATCACGGCCAGGCCGGCTATTGGCTGGGCGAAAAAATGGGGCTGCCCAAACCCTACCTTGACGTGATGCTGTATCATCACACGCCGGAAAAGGCGCGGGAGAACATTCTGCTGGTGGCCCTTATCCACCTTGCCGATATCTTTGCCAAGGAAAGAGGCATCATGATGGGGAGGGCCGGAGCCCCCTCCGTCTCACCGGCTTCTTCCTTCGGCTGGGTGATGCTGCAGGAGCAGCACCGCCCCTTTATCGACGTCAATGTCGATAACTTCATTCAATCATTCAACGAGGAACTGGACCGGATGTGGGGTGATATTTCCACCCTGCTGGTCATCTGACCGGATTAAGCCGCTGTCGATAAATGACATGGCCGAATGCCCGGAACAACGGCATTAGGAGCCGCAAGAAAGAGCGGTGAAGCGACCCGTGTTTCGTAACGGCTGCTAATCAACCGGCTCAAAGGCATCCTTTTCCGCACCGCAGACCGGGCAGGTCCAGCCGTCCGGCAGATCCTCAAAAGCGGTCCCGGCGGCAACACCGCTGTCCGCATCACCTACCGCCGGATCATAGATATAGCCGCACACCGAGCATCGATATTTTTTCATGTTTTTTCTCCTGTTCTTTTTGCGCCCCCGCGGGAGCTCTGGAAAACGGCAACGGACGAGGGCATTGACATAGATGTAAAACTTCCGTAAAGAATAGCAGGAAGAAAACGTTATCGTCAATGCAAAATCGCCGGGACCGCTGATCGCGCCTGCCCGCTGAAAGCAACCGGGGTGCCGGGAGCCTACCATTTTTTTATGCCGTCACACTCAGGAGGATACCAATGAACACATTGTCCTTTCGCGTCACAAAACGATGGTCGTCGACGATAATTCTCTTTTCTTTCGTTTTCCTGCATGGTTCCATTGCAGGCGCCGTGCAGCCGCAACCGCGTGTTTCGCCGCCGGATATGACGATCTCCGAAATCCTCAATTCCAAGGAAACGTGTGAAGAATGTCATGCCAGGGTAAGTCGACGAATCTTCACCGAGCACAAGGAAAGCGCCCACGGCCGAGAAGGAGTGGGATGCGTTGACTGTCATGGCGCCGATCATCAAAATATGCCTGCAGCCACGGCCAGAAAAGCCTGCGAACAATGCCATCCACGGGAAACAGCCGAATACCTCGCCAGTGACCACAGCAAAACATGGGAGAATATGCAGGCAAGCGCCAGATACATGAAACAGCCCGCCGTTGTCCGGGCGCAGGGCTGTGAGGCCTGCCACGGGATCGGCGCCGGCAGTGACGACGGCCGCTGTGATTTCTGCCACAACAAACACAGTTTCTCCAAGGAGCAAGCCCGTCGGCCGGAGGCCTGCTATACCTGCCACATGGGACCGGATCACCCGCAGATGGAGGCATACATCAAATCAAAACACCATCAAACAAAAGCGACCTGCACCGGCTGCCATTTCCCCAACACCCATAACGCCAATCAGAATCTCGACAGGCTTTCCTCCAGCCCCATGGAAGCGCTGTGCAATGAATGCCACGAACCAAGCTTTAACAAACAATGGCTTGACGGCGCCGAAATGCTTGAAAAGCAGGGTGAAATGCTTCTGCAGCAGGGCCGTGCCATTATCAAAAAACTCGGACAGCAGGGACTTCTCCATCCCGCTCCCGCTGACCGGGAAGCCAACCCTGTTGAAGGCAAAACCCTTGTGCTCGGAGGCCATCAGCTCTATGAAGACACATCCAGAGCCGAAAAACTCTATTTTGAGATGCACAAGTATCTGCAGATTCACCTTGCCCAAGGGGCATATCACCAGGACTTCAAGATGGCCGCCTATAAAGGCTTGATTCCCATGCGAAATTATCTGGTTGAACTTGAGGCCGAGGCGCTGCTGCTGGAAGAGTTGGCGGCAAAAAAAGAATCGCTGACCCCGATTACATCATATACCACGCCGCGCGATACGACGGACATCGCGCAAAGCACCTACGAATCATCCTTCCACGGCGTGCTGCCGGCCGGCGGCATGAAACCTGATTGCACCACCTGCCATGGGGCTGACACAGCCGCCCCCCGTGCAGCGGAGGAGATGGCCGGAATATGCGGAACCTGCCACACCAAAAAACAGACCGAAGCCTTCAGCCGTGATTTTGCCGCCATAAAAAACCATGCCGCAACCCTGAGCCAAGCCGCTCGCCTTCTCGTCGAAGATATGACAGGCAAAGGAATACTCAAGAAAAACTCAGACGGTGCGCTGGAATTGAATTTCACCCTGGAGTCCAACGTCAATCAATTCGTTGCCCGGACCATTGCCGAACGTTTCCGTTTTTATCTGCACGATCTGGATGTCAGTCTCAAGAATATGATTATCGGTGTCGCCCATTCAAATCCGGATTACGCCCACTGGTACGGCAATGCCCCGGCCAAAAGCGACCTGATAGAAATAAGGGATGCGGCCCATAAGCTGGAGCAGATCCGTGCCCAATACGGCAAGCGATCCCCGCAGACTGCCCGTTAACATGGAAGGAGGATTCGCAACGGTGGAAAAAGGCGCCGCGCCGGAGGCATTGACTTCTGCGCGAAACTCCCGTAAAAAGAAAGCAAAAAGAAACGATCAGCGTCAATTCCGGATATCACCTCATCCCGTGCCACTGCCATGAAAAAAATCATCTTGGACCGTCAAAAAATCGCAGAAAGGGTGACGGAACTCGGCCGCCAAATCAGCCACGACTTCCGCAACGACCAGCTCATCCTGATCGGCGTCCTGAACGGCGCCTTTATCTTCATGGCCGATCTGGCCCGCGCCATCGACCTGCCGCTGCAGATCGATTTTATCCGGGTGGCAAGTTACGGCATGAAAAGCTCATCAGGCCGGCTCGCTTTCATGAAAGACGTGGAACTCCCTCTTGACGGCAAAAATATTCTGCTGGTGGAAGACATTATCGACACCGGCCGGACCATTACCCGCCTGAAACAGCACTTTCAGGCCAAGGGCGCGGCAAGCGTCCGGGTCTGCGCCCTTATCGACAAAAAGGAACGGCGGGAGGTGGAGGTCGAGGCGGATTACACCGGCTTTTCCGTTCCCGAGGGCTTTCTCGTCGGCTACGGGCTTGACTTTGCCGAACAGCACCGCAACCTTGCCGATGTTTATCACCTGGACCCTGCCGGGGAGTCGTGATCATGCACCCCACCCTGCAGGACCGGGACCGCAAGCATCTGTGGCACCCGTACACCCAGATGCACGACTATGCCGACCGCGACCTTCTCCTCATCGACCGGGCCGACGGGCTGATGCTCTACGATGACAAGGGCCGCGGTTATTATGACACCATTTCTTCCTGGTGGTGCATCCTGCACGGCCACAACCATCCAACCATCACAAAGAAAATCAAGCGGCAACTGGACCGGCTGGACCAGGTGCTGCTGGCCGGCACCAGCCACGCCCCGGCAATCGAACTCGCCGAAAAACTGATTAAAATCACCCCGCCGGAGCTGACCAAGGTTTTTTATTCGGACAACGGCTCCACTGCCTGCGAGGTGGCCCTGAAAATGAGCCTGCAGTACTGGCGGCATCGCGGCCGGCCGGAACGCAACCGCTTTGTCGCCCTGGAACGCGGCTACCACGGCGACACCATCGGCACCATGAGCCTCGGCGGCGTGCCTGATTTTCACCAGGAATTTGCCGCAATCCTCTTTGATTCCCACACCGTTCCGTCGCCTTCCTGCTACCGCTGCCCCATGCAACAACAGCCTGCCGACTGCCGTCTGGAGTGTCTCGACCCCCTGGAAAAACTGCTGGACGAGCAAGGAAACACCATCGCCGCCATGATCATCGAGCCGCTCATCCAGGCGGCGGGCGGCATGCGCATCTATCCGGCGCGGTACCTGAACAGGCTGGCGGAACTGACCGCCCGCCACTCCGTTCATCTTATCCTGGACGAGGTGGCCACCGGTTTTGGCCGCACCGGCACGATGTTCGCCTTTGAGCAAGCCGGCATCACCCCCGACTTTCTTTGTCTTTCCAAGGGCCTGACCGGCGGCATGCTGCCCATGGCGGCGACCGTCACCACCGATGCCATCTATGACGCCTTTTACGGGCCGTACACCGAAAACAGAACCTTTTTCCACGGACACACCTTTACCGGCAATCCGCTGGCCGCGGCCGCCGCTCTCGGCTCCCTGCAGGTATTTGCCGACGAAAAACCCTTTGAGCGCATGGCCGCCACCATTCCCCATCTGCACCGGAAAATGGCCCGTTTTCTCGATCTTCCCTGGGTGGGCGACCTGCGCTGCTTGGGCATGATCTGCGCCTTGGAACTGGTAAAGGACAAAGCGAGCCGCGAACCGTTCACCTTTGCCGAGCGGGTGGGCTGGCCCATCTACCTCAAAGGCCTGGAGGAAGGCCTCATCCTGCGCCCCTTAGGCAACATCATCTATCTCTGGCTGCCCCTCTCAGCGACAACAGCCGATATTGACGACATTACGGAAAGAATGTGGCGGGTTCTTTCCGACGAGAGGAATATTTCCGGCCGGCGGAAAAAATGAAATCATCTTTCCCGTATTGATCTTTTCAGGAAAGACTGCTATTTTGCATTCATTCACGATCATCAAGCGCCCGTAGCTCAGCTGGATAGAGTACCGGACTTCGAATCCGTGGGTCGGGAGTTCGAATCTCTCCGGGCGCGCCAGTAAATTCAAGAGGTTACGCCAATCTGACGTAACCTCTTTTTTGCTATGTGTGAGAATTCGTGTGAGACTTTTGCCTGGCAAGCTCTTAAGCTGCTATCGCCTGTCGCTCCGAATCTCCGATACTGTGCAAGTAGATCTCGGTTGTGGAACGGTTCTCGTGACCGAGAATTCGCTGGATTGAGCCGATCGACACATTGAAGCTTTCCATAACGGGTGCGCCGGCATGCCTTAACGCCTGAAACCGGAAATATCTCACCCCAGCCTTTGCGCATAGGGTTCTCATGATCTTTTTCCGATCAAGATAAGGCCCTTCCACAAAACGATTTTCTTTTCTGCTCCAGTATCGATGCCAGAATACCCACGGTTTTTCTGGAGATCACGCTTCTCATGCCTGCCTGATAAAACTTCATACAACTGGTTGGACATTGGCACCCTTCCGGGAGTGAGGTGGCCGCCTTTCTTTTTTCCGGTTGCACCTTTGGCAATAGCAATCCTGCATGTATTATTTGCTTTCCACTATTTTTATACTGAAGTCTTTGATCTAACCGGCTGCCTCCTTTTTGGAGATCCGGGTTGAGCTGCTGGTTTGGCGCTTTGCATTTGAGGCCTGTTCTCCCGCTATATCAAGCAGAATCTCAGGATGCCGGGAAACAACCTGCAAGAGTACACGCGCAGGCCCTTCCGGTTTACGGCGCCCCTGTTCCCAGTTACGCAACGTCCCCACGCTGATGCCAACAAGGTGTGCAAATTTATCCTGAGAGAGACCGAACTGTTCACGCAGAGCGCGAACCTCGGTCTCAGGAAATTCAAATGAACGAGAAGGCTGCATTGAGCCTTTCATGATTGCCGCCCCCTGCTTCACGCTTTCCAGCAGTTCTTTAAAAAGTTCATCATTCATGATATTCCTCCTCAACGATCATCCTAAGCTGTTTAAGTTGGTCGGGCGTTAAATTGTCCTGCATGTTCTTTGGATAGATGAACAGGAGTATAATAGTCCCTTTGGCGGTGAACCAATAATAGATTACCCTCAGGCCACCTCGTTTGCCGCGTCCTTCCGCCGCCCAGCGCAATTTACGAAGACCACCACTGCCGGGTATAATCTTACCTGCATCAGGCCTCTCAAGTAACATATTCTGGAACTGACGGTACTCTTCATCCGAAAGAGCAGAGAGAAGCTGTTTGGTGAAAATTGGCGTTTCGACGATGATCATAAATTATATATACGTCATTGGCGTAATTGTGTCAACTGGTGATCGGGGCATTATCTCATGAAACACAATGCGAGTTGAACTGAATTCCGGAAAAATTTCCGAGGAGAGGTATAAAATATTGGACGCCTACCAATTTCACACCATCAGAAAAGTCAACATGTCCCCGGCCTGATTCAAGTCAAGAGAACCCCAATCCCGAAATCAAATATATTTTCAATCCTGAGTCAATGGTGACACTTTTCAAATGACTATTAGGTTGTTCTTTCGATGGAGAAGGACTATTATCAAATCACAGAATCACGTTTCCGTGTGAGAATTCATGTGTGAAAAATAATCCAAAATCAATGGGATTCTCAGTTATTTACTAAAATACAGAAAATTTAATCTATGTTATTTCATTAAGTTACAATATAATGAGGATGATGAAGCCCGGAAGATAATGACTTCGAATCCGCGGGTCGGGAGTTCGAATCTCTCCGGGCGCGCCAGTAATCTCAAGCGGTTAACCGATTAACGGTTAGTCGCTTTTTTATTTTCTTGTATTTTTGCTCCAAATTCGCTCCACCAAGAGAGAAGTTTTTCAACTCGAAATGGAGATCAAAAATTATGTCCGCGATGAAAAAGCGCGGACCGCACCAGCGGGAAGCCCGAGTGCGGGAAAAAAGGCATTATCTGCCATCTTATTTTTTTTATGATGAAGATCGAGTCCGTTTTCGTTGAAGATCCTTCTTGATCATCGGCGAGTCGAAACCTTTCGTGCTCGATCTCGTATTCGGTCTTTAATTAAGGAAATAGTTGCGTGCAAATGGAACTTGACAACAATGAACCCGATCATTAAAAAACTTGTAATTTCTTTCTTGCTTCTTGCTCCTCGTGTGCCTAGCGGCACGAGTCTTGTTGCTTTCTTGGTGCCGGTTCTGCCGGGTTAGGATCCTGAAGATGCCAAAGGTTCACGTTGTCCGACAGGGGGAATATCTTTCAAAGATCGCATCGGAAAATGGTTTTTCGAGTCACAAGGCCATCTGGGACCATCCCGAAAATGCGGAGCTCAAAAACAAACGGGGGAACCCCAATGTCCTCTTTCCGGGGGACCGTATTTTTATTCCTGACAAGGAAATCAAGGAAGAGCCATGCGCAGGAGAGCAGCGGCATCGTTTTCGATACCACGGAGAGGTTCTGATGCTGCGAATCGTTATTAAGGACGCCGAAGATCAACCCATTGCCGACACCTCCTGCGAACTGCGGCTGGGTCTCACAAAGTATCCGCTGACCACGGACAGTAACGGCCGCATTGAACAGCGGATTCCCATGAACGCGACCAGCGGAAAGCTCACGATTCAGGACACGGAGATCCCGCTCGAAATCGGCCGTTTAGACCCAGTCGAAGAGCCGACTGGGTGGCAGTCGCGTCTCCATAACCTGGGATACAACGCAGGGCCCATGGGGTGCATCAAGGAACAGCAGATTCGTCTGGCTGTTGAGGAATTCCAATGTGACTTCGGGCTTAAAGTGGATGGAGACTGCGGCCCCAACACGCAGGCCAAACTCAAGGAAATCCACGGATGCTAGAAGTATGGACGCAGGAGGTCCCGAGAACCTCGGTCCGGCTCGAACTAACAGGTGTAGCAGATGGCCAATGAAAGCAGCGGGGTTCGAGGGACATCACAAGGTGGCTTGTCGGGCGAACATCCTCAACGAAAGTTTCAGCGGGTCCTGGTGGCCCCGTCGAGTGACGGCGAATATAATACCGTAAAAGTGGCCCTTGTCCCTGTTGCCTGCTGGAGAGTCGATGACATTCGGTTCGAGTTCGCCTCCTCTTTCATCAAGCCGGAAGCAACGGACGAGTTCCAAGAGCTTGACGCTCTCCGAAAGGATCATCCCTATGCTCCCTTGTCGATCTTCGGGCATGCCGATCCCGTGGGGGACGACGCGTCCAACAAGACCCTTAGTGGACGTCGCGCCCAGGCTGTCTATGGGATGCTGGTCCGCAACACCGATCTCTGGGAGGACCTCTATAAGAACCCTTGCGGGCAAGACAAATGGGATACCGACGAAATCCAGATCATGCTCTCGTCCTTGGGTTATTACAGAGGGCCCATCACCGGGAAACAAGACCCGGATACCCTGGACGCTATTAAGGCGTTTCAGCGAGAACAGGGACTGGATGATGATGGAGATCCTGGGTCCCAAACCCGCCCCAAGCTATACAAGGCCTATATGGACCATGTCTGCGTGGACAAGAAGGGTGAACCCTATCAACTGGCCCACCAAGAAGACTTTCTGGCACGGGGGGCGGACCCGGGCGGCAGGGGTGATTACCAGGGTTGCAGTGAGTTCAATCCTTGCCTGCTTTTTTCGCAAGAGGAGGAAGCAGAATACCAAAAATCTCCAAACAGGGAAAAGAGGAACGCCGAGAACGCCCCGAACCGCCGAGTCATGATTTTTTTATTCAAACCCGGAAGTAAAATCGAGCCAAGCCGCTGGCCCTGTCCGCGCGCCAAAGAAGGTATAGCCGGCTGTAAGCGCTGGATTTCCCAGGAAGGGGAGGCGCGCAGGAGCACACGACATCCGACCGAGCGGCGTGAAATCGACAAAGGAGATAACACCTTCGGCTGTATCAAGTATATTCGATGGGCAATAGACTCTCCTTGTGAGGGCTGGAAACCGGAGCCGCCATCGGTCTATGAGGAGTCCATAGAACTCGGCAAGGACGCCATCGGGGTGCCCTCTGTTTATGAGGAGACCATAGAGCTCCGGAAAGATGGGGCGGTGATTCCATCCGTCTCTCCGGAGTCTATTGTTCTTTCAAAGGCATAGGAAAAGCGAACCGCTCCTGATGAGGATGTGGTTGCATAAGGAGGATCCGTGATGCGAGAGATCGATGCACGCCCCGGCGAAGCCGTGCAGGTGAAATGCCGTCTCAAATATGACATGATCAGTGTGGCGCAGTTACCCAAGAAATATGAACAGGTTGTCTACTCGCATGATCAGAGAGAAAGCCTCGGAATTGGGGAATATATCAAGATCATTCCAACTTCGTCCGTGGTGGTCGCCAATGACCAGGAAGTCTCTTTCACAGTCATGCTGGAAGATCGCCTGAACGATCATAGCATGGTGAACACCTTCGGGCCTTTGCCGGTGAAAGTGTTTCTGGAATATGAGGGATCGGAGGGCAAGGGGGGCTCCCATGATCTCGGGATTATCCGAGTCTACCCCAAGCAAAATCCTTGAAACAATGTGTGGTGAGGTGATCGGGAGTGCATGGATGCCCGCTGATCAACGACAATTATTTTTCCGGGGGGAATTATAATTGTCGTTCATCATCCAGTAAGATTTTCTGTAAAATAGGGCCATTCTTCTTCTGGAACGTCCGCTAATTTATCGATAAAATCTTTAAGCTTTTTCAATCCAGCTTCGGATGCTTTCAAGTTCATATATGGGTTGTCGAGCGGCACGCATAAGCCGCGCCAGCCAGTGACCTTGCCGCGTAGCGCCTCGGCCAGCTTCCCGGCGTCGGTTTTGTTGCGATTGTTTGACATTTTTGTTAATTTTATTAATGACTTAAGACTCATTGTATGGCCCAAGAAAGCGTGCGCCGTTAAAGTGAATTAGGTGAGACGGAGCATCAGCTACCCACACTTCTGTTTCCCATGCTATTTCCGATAGATATCGCCCCATGATTGCACGGTTTGGGAAAGCGGTCACATAGACCAATCCGGCATTAGAACCAGCAAAGAGATTAGCAAGCTCGTCGTGCCGTTTGCCATCAACCGGTCCATGGCTGGTAACTGACTCAACCAATAACAACCAATTTTTCTCGGTGTAGTGCAGTACTACATCAGGCATTTTACCATGAGAATCAACCTCGACACCCAATTCAGACAGTAGAGGAGCATTGAAGTAGCCCCATTTGTCGCCGGTATCTCCTGCATAAACAAGCACACTGCCCGGCGCGAAGCGCGGGGCAAAGTCCTCAATGATTGCCCGGATAAGTTCGCTATGCTCGCCGGGACTGAGGGTGATTTTCTTTCCAGGGGCAATCTCAACTGGTATACGGTTCTGGTTTCGTTCCTTTGCATAACGGGCGACTAATGTTTCTCGATTAGCCAGATAAGTTGCCAATGCGTTATGCCATGCCTTAGTGCCAAACTGGCGTAGCAGAGCCAACGCGCCTGGTTCTACCTGATAAACCGCTTTAGGGCTGTTTACCGGGCGGTCAGGCTTATCCGGATTATATAATGCGATACCAGCATCACAGAACTGGTGCATCGTCTGACGGCGGACAGTCTCGCGGGTGTTTGGAGCATAATCCTTGTCGTAGTACTTCCGTGCCCAATCCATTATGGGCGTGATTCCGACAAGCGGATTTTCAGCGGCAGCCCATCTCTTGCCAGGCGTAAGATTTAGCAGGGCCAGAAGGCAAAGCGCAGAACGTTCGTTTTGTTGTGCCCGCGGTAGACCCAGTGAAACGATGATTTGGTGAGCGGCCTTGATGTAATCGTTTTTGTCGTTCATGCGGTGAGCTTCCCTATCTTGTCGTCAATCATCGTCTGTGTAAGTTCCTTGTGTTGCATGGCCCAGTTGCCAAGCTCAATTAGTGCGTCACGGCTCGGGTATCTCATCAGCTTGAGGTCAGTAGCATTGACTTGTGTGTGGCCGCTGAAACGCCTGAAATTTTCATCAACAACGGTAGAATTGAGGTACGCAGCCAGACCATGCGCCACCAGCTCTGGCAAACCGCGTTTATTCTCGTGAAACAAGTTCAGGTGATTCTCGAAACCCAAAACCGGCGCGTTATCAAAGTCTCTCGGGTCTACCACACTCGCCACGATTCGGCGTTTTTCCTCCTTGGAAGAGAACCGTCGCACCACGCAATAAAAGCCGCTGGGATAAAGCCATTTTTCGGTTTCCCCATTGCGCAGGATAGCGTTTGGCTTCTTCATCCCTGCAACAGGCCATATTGTGCCGCTGCTGGTAAAGTGGCCGGGGTATAGCAATGGAACGGTACCCTCCACAGGCATATCGCAAAGGTGGGCTTTTAGGCGGAAATCGACAACCGGGCCGGTTGAGATCATAAGGCCTAGATCAACCAGCGTGCAGCTGATAGCTGAGGATATTTCGATGTTTTGATTGAAAGACGTCGGCACGTGAATAAACCCTTCCGAGTCGTCGGGATATACGATCTGATCAAATGGGTATTCGTGTGTGGCAAGGTCGGTGAAAGTGTCATCAGTCGATGTGGAAACGGTCACTGGCCCTTGTTGCCCGTTACGCTCAAGCCGGATGATGATGTTCTCTTGCAGTACCGCATCATCCTTGAATGCCTTGCTACGTGACTCAAACAGATGCATGTGCCGGATGGCAGTGCGTTCAAAGATGAATTCACGAAATGGGCGGTAATACGGCCCATTACAGAAACTGCGAGGAATGATCGCAACGACCTGTCCGCCTGGCGCGGATAGAGCAACAGCTAGTGCCATAAAGGCCGAATACAAATTCACCGTCTCGATACCGACACGGCGCAAGGCAAGACGGTGTGCGGAATTACTGTTGATCTTTTTGTAAGGCGGGTTAAGGATGGCATGAGTATATTTGGGGAGTGGTTCCGCGAAAAGACTGCCGGAGAGATAGTCAACAGCGGCGTGTATAAAATCGGTTTTTCGGACCGTTAAGGCAAAGTCTGGATTGTTTCTGTATTTCGCCAATGTCTGAGTTAGATAAGGGTGTAGGGAAGCATCAATTTCAAAAACATCCAGTGCTATCCGCCCAAAAAGAAAATCCCCGGAAAACCATCTTTCCAAAAAAGCGGCCGAAAGCGAACCAATTCCCGCTCCAGCATCGAGCAAATGACAACTCCCCTTAGCGACAGGAAATAGGCTAGCCATGAAAGCTGCGGTTTTTGCTGGCGTAAAAAACTGCCCGAATTGCGATTTTCTTTGCGCATCGGTATTTTTTGATACTCGCAGTCTATTTTGTTCAACTGTTGTCAACAAGTGATGAATCTCCTTTATTATTATCCAGTGCGAGATAACAGCAAACCATCATCGGGCATCACATTCCCGGGACACAATTCCTGAGCACTTCCCGAACCCAAACATCGTCTTACTATTCTCCTTACGTCAACGAATTGCAATGAAATTAATCGCAGGCAAATGGGAGAACCAGGCTAAGGGGTACTTGCTGTTTTTTTTCACTTCACAGACAACTGGTTGCTTTTTTGATATTTATTTTTGCTGGAATCTTAAAGCATTCTGTATGGCCCACCATTCAAACAATCTTTTCCTTGTCAAACCCAGGAATATGACTATTGTATGCCAAATACGTTTTGACGCCGTGCGTGGTTCACGCGGAACCCCTCTGCGTCGCCGCTGAAGAATTTCAGCGGAATCATCTCTTTTTTTCATGAGGATACCATGGCGACTTTCTTGAAACGTTTCACTCCATTTCTGCTTCTTTTTCTGGGTCTTATCTTCATAGAGGGCGGGATCACCGCCGACTATGCCGATGCCCGTTCCCGTTCCGGCGGCCGCAGTTTCAGCCGCACGGCCCCTGTGCAGAAGTCTCCGACCACCACCCAGCAGAGTACGGTCACTAAAAAATCAAGTTTCGGCAGCGGCCTTGCCGGCGGACTTCTGGGCGGTGCGCTCGGCGCCATGCTTTTCGGCGGCCTGTTCGGCATGGGCGGCTCCGGGCTCGGCATCCTGCCGTTCATCCTTCTTGCCGTGGCAGGTTATTTCCTGTTCAAACGTTTTTCCGCGCGGCCGGTTTCGGCAACCATGCCCGGCTTCCAGCCGCCGCCGGACTTCAGCGGCTTTGCTTCTTCCGGCTCCACGGCGGGCGCCGCTTCAGCAGGTCCGGCCCAGGGGCTTTCCCTGATTCGCCAAACCGATCCGGGCTTTAATGAAAAACATTTTGTCGAAGTGGCCTCCGACGTGTTCTTTCAGGTACAGGCCGGCTGGATGCGGCGCGATCTCTCCTCGTACCGCCATCTGCTCGGCAATGAGCTGGCCGAGCAGTATGAACGGCATTTCGAGGAAATGCGCGGCAAGGGCCAGATCAACAAGCTGGAAAACATCTCCATCCGCACCGTGGAGGTTCTTGACGCGGGCAAGCAGGATCAGGAAGACTTTGTCACCGTCCGCTTTACCGCAAATCTTCTGGATTATACCGTTGACGACAAAAGCGGCGCACTGATCTCCGGCAACATGACCCAGCCGGTAAAATTTGCCGAGGACTGGACCTGGGCGCGGCCCCAGGGCACCGAGGACTGGAAGCTTGAAGGGATTGAAACGGTGAACGAATAAGCCGGGGACAAGATATCCCGGCGCAATGCGCCGGACACGGCTTTTTTATTGCGCCGGGACTCCGCGGGTTACAGCTCGGAAGTGCAGTTCGGGCAGCGTGTCGCCTTGATGTGAATGGGAGTGAAGCATTTCGGGCAATCCTTGGTCGTCGGTTCGGCCACCGGAGCTTCTTCTTTTTTCTTGAAACGGTTCATTTGCTTGATGACCATGAAGATGGCAAAGGCGACGATAACAAAATCAAGAATGGTGTTGATGAAGACACCATATTTGATGGCAACGGCCTCCGCCTCGGCCGTCTTGTCCTGCAGCGTGATTGCCAGCTCGGAAAAATCGATGCTGCCCAGCAGCATTCCGATGGGCGGCATGATGACGTCGCTGACAAGCGAACTGACAATCTTGCCGAACGCCCCGCCGATAATGATACCAACCGCCATATCAACAACATTGCCGCGCATGGCAAATTCTTTAAATTCCTTGATCATTCCCATGGTCATTCTCCTTGTGTTTTGTCATTAAATTATTTTTTCAATTGGCCCTGATACTTGCAATGAAAATTCATTTCCATCAGATGCATTCTCTTCTTGTACGCCATCGCCAACCGTGAGGTCAAGAAAAGAAACTTGCAGTTACGGGAACGTCCCGATACACTCACACTATGCACGTGAGTGCGATGAGAACATACGAACTCGGTTTTTGTCACCGGTCGCGCGACAACACCCTTGCCTGCATGCAAACAGATCAATTTCACATCACATTGTCATGAGGCTCTCCAGACCATGAAGCCCTCCACCCTCCTGCTCCTGATCATCCTGGTGCTTCCCGGCTGTTCCAGTGAATCGACACCGGAAAAGCCGCATATCGCCACGGTTAACGAGTACAATATCCCGGTCGGCGACTTCGAGACCCTGCTTGCCGATGAGATGGAATACGACGCCGACTTCAAATTGACCGATGCGTCACGCCGGGCCTTTCTTGAGGAGCTCATCAGAAAAGAGCTGCTTATTCAGGAGGCGAAAAAACTTGCCCTTGACCGGGAAAAAAAATTCATCGCAGCCATTGAAAGATACTGGGAGGCGACCCTCATCCGTGATCTGATCGACCGGAAAAGCGCCGAACTGTCTCGTTCCATCGTGGTCTCCGAAGAGGAAATCACCGCCTTTTACGAACAAAGTCCCCAATACCGGGACAAAGGTATCTCCCTCAGCGAGGCGCACGACCCCATCCGGGACACGCTGCGGGAAAACAAGAAAAGCCTGGCGCTCCAGGCGTGGATCGATGAATTGCGGAACAGGGCGGCCATCGATATCAACGAGGATCTTCTGTACGGAAAATAACATTGCGCACCATCGGCAAGGAGTCTTTATGTCCCCGCACGATTCACCCGTCAAACGCCGGCAATACTTCATCAAGAAGGGTTTTCAGTTCCATTTCATCATCAAATTCTGTCTGCTGCTGCTGGCCGGGGTCGTCATCTCCACCGGACTGCTTTTCGTCCAGCAATTCCCGGATGGCCCGAAGATGCAGCA
>AMWB02118570.1_pt1 | contig 143875 bp, 136 predicted proteins | sample 200311 | NCBI WGS metagenome assembly AMWB02 (sample SAMN02737377, study PRJNA173069) | bioreactor metagenome | biome: anode biofilm in microbial fuel cells | place: USA: California | collected 2010-12-16 | reverse complement strand
CGTCGTCCTCCAGGGTTTCGGCTTCGGGTATGTCGCCGCCCGGCGCGCCTGTTTCGTCGTCGGTTTCTTCAAGGATAACCTCCTGGTCCAGCTCGACAATCTCGGTTTCCTCGTCGTCCTCCAGGGTTTCGGCTTCGGGTATGTCGCCGTCCTGCGCGCCTGATTCCTGGCCGGTTTCTTCAAGGATGACCTCCTGGTCCAGCTCGACAATCTCGGTTTCCTCGTCGTCCTCCAGAGTTTCAGCTTCGGGTATGCCGCCGTCCGCTGTTCCTGTTTCCTGGTCGGTCTCCTCAAGTATGACCTCCTGGTCCAGTTCGATAATTTCCGTTTCGTCGTCTTCCAGGATTTCAGCTTCGGCAACTTCTTCCTCGTCGGAAATGATAGTCTGCGATACCTCCTCCGCTGTATGTTCGTTCGTGGTGCCGGTGATCGCATCAGCCGTTTCTGTAATAAATTCTTCTCGTATTTCGAAATCTTCGTCTTCGCCGATTTCCACCTCTTCAATTTCAATCGGTTCCTGTGTGTTCGAAGATGCCTCGACGCCATCGTTTCTTTCTCCGGCTCCTGTTCCTGCGCCCTGTTCCGTCAGTCCCGCGGTTTGTGCGACCATCTTTTTGGTTATATCCAGCTCATGCAAAAGCTGGGCGGCCGTCTCCCGTGGATTTTCCGTCTGCAGGGCGTGGGTCAGGAGTTCACGGAATGCCGCAACCAGGTCCTGCGTCGTCATTGACCTGCTGAGGCCGAGTTGCTGCAGGATCGAATCCTTGTGTTCATCTGAGATGGCAAAGATGTTGTCCCGGTTGAGAATGATTCCTTCCGGGTTTTTTCCTTCCAGGGCAAGCTCTTTCAGTGTTTTGTTGAGCGCGGATTTGAGGCTGGAGAGATTTTTCTTTTTTTGCCGGATCTGTTCCGGATCCACTGTTTCCCATAAAGCGTGAATGATTTCCGCCGGGTCAATGGATTCTCGTGTCTGCAGGCTTTCATCATCAGTGAAATGGGAACGAATCAGTTCGATGAGACGCCCTTTAAGGGTGTCAGGGTTGATATTAAGCTGGGAAATGGCTTCATCGATGCCGCTTAGGGTGAGAAATGCCATGTCTGTTCTCTGCGCCGTGTCTTGGCTGAAAATTGGCTGGTGGTTGTAACTACCTCTTTTTTTTCAGAATACAGAAGGGAACGGAAAAAATCTATATTTTGCTTTTTTGCAATTCAATCGCTACAATACAATTCGTACTTGTTATTATTCTTTTCTCAAGCAGGAGAAGCGTGCATGGCATCATTGGTGATTGTTGATTCGGAAGCAAAGGCGAAATCCTTACATGATCAAACAGGCGGGGACTATGATGTCTTGCTTTTGCGCGCCATGCCGATGAAGGTGACTCATAATCCGAAAGAACCGAAGCTCTATAGCGGCACGGTCGGGTTTCAGTTTGCTCCGGCCGATGACGCAAAGGAATTTGCCAAAAATCTGCTGACCAATCTGCAGAAAGATATCTATCTCGCGCTGGACGGCGAAGAACGAGGGGAGTTGTGGAGCTGGGTGGTGGGGAAATTTCTTTTCGCCGCGACCAAAGGACGGAAGTCCGCTCGTAGAATTCATGTTTCCGGCTTTGCCGAACAGGAGCTGGCCGCTTCTTTTCATATGGTGGAACCGGTTGATGACGGCAAGGCCGCCGCACTGTATATTCGGTCGCTTTTCAACGGTTGTCTCATCCGGCATATCAATCGGCTGCTCGGTACCGCCAGCGGTCCCGGCGGGATCTTGCTTAATTTTTCTTTTTTGACGTCTTTGTTTCTTTTGGAAGATCGGCAGGCTGAAATTGCCTCTTTTGCCGGCCCGGCAAAATGGCGGATCAATGTTCGTTTGTCCGGTCCCAGGGGTGATTTCCCGGCACATGTGCAAGAGGCCTATGGAATTACCGACGACGGCTTTTTCAGGGATGCCGCCGCGGCGAAAAAGGCGGTGGCGCTTTTTGAGAACCAGCCCTGCCTGGTGAAAAAAATCGAGGAAACGGAATTCGTCATTGAACCGCCCATGCCCTATAGCCTGGCGGAATTGCTGCATGACGGCGTCACCCTGCTCGGCATGGGACCTGCCGCGGTAGTTCGGAGCGTGCACAAGTTTTACGGCGGCGCGGAAATCAACGGCAGGCATACAGGCCTGACGACGACCCCTTTTGTCCGTTCTTCGATGGATCATGAGAGAACCATGGCGCGGATCAGATTAGAAGTGGTCGCCTGCTACGGGGAGGAGGAGCTGGTGGCGCGCGGGGTCGAGGGAAGGGTGATTCTCCCTCTTCTGCCCGGTCTTGCCGGCAGCGAGTTGCCGGATTTTTTTTCCGAGCAGGAAAAAAATCTTTATGAGTTGATCCGTTGCCGCGCCCTGGCCGGCCAGATGGATGCTGCCCGCGGCCTTCATCTGCTGGTGGAGTGCGGCAGCGGCGGCTGCCTCTTCCACGGCAGAGGCCCGATTCTGCATGAGAAAGGCTTTTTGCAGGTTTTTCAGGGCGGCTATGATCCGAATCTGCTGCGGGAAAGTCCGCTGGCGGATTTGGCGGAGGGCCGGCAAATCCGGGTGGAGCAAGTTATTCCGGAACAGGCGTCAAGCGTGGCGCTGGAATACTATACCTTTGAAACCCTTTTTGATGATCTGCGCGATTTTTCCCTGCCGGCCGAAACATCAATGGTCATAATGATGCAGCAGATGCTCGATAAAGGCTATCTGGCCATTGATGCCAACGGCTCTTTTCACCTGGAGGAGAACGGCGGCAAGGTTGTTGCCATTTTGAACCGCGCTTTCCCGGCCATGAAGGGAATCAATCTGTCCGCTTACTTTGAGCAGACGGTCAATGAGGTCATAAGCGGTCGCAAACCGCTTGATTTTGCCTTGAAACAGTTTGACCAGAATTTTGTCATGCATGGCGTGCCGCTGGTCAAGGTTCAGGTGCCGAGGACGGTGTCGTTGCAGCAGCAGCGTTCCAAAAAGATCATTAAGCTTTCCGGCCAGACTGAAGCCGGACTCGGAGAGGGTGCGATTGAAGAACAGGTTCCGGAGAAGGGATCTCCGGTCCTGTCAGCGGATGCCGACGTTTGCGAACCGCTTCCGGAGGCAGGGGAAAAAGAGCGGTCCGACCTTGACGCGCAGCCGGAAGAGGAAGGGGAAAGCGCCGCGGCAGCCATCATTGCGTCCGAGGTGTTGCCTGCACCGGAGTCGGGTGAGGAGATGGAGACGGTCGGCGGGCCGCCGGACGAGACGAAAGAGCTGGAGCCGGAGGAGCACGAATCGTTGTTCACCGCGCCGTCGACCGAAGCCCCTGCGGTCGGGCAAAGAGTGATGGAGCCCGTGGCCGCGGGAGAAAAAGGGGAAAAATCATGCCCTGCCTGCGGGCGGCAGCTGGTGTTGAAAAGCGATCGATTCGGGCAATACTGGGCCTGCGCCGGTTATCCCGCCTGCCGTCATTCCGAAGCCTTTGCCCAGGCTGAGGAGGAGGGTGCTCTGCTTTGCCCGGTCTGCGGCAAGGAATCGGTTGGGGCCAAGCGGACGCCCACCGGTAAAAAGCTCTATGTGTGTTCAGCGGAGAACTGTGAGTTCATGGCCTGGTCCAAACCCTATGCGGTCGAGTGCCCCGGCTGCGGTTCGCCCTTTCTGGTGGAAAAAAAGACCGCGTCTGGTCTCACGGTGCTGCGCTGCCCCAAGGCGGGCTGCAGTTATTCCCAGCCCTTTGATAGTAAGGGAGGGAACGATGCGGCCGGCGAGGAATCGTTGCCGGAGAAAAAGAAAAAAATTCTCGTCCGCCGCAAAAAAGCAAGCACGCCGACGGGCGGCAGTACGAAAAAGAAGGTGGTTATTCGCCGGGTCAAACGATAGGGCAGCAATTGAAAATTGAGAATTGACAGGTAATAATGGCGGCAGATAACCTGCAATTCAGCATGCAACCGTCAACAGATAGAGATTGCCCCTGATCCATTCACCTTTTTCCTTGCGCAACCTGGCCGGACGGCAGCAATCAAAGTGGAATCCGCATTGCGCCGCCAGCTCCCTGACGTAGTTCTCCGCGTGGGCATAGCGCCCTGACTCCTGCAGGCGAAATCCTGCGTCGCAGGTCTCCGAGGAAAAAACAAAGCAGGCGCCGGGATGGGCCTTTTGCCGGACAAGATCGAACACCTGTCTCAGGTCGCCCAGGTAAACAAAGACGTCCGCCGCCAGGAAAAAATCATAGAGTTTATCCGTTTTCTTTAAAAAGGTGATGATGTCGCCTTGAACCACCTCGTCATAGGCCCCTTTTTCCCTGGCCTGGCGCAGCATGCCGGCTGACAGGTCAATGCCGGTGAAATGGCGCACCCGCTCTTTCAGGGCCAGTCCGGACAGTCCGGTACCGCATCCCATGTCCAGCCCCCGTGCAAATCGAATGTCGCCGCAGCGGCTGTCGAGCATGTCCCGCAGCTGTTTTTCAATGCTGCATTCGAGTTTTTCCGCCATTGTTTCGTCATAGCGCTCGGAAAACCGGTCAAAAAGTTCCCGGACGTAGGATAAAGGAGGGGCCTCAGGTGTTTCTCCGGCAAGGGCAGCGACCATGTGCAGGGCGGATTCATTGTCCGGGTCGAGTGCCAGGATGGCCTGGTAGGCGGCAAGGGCCTTTTCCCGGTGGCCGAGCAGGTGGAAAAGAGAAGCCAGGTGTTTGCGGGAAGGAAGATGGGCGGGTGAAAGTGCTGCCGCTTTTTCAAAAGAACTGATCGCCTCTTCCGCTTCATGCATGTCCCGCAGCAGCACGCCGAGGTTATAGTGGGCGTCAATATCGTCCGGATTGACGGCGAGCACCTGCTCATAGCAGCTTTTTGCCTCGCAGTAACGGCCCAGGCTTTTAAAGGTGAGGGCCAGATTGAAAAAAATATCGGGGTCGTCGGGCAGGAGTTGCGCCGCACGCTGGTAGGACGCCGCCGCCTCCGTCATCCGGCCCTCGGCATAGTGGAGGACGCCCAGGTTGTAATGGGCGCTGGCCAGATCGGGTTGAAGGTCCACGGCTTTTGAAAAATGGAAAATGGCGGGGGCGCTTTTTTCAAGTTGCCGGTAGAGCATTCCCACCAGAAAATGGACGCGGAAGTCGTCCAGGTCAAGTGTCAGCAGGGGCAGGCAGCAGGACAAGGCATCCTCGGTCCGACCTTGTTGCTGCAGCTCAAGCGCGGCCGCTATTTCGGCTTCAATGGGCATAATGCTGATACTCCTTCGTTCCGTCTCCAGGGAACGTTTGCAGTGGTAGTGATCGTGCGGTCTGGGCGGAAAGCTCCCTCTTACGACGAACGCAGACCTTGCATGTATTCGATAAGTTCCGAGGCCAGGTTTGTGTCGTCGATGAGCAGGGAAAACTCATGGTTGAAACTCATGGCCGAATGGGTCAGATTGTGGCTGCCGATAAAGCAATAGCGGCGGTCAATGACCACGATTTTTGCATGGGTGGTGTTTTTTGCCCCGTCAAAGGCGACGCTGATGCCGCTTTTGCGCAGGGCGCGCGCCACCTTCTGGTTTTCCTTGTTGATGGAGTCGTCATAATCGGAATTCTCCAGCAGGATATGGACTTCCACTCCTTTTTTTCGGGCCTTTTCCAGTTCCTTGACCAGCAGGGCCGGTTTGTTCTGCAACGAGGACGTGGTTTTGAACAGAAACATGGCCATGTCAATCGAATGGTCCGCCCGACGGATGAAGTCGACGAGGGTGTCGTAGTATTTTCCGTCCGGCAGCATGATGATGTCGCCGGCATGGGTGGTGATTTTTTTGTGGAAATCGGCAAGGGCGATTGGATCGGTTGCGGTGCCGCCGATCGCCAGGTAGGGCTTGATCGCATCAAGCGAATCAGGGCCGATGCCGGTTACCGCGAGAAGCTGGTCAAGGCTGGTGAACGGGCCGTGAAGGGTCCTGTATTTGATAATATCCCTGGCCCGGCTTTGCCCGATATAGGGCAGTTCCCGCAGTTGTTCCTGGGTGGCGGAATTGAGATCGATCCGGCCGGTCAGCCCGAGGGCGGTTTCCGACCGGATCATGCACAGGGATAAAATGACCAGCATGGCACATGTTGCCTGTGCCGCGATTTTCGGCATGATGAACCGGCAGCGTGAATCCGTCATGTCAATGTGCAATCCCTGGGTGAAATATTAAACCGCTTTTTTCGGCCACCATTCCACGCCGAGCCGGGAAATAATATTAAATCCGCCGCCCAGCACCAGGCTGTTGGTGCGTCCGAGGCTGTCGAGAAATACCTGGATCTCATAGGAGCGGGTGCCCGCATCGCAGATAATGAGCAGGGTTTTGTCCTTGGGCAGTTCGGCAACGCGTCGGCGCACCTCGGCATAGGGCATGCCGAGCCAGATGGGGCCGAATTTCTCGGCAAATGGTTCAACCTCCTTGGGGTGTCTGATGTCCAGGGCAAGCCAGTCGCCATGGGAGGCGGGATTGTCAATCCAGGCGAGAAAGTCGTTGACCGCGATATTGCGCTGGCGGCCGCAGGCCATGTTGTCCGCCACGTTGGCCGCGGCGTTCAGTGCGTCAATGGCAGTGGCAAAGGGTGGGGCATAGGCCATTTCCAGCAGGCTGAAATCATCGATGGTGCCCTCTTTGGAGATAAGGGCCGCCGCGGCATCGATGCGGGCCAGCACCGCGTCGTTCATGGGTCCGAAGGCCTGAACGCCGAGCACCCGGCGTGTTTTCCGGTCAAAGACCAGCTGCATGGGCATTTTGCTTTCCGTGGGGAAAAAGTGGGCCCGGTCGGACGGGGCGCTGATGGAGGCGTCGGCGTCAAACCCTTCGGCGCGGGCCGTTTCCAGGCTGAGTCCGGTGGCGCCGATGCAGCTTTCAAATGCCTTCATGACGAAACTGCCGACAACGCCGGGAAATGTCGAGGGAACACCGGCCAGATTGTCACCGACCACCCGGCCTTCTCGATTGGCCAGGGAACCCATGGGAGCGAAAAATTTCTTGCCGGTGATGAGATTGATGGTCTCAATGCAGTCGCCGGCGGCATAAATATTGGGGTCCGAGGTCTGCAACCGGTTGTTGACCACGATTCCCAGGGGTGAAACCAAGAGTCCGGCGTCGCGGGCCAGATCGGTCCGGGGCCGGACACCGGCCGCCATGATGACGATGTCGGTATCAATGGTCCGTTTTGCGGTCACCACGCGGCAGGCCTTGCCGTTTTCGTCGGCTTCGATGGCCTGGGCGCCTTCCCCGGTATAAATGGCAACTCCGTGCCGGCGCATATGGTTCTGCAGCATGGCGGCAAAGGGGGCGTCAATGATGCGGGGCAGAACCTGGGGCATGAATTCGATCAGCGAGGTCTCGACACCCCAGAGGTCGCAAAAGGCCTCCGCCATTTCAAGGCCGATGGCGCCGCCGCCGATGATGACCGCTTTGCCGATCATTCCCTTGGCCAGCCGTTCCTTGATGGCAATGGCCTTGTGCAGGTCGCTGATGGTGTAAACCCCGTCCAGATCAGCGCCGGGGATGGGCAGGACAAAGGGCCGGCTGCCGGTGGCGATCACCAGGTTGTCGTAGGGGATCGCTTCTTTGTTGCCGCTGTCGAGATTTTGCACCTCAACGCATTTTTTTTGTCGGTCAATGGCCAGCGCCCGGGTACGGGTGCGAACCATGACGCCCTTGGCATTTTCGAAAAACGCGACGTCGCGGGTCATGTGAAAGCTTGTTTTGCGCAACTGGTCTTCGTCGTTGACGTCGCCGGAGACGTAATAGGGGATACCGCAGCCGCCATAGGAAATGAGGCTGTCCTGGTCAAGAATTGTGATTTCCGCATCCGGCATAAGCCGTTTCGCGTGACAGGCGGACTTTGGCCCGGCGGCGACAGCGCCGATGATGACAATTTTTTTTCCCATTTTTTTTCTCCGTTTTTCTTTGTGCTTCAGTGCTTCCGGGAGCTGTTTCGTTTGTTGAACAGATGCATGAATGATTTTTATAGTACGAAAAACAAGTAGTGTCAATTTGCATAATTGAAATTTTAGAAAATGCTTAAGCTTCCCCTTGACAATCCTTTTTCACCGCCGTATATATGAGCATATGCACATAATAATTTCAAGCGGCATTTTGTGTTTTCATAAATTTTAAGGAAAGGAATGGAGGAGTGGCTATGAACAGGAATGAAGATCTCTATGTAACCGAAAGCGCGAAGAGTGTAAGCCGTTTTGTTGCCGACTTCGCCGCCATTGTCAAGGCCAATGGATTTGTGGTGAATAATCTTGACACCATGGATATGAAAAAAACTTTCCGGGAGCATGGTGGTGAGGTTCCGGAAGACTTTGATCTGCATATGATCCAGGTCTGCAAGCCCACGAAGGCGGACAAGAGTTTGAGCGGTAATCCGGAGCGTGCCATTCTGATGCCTAAATTTGTCCATGTTTTTTCCAAAAACAACAAAACCCAGATCCGTTATCTCAGTTTCAGTGCCGGGGATATTGCAGCTCTGGTCCCTGATGACCCGAAATTTCCTGAATCCCTGGCCCAGACTTTTGCCAAGATACGCTCGATGATCGACGAGGCAAAGTAGGGCTGTCTAAAAAAACAATGCGAGATTGATATGCTCTGCGCTTGGTTCATTTTCGAGGAGGCATGCAATGTTTAATTTTTTGAAATTTCTGCAAAAAAATCTTGTTTATACTATTCCTGTTTCCATGATCTGCGGGCTTGTCGGCGGCGGGTATCTTTTTGACGCCAAACCTTTGAAGCAGCTCATTATTCCCATTACCTTCGTCATGGTCTATCCCATGATGGTGACCCTTAACGTCAAATCGATTTTCCAGGGCAAGGATACGAAGTTGCAGCTCACCACGCAGCTCATTAATTTTATTCTTGTCCCAATCATCGTCTTTGCCCTCGGCAAAATTTTCTTTGCCGGCGAAGCGGAAAAATATGGTCTGTGGGCGGTTGGTCTGTTTCTGATCGGGGTTCTGCCCGCCTCGGGGATGACCATATCCTGGACCGGATTTGCCAAGGGGAACAAAGAGGCGGCCACCAAGATGCTCGTCTTCGGACTCCTCATCGGCGCCATGGCTGCCCCGGTTTATACCAAGGTGTTCATGGGGGCCACCGTTGATGTGGATATGATGTTTATGTTTCAGGAGATCTGCATCTTCGTTTTTGTGCCGTTGGTCGCCGGGATTCTTACCCAGAATTATCTGGTCAAAAAACATGGCAAGAAGGCCTGGATGGAGATTTATAAGCCGAAATTTCCGCCCATCTCCGCCTTGGGAGTTACGATGATAGCTTTTGTGGCCATGTCCCTCAAGGCAAAAAATATCATCGCCAATCCCGCTGACATCATGGTGATTCTGGTTCCGCTGATTATTTTTTATCTTCTCTCGTATATTATGTTGACCGTGATAGGCAAGATGATGTTTTCCCGCGATGATGCCATTGCCATGGTGTTCGGCGTGGTAATGCGCGATCTGTCCATTGCCTTGGCCATTGCCATGACTGCCTTCAAGGAACAGGGTATGACCATTGCACTGCTGATTGCCCTTGCTTATGTCATTCAGATACAGTCCGCTGCCTGGTATATCAAGCTGGTGCCGAGAATTTTTGGTCCGGCCACAGTTGAGTAAAGGGTGCATGGTGAAGATTTTCAAGGCGATTTTCAAGGTTGCGGAGGAATGTGGTGTCCGGTGTCTGGAACACCCGGCGCGACGATGACGTCCTGCCGCTGTGGCGGGGCGGCTTGGTGCTTCCTGTATTATTCAGGTGCGGTCCGCTGCCTGGTATGTCAAATTCACTGATAAAATTTTCGGTCCGCCTCCCGAAGAGGCGTGATGAAAGGAGAACAACATGAAAACATTAAAACTTGCCGTGCCGACGAACAGTCCCGGTGGCATCAAGGCCACCCGTTCCGATCATTTCGGTCACTGTGACCTCTTCACCGTCATTGATATTGAGGAAGGAAAAATCGCCAAAATTGAGACCCTTGAGAATGTGGCCCATGAGGCGGGAGGCTGCATGGTGCCGGTCAAACTGCTCAAGGAGCGCAATGTCGACGCCCTGGTGGTGGGCGGCATGGGTGCCCGGCCCCTGATAGGTTTTAATGAGGTGGGGATTGATGTTTATTTCGCCCAGCGGGATGACTACCAGGACGTGGAAGCGGTCATTGCCGGCTTTCTGCAGGACAGATTTCCGATGATGCAGCCCCAGCACACCTGTCAGGGCGGGGGTGACTGCCATCATTGATAAAAGGCATGGAGGGCGTACCGGCTGATTTCTTTCAGCTGTCCTCTGTCGCATCCAGGTCCGGGGCCTTGGGGTGGAACGGCTTTATTTCAGGGAAATCACCCTGGAAAACAAGAGCCGCGCCGGTCACCAGGGCCTCTGCCGTTTTTTTTCGGGCAGTGGTCAGGATACGCTGCACCGTTCCTCTGGATATTCCCATCCGCTTTCCCGCTTCCTCCTGGGTCATACCTTCCATATCGCAGAGTTTCAGTGTTTCCAGTTCATCGCGCAGCAGATCAATCTTGCGCAATTTCGGCATGGGGGTGCCGGTCGGTTTGAAAGCCCGGCCGCACATGCCGCCTTCACAGAGTCGAGTTTTTTTCGGTCGTGGCACTTTTCTTTCTTCTTCCTGATGGTTTCGATGAATGAGCCTGCATTTTCCATTTAACCATGGAAAGCAAAAAAAATGTGCAAAAAAAGAGAAACATTTTCGTGGGAATTGGGTTGTCGCGATCTTTTTTTTGATGAAAAAAAGATCGCGGATGCTCGGCAAATCGGAGCGAAAAATGGGAAAAGCTCGAAGCCTGTGTTCCGAGTCTGCGGGAACAAGGAGAGGAAAGCGAATGCGTGTGCTATCGTGTTGATTTATCATTGTGTTATGACAAACGAAAAACGATTTTGACGATTCCGTGATTTTCATTTTTAAAGATAAAGATTTTTTGTTGACAAAACGATGTGAGATGGATAAGTTCGTCAAAACTGAATTACTATTCAGTATTGTGTTTGTTCATTCCGAGGCGGAAAGTGAGCGTATTTAGGCGCGTCATGATGGGAATAGCTGACGGGTGAGCAGGTTATTGGCTTACATATTTTAACAGATCCTTAGGAGGAAACGAGAAAATGCCAAAGCATGATACGCCCTTATTGGACGAACTCGAAAAAGGACCTTGGCCGAGCTTTGTATCAGATCTCAAACGTCAGGCCGAGACCAAACCGGAGTGTTTCGACATTCTGGGTCAGGTAGAGTTGTCTTACAAAGACCGGATTACCCACTGGAAGCATGGTGGTATCGTCGGTGTATTCGGGTACGGCGGTGGTATCGTCGGCCGCTACTCCGACGTGCCGAAGCAGTTCCCCGGCGTCGCCCATTTCCACACCGTCCGTATCGCTCAGCCGTCCGGTATGTATTACAGCACGGAAAAACTGCGCGCAATCTGTGATCTGTGGCAGAAATACGGATCAGGTATGACCAACATGCACGGTTCAACCGGTGACATGGTACTTCTGGGTACCACCACCCCGAATCTGGAGCCCCTGTTCTACGAGCTGACCCATGATCTGAATCAGGATCTCGGCGGTTCCGGCTCCAACTTGCGTACTCCGGCTTGCTGTCTCGGTAAATCCCGCTGCGAGTGGGCATGCTATGATACCCAGGCCCTGTGCCACTTCCTGACCAATCATTATCAGGATGAGATTCACCGCCCGGCATTCCCGTATAAATTTAAATTCAAATTTTCCGGCTGCCCCAATGACTGCGTTGCCGCCATCGCCCGTTCCGACTTTGCCGTTATCGGCACCTGGCGTGATGACATCCGCATCGATCAGGCTGCGGTCAAAGGTTACATCAAGGGTGAATACCCCTCCAACGGCGGCGCCCATGCCGGTCGCGACTGGGGTAAGTTCGATATTCAGAAAGAGGTCATCGACCTGTGCCCCACCGGCTGTATGTGGATGGAAGGCGATACCCTGAAGATCGATAATAAAGAGTGTACCCGCTGCATGCACTGCATCAACGTCATGCCGCGCGCCCTTCGTCCCGGCCTGGAGCAGGGTGCGACCATCTGTATCGGCGCCAAGGCTCCGATTCTGGACGGCGCCCAGTTCGCCACCATGACTTTCCCCTTTGTCAACATCGATGCTGAGAGTGAATACGAAGAGGTTGTCGAGAAGATCGAGAAGATCTGGGATTGGTGGATGGAAGTCGGCAAGAACCGCGAGCGTGTCGGTGAGACCATGCAGCGCGTTGGATTGCCCACCTTCCTGAAGGTCATGGAAGTTGAGCCGATTCCGCAGCATGTGAGAGAGCCCCGCTCCAACCCCTATATCTTCTGGGAAGAAAGTGAGGTTGAAGGCGGTTGGGAGCGCGACATCCGAGAGTTCCGCGCTCGTCACGCTCAATAAGCGTTGCTCGTTCCTGCGCTAAATATAAGTTACTATACTTACTGATAGAGAAGGAGGTATACAATGGGTTACGATCCACAAAATCCGATGGTAGACAGAATTACAGATATTGGTCCGCCACATTATGAGCAGTTTTTACCGCCGGTGATCAAAAAGAATTTCGGCAAATGGCTGTATCATGAGATCGCCCAGCCGGGCGTTCTCATGCACAAGGCCGAGAGCGGCGACGAGTGCTGGACGGTTCGCGTCGGTGCTGCCCGCTTGATCAGTATCGAGCATATTCGCGAGATTTGCGAAATAGCCGACAAGCATTGTAACGGGTGTGTCCGCTGGACCACCAGGAATAATGTCGAGTTCATGGTAGATTCCAAGGCAAAAGTGCAGCCCCTGCTGGACGATTTGAAGAGCCGCGGCAATAAATTCCCGGTGGGCGCCACCGGCGCAAGTGTGTCCAACATCGTTCACACCCAGGGCTGGGTACACTGCCATACCCCGGCAACCGATGCTTCCGGTGTCGTCAAGGCCGTTATGGATGAACTGTTCGACTACTTCACCAGCATGACCCTGCCCGCGCAGGTTCGTGTTGCGCTGGCCTGCTGTTTGAACATGTGCGGTGCCGTACACGCTTCCGATATCGCTATCCTCGGTATTCATCGGAAACCGCCGATGATCGACCATGACGCCATCTCCGGTCTCTGCGAGCTGCCCTTGGCCATCGCCGCCTGTCCTCTTGGAGCTGTCAAGCCCGCCAAAGAGACCAACAGCAAGGGCGAGGAAGTAAAATCGGTCAAGGTAACCGCTGAGCGTTGTATGTTCTGCGGTAACTGCTACACCATGTGTCCGGCCATGCCGCTTGCTGATCCGGAAGGTGACGGTATCGCCATTCTTGTCGGCGGTAAGGTTTCCAACTCCCGTTCCATGCCGAAATTCTCCAAGCTGGTTATCCCCTTCCTGCCCAACAACACTCCCCGCTGGCCGGAGACTGTTGCCGCAGTGAAGAATATTCTTGAGACCTACGCCAAGCATGCCCGTAAATACGAGCGTCTCGGCGAGTGGGCTGAGAGAATCGGCTGGGAGAAATTCTTCGAACTGACCGGAATACCGTTCACCATCAAGTCCGTTGACGATTACCGTCTGGCCTACGACACCTGGAGAACATCCACCCAGTTCAAGTTCACCAGCCATATTAAGTAATTGACTGCCTTTCAGCAGTTGGGGCTTTCTTAATGACTGCAGGAACGTCATGTTCCTGCAGTCGCTGCAGTTTTAGAACGCTGCGGAAATGGAAGTTTACCTGAACTCAATATAAAAAGGAGTAAATGAAATGGCGATGAGCAAAGAGGAACTCAAGGCAGCAATGATCGACAAGGCAACCAAAGCTCCCAAACCGCAGCTCTATGTGAAGGACTTTTACGCCTGTGATCCCGACGCGAAACCGCGTGAAATAAAAAACATTGCCAATGATCTGGTAAAAGAAGGAAAATTGATGTTCTGGTCAAGCGGCAGCACGACCATGTACGCCCTTCCTTCCAGGATCAAGAACGAGGAAACTCGTGACGCTGCCGAGGATGCAAAATAAGTTGTAGTCTGTTTTTTCAGAATGTTAAAAAAGCCGTCACTCCCCAAATGGGATTGACGGCTTTTTTTATTGGAAGACGTTTCGATTGACGCTTTATTGTAGGTCGGGAACCCTTTCCCGACAAGATAGCCTCGGCATAGGTATGCCGACCTACAGGACAATTCAAGATTTACACGGCACTACGCAACTTTGAGTGTTTCTTCCGCCTTTTGCAGGAGGGTTGCTGCATGCCGGGTGTGTTTGTATTTCTCGTGGATCCGAGCGGCGGTGCGGTAGCAATCCGCGGCCTTGTCCCGGTTGCCGGCTGCGACATAGACCTCGGCCAGGGTTTCCAGGGTGTCGACGGTTCCCTGCGGGTTGCGCATGGCATTGTATTCATCCACTATATTCAGATACATGGTGATTGCATCGTCATATTTGCCGCAGGCGGCAAAGAGCCTGGCTTTTTTCTTGTCAACAGCAAAGACACTGAAGCTGTCACCCTGATCCTGGCAAATGGAAATTACCTTGTCGTAGTGGGCGAGGGCATTATTCAAATCTTTCCTATCCGAACAGATATCTCCGAGCTTGTCGGTGGCGTTGGCAATCCCGTTAATATCCTTATCCTGTTCAAAGCCGACCAGGGCATTATGAAACATGTTGGCCGCCTGGGCCATCTCTCCCTTGGACATGAATTCCAAGCCGGACTCATAGTCGAGACGCGCCTGGCTTTTTTCCTCTTCCGCTTTTTGTATGTTCTGTTGTAAAGCTGTCATTGTTCTCTCCAAAAAAACTTTGCAAAATAAAATTACTATTCAGTCATCAAGGCCAGCGCTTCATGTGCCAAGCGGCCGACAGTGGTATGCTCCGGCAGACCTTTTTCATAAACGGTGAGCGGCGCACTGTCATTGACCTGTTCCTCGATTTTGCTTTTCAACTCAACGGCATTTATTCTTCCGAACAGCCGGATTGCCTGGCCCCGAATCAGGGGGTCAGGGTCATTGACGGATGAAAAAACGCTGTAAATCGGCGTGTTGCGAACCACCTCCGGGCTTGTTTCAGCAATGGTGCCCATGGCCCATAAAACCAGCGCCCTGCTGGTCGGCACTCCACGGTACATGAGGAGATGCCTGGCGAATCCGCCGAAAATGTCAGGTCGTGCGGCAATAATGGAACCGATTGCCTCAAGCAGCCCCCAGTGGGTGGAGGCGGAATCGGTGCAGGATTCATAGAGCCGATGCAGCATGTCGCTGACCACTCCCGGCTTTCGTGTGGACAAACGGGCGCAGACCTGGCCGATGACTTGGGCGCAGTACCAGCGTTTTCCCTCGTCCGGATCATAAAGCAGCCGCAGCATGAAGCGCAGTGTCTTCATATCGTCGAAACAGAAATCAACCAAGGCGTCGATATTGCCGCTGAAAACAAGTTCCTTGATTTTCGATTTGTCTGCCCGTTTTTTCTTCCTCTTGGGGTCGCGTTCAGGTTCCAGGGGAGGAACGACCAGTTTTGCCATTGGTTTGCTGGTGACTTCATCCGTTTTTTCCTTATGATGTTTGAGCCGTTTCGATAGATCGGCGAGATCGCGGGTAAGACGGATGAAGTAGAGAACGCCGGCCACCCTGCGTCCGTCCACGTTTTTAAATTCGTAAACCTGATGGGTCACTTCGTCGTAATTGTCGATACGGCCGGTAAGAAAATCATCATCCGCCACCAGTTCCCAGGCAAGATCAGGGTTTTCGTCGCAGGCGTAGATCATGCATTCAACCATTGCCGCGCCGACATTAAACCCGGTGGGATCGGAGGTGTAGACGGCGCCGCACTGGCAATTGCCCACCTTGAACTCATCAATTTTACGTTTGAGCGGTTCCGTGGGCGGATTGACTTCCTGGCCGCAGAAGGGACACCAGGGACGGACTTTGATGTTGGGATTTTTCGCCATGGTTACAGTTCTTGTTCCACGGCTTTGACGAAATTCGGATCAACGGAATAGCCGAGCCGTGCTGCTTCATCCATGGATTTCTTGGCGGCCTTGTAATCCTTGGCATAGTAGTAGGCCACTGCCAGATTGTTGTGCGCCATGCCGAACTGCGGATCATGCTCAACCGCCTTTTTGGCGGATGAAAGCGCGGCATCGAAATTGCCGGTCATGATTTGCGCCGATGCCAGGTTCACCCAGGCGAATCCCAGTTCGGGATCGGCAAGTGTTGCCTTGGTATAGGCGTCAATGGCTTTTTCCTGTTCGCCTTTCTGCTGCATGATGAGGCCGATGTTGGTATGGGCCTGGGCGGGATTCGGTGCATACAGGAGGGCCATTTTGTTGGCCTGCAGGGCCTCATCGAGTTGGCCCAGTTCAAAGTAGACGGCGCCGAGATTAATATACGCCTCGGCGGAATGATCGTCTATTTCAATACATTTTTTCAATTCACGAATGGCATCATTGTGGCGACCCGCCTTGCGGTAAACAAGGGCAAGATGATGATGGGCCATGATGGATTCCGGATGTTCCTGGCATTTCTGCTCCATCTCGGCAATGACTTTCGGGAGATCTTCTCTGAGTTGTTTGTCGGGCATGGATATCCTCATCATTAGAGTGAAATTTTCTGTGTGAGAGCACGTTGCTTGCGAAAGAGGAAGTAGCGGAGGCGGGAAAAAATTTCAGGAAAATCAATGAGAATGCTCCCGGTTTCTTTCGTCGCTCTCCAGTAAATGCTTTTTCGGTCATTTTTGCATAAGTTTCATGACTGTAACCATGTTAATGGAGAATTTCAAGTGCGTGAAGCAGGAAGCGAAAAGATTTCTCAAATTCCAATGAGTGCTTGACTTGACTGGAGGTCGGTGGCATGAAAAAGGAAAATGTGAGAAACAAGGAATGGGTATTTTGCGTTGCCGGCAGGGGCGCATTTTTTTTAAGCGTATATCAAAGAGTGAGCTGAAAGATGAAAAGTCCGAAAGGAATTGTCGTTGCCGGGCTCGGCGGCGGATCGGGCAAGAGTGTCGTGTCTGTCGGGCTCGTGGCCCTTCTGGCCGGTGAGGGGCATCATGTGGTGCCCTTCAAGAAGGGGCCGGATTATATTGACGCGGGCTGGCTCAGCCTGGCCGCGGGCAGACCGTGTTTCAATCTTGATCCCTACCTGATGCAGGAAGAGGCCATGCTGGCCTCATTCGCCGAACACGGCCGATCCGCTGATTTTATTATTGTTGAAGGAAACCGGGGGCTTTATGACGGTGTCGATGCCGGCGGGACATACAGTACGGCGGAATTGGCTTCCCGCCTCGGGCTGCCGATCCTGCTGGTGGTCGATTGCACCAAAACAACCCGAACGGTGGCGGCCCTGGTGCTGGGCTGTAAAATGCTTGATCCGGGGGTCGATATCGCCGGCGTGGTTCTGAACAGGATCGGCAGCTCCCGTCATGAAAGCGTTGTGCGCGAGGCGGTGGAAAAATATGCCGGTGTGCCGGTGGTGGGAGCAATCCGTCGTTTAAAACGCGATATCTTTCCCATGCGCCATCTCGGGGTTACTCCATTTCAGGAGTATGACGGCGCGGAGGAGGCGATCAGCCTGCTGGCGGAAACGGTGGCGCGCTCTCTTGATGTTGTCGCGGTGAAAAGCCTCATGCCCAAGCCGCCCATGCCGAAGCAAAAACAGACCGCGGTCTGTGCCGACGCTGCCGGCAAGGTTCGCATCGGCGTGGTACGCGATGCGGCGTTTCAATTTTATTATCCGGAAAATCTTCTCGCTTTGCAGGAATTGGGAGCGGAATTGGTGGATATCAATTCCCTGACGGAAAAGAAGTTGCCGAAAATTGACGCCCTTTACATCGGCGGCGGCTTTCCGGAAACAAGTGCCGGCCTGCTTGCCGCCAATGTTTCATTTCGCAGCTCGATACGCGAGGAGGTGGAGCATGGTCTGCCCGTTTATGCCGAGTGCGGCGGCTTGATTTATCTGGGGGAGAAAATATGTCTGGATGGCCGCGATTATCCGCTGGTCGGCATCTTTCCCGTTCATTTTACCCTTGAGAAAAAACCCCAGGCCCATGGATACACGGTGCTCACCGCCCGTGCGGGAAATCCCTTCTATCCGGTCGGAACGGAAATCAAGGGGCATGAGTTTCGTTACAGCCGGGTGGCGCACTGGCAAGGGAGCGTTGCCGATCTCGCCTTTGATATGAAACGAGGAGTGGGTTTTGCCGCCGGCGGCGACGGCCTGGTTTATAAAAATGTGCTGGCGCTCTATGCCCATGTTCACGCGGTGGGTACCCCGGAATGGGCCCGCGCCCTGGTGGCCAAGGCCAGGGAGTATGCCGCATCCCGGTAAGGCGTTTCACTTTAATTGGTCATTTTTCAACGTAAAGGCACGGAGCGGCAAAGACAACTCGGTGTTTCCGGGGGATTTTCGTTGGGGCTTTGCGACGTTGCGTTATGATTTAAAGTTGTTACGAATCAATCAGGCCGACCTTAACGCAGATTGTTTTCCTCATTTTTCGCCCGCAGTTCCCGCAGGAGCTCATCAAAGGTTTTCTTGCTGAGAAAATTGCCGAACTGACTGCGATAGTTGGCCACCAGGCTGACCCCTTCAATCACCACGTCATAAATTTTCCAGCTTTCGTCCGCCTTTCTCACCCGGTATTCAATGTCGAACTCCGGATATTTTTTGCTGCTGATCAGGGTATGAACGCCGGCAATGTCGCCTTTCAGCAGCTCTTTTTTATACATGACCTTTTCGTCCGAATAGGTCTCCACTCGCAGGATATAAAAGTTGTAAAGACGCCAGTAAAAAAGTTTGGTGAACTCCTGCTGTTTTTCAACCGGTTGTGCTTTCCAGTATTTGCCTAAAGCGCGCTTTGCCATTTCCTCCGCGTCAAAGTTCTCGTCAATAATTTCTTTTATTTTCGCCCGCCGCTTCGGCAGATTTTCCTGGGGCCCGGCCACCGGATACATATTCAGGGTGTGAAAGACGTTGTCGACCACGGACTTGATAAAGTCAGTCGGAGGGGTGTCCGCGCCATGCGCCTTTGGCGATATGACGAACAGACAGGAAAGGCAAAACAGCATGGGCAAAAAGAGTACTTTTGGTGAAGTCATGACAAAATTCCGGTTGCTGGGGGAAGTTAATGGGTTGATCGGGTGCCGAGCACCTTTTCCGTGATCATCTGCATGGTGGCCTCATCAGGGGCGGGGGTAACCCAGTGGATAAACTCCTCCTTGACCCGCATAAAGGCGCCGTTGTCCTCCTTGCACTTGGGACAGATGGAGTCGGCAAGATCACGATAGATGATGACCTTGCTGGCCGGGTCGCCATTCTTGTCCACCGCTGCCATTTTTTTGCAGCCGCAGTCCAGCCGGATAACCGCGACGCCGATTCCTTCCGGGCTTCCTTCGAGAATGCCTTCGATCATCGCCTCTTCTGATTTTTGCGCGGCAAGCTTGCCGGACACCTGTTTTTTTGCTGATTTCTGCTTTATTTTCATGACTGCTCCGTTCAATTAAAAGCGTGATAACCTGTGGTCGGGAAAAGATATTTCACCCCTATTTAAAATATTGAAAGGGGAAGGTCAACTGCTTAAAAATTGTGTTGACAAATAGAAGGCTATGATTTAATGGAAAACAGATTTGAGCTGCATTTTGTTATAAAAGCAGAGGATTCGGTGGTCTGTTGCGACTCTTTTCAGCGCAATTTTGCGGCGCTGAATAAAAAAACATCCGCTGTGATCAGGCTAAAGCAACATTATTGTGGCCATCGAATGCACGAGGGTTGATGCCGGGGTAGAACAAGTCTCCCCCCTAATATTTTAATGAACAGGAGGTGTTATTATGTGGGAAGTAATAGTTGATAAAGATAAATGTGCTGGTGATGAAGAATGTGTAAGCGCCTGCCCTGCTCAGGTTTATGAGATGGTAGACGGCAAAGCCGAGCCTGTGAACGCTGACGAGTGTCTGGGTTGTGAGACCTGCGTTGAGGTCTGCCCCGAGGGTGCCATCACCGTAACCGAGATATGATGTAATCTTGCAGGATTTTCTGCTTGTTGATTAGGCCTGTCTTCTTTAAGGAGACGGGCCTATCTTTTTTTGAGTCTCCTTTGTTGATGAACCCGTAAAAAGTCTTTTTTTACCACTGAGAGCACAGAGGGCGCAGGGAAAATATTTTAAATTACAGCATGTTACCTCTGCGTGCTCCGTGGTCTCCGTGGTTGATTTTCAGTTTTTACGAAATCATCTTTGCTGGGTTTGGTGGTTTTTTCCGGAGAAAATACATGCTTTCCCGCTTCAAACCTGCCGCCTCTCGGAAAACCCTTTTGTTTGCCGCAGCCTTCTTCTGGACGCTGGTGGGGATTGTTCTGCTGGTTCGCGGCGCCGGCGTGTTGCTTGCCGGAAGCCATTACCTGCTGTTTGGCGCGGCTTTCGTGCTTGGCACGGCAAAAGGGCTGCTGGTGTTTCAAAAGAGTGCGGAAAAAAATATTGCCCGCATTCTTGCCAGGCAGGAAGGATCCTGCCTCGGAGCCGTTTTCTCCTTTAAGGCATGGGCGCTCATTCTCGTTATGATTTTTCTTGGTCGTTTTCTTCGTCTTGTCGGACTTTCTCCGGCAATTTACAGTCTGGTTCTTGTTGCCGTCGGATGGGGGCTTATTCTGGCGAGCCTTGCCGTTTGGCGGCAGTGGAGAACGCTGGAAACATGAATGCCCGGTGGGTGGAGATCGATCTTGCCGCCCTGCGGGAAAACTTCCGTTCCTTGCGGCGGTGTCTCGGCAATGCAACCCGGGTCATGGCCGTGGTGAAATCGGATGCGTACGGACACGGCATGTTGCCCGCGGCCCGCTGTCTGGCGGAGGAGGGGGTAACGGCCTTGGGTGTTGCGGAAGTCGGCGAAGGGGTCATGCTTCGTCGGCATGGAATAACGGCTGATATTGCCGTTTTCCTCGGGGCGGCGAATGACGAAATAGCCGATGTCGTGCAATACAATCTGCAGCCCGTTGTTTTCGATAAACAACAGGTGGCTGCGTTATCCCGTGTTGCCTGTCGATCCGGCGCCCAAATCGGGGTTCATGTGAAAATAGATACCGGCATGGGCAGAATCGGCATCCTGCCCCGGGAGATTCCCGCTTTTCTTTCCTGTCTGCGCCAGGCAAAAAACGTCTACCCGGTCGGGTTCATGAGTCATTGCCCCCTGGCAGATGGGGACGATGCCGGGCCGGCAGTCGCCCAGAACACGCTTTTTGCCGAAACCGTCAGCGCCTTTGACGGCTTGTGGCCGGACAAACCCGCGCTTCACATCGCCAATTCCGCCGCCCTGCTGCGTTTCCCGGATATGCACTGGGATATGGTGCGTCCGGGGCTTTCCCTTTATGGCTGTCGTCCGGCGGATGACGAGTGGGCGCGGAAGGCGTCCGTGCGGCCGGTTATGTCGTTTAAAACACGGGTGCTGCAGGTCAAAGAGGTGCCGGCCGGATACGGGGTCAGCTACGGCCGTACCTATGTCACCCCCGGCAAAAGCCTGCTTGCCGTTCTGCCCGTCGGTTACAATGACGGATATCTCCGCTCCTTGTCCAACAAGGCGGAAGTGCTGGTGCGCGGCCGCCGCGCGCCGCAACGCGGCCGGGTCTGCATGAATGTTACGGTTATTGATGTCACCCATATTCCCGGGGTTGTGCCCGGCGATGAGGTAACGTTGATGGGGTGTCAGCAGGGCGGGGAGATCACTGCCGATGAGCTGGCGGGATGGATGGGGACCATCAACTACGAAGTGCTTTGCCTGTTCGGCAATAGAAACAAAAGGGTTTATTTGTCCTCACACGAGTGAGTTCCGCCATTCGGGGAGATTGGGCAATTTCAGAACTCCTGATGTCGTAACATGATTTCAATAAGTTATGTCACCACTTCGGATTTCGGCCTGTTGCCGGTTTTAGTGCCTAAAATGTAAGGTGTTAACTGATCAGAAGGTACCGTCACTTTAAGTATTTTAGGCATTTTAAGTACTTCAGGCACTTTTTTCGAACCGCGATTCCGGTGTCAAAGTAAAATCTGCCGGGATCAGGTTGTCTGAATTTATTGCCGATCAGCACAAGTAGTGGCTTTATTTCTCTGCAAACTCTGTTTATAAAGTAGTATAATAAAAAATTGCACATTTCTTTGTAACTATCCAGGTAGATAGGCTGAAGGCTGTAGACTGAAGGAAAAGCGCCTAAAATATGTAATACGACAGTACCGGCAGCCCTATAGCCTTCAGTCTACAGTCTAAACAGCTGGATAGTTACATTTCTTTTTGTGATGCAGTTGCCTGTTAATTGTTACTGGAGTGAAATTTAAAACGTTACATTATGATCAAATCTCGGTTGAAAAAATATATTGATGCGTGTTTCCAGCGGGGAGTCGAGTTGGGCTACTGGTCGGCGGTTGCCGCCGGCAACTATGCCGTCGAATATCCGAAATTTGAAGGTCAGGGTGATTTTGCCACCAATGCCGCCATGGTGATCAGCGGGGTGGAAAAAAAGGCAAGCGGCCGAAAAATCAATCCCCGTCAGGTGGCGGAGCAGCTCGTCTCGGTCATGGGAATGACAAGCGAACTTTATGATAAGGTTGAAATCGCCGGCCCCGGATTTGTTAATTTTTTTATCCGGGAATCCGTGTGGCAGTCCGTGGTGCCGGAGGTGTGTGCCCGGAAAGAGAGCTTCGGCCGGGCGGCTGAAAAAAAAGGAAAACGGGCGCTGGTGGAATTCGTCAGCGCCAATCCAACCGGCCCGCTCAGTGTCGGCCATGGCCGCCAGGCCGTCCTGGGGGACGCCATTGCCCGTCTGCTTCAGGCAAGCGGTTTTGATGTGGAGCGGGAATATTATTATAACGATGCCGGCCGCCAGATGCGGGTGCTGGGTGAGTCGACCAGGGCCCGGTATCTCGAGCTGCTGGGGCTGCCCCACCAGTTCCCGGAGGACGGCTACCAGGGCCAGTACATTTATGATATTGCCCGGGGGCTGGTGGAAAAATCCGGCGACTCACTGAAAGACACGGCGGATGTGACGCCGTTTAAGGAAGCGGCGGAAAAGGCCATTTTTGCCGACATCGACCAGACGCTGAAGCGCCTTGATATTGCCTTTGATACCTATTACAACGAACACAGCCTGTATGAAAACGGACTGGTTGACGATGTGGTTTCCGCCCTGCGCGAAAAGGGGCTTGTCTATGAAAAAGAAGGCGCGGTCTGGTTCAAGACAACGGAGTTCGGCCAGGAGCAGGACCGGGTCATCATCAAGAGCAGCGGCGAGCCAACCTATCGTCTGCCGGATATCGCCTATCACCGGGAGAAATTCAAGCGCGGCTATGATTGGATGGTGGACATTTTCGGGTCCGACCATATCGCCACCGTGCCGGATGTGCTGGCCGGCGTCAAGGCCTTGGGTTATGATGAGTCAAAGGTGACGGTCGTGCTTCATCAGTTTGTTACGCTGATGCGGGATGGGCAGCAGGTAAAGATGTCCACCCGCAAGGCCAATTTTGTCACGGTGGACGAGTTGTTGGATGAGGTGGGCGTTGATGCGGCCCGTTTCTTTTTCCTCATGCGCAAGGCAGACAGTCAGCTCGAATTTGATCTCGATCTGGCGACGAAGCAGAGCCAGGAAAATCCCGTTTATTATGTGCAGTACGGTCACGCCCGCCTGGCCAGCATCGCCCGCCAGGCGGAAGAAAAGGGGGTGAAGGCGGGAGAACTGGCGGCTGCGCGGCTTTCCCTGCTGACGTCGCCGGAAGAACAGAAAATTTTAAAGGCCATTGCCGCTTATCCCGCCCTGGTTCAGGACGCGGCGGCGGAACTGGCGCCGCATAAGATAGTCTACTTCCTGCAGGAGCTTGCCGCTCTTTTTCACAGTTATTACAACAAGCATAAGGTGCTGTCCGATGATGCGGCCTTGAGCAGTGCCCGCCTCTGGTTCTGTGAAAGTCTGCGTGTCGTCTTTCACAACGGCCTGGTGCTCCTCGGCATGAGCGCGCCGGAACAGATGTAGGGAAATGGCTGCCGGCAAACGACAGAAGAAGCGCTTTGTCCTTCGTTTTGAACTGGGCATCGGCGGGGTGTTGGGGCTGGGTGTGGTCTGTTTCTGCATTTTTCTTTGGATGTTTCTGCTCGGGGTGTGGAGCGGTCAGACCATCCTTCTTCCCGCGTCGCCGGGCAAAGGCGCGGACCTGCTGACCAGGATGGCCTCCGAATTGTGGGAAAAAAGCAAAAGCATGCAGCAGCACATTCCCCGTTCGCCGGATATGGCGAAAAAAGCGGGAACAGGCGAGGTGGTTGGGCCCTCCCCGGTCATAACGCCGATTGATTCGGATCCGGAGCCGTCGTTCTTTTCGTTGCAGGTTGGTTCGTTTCGCGATAAGAAAAAGGCGCAACGGGATGTGCTGGGCTGGCAGTCCAAAGGGCATGATGCTTTTTATCTTGCGCCCGAAGGGGATACGGATGCCTACCGGGTTTTTATCGGCAGGTTTGAAAAGCTCGCCGATGCCAATGTGCTTGCCGTGAAACTGGAAAAACAGGAGGATGTGCGGGCCTATATTACCCTGCTGCCTGCCTCCAAATTGACCGGCGACACGAAGAAATAAAAAATGGGCAGGCCGCAATCGGCGGAAAATTGCCGCAATAATCACGAGGAGACTTCCGTATGATCCGTAATGCCTGCATGGAGGATGTGAAAGCGATCTACAATCTGCTGCATCATTTTTCCCAGAAGGGTCTTCTGTTGGCCAGGTCTTACAGCTCTCTTTACGATCAGTTGCGGGATTTTCAGGTTTATGCCGTGCAAGAAGAAGACGGAGAGCGCATTGTCGGCGTCGGCGCCCTGCATATCAGCTGGGAAAATCTGGCGGAAATTCGTTCTCTTGCGGTTGACGAAAATTATCAGCGGCGGGGAATAGGCTCGCAGCTGGTTTCTTCCTGCCTGGCGGAAGCGGAGTCGTTCGGCATTCCCCGGGTATTCACGCTGACCTATCAGCCCGAGTTTTTTAAAACCTTGGGTTTTACAGCCATAGACAAAAAAGAACTGCCCCATAAGGTGTGGAGCGATTGCATCAATTGCCCGAAATTCCCCGACTGTAATGAAGAGGCAATGATCTGGCAAAAAAAGGGGTAAGGAGTTTTCATGATTGGACAGGTATTGACCAGGTTTTTCGGCAGTAGAAACGAACGCGTTCTGAAGCAGATTCAACCGCTGGTAAATCGCATCAACAAGCTTGAGCCGGAGATGCAGAAGCTTGATGATTCCGCCTTGGCGGCCAAAACGGTGGAGTTTCGAAGCCGGTTGGAAAAAGGGGAAACCCTGGATGATCTGCTGGTTGAAGCCTTTGCCGTGGCGCGGGAAGCCGCGGTCCGGGTGTTGGGGCTGCGCCCCTATGACGTGCAGCTCATCGGCGGCATTATCCTGCACCAGGGCAAAATCGCGGAAATGAAGACCGGTGAGGGCAAGACCCTGGTGGCCACCCTGCCGGTGTATCTCAACGCCCTGGCCGGCCGCGGGGTTCATGTGGTTACGGTCAATGATTATCTGGCCCGCCGGGACAGTGAATGGATGGGCGGCATCTACCGTTTCCTCGGCCTATCCACCGGCACCATCCTGCACAGCATGGATGATGAGGCGAGAAAGGCCGCCTATGGAGCGGATGTCACTTACGGCACCAATAATGAATTCGGTTTTGACTATCTGCGCGACAACATGAAGTTCCGACTGGAGGATTACTGTCAACGGGACCACTTTTATGCCATTGTCGACGAGGTGGACAGCATCCTCATTGATGAAGCCAGGACGCCGCTGATTATTTCCGGCCCGGCGGAAGTTTCCACCGAGCTTTATTACCATGTCAACAAGGTTATTCCCGGGTTTCAGAAGGATATCCATTACGAGGTGGATGAGAAGGCGAAATCCCTGGCCATGACCGAGGAAGGCGTGGCCCTGGGCGAAAAACTGCTCAACGTGGAGAACCTCTATGATCCGCAGAACATCGAATGGCTCCATCATCTCAACCAGGCACTGCGGGCTCACCACCTTTTCAGTCGCGATGTGGATTATCTCGTGCACGAGGGCGAGGTGGTCATCGTTGATGAATTTACCGGCCGTACCATGCCGGGCAGGCGTTACAGCGATGGCCTCCACCAGGCGCTTGAGGCCAAGGAGGGGGTCAAAATCGAACGCGAAAACCAGACCCTTGCCTCCATCACCTTTCAGAATTATTTCCGCATGTACGACAAGCTGGCCGGCATGACCGGCACGGCGGACACCGAAGCGCCCGAGTTCAAGAAGATTTACAATCTGGAAGTAACGGTCATTCCCACCCATCAGGACATGATCAGGATCGACTACGCCGATGTCATTTACAAAAACGCCAAGGCCAAGTTCCGCGCCGTGGTCCGGGAGATCAAGGAACTGCATGAAAAGGGCCAGCCGATTCTGGTGGGCACGGTTAATATTGAAATTTCCGAAATGCTCTCCGCCATGCTGAAAAAAGATGGGATCAAGCATTCGGTCTTAAATGCCAAACACCATGCCCAGGAGGCGGAAATTGTCGCCGAGGCCGGTCAGAAGGGCAGGGTGACCATTGCCACCAACATGGCCGGTCGCGGCACCGACATCAAACTGGGGCCCGGTGTGGCCGAGCTTGGCGGGCTGCATATCCTCGGCACCGGGCGTCATGAATCCCGCCGCATCGACAACCAGCTCAGAGGCCGTTCCGGCCGCCAGGGCGACCCCGGTTCATCCCGTTTTTATCTTTCCCTGGAAGATGATCTGCTCCGTATTTTCGGCTCGGACCGTATTGCCGGCATCATGGACAAGCTGGGCATGGAAGAGGACGAGCCCATTGAACACACCATGATCAGCAAGGCCATTGAGAACGCCCAGCGCAAGGTGGAAGGCCACAACTTCGACATCAGAAAGCATCTGCTGGAATATGACGACGTCATGAACATGCAGCGCGGGGTGATCTATAAACAGCGCCGCGAGGTTTTGGGCAGTGACAATATCAAGAGCATTATCGAGGACATGCGGGTCGATCTTGTCGCGGCCCTGGCGGCGGAATTCTGCGATGAGAAAATTCCCTCCGAGGAGTGGGAATGGGAGCTGATCCGCGAGCGCGCCTTGGCCACCATGGGACTCAAGCTGGAGCTCGATGAGAACGAGCGCAAGGGCCTCAATGCGAAAACCTTTGAAGAGAAGATCGCGCAGGCAGTGGATGGTGCTTTTGTCGCCAAGGAACAGGAAATCGGCGAAGAAAACATGCGTTATCTGGAAAGGGTGGTGCTGCTGCAGATCGTCGATACCCATTGGAAAGACCATTTGTTGAGCATGGATCATCTCAAGCAGGGTATCGGACTGCGCGGATACGGGCAGAAGAATCCGTTGGATGAGTACAAGAAGGAAGGATACAACCTGTTCATGGAGATGATCCAGCGGGTCAAGGAAAAGACCATATCCACCCTGCTGCTTATTCAGCTGGCTCGGCAGGAGGAGATCTCCCGCCTTGAAGAACAGCAGCTGCAGAAACGGCGGCAGATGGAGATGAGCCGCAGCGATGAGCAGGCGGACACGAAAAAGTCGACGGCCCGCCGGGATGCGGTGAAGGTTGGGCGCAATGCGCTTTGCCCCTGCGGCAGCGGCAAGAAATATAAAAAATGCTGCGGCGAGGCAAATTGAATAGATACGTCGGAAACAAAGGATTTCACAGCGTAATTGACTATGAACGAGACATTGAGTGTTCCAGGATTTAAGGCGGGGGCGGTCAAGGCGGGCATCCGCGGCAAGGACCGGCTCGACGTGGGTTTGATTTATTCGGAAAAACCTGCCGCCGCGGCAGGCGTCTTTACCACCAGTCAGGTGAAGGCCGCGCCGGTGCTGCTTGATATGGAGCACCTCAAATGCGGCCGCGCCCAGGCCATCATCGTCAACAGCGGCATTGCCAACGCCTGTACCGGCGAGCAGGGGATGCACCTGGCCCGCGGCACGGCGGAGGTGGTGGCCGCAGGTCTCGGCATTGACCGGCAGTCCGTGCTGGTTACCTCAACCGGGGTTATCGGCATGCAGCTTGATCTTGCGATTTTCAGCAACTGCATCGGCCGACTTGCCGAAGGGCTTGCCGATACGGGCTTTGCCGATGTCTCCCGGGCCATGATGACCACCGATACGGTGCCCAAGACGGCGCGCCGGGAAATTGTCCTGTCCGGCAAAAAGATCACCATGCTCGGCCTGGCCAAGGGGGCGGGGATGATCATGCCCAACATGGCCACCATGCTGGCTTTCATTGTCACCGACGCCGCAGTGCGGCCCGATGTGCTGCAGGCCATGCTGTCGCAAAGCGTGCGCCATTCCTTTAACGCCATTACGGTGGACGGCGATACCAGCACCAACGACACGCTGCTGCTGCTGGCCAACGGCGCGGCCGGCAGCCCTGAAATTACCGGCACTGATAGCACCGATGCCGCGCTTTTCCAGCAATGCCTGGATGATGTCTGCCTGGATCTGGCCCTGCAGATTGTCCGGGACGGGGAAGGGGCGACCAAGCTCATTACCGTCCAGGTGATGGGGGCCAAAAGCGCGGCTGATGCCGAACGCGCCGCCCGCACGGTGGCCAACTCCAATCTGGTCAAAACCGCCTTTTTCGGCGAGGACGCCAACTGGGGCCGCATTATCGCCGCGCTGGGCCGCTCCGGCGTTATCTTTGATGCCAACCGGGTCGACATCTCATTCGATGATGTGCTGATGGTGCGCAACGGCCTCGGGCTTGGGGCGGAAGAAGAAAAAAAGGCCACCGCCGTCTTGAAGCAAAAGGAATTTTCCGTCATCATCGACCTCAAGGACGGCACGGCACGACACACCATTTATACCTGCGATTTTTCCATCGATTACGTCAAAATAAACGCCGATTACCGTTCCTGATTTTCCGTCATCTTCGCTGTATCCTTATTTTCAGTGCCCGGACCGATTGACCCTGTCCGGGTATTTCCTCCCCCCCCATTTTCCCTCGGATTTGCAGGCGATATCTGCCGTATTTAAAATTTGTTGACAGCAAATATCATTTATCCCTAGACTGTTTACGGGATGTTTTGGTGACACATCGTCCCCGGTTGTTTGCCCGAAAGCCGCAGTGACAAAATAATATCATGATCCGGATGGTGGAAACGGCAGAGCAAAAGGTGCCGGAACGAAACGGCAAAAAGCAGCGGCGGTTTTTTGCGAAAGGCTGCGTAATCTTCAATTCTTCAGAGGGAGGTACGGCATGAAATCCTTGAAGGTTTTTCAGTTGGTCGCGTTCGTCGCGATGCTCGTCATTTTGTCTGCCGGTGCGGCATCGGCCGAGTTCAAGATAGGGGTGCTTGCCAAGCGAGGGGCGGAGGTCGCCATCAAGCAGTGGGGCCCCACCGCGGATTATCTCACCGACAAGCTTGGCGAGAAGGTAACCGTCATCCCGCTCAAGTTTGAAGCGATCGAGCCCATGGTCAAGGACGGCAATATTGATTTCCTCCTGGCCAATTCCTCCTTTTTCGTGGAAATGGAAAAGAAATATAAGGCCCGGGCCATCGCCAACATGGTTAATTCCGTCGGCGGCAAGCCCATGGATGTTTTCGGCGGGGTTATTTTCGTCAAAAAAGACAGCCCGATTCAGACCATCGCCGACATCCGCGGCAAGAAGTTCATGGTGGTAGATTTTTCCTCCTTCGGCGGGGCGCACATGGCCTGGCGCCTGCTGCTGGAAAACGGCATTGATCCGCAAAAAGACACCGCCGCCTTTCTGGAAGGGCAAAAGCATGACAACGTCGTTCTCGCCGTGCTGAACGGGGTGGCGGATGCGGGCACGGTTCGCTCCGATACCCTGGAGCGCATGCAGGAGGAAGGAAAGATCAAAATGGAGGATTTTCGCATCATCAACCAGATCCACGATGATTTCCCCTTTGTGCACAGCACGCAACTCTATCCGGAATGGCCCATGGTGGCCTTGGCCCACGTCGGGGAAGACGCGGCAACCAAGGTGGCGGAGGCGCTGAAGGCGATGCCGGCCGATTCCCCGGCCGCCAAGGCCGGCAAGATCTTCGGCTGGAAGGAGGCGGGTGATTACGCCAGCGTGCGGGAATGTTTGACTGTCATCAAATACGGGCCCTTTGCCCAGTAATTTTTTTTTTGAATTTTCCGGCGGAGGATGATGGTGAAGAAAGAAAGCGGCATAACAGTAAAATTCATGACCAGTGTGGTGATTGTCAGCGCGCTTCTTTTTGCCGCACTTACCTTTGTCATCATTCAAAATTCCGCCAGAGCACAGCGCGCTCAGGTGGAGGAGTTCAAGGGTGTTATCCGGGAACTCCTCAGCCGGGAAAAGAAAACCCTGCAGGATAAACTGCTGGAAAAGGGCAAATCGCTGGCCGGGCTGCTGTCCATGAATTCGGTGGCGCTGATTCTCGGCTATGATTTTGATTCCCTGCAGAAAATGGCGGACAATGCCGGCCGGGACAGTGATGTCAGTTATGTCCTCTTTCTCGGCAAGGATGGAAACCCGTTAACCAAGGCAGTTGAGGATAAAGAAAAAGGACTGGAAGTCCTCACCGCGCCGATCGTTTTTGAGGGGGAGGAGATCGGCACGGTTGAACTTGGTCTCAGTCTTGCCTTGATCGGCCAAAAAGAAATCGAGGCCGCTGAACGGAACAAAAAACTGGATGCCGAAGCTGATGTCTCCCTGCGCCAGGCGAGCCGGAATTTGATGTATGCCGTGCTGGTCAGTGCGGTTGTCGGTGTTTTCATCCTTTGTCTGGTGATTTATTTCTGTCTGAAACGGTATGTGGTGAAGCCGGTGGAAAAGGTCGCCGCAAGTCTCACCTTCGGCGCCGATGAGGTGACGGACGCCTCTCTCCAATTGGAAAGTTCCGGCCAACTGCTGGCTGCCGGCGCTTCAAGCCAGGCCGCCTCGCTGGAGGAAACTTCGGCCGCCCTTGAAGAACTGGTGGCCATGACCAGAAAAAATTCCGAAAATTCCCGCCATGGAGATGAACTGATGCGGGAGGCGCAGCAGGTGGTGAATCAGGCAAATCTCTCCATGGAGCGGCAGACCGAGGCCATGTCCGCCATCTCCCGTTCAAGCGAGGCGACATCGAAAATCATCAAAACCATTGATGAAATCGCCTTTCAGACAAATCTTCTGGCTTTGAATGCCGCGGTCGAAGCCGCCCGGGCCGGTGAAGCCGGTGCGGGTTTTGCCGTGGTGGCGGATGAGGTGCGCAATCTTGCCATGCGGGCTGCCGCTGCGGCCAAGGATACGGAAAAACTGATTGAGGGCATTGTCAAGCAGGTTCATGAGGGGACGGATATTGTTCATCAGACCAATGAAGAGTTCGGTCAAATGTCGGAAAAGATCGCCAAGGTGGCGACCCTGGTCAGTGAAATAGCCGGGGCCTCCAAGGAGCAGGCCGTTGGCTTTGACCAGGTCAGCGCGAGCATGGTGGAAATTGATCGAGTGACCCAGGATACGGCGGCAAATGCCGAGGAATCGGCAAGCGCCGCAACCGAGATGCATGCGCAGGCCGCCAATCTCGCCAATCTGGCGGTGGACTTGCTGGCCCTGGTCAAAGGAGACAAAGGCGCGGCAAAAGAGAAAAACTTCAGGGGCGAAACGGAGCAGAAGGTGGCGGCCAAACCTGTCGTGAAACCCCGGGTGCGGGCCATTGCCGAAAAGCCGGCGGTGTCGGATGATTTTGAGGAGTTCTGACCGGGAAAGCCGCCGGCATAAAAAAGCGGTGTCCTGATCCAGGCACGGCACAAAGGGCGGTCACGAAATGCTCATGCCGGAAGAGCTTGTTTCATGACGGATCCTGGTCAGCTGTTGTATTTTTCCTCACAGGAAAGCAGCAGCTCCTTCTGGGTATCGGCAAGCACCGCTTTGGCCTGCTTGATGTCCTCGCCGATCTGTCGGGCCAGTTCCGTAACCCCGGAAAATTTCTTTTCCGGTCGCAGGAATCGGAGCAGGTTGATTTTGATCGGTTTGCCGTAAATGTCCTGATTGAAGTCAAAGATGTGGGTTTCAGCGGAGAGCTGTTCTTCTCCGAAGGTGGGGTTGTAACCGATGTTCAGCACCCCGCCGTAGCATTTGCCGTCGTAAATCACCTGGGTCACATACACTCCATGTCTGGGGCAAAGATCCTCCTCGGAAATATGCAGATTGGCGGTGGGGAACCCCAGTTCCGTTCCTCCCCGCTGTTTGCCCCGTTTCACCTCTCCCCTGATCTGGTAGGCGCGGCCGAGCAGTTTCTTGACATCACTCATTTTGCCCGAGCTGACAAGTTCGCGAACCTTGGTGCTGCTGGCGAGCACGCCATCCACGTAAAAAGGTTCAACCACGGTGACCGGGAAATTTTTCAGATCTCCCTGCTGTTTCAAAAAGGAGATGTCGCCTGCCCGTCCTTTGCCGAAGGCGTAGTCATAGCCGACGACAAGTTCCCTGAGGCCGATTGTCCCGATGAGGACCTGGTCGACAAAGTCCTCTGCCCGGGTGGCGGCAAATTGTCGGGTAAAGGGGATGATGATCAGCACGTCAAGGCCGGCGAGCTCAATGAGCTCACGTTTCTGCTCGCAGTTGGAAATGAGTTTGATGCCGATATCCGGCCGGACAACCTTGAGCGGATGCGGGTTGAAGGTGATGGCGACACTGGTGCCGTTATGCTGGTAAGCCTTGCTCATGACTTCGCTGAAGAGCATCTGGTGGCCGAGGTGAACCCCGTCAAAGTTGCCGATGGTGACAAAGGGGTTCGGGAGAGGTGCGGTTATGTCGGAAAGGTCTGTGTAAATTTTCATGGACCCATGATAATCAGAGAACCGCAATCCCTCAAGGATGAAAATCATCGGTGTTGCAAAAAGTCGTGTGAAAAAGACTTGACAAGAGAGCGGAAAAGTCGTTAAAAAGATCGCTCATCACAGCCGAAGTGGCGGAATTGGTAGACGCGCTAGGTTCAGGGTCTAGTGTCTGTATGGATGTGCGAGTTCGAGTCTCGCCTTCGGCACCATTTGCAAGAGATAAGCCCGTAACTTTTTTAGTTACGGGCTTTTTTTTGTCCATTTTCATGCCGGACTTTGATGTGCTTCACCATGATGGCCGCGGTGATATGGACACGAAGGCCCTTCTGTTTCCACTTGACCAACAGAGCCTCTTTTTACTAAGCTACAACAGAAGCAATGAAATTTGATGCGACCCCGCCCGAAACGGCCGGGCGTTTCCCCTCTTTGCCCGAGAGAGCCATGTACTCACCTTTCATCGAATTGACCTACAATCTTGCTGTCCTGGTGGCCATGTGCGCAATGTCGGGTTTTGTCAGGCAGCGGTGGGGGAACAAGGGGCGGGGGGCGATTCTTCAGGGGGTGCTCTTCGGTTCGGCGGCGTTGATCGGCATGCTGCGTCCTTTGATCCTGGAACCGGGATTCATCTTCGACGGCCGGTCCGTGGTCATCAGCCTCTGTGGTTTGTTCTTCGGTCCGACGGCTGTGGCCGTTGCGGGTGGCATGGCCGCTGTTTACCGGATCATTCTCGGAGGCATCGGCCTCTATACGGGCGTGCTCATCATCGCCTCATCGGCGCTGCTTGGCCTTGTTTTTCACTTTCGCTGGCATCGCAGGGACGAACCGTTGACCGCGAAACGATTGCTGGGTGTCGGTTTCCTGGTCCATCTGGTCATGCTCCTTCTGATGTTCACCCTGCCCGCGGGGAAAGGTCTTGAGGCCATCACGCGACTTGGCCTGCCGATTCTTTTCATCTATCCCCTGGCCACGCTCGTCATCGGCAAGCTCCTTTTTGCTCAGGAAGCGGGAATTCGCTCCATGGAGGCCCTGCGGTTGACTCGTATCAGCGTTGAGGCCGCATCGGATGCCCTTTTCTGGATGACGCCCGATGCCCGCATCGTGGATGTCAATGAGGCGGCGTGCCGTTCGCTTGGCTATAAACGGCAGGAATTGCTCCTGTTGCGTGTTCCGGATGTTGATATCCTCTACGACGTCGAGAAATGGCAACAGCATTTTCAGGAACTTCAGGCGCAGGGCACCCTGATTTTCGAGTCCGAGCACCGCAGGAAAAACGGCAGTGTGGTGCCGGTGGAAATTGTCGCCAATTATGTCCGGGTCGGAAACGATGAATATGACTGTGTCTTTGTCCGCGACATCAGTGAGCGCAAACGGGCGGAAGAGGAACGGGCGGAAATGGAAGCACGATTGCGCCAGTCCCAGAAAATGGAGGCAATCGGCACCCTTGCCGGTGGCATTGCCCATGACTTCAATAATATTCTCTCAGCTATCTTCGGCTATACGGAACTTGCCATTGTCGAGGAAGATCCCGAAGAGCGCAGACAGGAACTCGAGCAGGTCCGCTTGGGGGCGGAAAGGGCCAAGGAGCTTGTCAAGCAGATCCTTGCCGTCAGCCATAGAACAGAGCATGAGCGACGGCCGTTGCGGGTCGCCTTGGTCATGAAGGAAGCCATGAAGATGTTGCGCTCCTCAATCCCGACGACTATTGACATCCGGCAGAACATAAACTCGCAAGGCACGGTGCTGGCTGATCCCACACAGATTCATCAGATTGTCATGAATCTGTGCACCAATGCCTACCAGGCCATGCGGGAAAACGGCGGAACCCTTGCCGTTTCCTTGGACGAAATTGATATTTTGGAGAAAAATGAGGCGTATGGTGACTTGGTGCCGGGCAGATACCTGCAGTTTGAGGTCCGCGACACGGGAAGCGGTATCAACCCGGAGATACGGGATAAGATCTTCGAACCCTACTTTACCACCAAAAAAACAGGGGAAGGAACAGGACTTGGTTTGGCGGTGGTACTCGGTATCGTCAAAAGTCACCGCGGTCATATCACCGTCTCCAGTGAACCGGGGGGGGGGACAACCTTTCGCGTCTATCTGCCCTTGGTGAAAGCGCAGGCTGTTGAACCGCATGTCGCACGCCCCCTTGCTGATCCGTCTGATTACACCGGCAAGGGCGAACGTGTTCTGTTTGTCGATGACGAAGCACAGATTCGTGAGTTTGCGGACAGGCTTTTTTCATTGCACGGCTACCGGGGGACGACTTGCGCGAATGGGGTACAGGCCTTGGAGGAATTTCAAAACCACCCCGACCAATTCGACCTCGTGATAACGGATATGACCATGCCGTCTATGACCGGCGTAGAGCTTGCGGCAAAAATTCTCGGAATCAGGCGGGATATGCCGATCATTCTCTGCACGGGGCAAAATGAACTTGTTAGTAAAGAAAAGGCGTTGGCCATCGGCGTTGTTGATTACCTGATCAAGCCGGTTTCCACGCGCGATTTTCTTTTTGCCGTCCGCAATGCCCTTGATAAAAAGTCCCTGCCTCCCGCCGGAATCAAGTGAACGTGAACTGATCCCCCCATGGGGCGCTGATGCATAATCAGCAATGGTGGATGCGGGAAAAGTCGTTTGCTTAACACACAGGCCCGGGCGGCAAAGGCAACCATTATTTTGACATGAATTTCTTTGTGGCTTTGCCCCTCAGGCGTCAAAGTTCACGTGCGTGCGGGATCATTATCCTTGAAGGGGTGAAATGAAGTGCCGGAAATGTGACAGTGAAAATGCCGCCGGCGCAAATTACTGCCGGCATTGCGGGGAGCAATTGACCCAGGTGAAAAAACGGTCGTTGCTCCCCGCTGTTTTCCTGGTGGTGCTGGCTTTCGGGCTGTCCGTCTGCATACTTTCTTTTTTCAAAAACATCCTTTTCCCTTTCCCGGAGTCAATGGAGCAGGAGCGGGAAATCGGGAGACCGGCTGCTACCGGCCCGCGGGAAAATACGCGACAGGAAAGCGGAGATAAAACTGAAATTGCCGGCCGTGGTGATTTTGTAAAGGAATTGCCGGCCAAAACAGCGATTCGGGAACCGTCTGCTTCCGCGCCGATTGCCGATGAGACGCCGCAAAATCCGCCAATCGGCCTTGTCACCCTCTTTGATCCGTGGGGCAATGAAATCGCCGTTGTCTCGGCCGTGGTGGTTGATGGACGCTGGCTGGCCTTGCCGGTTCGTTTTTGTTTGGGCGCGGTGCGCTGGTCATTTCGGGATATTCATGGCCGATTTGCGGCGGAAATCAGGGACGGCCTGTGGTTGCAAGACACTGCCGTCGCCCTCTGGCGTTTGGACCGGTCTTTGCCGGGAGAAAGCCTGCCGCTGGCCCCTTGGCGGGAGAAGGAGGAGACCCTTTGGCGCTCCCTGGTTTCAGAAAAACGGCTGTCAGGGCTTTCCTTGGTACCGGATTGGGTTCAGGGTGATTTTTTGCATGTCACGGTCCCGCAAATGGACGATGAACCGGGTGTTTTCCTGCAGCAGGGCAGGGTGGTTGGCTGGAGCTTCGGCGCGGGATTTGAGGGTGGGTATCTGTGGGGCAGACCTTGGTTGGGAGACGCCGAGGAAAAAATAAATAGAACGGTCGCCGATTTTTATGAAACGACTTTTGCCGGCGGCCGGGAAGAGAAGTTTGCCATGGCCATGGCCATGGGTGACGAGGCGCTGCCCGCTGAGCGATTGCGTGCCTTGATTGACGCATTTTTGTCTCCTCCCAAAGCGGCTGCCGAGGAAAGCTTGTTTTTTTTGCAGCCGAACGCTCTCCTTTCCGAGGTACGGCTGCTGGCCCTGGAGATTTTCAATCAGGGGGACACGGCGACCCTGATTGATCTGCTTGATGCCAAGGTTGTCGGCCAGATGCGGGATGAACTGCTGCTTGAGATTGCCGTGCAGGTTCGGGTCGTTGAATGGGGCTATGAAAAAAGCCTGGATTTCCTGGAAGAATCGCTGGCTGATTTTCCGGATGGCCGGGCTTCGACAAACCTGCAGGAACTGCATTTGCAACTGTATCGCCTCTGGGCGGATGCGGAGCTGTCCCACGGCAGGAGTGACAGGGCGGGCGCGGTTCTGGCGCGGGGGAGAATGCTTTTCGCCGATGATCCCGTTCTCCATCTGATCGAGGTTGCCCTTTTTGTTTCCCTGGGAGATTGGGAAACTGCCGAAGATCTGCTGTGGCGGCGTCAATATCCGCCCTCGCTGCAGGACAGGTTCACCCTGCTGGCTGATGCCGTTTCCGAGCTGAAAATGCGCGAGGGCAAGATCGTCATTTCCTTTCCGCCGGGAGCGCACCAGATCCATGTGACGACAACCGTCAACGGCAGGGCCGAACTTCCCTTTCTGATCGACACCGGGGCGTCATTTGTCGCTGTTCCGGCGGCGTTTCTTGGTCGAATCGGCCTGGAAATCAATGAGCAGACACCCCGTCGCCTGGTTGCCACCGCCGGAGGAATGAAGGTTGTCCGGGAGGTGACGCTGGACTCTGTTGAACTGCAGGGCTGGGTTGTCCGTGATGTGCCCGCCTTTGTCATTGACGGCAGCGGGGTGGGTGAATTTGGTCTGCTGGGGCTTAATTTTCTTAATAGATTCAAGATGCAGCTTGATTCCGACAAGGGAGTGCTTATATTGAACCCTCAGTAACATTCGGCTAACCTTTTTTTACGCCCAGGGTGCGCGGGGCGCGATGCGCATTGTCCCCCCTGGCCGGAAGGACGCGGCAGCGTTGACCCTTGTGTCGGAAAATGAAAACTGGGTTTCCCTGGCCCACATTAAAAAATACCAGCAGGCCTATATCTGGTCGCTGGTGCTGCAGTCCGTCAATGTCCCGCATCGTCTGGTCAGGGAGTCCAATTACTGGCTGCTCAGTGTGGATGAACGGGACAAATCTTTTGCCATCAGTCATATTGCCGCTTTTGAGCGGGAAAACAGAAACTGGCCCCCCCGGAAAGAGGAGCCTGTCGGGTTTTTTTCCTTCCGGGAGAGACAGCCGCCCACCCTGCTGCTCATGGGGTTTCTCCTGATCTTTTACTGGGTCACCGGGCCATGGCGGGACGGCAGCCCCTGGTTTCAGGCAGGTGCGGTGAATTTAGAACAGATTGTCAACCACGGCCAGTGGTGGCGTCTGCTGACCGGACTGACCCTGCATGCCGACCCGGTGCATGTGCTGGGCAATGTCATCATCGGTGGCATGGTGATCCATTTTCTCTGCAAAATACTGGGCAGCGGCCTTGGTTGGCTGCTTGTGCTGGCCGCCGGAATCCTCGGCAACAGTTTAAACATCTTTCTCCGTGCGGAGCAGCATCTGTCCGTGGGATTTTCCACCGCCGTCTTCGGCGCCATCGGCATTTTGACCGGTCTTGAGCTGAAAAGGCAACTCCGCCTGCAGGGAATTATTCTGCCCCTGGGCGCGGGACTCAGCCTGCTCGCCATGCTGGGCAGCAGCGGCGAAAGAACCGATCTGGGCGCCCATTTCTGGGGGCTGCTTGCCGGGGTGGCCATCGGCTTTCTTGCCGCTTTGTTCCCGAATTTCCTGACATGGAGCAATTCCTGGAAGCGCCAGTTCTGCTTCCTGATGTCGACTCTTCTACTCGTTATCGGCGGCTGGTGGCTTGCCTTTTCTTGATAAAAATGGTGTAATGAAAAACACAGTGTTTGTCGGGGCTGCCCTTTACAATGCGGCCATGCCGGCGAGCTGATCTCTTCAATTTGAAACAGGAACGAAAAATGGCATTCGACGATCAACAACCACCGTGGGGTCAGAAAAAGCGTCCCACCTCTCCGGAAGATATCCTTGCCGGTTTTTTGAAAAAGATCAAAGACAGCTTTGAGAACCGCGGAGGGCAGGGCAACGGCGGGGGTGAGACTCCTTCCTCGTCTCCAGGCACGCCGCCGAACATCGGCGCCGGCATCATGAAAATTGTCGCCATTGTCGCGGTCGTCTTCATCATTCAGATCCTCTATTCGTCCTTTTACACCATCCAGCCGGGTGAAAAAGGCGTGGTTCTGCGGTTCGGCAAGTTCAATAAGCTTGCCTCCTCGGGGCTCAACTTCAAGGTCCCCATCATTGACGATGTGGTCAAGGTTGATGTGGAGACGGTGCGCAAACTGGAATTCGGCTTCCGCACCAAGGTTCCGGGGGAGAAATCGATCTATGTCAAGGAAGGTCTTGATGTGGAATCGCTGATGCTGACCGGGGATAAGAACGTCATTGATGTCGAATGGATTGTTCAGTACAAGGTTGCCGATCCCTTTCATTTCGTTTTCAAGGTGCGGGATGTGGATCAGGCGGTGCGCGATATCGGGGAAATGGTTATTCGCCGCGTTGTCGGTAATCAGGATTTTGATTACGTGCTGAGCAATCGCGAGATCCTTGAGGCATCGATCGCCAAGGATTTGCAGGGAAATCTGAACCGCTACGAAAGCGGTGTCAATATCCTTGCGGTCAAACTCCAGGATATCAACCCGCCGGACACGGTCAAGCCCGCTTTCAACGAGGTTAATGAAGCGGATCAGGAAATGAAGCGCATGGTCAACGAGGCGGAACAGACGTACAACAATGTTATTCCCAAGGCCCGCGGTGACGCCAAGAAGGTGCTGGAGGAGGCGCACGGCTATGCGGTTGAACGAACCAACCTGGCCAAGGGTGAAACCAGCCGTTTTCTCGCCATTCTCGAGGAATACAAAAAGGCCGAGGACGTGACCCGCAAGAGGATGTACCTGGAGACCATGCAGAAGGTGCTGCCGACAGTGACGGATGTTTATGTCATTGACAAGCAGCAGCAGGCGATACTGCCTTTTCTTGATTTGACCTCGACCCGCAAATCTTCGGATCAAAAAGCGCAGCCGCAGTAAAAAAACTGCTGCATCGCAGGAGTGTGAACGGCATCAGGGGCCGGGATGAAATGGGTGGAGAGGTCATGACCATTTTCGGGGCCTCTCAATGAAACTCTGTCAATGAGTCAAAGGGAGAATACAGTGAATATCTTTGTGCGTTATATTTTGATTGCCCTTGTGGTTGGCGCGGGCATCACCGTTTGGGACGGTTTTTATATCCTGCCTGAAGGGCAGCAGGTGGTGGTGACCCAGTTTGGTGCTCCGGTCGGCACGCCGGTGACCGAGGCGGGACTCAAGTTCAAAACACCGTTTATCCAGGATGTGCGGTTTTTTGAAAAAAGGGTGATGATCTGGGATGGCGATCCCAATCAGATCCCCACCAATGACAAGACCTTTGTCTATATCGACGCCACCGCCCGCTGGCGCATTTCCGATCCGCTGCGTTTTCTCCAGTCGGTCAATAATGTCACCCGGGCCCAGACCATTCTTGATGATATCATTGACAGTACCATCCGGGACATGGTGAATAAAAACGATCTGGTGGAAATTATCAGAAGTTCCGACTGGGTTCCCGGCACGATCAAAAGTTCGGTTGCCGAAGCGGAGGTGGCAAAGCCGATCAAGCTTGGCCGCGACAAAATTTCCCAGATGATTTTTGAGTCGGCCGCCAAGCTGACTCCCGAGTACGGTATTGAACTGGTTGACGTCATGTTCAAGCGGGTCAATTATATCGACAGTGTGCGCCAGAAGGTTTATGAACGCATGATTTCCGAAAGGAAGAGGATTGCGGCGGAAAAGAGATCCCTTGGTGAAGGCCAGAAGGCGGAAATTCTCGGCAAGGTGGATCGTGAGCTGAAGGAGATCACCTCCCTGGCAACCCGCAAGGCGCAGGAAATCAAGGGAAAGGCCGATGCGGAGGCGGCGGGAATTTATGCCGAGGCCTACGGCCGCGATCCTGAGTTTTATGCCTTTTCCAAGAGCCTGGAGGCCTACCAGAACACCATCGGCGGTAATACCCGGTTGATTATTTCTTCCGATTCCGAGTTTTACAGATACCTGGATGAGCTGAAGTAAGAGGTTTTATTCCGTTTCCCGGCAACTGAATTTTCTGAAAGCACGCTTCGAGTAACTCAAAAAAGTATTTGTTTCCTGCATGGTATTGCAACTCGGGAATCAGCTTTCAATATCCTCGGGATACGCGGGGCGCTGTCTCTTGGCATCATAAGGGACGCGCCCTTTTTTATGCAGTTCTTCCTGCAGGGGAAGCAGATCCGCTTCGGTGTGCAGTTTGCTCTTGCCGGTGATGGTGAAGCGGCAATTGCATCTGGTCAGTTGCCCGTCGCACCAGGGGCAGACCTCCACCGGGCAGCCGAGGGCGTGCAGTTCGCCGTCCGCGGCCGAACAGACCGGGCAGAGTTCCTCATCCGCATGGGCGGGGGTATACGGGGAAAAACTGGAAATATCCGCCAATTCTTTGGCGCTTTCCTCCTGATCCCGATAGCCGAAAAAGTCCCGGACGTCACTGTCCCAGATTCCCTCCGCGCTGCTGCCGAGAAATTCCGCATCCTCCTGGCTCACCATGTAGAGATAGTTGTTGATGCCTGTGACGGCGCAGAGGAGAAACAACCCTTCTTTTCGTGCCAGAACGTGGACGGCGCTGATGGCGTCATCCAGCCCTTCCGGCAGATAACTGTAGAAAGAATGAAAAAGATTGAGGGCAATGCGGTCGCCGTCGTATTTTTCCAGCAGGGCCAGCGCCTGCTCCCGCTCTTCAGGTGGGACGGCATATTGCATGAGTAATTTGATTTCCTTGATTTTGTCGCTTAGCAATGTCGTTCTCCGCGAGTTTTGATTCCGGTGCCGATCGCCTCGATCCAGCGTCTGGTTTCCCTGGCGATGTCGTCTGCCTGGGTCAGGGCGGTGACAACGGCAATGCGTTTGGCCCCCAGCGCGGTCAGCCCTGCCACATGCGGGAGTTTGATGCCGCCCATCACGGTGAAGGGCAGGTCGGAAAGAGAGGAGTAGTCGGTGATGGCTTGTTCGCCGATAAATTCCGTCAGACCTGCTTTGGTCGATGTGGGAAAAAGCGGGCCGATATTGTAATAGCTCGCCCCCCGCTCCCTGGCGGATGCTGCTTGTTCGCGGCTGTTGGCCGATACGCCGATGAGCAGGTCCGGGGCCAGCCGCCGTATTTCCTCGGCAGGCAGGTCGCTGTTGCCGAGATGCACGCCGTCGGCCGAGACAAGCAGGGCGATGTCGACCCGGTTGTTGACGATAAGCAGGGCGCCAGCCGCGCTGGTTTTTTTTCGGAAAACCAACGCCTTGGCAAACAGGATGCGGTCGTCGGAAATTTTATCCCGCAGCTGCACGATGCGTGCGCCTCCGGCAAGAACCCCGTCAAGCCACTGTTCGTCGCTTCGTCCGCGGGCGAGTTTTTCGCAGGAAACCGGATAGACGGTAACCTGCTCGATAAATTGTGCCAGTCGTTGCTGGTAGATGCTGCTTGGCGGTGTCACTTTGCGGTTATTCCAGTTTGGGTTTCGCTTGGCTCTAACTCGTTGAGATGACATGGGTTACATATTATTGGTTGAAAGTTGTGGTAAACTTTCCTATAATCCGCCTTTTATAATGAGTTAAACAGCATTCGTCAATCTCTGATGCGTGTGCGAGAAAGGATAGCAATATGCTTAATAAGTTTATTACCGATAAAAAGGCGCAGCTGACAATCGACGGGAAAACCTATAACCTGCCGATTATTGTCGGGTCGGAAGGGGAAAAGGCCATTGACATCAGAACGTTGCGAGCGGAAACCGGCTATGTGACCATTGATTCGGGCTACATGAACACCGGTTCCTGCGGCAGTCAGATCACCTATCTGGACGGGGAAAAAGGGATTCTCAACTACCGCGGGTATGCCATCGAGGATCTGGCGGATAACTGCACCTTTGTCGAGGTCGCCTATCTGCTGGTGCACGGTTCTCTGCCCACCCGTCAGGAGCTGGGTAATTTCAGCACCATGCTGGGCCGTTTCGCCCTGCTTCATGAGGATATGATTCATTTTTTTGATCATTTTCCTCCATATGCCCCGCCCATGTCCATCCTGTCCTCAATGGTCAACTCGCTTTGTAATTTTTATCCGGAGATGGCGGCCAATCCCCTGGACAATATTGATCTCATGAGCGCGCGGCTTATTTCCAAGATCAGGACCATTGCCGCCTTTTCCTATAAGAAGTCCATGGGGCAACCTCTGGTTTATCCGCGCCATGATTATTCCTATTGCGCCAATTTTCTCAACATGATGTTTGATTCTCCGGTGCAGCCCTATGTGGTGAATGACGCCGTGGTGTCCGCCTTGAACAAGCTGCTCATTCTTCATGCCGACCATGAACAGAATTGTTCCACCTCCACCGTGCGTCTGGTCGGCAGCGCCAGGGTCAATCTCTACGCCTCAATTTCCGCGGGTATCAACGCCCTCTGGGGTCCCTTGCACGGCGGCGCCAACCAGGCGGTGATCGAAATGCTTGAGGAGATCTATGAAAATGGCGATGATTACCGGAAATATATTGAAAAGGCGAAGGATCCCAAGGATCCTTTCCGGCTGGTCGGCTTCGGTCATCGGGTTTATAAGAGCCATGATCCACGTTCCCGCATCATCAAGGGCGCCTGTGACAAGGTGCTTGAGGCGCTTGGTTTCAAAGGAGATCCTTTGCTTGATATCGCCCGCGAGATTGAGGAGGTGGTTTTGAAGGATGACTATTTTATTGAACGCCATCTTTATCCCAATGTGGACTTTTACAGCGGTATCATCTATCGGGCCATCGGCATCCCCAACAATATGTTCACCGTTATGTTCGCCCTGGGGCGTCTGCCGGGATGGATCGCTCACTGGACGGAGATGTGGGATGATCCGAACTGGCGCATCGGACGGCCGCGTCAGATTTATACCGGTCCGACACGCAAAGCCTTTGTTCCCATTGATGAGCGGAAGTAGTTTTTCCGCCATGTTGGAAAGGTGCGAATCATCCCCGGCTTTGGCCGGGGATTTTTTTTGAAAAAAAATTTAAGTAAGGCCTCCGTTTTTCCGATAAGAATAATGATTGGCATGTCCACTGCTTTTTTGACCTGTTGTGCCGTGAAGCCATTTTCGGAAATTAACGTGGCATGCGAGGCCGTGGCCAATTGGTTGGGCTGTAATGGGTATTTCGCCACGGCCCGACAAATTTTCGGGAGTTGCTGCTATGACCGGATTAAGTGCAATATTTACCCGGATCTCCTCCCCTGCGGCACCGAGCGGAAGTGGTTTTTCCGGGGTTCCCGGGCAAACACCGGAGCCGCGGGACAACGGCAATGCCGGTGATGTTTTTGAGCGGGGTCTTTCCTGGAAAAACAAAGCGACCGCCGAGAGCGGCGGACTGTTTTCCTCCGGATGCCGGTGCGGGAATTGCCTGCAGTGCGCGGCGCGCGTCTATGCGGCTCAGGATCAGCGGCTTGCGGCGGAAAAGGGCACCGGCGTTACGGATGATGCCGACGAAACGGATCTGTCCGGCTCCCAAATGGCTGCGGGGCAGGATGGCGACCAATCGACCGAAGAAACAGACGCGGCTCGGTCCGTGACCTCTTCGCAGCCCAAGGGGCGTGACGGCGAGCCCCTTTCTGCGGAAGAGGTGACACTGCTCATGGAACTGAAAAAAGCTGACGGTGAGGTCCGCGCTCATGAGCAGGCCCATCTTGCCGCGGCGGGCGGCCTTGCCAAGGGCGGGGCCAACTTCTCCTATAGAAGAGGACCGGATGGCCGCAATTATGCGGTTGCCGGTGAGGTGTCGATTGATACCTCTAAAGGTGACACACCGACGGAAACCATATCCAAGATGGATCGGGTCAGATCAGCGGCACTGGCGCCCGCTGATCCTTCCCCGCAGGATCGAAAAGTGGCACAGGCTGCTTCCGTGGTCAAAAGCGAAGCCGTGAAAGACTTGCGCCTGGAAAAAATAGAAGCCGATACCCGGGAGAAGATTGTCGATGAATCCTCCGGCGAAGAAGCCGATGCCGATGCAGCCGGGACGTCATCAACGGAAAACGAAAAAATGTCGGGGACGACATCTGTTGCAATGAAAGGGATTGCCAGTTACCGCTCCGTGCCTCAGGGGCAGGGAGCATATCATCTGACAGTTTGATTTTACCCCGCTGTTCATCCATTAGAGGCTGCCGCACATGACCCGGTAATTTTCGCATTCACGGCGGTTTATGAACGGGCAGGCTTCCTTCATGAACCACTGCGCTTTCGGACACCAATATCGGTTTTTAAACGGTTCGTTGCAGCCGTTTTTTGAGAGCTGCATTCTTTCGCGTCTCCCGCTTGTCACCTTGTTGTCGCTGATCGAAAATTTCCAGATCTGTGCCATTTTCTTCCCTCCCTGGAAAAAAAATTGCTCTTACACCTCTCATCGGCACCCTTTCCGGATAGCTTAAACCCCTTGTTGACTATATTTATGGGGTGTGGTAGAAAAATTCCTTGTCTGTTTTTTAACTGTCTTCCCGTGCAGAAAACAAAGGATCAGAAAAATGCGTACGGATATTGTGCATATAGGTGCTGGTGAACTGACTTACGAAATTCGTAATATTGTCAGTGTCGGAGAAAAATTACAGAAGCTTGGAATGTCGACCTATTGGGAAAATATCGGTGATCCGGTGGCCAAGGGTGAAAAAATTCCGACCTGGATGAAAGAGATAGTCGCGGAACTGGCGATGGAGGATCTCAGCTACGGCTACAGCCCGACCCGGGGCATGCTGGAAACCCGGCAGTTTATCGCCGAGAGGACCAATGCGCGCGGCGGGGCGCAGATAACGGCGGACGATATTCTTTTCTTTAACGGGCTTGGTGACGCCATCACCAAAATTTTCGGTTTGCTTCGTCCCACCGCCCGGGTGGTTGTGCCGACCCCGAGCTACACCACCCATTCCTCCGCCGAGGCGGCTCATGCCGGCGACAGGCCGGTGACATATATGCTTGATCCGGAAAATAACTGGTATCCGGATCTTGATGACCTGGAGAAGCGGATCAAATATAATCCCGCGGTTGCCGGCATTTTGATCATCAATCCCGACAATCCCACCGGCGCGGTTTATCCGGAGTCCATTCTGCGGGGCATGGTGGATCTGGCGCGGCGGTATGATCTTTTTGTCATCTGTGATGAGGTGTATCACAATATCGTTTATAACGGCAAGAAAACCGTGCCCATTTCCGACATTGTCGGCGATGTGCCGGCCATCGCCATGCGCGGCGTTTCCAAGGAGATGCCATGGCCGGGGTCACGCTGCGGCTGGATCGAGGTGTATAACGGTCACAGTGACCCCATGTTTGAAAGCTATGTGAAATCGATCCTCAACTCAAAAATGGTGGAGGTTTGCTCGACAACCCTGCCGCAGAAAGCGCTGCCCCGCATTGTCAGCCATCCGGAGTATGGGAATTATCTGGCCGAGCGGGTGGAGCGGTATGAACAGTGTTCCAATATCGCCTATGAGGCGCTGAAGGATCTTGACGGGGTGCTGGTGAACCGTACCAACGGGGCCTTTTACATGAGTGTGGCGTTCCGTGACGGGGTATTGAATCACCGGCAGACGCTGGAGATAGAAAACAGCCAGGTGCAGGCGGAGATAGAAAGGCTGGTCAGCCAGCCCGGAATTTCCCTTGATAAGCGTTTTGTTTATTACCTGCTGGGCGCGACCGGGGTCTGTGTTGTGCCTCTCTCATCCTTTGCCACGCCGATCCAGGGATTCCGGGTAACCCTGCTGGAAAGAAATGAAGAGAAGTTCCGCCTGATTTTTGCAACCATCGCGGACAGCATCAAAAAATATCTCGCCTCGTGAGCATGATGCGGGAGCTGAAAAGCTCCCGCGTCTCTTGAACGTCATTTTTTTGTTCAGTCATATGCTCCAGCCGTCTGCCTGCCGATGGGAGTCAACAGGACAGGGTCCATGCGGCGCAGCAGTTCCATTTTTCTCAGCTTCCGGCCGTCGATTTCTCCGTTGATATTGATAATAATCAGTTGATTTGCGCCTCTGCCGTATCGATTGGTAATATCAAGAACGCTTCCCACCACCGTCAGCCGACCATTTTTGATGCGGTCAGCATAGCGGTTCATGGCCTGCCTCACCTGGTAGTCGACATTTTTTTCAACCTGTCTGGTTTCCTCGTTTCCTCCCTCGTCTGTTGTTTCCGTTCCGGCTGATCGCAAGGCGGGGTAAAGATGGTCGAGTTCCTGTCGTATTGTCGGTTCAAGATACGCATAGCCGTTTGCAAAGAGACGGAGCGCCTCGCTGTCGGTGTTGCCGGTAATCAGGAGCATGGGGCTGTGCAGGTGGCGGACTCCGTAATCAAGGGCGGCAAGCGATGAGGTGAGCTGGTTGGCCAGGTTGCGCACGGAGAAAATTTTTCTTTCAGGGCAGGCAATAATGGAATGCGGTTGCACCCTGGCATCGGAGTCAGCCAGCCAGGTGATATAGGGGGCGGCGTTATCCTGGGGCAGTCTGTCGTTGCCGCAGGGCTGCCTGTTTTGGGTTGCGAGGATTTCCTTCAAGATGTCAAAAGGGGGAACCCCTGCCCTGTTTTTAAGCAGCGGTTGCATTTCCGCCTGCGATGCTCCGGCGAGAGAAAGAAAAAACAGCAGTGTCGCCAGGAAAGTGAGCTTGATTGTTTGCATGGGCTGATTATTGTTGTTCAGGTTGAAGGCGGAACCTTTTTTTGATGGTGACACATCCATTCCTTTCATGTCCCAGACTAGCAGATACCTTTCGTGGAAATCAAGGAAGAGTCGCGATTTTGGCAAATATTTAGCGTCGTAACGAGATATCCATTCCATTCTATGCATCTTGCCGCGTTTCCCCTTGTTGACGGTTGCGGTTGAGACGATGAAGCGTACTTTTTTGCGCGGCTTTAACAAGATGCAACAATATGGCCTGATAACTTGACATTGAAAAAGAGTATACTTATTGTTCCCCTCAACGATATGCGGCCTGCCTGACTTGTCGTGGACAAGGAAGCGGGGTTGTGCCGCAGGCAAAGTGAGCGTTCTATTTTTCATGATCTTTTCGGATCTCTCCGGGACATGTGAGTTTTTCGAGTAAAGGAGGAGCTGGTGGCGGAAAAAGAGGAAATCGTCGAGGACGCGCTCGACGCGGAGAAACACCATTCGGATAACGGCGCGGAAGAAAATGAAAGTGTCGAAATTCCCGGCAAGGTTGAAGGGGAAGCAGGCGATGAGCTGGCCCAGGCCAAAATGCAGATAAGTGAATTACAGGATAAGTTGCTTCGGCTGGCTGCTGAATTTGAAAATTACCGTAAACGCATGGAGCGTGAGCGGAGTATCTCTTTGAAATATGCGGAAGAATCGATTCTGAAGGAATTGCTGCCTTTCGTGGATAATCTGGAAAGAGCGATGGAGCAGGGCCGCAGGACGCATAATGCCGACGATTTGCTGGCCGGCGTTGAGTTGACCTGTAAAGGGTTGATGAGTTCCCTGGAAAAATTTGCCGTTTCTCCCCTGGACAGTATCGGACAGCCCTTTGACCCCAATGTTCATGAGGCCCTGGCCATGGAGGCAAGCGACGAGGTCGCGCCCAACTGTGTGTTGCGGGAATTCGAAAAGGGATACATGTATAAAGACAGGCTTATCCGCCCGGCAAAAGTTGTCGTGGCGAAAAAAAATGAAACAGCGGGCGCATAGCCGGTGTTGCAAAAATAGATTTTTGGAGAATTATTATGGGTAAAATTATAGGAATCGATTTGGGTACGACAAATTCATGCGTGGCGGTAATGGAAGGCGGTGAGCCGAAAGTTCTGACCAACGCGGAAGGAAACAGAACAACCCCTTCGGTGGTTGCCTTTACCGATAGCGGTGAACGGCTGGTGGGACAAGTTGCCAAACGGCAGTCCGTCACCAATCCGGAGCGGACAATCTTTGCCATGAAGCGCCTCATCGGTCGTAAATTCAGCGACCAGGAAGTCAAGAAGTCAATCGAGGTCAGCCCCTTTAAGATCGTGGAGGGCAAGGGCGACCCGGCAATCGAGGTGGGGGGCAAGCAGTATACCCCGGCCGAGCTTTCCGCCATGGTTTTGACCAAAATGAAACAGACCGCGGAGGAATACCTGGGCGAAGAGGTAACCGACGCGGTCATTACGGTTCCCGCCTATTTTAACGACAGCCAGCGCCAGGCCACCAAGGATGCCGGACGCATCGCCGGTTTGAATGTGCAGCGAATCATCAATGAGCCGACTGCCGCATCCCTGGCCTACGGACTCGACAAGAAAGGCGAGGAAACCATTGCCGTCTATGACCTGGGCGGCGGTACCTTTGATATTTCCATTCTGGAAATCGGCGACGGCGTTTTTGAGGTAAAATCCACCAACGGTGATACCTTTCTGGGCGGTGAAGACTTTGACATGCGCATCGTCAACTGGCTGGCCGATGAGTTCAAGCGCGACCAGGGTATTGATCTGCGCAACGACAAGATGGCCCTGCAGCGTTTGAAGGAAGAGGCGGAAAAGGCCAAGAAGGAACTTTCCTCCACCATGGAGACGGAGATCAATCTTCCCTTTATCACTGCCGACGCTTCCGGTCCCAAGCATATGAACATCAAAATGAGCCGGGCCAAGCTCGAGTCGCTGGTGGAGGATCTGGTTGATCGCACGGTGCAGCCGTGCCTGACCGCTTTGAAGGATGCAGGCCTCTCCCCCGCGGATATCGACGAGGTGGTTCTGGTCGGCGGTATGACCAGGATGCCCAGGGTGCAGCAGAAAGTAAAAGAGATTTTCGGCAAGGATCCCCATAAGGGTGTCAATCCCGACGAGGTGGTCGCCATCGGCGCGGCAATCCAGGGCGGGGTTCTCAAGGGTGATGTCAAGGATGTTCTGCTGCTTGATGTAACCCCTCTTTCTCTGGGCATTGAAACCCTGGGCGGGGTCACCACCCGTCTTATTGAGAAAAATACCACGGTGCCCACCAAGAAGAGCCAGGTCTTTTCCACCGCATCGGACAACCAGCCGGCCGTTTCCATCCATGTTCTCCAAGGAGAACGAGAAATGGCCCAGGGCAACAAGACCATCGGCCGTTTTGAGTTGACCGATATTCCGCCCGCCCCGCGCGGGGTGCCGCAGATCGAGGTCACCTTTGACCTTGACGCCAACGGCATTCTGCACGTATCGGCCAAGGATCTCGGCACCGGCAAGGAACAGTCCATCCGGATTACCGCCTCCAGTGGTCTCTCCGAGGCGGAAATTGAAAAGATGAAGCGTGATGCCGAAGCCCATGCCGATGAGGATAAGAAGCGCAAGGCGCTGGTTGAGGCGAAGAATAATGGCGACTCGTTGATCTATGCCACGGAAAAAAGCCTGAAGGATGTCGGCGATAAGGTTGACGCCGATACCAAAGGCAAGGTGCAGGCCGGTATTGACAAGCTGAAAAAGGCTCTTGAAGGCGAAGATATCGACGCCATCAAGTCGGCGACCGAGGAGCTGACCCAGGCATCCCACAAACTGGCCGAGATCATGTATTCCCAGGCATCAAAAGGCCAGCCGGGTGGTGATGCATCCGGTGGCGCGGCCGGCGGAAGCGCGGCCGGCGGCAAGAAAGATGACGACGATGTGGTTGATGCCGACTTTGAAGAAGTGAAATAAGCGTGCGGAGCCGTTGCAGTGCTGAAAAAAGGGAGCAATTTTGCTCCCTTTTTTTATTGTCCTTCTCGGTCATGATGGGTATAAACAGTGGTCGCATCTTTCGCGGTCACATTCATCTATCTTCAAATTGAAAGCTCAGAGAAAACACCATTGGCAATGATATGAAAATTCTTTCCGGTATCCAGCCTTCTGGAAAACTGCATATAGGGAATTACTTCGGCATGATGAAACCCATGATCAACAACATGGATCGGGGAGAGCTCTATGCCTTTATTGTTAATCTGCATGCCCTGACCACGGTCCATGACAGCAAGGCCATTGTCCGGGATACCCTGGAAGCGGCCGCCGATTTTCTGGCACTGGGACTTGATCCGGACCGATGTATTTTCTGGGTTCAGTCGGATGTGCCGGAGGTGACCGAATTGACCTGGATTCTCTCCACCTTGACGCCCATTGGTTTGCTGGAGCGCTGTCATTCGTACAAGGATAAGGTGGCCAAAGGGATTGTCCCAAGCCACGGACTTTTTTCCTACCCGGTGCTCATGGCGGCGGACATCCTGCTGTATCAGGCCGATCTGGTGCCGGTGGGCAAGGATCAGAAGCAGCATCTTGAGGTTGCCCGTGATATCGCCATCAAGTTCAATAACACCTTCGGCGAGACCTTTGCCGTTCCCGAACCGGCAATCGATGACAATATGGCGACGGTGCCCGGCCTGGACGGTCAGAAGATGTCCAAGTCATACGGCAACACCATCGGTATTTTCCTTGATGCCAAGGCCTTGAAGAAAAGCGTCATGGCCATTGTCACCGATGCCGCGCCGGTGGAGGCGCCGAAGGACCCAGACAAGTGTAATTTGTTTAATATTTTCAAGCTTTTTGCTCCTGTCGATCGCCTGCGGGAGGTGCATGACCTTTATGTCAATGGCGGAGCGGCGTATGGCTATCTGAAGCTTGAACTGGTGGACATACTCTGGGAGTACTTTCGTCCTGCCCGGGGAAAAAGAGAAAAGCTTGTTGCCGATCCCGGGTATCTTCGGTCTCTGCTGGCCAAGGGTGCGGAGAAAGCACGGGAAAAGGCATCTCCCACGCTTGAGCTTGTTCGAGAAAGAGTCGGTCTCAAATATTGACGGCATTTAAAAAATACTTCCGCGGTTTTGCTGTTCCTGGAGGGAAAATTATTCCCTCCAGGCCATTCCCCTTCGTCTTTCCCATCTCTTCTGTTAATTTTTTTCTTTCAATGTTCAAGGTTTGAACAAAAAACGTCGATACATGTGTTGAAAATTTGACGATAAAGACGCAAGTCTGTCGGCGGCCTTGCCTGTTATGCGTTTGCTCGGCAAAATTTTCCTGGTTGTAAAATTTTCGGCACCTCGATGACCGATAAAAAAAACTTTAATTTTCAGTAAGTTGTGGTGTGGTTGCTTTTTTGTGTAGGCACTTTTTTCTCTTGGCATGAAAATAGCTATGTTGAGCAGATAAAGAGTGTTTTCAATGAAAAAGGAGTTGCTGAATGAGTGAATCCGTCTCGTTAAGCCAAACTGAAAAATCGGTCCCCGAAACATGCCAGATCGACATGCCGGCTCTTATGGCTGAACTCGATCAGTTTCGGAAAAAAACAGCCCGGCTTGCCCAGTTGAATGAACTGCATGGACGGCTTGCCGGAGCCGTGGATCTTCCCGCCATGATTGAGTCGTTTTCCATCTGGCTTATGCCGCTGGTGGAACATGATCTCGTTGCCTACCATAATCCGGAGCGGAAACGCAGTTATATGTACAGCTCCTCCCATGGTCCGGAGCGGCAGCGCATCTTTGAGCTGGCTGAAAAGCTTTTCCTGTCACGGCTTGAGAACGGCGGGTATGGCTGGTGTGATGATGATTTTTATGTGCAGAACTGGCACCTTGGTTCGATCGATTCAAGTGGGCTGGTCCTGGTGTTGCGCCAGACTCGAGTGCTGGACGCGGAAGAGGCTGCCTTGATCAACGAGGCCCTGTCGGTTTTGCGTGAGCCTCTGCAGCGAGCGCTGGACTATGAAGATCTTTTTGAAATTGCCCGGCGCGACGCATTGACCGGGCTTGCCAACAGAAGAGTTTTTGAGGAGAGAATGGGGCCCTTGATGGACGGCAGTCGGCGCCACAATCATCCTTTGACCATTGCCTGCATGGATCTTGACCGGTTCAAGCTGGTGAATGATAATCTGGGCCATGCTGAAGGCGACCGGGTGTTGAAGAAAGTTGCCGACACCTTTAACAGCATGGTGCGGGGCAGTGATCTGCTGGTGCGGCTGGGTGGCGATGAGTTTGTTCTTGTGCTGCCGGAGACCTCGCTGGATGCCGCCAAAATTCTGGCGGAGAGATTGTGCCGCGCCATTGATGATTTGGAGATTTACGCGGCGCCGGGACAACGGCTCGGGGTCAGCATCGGCCTCAGCCAGTGGCATCCGGACTTGAGCCGGGAAGAATGGCTGCAACAGACGGATCAGCTGCTCTATCAGGCCAAGGACAATGGCCGCAGCCGAGTCTGCTGGTGACGGTGTCGTAAAAAACTGCAAACGGTAGTTTTTGCCGAAAGAAGGGAAAATGTTTTCGTTGAAATACGGCAACATTTTCCCTTATTCTTTTTTAAGGCACGCAATAAAAAAAACATGATGCAACCGGCAGGGGGAAAAATGGGAAAATTCCGCATCAGGATCGCCAATAAAATTGCCTTGGAGGGGCTCGCTCTCCTGGGTAACAACTATCATGTCACCCAGGACGAGAAGGATCCGCATGGTCTTCTTGTTCGGAGCAGCAAGGTCGATACTGATCAGTTTCCTTCCCTGCTTGCCGTTGCCAGGGCCGGGGCTGGTGTCAATAATATAACGGTGGATCGCGCCACGGAAAGGGGAATCTGTGTTTTTAATACCCCGGGGGCAAATGCCAACGCGGTGGCTGAGCTGGTTTTTGTCATGGCTGGAATCGGAGCGCGTAACATCCATCATGGCATAGAGTTCTGCCGGGGATTGGCATCCCTCCCTGATGACGAGCTGACAAAAGAGGTGGAGGCGAAAAAGTCCGCCTTCCGTGGTTTTGAGCTGGCGGGCAAGACGTTGGGCGTTCTCGGCCTGGGGCAGATCGGTGTCAGGGTGGCCAACGGCGGTGCCCAGCGACGGATGCGTACCATCGGTTTTGATCCGAGTCCGACGCTTGCCAATATTCACATGCTGTCGCCGGATGTCATTTTGTCCCGCTCTCTCTCCGAGGTAGTGGAAAAGGCGAATATCCTTTCCCTGCACATGCCGTACAACGACAAAACCAAAGGCTTTGTCAACCAGGCGTTTCTTGCCCGACTGCCGGATGGCGCCATGCTGATCAATTATGCCCGGGGCGGGGTGGTGGTGGACGACGATGTGCGGCAGGCGCTCGATTCAGGAAAGATCGGCTGCTATATTACCGATTTCCCGTCCGCGGCGCTCATCGGCCATGCGAAGGTGATTACCTCTCCCCATCTGGGCGCCAGCACCGAGGAATCGGAAGAGCATTGCGCCACCATGGCGGTGAATGAGTTGAAGGCGTATCTGGAACGCGGATCCGTCACCCACAGCGTCAATTTCCCCAACATCGAATCCATTCCGGGCGACAGTTCCCACACCCGGATCATCATGATCAATCGGGACAAACCCGGGATGATCGGTTTTGCCTCACAGACCCTAGGGTCCCATGGAATCAATATCGCAAGTTATCTCAATGAAAGCAACGGCCGGATCGGGTATAACATTATTGATCTGGAAAGCGCCGTTCCGGCTGATGTTGTCAGTTTGATTGAGGCCCACCCCGATGTGATCCGCACCAGAGTCATCACCGTGCGGTAATTTCGTCAATATTTTGCTTGCCCCGGGGAGGCCGCAGCGTGTCGCCAAGAAGACGCTGTGCTCTCCTCTCTTGTCGGGAAAGCCTTCCACGCTGCTCCTTTAAGGAGTCGTAGCACCGTTTGGCCTCTCCTCCACCCCGAGGGCAGACAACCACCACATTTTTCCATGATTTCTTGTCCTCGGCCGTTGCCGGATCGATCATTGCGCGCTGTTGCTCCATCTCAACGGGAAAGGCTTTGTTGCAATTGAGTCCGCGAAATGGTGCAAGGCGTATTCCTCGGCAACCTGAATATCAACATTTATCTGCGGAGTGCCGCTTTCCAGGCGGGCCTTGAACTCGTCAGCGGTTATAAGGAGGCTGTTTGGCACGGAGAGAGAGGGATGTCTCTTGATTTTTGGAAACAATTGGTGATGTTTTGTGCGCCGTGAATGGATGGCAAATTCCCCCGCATCGCCTTCGCCATCAGAAGTGTGTTGGAGGGGAACTGATGGCGAAGGCGATTTTGCCGCAGAGGGAAAATCGTATTTTTATTCGGCTGGAGGTGCGCCCGGGCCCATTGGGCCGACAGGAGGATCGGCGGGCGAGGCGCCATATGTTTTCAGATAGATGACATCCGATCCGGAAAAAGTTTGATCAGGAGTTGTCGTGCAGCCGGACATCGTCAGTTCATTGTAAGCGTTTTTTTCAAGGCCCAAGGCCAGTACATCAGCGATGGCGAACTTCGCCACCAATTCTCCCCTGCTGTCCGCAAAAGTCGCCACCGCCTCCGTGCAGGCGTCATAACATAATTCAACAGGACAGAGAGCGCGATCAACCGTGCTATAGGCAATCGCCGCATGCACGGTCAGGGAATCGACGGAGACATCACAATCATCATTCGTACAGGAATTCGTCTTATCAATGATCAGCACCCCGGGCGCGATAACCGTGTCAATCGATAATTCATCGGCATGGACAACTGAGGGGGCCGTGATAAAGGCAGCCAGGAAAAGAACGGAAAACAGGGCACGAGTTGCCGGCATTTTTTTTTCAGTTTGCATAGGACGCCTCCCCCAATAATATTGTAATTTTCATCCATGCAAATCCGGCATGGATGCGCTGAAAAAGCTTTTATTCATGGGTCAACAGCAACTGTCGAACCACTTCAAACTGCATGATTGTTATTCTTTCTTCGCGGCGAACGTCAGCCCGTTTTTCTTGCCTATATTTATTTTGAACGATGAAAATTACGGGAAGGTTCCATGGCAGGGAGCTTTTTGTTTTTCCGTTCGTATTGCAGTGGAAGGTGGTGTTGCCTGTCTCGAATACCATTTGCTTTTTTCATGAGCCGCAAAGAAAATTCCGATGGTTCTCAATCGGTTGGCAGTGGACGCGAGAGCCGGAAAGGGTCTCGTGCTTGACAAGAATAATGACTGGACTTACAAGTATTTATTGAAGCCTAACATCTATTTTTTCTTTTTTCGGGTTGTTTGCGCGGTCTTTTTTGACTTCCTTCCTGATGAAGGGAGTTGAGGTTATTTCATTTTTACATCGAAGAAGCCGGTCATCCGGTTGAGGAGTTGCACTATGCAGTTTGATAAATTTACCGTAAAATCCCAGGAAGCCCTGCAGGCCGCCCAAAATCTGGCGAGTCAGAAAGGGCATCAGGAGATGGTGCCCGAGCACCTGCTCGCTGTTCTGTTGCGGCAGCCGGAAGGGGTGATTGTGCCGGTATTGCAGAAGATCGGCGCAAATCCCGCCCAGCTTGCCGCCGAGGTGGACAAGGTGCTGGAGAAACTGCCGCAGGTAAGCGGGGCTGGTTTCGGTCAGGTCTATGCCTCCCAGCGGATGCGTCTGCTGCTTGATCAGTCCTTTAAGGAAGCCTCGGCGATGCATGATGAGTACGTCAGCCAGGAACATCTCTTCCTCTGCATCATCAGCGAAAGCGGAGCAAAGGGTGCGGAGGTGCTGAAGGCGAATGGTGTCGGCAAGCAGAGCTTTTTGAAGGCCCTGGCGGAGATTCGCGGCAGCCAGCGGGTGACCGACCCCAATCCCGAGGAAAAATATCAGGCCCTGGAAAAGTATGCGAAGAATCTCACCGATCTGGCCAAGCGGGGCAAGCTTGATCCGGTCATCGGCCGGGATGACGAGGTGCGCCGGGTGGTGCAGGTGCTGAGCCGCCGCACCAAAAACAACCCGGTGCTCATCGGCGAGCCCGGGGTGGGCAAGACTGCCATTGTCGAGGGCTTGGCCCAGCGCATCGTCAGCGGCGACATCCCGGAAACACTCCGCAATAAACAGGTCCTGTCCTTGGATATGGGAGCGCTGGTGGCCGGCGCCAAGTACCGGGGTGAATTTGAGGATCGTTTAAAGGCGGTGCTGAAAGAGGTGGAAAAACGGCAGGGCGAGATCATCCTCTTTATTGACGAGATCCACACCCTGGTGGGAGCTGGCGCGGCGGAAGGGGCAATGGACGCCTCGAACATGCTTAAACCGGCCCTGGCCCGGGGTGAGCTGCATTGTGTCGGGGCCACCACCTTGAACGAGTATCGCCGCATTGAAAAGGATCCTGCCCTGGAGCGCCGTTTTCAACAGGTTCTGGTGCAGGAACCGTCGGTGGAGGATTCCATCGCCATTCTGCGGGGCATCAAGGAAAAATATGAGGTGCATCACGGGGTACGGATCAAGGATACCGCAACCGTTGCCGCGGTGACCCTTTCCAAACGCTATATTTCCGATCGTTTTCTGCCGGACAAGGCCATTGATCTTATTGATGAGGCGGCTTCCCGGCTGCGCATTGAGATCGACAGCATGCCCACCGAGATCGACGAGGTGGAGCGGCACCGGATCAAGCTTGAAATCGAGCGGGAGGCGTTGAAAAAGGAAAAGGATGCGGCATCCGGCGAACTGTTGCAAAAGATTGAGGCAAAGCTTGCTGATCTCAATGAGAAGTTGCGCAGCATGAAAGGCCACTGGGGGCTGGAAAAGGAAATTATCCAAAAGATCCGCCAGGTCAAGGCGGGAATCGATGAGGCCCGGGTGGAGGAACAGCAGGCGGAGCGTCAAGGCGATCTCAGCCGGGTGGCGGAAATTCGCTACGGACGCATCAGGGAACTGGAAAGGCGGCTTGAGGAGGAAAACGCGCATCTGGCCGAGATTCAGAAAGATCGAAAAATGCTGAAAGAAGAAGTCTCGGAGGAGGACATTGCCGCGGTGGTCGCGAAATGGACCGGCATTCCGGTGGACAAGCTGTTGGAGGGTGAGAAGGAAAAACTGGTGCATGCCGATGAAGAGCTGGCCAAGCGGGTGGTGGGGCAGCGTGAGGCCATCAGCGCCATCGCCAATGCCATCAGGCGCGCCCGGGCCGGTCTGCAGGATCCGAACCGGCCCTTGGGCTCGTTTATCTTCCTTGGTCCAACCGGGGTGGGCAAGACCGAACTGGCCCGTACTCTGGCGGGATTTCTCTTTGACAGCGAACAGGCCATGATCCGTCTCGATATGTCCGAGTTCATGGAAAAACATTCGGTGGCCCGTCTGATCGGCGCCCCTCCCGGCTATGTCGGTTACGAGGAAGGCGGTTATCTGACCGAGGCGGTGCGGCGCCGGCCTTATTCGGTCATCCTTTTTGACGAGATTGAAAAGGCGCATCCCGATGTCTTTAACGTCCTGCTGCAGATATTGGACGACGGGCGTATGACCGACGGTCAGGGCAGGACGGTGGATTTCAAGAATACCATTCTCATCATGACCTCAAACCTCGGCAGTCAGCTCATCATGGAGCTTGGTGAAGCGAGAAGGGATGAAATGAAAATGCAGATTGATGAAATTCTTCACAGGCAGTTCAAACCGGAATTTCTCAACCGCATTGATGAGATCATCACCTTTCACGGTTTGTCCAAGGAGGATCTGGCCCAGATTGTTGATATTCAGGTTGCCCTGCTGCGAAAGCGTCTGGAGGAACAGAAATTCACCATTGAGCTGACTGAGGCTGCCCGTCAATTCATCATCAACGTGGGGTATAATCCGGCTTACGGCGCAAGGCCCCTGAAACGGGCGATGCAGCGATATATCCAGGACGGACTGGCCATGGAGATTCTGGAGGGCAAGCTCAAGGAAGGTGACCACATTCTGGTTGATGTGATGAGCGGGCAGGAGAAATTGTCCTTCCGGAAGAAGTGATATCCCGGAGCTTTCAATTTACCCTGAAGCAGTGAGCGGAGCGAGCCGGGGGCGGAAGAGGTATCTTCCGCTTCCGGTTTTTTTGCAAACTGTCCAGCCGCCGGTCATTTCCTGCCGAACAAAGAAAAAAGCCTTTTTGCTTTCGGTTTTGCCGGAGTAAGCCGCAGCTGTTTCATGGCGTCGTTTAGAACATTTCCCATATCGCTCAAAATTTTATTTTTTTCCACGGAGTTTGCCGGGTATCGTTTTACCTTTTCCAGGATTTTGTCAATTTCCCTGATCAGGTCGTAGATCCGGGACTCTTCCGCCATGGGGATAATCTGCAAAAGAAGATGATGGCAGAGGCCGTTAAAGCTGTCAATCAGCAGCAGGCTCTGCTGCATTTTGTGGCTGCCTGATTTGCGGCAGGCGTCAATGACGGCTTTGCGGTTGACTTGCGGGGAGCTGCTTATATGGAAATCTTGCAGCAGCTCAGCCTGGGCCGGGGCCAGATTATTTTTGACCCGGCGAACCAGCAGATTGATCCTTTCGTCGGTTACGGCGGCAAGGGCCGAGGTTATTTCTTCAAGAATGCCGGTGTAGATACCAAGGGTGAAATCAAAATCAAAACCGTTGGCCGGGACCTTTTTTGTTTCGACTTTTTCGATGAGTCCCGATGTCAGCAGGGAATAGAGACTTTTGTAAACGGTGAAGTCGTCGTAGCGGCTGGCATTGACAATGTCGCGCACGGTGTGCTTACCGTTCACCAGGGAGAGAATGCGTTTTTCGTCGGTGCTGAAGGTGATGGCTTCGTTCGTGCCGCTGCCCTTGCGGGAAACCTTTTTGTAGATGAACCGGTCGCTGGCAATCTGTTCAGTCAGGAGCGACATCTCGTCAATACGCCGGGACGCCTCCAGGATAAGTTTTATCGGGTTCAGCTGGGTGATCACCATCCCGTCAAATTGTAACGGGGTGTCCTGATAATCAAATTTCCCCTTTTTCCAGAAGAGGAGAGAGTAAAGGATATCCTCGACCTGTCGGTTGTTGTACTGCTTGAAAATTTCCGGAGAGATATAGCCTTTTTCCAGGAGAACCTTGCCGATGGCGTTTTTGTTTTGTTCGGCTGACTCGATGCAATCCTGGAGTTGGGCGGCTGATATGATGCCGTCCCGTTCCAGCATCTCACCCAGCCGGGCGCGTTGTTCCGAGCTTTGCGCGTAAACAATGGCCCCTTCCCTGAAGAATACCTTGCAGATTTTTCGGCCGCTCCGTACCTGTAAAATGCCCGTGTTGTGATCGTCGCATAACAGTTGCAGGATATTGGTTAGAAAAGAGCCTTCAAAGTCGCCGTGGAGATTCATTGCCTCGCTCGTGAGAAAATTTAGCTGCCGTAGCCATTATGGAATAATATGGAAAGAAGTGCAATGGGACAAATTATGTCGTGGCGGGCCCGATTGCATTTCCCTGAACATGACAAAACGGTGCAGGTGGGAGTGGACTTTCACGACAAGTTGCGATATCCTGCTTGCTGGTGCATATCATACGAAAAATTACTTAGGCGACCATGGAAACCCTGCTGCCGATTCTTCATTATAGCCGGCTCGGTCACCTGCTTCTTCTTGCCCTGTTCGTGCTTTCCTGCATAACCGGTCTTGTCGGAGCGGTGAACCTCTGCCTGCCCCGCTCCTTTCTCCCCCGTGCCGGCATCATGCTGCTTGGCGTCATTGTCCTGCTTTTTGTTGCCGGATTTTTCTGGACCGGCTGGTTTCATTATCAGGTTTTTCACAATCTGCCCTTGGCGTTGCCGGGCTTTGTTGCCGAGATGTTGAACCAACAGCTTGTTGTCATGAATAAAGGAGCGGAATATGGGTTGCCTTTTTATAATCAGCAGGCGCCGCCCCGTTATGTGCTGCCCCTCTGGCTCGAGAATGAAAAATATTACTTCTGGTTCATGTGTTACGCCGTCATGACCCTGGTTGCCCATGTGCGTCTCAACCATCATCGGCTGCGGGGTGCGCTCTCGCTGTTGTTGGGGCTGCAGGTGGCGATTCTTTTTCTGCGGGTTGATCCTTTTCTAGATCCTCTGCCGAAATTTTTCAATGAAATCAGTCCCTGGTTTGCCGGCAGCAGCTGGGATGGGCAGCGCTTCGGGCTTTTCATGAAGCTTTACCCGAAAATGGTGTTTTACTACAACGCCCCCTACATGTGGTTTCATCCGCCCCTGCTCTTTCTTTCCTATGCCTGCATCACCGTTACCTTTGTTACGTCTGTTTTTATGCTGAAGGAGCGTGATCCGGCCATTGAAAAGTTGGGTTATGACTGCGCCAAACTGGGCTATTTTCTCCTGACCCTGGGCATGCTGCTTGGCTATCCATGGGCCTTGCAGGCCTGGGGGCCGAACTGGTGGTGGGACCCGAAGATCTGCAGCTCCATCATGATGTGGGCGATTTACAGCACCTATCTTCATACGCGGCTTTATGTCAACCGACCGTCCATGTGGTATTTTTCGTCGCTGCTCGGTATTCTCTGTTTTTTGGCCATGATTTTTACCTTTCTCAGCTCGTTCTTCTTTCCGGGCGAGCACAGTTTTGTTTCCTGAGCGAGGCGGAGGATGAATAAGCGCAGAGGCTCCTGGGATTTTTATCTCATTTTGGCCACGGTGGCCGTATTGTTCATTATTTCGCTGATCTGCATTTACGGCATGTTTTATTTCAAACTTGCCCAGATCCACCAGCTTGATCCCGCCGCCAAGCTCGCCTATATGAACCGGATGAACATGGTGATCGCCCCCTTCCTCGTCGGCCTGGTGCTGTTGCTGGGCATCTGTGTGCCGAAACGGCTGCTGCCGGCCGTCTGGCTGAATCGCTTCGCCCTGCTTCTTGCGGGCGGAGGCATTGCGATTGCCCTGGGATGGGGCGTCAAGGCCGCATTAATTGCCGTCCTGTCCGCCTCGTGTCTGCTGCAGTTTGTTGTACTCTTTCTTGCCGCCATGGGCAGCGAGGCCCTCCATTTTGAGAAAAGCGGCTACTGGCTGCGTCTGGGTTCATCGCTCATCCACCTTGGCATTATTTTGTTTGTTCTTGATCTTTTTTTTCATCGCCGGACCGCGCTGCATCTTTTTCTTTTTTGGCTGACCACCGGCGCCACGGTTCTGGGCATGATTTTTTCCTTTTATTCACCGACGGTTTCTGCTTTCATGAAAAAAATGCGAAAAATCCCGTGAAGGACAAGGGGAACTTGTGTGGAGTTTCCGGGGTCTTATATTGACATCAAGCGTCTGGGGGAGGAACTGTTATGGGCTGCTGCCGGAAACTTTTTCTGTCTGGAAACGATGGGTCTCGTTCGGTTCTCTGCAAACGTCATGTCCCGATTTTACGGGTGGCGACGGTTGTCAGTATATGGGTTGATGTTGCCTGCGCGCTGCTCTTGGGTGACGGCCTGGTCCTGACGGTCAAGCTGTTTATGGTAATTCATCTCGTGCTGGCAGCCTTTATCCTGTTTGAGTGCCGCCGGAGTGATTCGTATCATCGCCTTTACGCTGTCGCTGATAAAAAATATTGACAGAAGGACGGTGATTCATTAATTTTTATTCATGGCTAAATTAGGTATACCTAATTTTATTATGAACACTTGACTTTTGTCGGAGAAAAAAATGATCCGATTTGATACAATTCTTGTAATTTTAATTGTGGCGGCTGCCGCCTTTTATCTGCTAAGAAGATTTTTCGCATCCTCTTCCGGTGCTGGTTGTTCGTGCCGGTGTGGTTCGGCGCGGAACTGTGATTCGTCTCGCGCCGGCTGTTCTTCCGCCGGGACAAAAATCGGCACCGATCTGCCGGAGGAGCGACAGGAAATTGAAAAATGTTCGGGATGCGGTTGCGGGGGGAAGTAAGAAATGTCTCGGATGATGTTGCGGAATATGAAGCGAAACCAGAAAGGCGTTATTACCGCGGTCAAGCAGGGCGGTGAGCTTGGCCGGCGGATTCGTGATATGGGGCTGGTGCCGGGAACGGAAATCATCGTGCAGGGCAGGGCGCCTCTTTATGACCCGGTTGCCCTGCGGGTGCTGGGCAGTGTGCTGACCCTGCGCAACAACGAGGCGGACTTCATCGAGGTGGAACTGTTGCCGTAAGGTAAATGCATGAGAAGACAACAGGTTTCCGGGGACGGTGCCGAGGAGCTGCGACATACTCATGCAGATGACCGCATGGGCCTGTCGGCCTGACTGTCTCGATGGGTATTGCTTTGAAATGATTGATAAATTCCTCGCGGTGCGCTGCGTCCGGCGCGGGGATGAAAATATTGGAAGGCGGCAAGCGATTGCCGCCGTTTTTTTGTCGGCAGGAGAGTGACGGCTTGCCGAAGAGATTCATCTTCTTTTTTTTGTGAGTTCAGTAGATATGGTTTCAGCAGTGACAATCGCCCTTGCCGGCAATCCCAACTCAGGCAAAACCACCTTGTTCAACGCCCTCACCGGATCCCGCCAGCATGTCGGCAACTATCCCGGCGTCACTGTTGAGAAAAAGGAGGGCAGCTATCTGCTGGAGGAGCAGAAGATCAACATTGTCGATCTACCCGGGACCTATTCCCTCACCGCTTATTCAGAGGAAGAGGTGGTGGCCCGTGATTTTCTCGTTTTTGAAAAACCGCAGGTCATCGTCAACATCATCGATGCCTCGAATCTCGAAAGAAATCTCTATCTCACCACCCAGTTCTTTGAACTCGGCATTCCGATCATCATCGCCCTGAACATGATTGACGCAGCCCGCGATCGGGGCATTGAGGTGAAAGCCGACCGACTCGCCGAATTTCTCGGCGTCCCGGTGGTGCCGATCATTGCCCGCAGCGGCTACGGCACCAGGACACTGATGGAGGAGACGGTTCGTCTCGCCGCCAGAAAAAAGGAATGGAATCCCAAGCGTATTTCCTATGGCGAGGATCTGGATTCAACCCTGCTTGATCTTGAAGAAAAGATAGGTTCGGCAAATTTCCTCGCCGAGGTCTACCCGACCCGCTGGGTGGCGATTAAGTATCTGGAAAAGGACCAGCAGATTCTGGAGCGGGGCCGAGAGGAGAATCCGGCCCTTTCCTTTGAACTGGAACAGGCGGTCGACTCCGTTTCCCGTCATCTGCGCGAAACCATGGATACCTATCCCGAGGCCATGGTGGCGGACCATCGTTACGGCTATATCAAGGGCATCGTCAAAAAAGGGGTCATTGCCCACAAGTACGACAAGGACAGGCTCTATACATCGGACCGCATCGACAAGGTGCTGACCAACCGGTTTTTGGGGCCGCTTTTTATGGGACTGGTCCTGTTCGGCCTCTACAAATTCACCTTCACCTACAGTGAGCTTCCTGTTGCCTGGTTGGAAATTCTTTTCGGCAAGCTTTCCTCCGCGGTGGAAGGTCTGCTGCCGGACGGCTATCTGAAATCTCTTGTCGTTTCAGGAATTATTGATGGTGTGGGCGGGGTGCTTGGCTTTGTGCCGCTTATCATGTTCATGTTTTTCGGCATCGCCATTCTCGAGGACTCCGGCTACCTGGCCAGGGTGGCCTTCATGCTGGATCGTATCTTTCGCATTTTCGGATTAAACGGCAGTTCGGTGATGGCCTATATCGTTTCCGGGGGTATTGCCGGGGGCTGCGCCGTGCCGGGTGTCATGGCCACCAGAACACTCCGCTCCCCCAAGGAAAGAATGGCAACGCTGCTCACCGCGCCTTTCATGAACTGCGGGGCCAAGCTGCCGGTGTTGGCCCTGTTTATCGGCGCATTTTTTTCGGAAAATCAGGCGCAGTACATGTTCCTCTTTACCATGCTTTCCTGGCTGGTGGCCCTGCTGGTGGCGAAATTTCTGCGTATGACGGTGCTCAGGGGGGAATCCACCCCTTTTGTCCTGGAACTGCCGCCCTATCGTTTTCCCACCCTGCGCGGGCTTTTCATCCACACCTGGGAAAAAACATGGCAGTATATCAAAAAGGCGGGCACCGTTATCCTCGGCTTTTCCATCGTTATCTGGGCCATGATGACCTTTCCCGGCCTGCCGGACAGTGAAAAGGAGCAGTTTGCGCGGCAGCGGCAACAGGTTGAAGCTGCCTTTCCGGCAATGGTGGTGGGCGGGGAAAACGTGACGATTCTGGAAACAGAGCGGGAAGAAAGAAATCGTCAGCTTGTCGCCATTGATCAGGCGGAGGCGAAAAAGAAGCTGCGCTACTCGGCTGCCGGTCGCATCGGCACTGCCCTTGAAAGCATCAGCTCACTCGCCGGCTTTGACTGGCGTACCAATATTGCCTTGATCGGCGGTGTTGCCGCAAAGGAGGTCATCCTGTCCACCCTCGGCACCGCGTATTCCCTGGGTGGGGATAACCAGCAAGATGATTCTCTTGCAGAAACACTTGGCAAGGATCCGGGCTGGAATGCGGTCAAGGCGTTGAGCGTGCTGCTTTTCATTTCCTATTACGCACCCTGTTTTGTCACGGTCATCTGTATCTCCAGGGAGGCGGGCTCCTGGAAATGGGGTGCTTTTTCCATGATTTTCAACACGCTTTTCGCCTTTCTGCTTTCGGTCGTCGTTTACCAGGTGGGCTCTTTTTTCTGCTGATTACCCTCGGGTCAGCTGTCTGTATTTGATGCGATGGGGCTGATCGGCCGCGGCACCGAGCCGTTTTTTGCGGTCCGCTTCGTATTCGGAGTAGTTGCCGTCAAAATAGGTCACCTTGCTGTCTCCCTCAAAGGCGAGGATATGGGTGGCAATGCGGTCCAGAAACCACCGATCATGGCTGATTACCACGGCGCAGCCGCCGAAATTCTCCAGCGCCTCTTCAAGGGCGCGCAGGGTGTTGACGTCAAGATCATTGGTCGGCTCGTCGAGCAGGATGACATTGGCCTCTTCTTTCAGCATCCTGGCCAGATGCACCCGGTTGCGCTGGCCGCCTGACAGTTGGCCCACTTTTTTCTGCTGTTCGGTGCCGGAAAAATTGAAGCGGGCCACATAGGCCCTGGAGTTGACCTCCTTGTTACCCAGGGTGATAACATCTCGGCCGTCGGAAATGACTTCCCAGATGCTCTTGTCCGGGTCAAGGTCATCGCGGCTCTGATCCACATAGGCAAGCTTCACCGTCTCGCCCAGCCGGATGGCGCCGGAGTCGGGCTGGTCCTGGCCGGTGATCATCCGAAACAAAGTGGTTTTGCCCGCCCCGTTGGGCCCGATGACGCCGACGATACCGCCGGGGGGCAGGGAAAAGCTCATCTCATCCACCAGCAGCTTGCCGTCGTAAGCCTTGCGAACCTTGTCCGCTTCGATGACCACATTACCCAGCCGGGGGCCCGGCGGAATGTAGATTTCCAGCTCCCCGGCCCGCTTCTGGCTCTCCTGGCTCAGCAACTGCTCATAGGATTTGATTCTCGCCTTGGATTTGGCGTGTCTCCCCTTGGGACTCATGTTGATCCATTCAAGCTCGCGCTGCAGGGTTTTCTGGCGGTCGCTTTCCTGCTTTTCCTCCTGCTTCAGCCGTTTGGACTTCTGCTCAAGCCAGGAGGAATAATTGCCCTTCCAGGGAATACCCTGACCCCTGTCAAGCTCAAGGATCCAGCCGGCCACGTTGTCGAGAAAATAGCGGTCATGGGTAACGGCGATGATTGTTCCCTCATAGCGTTGGAGATGGTGCTCAAGCCAGGCAACGGATTCGGCGTCAAGGTGGTTGGTGGGTTCGTCAAGCAGCAGGATGTCCGGTTTCTGCAGCAGCAGCCGACAAAGCGCTACCCGTCGCTTTTCACCGCCGGAAAGGAGGGTGATCTTGTTTTCCCCCGGCGGGCAGCGCAGAGCGTCCATGGCCATTTCAAGTTTTGAGTCAAGCTCCCAGGCATCCAGGGCATCAAGTTTTTCCTGCACCTCACCCTGCCTGGCAATGAGATCGTTCATCTCGTCATCGCTCATCGGCTCGGCAAATTTTTCATTGATGCGGTTGAATTCGGCCAGCAGGTCAACCGTCTTTTGCACCGCCTCTTCCACAACCTCTTTGACCGTCTTGTCCGGATCGAGCGCCGGTTCCTGTTCCAGCAGACCCACGGTGAGCCCGGGGGAGATGGAGGTTCTGCCTTCGAAATCCCGGTCAATTCCTGCCAGAATACGGAGCAATGAACTTTTCCCGGAGCCGTTCAGGCCGAGAACGCCGATTTTTGCCCCGTAAAAGTAGGAAAGGTTGATATTGTTTAAAACAGGCTTCTTGTCGTAATATTTGCTCACTCCGATCATGGAGTAGATAATTTTATCCGGTTCGTTGCTCATGGCAGTCTCCTTCTGTGCGGCTGAAGTTCCAGGTTGATGGGGCGCGGGTCGGTCGGTTGGTGACGTGATGAGTCCCGCTGTCGGTACATGCCCGAATCCGTATGGGTCACGTGTGTCATCGTGATTGCGGAAACCGCACAACTTAGCATAAAGGGCGGAGAAAAACCAGCAGGAAATGAGACGGGGTTTTGTGCTTTCAGTTGGAAGGGTGCATCTCGGCCCACGACACCGTGCGGTTGCGGCCGCCTGCCTTGGCATGGTAGAGGGCCTGATCGGCGTAATGGATCAGGTCTTTTTTGTTGTCGGCGTCAACCGGATACGAAGCAAGGCCAAACGACATGGTGACGGATATCTGCTGGTCCTCATGCTGAAGAGAAAGGTCGCTGATTGCCTGCCGCACCCTTTCGACTTGAATACGTGCCCCCTTGTGGTCCGAATCCTCCAGCAGCAGGGCAAATTCCTCCCCGCCGTAACGGGCGGCAAGATCAACCTTGCGCACCGAGGAGGCGAGCACCCGGGCGACCTTTTGCAGGACACGGTCGCCGATGGGATGGCCGAAGGTGTCATTGATGGTTTTGAAATGATCCAGATCGCAAAGGACCAGGGTAAGGGGGCTGGACTGGCGCTGGGCGCGATGCAGCATGTTGTCGCATGCCTGCTGAAAGGTACGGTGGTTGCCGAGTTCGGTGAGGCCGTCGGTGGTGGCCAGATGAAAAATCTTTTCATGGGCCCGGGCAAGTTCGATTTTGGTCGTGACCTGGCTGACGATGACCTGGAGGATTTCCCGCCGTTCAGCGGTGAACATGTCCGCTTTTTTCCCGGCAACGGTCAAGGCGCCGATGGCCTGGTCATCTCCGTTGAGCAAGGGCAGGATGAGCAGGGATTGCAGCCCGACCATCCTCATTTCATTACTGAAAACCGGGAATTCGTCCTGGTAGTTGTCATGGGCGGGCATCCAGCGTCGCAGTCTGATGGCCTGACCCACGAGGCCGTCGTCCTCGGGGAATTCCAGTCCCTCGAAACGATCCGCCTTGGTGCCTGCTGCTTTGACGATGCGGTGCAGGCCGTTGCCGAGCAGGCTGATGGCGATGAAATCAGCGGCCGACAGCTCTTTCACCATTTTGATGGTTGCCGTGAAAACCGCCTGCAGCTCCAGGACCTGGTTCAGATCCTGCATTCCCATGCAGATTTGGTGGATTACCTGTTTGTTGCGGCGGGTTTCCTCCATTTTGTGGGCAAGATGAAGATCCTGGCCGATTTTGCTGCAGGAGAGCGCTATCACGTTGCGTTCCGCTTCAGTCCACGGCTCTTGCTCCTCCCGGTCAAGGCAGAGAATGGCCATCGGGGCAAGGCCTTTTTGGACCGGCCCGCCTGTTGCGGCAGAAAGAGGAATGACGGCGGCAAGCAGTGCTCCGATTTCTTTGCGGGATGAATAATAAGGGATGACGAGATTGCGGGGAACGGGGCTGACGGAAATTTCATGACAATCATCCTTGAGTCCGCCGATAAAGCCGCTGCCGCGTGGAAATGGATTCTGGATGATATCATCGCGCAGACTGGCCGCGCTGACAACCTGAATCTCCTGCTCATCGCGGTTGCTCCAGAGAAGAATCGCGCTGGTGAGGCCGAGGGCCTGACGAATTATTTCAAGCTGCAGATGGGCAAAGTCGCCGCTGGGCAATGCGGACGAGTGTGGCGCCGGGGGCAGGGCAGCCCGGGTTTTCGCGGGCGGCACATGCCGTGATTTTACCCTTTTCGATGTCTTTTTTTTTCGGAACAAGAACCAACCGACCAAGGCCAGGCCGGCCGTAACGGCGAGAAAAAAGACTATCCGGAGAGGAAGATTGTCCATTGGGTTCGGGTAATTTTTTGAGCTTCATTCAGGAGGAATATAAAGAAAATAATGTACACCATGGCTAATGGGTTTGTCCAGACTTCCTTCGAGTTCGGCCTCCACCGCGAGACGAGAATTTTCTTGAAAGGGTTTTTCTATATTTATTGACATTTAAATGGTAAATTTCGATAATAAAAACGATTACCCATGCCCAATGGTGCGGGCGTTTTTCCGGAGACGTACCGTAAGGCTGAACAATCAAAAAAATGGAGGCTTGGAATGGACAGCAAAGAATTGAAAAAAATCCTGGCGGGAGTGGGTATTGCCGGCTTGTTGACCGGCATGCCCTTAAACGGCGGTGTCGCCTTTGGCGGCAGCGGCTGAGGCGCAAAAGACGACAGTGCAGTTGGCACTGAGAAGCAAGCGCCCGCTGCCGCGGGCAGCGGTTGAGGCGGCAACAAAGGGAGTGCGGTCAGCACTCAGGAAGAGTCCGCGGAAAAAACTGAAGGCGCTGCTGGAGAAGAAAAACCGGCAACCGTTCCTGAAGAAGAAGAAAAGAAAGCCCCGGCCGGCGGCAGCGGCTGAGGCGGCAACAAGTAGCAGTGCCGTCGGCATTGCAGAAATTTTCCACCACGCCGTCTTTGTTACAAGGAGCAGGGTTCACCCCCCTGCTCCTTTGTCATTTTTTTATTCCTTCTCGCATGACATGATCCCGCATGAAACTCAAACAAATTTTTCCGGCCTGTTTCTCCACTCTCACCGAAGACGCAACGTGTAAACTGCTCAAGCTGGCGGCCGGCGCCGGTGTTGAATATTTTCCGCAACTGCTTGGTGGTCTGGGGGAAAAATTAGATATCCCCCTTTATCTTGCTGATCTTGCCCGGCTTGAATATGCTGTTTTTCTGGTGCGGGAGCAGGGTGAGGAAAAACCGGTGAATGGCGTGGATGAACTTATTGCCAGCCCTTCGTTGCAGCTTCTTCGCCTTGACTGGAAAAATCTTCCTCATCTTCTGCGGGCCGTGGCTGGAGATGCGGCGGTACCGCCCCTGGCCGGCGAAGAGTTTGTCCTTGTTTTTCGCGGTCCGGAGAGCGGCAGGGTGCTGGTGCGGCCGGCCCGGGGCAACGATTTGCTGGCCCTGAAAATCGTGACGGAAAAAATCAGCCCCGCTGTGGCCGCGCGGGCTGCCGGAGTTGCGGTGGGCGTCATTGACCGCTGTCTGGAAAAGGCGGTGTTGCAGGGAATTCTTCTTGCGCCGCCGTCTCGAATCAGACGTGATCCGGCCTTTTTCACTCATGCCGAGGGCGTTGACGAACGGTTTTTCGTTTCCCCTGTTTTCACCCTGCAGTGGCATGTCACCCAGACCTGTGATCTGCATTGTCGTCACTGTTATGACCGAAGCGACCGTATAGCCCTGCCCCTTGAGCAGGGGCTGCGCATTCTCGATGATCTCCGCGATTTCTGCATCGAACATCACGTCAAGGGACAGGTGTCTTTTTCCGGGGGCAACCCCTTGCTCTACCCGCATTTTTTGGAACTGTACCAGGGGGCGGTTGAGCGGAATATGATGGCGGCCATCCTCGGTAATCCGGCGCCGCGATCAACCATGGAGAAGATCCTGGCCATTGAAAAGCCCGTTTTTTATCAGGTCAGCCTGGAAGGATTGCCGGAGCATAATGATTACATCCGCGGCCCGGGTCATTTTGAGCGGGTGCTTCATTTCCTTGAGCTGCTCAAGGAGCTCGGCATCTACTCCATGGTCATGCTGACCCTGACGAAAGACAACATGGACCAGGTGCTGCCCCTGGCCGGTCTGCTGCGGGACCGGACGGACCTCTTTACCTTTAATCGTCTGGCCATGGTCGGCGAAGGGGCTCAGTTGCAGTCGGCCGACAGGCAAGGGTTTCAGGATTTTTTGCGGCACTATCTGGCCGCTGCCCGGAAAAATCCCGTTATCAGCCTGAAGGATAACCTGCTGAATATTGTCCGACGCGAAGAAAACATGCCGGTGTTCGGCGGGTGCGCCGGATACGGTTGCGGCGCCGCGTTTAATTTTATTTCCATCCTGCCGGACGGTGAGGCCCATGCCTGCCGGAAATTTCCCTCCCATATCGGCAATGTTTTTCAAAGCAGCATCAGCGAAATCTACCACGGTGAACGGGCCGCCCGCTATCGGATGGGACCCGCCGAATGCGCATCATGCTCGATCAGGCCGGTGTGCGGCGGCTGCCTTGCCGTGGTGCATGGCCTGGGGCTCGATCCCTTTCAGAACCGGGATCCCTATTGTTTTATTTGAGTATCTTGAAATTCCGCCTGAATTGTCCCTGCGTGAATGCGGCGGGCAGCGGGAATCAGCGTGTGGTCTCGCTTCCCAGCAACTGATTGAATACCCGGACAAGTTCGTCGATCTGGAAGGGTTTGCCGATGGCGGCACAAAAACCATAAGCTTGAAAGTCGGCCATGATCGGATCATTTGAATAACCGCTTGAGACGATGACTTTCGCCGTGCCGTCCATGGCAAGAAGATGTTTGACCGCCTGCTTGCCCCCCATGCCGCCTGGAATGGTCAGATCCATGATCACCGCATCAAAGGGTTTCCCTGACTTCCCTGCTTCCTGATAAAGCCGGATCGCCTCTTCGCCGTCCTTGGCGGGGACGCCTGTAAAACCGAGATGATCGAGCATTTTTATGACAACGGTACGGACAATTTCCTCATCGTCCATAAGAAGGATTTTCGCTTTTCGGGCGGATGTCAATATCGCTTTTTCCTCCGGCACCGATTGTGACGGCGTTCCTTTGGCCGCAGGCAGCAGGATGGTGAAAGTTGTCCCTTTTCCGGGGGAAGATTTTACTTCAATACGGCCGTTGTGATTGCGAACAATGGAATGGCAGATGGCAAGGCCGAGGCCGCTTCCCTGGTGTTTCAATGAAAAATAAGGGTCGAATATTTTATCAAGATAATTTTCGGGGATGCCGATGCCGGAATCACCGAGGCTGATTTCGAGGAATCCGGCAAAATCCGGATCTTCGTACCCCTTTGCCTTTGCCCGGTTGCGGCAGGTGATTGTCACCGTGCCTCCTTCCGGCATGGCCTGACGGGCGTTAATCACCATGTTCTGGATTACCTGGCTGATTTGTCCCGGATCGATCTCCCCCAGCCAGAGGTCGTCGGCCAGGTTAAATTCGCAGTTGACATTGCTGCCCCGGAGGACGAAAGAGGCTGACTCCCGAATAATGTCGGCAATGGAGGTAAGCTGACGGACCGGTGCCCCGCCCTTGGCAAAGGTCAGCAGCTGCTGGGTGAGATTTTTGGCGCGCAGCGATGCTTTCTCCGCCTGGTGAAGCAGCTGCGCCGTATCCGGAAAATCCGCCATCTGGATTTTTGCAAGATTGAGATTGCCGAGAATGGCGGCCAGGATATTGTTGAAATCATGGGCTATGCCGCCGGCAAGAACGCCGATTGATTCAAGTTTTTTTGCCTTGAGGATTTCTTCGGCAAAATGGACTTTTTCGGTGACGTCGCGAAAGACGAGAACGACGCCGATAATGCGGCTTTCCTGGTCGCGGATGGGGGCGCCGCTGTCGGCAATGTGACGGCGCTGGCCGTCGCGGTTGATAAGCAGCGTGTGGTTGGCGAGTTCGATGATGTTGCCGGTGGCCAGCACCTTGTCCGCCGGATTTTCACATTTTTCTCCGCTTTTTTCGTGAATGATGTGAAAAATGTCCTGCAGCGGCTTGCCTGCCGCTTCATTCTGGGGCCAGCCGGTGAGATCTTCGGCCGCCTTGTTGATCATGACCACCCTGCCTGCGGTGTCGGTGGTGATGACGCCGTCACCGATACTGCGCAGGGTAACGGACAATCGTTCCTTTTCCGCGGCCAGGGCTCTTTCCGCCCGTTTTCTGTCGCTGATGTCGCGCGCCACGGCGATAACGACTTGGTTGTCGTTGAAACGGGTGGATTTCATGGCAACTTCAACCCAAAAGAGCGATCCGTCTTTTTTTCTGGCGTGCCATTCAAAGAGTTGAGGTTCCGGCATGACGGCAGAGCGCATCTTCTGATTGGCTTCCTGTTCCGTATAGGGAGGTATGCCTGAACTCACGTCACCGATGGTAAGTTGCAATGCCTCCTCTTTTGTATAGCCGTATATATCCAGCATGGTCTGGTTGACATCAAGTATTTCTCCGGTCTTGCCGTCATGGATGAAAATCGCGTCGCTCGGGGCATTGTATATGGCCCGGTAGCGGTTTTCACTGATCTGCAGGTCTGCCAGGGCCTGATCAAGTTCGCTTTCCCTTTTTTTGATGATTTCCAGTTGCAGCGTTTTCTCCTCCATCTGCCGACGGAGAGTTTCGACCATCGTGGCGATGTCCTGCTGCAGGGTGGCAAGCTCAAGAATGGCTTTTCCTTTGAGTTGTTGCCGGTAATCACCCTGGGAGATGTTTTCGGCAAAACGAGACAGGGTAATAATGGGTGAAATGATGAGTTTCTGCATGCCGATCATAAGGAGAATGCCGATAATCAAGGCCATTGTCAGGACGATCAGACTGATACGCAGAAACAGATTCTTGGCGGCAAACAACTCGTCGTAACTGATGCAGAGACCGATGTAGCTCTGCCAGGGGAGATAGAAACGGCTTACTGCCAACATTTTTTGACCGAGAACGGTATACGAGAGAATTTGGCGTTCGTTTTTCTTGGTCAGGCGCGCGAAAAAAAAGGAAAATTCCGGGTCGGAGCTCATGGAAAAAGAGTTGGAAAGAAGAATTTCGCGCTCCCGGCCGATAACAAACACGGTACCGCTTTCTTTGTAGCGGATGGCGGCCAGCTGTGCCAGACCATCTGTTTTGATCTCGTCCAGGTGGCTCTGGCTGTCTTCAAGACCGATGCGACGAAGCGTTTCGTGGCGCCGTTCAATGGGCTGGATCAGGGATTCCAGTTTTTCCCCGAGCAGTTCGGTGCCCAGTTGGAAAATGATTCCGTCCAGCAGCTTGCTGCCGGCGAAAAGCTGCGGCAGGGACAGGGCGAGAATCAACAGAGACATGGCCAGCAGAAAGAGGCTGCGGATGGAGGAGAAGATTGTCCTTGTTCGCGTCATTACAGCAGGCCTGTGTCGGGGGTTTTTATTTAACAAGGATGTCGACCGCTTCCAGGGCATCGAACGAAATTGTCAGATTGTGATTCCGGGCTGCCTTGAGGTTGATGAAAGAGACTTGTCTGGCCGGTTGCGGCAGGGTTTCGCTGATGGCTTTTTTCCCCGCAAAGATATCGGCGGTCATTTGTGCAGCCTGAGCACCGCAGAAGCCGAAGGGGTTGAACAGTCCGGCAAGAATATCATCGTCCAGATAATCCTTGATCGAATCCCGATCGATGTCCAGGGTCAAGGCGGTAATAACCGGCACGCCGCTTGACTTCAGGGATTCCCGGCTTTGAAAGCTGCCGACTATGCCGCCGTATGCGTCGATTTTTTCATTGCGCAGTTCATTGAGGACGGGCGTCACGCTGTTTGCCAGGTCGGGGAAAAAGAGAGTGAAACCATGCCGTTCTTCAAGGGAAAGATCGACATATGCTTTTTTTGAAACCAGATCGGCAGGAATGCGGGAATCGTGAACATAAGCATAGCGGCGGCTTTCCGGCATGATAAGCCGGGCGATGCGCAGAATTTTTTCCGGCGGGTACATGAGATAGATGCCGGAAAGGTTGGTTTCCGGCAGGGCAGTCAGGGAGGGGAGCATCTCCAGGGCAACGGCTTCAAGCACGGGGACAAAGAGCTGGGGCACGTTTGTCGTCTGCAGTATTTCACGCACAGGCATGGAGACCCAGCCGCAGGTGATGAACATGTCGGCTTTGTCTCTGTATCGGTTCACCGCTTCACGCACCTCGGGAATGGAGTCCTGGTTCGCTGTTTTTGTCAGGATGTCGGTATATTCGATGTCGCGTCCTTCGATAAAGCCGCGCAGGGTCATGGTGCTTTTGAATTCCGTGACGACGTCGGCAAAATGGGCAGGGGATATGGGATAACGGATGAAAACGACATGTTTGGGGCGTGCCCAGGCCGTTGCATGGGGAAATGCGATAAGGGAAAGCAACAGGGCAACCAGGGAAAAAAGGCGTGCGGTTCTGCCGCGGATCATATTTTCACCGTTAGGAGAAAAAAAATAGAAAAGAATATGTATAACTATGGCGGGGGGCAGCTTGAAACGTCAAGAAAAATGTAACATTGTAATATTGTTTCGTCTGGTTGGACTTCCCAAAATATATGACGCACAAATAGTTTGTGCTATAATTGAGGATACGAAGACTTTTTTTGCAAAGGAGAGGCAATGCAATGATGAAAGTGGGAATTATCGGCACCGGTGCGCACGGCTCCCGATATGCCCGGCATATCGTCAATGACTTGCCCGGGCTTCGACTGACGGCCATATCCCGCAGGGGAGAAGAGGGAAAAAAACAGGCTGCGGAGTGGCGGAGCCGCTATTATGCCGATTGGCCGGATCTTGTTCGAGACCGGGAGGTCGATGCGGTCATTGCCGTCACTCCGCCCGTATTGAATGTGGAGATTGCCCGCTGCTGTGTGGCGGAAAAGAAACCGCTGCTCATGGAAAAACCGTTGGCCATCGATTACCGCAGCGGAGCAGAGATTGTTGCCATGTTTACTCAAGCCGGTTTGCCGCTCACCGTGGGGCAGACCCTGCGGTATAACACGGTTATACGGGCGCTCCGCCGGTCGCTTCCCAGGGTCGGGCGTCTTGTTGCTTTTTCCGCAAGTCATCGCCTTGAGCCCTCAACCAATTCCTGGCAGGCCGAGCAGTCAATTGCCGGCGGCGGCGTGATTCTGCAGACCGCGGTGCATATGTTTGATGCCTTGCGCTTTATGACCGGCTGTGAGGTGAAAAGAGTGCGGGGGTCCATGTTTCACATTCACAATCCCGGATTGGAGGATCTTTTCACTGCCCAGCTTGAAATGGAAAACGGCGTGATCGGTGTCGTGGATGGCGCCAGGGTCGGCAGGGGCAGGTCGGGGCGCTATGAGTTTGTCGGCATCGACGGTGAGCTCCATGGCGACCAGATTCACGGGCAATTGGATTTTATCCGCGGCAGCCGGAGGGAAGTGGTGGGCCACCCTCTTCTCACCGGCACGATTGTGCCTCTGCTTGCCGACTGGCACTCTTTCCTGTCAGGTCGCGCGGCCAATCCTGTTGCCGGGGAAGAAGGGTTGGCCGCGCTGGCTGTTTGCCGGGCCTGCGTGCTTTCCGCAACCAGGGACCAGTGGGTGGCGGTTGAAGACCTGGAGAACCCTTTTATCCCTTGATTCTTTTCAGCAGCCAGGCCATGTTTCGACCCAGATCCCGCATGGTTTTGATTCCTTCCTCGTCGTTTTCCACCTCTCCCGGCTCCCGGCCGATGCCGATATTCCAGTAGGATGAGCCGACGATGATCATCTGGCCGATGGTGAAGAAATTGTTCAGGGAGTTGAAGACATGGGATGCCCCGGCCCTGCGGACGGCGACCACTCCGGCCCCGACTTTTCGCTGGAACATGTCGCCGTTGGCTCGGGAAACCATGCCGCAGCGTTCCATCAGGCCCTTCATCGAGGCGGAAACATCGGCAAAATAGGTCGGGGAACCGAGCAGAATGCCGTCCGCCTCGGCCATTTTTTCAATGGCCTCGTTGATGATGTCGCTTTCCACCGCACAACGGCTGTTTTTTCGCTCGAAACATTTATAGCAGGCGAAACAGCCCGGCACGCTTCTGCCGGCAAGTTCAATCAGTTCGGTGGATATTCCTTCCTGTTCAAGCTCCGCCAGGACATGGTTTAATAGGTGGGCGGTGTTCCCGCCTTTGCGGGCGCTGCCGCTGAACGCAACGACTTTCATGACTGTTTCTCCTTGTTTTGGGAAAGTGAGGAATTGACTGAATATCTTCTTGTACCACAGCGCACACGGAGATCACAGGGAAACATGGTATGACGGCCGGGCAACTTTTTGAACCTGCGCACTCCGTGAAATTTTTTTTCAGGACAATCATCAGCCTGAAATCTTTTTCGTGGTGAAAGAAAAACTCGTTGCTCTTTTCTTGACTTCCGAAAAAAGTTCGTGATATGCAGTAGTAAGCAAAGATTGCAACATTGTTCCACTTCATATTACCCAGGATCGGCCATGTCTTCTCCAGAAAAAATCAGGATGAGGGAAAATAAATTTTCTTTCATGGGGCTTTTTGACTGCACTGCGGAGAGTTTTCCCGGCTGTTTTGTCCAGAAATGTCTCGATACCAGCATTACCGGAAAACTGATCGGCATGCTGGTTGTTTCGTTGCTCGGCTTTGCCGTATTGATCGTCATCAATACCGTGGCCCTGCATAAGATTGAAACCCAGAACAATGCCATTCGGGATGTTGCCATTCCCGAGTATAAAATCAGCCAATATATCCTGCGCAGCATTAATGGTTTCAAGATCTCATTGATCCATATTCTGAACGAGCCGGAACTCAAGAACGACAACCCTCATGTCAAGGCCAACAAGGAACGGATTGACGACATCGGCACCATGATCAAGTCGCTGCAAAACGGCGGTTCGGTGCTTGATGTGGCCAAGGTGTCGAGCCGCACCCTGGATGTTTTCACCGTCAAGCCCCCCGACAGTCCCGTTATGAGCGAACTTGTCAGCGATATCTTGGATGAACATCAATACTTGCGGGAGTCCTACCGTGATCTGATCGGCAATATGGTGCGCATGGGGCCGACGGCCAAAAAACAGGAGCATCTTGAGGATCTGGTGAGCAGCCTTGACGAGATGTATGAACTCGTCATTGACATGACGGTTGAGATCAACAATCAGCATTCCGCTCGGTTTCAAGACCTGGAGAATATCATCGATGACTCCCGGTTCCGTTCCATCTGGCTGGGAGTGGTCATTGCGGTCATCCTTTCCATTGCCACCATGCTCTATATCCTCATTATCGTCATGCCGCTGCGCGATATCCTGAAGAAAATAAAGATCATCGCCAAGGGCGAGGGCGACCTTGCCCAGCGCATTGAAGTGAAAAGTCATGACGAGGTCGGCCAGCTTGCCTATCAATTTAATACTCTGGTTGATAATATTTTTACGCTCAATTCATTCAAGGCCATCATCGAGGAAGAGGAGTCGACCACCGAGGTCAATCAGCGGCTGGCTGCCCTGCTGCGGGAAAGATATCATTTCGACCGCCTTTTTATTTATGAGATAACCGGCAACAAGAACAAGATGTCCGTCGCCTATGCCGCTGAATACAGGGATGTCTGCAGCCCGGAAATACTCGACGATTCTAATTTCTGCCGAGCGAAGCGGACCGGCCACGCCATTTCCTCTCTGGAGTTTCCCAATATCTGCAAGATGTTCCCCCACAAGGACAGGCTCGAACATCATTGCATTCCCATGATTGCCGGCGGCAGGGTTGTCGGCGTTGTCCAGTTTCTGCATGACAAGGTGAGTTCCGCTGAAAGCCGGGAGGTCTTTGAAAATCTGGTGCAGCGGGCAACGCGCTATATCAAGGAGGCCACGCCGGTTATCGAGGCCAAACGTTTTGCCTCCGCCCTCCAGGAAACAACACTGCGCGACCCCATGACCGATCTCTATAACCGGCGTTTTCTGGAGTCTTTCACCGACACGCTGGTGGCGAGCACCATTCGCCGGCAGACCAGGGTGGGCATTCTCATGTGCGATATGGATTTCTTCAAAGAAGTCAATGATACCTACGGTCATGAAACCGGTGACGTGGTGCTGATCAAAACGGCTGAGGTGTTAAAGTCGTGTGTCAGGGCGTCGGACATGGTGATCCGCTATGGCGGGGAGGAATTTATCGTTCTGCTGATCGATGTGAAAAGCAGGAAGGACATTCTTGATCTTGCCGAAAAGATCCGCAAAACCATGGAGGAAACGGTGATCAACGTTCCGGATGGGGCCCTGCAGAAGACCTTGAGTATCGGGGTAAGTGAGTTCCCGAGCGATACGGAGGGTTTCTGGGAGGCGATCAAGTTTGCCGATGTGGCCCTTTATCGCGCCAAGGAACAGGGCCGCAACCGGGTGATCAGCTTTACCCCGGATATGTGGAAGGAGGAGAAGTATTAAAAGCGCGCCGGATTTGTTGGATTCGTAAAAAACATCCTGGTTCCGAATTTTCGTGACGATAAATCGGCAAGTTGTCGTGCGCTGTCCGGCTGTCGAGCGGCGTTCGGCGAGACAGTCGAATTTCTAAACCGGCAGAAGAAAAGAAAATGTGCTGCCTGTTCCGTTACCGTCGCTTTCCGCCCAGATTATGCCGTGGTGGAGTTCCACCAGCCGTCTGGTCAGGGAAAGCCCAAGGCCCGTCCCCTGATATTTCCTGCTGACCGAGCTCTCCACCTGTTCAAACGGGGTGAAGATCCGTTGTAAATCAATTTGTGCGATGCCGATTCCCGTGTCAACCACGGAAATTTTGATCAACTTCCTGCCGGTGGGAGCGTTTGTGTCTCTGTCATGCGGTGACACATGGCGATACCATTCAGATAATTCCGCGGCCTGGGCCTTGATGGTAATATGGCCGCCGGGCGAAGTGAATTTAACGGCATTTGCCAGCAGGTTGAAGATAACCTGTTTGAGTTTGCGTTCGTCCGCTGTGATTTGTTGGGGAAGATTTTCTTCGATATCAAGGGCAAGGGTTATATTTGATTTGTCCGCCTTGCCCTTGATCATGATGAAACTATGGGCAAGCAGCGCCGCCAGATCAAATTTTTCCAGTCGAAGTTCCAGCTTGCCGGCCTCAACCTTGGAGAGATCGAGGATATCGTTTATCAGGGACAGGAGGTGACGGCTGGATTGGAGAACGTTGTGCAGATATTCCTCCTGGGTGCCGTTGAGTTCACCGAAATGCTTGTCCAGCACCACTTCGGTGAAGCCGATGATGGCATTCAACGGTGTCCGCAGTTCATGGCTCATGTTGGCGAGAAATTCGCTTTTGGCCACATTGGCCACTTCCGCTTCCTGCCGCGCCCTGCTCAGCTGATTGTAGGTTTCCTCCAGGGTGTCCATCATCACGTTGAAATCCATGGTCATGTTTTCCATTTCGTCAATGGCGGATTCCCATTGCTTGGGCGCGGGAACACGGATGCTCAGGTTTCCCTCTTTTTCCGTTACTTGGTGGAGGGCGGTTATCAACTGATTGATTTTGTTGAAAACCCGCATTTTGAGCAGGAAAAAAAGGGCGATGGAGATCGTTACCGAAGCAAAAAAAGGAATCAGGTTGGCGGTTATCAGACGACGCCGTTGCTGGATGAAGCTTTGTTTGTCGAGGGCCATGGTAAGGTAGCCGACGTTTTCACCAAAATTGTTCGACAGATTTTTTGTTTTGGTGGCATAGGACAGGCCCTGGTGGGTGAGGCTGTCTCCCTGGGGGAACTGGACGGTATCGCCAATGAAGCTGGTCAGGATGGGTTGAAGATCCTGATTGAAAAGGACGATTTCCGATCCGGCGATTTCCGTCATGTGCTGGATAAGGTTGGTATTGCCGTTAATCAGTTTGATCATGACAATATGCCCGTATGTATCACCGGAATCATGGACCAGGGACACGATGGACTTGATCGCCATGATTTTCTGCCGGCCCTTGCTGATTGCGGGAGACATGCCTTGCAGGGCGAGAATGGATGCGGGAATTTCGGTCAGGCAGACATGCTGTTCGAGTCGCCGCACGAAAATTTGGTATTTTGAATGATGGGAAATTTCCGTGCCGAGGCGGTTGCAGGAAACAAGATTAAGGTCGCCGTCAAAAAGGAAGATCAAGTCGATATTGTGTTTTGCGGCGATGGTCTGCAGCATGACGGTTATCGGCTTGATCTTGTCATAATCGAGGAAATCGACGAACTTGCGGTTTTGTTCCTTGATAATACCTGAGACCATGCCGATTTTATCGAGTTCGTAATTGAGGATTGATTCGGCAATGATCAGCTTTGATTGCAGTTGTTGGTTTAGCTGTAAATTTACTTTTCTGGTTTCCTGGATGGAGGAGTAAATGGCGTTGCCGATAATCACCGCAATGAGAAGGATGAAAAGCAGGATGAGTTTGCGGATAATGGTCCGGCGCGGCCCCTTTTCGAGGGCCTCCCTCCGCGCGGAATGGGAAGGCATGGAGCGCATCATTGGAGAATCTTCCGGGTGGTTTTGTGTTGACGGCGAAGCGCGCGGAAAGAGCAGGTTACTCGCACGAAAGCCGTTTCTGCAAGCTGCTCTGGCCGTGGATCAGCGGTAATCCCTCTGCCTGCCAGCGAGAGGTCCCCCCCTTTAAAATTCCAATCACCTCATATCCCTGCATGGTGAGAAATTTTGCCGCAATGGTGGATTGTTTCATAATCCAGTCCGTAATAAGTATTTTTTTGTTTTTCGGAATCAGATGAAAATTGTCCTCGAGAAAGACGAGAGGGCAATGGCGTGCACCCTTGATGTAATTGCCCGCCAGGGTGGAGTTGTCGAATTGGAAATCGAGATCGTCCAGCGTCAAGGTCTGTCGATCCAGGCTCCTGACATCAAGCAGGAAAATGTTATTGTCTTCGTTTAAGATTTTTTGAAATTCATGCGGCGGCAGTTTTGTTACCTTGACCTTTTGCCATTCTTCACTGGTGGTCATGGTGTAATTGAAATAGCGCCATTCGGGGATGCCGCCGGTAAAATAGTATACCTCCGTGTGACCTTTTGCCACCGCAATCCTTGCGGCGCGATTGCTGTAGGTTCACCTGTCGCTGAGGCAATGAAATATCAGCGGGGTCGACTTGTCAACCGGCAGATCCTTGGTGGTTGCCATTTTGGTGATGGGGATGTTGATCGACCCGGTAATGTGCTGGAAAGCGTATTCGATTTCACTAAGAACATTGACGATGACAATTTTTCTGTTGCTGTCGAGCATCTGCTTCAGCTCAAATGCCGCAATTTCCTTGTAGCCTTCCAGGGGCTGTTCCCGCTGCTCTCCGGCGTTTGTCCGTTCTTGCGCATCAAGGGGGGGGGGCAAAAACAACCCGAAAAATAAGATGATGAGAAATCCGTAGAGTTTTTTTCGTCTGTTCATCGTTGGCGCTCTTTTTCGCAAAGATCCTTGTCATAGGCCAGGGAGGTCTCCCGGTACTCGAGAGGAAGTTTTTCGTCGCGCCAGCGGACTATGCCTCCCTTGAGAACGCCGATGACGTTATATCCGAGATTGGTCAGGTACTTGGCGGCAAGGATGGATTTTTTATTGGTCCAGTCGCTGATAACGATATTCGCTTCTTTGGGAATATTTTTATGCCAGTCCGCCAGATAAACCATGGGGCAAACATGGGTGCCCTTGATAAAGATTTTTTCCAGGTTGCAGTCGATGGGCCGGACATCGAGAACGTACAGGGAATTGTCCTCTGCAAGCATGGAGTAAAGTTTCTTGGGGCTTATTTTGTTGACCTTGATATTTGCGTAATCCTCGTCGGCAATCAGAGGGTAATTGAATGACCTCCATTCCGGGATGCCGCCTTTGAAACAAAAAACATTGGTGTAACCACGTTCGACCGCAATCCTTGCGGCTCGAGGACTGTAAGGTCAGTCGAGTCCCATGCAGTAGATGATCAGCGGCGTTGATTTGTCCGCCGGCAACAGTTTTGTCCCAGGGAAGTCGACAACAGGGATGTTGATCGAGCCGGGGATGTGCAGACCATTATATTCGATATCGCTCAATACGTTGATTACGACCACATGGGGGGTGTTTTCAATCATGTTTTTGACTTCCGGAGCAGTAATATACTGCAGCGGTTTGCCGTGAACAATGCTTGCGGAAAATAACAGCAGCATGGCCAGCACCCAAAAGATCCGTGCACACATGCCGGCCGGAACGGGAAGCTGCGGGATATTTTTCATCATTGGAGCGCCTCGTTCAGATAACGGCTGACCTCACTGACGAATGTTCGCGTGTCGATGGGTTTGCTGATGTAGCCGGCGCAACCCGCGGCATGGGCTTTTTTTTCGTCGCTTTCCATTGCAAAAGAGGTGACGGCAATAATGGGGATGTGGCTGGTGAGCGGGTCGTTTTTGATGGTTTTCGCCGCGCTTAAACCGTCAAGCCCGGGCAGTTGGATATCCATGAGGATAAGATCCGGCAGTTCCTTTTGCGCGATCAAGATGCCGTTTTCGGCATTGGCAGCCTCCAAAACAAGAAAATTGCCCAACTCAAGGAGGGTTCGGACTAGTTTCAGGTTCAGCTCATTGTCCTCGATAACCAGAATTTTTTTCACCGACATGACTCCCATTATCCTGCATTGAAATTATATCCGGTCATCTTTCCAGCTTTTCAGCCGAATGATAACGAGAGGAATTATGGCATATTTTCGTTCGGAATACAACCTTCTCTTTTGTTGGGGGAATTTGCTGAAGGCGTAATTTTCCCGCATCAGGTTGAATGATCGCTCCGGGCCGCCTGTCCGGCAGAAAAAAATAGGAAATCAAATATTTTTCGTGGTAATATTGCAAAGGTAACCAGCGGGGGATCGATCTTGGCTGCCGCCCTGCCGAACGGCCGACGATTTTGATTGTTTTTTTAAGAAGCAAAGGGGACAAGATGGGAACGGAAAGCTCCGGTGATCATGTTTACGATCTGAGGCGCATTGAAGATGTTTTTGCCTGTCTTGAAATAATCAGTATCGCCCGTGGCGCAATGTTCGGGGTGGACCCCGAGATCGCCCGTCGCATGGAAAAAGTCAGTGACGCCCTGGGCGCTCTTGCGCAGATCGTCATGGACGGTGAGCTTGCCGGGTCGGCGTCTGCCGTTTCTCCTTCCGCAACGACCGAGCAAACCGTGATGCCCGGCGAAAAGTCTTCTGCCCGGGGGCGGGAGGTTGATGTTCTTGCCGATTTGACTTCCGACGTGAAACTGTCCGGAAAACCGGTCACCGGACGGCCCCGTCCGATCGACGATGGAAAAAGGAGTGGTGGTGGAGAGGAACGGGAGTCCATTGTTGATATTCTGACCGGTGAAAAAATAAAGTAAACGACGGGATTATTTTTTGTTCGCTATGCGGCAAAGACGATGTCGAAAGAAGAAGGATTGCTGGAAATAAAAGGAAATGGAGTTTCTGCGTGGCGAAAATTCTTGTTATCGATGATGAAACACAAATACAGGGTTTGTTGAAAAGACTGCTGGAAGGCTTGGGGCATTTAGTCATCACCGCCGATAATGGATCAGTGGGGTTGAAGTTGCTGCTTCAGGAACAGTTTGACTTGGTCATAACCGATATTTTCATGCCGGAGAAGGAAGGGTTGGAAACAATAATGGAGATCAGGCGCGATTTCCCGACCGTGAAAGTGATTGCCATGTCCGGCGGGGACAGCAGCGGTTGTGATTATCTTCCCTTGACCAAACCGCTAGGCGCGAACGGCTGCCTGAACAAGCCTTTCACGAATCATGAAATCGTGACGCTTGTTCAGGAGCTGCTCGACTGAGCGTATCTCTCGCCTATACCGTGCGGCAGAGGCGGCCGAAGCCTCCGGGAATCGTACCCGATGCCCAGAAAATCGTTCCTTGTTTAAAATCACAAAACCAGTAGCCGCCGGGTTCTCGCCTGCCGTCGACGAAAATAAACGGCTGGGCCGCGGAAAAGCATTGATGGAGATGCTGCCCTTTTGTGTTCTGTTGCGGCTCGAGCAGGGACAATGCCTCGGTCATGGTCGGGAGCCGCCAGTCGGCAAACCCGGCAAACTTTTCGTCGTTTACTTGCCTTATATACGCCTGTATTTTGCGGATGCTGTTAATGTCACAGCCTCCGCGCTGCCACATGATGCCGGTTGTCTTGTCGGTAACCGTCAGTCCGTCGCCGTTGTCCACCAGGAAATTGCTGAAACTGCCGGAGGGGTTATGCCGGCTGTCGAAGAATTTTGCCTGTCTGATGATTGCCGGAACGTCTTCGTCCCGAATTGCCGCGGCCGGCCGGTCAAGCTGAACGTTTTTCATGTCGGCCGGCAGCGGGGTTCTTGCCGACGGCAGGCCGCTGCCCATTGCTTCCTCCGTGATAATGGTGTCAAAGGGCAATACCTTGGCATCGTCGGGCGTGTCCACAACGTATTCCTTGAGCCATTTCTTCAGGATTTCGTCAATGGCGTAGCTTTTGTCCAGGCCGAAGGTTTTCCCCTGTTTTTTGACGGCCGTGTCGATCAGCTCCTGGGGTGCATCGATACGGGCAAGAACCCGGGCGTGTTTGATGCCGCGCTCCATGAGACATAAGGTTGGCGGATCTTGCCAGGTGTCGATAAAAAAATAATAATAGCGCTCCGACGCGTGTTTAATGCGTTCCTTGCCGCCCCAGCTTTCGAAGATGGCAAAGGTCTCTGCCGGATGCAGGTCCCAGTCGATGTTCGGCAGGTTGTCGGATGGAAAGTCCAGTTTTTGAAATAAGCCCATGATTCCTCCTCGTGAAGTGGATTTTACGTTGCCCGGCGGATGATTTGTGAGAGCCTTCAGTCAATGACGAGAAAACAAAATAAAGTTTATATTTGATAATAGTTATTGTTTTGTAAAAAAGCAAGCTTTAAAGGCAATGATTGCTTGATAAAAAATCACGCTGATGGGGGTGATGGATGAAGGTGGTTTTCCTTGGTGATTCCCTGGTTCAATTTTATGATTGGCAGCAGTGCTTTCCAGGGATTTCCGTCGTCAACAGGGGGATTGCCGGTGAAACAGTCGGCGGGTTGCGTCAGCGCATGGATCACGAGCTTGATCGGTTTGCCGCTGACGCGCATGTCGTTATGCTCATGATCGGCGCCAACAATGTCGTCATGCAGGATTATGGCTTCATGCCGGATTATCAGGCCATTCTCGGCAAGGTAAGAGAAAAAAATCCGACGTGCCGGCCGGTGGTGACAAGTCTTTTCCCGTTCCGGCTTCCCCGGCTTGCTCCGGATGGCGTTTTGCGGCTTAACCGCCTGTTGCGGAAGGCGGCCGGTGAATGGCAGGCGGATTATCTTGACATCCATGAACATTTTGTTGCGGTGGAATCACGGGGCAACAGTTGTTTTGTTGCGGATGGGGTGCATCTGTGCGAAACCGGATACCGGGTTTGGACGGAAGAGATACGGCATTATTTGCGAAGGCTGTCGGATGGATAGGGGGTGTTTTTTTGGCGAGAGAGCTTGCTATTTACCGGAGGCGATGATAGTGTTTTATGTATTTTACATCGAATGGTTTCTGGTTCGGAGCTTGACCGACAGCGGAGTTTTATTTTTTCAAATCAGTCGCATTGAGGTTTTTTTATGTACGTGAAAATTGACAAAGAATCAATTGAGGTAATCGTTTTAACCGCAACGACGAAAATTGTCGGAACAATTTATACACTTCCCCAGGAACGATTGACCGATTTCATGAGTGAATCCGGTTCGTCAAACACACTCCCCATGACCGATGCGTCAATATATACCCTGGTTGACGGAAAATTCATCGCCAAGACAAAATTTCTCAGTCTGAATAAAAAAGACGTTTCCATTATCTTCCCCTCTTCTGAATTAATTAAATAACCCGGTCCGTTTTTTTTCCCGTGCCGCGGTATCGTCCATATCCTCCTGATGCGAAAGAGGTTCCGTGCTGTGCTGAGGTTTATTTTGTTTTCAAGTAATGGCACTTGCTTGCCGTCTTTTGTCATTTCACGAATGTGTTTCGGTGAGCTTTCTCCCGTTATGATGGCTTGTAAGGTTTGGGGCACAATTGCCGGTGGGGAAAATGGACCGGAAAACAGCTGAGCACGAATTAGCCGAAACCACGACATTGTATGAAATAACCAAGGTTCTGGCTTCGTCCATTGACCTGCGGGAATGTCTCCATCACGTCATGAAGATTCTGGCGGAAAAAAAAGGCCTGCATAACGGCACCGTCAGCATTATTAATCCTGCTACCTCCAATCTGGAAATTGAAGTGGCCTTCGGCTTGACGGCCGAAGCGCGGAAAAGGGGGAAATATCGTGTCGGCGAGGGCATCACCGGCCGGGTTGTGGCAAGCGGTGCGCCGATCGTGGTCCCGCAGATCAGCGAGGAGCCGCTGTTTTTGAACAGGACCAGATCCAGGGGGGATATCAGGCAGAAGATGGTTTCCTTTCTCTGTGTTCCTATAAAGCAGGGGCAGCAATCCATCGGTGCCTTGAGTGTCGACCGGGAGTATCGCGAAGGGCTCGAGTTTGACAAGGATCTGCGGTTTCTCACCATTATCAGTGGTCTCATCGCCCAGTCCGTCACCCGGATTTTGGCCGTCAGTGAAGAACGGAAGCGGCTGGAAAGGGAAAACATACTTTTAAAAAAGGAACTGCGCGGCAAGTATCAGATCGGTAATATCATCAGTAACAGCAGTCGCATGCAGGAAGTATTCGAGATGATCTTCCGGGTGGCTGATTCAAACGCCACCGTGCTGTTGCGGGGGGAGTCCGGCACCGGGAAAACCCTGGTGGCCAAGGCGATTCATTACAACAGCAAACGTGAAAAAAAACCTTTTGTGGCGGTGAACTGTTCCGCCTTGCCCGAAACCTTGCTTGAAAGCGAACTGTTCGGTCATGAGAAGGGGGCCTTTACCGGGGCCAGCAATTTGAAAAAAGGCCGTTTTGAACAGGCGGAAGGCGGCACCGTTTTTCTTGATGAAATCGGGGATCTGAGCCATCCGGTGCAGGTGAAGCTGCTCAATGTGGTGCAGGACCGGGAGTTTCAGCGACTGGGAGGAACCGCGCCGATTAAATGTAATGTACGGCTGATTGCCGCCACGCACAAGGATCTGGAAAAGGCGGTGGAAAGCGGCAACTTCCGCGAGGATTTTTATTACCGGCTCAATGTGTTTCCCGTTTACCTTCCGCCCCTGCGGGAACGGAGAACCGATATCCTGCTGCTGGCCGAATATTTTCTCAAGAAGTTCTGCGCTGAAAATGAAAAAAATATTCCCCGCATCACCACCCCGGCCATTGATCTGCTCATGCAGTATCACTGGCCGGGCAACGTCAGGGAGCTGCAGAACTGCATGGAGCGGGCAGTGCTGATCTGTGATGAGGATGCCATCAAGAGTTATCATCTTCCGCCCACCCTGCAGAGCTCGGAAAGCACCAATGCGGGAAACCCTCTTTCCCTTGCCGCGGCAGTGGAAAACTTTGAAAGGGAACTCATTATCGACGCCCTGAAAAGGGCCAGGGGAAATCAGACCCGGGCCGCCAGGATGCTGGAAACGAGCCTGCGCATCATCAATTATAAAATCCATAAATACGCTATTGAGCCCCAGGGTTTCAAGGTGGAACCGCCGTGAAGATCGTTCTCCACGTCTGCTGCGGACCATGCGCCGTTTATCCCCTTGATGTTTTAAGGCGAGAGAAAATGGCGGTGAGTGGATTTTTTCATAATCCCAACATTCATCCCTTCCGGGAATTCAAGCAGCGGATTGGTGCCCTGGAGGAGCTTGCCGCGCACGAGCATTTCCAGGTTACCATCGACCGGGAATATGGCTTGCGGTCATTTCTCCGGCAGGTTGTCTTTCATGAGGATGATCGATGCGGTTTCTGCTATGAGATGCGTCTTGCCGCCACGGTCCGGCACGCTCTTGCCGTCAAGGCGGATGCATTTACTTCCACCCTGCTGTACAGCCGTTACCAGAATCACGAGTTGATCCGCAAACAGGGAGAGGTGCTGGCAGAGCGTTTCGGCATGCCGTTTTACTATCAGGATTTTCGTGCCGGCTGGCAGGAGGGCATTGATCGCTCGAAGGCCATGGGGCTTTATCGTCAGCCTTACTGTGGTTGTATTTACAGTGAGCAGGAGCGCTATGATAAAGGGTGGCGAAAGAGAATGGAAAGGGGTGGATAGGCAAACAGGCCTTCATGCGGCGAATGGCACCGACATGACGGCCTGTTTGTTTGCCGACCGAGGATGATGAGTTATTGCGTCGTTTGCGTCGTTGCGCCGAAATCCTTGAATGTGGCCCAGTCCGGCAGGCCGATTTCCGGAATCCAGTCCCGCCAGCTGCCTTTTATCGACTGCCCCGATTCAAGCTGGGCAAGAAGATTTTCCGCCTCCGGTGCAACGGAACTGTCCGGATAGTTGTCCATGATATAGTGGAGCCTGGCCTTGCTTTGCTCGAACTTTTCGGTTTTGATGTAAAAAGCCGCCACATACATCTCATGGCCGGCGAGAAAATCACGGACAATGCGGATTTTGGCCTTGGTTTCTTCCGTGTAGGGCGATACCGGGTACACCTTGAGCAATTTGTTGAAGGCGTTTTCCGCATCAATGGCGTGGCCGGGATCCCGGTCGATGGTGTCTATCTGCTTGTAATAGCACATCCCGATCTGATACAGGACATAGGGCAAGGCCTCATTGGTCGGGTGGTTTTTGCTGAATTCCTCGTAAGCGGCAATCGCTTCACCGTAATGGCCCAGATGGTAGTGGCAGTCGGATGTTTTCAGTTCGGCCATCAGGCTGAAGCGGCTGAAGGGGAAACGCTCCTGGATTTCTCCGAAGAGTTTCAGGGCGCTGCTGTACTGGCCGTTGTTGAATTCGTCCATGGCGTCCATGGCCAGGGATTCCGGTGAGGCCTGGACCGTATCGCCGTCCGAGAACATGGACCGGATGTCGCGGTAAACCGAACAGCCGGGCAGGAGAAGCAGGGCGGCACAGAGAAAGAGCAGAAGCAGCTGTTTGGGCCATAATGCGCGAGAATGGTTTCGTAAAATGAGCTTCATGGTAAGGATCGTTGTTTTTCCTGGACAAGTGAAAGGCGCGGACATGGGAATGCCGGCTTTGCCGCGCTTTTTTTATTTGAGTGAGCCGAGGTAGTCCTCAGCGGCAAGACAGGCGACCGCGCCTTCGCCGGCGGCATTGACAATCTGGCGGACCAGTTTGCTGCGGATGTCGCCCGCCGCCATAACGCCGGGCTGGGATGTTCTCATTTCCCCGTCGGTTACGATAAAGCCGGCTTCGTTTTTCAATTGGTCAAAGGGCAGCATTTCATTATTGGGCCGGGTGCCGATGAGCACGAACACGCCTTTGACGGCAAGGGTTGATTCTTCGCCGGTAACGACGTTTTTCAGACCCACTTCTTCGACCTCCTTGTTGCCGAGGATTTCCGTGACAACCGAATTCATGATGAACTCGATCTTGTCATTGGCAAAGGCCTTTTCCTGCAGGATTTTTGTGGCCCGCAACTCATCCCGGCGGTGAATGACGGAAACCTTGGCGGCAAACTTGGTGAGGTGGATCGCCTCCTGGATTGCGGTGTTGCCGCCCCCGACCACAACAATCTCAAGCCCCCGGTAAAAAGGGCCGTCGCAGGTGGCGCAGTAAGAAACCCCTTTGCCGGTCAACTCCTTTTCGCCGGGAACACCGAGCTGATTCGGTCTGGCGCCGGTGGCAATAATAACCGCCTGGCTGGTGATGGTTTCTCCGTTTTCCAGGAGGATTTTTTTGACCGGACCGACAAGGTCCATGGAGCGTACTTCGCCCAGCCTGGTAGCCAGTTCAAAACGGGCAGCCTGGGCGGTCATTTTTTCCGCCAGATCGAATCCGGAGATCCCTTCCGGAAAACCGGGAAAGTTGTCCACCCAGTCGGTGTTCATGACCTGGCCGCCGGGGGCTCCTTTTTCCAGAAGCACGACATTCAGTCGTGCCCGGGCCGCATAAATGCCTGCCGTGAGTCCGGCCGGTCCCCCGCCGACGATGACCAGTTGGTAATCAGTGGTTGTCATTATTTGTCAAGCATGGCCATCATCTGGGTTTTGCCGACAGCGCCGGTGATCTGATCGGCAACTTCGCCGTTTTTGAAAAAGATGAGGGTCGGGATGGCGCGGATACCGTATTTTCCCGGGGTTTCGGGATTCTCGTCAACATTCATCTTAACGATCTTTACCTTGCCCGCATACTCGCCCGCAAGTTCGTTGATCATGGGGCCGATGGCCTTGCAGGGGCCGCACCAGGGCGCCCAGAAGTCAACCAGGGCCGGAATGTCCGATTTGAGAATCTGTTGCGCGAAATCCGCATCTGTTACGTGAAGAACCTTGTCGTCCGCCATGCTTTCCTCCCTGGGTGAAGTGATAATATCCCAAAAAACAGTTGATAGGTGAATTTAAATGTCGGTGATTTCCTCCTGCAGTCTTATTGCTGGAATATCTTGGTCATTTTAACGGGAGTTCCATGTGATGACAAGATAATTCTCTCCTTTTTCAATACCTTTCACGTGACAAGGAGCCGAGTGAACCGGTCTTTGCCGCGCTTGTTTCTTGACAAGAACAAAGGAGCTGATATTGTGTCAGCAAACCGCTTTTCAGTTATTTCACAGGGGATAAACCACTATGGGGAAAAAAGTTACATTTTTACCGGACCGGACCACCATCACGGTTGAGGATGGAGAAAACCTGCTTGCCGCGGCGGCCGGGGCCGGGGTCTATCTGCACGCATACTGCGGCGGCGACGGCGTCTGCGGCAAATGCAAGGTAAAGATCGTCGAAGGGGAGGTGGCCGCTGATCGGGGCCAGCATCTGAAATCGACAGAGTATGACCAGGGAATCAGGTTGGCCTGCCAGGCGTCCGTGGTCAGTGATGTTGTGGTTGAAATTCCGGCGCAAATGGGAAAGGACGGCAAGGCCCTGAGGCGCAAGCCGAAGACCACCAGGGCTATTTCCGCCAGATCCCTTGAGGCGCTGATCGGGAAATGGGATGTGGATCCGCCGGTGGAAAAACGTTTCCTCAAGCTTGATCCCCCTTCCCTTGAAGACAACGTGCCGGACCTGCAGCGCCTGCTCAGGGCGATCCGCAAGGGCTGTTACGAATGCAAGGAACCAACCTACGATCACCCGGAGATGTTGAAAGAGCTGCCTTTCATCCTGCGGGAGGCAAAATGGGAGGTGACCGTCCTCATGCTGCGCGGCAAGCGGTCGGAAGAGCCGGACAGGATTATCGCCATCGAGCCGGGCAACACCACCGACCGTTTGTATGGTCTGGCGGTTGACATCGGCACCACCACGGTGGGCGGCATCCTGATGGATCTCAATTCCGGCAAGGTGCTGGCCGAGTCTTCGGCCTATAACGGTCAGATTCCCTACGGCGAGGACGTCATTTCCCGCATTATCTATTCCCAGCGACCGGGTGGGCTGCGCATCCTGCAGGAAAGGGTGGTGCATACCATCAATGAGATTATTCAGTCGGTCTGCCGCAAGGTGGTGATCAGCCCCAGCGATATCAGTTATATCATGGCGGCCGGCAATACGGTTATGAGTCATCTGCTGCTCGGCATTGATCCGAAATTTATCCGCGAGGCCCCCTATGTGCCGACCTGCAGCCAGTTTCCGTTGACCCGGGCCGCGGGGCTCGGCGTCATGGCCCACTCCTCGGTGCGTCTCTTTCTTTATCCTTCCATTTCGAGCTATGTGGGAGGCGATATCGTCTCCGGTGTTCATGCCTGTCAGATGCACAAGAGCCCCGAGCTGACCCTGTTCATTGATATCGGCACCAACGGCGAGATTGTGGTGGGCAACCAGGATTGGATGATGTGCACCGCCTGTTCGGCGGGGCCGGCCTTTGAGGGCGGCGGCATCCGCCACGGCATGCGGGCCAGCAGCGGGGCGATTGAGAATTTTCATATCCATCCCCAGACCTATGACCCGATGATCATCACCATTGATCGCACCAAGCCGCGTGGGATTTGTGGGTCAGGTCTGATCAGCATCGTTTCCGAGCTGTTCGAGGCGGGGGTGGTGGACCAGCAGGGGAAATTCAACCGATCCATCGATCATCCCCGCATCCGGGAAGGGCTGGATGGGTATGAATACGTGCTGGCCTGGTCAAAGGATTCGCTGATCGGCGAGGATATCGTCATCACCGAGGTTGATCTTGACAATCTGATCCGGGCCAAAGGAGCCATGTATGCCGGGTACCTCACCCTGCTTGACTCCGTGGGCATGACGTTCACCGACCTTGACAGGATCATCCTGGCGGGAAATTTCGGCGCGTATCTCGATCTGGAGCAGGCCATCAGCATCGGGCTGCTGCCGGACATCAACCGGGAAAAATTCTTTTATCTGGGCAACGGTTCGCTGCTCGGCGCCCAAATCAGCCTTGATGACCACAAGCGTTTCCGCGAAAGGTCGGAGGTGAGCAAATTGATCACCAATATGGAGCTCAGCGAAAGCCCGGATTTCATGAACCATTACATGGCCGCCCTGTTTTTGCCCCATACCGACCTGAGTCTGTTTCCGTCCGTCAAGATCAAGCAGGCGGGATAAGAGGGCAAAAGAGTGGAGGTGCAGCCCGATCTTTCCGTTTTTGTGTGGGCTGCGGGCCGGCCCGCGCTGATCCGGCGTTTTCTGGGCACCCTTTACGGCACGGCGGATCATGTGGGATTGGAAGTTTTTGTCGCGATGCGCGACCCGGCGGGTGACGCCGCTGCCTTGGCGGAAGAATTTTCCGATCTCACGCTTGTGGCCTGTAACGGCGGTGATCCTCCGGGTCGAGTGGTCAATGAGGTTCTGCGTCGTTCGCGCGGCCGCTATTTTTCCCTGTGGGATCAGTCGACAATGGTCGCCGAGGGCTGCCTTGCCTCCCTTGTCGACTTTCTCGACGAGGTGCCGGAGGCCGGCATCGTTGGGCCGAAGATACGAGATGAATCGGGGCGGATCCAGCCGGTGGCCCGGAAATTTCCCTCGGTCTTGTCCCTGATTTTTTCTTCCTCGCTTTTGCCCGGGCAGCCGGTTCCCGGCTGGGGGGAGTATGCCGGCGGCGAGACGGATTGGTTCGCCGGACCGGGCATGGTTGTCAACCGCTGTCTGCTTGACGAGATCAACGGCTTCCATTCCCGTCTTGACGGCTTTTTCTGGCAGCTTGAGTTGTGCCGGGCAGCCCTTCGTTCCGGTTGGCATGTTCATTATCTGCATGATGCCCAGGCCACGGGATCCCTGGCACGGTGGCAGGCGGCAACGGGAGGGACGGCATCCGGCCCGGTCCGTCGACTGTGGCGGGTTTGTCTGCTGATGTGGCCCCGGCGGCGTGAATAGATTTCTTACCCGATCCGGTTTTTTTGTTGTTGTCGAAGGTGGACAGGAGTAAAATTTCAGCGGCTGAAACGCCTCAATCTCTTGCCGTGGTCGGCGCGAGATGGATGAGGTTGAAATGATAAAATTTGCGATGAGGACAACACCATGAACATGCACGCTTCCCCTGATCCATCATGCCGTATCCGTCCGTCCCTTGCTTTTTTCCGGTTCCTCATGGCCGTTTTATTGGCGGCCATGTTCCTCCTGCCGGGCTGCGCCACCGTCGGCCGTGATTTTCCCGTTTCGCAGATTCCCCGTATCCAGATCGGCCGGACGACCCAGAACGATATCCGGGCAATGTTCGGCGAGCCCTGGCGGGTTGGTATTGAAAACGGCGAAAAAACATGGACCTACGGCAAATACCGGTATGGCGTTTTTTCCGAAACCAGCACCCGGGATCTGGTGATACGTTTTGATAATTATGAGGTTGTGAGCTCGTATACCTATAACACCACCGACTAAACAGCGCAGCAGGCGCGACCTGCTTGATGAGGAGGAATGATGAATATAGCCCTGATTGCATGCAGCGATAATCCGGAAATTTTATGGAATGCCTTTCGCATGGGCAATCTCATGCTGGAAAAAATGGATGAGGTCACTATTTTTCTCAATGGCCCATCCGTTTCCTATGCGTCGCTGGCCTCGCAGAATTTTCCCCTGTCGGAGCTGGCAAAGCTGTTTACCCTGTCCGAGGGCGTTTTGCTCGCCTGAGGGAAATGTCTCGACCTCCACGGTGTGGAGGAAGGATTTCACCGCCGGGGCAAACAGGACGATCTCTATGAACTGATTGTGAAAAGTGATCGCGTTGTAACCTTTTGAAAGACCGGCGGGGGTGCGGCCTCTGTTCATCGTGCGCCGCCTGACCGGAAGACTGTCTTGAACCGTGCACGGCTCATCGCTTTCAGCCATGTCCGCTAGGTAGTTTTGCGTGTTGACAATGCAGGTTAATCACGCTATTTTGCCTTGTTACCCCTTATCCGGCCAATTCCGGTCCGTACGTCCATAACCGTTCAATCTATATATGACAAGGAGTGAGAGCATGTCGCAGAAGGTATTAGCAATTGCTGAAAGCATCAACATCATGGGCAAGAGAAGCGGCGGCGCCATGAAAGAGAGAAACCCCGGTCCCGTTCAGGAGATGGCCAAGGAAGAAAGTGCCGCGGGCGCCTCCTATCTTGATCTGAATATCGGCCCGGCACGAAAAGACGGTACCGAATTGATGCCCTGGGTGGTGCAGACCGTGGAAGCCGTCACCGCGACCCCTCTTTGCCTTGATACCACCAATACCGCAGCCATGGCTGCAGGCTTCCAGGCGGTGAAAAACAAGGCGGACGCCATCATGAATTCCATTTCCGCCCAGCCGGAAAGAATGGAGAAACTCATCCCGGTTGCCGCCGAGGCAGGCTGCAACGTCATCGCCCTGCTGTGGGGACCGGAGGGTATGCCCCGTGATTCCAACGAGCGCGCCGCCATGGCGGTTGACCTGATGATGGCGCTGGCCGAAGCGGGGATCCCCAATGAAAAGATGCTTTTTGATCCCATCGGCACCCCGATTACCCTGGGTGCCGATCAGATCGCCTCAGGCCTTGAGTTTCTCAGCATGCTGCAGGATATCGCCCCCGGTGCCGGTTCAACCGTCGGTTTGTCCAATGTGTCAAACGGCGTGGCCGAGCATCTGCGCAAATATCTTGACCGGACCTACCTCATCATGCTGATGAAATACGGCATCAGCACCGCTATTGTTAATTCCTACGATGCCGAGCTGATGGCCATCTGCAAGGGCGAGCGCCAGAATCTGGTTGATATGGTACACGGCATGATGGACGGCAATGATCCTGATCCGTCCACCTTGACCGGCACCGCCCTTGAGCATTACAAAACCTATAAAGTTCTTTCCGGTCAGGCCGTCTTTTCCGAGTCATGGCTTGAGTTGTAAAAGTTGTCACGGTCTGAAATGGTGAAAGGGGCCGCCTCAGGCCCCTTTGCTGTTTGAGCGAACGGAGGGCGGCATGACGGATATCCCTTTGCATCATATTGTCTACGGTACATGCACTGATTTCGTCACCGGGGAGACATTGACCGACACCGATGATGAAAGGATTCGGCAGAGGATTTCCCGTTTGCTGGTGGAGGAAAGGGGATTTGCCAAAGGTGAACTTGAAATGCGCCGGCGGATTGAAACCCTTTTCGCCCATCAGTTTGTCACCTCGAAGATTGATATTGTTGTTCAGTATAACGGTAAAAGTTTTATGATCATCCGTTATGCCCCGGGATCGCTGGTCACCCGCGAACGCTCCGCCATTGCCGCGGCCAGGGTTCTCAACGAGGATTACCAGATACCGCTTGCCGTTGTCACCAACGGCGTGGATGCCGAGTTGCTCGATTGTTTGACCGGCAAGGTGCTGGGAAGCGGCATGGGTGCCATCCCCTCCCGGGACGATGCGGCCCGGATGTTTGATCAGCTCCGCTTTCTTCCATTGCCCGAGCCGGTAAAGCGGGAGAAGGAATTGCGGATATTAAATGCCTATGATGTTGAGGTTTGCTGCGCGGGAGGTCCCTGCGCCTTGCCCCATGCCCCGGAAGGAAGGGGCGGGAATACGATAACGGAGAAAAAAGATGGCTGAGTGGACAAAGTCAAGCTGGCAGAATTTTACGGCGCTGCAACAACCGAAATGGCCTGATCGGCAGGCATATCAGGAGGCGATTGATACTATTTCAAAATTGCCGCCCCTGGTGTTTGCCGGGGAAATCCGCGAATTAAAAAAACAGCTGGCCGATGCGGTTGAAGGCAAGGCTTTTTTGCTGCAGGGCGGGGATTGCGCCGAGGATTTCAATAAATGCACCGCCCCTGGAATCAGGGAAACCCTGAAGGTTATTCTGCAGATGGCGGTCATTTTGAGCTATGCGGGCGGCAAGCCGGTCATTAAGGTGGGTCGCATGGCAGGGCAGTATGCCAAACCGCGATCCGCGGACACGGAAATGGTGAACGGCAAGGAGATCGCCAGCTACCGCGGCGATATGGTCAACAGTCCCGATCCCGATGAAGCGGCGCGCCGTCCTGATCCGCAGCGCATGGTCAAGGGATATTATCTGGCCGCGGCCACCATGAATATCACCCGGGCCTTCACCCGGGGAGGGTATGCCGCTCTGCAGCGGGTCAATTCCTGGAACAACGAGTTTGTCAAGGCCTCGCCCATGGGGCGCTCCTATGAACGGCTGGCCCGCAACATTAATCAGGCCCTGCATTTCATGGAGGTTATCGGCCTGGATACCGATATCCCGCAACTCAATCAGGCCTCTTTCTTTGTTTCGCACGAGGCCCTGCTCCTTGGCTATGAAGAGGCCCTGACCCGGCAGGATTCCATCACCGGTCAGTGGTACGACTGCAGCGCTCACATGGTCTGGATCGGCGACAGGACCAGGCAGCTGGACGGCGCTCATGTGGAGTTTCTTCGCGGCGTGTTGAACCCGATCGGCATGAAGATCGGACCGAAGCACGATGTGGAGGAGGTTAAAAAGCTGATCCGCAAACTTAATCCGGAAAACGAAGCCGGCAGAATGACCCTGATCACCCGCTTCGGCGCCAAGGATGTGGACAAATATCTCCCTCCCCTGATCCGGGCGATCAAGAACGAGGGATTCAAGGTGGTGTGGAGCTGCGACCCCATGCACGGCAACACCTATACGGCGGAGTCCGGTCATAAAACGAGGAACTTCAACGAAATTCTCCAGGAACTGCAATGCTTTTTCGAGATTCACTGGGCAGAGGGATCGATTCCCGGCGGAGTTCATTTTGAATTGACCGGCGACAATGTCACCGAGTGTACCGGCGGCGGCCGCAATATTCTCGATCACCAGTTGCAGCAGAATTATCAGACCAACTGCGATCCCCGTCTCAACGCCGAGCAGAGCCTGGAGCTTGCGTTCCAGATCGCCGAGATGATCCGCAGTTAAGCGCGCATCATCGATACGGATTCACCGTTTTTCTTGCAAGCGGTCATGAGAATATGTTTCATGACCGCTTTTTGTTGTGTTTGAGAATAATTTTTACTATTATGAGGAAATATCTGTCGATGCTACGATGTGACATCGCGGCGGAATCCGCTTTTCCAATTAAAAATTAAAAAAAACAGAGGTTATGGATAAAATAGAATTTGCCAAGGCAAGAAAGAGTTTGGGGAAAACCCAGAAGGAACTGTCATCTCTTCTCGGGGTTTCACTCAAGGCCATTCACAGCTATGAACAGGGCTGGCGCACCATCCCCTCCCATATCCAGCGGCAGCTTTTTTTTCTGCTGTCCAGCCAGCGAAGGCTGGACAAGACGCGGAAGCCATGCTGGGAAAGGAAAAATTGCGAGCGCAAGGAGCAGTGCCCTGCCTGGGAATTTCAGGCAGGACATCTCTGCTGGTTCATCTGCGGCACACTCTGTGACTGCACAGTGGAGAAAAGCTGCAAGGAAAAAATCGAGACCTGCAAGGAATGCGAAGTCCTGACCTCACTCCTGTGAGTCGCTTCCGCAGAAAGTGAAATGAGGTGGGCCTTTGACGATCATCTCGGCCAGGGTCATCTTGACCTTGGGCAGTATGGTGCGTTTCCGGCCCAGCCACTCCATTTCAAGCAATACCAGCCGTTGATAAAGTCCGGTCCGGTCGAGATGCGGGACATCGTCTCGCCCCGCGACAATCTCCTGGCAGCGGAAGCAGCCGGGAAACTCCAGCCGCTTGCCGTCCGGCCGGGTCATGGCGGACGGCACCCCGTGCATGCGGCAGATCATCAGCCGGTGCGGGTAAAGGGCGCAAAGGCCTTCCTCGTTGACGGGGCACATGAGACTGGGTCTTTCCCCCTGGGCCAGCATGCGGTTGCTCTTCGTTACATAATCCTCAGCCCGTTTTTCAAAATATTTTCTTTTTTCTTCCGGCAGTTTTCGTAGTCCTTCCCACAGATAGGCCCATTCCGTATAGGTATGGTGCTGGAAATAACTGTCACAGCAGTTGTCCGGGCAGCCTCGGCAGGTGAACATCAGTTCGCGTGCCAGCGCATCGTAAGCGGTTTCCATATCGGAATAGAGTTCCGCCACCTGGCGGGCGATTTCCTCCGGTAAAATTTCGGTTTTCATGGCGCATCCTTTTAATGAATTGACAATCGGCCATTGATAATGGTCAATTAATGGCATTGTGTCAATTTATTCCTGGCTTTCAATTTTTTTCAGGAGCAACATGCATGGGTGAGGGGTTGAGATGTTTCAAGGCATATGATATTCGCGGCAGGGTGCCGGATGAGTTAAACGAAGAGCTGGCCTATAAGATCGGGCAGGCCTATGCGGCTCGTTTTACGCCTGCGAAAATGGCCGTCGGCCATGACATCCGCCTCTCCGGACCGACATTGTCCCGCGCCCTGGCGGCTGGGTTTCTGGACGCCGGGGTGGATGTCGTGAACCTTGGCATCTGCGGCACGGAAGAGATTTATTTTGCCGCCTTTTCCCTTGATGTTGACGGCGGCATCATTGTCACCGCGAGCCATAATCCCGCCGACTACAACGGCATGAAGCTGGTTCGCAAGGGTGCGGTGCCGGTCAGCGGTGACACGGGTCTGAAAGACATCGAGCAGCTTGCCCTTTCCGGCAAGGGTTTTGTCGCGCCCCGGAAGGGCAAACTCGAACACGTCGACAACCGGGGAAAATATGTCGATCACCTTCTTGGTTATGTTGATGTTTCATCGCTGCAACCTCTGCGACTGGTGGTCAATGCCGGAAACGGCTGTGCCGGAGCGGTGATCGATCAGCTGGAAAAATCACTTCCTTTCAGTTTTGTCAAAATTTTCCATGAGCCGGACGGCTCGTTTCCCAACGGCGTTCCTAATCCACTGCTGCCGGAAAACCGCCGGAAGACTGCTGAGGCTGTTCTTGCCCACGGAGCAGACATGGGAATTGCCTGGGATGGAGATTTTGACCGCTGTTTCTTCTTTGACGAGACAGGAACATTTGTCGAGGGCTACTATATTGTCGGCCTGCTGGCCCGGACGCTGCTCGCCAAACGGCCGGGTGAGAAGATTATCCATGATCCTCGTCTTACCTGGAATACGGTTGACGTGGTGCAAAAGGCCGGGGGGGTTCCGGTGATGAGCAAGACCGGCCATGCCTTTATCAAGGAGAGGATGCGGGCGGAAGACGCCCTCTACGGCGGCGAGATGAGCGCTCATCACTACTTTCGACAGTTTTCCTATTGCGATTCCGGCATGATTCCCTGGCTGCTCGTTGCCGAACTTGTCGGCGCCACCGGCATGACCCTTTCCTCCATGGTTCGCGATATGCGGCAAGCCTACCCGGTGAGCGGGGAAATCAACAGCCGGGTCAGCGATCCGGATGCGGTGATCGCCCGCATTGAGGGCATCTTTGCCGGGCAGTGTCCGGATCGGGATTATACAGACGGGCTCAGCATGAGCGGCCCGGCCTTTCGTTTCAATATCAGGAAATCAAATACGGAACCATTGCTGCGGCTCAACGTGGAAACCCGGCATGATCAAGATCTGCTTGAGAAGAAAACAGGGGAACTGCTCGGTATCATTGGTGAGTATAAAAAAGTGTGAGAAAGAAGCTCTGCTGCCGGAGCACGAGATGGTTTTACGAGTAACCGAAAAATGAAGAAAAGGAGGCTTTATGAAGAGGCGTGTCACCATGCAGCTTTCGATGCTTGTCAGTCTGTTGGTATCCGTTTTGATCGTGTCCTGTGTGACGATGACACCTCCGGGCAGTCCGGAAACCGGCTACACCATCACCGGCTTTGTGGGTGAATCACCGGAAGTCCCGGCCGCCTCGGAGCCCGTCACCCTGCTTGACGGGAACAGCGAAAGACCCATAACAAGCGATACCACCAACTTTTTCGGCAAATACACCTTCGCCGGCTTGCCTCCCGGACTCTATATCCTGCAGGTTCGCAAAATTAAATGGGCCGTTCTGCTGCAAGACCGCAGCGAACGCCTTGATATTGACTTGAGCGCGCCGGAAGGAGCGATGAATTACGGCGGTCATTACGCGAAAAAGGCCTTTGCCGAGAAAACCGCCGCACAAGGCAGCGGCGCAAAGGTCGGCACAACTCCCCCGGCCGGCAATGACGCCAAGCTCGCGGAACAGATGGCCGGTATTTGGTGGGGATATTCCGGTTCCACGGAACGAAAAATAGCACTTTGTCCGGATGGCAGCTATAACGACTACCGGGAGTCGGGCTATTCGGGCAGCTCCGCCGATTCGCTCGGTAATCAAACCATGGCGTGGGGCACGGCGAGTCAGGGGGGAGGCTCAGGCAGCTGGTCCATCCAGGGGACCACCGAGCAGGGAACAATCACGGTTTCCTACAATAACGGCAAACAGAAAGTCATACAGTATCGGCAATGCGGAGACCGGGGATGCCTTCTTTTCGACGGCAACAAGCTGTGCCGCTCCGGCAGCTGCAACTGATCCGGGATTGGGTGATCATTCCCACCCCGGGACCGGGGAATGATCACCTTGCGCTGGTTAGATGGTATCCACTATGTTATTGAAGGTGGCGCTGGGGCGCATGGCGCGAAACGTCTTTTCCGCATCCGGCCGATAATACCCGCCGATATCCGCCGGTCGTCCCTGGGCGCTGTTTAATTCGGCAATGATTTTTTCTTCATTGTCGCGCAACTCCTGCGCCACCCTGGTGAAACGCGCCTGCACGTCCTTGTCTTTGTTCTGGGCGGCGAGGCTTTGCGCCCAGTAAAGGGCCAGGTAAAAGTGGCTGCCTCGGGTATCGAGTTGTCCGACCTTCCGTGACGGAGACTTTTCGTTTTCCAGAAACGTGCCGATGGCCTGATCGAGGGTTTCGGCGAAAAGTCGTGCTTTTTCATTTTTGCATGTGCTGTAGATGTGCTCGAATGAGGGAACCAGCGCACAGAATTCACCGAGGGAATCCCAGCGCAGATGGCCTTCCCGCAAAAACTGCTCGACATGTTTCGGCGCTGACCCGCCTGCGCCGGTCTCAAACATGCCGCCGCCGTTCATGAGCGGCACGATGGAAAGCATTTTCGCGCTGGTGCCGAGTTCCAGGATGGGGAAAAGATCGGTGAGATAATCACGCAGCACATTGCCGGTGACGGAAATGGTATCTTCTCCCTTGCGGATTCTCTCCAGGGAAAAGCGCATGGCTTCCTCCGGCTGCATGATGCGGATATCAAGTCCGCTGGTATCGTGATCCGGCAGATATTTGTTCACTTTTGCGATGATCTCGGCATCGTGACCCCGGTTTGCATCAAGCCAGAAAATTGCCGGAGTGCCGGTTGCCCTGGCCCTGCTGACTGCAAGCTTGACCCAATCGCGGATCGGCGCGTCCTTGGTCTGGCAGCCCCTGAAAATATCGCCTGCTTCCACCTGCCGGGCAAGCAGGGTCTCGCCGGAAACGGCATCAACAATGCGAATCGTGCCGGCTGCCGGGGCGATAAATGTTTTGTCATGGGAGCCGTATTCCTCCGCTTTTTGCGCCATCAGGCCGACATTGGCGACACTGCCCATGGTGGCGGGATCATAGGCGCCATGTTTTTTGCAATCTTCCACAACCTGCTGATAGATCGTTGCATAACAACGATCAGGGATCATGGCGATGGTGTCGTGCAGCGTGTCGTCCGCCCCCCACATCCTGCCGCCGTCGCGGATAAAAACGGGCATGGAGGCATCAACAATGATATTGTTGGGGACATGCAGGTTGGTGATGCCCTTGCTTGAGTCCACCATGGCAAGTTCGCAGTTTGTTTTATAGACCGCGACAATGTCCGCCTCGATTTCCGCCCGCCGGTCTTCCGGCAGGTGCTGGATTTTGGCATAAAGATCACCCAGGCCGTTGTTGACATTGACACCCAGTTCCTTGATGACAACGCTGTGCTTGGCAAACACATCCTGATAAAAGACGGAAACGCAATGGCCGAACATGATCGGGTCCGAGACTTTCATCATGGTCGCCTTGAGATGGAGTGACAGCAGGAGCCCGTCATTTTTCGCCGCCTTGATCTGCTCGCCGTAAAATTTCCGCAGGGCGGCAATATTCATGACCGATGCATCAATGATCTCGCCCGCCAGCAGGGGAAGCTTTTCCTTGAACAGGGTGATTGCGCCCTTTTCGTCGACAAATTCAATCCGCGCCTCACACGCCTTTTGGGTGGTCAGGGATTTCTCGCTGCCGTAGAAATCATCCGCATTCATATTGGCGACCCTGGATTTGGAATTCGCGGGCCATGGTTTCATCAGCTTATGGGGATTTTTTTGGCCGAAGCGTTTGACGGATGCCGCAGCCCTTCTGTCCGAGTTCCCCTCACGCAGGACCGGGTTGACGGCGCTTCCAAGAACCTTGGCGAATCGCGCCTGAATTTCTTTTTCGGCATCGGTTTGCGGGTTCTCGGGATAGTCCGGGATGTCATATCCCTTGTCCTGCAGCTCTTTGACGGCCGCTTGTAACTGAGGAATGGAGGCGCTGATATTGGGCAGTTTGATGATGTTGGTTTCCGGCAGCTTGGCAAGCTTGCCCAATTCCGCGAGATAATCGGGGATTTTTTGGCTGTCGGGCAACCGGTCGGGGAAATTGGCGATGATTCGTCCGGACAGCGAAATATCCTTTTTTTCAAAGGAGATGCCCGAGCCCTTGGTGTATGACTGCAGAACAGGAAGCAATGAATATGTTGCCAGGGCGGGTGCTTCATCAACTTCCGTGTAAATGATCTTTTGTGTTGCCATAATTTTTCCTTGATTTTAATGCTTGTATCAACTGAAGCTTTATAAAAAAATGGTTTTCAATGAACCGGCATGAACGATGATGTGTTGAAAGAATTAGCATATACGGTTTGGGATTGCAAATAGCATTATTGTCCGGCGCGCGGTGAATCGCCCTTTCCGTCACACTTTGGCTGAAACGAAATGGCTTTGATCACTATTGATGGTTTCGCAAAAAACTGAGAATCAACCACGGAGCACACGGAGATAAATGACTGTAAGGCAAAATGTTTTCTCTGTGCCCTGTGTGGTAAAAAAAGACTTTTTACGATTTCATCAATATTGAGATGGCTATCAATGCGTGTTTCCCAGCTCGACGGACCGGATGATGTGGGCCTTGAGCGTAAAAAGATTTGACTCGGTACATGGAATTGTGATGAACTGATGAAGGTCGGCAGGTGAAATGATTTTCCCCTTTTTTGTAAACCATTCGAAAGGTTAGCGACTATGCACACGACAAATTTTGATCAGCTTTCCGCCTTTGCCCCCTTGCGGCAATTTTCCCTTTCTCCCTATGACTTGCGGAAACCGGGAGCCTTGAATCGGCAGAGAATCAACCGCTATGTCTGTTCTTCCTGCGGCTTTGATCTTCTTTTTGCCACCCAGCGGCTTGACGACGCGGTGCTTGACGCCTTGCAGGGACTTGCCGATGAGGCGGGTTTGGTCGAACAGTTCATGGCGATGAAAAAAGGGGCGGTGATGAACCGTATTGAAGGATTTCCCTGCGAAAACAGGCAGGTGCTGCATACCGCCACCCGCGATGTCTTCAGTGATCCCCCCCTGGAGCCGCATGCCTCGGCTCAGGCCCGGCAAGAGCTGGCCAAGCTGGAGCGGTTTCTTGCCGATCTTGACCAGGGCCGTATCGTCAACAGCAGGGGCGAGTCCTTTACCGACATGGTGCAGGTGGGAATCGGCGGCTCTGATCTCGGCCCCAGGGCCCTGTACCATGCCCTGGCCGCCTTTCAAAAGAAGGAGCGGCGGGTTCATTTCATTTCCAATGTCGATCCCGACGATGCGGCGGCGGTGCTCAATGGTCTTGATCTGTCCCGGACCCTGATCAATGTGGTGTCAAAAAGCGGCACCACCCTGGAAACCTTGACCAATGAAGAGCTGGTTCGCCATGCCTATGGCCGGGCCGGGCTTGATCCGGCGGTTCATTTTGTCGCGGTTACCGGCGAAGCAAGCCCGATGGACAACCCGGCGCGCTACCTTCGTTCGTTTTATATGTTTGACTATATCGGCGGCCGTTACAGCGCCACCTCCATGGTGGGCGGCGTGCTGCTCGGTTTTGCCCTTGGATATGAAGGGTTTGTCGATATTCTCCGCGGTGCCCATGAGGTGGACCGGGCAGCGGAGAAGAAGGACATTTGGGAAAATATTCCGCTGCTGCTGGCCCTGCTCGGTGTCTGGAACCACAATTTCCTCGGCAGTGAAACCCTGGCCATTCTGCCCTACAGCCAGGGGCTTATCCGTTTTGCCGCCCACCTGCAGCAATGCGACATGGAAAGCAACGGCAAGTCGATCAACCGCCGGGGTGATGCCCTGTCCCATCAATCCGGGCCGGTCATCTGGGGCGAGCCCGGCACCAACGGCCAGCATGCCTTTTATCAGCTCATCCATCAGGGCACAACCGTGGTGCCGGTGGAGTTTGTCGGTTTCCGTCAGTCGCAATACGAAAAGGACATTCTTATCCAGGGCACCACCTCCCAGGAGAAGCTGGTCGCCAACCTGCTGGCCCAGTCACTGGCCCTGGCCACCGGTCAGGACCATGAAAATCCGAACAAGCGATTCCCCGGCAACCGGCCCAATTCCATACTGCTGGCCGACCGGCTCACCCCGCGGAGCATGGGCAGTCTGCTGGCCATCTATGAAAACAAAATCGCCTTTCAGGGATTTGTGTGGAATATCAATTCCTTTGACCAGGAGGGTGTGCAGCTCGGTAAAAAACTGGCCAACCAGCTGCTTGATCACTTTGCCGGTCGCCGCGCCGATGCATCGTATTCCGGAGATGCCGAGGATGCAGGGTGGGCCATGCTGCGGATCGCGGGCCTGGCGGAAAGTGCCGAGTGACGGGAGGGATGTGTTGTCGCCTGTCTTTTTCGGCGGCGAAGACGCTTATGACTGGTCGATTGCCGCGGTTTAAAAGAGGAAGGAGAAACTGACTTCAAATTCAAATTGTTCCATTTCAAGGGTTCCGGATTGTGAACCGGTGTTGGGATTACGGCCGGTGACTTTTTCCCCCGGCGCATACATCAGCGAGATGTTGATTTCCTTGTTTGCAAGGGTTTTGGTCAGGCCGCAGGTGTAATGTTCGGTCACCACTGCCGGGGCCAGGATGTTGAAAAGGGCCTGTTCTCCGGAAATTACCTGCTCGCTCAGGCTGTAACCGGCCCGCAGCACGACATCCGGACGCCATTGCCACTGCAGGCCGAGCTTGCCGATGGTGGTATCCTCCCAGCCGAATCCAAGCCCGTCATCAGTGCCCAGCAGGATGCTCCCCGGTTGAAAAATCATATCGCCCTGGTTGGCAATTGACTTGATTTTTTCAAAGTAAATGCGCTGCACATCAAAGACCAGGGTGAAAGTCGGCAGGATTTCCCAGGCCAGGCCAACGGTAAGATTCGGCGGGATGTCGAAATCACCCTGCTCGGCAAAAAGCCCCTGGTACGCCTCGAATCGGGACATCCACAGCTTGGACTGGTAGGAGATGCCTGCCGAGAAGCTGTCCGAGAATCTGCTCAGCCAGCCGACTTTTATCCCCCCGCCGTAGGAATAGTCCGAACCTTGATTGGTGACGTGGGAAGGATCGGAGGAAAAGGGCTGAAAGGGTTCCAGGCCGGTGACCTTGAATGACTGCGCCGCAAGTATCGGAGTGATGCCGAAGGAGTGGTTGTTTGATATTTTCCGGGAATAGGTCAATCCCAGAAACACCTGTTTGAAATCAATGCCGGTGGGGGAAGAAGCCGTGCCGCCGGGATTGTCGAAAGAGGAAAAGACGGCGCTGTCGTACTCGGTGTTCATGCCGCCGTTTGCCCCGATACTGATGCCGAGCGAAGATCGGGAATCGAGCATGCGGTTACCGGCAATATGGGGGATGAAGAAAATATCATTGTCGCTTTCGTAGGCGCCCGGAAGAATGCACGACGGGTTGCCGCCGGTGTCGCTTCCGGCGGTGAAGCTTCTGTCCGGCATGAATGCCGACATTCCCACGTCCAGACGGTTGCCGAGATGGACCATGGTCGCCGGATTTGATGCGGCGTCCATGGCGTCCAGGGGCAGGGCCGAGCCGCTGCCGGCCATGGCCTTGCTTTTCGCGCCGTATCCATGGGCCCAGTAGCCGTTGGTGGCATGGGCGGCGATGGGAAAAAGCAGTATAAGAAGAAAAATAAGCTGTTTCACGATTGCCTGGTTTGTTGAAGGAATTCGGGTGCGGCATAATGCCACAATATTTTGTAGCAAAAGCGAAGAGAAAAGTAAAACGGCTATTTGGCCCAGTCAAAAATTTGCAACGATGACGGTGAGCGCCTGATTTTCCCCGGAAGTATTGGTTGGGTCAAGAAGGTGACACCCTGTTTTTTTGCGGGGTCCTTCCTGTTCAGGTCCACAGGTGTTGCAGGAGGATTTTCAGGCCGATGCCGATGAGAAGCAGGCCGCCCAATACCTCCACCCGTTTTCCCCAGATCATGCCGATGCGGCCGCCCATCAGCATGCCGGCCACGGTCAGTATCGAGGCGGTAAGGGCGATGACCAGGGCCGGCGTCCAGATTGTGACGCCGATAACGGCAAGTGACAGTCCCACGGCCAGGGCATCGATGCTGGTGGCAACGGAGAGCATGACCATGGTCAGCCCCCGGGTGGGATCGCTTTTTTCTTTTTCCTCTCCGTCCTGGAAGCTCTCGTGGATCATTTTCCCGCCGACAAAGGCGAGAAGTCCGAAGGCGACCCAATGGTCATAGGCGCTGATCAGGTGCTGGACACTGAGGCCGGCAAGCCAGCCGATGATCGGCATCATCCCCTGGAACAGGCCGAAATGGAAACCGAGGCGGAAGAGTTGTCGTTTGCTGACCGGATGCAGGGCCACTCCGGCGGCAAGCGACACGGCAAAGGCATCCATGGCAAGGGCGACGGCGATGAAGAGAAGGGTGACTGGTTCCATGTTTTTAGAAGGGCTCTCTTGACCTCGAGGGCTTTCATGGCTAAATTTTTATGACACTCAAAGATTGACAGCAGTAACTGCGACTTTATAAGATAAAGATAGGGTGCGGTCAAGGAGAAGCCTGTTAAATTCGAAAGGGGCTTTTGTCATGGAGAGAAGTGGATCTGTTTCAGCCACCTCAGGCCAAATAAGCAGAACGCAGCAGTATGAACGGAGCCGGCAGGTTGAGGTTGCCCGGGAGGTGCGGCGTGAGCAAGGGGCCGAAACCGAGATATCGACCAAAACAACCACAGAGAAAACCGTTGAAACGACCAGGGTCCGCCGCGAACTTGAATCAAGGATTCGCGAGCTGAACAGGAAGCTTGATGAACTGGGCCGCGGCTCATCGCAGTTTGAGCTTTCTTCCGGTGATGAGCCGGTTATCCGTCTGGTCGATGACAGCGGGCGCACCTTTGATCTGAAGCGGAATGTCGACGAATTTCTCGCCGCCGATCCCGCCGAACAGAGCGGCCTGCTCGTCAATACGGTTATCTGATTTTTTCTTTTTCCTTCTCCGCGCTGTCCACGACCATCGTCGTATCCGTGTTGTGATAGCCCACCTTGTTTCTTCCCGTTTTTTTTGCCTTGTACATGGCCAGATCTGCCGCTTCCACGAGGAGCATGGGGTCTGCGACATTATTTTCCGGATAGGCGGCAACCCCGATACTGACCGTGATCGAGATCTGTTCGTCGTCACAGGGAATGACGCTCGACGCAATCTCTTTGCGTAATTTTTCCGCAATGCGGATCGCTTGTTCGCGGCCGGTTTCCGGCAAAAGGACAATCATTTCTTCCCCGCCGTAACGCGCAACGAGATCGGTGTTGCGCACCGTTTTCTTGAGCGTGTCGGCAATTGATATGAGAACCGTGTCGCCGCAGAGATGTCCATGGCGGTCGTTGACCTGCTTGAAATGATCCGCGTCAATCATGAGCACGGACAGCTCGTGTCCGTAGCGTCTTGCCCGCCGGTATTCCTTGGTTAAGGTTTCCAGGAGGAAGCGGCGATTGCAGAGTCGGGTAAGGGCATCCGTATTCGATAATTCTTGAAGTTCCCTGTTTGTCTTGACCAGTTCCGCATTGGTCCGGAGTAATTCGTTCTGCTGTCTGGCGATCTCTTCGCCCATGCGGCTGATGGCCGAGGCCAACCTGCCCATCTCGTCATTTCGATCAACCGTCCCGGGATTGAAAAATTCGCCATTGGCGATCATTTGTGTTCCGGTGATCATCTTTTTTACCGGTTGGCTGACAAAACGAAACAGATAAAGAACAATCAGGATCGAGGTGACTAAAAAAATCAAAATGATGAAAGAGGAAAAAATCTGCTCCAGGAAATGGATCTCCCGGTCAACCTCATGAAGCGAGATAACCGTATCAAGTGTGCCAAGTACGGTTGCATCCGGAGAATGGGCATGACAGGAGGCGGACGAACAGCCTGGTTCGTTATATATGGGGGTGACAATCCCGAGAAAGCGCTGGCCGGCGGAAGAAAATATTCGAGTCCTTTCTTGCAGGCCGAGGACGGAAGGGGGCGGGGTGAGTTGATGGCAAATGGCACAGGCGTAATTGTTGATGTCGGCAATTGTGCCGACCTCTTCGTCTTTATTTGAGAATTTGATTTGGCCGCCTTTGTGGTAGATGCGAATGTGTTCAATGTTTTCCTGGCTGGCGATGTTTCTGATAATCTGCGTTATGTCGTCCCTCATGTTGCTCATCATGCTGTAGTGTGTGCCGAGCTTGATCGTATTGTTGAAGCGATCGGCTTCGGACATGACATTGTTGATGATGGTTCGGTTGACGTAGCTGATGCTGAAATAGGCCAGGGAGCCCATGCACAGAAAAAGGATGACGCCCATGCCGAAAAGGAGATTGATAAAAAGGCTGTGGCTTCTCGCAAAAAATTTTTTCATTCATTTGCTCCGCTGGGGGAATTCACTGCGGGAAACATGATAACATATTAAATCGATTCCGGATTCAATTGTAAATGAAAATGATTTCAATAGTTTTTCTTTAACGGCATGCCGCAAAAAAGGGGATGCGGTTGATGAAATATCCGCATCCGTTGCAAGCATTTTGGGCCGCAACATGCTATGGTGGTTCCGCAATATGCTCCCGCAAACTTGAATCCGGAGTTCATCAATGAAGCAAAAACCTGCCGCCATTAATATCATCTGGCTTTCCCTGGTGGTTATCGCCACGGTGACGGCCGCCTATACCGGCAGGATGGACGAGGTCACCAAGGCCTCGTTTGAATCGGCAAAAAGCGCGGTTACCCTGGCCATCGGACTAATCGGCCCCATGGCCCTTTGGCTCGGCATCATGAAGGTGGCCGAGGCCGGCGGGTTGATGCGCATTGTCGCCGGCTGGGTGCGGCCGGTGATGGTGCGGCTGTTCCCTGATGTGCCCCATGATCATCCGGCCATGAGCGCCATGATCATGAACATGGCGGCCAATGCCCTGGGACTCGGCAACGCCGCCACCCCGATGGGGATCAAGGCCATGCAGGAGCTGGAAAAACTGGCGCCGCAAAAGGGGACGGCCACCAATGCCATGTGTCTTTTCCTGGCCATCAACACCTCAAGCGTCACCCTGCTTCCCCTCGGCGTCATCACGGTGCGGGCCGCGGCCAATGCGGCAAACCCGGCGGCAATCCTCATCCCGTCGCTCATCGCCACCTGCTGTTCCACACTGGTTGCCGTTGTCATGGCTAAAGTGCTGGCCGGGCGCGACGATCAGGCAGGGGCCGGCCGGGATGAGGCAACGAACAGCGAGCCGGAAAAGGCGGAAACGGTTGAGAGTGAGCTTGTGCCGCCCGGCCGCATCGGTAAAATATTCATTTGGTTGCTGATCACCGCTTTTCTTGGAGGGATCCTTTACCGGCTCGGACAGACGCCGGATTTTTCCGTTTTTTCCTCCGACTCCTTGAACGCCGTGTCAAGCTGGCTCATTCCGGTCCTCATTTCCGCTTTTCTTCTCTTCGGTTATCTGCGCGGGGTAAAGATTTATGAAACCCTGACCGAGGGCGCCAAGGAGGGGTTCACCACCGCGATCCGCATCATTCCTTTCATGGTGGCCATTTTCACGGCAATCGGCATGTTCAGGGCAAGCGGCGCCATGGACATCATGATCCTTTTGCTTTCCCCGCTGACCGAGGCGGTTGGCATGCCGGCCGAGGCCCTGGCCATGGCGCTTATGCGGCCGCTCTCCGGCAGCGGCGCCTTTGGCATCATGAGTGAAATGGTCAACCAGGATCCGGACGGGTTCCTTTCCTTTCTCGTTTCCGTCATGCAGGGTTCGACGGAAACCACCTTTTATGTGCTGGCCGTTTATTTCGGCAGCGTGGGCATCATCCGCACCCGTCATGCCCTGCCGGCCGCCCTGTGCGCCGATGCGGCGGGCATCGTGGTCTCGGTTGTGGTTTGCCGGCTTTGGTGGGGAGGGTGATCTTCATTTTTTTTGTAACTGTGAATGAGAAAGGATAAATCATGTGCGAGTTTTGTGTCAGCCATGGAGAAGGGAAAAAATGGTACGAGAATATGGCCAATTATTCCCGGGAGGTGTTTTTGCAGGTCAACTCCGAGGAGCGACTGGGACACTTTCTCCTCCACTTCGGCCAAGGTATGCATGATGGCCTGGCGCGGGCGGAAAAATGGAGAAAACGTTTTCCCCGTCTCTATGATCTCCTTGCCTATCCCTGGATTACCCGGCAACAGAAAAAAGGCCATTTCGGCCAGATTCTGCCCCTGGAAGATGTCAATCATATCGTTGACCGGGTCAGCTCCATTGTTCGCCTGCCCTGTATCTGCCGCAAGGTAAATACCGGAGCCGACAAGCGATACTGTTACGGGGTGGGGCTCGATATGACCCATATTCTCAAGGATCAGCCCGATTTTCGTGATTTCGACCGGATCAGCGCGGCGGAGGCGAAAAAAGAGATGCGCGGCCTTGATCTGGAGGGGAACACCCACAGCGTCTGGACCTTCCAGACCCCCTTTATCGGCGCGATCTGCAACTGTGACCACGACTGCATGGCCTATAAGGTTCAGTATGAGCTGAAACTTGCCAGGGTGATGTGGAAGGCGGAGTATGTGGCGGCGGTTGAGCATGACCGCTGCTCCGGTTGCGGCAAGTGCCGCAAGGCCTGCTCCTTTGATGCGGTCTCCTTTGACCGGCGGTTGAAGAAATGCGTGATCGATGCTGCAAAATGCTACGGCTGCGGCATCTGCCGGGGGGTCTGCGAAAAGGAGGCCATTGCCCTGCATGACCGCCGTCTGTTTGCGCAGGCTGCCTCCTCCTGGTGATTTCCGTTTGTCATTTGTCGTGCTCCGCCCCGGGCCCGTGCCGAAATTTTTCCGGCACGGGCAGGACGCGCCGGGTGCGACAGAGCGGATTTTCATCCACCAGCAGCCGGCACTCGTAACTCTTTTCCAGCAATTCACGCCGCAGCACGTCCTCTGGTCCGCCGCAGGCAACCAGCCTGCCGTTCTTTAACAGCAGCAGGCGTCCGGCATACATGGCGGCCAGATTGATGTCGTGGGAAACCATGCAGATGGTGATGCCGTTTTCCCGGCGCAGTTTTTCCAGCAGATCCATGATGCGTATTTGATGGGCAAGATCAAGCGCGGCGGTGGGTTCATCGAGAAAAAGGATGCGCGGCTGCTGGCAGATGGCCCGGGCGATGCTCACCCGCTGTTTTTCTCCGCCGCTCAATTGGTCCAAGGTGCGCCCCGCCAGGTGCAGGGTATCGGTCGCCGCCATGGCGTGCGTGGCGATTGCATGGTCTTTTTCCGTCTCAATCCCCAGCAGGCCGACATGAGGTGAACGGCCCATGAGCACCGTGTCGGCAACCTTGAAAGGGAAGCCGGACTCCAGTCCCTGGGGTACCAGGGCGGCAATCCGCGCCAGTTCCCGGCGACGATACTGATGCAGCTCCCTTGCAAAAAGGGAGATGGTCCCTGCCGCTTTTTTCCCCGTGGCGGCAAGCGTGGTGAGCAGGGAGGATTTGCCCGCGCCGTTGGGGCCGATGATGATGAAAAATTCCCCGCTTTCGATGTGGAAAGAAAGATTCTCCAACACTTTCTTGCCGTTGTACGCCAGGCATATGTTCCGGGCCTCCACCGCTTTCATTGCCGGCTTCTCCGGAGAAGCAGGATGAAAAGCGGCGCGCCGATCATGGCGGTGATGATCCCCACCGGAAGTTCTCCCGAGGCGGGCAGGGTTCGCGCCAGAAGATCGCAGATCACCAGATAGGAGGCGCCGCCGAAAACGGCTGCCGGCACCAGCAGTCGGTGGTCGGGTCCGATGACCAGGCGAAGAATATGGGGAATCACCAGGCCGACGAAACCGATCAGCCCGGAGAAGCAGACCACCAGGCTGACCATGAAGGTCGAGGTGACAAGCAGGAGAAGCGAGATTTTTTTCACATCCACCCCCAGTGACACCGCGGCCTCCCGGCCGGCGAGGAGAACATTCATCGGCCGGGCGAGAAAAAAGATAATCATGGCGCATGGGACAATGAGGTAAAAGAAAGCAAGCCTTTCCGGCTGGACCATGGAAAGGTCGCCCATCAGCCAGAAAAGCATGTGGTGCAGTTCACTGCTTTTTGACAGGGAGATGAGAAACATGATGAGCGCTCCGGCAAAACCGTTCATCATCACCCCGGCCAGAAGCAGTGAATCCCGACGAACCGCCCGTGTGCCGGAGGCCAGCAGCAGCACCAGTCCGAGGGTGGTCATGCTGCCGGCAAAGGCGGCTGCCGTCACGCCGGGGAAAAAGGAGACGCCCGCCAGCATGCCGCCGATGGCCCCCACTGCGGCGCCGCCGGAAATGCCGAGAATGTATGGCTCGGCCAGGGGATTGCGCAGTAGAACCTGAAAGACCAGGCCCCCCAGCGACAAGGTGGCGCCGGTGACGGCGGCCAGCAACACCCGGGGAAAGCGAATCTGTGTGATGATGGTCCGTTGGGTGCTGTCCGGGGATGCAAGTTCCGTGAGCATGTCGCCGAGAAGAAAAGGATTGCGATTGGAGGAGCCGAGCAGACTGCCGAAAAAAAAGGCAAGCGCCAGCAGCAGGCCGAGCGGCAGGCAGAGAAGAACCAGCCGTTTGCCGATGGGGGTGAATATCCTGTCCATTTTAGTTCCTGGTTTCCGTCTGATCCGGGGGCAGGCGGGGATGAAGGATGTCAACCAGCATCTGCAGCCCGTCGGCAATCCGCGCGGTGGGTCGGTCAAACATGTCGGCCTTGAGTACGTAAAGGCGGTTGTCGCGTACCGCCGGCAACTGGGGCCATCTGCGCCATGCGGCTTTCAATTCGTCATCGCTGTAGCCGCCTGCCATGGAGGCGATGATGACAACCTCGGGCCGCATGATGAGGATGTCTTCCCATGAATAACGGGGATAGACGACGGAACCCGCGGCAAGATTGATCCCGCCGGCCAGGGAGATAAGCTGGTCGATGAAGGTATTTGAACCGGCTGAGATGATCGGTGCGGCGTCGATCTGGAAAAAAACCCTGGGCGTTCGACCATCCCGGGCGGCCAGCAGGGCGGCGGCCCGGATCTTTTCCTTCATTTCACCGACAATGGCGGCAGCCCTTTTTTCTTTTGCCAGCAGGTCGCCCAGCAGCAGGATTGACTCCATGATCTCCTCCAGGCTCCGGGGGTCAAGGGAGTAGACCGGAATGCCGAGGGCAATGATGCCGTCCACCATGTGTTTGGGGTTGCCGTCCCGCGCCGCCAGGCAGAGATCAGGCCGCAGGCTGACGATCTTTTCCAGGTCAAGATGGACATAGGAGCCGACTTTCGGCAGTTTGGCCGCAGGGGGCGGTTCATTGCTGAATTGGGTCACCCCCTTGATCCGGTCGCCGGCGCCCAGGTCGAAAACGATTTCCGTGATGCTCGGCATCAGGGAGACGATCCGTTGCGGCGGGTGCGCAAGGCTGACCTCGCGGCCCAGCTGGTCGACGAAGATTGCCGCCTCAACCGGTTGTGCCATGCCGCGGGAAAGCAGCAGCAGAAGCAGGATTGCCGTGAATTTTAAAAAAAAGAGTGGTGTTTTCATCGGTCATTTCTCCTGTAATGCATAGCGGATCGGAATGCGCACCCACATGGGGATATCTTCCGCCCCCTGTTTGCCGGGCAGAAACAACCAGCGACTGACAGCGGCGATCGCCGCCCGGTCAAGGAGATCGTGGCTGCTGCTCCGGGCCAATTTTATCTGTTCCGCCGCTCCCAGCCGGTTGACCAGCACATCAAGCTCGACGGTCCCTTCCAGCCCCCGCTTCCGGGCCAGGGGCGGATATTCCGGCGGCGGGTTTGCGTGGTAGCGGGGAGCGGCTTTTTGCAGGGGCGGCAGCGGCGGAGTCGCCGTATCTCCCGTATCGTCAGGCCGTGAATCTGCCGGGGATGTCGGCATTGCGGCGCTTGTCGGACGGGACGAAGGCGTTTGCCGCTCCTTTCCCTGGGCCGGAGCAGCCGGGGACACGCTGTTTGGCTGACTGTTCCTGTTGCGTTCAGGCGTTTGCCGCTGCACGGATTGCTCCGGTTCTTTCCCCTTGTGCAACGCCGGTTCCTTTGCTCGTTTCAGTCCGCCGCCTTTCCCGCTGTTTTCCGTTTTCCGGGGCGGCAGAGCCGCTTTGCTATGCGCTGGTGCCGACAGGTTGATTTCGATCACCCGCGGCTCAGTTGCAAGCTGGTTTCTCGGCCGACTGTTGATTGCCGTTGCCGGCAGCATTGCGTGCAGCAGTATCGCCCCGGCGATGGCCAGCCGGCGCCTTGATGTTTGTCCGGAGACAGGATCGGCAAGCAACGCCTTGTCCGCATCGCCTGCCTCTCCCGTCGCCATTTTTTCCGCGTTCATCAGTAGAGGAAGTTCAACCCCGCAAAGAACATCCTGCCCGGCATGGGGTAGCCCTTGACATACGCATAGTCCGCGTCAAGGAGATTGGTGATTTTCCCGGTGAGGGCAAAAGAGCCCCGGTCCTGAAAATCAAGGATTTTCTTGCTCATGGTCAGGTCGGCCACGGTAAAACCGCCGGAGGTGTCGACCGGCGCGGGGAAAAGGCCGGATTCCCAGTCCTCGATCCTTTGCTCGCCCCGGTAGCTGAAGTTCAGGCGCAGGGAAAGGCTGTCATAATCGCTGATAAAGATACCGTAGGCGGCATTAAGGTCACTGATGTATTTCAGCTCCTCCTGGGCGTCCAGGTCTTCATAGCGGTCAAGAAAGACCAGGTTGAGGTACGGCCGCACTTCATAATCCCAGCCGTAACGGCTGCCGAGATCCACGGACGCGCTTGCTTCAAAGCCGGAAATTTCTGCTTTGCCGACATTTTCCCAGGTTCGGTTGCGCCCGGCGGCCACGCTTTCGATCTTGTCCTTAAAGCGGGTGTGGAAAATACCGAGGCTGGCCGTAATTCCGTTAGCGCTGTAATCAACCCCTGCCTCATAGGTCCTGCTTGATTCCGGATCAAGGGAGGAATTGCCCAGGTAATGGATCCCGAAGTCGGAAACGAAATCGGCGGCCAGTTCGTTTGCGCCAGGCATGATGAAGGCCTCGCCGTAATGGGCGCGCAGTTTGACTTCCTCGTTGACCAGGTAAACCATGCCGAGACTCCCGGCCAGGTTGCTGTCTTCTTCATTTCTGCCGGCCGGTTCCACGACCTCCACCTCATAGCTGTCATGGCGCAGTCCGCTGGTGATGATCAGCTTTTTTTGCAGAAATTTGGCCTGGGCCAGCACAAAGGCCGCATGGTTTTCATACTCCGACTTTGCCGGGTCCATGGAGCTGCGTGTTTCATAGGAAAGCCAGTCAATGCCCGCGGTCACCCGCACGATGCCGATGTGCATGCTGCCCTGGGCCTGGGCGCCGTCAAAATCCGTGCTGTTCCAGTCGTCAACGCCGTCATCCCAGCCGCCGGCATTACTGACCAGCGGATCATGCCAGGTGTCTTTGTCCCTGCCGTTGAAGAGGCGCATCTGCCAACTGGTTTTTTCGTCCGCGGCCGCCCCGTCATAGATGAGATCCATGGAGTGGTTGGCGGCGTCCTTGCTGTTGTCCAGGTCATTGCTGCTGATATAGCCGGGGGAGCCTATTTCATCGCCGTAATAGCGATTGAAAAGAAGGCCGATCCGGCTGGCCGGCGAGAAGGTGTAGCCCGTGTTGACCGAATATGCGTCAATATGGTCGTAGCCGCTGTTGGCAAATCTATCGCCGGATCCGGTATCGTAGTCATCCATGGTGGACCGGGAAAAGCTGCCGGAGAAATCGACATTCGCGCGTTGTCCGGCAAGACGAAAAGCTGTTTCGTCGTAACCGTAACTGCCGATGGTGCCGGTCGCCTCGGCGGAAGGAGCGCCGCTTCCCCGGCGGGTGATGACATTGACCACGCCGCCCATGGCCGCCGACCCGTATTGCACCGAACCGGGACCGCGGATGATCTCGATGCGTTCCACGTTTGCGGTCATGATTTTGGCGACATTGCCGGTTCCGGCCCGCCTGCCGTTTAACAGCACCAGCACATGGGACTTGAGGTCATTGCCGTAGGATTCGCTTTTGAATCCGCGGATGTCAATTGATGTCAGGGCGCCGGGGTACTGCTTGACGGAACCCAGTCCCAGCCCGGCCAGCAGTTCGCCCACGTTGTCGGCAGGGGAGGCGGCGATTTCCTCCGCACCGATAACCAGCATCGAGGCGCTAACCTCTTTGACGGATTCGTCCACCCTGGCCGCCGTAACCACCATCTCTTCCATGGACACGGATGATTGCATGTCCGTGGTTGCCGCCGCAGATGCCATGGAAGGCAGGCACATCGCCAGCATGAAACATTGCATTGTTGTTTTTGTCTGCATTGTCTGCTCCTTTTCGTCGTTTACAGGCAGCCGCGCATGGCCGTTTGAAAGGCATCCCAGTCTTTGATGAGAAAAAGGGTGATTTTGCAGAAAGATTGTTCGTGTGTTGCCATGTGTTGCCTCCGAATTGATGTGATGAAAAATGAGAGTCACAGTCCGGGGGAGATGGCGTCTGGCAGACAAAAAAAATCCCCGGACCAATAAAAATTGATCCGGGGATTCCCTGATTTTTCCTCAGATGCAGTGTGCTGCTCCTGATCCACGGGAGCAACAAAGCGTACTTTCCAGGCAGGTTTTCTGACTTCCGGATCATCCTGCGGTCGCGTCTTCCCAGCCCTGCGATGCGCCCTGAAAAAGCGTCATCCCATTTGGGCCAGTGACATGGTGCGACCTTCGTCCCCGGTTACAGCGGCGGGCCCGTCCCTGATTTACACAGGGTTCCCTATTAAGCTCGGTTAAGAGCGCCTGAAAAATGTGCCCTCAAACTAATGGCAAAAAAAAAGGAAGTCAAGGGAAAGGTGAAAAGATGATCGCCAACCTGAAAATCATATTTTTATCATGCTGATGCGGATGTTTCACGCGGTATCCGTTTTTTCGTTTGACAGGGGTTTTGCCGATGTGATGAGATATATTTATGATCTTGTTTCGTTATTTCTCAAATGAAGATGCTGTTTTGTGACAGCTCCCAATCAACCGGGAAGGGCGGGTGTCGAGATGAAAATTGTCATTGTCGGAGCAGGGGCCTTGGGTCGCTTGTTCGGGGCATTGCTGGCCAGGGGCGGTGAAGATGTCTGGTTTGTCGAGCCGGACCGCGAGGTCGTTGCCGCCATCAATGCAAAAGGTATCGGGGTAACCTTGCATGAGCATGCGACGCCGGAGAAGATCACTTATTATCCGGCCCGGGCCGCGGACAGCGGCAGGGAAATCGCGGCGTGCGATCTGCTGATCATGGCTGTCAAGTCCTATCATGTGTATGAGGCTATTCTCGGGGTCTCCCATCTGGTCGCCGATGCCTCGCCGGTGGTGACCCTGTTGAACGGCCTGGGCCATCTTGAAGTGATGGGCAGGGTTGTGGAGCGCAAAAACATCATCGCCGGTTTTACCAATATGGCGGCAACGGCTCTGGGGCCGGGCCTGGTGGTGAACGACGGCGTCGGCAAGACCAAAATCGGCGAAGACGACGGCACGATAAGTCCCAGGCTGCAGACAATAAACGGGTTGCTGAACAAATGCGACATTGAAACAGAGCCGGTGCATGATATTGTCAGCCGCATGTGGTGCAAGGTGATCGTTCATGCCGCCATTAATTCCGTTTCCGCGGTGGTGCGTCAGCGCAACGGCCATCTCATCGAGGGCCTGGAGTCCATTTCCCTGCTGAAGCGGCTGGTGGATGAAGGCGAGGAAATCGCCGATTCCTGCGGCATCGTCCTCGGCTCCACCGACCTCTATGCCATGCTGCTCGCCACCTGCCGTCGGACATTCAACCATCTTTCTCCCATGCTGCAGGATATCATCAACCAAAGAAAAACCGAGGTTGACGCCTTGAACGGTATCCTCTACCGCTACGGCAAGCGAAACGGGGTTGAGGCCGTGACTCATCAGACCATGTTCGAACTGATCAAGAGCGTGGAGATGAGCTACGGCATGGTTGACGACAAGGAAGAGAGATTCTGATGATTGCCGCTTCCCAGCGGAAACCGGGTGAACCAAATGACAAACTGGCATAAGATTCTGGTGGCGGTGGATGACAGCAACCTTTCCGAGCTGGTCCTGAACTATGTGGGCGAGGTGGTCGGCGGTATTGACAAGGCGGAGATCTGTCTGCTGCATGTGTATCCGGAACCGCCGCCCTATTATTTCACCGAAAAGCACACCCTGCAGGAATACAGGGATGAAAAGGAGAATGCGGCTCGCCAGGTGTTCAGTCGAGCCGTCGAGGTGCTCGGCAGCCACGCCATAGCCGGGACCCGGATCACCACCTCCTGCCTGATGGCCACCGGCAAAACCTTCAGCAAAACGATCCTGCAGGTCCAGAAAGAAGGCGGCTTCGGCACCGTGGTCCTCGGCAAGCGCGGCATTTCCAAAGCGGAAGAATTTCTTTTCGGCAGTGTTTCCACCGCGGTTCTGCGGGAAAGCCGAGATTTCACCGTGTGGATTGTGTCCTGATTGCATTCCTGACGGGAGATCCGCATGCCGAAAACATTACAGGACATACCGGACCGTATCGTTTCCCTTTTCCGGGAGCATCGAATCGGCAAATCTTTGCGACGACAGCCGAAGGTTTACGGCGATACCTCGAATTTCAGCTCCATTGATTACGGCGATATCATTGTCGCCGATAACCGCTATTTTCTCGTCACCGGCCATACGGTTGAAGGGCGCTTCGGGGTCGATGACCAGCCGAAGCAGTGGGTGCCCAAGGTGTCTGATCTGGAAAGCGGTGTTTCCTACATCCTCAAGCTTGTTTTTCATGAGGTGTTTTCCGTCACCGTCGGCCATTTTACCATTCCCTGCTATCGCAGCCCGGAAAAAGAGGCGCGGATTCTTGAGCTGACCCATGGGCAGGAACGTTTCATGCAGGGCTATGCGGTGGAAGACGAGGCCGGCAACCTGGTGCGGATTCTCGATATCATCAGCGGCCGCAGGCTTGACAAACATATCTATCGGGATGACTGCGGCCACCGGGACTATTTTGAATCCATTCTGCCCGGTGTTCTGCGGGAATATGTCGCCTGCGCCAGGGCGATTCAGCAGTTGCACGAGGCCGGCTTCCGTCATGGCGACATCCGCCGTGACCATATCCTGGTGGAATATGAAACCGGCATGTTCCGCTGGATAGATTTCGACTATGAGTTTTACCTGCCGGAACGGCCCTTTGCCCTTGATCTGCTGGAGCTGGGCAATATGCTCATGTTTCTGGTGGCCCGGGGCAACTATCATCCCCGTGAAATCGTTGATGAGCCCTCCCTCGGGGAAAAGGTGCTGGCGACAATTGAGCCGGAGGATTATTCACTGCTCTCCAAAAACCGGGTGGTCAATCTCCGCAAGCTGTATCCCTATATCCCGCCGGAGATGAACAATATTTTCATGCACTTTTCCCAGGGGGCAAGCGTCTGGTACGATACGGTTGAAGAACTGGTGGATGATGTGGAAAAAGTGGTTGCCGTGCTGTGAGGCAGGGCGGGAATAACGGGGCGCGGGGAAGAGGGAAGACATGGATTCAGATGAAAATGGGCAAAATGCCAGGGAACGTTTAAAGCAGCTCATCCGGGAACGCGCCTATAAAAAGGACAGCCTTTTCAAAACGCCGGCGGGCATTGTCACCAGCTATTTTGATTTCCTGGAAATTTCCTTGAAACACAAGGGGGTGGAGCTGGCCGGCCAGGTGCTTTATGATGAAATAAAGGATCTTGATATTCATGCCCTTGGCGGCCCTTCCCACGGCATTGCCTCCATTTTATGCCGCGCCGCCTTTTTAAAGAAGATCGGTGTGTTTTATATCCGGGACAGCATGAAGAAGGAAGGCAATCTGCATGATCCCAAATGGATCGAATCGCGGATCAAGGGTGGGGATCGGGTCGCCCTGGCCGGAGACGTGGTGGCCTCCGGCGATCTTATTCTTCGTTCTGTCCAGGAGGTCATGCAGCTTGGAGGGGAGATAAAAAAGATCGTCGTCATGATCGACACCCAGCATGGTGAAGGCGTTGAAAGGATACGGAAATTTCTGAAGGTGAATATGCTGGACGTGCCGATCAGTGTTGTCTTTAAGCGGGAGGAGCTGGTCGACGGGTCATGATGGAAAACTATTCATTCGGCAGGATCGTCATTGCCGGGACAGCCTACACCTCGGATTTGAAAATTATCAATGGGAAAGTGATTTCGCATTGGTGGAGAAAGGCAGGGCACGCCGTCGAACAGGATGATATTGTCGATATTCTTGCGGTCAAACCGCACGTCGTAATCATCGGCCAGGGAAATCCGGGCATGATGCGGGTGACGGCTGAGCTGAAGGACGAGTTGGGGCGACTGGGGATCGCACTGATTGAAGAGCCGACCGCGAAAGCGGTAGCAACCTTCAACCGGCTGTTTGATGCGGGGAAAAACATCGCCGCCGGGTTTCATCTCACCTGCTGATTACAGAGATTTATGGTGGGCTTTCTTTCTGGGGAACATCAGGGAAATAGTTTGACTTTTGCATAACCACGAAAAGTCAAGAGCGGATCTGCCCCCCCATCCCTGTACCGCCATGTTGCCGGTATAGCAACTCGCCCGGCAATGATTAATTTGTAATTTAATGGACGTCCCCAATACCCCTCGGAGGTAGCGTTATGCCGGGAAAAAAGAAGGTGTCAATCATGATCTTCCATGACGAACTCTGCCAAGTCTTTAACGGCCTGATGACCGCCATCAGCCTGCAACGGGCCGGGGCCGAGGTCACGATCTTTTTCGGCTCGCGGGGAATCAATGCGGTGCACAAGGAGAAGATCAACCATCTCAAGTGCCTGCCGGACCAACCGGAGGATGAGCAGAAAAAGGTGATGGACCGCATGGAGTCCATGAACCTGCCGATGCCGGAGGATATGCTGCTCATGCTGCACATGGAGGGGGCCAGCCTGCTCGCCTGCCCCCTGAATAAGGTGGTCTTCGGTTTCAAGGACGACGACTTTGTCGAAGGAGTGGTCCTGGCCGATCCGGAGACCTACTACACCGGGACCGTCATCCCGGCGGACATGAACCTGGTTTTTTAGTCAACTGGGGACGTCCATAAAATTATAATTTTCCTGTTTTGCCGAGGGCGTATCGTCCTTCCTGCGCGATCTTCTCGTCACGTTTTACGGCGATACTGACAGCGGGCTGGGTGAGATGGAGCTTTTTGGCCAGGGATGTTGCCGTCAAACCCGATTGTCGAACCGCCCAGGAGCAGAACAGACTGCGAGCCTGAACAATTCTCTGATATTTACCGGTAGAATAAATGTGCCCCGGCTCGATAGCAAAAAGACCGGCCACCTCCTTGCCCAATTCGTCAAGACCGTAACCGGCTACTTTCAATTGATCCCGGCGGCTGAGCTCTTCTTCGGCATGGCGCAGTGCCTCTTGAATCCGGTCGCCGTTGTTGTCCGGGTGAAGTGACAGGCGGCGATGGAGTTTTCGGCCGGCGCGGTCAGGTTCACCAGATCAGTCAACCGTTGGCGTTATCATGGGTGCAGGCGGCCACCGTGATGTTGAACTGGGTGAGCCCGGTCATCCTGCCGGCCTCGTCGTACGTGTAGGTTACTGTTTTGAGAGGAATTTCACATTCCCCGAATCGGGATTTATTTATTTTTTGCTTTTGGGGGATGGGGAAACAGGCGATGCCACACCGCACTGAAAATGGCATGAACACTCCCACCTGTATGGAAAATAAGCAATTATTTTTCGTAATCCTGATCATGAGGTCCAAGCAACACGAACTTGATAGTATCATCAGGCCATTGTTTGCAGTCTGAGCAAGCGACTACAAAGTCGTCAGATTTTTTTCTGCACGACTCGCAATACAGATAGATAATGATAAAGTTGCGCTTTACGGGGCAAGAATAGAAACCCTGCCGATTGCCCTTTAATGGTTCTCCCATGGCAATCGGGATCTCGATAATCATGTCGACTTTCTTCTGGACCAGCTTCTTTATCGACGAATGCTTTGTAATGGCGGCAAGAAACGCCTTTTCAAACACGGCTCTCATCTGCCGCCAAAAACATCATCATAAGAATGCCATACTGCGGTGCCCTTGCGAAGTTTTTCCTGTGCTTCTTCCATTGCGGCTTGAAAGGATGGATCTGACAGAATTTTCTCCGTTTCCTTCCCTTCTATTTTGCGTTTCAAGGTGAGCAAATACTGAGTCACCATATCGGCAACAGATGTTCGATTTTCGGCCGCGAAAACTTTGGCAAAGTCTGCAATGTCTTGATCAAGGCTGATGTTTAATCGAGTTTTAGACATTGGTTTAACCTCCCTACTTTATTTCCCAATATGCGCCTTTCAGGAACAAAAGACAAGGGGCTTTATCCACCGAAACAACAGAATAGACACATGATCCTGCACAAAAAAGAAGGAGAGGAATTAAACCGCTTTGTTACTGTTCGCCATTGCATCTCGGAAAGGGGTCACCCATTAAAAGGCCCTCGCCAAGAGAAAAAAGTATCCCGTTTAAGAAAAACGCTGTTTTATTGCGAGGGCAAAATGTCCGCCCTTGCACCATATTTGCCAGTGATGTCAAAGCCTTGACCGCATCCGCTATTTCACTTGCCGGGTTGCGGTTTTTCTTGCCGCTACCGCACCAGTCAATGGTGACGGTATCAAGCCGGTTCAGGGCGTCGTAGGTGTAGGTCACTGTTTTGTTGCCCGGATAGGTGAGGCGGGTGAGATTGCCGGCCGCGTCATCCTCATAGCCGGTGGTAAAACCGCGTGGATCGGTCATGGCGATGACCCGGCCGTCGTTGTCGTAGGTGCTGGTCGCGATTTTGCCCAACGGATCGGTGCGGGTGAGGACTTGCCCCCGGTTGTCACAAGTGAAGGCGGTCCGGGCTCCTGCCTGATCGGTGAGCCCGGTCATGAGGCCGACGGGAACGTGGTCTCCTTATTTTCTCATCGTGTTCGTTGCGTCCGCCTCAGCAATGAGCTAAGAGCCAATCTGGCCCTCTTTCCCTTGCCCAAGAGCCAAGAGCAGACCTGATAATCATCTAAAAGGCACCTCACGGGAGCTGGTTTCAGTTCCCGCTGCAACCTGGAAGGTTGTACAATCAAGGGAGAAGACCAATTCAACCCTGATGGAGGTGCCTATGAAACTTTACACCGGAATCGATCTGCACTCAAACAACAATTATCTGGCAATCATTGACGACAATGACAACCGGGTGTTCAAGAAAAAACTCCCTAACCATCCGGAGACGATTCTTGCAACACTTGCACCTTTCAGGGAGCAAGTTGAAGGCGTTGTCGTTGAGTCAACATTCAACTGGTATTGGCTCGTTGATCTGCTCAGGGAAGCCGGCTATCACGTGCATCTGGCCAACCCGGCGGCAATCCAGAAATACAAAGGGCTCAAGCATAGCGATGATAATCATGATGCCTTCTGGCTGGCTCATATGCTGAGACTTGGCATTCTGCCTGTGGGCTACATCTACCCGAAGGATGACAGGCCAGTGCGGGATTTACTGCGAAAACGCGGGCATCTGGTGCAATTGCGTACAGCACTCATCAACAGCCTGCAGGGGATCATTAGCCGTAATTGCGGCTGCAGCCTTCATGCGAAAAAGATAAAGGCGGTCAAGGAAGATTTCATTACCCCATTGCTTGCCGGACAAAGCGATCTGCAATTGAGCGGCACGGTCAGCAAAGAGTGCATTGATTTTTTAACCGGAAAAATCAGAGAGATAGAGCACTCCATCAAAAGCAGCATGATGGAAAAGACATCCTTTCTGGCTCTGCAGACCATTCCGGGAGTTGGGAATATCCTGGCGCTGACCATTCTGCTGGAAACCGGTGACATAAGCAGATTCTCCAAGGTTGGTTCTTTTTCCTCGTATTGCCGAAAGGTGCCGACCCAATGGACGAGCAACAGCAAGAATAAGGGGAAAGGGAACACCAAAAACGGCAACAAATACCTGGCATGGGCGTTTTCCGAGGCTGCCGAACTGTCAAAACGATACAGCGATTCCGCCAAGGCGTTTTATAACAGGAAAGCGGCCAGAGCAAACCGCATGGTGGCTCACGCTGCCCTGGCGCACAAATTGGCAAGGGCATCCTATTACATCATGCGAGACGGTGTGGCATTTGATGAGAAAAAGCTCTTTGCCTGAAATTGGCCAGAACGGTGAACCTGTGTAGGGGGTTGGCATTAACCACCAGATTTGATTGGCAACCGTTTTGTCCGTGATTGCAAATGCGTTACTGCCCATGTCGTAAACCAGCAAGGGTTGGTTTGCAACCAGCGGATTTGATACAAATAATTGGCTACGGCATGGAACCGCTGATTTTCTGGGTTCGCAATTGCGAACAGGGAGCAGAAAACAAAAAACTGTAAGGAAAGATTGCTTCGCTCCGAGATATTTTGAGGTCTCTGCGCTCCGCAATCGACTTTTCAGTGGAGGTTTTCCCGGCTCTTGATCCTCATGGGTGACTGGTGCGGTAGCGGTAAGAAAATCCGCAACCTGGCAAGTGAAATAGCGGATGCGGTCAAGGCTTTGAAGTCACTGGCAAATATGGTGCAAGAGCGGACATTTTACCCTCGCAAGAAAACAGTGTTTTTCTTGAACGGGGTACTTTTTTCTCTTGACGAGGGCCTTTTAATGGGTGACCATCCTCTCCAGCAAAATCCGCCAACCACTTACGATTACAGCGCCCACCCGGCCAACCCGTCTGCCCTCTAGGAGCCCCCTTGGGAAAAGCATCAGGAAAAGACTTTAAGAAATTTTATGTCTCCCGGCACCTTTTATAAAAGCCCACAATGACAATGGTGCTAGTGAGAATACTGGCACCATTATCAAAAAGGTAACGATCCCGCCACTGGCTACAAATGACCAAACATCCTCAATCATTATTGTCTTTAAGGCTGCAAAAAACAAAAAAACAATCGGCGAAATGGTCGCCCCAAAATATAGAAAAATTTTCTTGCCGCTTGTAGCAATCTGGCTATTGGGGAAATAGTAAATAATTCCTAATGCAAATATAGCTACACCCAGCTCTCTATAAAGAGCAGGGGCATCTCCATGTGGGGCTAATCCCAAAAAACCGATAAAGAAACCGTACGGGACGAGCATAATTGAAGATATTTTCGCCAGCACTTTAAACAGCTGTGAAACCTTCAACCACTTTCTAGCGGAAGATTGTGAATTATCTGCCATTCGCCGCTTGCTCCACACCTACATTTTTTTCGACCCGCGTAGCTTGCTGATGAGATAGGGCACGAGCTTGAACCACTGGAGATAGCCGAGGATTAAGAATCCAATCCAGTCCAGCACGAACGATAGATAGGAAGTCTCAATTGTGACGGAAAAAAAATCGTATAACGCCACATGTGCCAACGAAACCAGCAGGCCGCCGGGAAAAGAGAGGGGCAACATACACCACGCGAAGAAAATTCCGATATCGCTATCAGGCTTTCCATCGAATGCATAAAGCGTGACCGCAAGCACGAAAACCGTCGCCCCAATCCATAGCGCTCGTATTATTTTTGCGATCATTGGCGCATTCCTTCTAATTTCTGCTGGGCGATTTTCGGGGGGGGGGGGCCGGAAGTCCGACCGATCACGAGAGTCGTAGCCGTAATTACCGGGCCAGGTCTGCTTTTCTGAAAGGCTTGAATTACTCGATTTTATTGGGGTTTGTCCCCATTTGATATTCCACACTCCAGGAAGTCCTGCAGCCGATCATCGGATAAGAAGGGAAAGACGCCAATCAGCCATTCCACCGGTCTCCGCTACGCTACGCCGGTGAATTTTTCATTGGCCGAGGAGGTGGCAGCTCAAAAATAAATCCGACCCCCGACCCCTTTTCTTTTTTTTGCAGCGGTTACACCACTCGGCCATCAGAGAGAGGTACTCATGATAATCCCTCTCCGCAAAGAAGGTCTCCATGCGGCGATTGCCACGCTGGGTGATGTGATGGGGAGTGCCGGGTACGACAACTCGTGCTATTCGTGCCATAATCTCAAGTCTATTCCTGAACCAGCCGTGACGTCAATAAATAAGTATGGTGTCCCTTGAATGGTTGTCCCTTGAATGGTTGTCCCTTGAATGGTTGTCCCTTGAATGGTGTGCTTGAATGGTGTGAATTTTGGTGTGAATTTTGGTGTCCCTTGAATTTTGACCCCATTTATTGCGGAACTGATGATATTTTTTCCATAACTTTTCGAATTCGTTCCAATTCTTCAACAATGGGATTACCCTCGCTGGTAGACCCGATATATGGACGTAGGTCGACCCGAGAAACCTCGGTTACCTTTCGACCAGAATATTCATAGGTCGCCGTCACGCTAAATTGCGGTGGAGTAACTTCGGGCTTGGCGTCCTTTCCAAGTACAACCCAACTCTGACCCAACGCGAAGAGCATCTCGGCTCCCGGCGCCAAGCTGTCAATCGGCTGCGAGAATGCAGTTTTGGTGCGAAGGTTGGCATCAGGGCCTGTGTTGCCCCATTGAAAAAAGTCCCGATCAATTGTCAAGTGAACCTTCTCCGCAGCTGTGCGGCCGGTGTTGGTTATTCGAAGGTAGAAAAATGAGGAAAACGGACGGACCCATGGTGAAATTGTTACGTACGGGCGCATCATCGCCTCTGATTGTGCGATGACCGCCTGCACTGAAGCATCGGCCGCTTTGGCCATGCGATGAGTTAGATACGCGTAAATGGCAGTTATAAAAACTAAAATTGCAGTGAGATATTCGATGGTCGTCATATGTATTAACGCCTCTCTGTATGCCAAAAGTTTGTCAGGAAAAGGGACAGGTCTGCCCTTGGCTCATTGCCGAGGCGAACGCCATGAACACGATTCCCCGCTGTCGTTTCGTTTTGCTCATTGGGACTCTCCTTGGTCAGTGTGTGTTCTCCACCTTAACGCACTGTCCGGAATTGTGGTACCAGCTCTCTGTCAACTTTGCTTGGGATGGCTCCATTTTCATGGCTCTATCAGATTGTTGATTCCAGACAAGAGCACGTTGAAACTTTTGGAGCAGTTGGATTTTAAATTCAAATAGGGAGCGATCGCACGAGAGCCTGACACTTTATCATACGTATTGCTGGTAAGTCTGAATAACTCAACGGCTGGATTACCCAGAGCATCGGGGTTCCGAAACTTCTTTCCCTGTTGCATTCTTTTAAGCCCTTTGAGGCCAAGCCCCTTTTCCACGGCAGCCAGATCGCCCAGATAAAAACTCTCTAATTCCCGACAAACAACGCGAACCAGGACTCCATCCTTTCCAGCCTCGCGGCAGAGTCCGACCAACTTTGTTTTTATTGCCCTGCAATCACCTGAATCCTGATCACGCATTACAACAAAGATGGAGTCCGGCAGCATCCAGCCCTGCAATTTCGCTTTTAGGTTTTTCTCCAGGTCTTGCTTTCCCTGAAAAACAACATAGCGAATCCGCATATCATCAGGGAGGATACGTGGAAGAATCCCGGCAAGCATTTCTCGCGCTGATGGCTCTTCAAGAAAAAAAACAATGGTTTTCATCGAGGATCGGCTCCTTCAAGAAAACCTTGCTCCCAGAGGTACCCCATCTGATCGCCTTGGGCCATATACGCTGTGAGCTGTTCGTCATCCTTTGCTCGCCGGATTTGGGAATAGCCATCTTTTTTTACCAGCCAGAACACCTCATCAATTCTTGCCGCGTTCAAGAAATCCGGAGAATGTGTTGAGACAAAAACCTGCCCACCTCGATTGGCATAAGCTCGGAATTCCTCGGCAAGTTCCCATAAGAGTTTCGGATAGAGCTGGTTCTCCGGCTCTTCCACGCACAGCAACGGATGTGGGGTTGGGTCATAAAGAAGAGTTAGGTAAGCAAGCATCTTGATGGTGCCGTCGGAAACGTACCGGGCGAGAAAAGGATCTTCAAACACGCCGTCCTGGAACTTCAGAAGGACTCGTCCCTCTTCAGTAGTTTTGGAATCGACATGGGAAATGCCGGGTACTCTCTTTTTAAGAAGATCGAGAATCTTTTGAAAAATTTTTTCATGATGATTGTGCAGGTATTGAATAACCAAGGACAGGTTTTCGCCTTCGCGGGACAGATGTTCAGCATATCCTGCTTCCTGTTCCGGCCGTGCCTTGCTGATATGGAAATCGGAAACATGCCAATTTTCGATGAGATTGCCGAGTGCCATAACTGCCGGAAATCTCGCAAACTGCGCTAATCCTTTGACGGCGAGGATGTCGGTTGATTTCAGCGTTTGTTCTTCCCTGTTCAATTCCTTTACATTAGATACGGGATCAAATTCATTTGTAGCTGCTGTCCCTTTGCCTCGGGTAAAATCAAGAAAGTGCCAAGGCTGGCCGCTGCTCCCCCTTCTGTATTTAAGAACCTCCCGTTCCACTAATGCCTTGCCTTTTTTTTCACCAATCTGCAGGAAATAAGTGGTTAAGGGACTATCGGGTTTTGCGCGGAACTTCAGCTCTATTTCAATTGGACCTTTGGAATTACGACTACGTACTTCTTGAAATCCCCGACTTCCACCGAGCTTCATTAAGGCAGTATTTACATTAGTAGTGAGCGCATCGCGGAGAAAACCAAACACACTGAAAATGGTACTTTTTCCAGTACCATTAGCGCCGACAACAACACAGAAATTAGGCAGATTCGTCAGTTCAGCGTCTTGAAAGGCCTTAAAATTCTTTAACCTTATTGATTCGATTTTCATTCGCTATTTCCTCGCTGCTTAACCGCATTGCATGCATCCAAATTAATTATTTGAGAGGTGCGCTTAACTTCCAAATCACTGCTTCTCTTGGTTTGAGATGGAATTAACACTGTATTTACGATAAGATATCCCGATCGTCCTTGATTTAACAGATAGGATAATTCATAGGGAAAAGTCAACCTATTTCCCAAAAGGAGAAAATTTATCCTTTGTGTGGAAATGGTTTTCACGTTCGTCTCGGCCTGGTCAACGGTCGCGGCGCTGTAAATCTCGTTCGTTCTACCAGGCGAGGAAGTATTTGAGGAACTGCATGACAAGCAGGGTGTAGATGCCGGCCACCACGTCGTCCAGGACGATGCCGAGCCCGCCGTGCAGGCGGGAGTCGACCCAGCCCACCGGAAACGGCTTGAGGACGTCGAAAACACGGAAGAGCAAAAAGGCGCAGAGCAGGGGGACTGGTTTCAAGGGCACGGCGATGAGGCCGATCAGCATGCCGATGATTTCATCAATGACGATCAGGCCCGGGTCGGCGCGATCAATGATTTTCTCGGCGCTGCCGGCGGTAAAAACGGCAAGGAGAAAGATGATGCCGAGCGCCGGGTAATACATTCCCCCCGGCAGACGGAGCAGCAGAAAATGAAGCGGGAAAGCGACCAGGGTTCCCCACGTGCCGGGCGCCTTCGGCAGGTGGCCGGTGTAGAAGCCGGTGGCGACCAGCATGATCAGTTTGTCCATCAGGTCCTCTCCTGGAAGTTTTCCGGTTGGGCCGCGCCCACCATCCCGTAAATCTCCCGCAGGGGGATGTTCTTTTCCGCGGCTATGCGCCGACAATCCTCATATTCCGGATAGAGCACTTCTTTGCCCGCCGGGGTTGTTACCTTTTTCACCGCAACGGGGCCGAGCGGGGTGGAAATAAAGCCCTGGCAACGGGCCAGCGTCCAGCGCGATTCCTTGCGGTAACGCAGGCCGATGGCGCTTGTCTCGTTGAGGATGATGCGTTGCAGCTCCCAGGACAGGGCAGGTTCGCTCACCACCCGCAGAAGAAAGCCGGGACGGCCCTTTTTCATCTGCATGGGGATGATCGCCACATCCAGCGCGCCTTGGGCAAAGAGTTGTTCGCTGACATAGGGAAAGCCCTCGGGCTGCCAGTCGTCCAGATGGGTTTCGATCACCTCCACCTCCTGGGCTTCCCTGGCGGAAAACGATTCGCCGATGACCAGGCGCAGCAGATTGGGCCGACTGTCGTCACGTTTGCGGCTGCCCGCGCCATACCCCACCTGTTTGATGCGCATGGCGGGAAAGGGGCCAAAGCCGCGGCAGCAGCTTTTGATGATGGCCGCACCGGTGGGTGTAACCAGTTCCTGTTGCAGATCAACGCCGTAAACCGGGATATCCTTTGTCAATTCGCAGACAGCGGGAGCGGGCAGGGGCAGCGTGCCGTGGGCGCACTGCACCCAGCCGTGGGAGAGGGGGAGCGGGGATGAGGTGAGCTGCTCGATGGCGAAATAATCCATGCCGATGGCCGCGCCGATGATGTCGACGATGGCGTCGACGGCCCCGACCTCATGAAAATGAACATCATCGACGGCGCAGCCGTGCACCCGTGCCTCGGCTGCGGCGAGGTTGGTGAAAATATCCAGGGCGTTTTGTTTGATCCGGTCCCGCAGGTCGCTTTCCCGCAGGAGTTTTTGGACGGTGCGCCAGGAGCGGTGATGGTGATCGTGGCCGACAATGATACTGACCCGGGTGGCGCTGATGCCGTTTTCCTCGGTTTTTTCCGCCGAGATTTCGTAACCGGCAACAGGCAGGGCGGCAAGTTCGTTGGCAAGGGTGGCAAGGGGGAGTCCGGCGTCGATCAGTGCACCGAGAAACATATCGCCGCTGATGCCGGAAAAGGTGTCGGTGTAGGCGATGATCATCGTGCGCCGAAGCGGATGCCCGTTTGGAGGGGGCGCCCGCGCAGAAAGGCGTCCACCGTCATTCGGTTGCCGCCCTGGCGCTGCACTTCCCGCACCAGCAGGTAATCATGGCCGGTTGCAATCATCAGGCCGTCCCGGTCGGCGCGGCACAGGGTGCCGGGCGGTTCGGTGGGTTCGCCGCTGATCACCTCCGGGGCAAAGAGCCGCAGCCATTCTCCTTCATGTTCGGTGAACGCCAGGGGCCAGGGGTCAAGTCCGCGGATGAGGCAGCTGATCCGCTCGGCCGGTTTTTTCCAGTCGATCCGGGCTTCATCCTTGTCCAGCATCGGCGCATCGGTGGCAAGGGAGTCGTCCTGTTTTTCCGGCTGGAGCTTTTCCTTGCGCAGCAGGTCAATCGCCTCGATCAGCAGGCGACCGCCCAGATCCGCCATTTTCGCGGCAAGAGTTGCCGAGGTGTCGTTTTTTTTGATGAACAGGCTTTTCTGCAGCAGGATGTCGCCGGTGTCCATGCCTTCGTCCATCTGCATGATGGTGATGCCCGTTTCCTTTTCGCCGTTGAGAATAGCGCGCTGGATGGGGGCGGCGCCCCGGTATTTGGGCAGCAGCGAGCCGTGGACGTTGATGGTGCCGAGCGGCGGCAGGTTGAGCAGCGGGCCGGGCAGGATGCGGCCGTAAGCGGCGACCACGATGAGGTCCGGGTCAAATTCCCGGATGGTTTCAAGAAAGTCGTCGGTCCTGATTTTGGTTGGCTGGAGAACGGGAATGGCATGGCTTTCCGCCAGGATCTTCACCGGCGGCAACGACAGTTTGCGGCCCCGACCCTTGGGGCGGTCAGGCTGGGTGACCACGGCAACCACGTTTTCATTGTGATCGAGCAAGGCCTGCAGTGTCGGCACCGCAAATTCGGGGGTGCCCATGAAAATAATCCTGTTGATTTTATTTATCATGGTCTTTCGCCTGTTCTTCCCTCAGTTGTTTCTTGCGTTTCTTCTTGTACAGGGCTTTTTTCAGCGAACTGAGGTGGTCAATAAAAAGGGTGCCGTGCAGGTGATCCACCTCGTGCTGAATGACACGGGCAAACCAGCCTTCCGCCTCGAATTCAACCTGTTGCCCGTCCGGGCGGCAGGCCCGTACCCTGATGCGTTCGAACCGTTTTACATTGGCGCAATAGTCAACCACGCTGAGGCATCCTTCTTCGTCCACCCGGCTGCCTTCACCGGCGAGAATTTCGGGGTTGATCAGCGGAATCAGCTTCTTCTCGTCCTTGGGCGAGACGTCAATCACCACCACCTGGAGCAGCACGCCGATCTGGTTTGCGGCGAGACCGACTCCCGGGGCGTCATACATGGTTTCCGCCATGTCCGAGATCAGTTGCTTGAGCTCTTCGTTAAATTCGGTAACCGGTTTGGCCGGATGACGAAGAATGGGATGCGGATATTTGAGAATTTCGCGTATGGCCATTGCTTAACTATAAGGTTCGGAATGGGAAATCACAAGTCTTTGAGAATGTATATCAAAAAAGAATGTGTCGGTAAATATGCTTTTCAGGAATCCATCAATACTTGACCGGGTAGCCTGCTTCTTTCCAGGACACCAGGCCGCCGCTGACATTGTAAACTTCCCGGTAACCGTATCGTGCCAGTATCTGGCCCGCGGCATAGCTTCTTCCCCCCACGGCGCAGATCAGCATGATCGGCGTTTCCAGCGGCAGGTTGAGCTTGTTCTGCATGATCGCCCAGAACGGCACCAGAGTGGAACCGGGAATGGCCCCTTCCCGCAGTTCCGGGGGAGTGCGGATATCAAGCACCGCAATGTCGTTGCGGGATTCCAGTATTTTTTTGGCCTCGGAAACCGGAATTGACCGGAAAGTGGCGGGCTGCCCGCCGGCAACGGCGGTGTTTTGCCCCTGGGAAGGGGTCTGGGCCGCGCCTGTTTCCTCATTGGAGCAGCCGGTCAGGGCAAGGAGCGCGATACAAAGAAAGAGAATAAAATGTTTCATGTCGATTCGTGTCTTTGGTTGGTCGGTTGAAAGTTGATGGCTGAAAAAAATTTGTAAATATAGCAGAATTGATGCGGTTGGGCAACAAATAATGCCCGGTGGCGCGGCTTGTCAAGGGGGACCCCCTGCACGAGCCTGCTTGTCGAGCGTTTTACAGCATGCTTTCCGGGTCGACATCCACCTGCAGATCAACGCCCGGCAGCCGGCAGTCGGGCCGGGTTGCAAGTTGCCGGTAAAGGGCGTGCAGGGCAGTGCTGTCTTCGCCCTTGAGGAGAAGCTGCCAGCGGTATTTGTCCCGCAGTTTTGCCAGGGGCGCGGGGGACGGGCCGAGAACGGTCACCCGGAAAGGGGCGGCAAGGGCGTTTGCCGCGCGGGCCGTCTCTTTTGCCGCATCCTCCACCTTGGTGCCGTTATCGCCGGAAAAACGAAGATTGATCAGGCGGGAAAAGGGCGGGTAGAAAAGTATCTTGCGCAGGGAAATTTCCTTTTCGTAAAAGCTGGAATAATCATGTCGGCGGGCGTTGATCAGCGCATAGTGGTCGGGCTGATGGGTCTGGATGAAAACCCGGCCCGGTTTGTCACCCCGTCCGGCCCGGCCGGTTACCTGGGAAATAAGCTGAAAAGTGCGCTCACCGGCCTTGAAGTCGGGAAGGCCGAGTCCGGCGTCGGCCCATATCACGCCGACCAGGGTGACATGGGGGAAGTGGTGGCCTTTGGTGATCATCTGGGTGCCGACCAGGATGTCTATTCGCTGTTGATGCACGTCTTTCAGGATTTTGAGAAATTTTTTCCGGCTGGTGGAGGTGTCGCGGTCGAGCCGGGCGATCCTGGCCGTGGGGAATTCACTGGTCAAGGCCTCCTCAAGCCGTTCCGTGCCGAAACCGATTTCTTTCACCCGGGGCGACAGACAGGCGGGACAGATAATGGCGCTCTTGGCGGTAAAGCCGCAGTAATGACAACAGAGCTGACCCCGGCCTTTGTGCAGGGTAAGGGAGATGTCGCAGTGGAGGCATTTGACCGGGCTGCCGCAATCGGCGCAGATCATCAGGTTGGCGTAGCCCCGGCGGTTGAGGAAAATAATGCTTTGGTTACCGGCGGCAAGATTTTCCCGCAGTGCGTCCAGCAGTTCCTCGGAAAAGAATGCATGGGGTGAGCCGGTTTTCACTGCGGACTTGAGGTCAATGATGGTGACGTCGGGAAGCGATCTGTTTTCAATGCGTTTCGTCAGGTTCAGCAACTGATATTTGCCGCTTCGGGCATGGTGGAAGCTGGTCAGCGACGGGGTGGCGGAACCGAGCAGCACCGGGCAATCCTGCAGCTTGCCGCGCAGCACCGCCATGTCCCGGGCCTGGTAACGCAGGGTGTCTTCCTGCTTGTAGGCGCCGTCATGCTCCTCGTCGACGATGATCAGGCCGGGATCGCTGAGCGGGGCAAAGATCGCCGAGCGCGCGCCGATGACGATTTTGGCCCGGCCCCCCATGATTCTGCGCCATTGATCAAAACGTTCCCCATCGCTGAGTCCGCTGTGGAGAAGCGCCACCTGTCTGCCGAAGCGTGAATAAAAATGGGCCTCAAGCTGACTGGCCAGGGCAATTTCCGGGACCAGCACCAGGACGGTTCGACCTGTCTGGATGGTTTTTTGGCAGGCCTGCAGGTAAATTTCCGTTTTGCCGCTGCCGGTGATGCCGTGGAGGAGAAAGGGGATGAATTTTTTTCGCGCCACGGCCGGCAGCAGTTGCGCCAGCACCTCGTTCTGTTCATCCGTCAACTGGGCGGGTGGCGGGTAAAAGGGAGGCTCCTCGCCGAACGGATCGCGGAACACCTCCTGTTCTTCCCAGAAAACAAGTTGTTTTTCGGCAAGGGATTTCAATGCCTTGCCTGCGCCGCTATAGGCGCGGTTCAGGTTGCTTGCCGAAACCAGGGTCGAGCAGTCGCCTCGGGTCAGATCATGGAGCAGGGCCAGGGTTTTCTCTTCAGACGGCTTGAGCGCGGCCGCCGATCCGGCGGGACTATCGGCTGCCAATCGCACGCATTTTTCCGTTTTCGCCTTGCTGCGGGAGGAAATGGCGCAGTCTTCAATAACAACCGCGCCCGCTTCCTGCCATTTTTTCAGCAGGGTCTGCCATTTTTTTTTACGCCAGATCGGACGGAGCCGGGCGGCGGAGAGAAAGCCTTTGCTTGTCAGCTCTTCGAGCCAGTCGGGCCTCTGTTCCGGATTGCCGCTTTCCCGGTTCATCAGCAATTCTTCGCCTGACGGCGCGAGGCGTACCTGTCTGTCGCTGTGGGGTGAAAGGCCGCCCGGCAGGGCAATCTTGATGGTTTCTCCCAGCGGATAGTGATAATAGGAGGAAAGCCAGCGGAAAAAAGGAATCATGGCCGGCGGAAAAAGAGGCTCCCGGTCCAGCACATCGGTTACCGGCCTGATTTGATACGGCGTGTCACCCGGTGCTTTGGTCGCGAGCAGATAGCCGGTGACCTGCCGGGCCCCTAAGGGGACAAGCAGCCGGATGCCCGGCTGGAGAAGACGGGCATCATCGGCTGCATAACAGTAGGTAAGTGATTCGGTGACCGGTGCCGCCACCGCCACTTCCAGATGGATCATAGATGGGAAGCGATTTCCTTGATGTGGTCGCTGAAACTTTCGCAAAGCTGCGGATGGCGGAGGGCAAAGGCCACAATCGCCTTGAGGTAGCCCAGTTTGTCACCTGCGTCAAAACGGGTTCCTTCAAACTCATAGGCGTACATGCCGCGCTTGTTGGACAGGGCGAGCAGGGCGTCGGTGAGCTGGATCTCGCCGCCGTGGCCGGGGGTTGTTGTTTCCAGGATGGAAAAAATATCCGGCTGGAGGATGTAGCGGCCGATAATGGCCATGTCTGATTTTGTCGTGCCGGGCGCGGGTTTTTCCATCATGCGGTCAACCTTGATGACCCTGCTCCTTTCCCGGGAACCTTCGACGATGCCGTACTGGAAGGTTTCCTCCTGGGGCACCCGCTGCACGGCCACCACCGACTCCTGCACCTCGTTGAACAGGTCGATCATCTGCTTGGTGCAGGGCACCTCGCTCAGGACCAGGTCATCGCCGAGCAGGACGACAAAGGGTTCGTCGCCCACCACGTTGCGGGCCGTCCAGATGGCGTGTCCCAGGCCAAGGGGTTTTTTCTGGCGCACGGAAACGATATCGATGAGATTGGCCAGATGCCGCATCTCTTCCGCCAGACCGGTTTTTTTCTTGTTGCTTAAAATCGTGTCCAGGTGAAAGTTATAGTCAAAATGGTTTTCAATGGCCGCTTTTCCTTCACTGGTGATGAGGATCACTTGCTCGATGCCCGAGGCGACCGCCTCTTCAACGATATACTGGATGGTCGGCCGGTCGACAACGGTGAGCATCTCCTTGGGGATGGCTTTGCTGGCCGGAAGAAAGCGGGTGCCGAGTCCGGCAACGGGGATAACGGCTTTGCGTACTCTCATAAATGATCTCTCAAAATTTGATTTTCATGGTATACAGTTACGTTGCGACGTCTTGCGAGTTTATCCTCATATTGAAAAAAATACAATCTGTCGGCGTAGTGCATTGTTGGTTGTCAAAGGCAAGTCGGAATGCGGAAAAAATTATTTTTCCGTCGCGTGAAGTCGCATTCCGGTTTTGTGAATTTTGCTGAAAAAAGCGGACAGAACGTCATTTGAAATTATAAATGGAGCAAATTCAAAAGCATACATGAATCGGCCATGGTAAATTTGACTTTTTCTCATGATACACCCGCAATGATCAATTATCAATCGGCAAATTGTCGCCATGCATCCGCTTGAAAAGAAAATCCAGGGCCTTCTGCGCAACCAGGGGCTGATCCGGCAAGGGGAAAGGATTGTCATCGGCGTGTCCGGCGGCCCGGACTCCATGGCCCTGCTCCATGTGCTGGCGGCCTTGCAGCACTTGCTGGGCATCGAAATTCATGCCGTTTATGTCGATCATGGTCTCCGGCCCCATGAGGCGCCGGCCGAGGCGGCTCTGGTCGAGGCGCGGGCCCGGTCCCTTGGGGTTGAATATGATATCCGCCGTATTGATGTGCACGGTGCGTCGGCGATCCGGAAGGTTTCCATTGAGCATGCGGCCCGTGATCTGCGCTATGATGCGCTGCACCAGGTCGCCCGTGATCGGCGGGCCGGCAAGATCGCCGTGGCGCATACCGCCGACGACCAGGCCGAGGAGGTGCTGCTGCGGCTCATCAGGGGAACGGCGCGGGCCGGTCTTGCCGGCATGCGGAGCATGCGCGACGGCATCATTATCCGGCCTTTTTTGACAACGGCGAAGGAAAAGCTGCTCGCCTATCTGACTGATAAAGAAATTCCCTTTGCCCTGGATAGTTCCAACGCGGCCCGGGCGTATTTGCGCAACCGTATCCGCCTTGACCTGCTCCCCTATCTGCGCACCTTTAATCCGAATGTTGATGAAACGCTGCGCCGCACGGCGATCATCCTCCAGGATGAGGAAACGGTGCTGGTCCGTTTGACCGAGCAGGTCTGGCGGCAGGTGGTTGCCGTGGACGCGAGGGCGGGCGGATTGCCTGCCTTTTCCCTTAATCTTGAGCTCTTTCTCGGCCTTGATGTTGCCCTGCAGCGGCGAATTGTCGAAAAGCTGTTTCTTGTGCTGGAAAATCGTCCCGATTTTCAAAAAATCAGCCGGGTTCTTGATGTGGCACGCACTGGTGCGGGCGGGGCCCGGCTGCATTTTTCCGGCGGACTGCGGATGAAAAAAGAAAAGAAGCGGCTTTCCTTTTTCTATCCGCAAGGAAAAGTCGCGGCAAGGGGCAATCTGGAGTAGTTGGGCGAGCCGGGTTCAGGTTGTCATGTTTGTCTGGCGTCCAGGATGTTTCGCACCTTCAGGGCGATCTGACTGGGAGAAAGTGGTTTCTGGATAAAGTGAATATCCGATTTTGAATCGTTTCCCTCCGTAAAAAGGGCGGCGGCATGCCCGGACATGAACAGCGTTTTCATGGCGGCATGACGGGGCCGCATGACCACCGCCAGTTCTTTGCCGCTGAGGCCGGGCATGACCATGTCGGTGAGCAGCAGGTCAATGGCTTTGTCGCGGCCGTCATAATATTTCATGGCCTCCTCCGCATTGTTGGCTTCGAGAATATCATAGCCCAATGGTTCAAGGGTGTCCCTGATAAACTGGCGGATTGAGGAGGTGTCATCCACCACCAGGACCGTTTCCGTGCCGCGTGGAAGAATGTCGGGCATGATCATGTTGTTGAGGGCGGGTTTTTGCCGGGAAAGAGGAAAATAAATGTCAAAGGAAGTGCCTTGCCCCGGAGCGCTTTTTACCGAAATAAACCCGTTGTGTTGCTTGATGATGCCGTAAACCGTGGCCAGACCGAGTCCGGTTCCCTTGCCCTGCTCCTTGGTGGTGAAAAACGGTTCAAATATCAGTTTCTGGGTTTCTTCGGTCATGCCTTCCCCGCTGTCGGTTATCTGCATGAGAACATAGGAGCCTGACTGGATGTCGTCAAATCCGGTCGGTTTTGTCGCCTCAAGGTGGGCAATGTCGGTGGTGATGGTCAGCGATCCGCCGCCGGGCATGGCATCCTTGGCATTGATGGCAAGGTTCATGAGAACCTGTTCGCACTGTCCGGCATCGGCCTGGATAAAACAGTCCGGCTCGCGGAATTCAATTTTGAGACTGATGTTTTCACCGATCAGTCGGCGCAGCATTTTCGTCAATCTGTCAATGACATGGTTGAGGTTGATCGTTTTGATTTCCAGAATCTGCTTGCGGCTGAAGGTCAGCAATTGCCTGGTCAGGGCAGCGGCCATCTTGCCTGCCTGCAAGATCATCTGCACTTTGTCCCGCATGGGATCATCGTTGTCCATTTTGATGAGCAGTATTTCGCTGTAACCGGAGATGGTGGTGAGCAGATTGTTGAAATCGTGGGCAATGCCGCTGGTAAGGCGTCCCACCGCTTCCATTTTCTGGGCATGCAGCAGCTGTTTTTCCAGCAGTTTCCGTTGGGTGATGTCACTGAATAAAACGACCGCGCCGATAACCTTCCCCTCTTCCTCCACCGGCGTGGCGATATACTCCACCGGAAAACTGCCGCCGTCTTTTTTCCAGAAAACTTCCTCGGTGATAAAATGCGGTTTCCGGCTCTGCATGGTGGTGAGGATCGGGCATTCCGCCGCTGGGTAGGAACTGCCGTCCGCCTTGGTGTGGTGCAGAAGTTCATGTTGGTTTTTCCCCAGCATTTCCTGTTCGGTAAACCCGGTCATGCGTACGGCAGCGGGATTCATGAAGGTTGTTTTTCCTTCGAGGTCAACACCATAAATTCCCTCGCCGGCTGCTTCCAGCAAAAGGCTGTTGTGTCGGTTGAGTTTTTCTATTTTTCGAATTGACTCCATCCGTTCCGTGATGTCCCGCAGGACAACCAGTGCGTCGGTTGCGGCGCCCTGATCATCAAAGCGGGGAATGAGGATCGCTTCCCAGTATGTTTCCTGTTTTTTTCCTGCCGCGGCAGGGCGATGAATAATTGATTTTTGTATAATGTTCGACAGGTGCGCTTTCCTGCAGAAACAGTCTTCCTGGTCAATATCGGCTCCAATCATGCAGAGATCGCATTGCCGGCCTATGATATCCGGAGCAAGTTTCAGGGCGGATTCATTGGCCCAGTTGACGATGCGGTTTCTGTCCAGCAGGAAAACCGTGTCCGGCAGGCTGTTTAAAATGCGGCGCTGTCTGATTTCATTCTGTGCCAGGGATTTTTCCGCCTCCTGCCTGCTGTCGATTTCTTTGTTCAACTGGTTTATGAGCTTTTCCTGATTTTCTTTCGATTTTTCAAGATTGCCGATGATTTTTTGAAAACTTAAACAAAGAAAGAAAATGCAGAAAAGGCCGAGACTGATGCTGACCGCCAGCGACTGGAGGATAAAGGATTTTTTGTCTTTTATTTCATCTGAAATATCCACCAGGCTGATGATGCCGCCCAGGGATTCCTGAAAGGGGTTGAGCAGCCCGGTGAGTGTCAGGGCGAGATAGTGTTTTCCATTCGTTTCAAATTCAGTCATTGCCTGAAAGTTGAAGTTTTCAGGAAGAAGCGGTCCGATTTGCGGTTTTTTTTCGACCAGAGTGTAGTCGGTGTAGGAAGTTGCCGCATCGAATGAATTGACGGCCTTTTTCCATAAAGAGGTGGGGAAAAAGGCCGCTGCCTGGCTGCCGGTGGCGTGGGTTATTTCCTTGACGATTTCATCAATTTTAACTCCGAGTTCGATAACTCCTATATGCTCGCCGTTATAAAAAACGGGATGGATAATGCGGTAAAAGCAGCCGTGAATGCCGATTTCATAGCCGGTAAGCGGTTTATGGGTTTGGTTGACCTGTTGGACAGCCGGCCGTAACTGCCGGAGGTCGTCGCCGAAAAGCTTCGGCTGGTGCATGCGAAGCAATGATCGGCCGTTTGGTTCGTGAAAATGCATGATGTGAATGTCGGGGTAGGACTTTTTCAGCGACAGATAAAGCGGCAGGGTGAGGGCGTAAAGTTTTTCTTTGTCCCGCGCTGCAAAGGCCTGGACATTTTCTTTGTGGTTTTCAATGAAATTGGTCAACCAGCTGTTGTAGATGGAAAAATAGAGGTGCTGCGATGATGAAAAAATGTGTTGGAAATTTTGTTGCTGCTCTGTCAGGTGTGATTTCAGGTGTTTGTTGTATATGGCAAAGTGGTGGCTGGTGTAAAAAAACGAAAGAACGGTGATGGCAAAAGCAACCAGGAGTATGGATCTGGTTTTAAGTGTTGTTCTGAAAATGCGGCAGGGGACCATGGGCTTTATCCGGTATGTGTTTGCAGCGGTAAAATAATTTGCCGGCGGAATCGTGGTGGTTTTTGATGCTGCTTGCTGGTATGTCGAGAGATGATATTGTCAGGGTTTTTGGGGTGCATTGGTTTCACCGGGCCTGAAATAAAAACCGGCCCTTGCTTCAAACAAGGGCCGGCTGGTACTGTCAGCTGCGGGAAAAGCTGTTACTCAGCCGCGCACCAGCTTATCCATGATGCGTTGTGGACCTTGACGTTGTCATAGCCGAGATAGCGGAACATGAAGTAGGCGCTGCCCGCCGGCTGGCCGGTGCTGCAGGTCGTCACCACGGTTTTGTCCGGCGTGATGCCTGGTTTGCCGCCGAAGGTGACGGCCTTGGGCTCGGCTTCCTCGTCGGAGGTGTGGTACCCGGCTTCATGCCGTCCTTCGATGCCCCGGTTCAGGTAGGAAACATTTTTGGCACCGGCATACTCAAGCACCCAGATAATGAAACCTGCCTTGGTGCCGTCCTTTTTGCTTCATTTTAGGTTTTGTGGGAAAAAATCTTCCTAAAAACGGTCCAATCCGGATATTTGCCGGCTGCAGGGGGTATCTGCGCGGCAATTCGTCATTTCGTAAAGAAGAGATGGATTTGTTTTTTTTAGGCGTATTTTCTGAAACGGCATTCATTTCAGCAAGTACCAATAGCACAATGTGTCATTGTGCTGTCAAGTTTAATTTTGTGGGGAAAAGCAATTTCTGTCAGCGAAAAGACCACGTTGGCCGATATAATGATAATTTTGATTTCTGCTGATACGCTTATCGTTTATTAGGCGAGAAAGGAACGATTTGTCAAGTGACAAAAGGTCGCAACCCAACCAAGGTCAAACCTCGGGGAAGGATAAAAAACTTTACGCTCAAGTCAATTCGTGGTAAAGAGAGAACCGTCTTTAAGACTGTGGGCGGGTAGCTCAGCTGGATAGAGCGTTGGCCTCCGAAGCCAAAGGTCGTGGGTTCGAATCCCGTCTCGCCCACCATGGTTCAAAAAGATGAGTCACATTTTTTATGTCGTTATGCTTGGTTGCCGGTACCGTTTTTTCGTCGGTGTGAGCCGGCAACGCAATCCCTCCGTGTTTCTGTGAAGCCTCAACCTTCTTCGAAAAGCTCCTTTTTTTTATTCCGTCTTGTTGTTTCCTTGTCAGTGGATTAAAAACACACGCATCTCCTTGCAATGCGTCATTGAGTAACATTTTGAAATCCAGCCTTGTCGTCACTTCCCGTATGAGGAACAAAATTTATGATCAAGCTTGTCGCAAAAGAAAAAACAACTCTTCTTCTCCTGTTGGGTGCTGCCGGCTATTCGCGGACCAAGGTGAAACAGCTCGTCAAATACCGGGCAATTACCGTTAATCAACAGCCTGTGACTCGCCCTGAGTGCGAACTGCTGCCGGCTGACGTGGTGTCCGTCAGGTCGGAAAAGGAAATGGCGGGCGTGGCCCCCTCTTATGAGGGGCTGGAGATTCTTCATGAGGATGCGGATGTCATCGTTATCAATAAGCCGCCAGGTTTGCTGACCATTGCCTCGGAAACGGAAAAGGTAAAAACCGCTTATTACCGGTTGACAGCCTACGTCAATAAGCAGGCCAAGGAAAAGGGATCCACTGTCAAGGAGCGCGTTTTCATTGTCCATCGACTGGACCAGGGCACTTCCGGCTTGCTTGTTTTTGCCAGGAATGAAGCAGCCAAGCGAGCTCTTCAGGGGAGTTGGAATGAAGCGGAGAAACGGTATGGGGTGATTGTTGAAGGTGTACCCTTGGATAAGAAAGGGCGGGTGGAAAGTTATCTGTATGAATCCAAGGCGCTGCGCGTCTATTCACGGAGTGTGGACGACGGGGAGGGGAAATATGCGGTGACCGACTACGAGGTGGTGAAGGAGGGGGGCGAATACGCCCTGCTTGATATTACCCTGAAGTCCGGGCGGAAAAATCAGATCCGCGTCCATATGGCCGACATGGGCCATCCGGTGGCAGGGGATAAAAAATACGGCGCCACGTCGGATCCCCTTGGTCGGCTTGGCCTGCATGCCTATTACCTGGCTTTTTCGCATCCGGTAACGGGCAAGCGGATGGAGTTCACCCTTGCTTTGCCTCCCAGGTTCAATGCGCTTTTTCAGAAGAAATCCGGCGGCAAGGTGTGAGTCGGTTTGCTCCCGGTTCTTGTGTGCAGAGGTGAATGAGGTGTTCCAGTTGTTTTGTCTGGGTCTGGGAAAGATTGTTGAATCTGACACAATGGTATCTCATCTGGACCATATCCGTTGGGATGCGGTAATCCGCGACGGTTTCCACCGGGAGGTTTTTCAGGCTGATTGACTCATGGGTGACGTCAAGCTTGTCCGGGTCTTTGAACCACTGTCTGTTGCCGACGTAGCGGAAAACAAGGCTGTTTGCCGTAATCTGAATGATATGAAACGGGATGGCAAGGTCTAAAACGGCCAGGGTTCGGAGGGTGTAAAATAGTTTGTGTAAATGGCTA